>Ga0163154_10000028_pt1 | contig 191283 bp, 114 predicted proteins | sample OliLakLV19MP9P1_FD_148649 | JGI IMG/M metagenome (GOLD analysis project Ga0163154, IMG submission 148649) | Freshwater microbial mat bacterial communities from Lake Vanda, McMurdo Dry Valleys, Antarctica - Oligotrophic Lake LV.19.MP9.P1 | ecosystem: Environmental > Aquatic > Freshwater > Lake... | reverse complement strand
TTGCGACAGAGGGAACACCTTTTGGAAAGGTGTCACCTCCGGGATAGCGAAATGTGTTCCGTTTGCGACAGAGGGAACACCTTTTGGAAAGGTGTCACCTCCGGGATAGCGAAATGTGTTCTGCTTGCGACAGAGGTCACACCTTTTTGGAAAGGTGTCACCTCCGGGATAACGAAATGTGTTCTGTTTGCGACAGAGGGAACACCTTTTGGAAAGGTGTCACCTCCGGGATAACGAAATGTGTTCTGCTTGCGACAGAGGTAACACCTTTTGGAAAGGTGTCACCTCCGGGATAACGAAATGTGTTCTGTTTGCGACAGAGGGAACACCTTTTGGAGAGGTGTCACCTCCGGGCTTTGGGTTAATGCCTACGTCTCAATATTCCGCGGCCACTGATAGAACTGCGGGGTTGGCGCGTCGTAGTCGGCGATAAACCCGTGGATGTATTCGCGGAAAGCGATGAGGGCGGCGTTGCGCGGTTCGGATGGGTCATCGCCGAAGATCAGTTCGGTCTTATTCCCGGCAAGGGGCAGGAACGGCACGTAGGGCGCGGAAAAGGCGAACGTAAAATAGAACGTCATCATTTCTCCGATGGTACCGGTTTTGGGCAGGTAGCGGAGGAGCGCTTCGGTGGAGATGTCTGCGTTCGCCGGCGGAATGTCGGTCAGTTGCAGGCAGGGCGGAAAATTGGCAACGAAAGACAGCACCGGGTTGGCGCTGTGGTTGAGGCGCGCCGAGCCGTGGGCCGTGAGCCGGAACACCCAGCTTTGCAGCATCCGGATGAGGTTGGCACGGCTGTCCAAAGCCGGCAAACCGGCTACGTTGCCCTCTTCGGGGTTGATAGAAGCGGCCAACCAGGCTTGCAATTGTTTATCGGCAGTGACGGTTGTGTCGTCGGCCCAAGTGTGGTTGACGAAGGCGCTCACGTAGTCGCCGGTTGCCTGCCAGAGTTGCAGCATCTGCCCGGCGATGCGGAACTGATCCCAATCGCTGTCGAGGGTGAAGTCTGATTTCAGGATGCCGAATTTTCCGAGGGTTACATCGGGGTCGTCGTCGAAATAGGCGCGGCCTTTCGCGAACGCGTCGGTCATGGCGATGAATTGGGTGGCCGAACTCACCGAAGTTGGCGGGGCAACACCTTTCCAAAGCAACAGCAGCACATTGTCGAAAGGCAGCAGAAAATTGATTTGTGGTGCCATGAACTGCCGCAGCGGGTGGCTTTCTTCCACCTCGTTGCTCAGCGTCATCACCAAAGCGGCGCTCACGATGTGCCAATGGTACACGTGTCCCATCCAGATGCCGTAGAGGGTGATGGAGGTTTTGGCGGCCTGGAGGGCGTAGAGCCAGGCACCAGTGGTAGCCACGCCGTAGGTATAGATTTGCTTTTGGGTTCCCTGATGACCCGTTACGATGACTTTGATGGGTTGCAGCGCTTTGGTGGACGGATCTTGCGCCAGCAGGGTGAGCGTGGCAGGCGTGAAGCGCGGGTTGCCTTTTACGGTTTGCGGTTGCAGGATTTCATAAAACCGCAAGTCTATGGCGTAGAGCAGCTGGCGTTCCAGCAGCACCTCGATGTCTGCCGTCCATTCTTCGCCGAACGCGGCTTTGAAATTAGTGGCGCTTTGGGCGTTCACTTTTTGTAAGATGAGCAGGTTATAGGCAAAGCCGTGCTGTGCGATGGTGGGCCAAAACTCGCGGTTGGCCACTTCGGGGTCGGTGAGGGTAGCTGCGCGCAGGGCAAGCTGGGGTTCGCCTTCCTCATAAACGGCGTTAAAGGTGGTCCAGGACAGGGCAAACTGCTCTGGCGTGGTCAGCGAAAGCAGGGTGATCGGGTCTTCTTCGTGGGCAGTCAGTACATGGGCGTTGTCTTCGAGGCGGCTGCGCACTTTTTCGGGCCGCAGTTCATTTTCCTCAATGGCAGTTTCCATGACGGCCTTCAATTGCTGCCGATCCATTTCCTGTTCAGCGGGCACATCTTTTCCACGGCCATAGAGGTACGAATAGCCGTTGGCGTCAAAATCACCAATTTTGTAGGTATTGTTGAGGCCGGATTTGGCTTGGGTGGTCGCGTAAGCGCGTTTGCTCAGTCGAAGCAGGGTGTCGGGAATTTCAGTGAGGACAAAGGGTACACCAGGGATGTTCGGGTAGCCCAGCAAATGCAGGGGCAGGCGGGGAATGCGTTTTCCGTATTTCCGTCGCCGGAAAAGGAAATACGCCGCGATACTCAGCAGCAAAAGTAGGCCAAGCAGCAGAAGGAGGTTTTTCCAATCCATAATAGGTAAGGGTTTAGGAGCGTGTCGTAATAACTTCCCTGTTTGTGCGGTGGCTTTTTCCATCAGGCTGCGTTGATCGTCGGTCGCGTAGCTTAGGCTATGCTCCCTTCTCGCGCCTTGCCTGATGAAAAAATCCCCTCACCCAATTCAAGTAACTTATTTACGACACGCTCTTTAGCTTTTACAAAAGTAAGGTTGTTTGGTTAGAATATCAATATGGGGAGTTTGATGATTTGAAAATTTGAGGAGCGCGGGGATGGGGACGGCAGAGCCTGGGAAATAGCGCGCACGGGGCGGAGGCGCTGCGCGAGCGGGCAGAACTTCGGCTTCGCTGAGTTACAGCTCTGGCGCGAGTGGAAAAAGCTACCTTTCATCAACTCCATCAATATGATGTGATCAGGAGATCGGCGGAGTCGCAACTGGAGTGCGTGTTGTCGCAATGCAGACCAAAGCCACCAGCGGCCCCAGCGCATGCGGCAGGCGCAGCACCGTTTCGTGCAGCCATTGCGTCAGGGTATTGTCCCAAAATTCGGGGTTGAAATAAGCCCAGGTGCGCGCGACAGAGGTGGCTGTTCCCCAAAACACAGCATAGGCCAGCGCAATCACGACGGGTTTATGCCAGGGTAAAAAAATGCAGATGCTGAGCAGGAAATCGAAGGCACCGGCGATGTTCAGGAATGCGACGGCCTGCTGTTCGTCGAAATGCAGGATTTTCATGGTCATTTCGACATAATTGCCGGGGCGGGGGTAAAAACCTGTGGCGTAGAGGCCGTGGCAAATGAAGGTGAGCGCGATGGCGATTTTCAACCAGCGGATGAACCCGGGCGTTGGTGCGCCGTGGCGGTTCAACCAGACCAAAAAGAAGGGCGTTCCACATTGCAGGGCGAATTCTAAAAACTCGCCGGCAAAAAAGAACTTTTCTTTGGTATACAAAAACGCCAAAAATACCAACGCTACGCCGCCCGCTGTGACGATCCAGGAAGCCGGGCGTCCCAAGCGGGGCAGCGCGATCGCACAGACGGCGCACAAGACATAAAACCAGCCCATGCCGCGCGTGAAAGCGTCAATCGCCGCATCCACGCGGGGACTTGTCACGTAGTCAGACCAGTCCATGCCGAAAGCGGCTACGATGCTTTTCATCCAGCGTTCGTCCCAAAGCAGGGTGCGGTAAGGCGCATCGAAGCGGAGATGCTGCCAGGCGCGTCCTGTAAAAACGCAGACCGCGGCGATTTGGAGGAGCAATCGGGGTTGGAGTAGCGGATGTTGCAATGAGGTTTGGTTAGTCACAGACTTTGTTTTTTATTTGCTCTACAAAGATACGGTTCAATTCATCAGGTTTTGAATACGAGGTGTCTTATATCAATAATCTGAAATCTGATGTCTAAAATATAACGTCCAATGCCGACCATCCAGTTAATCTACCTCATACACGAGTCTGAAGCAGCGGCGCAGCGCATTTCCAACTTACTGTTGGCAGCGCGTTTGGTGGCTTGCGCCAATATTTTTCCCATTCAAAGCGCTTATTGCTTAACTTTGCAAGGTGAGCGACCCTTCTCCGGATGCGGCATTGTAACAAATATGCTTTGGTTTCGTATCCGAAGAAATAAACCAGTAGTATGCTATGAGAAAACAAACCTGTCTGCTGATTCTCCTCCTCGGCGCGGTTTCGTTGCCCGGGTTTGCCCAACAGGCGAAATTAAAAAAGGCGCAATTCTACATGGAAACGCTCAATTACGGAGCGGCCATTGACCTGTATAAACAGGTGCTGGAAAAGCGCGACCTGCCGGAAGCAAAAGCGGCGATTGCCGAAGCTTACCGCAAACTCAACGATTGCGTAAATGCCGAACTCTGGTACGCACAGGTTGTGCAATTGCCGGATGCCACGCCTTTCCAAAAATACTACTACGGCCTCATGTTGCAACGCAATGGCAAATGCGAAGATGCAACTTATTGGTACGAACAGTTCCTGAAACAGCGCCCTTACGATGTCCGCAAAAAACAGTTGGCGCGGGCTTGCGCCTACCGCGAGGAATTGATGGCACCGCACGCCGATAACTTTGTCTTATCCCGCCCCGGATTCAATGGTGCAGCCAGCGATATTGGCCCTGCGTTTTACCACGACGGGTTGGTTTTTGGCTCTACACGGGTTACCGAAGGCGGCGCTGAAAACGCCAAAGCATTCTTTGATTTGTACTTTGTGCCGGTTTCCATGCGGGCGGATACTTCGGTTTATGGGCAGCCAACCCTTTTTTCCCCGCAACTAAAATCTCGTTTTCACGATGCCATTGCCACCTTCAGCAACGACCAAAAAGAGGTTTATTTTACGCGAAACCGCAAAGTGGAAGGAGTAGAAGACAAATTCGCGGTCAATCGCTTAGAGATCATGTACGCAACGTTAACGGACAGCATCACCTGGGGCAACCTGACGCCGCTTCCTTTCAATAATACCGCTTATTCGGTGGCGCATCCGGCCCTTTCGCCCGACGGCAACCGGCTGTTTTTTTCCTCCGATATGCCGGGTGGCTTCGGCGGCAAAGACATTTATGTATGCGGACGCGAAGGCGGACTTTGGGGCAAACCAGTCAACCTGGGGCCCAATATCAATACCGACAGCGACGAATTGTACCCGTTTTACCACAGCGACCAACGGTTGTATTTTTCTTCCGACGGGCATTTCGGATTGGGCGGCCAGGATGTTTTCGTCAGTCGGGAATTGTCGGGCGGAGAGTGGGAAGCGGTGGAAAATTTAGGCAACCCGGCGAATACAGAATTTGACGATTTTGGTTTTATTTTGAGCGCTGACGGACGCGAAGGCTATTTTGCATCGGACCGAACGGGCAACGACGATATTTACCATTTCAGCCAAAAGAAAGCAGTGCTGCCCGTTGATTATGAAGCGATTGCTGAAGTGGTGCCGGTGGTGCAGCTCATCGTGTTGAAAGGCAAAGTGGTGCATCACTTAGACGGCTCTCCTTTAGCCGGTGCTTCGGTACAATTGATGTCGGAAGCCGGCGGCCATGCGCTGGCGGGCATCACGAACAACGCGGGGGAGTTTTCGATCGCGCTGACACCGGGTTCCTGTTACAAAGTGCGCGCCGAAAAAGGCGATTTTTTTGCCTACACCCTCGATGAAAATATTTGCGCCGACCATTTAAAAACCAAGCCTTTGGAAATCCAGTTGCTGCCCTTCCGAACGAAAACAGCGACCGAAAAAATTGTTCCGGCGGTGGATAAATCGCGCGAACAAACAGCGCTGTTCAAAACCGGCAATTCTAAAAATACCGACAACAATGGCAGCATCGCCTATATGCTGAATATTTATTACGATTTCCAGCGATCGAGCGTGCGAGCCGACGGCCTGGGCGAGTTGAAAAAATTGTTGAAACTGCTCGAAGACAATCCAGAGCTGAAATTGGAAATCAGTTCGCATACCGACAGCCGCGGTTCGGAAAGCTATAACCTCCAATTGTCGCAACGCCGTGCGGATGCAATCGTAGCCTGGCTGGCTTCAAAAGGCATCCCTGCTGACCGGCTGGTGGCCAAGGGCTACGGTGAAACCAAGCCCGTCAACCAATGCAGCGACGGCACGCCGTGCAGCGAAGAAGCGCATCAGTTGAACCGAAGGACGGAGTTTAAGGTGGTGGGGGATTGAGGATTTGAGGATTTGACGGGAAGCATCGAATCCTCAAATCACCAAATACTCAAAATTTATCATGTTATTTCCAAAATATTCAATCCTAAGCGAATCCGCTGTTTGTGTAACTTTTGGCGAAAAGCCGGAAGAAGGGGTTTGGCAACAAGTACAAACGCTTGATGCCCGCTTGCGGGAACGGCCGTTTCCGGGACTTTTGGCTACCGTGCCTGCTATTGTAACCCTGACCGTGCATTTCGATCCGATGGCCGTGTTCCGGCGACAGCCGATGGGCATTCCGGCAGCAGCGGTGCTTGGGGAGCTTAAAAACCTGGGTGCAACTTTGGCATCTGTACAAGACCTTCCTAAAACGCTTATCAAAATTCCGGTGCGCTACGGCGGCGCATTTGGCACCGATTTACCCGAAGTAGTTGACCGCCTTCAATTGAGTGAAGCCGAGGTGATCCAACTGCACAGCGAAACCTTGTTGCGGGTCTTGATGATCGGTTTTGCACCGGGCTTTCCTTATATGGGTTTGCTTCCTTCGGCGCTGGAATTGCCGCGAAAAAAAACCATCAGCCGGAAAGTGCCAGCCGGGAGCGTTGCCATCGCGGGAAACATGACCTGCATCTACCCCAATGAATCTCCAGCTGGCTGGCACGTCATTGGTCAAACCGAACTAAAATTATTCGATGCCTTTGCGCCTGAACCCTGTTTGTTAAGCCCAGGGATGCAGGTGCGTTTCATCTCCATAAAAACATGAAGCTCCGGCTACTCAGCACCGGGCCGGGGTTGCTGGCCACGATCCAAGACCTGGGAAGGCCGCAGGCGCGCGGTTACGGGGTTCCGCTTTCCGGCGCTATGGACACACATAGCCACGTCCTGGCCAATTTGTTGCTGGGCAATGCCCCCGAAGCAGCTACCCTTGAATGCACGGGGGGAAAGCTCGATGCAATCGTGGAAAAGGGAGGGCGTTTAGCGCTATCCGGTGCGGGAGGCGCTTTGTACATAGATGGCCGGTCGGTTCCTGCTGAACGTGCCATTGGGGTACCGGACGGCGCTTTGCTGACGATTCAGCCGATGCCGGGTGGAAATTTTTCGTATCTGGCTACAGCGGGTGGTTGGAAATTAGCCCCCGTTTTTGGCAGCGCTTCTACGTACTTAGCGGGCGGATTTGGAGGGCATGAAGGCCGGGCTTTGAAAAAAGGGGATGTATTGCGCGCTGCATTGGAGCTTGATTCGCCTTCAAAAATGGAAATAGCGTTCTGGTTTTTCAGGCCGGACGGGCATTTGGTGCCCCGATTGGAAACGCCGCTGGTCATTTCCGTTTTGCAGGGGTCGGAGTGGCCCTGGTGGAAGACAGCGCAGCAAAAAGCATTTTTAAACAACGCAGCTCGGATTTCAAAAGACCGAAGCCGACAGGCTGTTCGCATTGAAGGGCTTGCCGCTTTGGGGCATAACTTTACAGAAATATATTCCACAGGTGTGAGTCCCGGTGCCATTCAGATACCACCTGGCGACGATCCGGCTATTCTGATGGCCGATGCGCAAACGATGGGCGGTTTTCCGCGTATTGCACAGGTTATTGCCGTGGATTTGCCTAAAATTGCACAGGCAAAAACAGGTCAGGTAGTGCGTTTTCAAATGGTGGATTTGGCGGAAGCCAGCCAGCGGTTGATGGATTATGAACTGGAGGTGAAGCGGTTGGGAATGGCGGAGAGGTTTGGATCAGGCAGAGCCTGATGAATAGTAGACACGAGGCCGGAGCCTCGCGCCAGCAATAAAAAACAAAAGCCTATGCTAACCATAGACCTGAACTGCGACATGGGCGAAGGATTCGGCCCGTGGAAAATGGGCGACGACGCGGCGCTCATGCCGTTGATCTCTTCCGCCAATATTGCCTGTGGCTACCACGGCGGCGACCCGGTGGTTATGCGCGATACCGTCAGGCTGGCATTGCATCACGGCGTAGCAATCGGGGCGCACCCTGGCTATCCGGACTTACAGGGGTTTGGCCGCAGGAACCTGTCTTTATCTCCGGATGAAGTGTACGCGGTGGTTTTGCATCAGATTGGCGCGTTGCAGGCCATTGCCGCTGCGGAAGGCGGCGTTTTGCACCACGTAAAGCCGCACGGCGCGCTGTACAACACAGCAGCCCGGCAACGCGATGTTGCGGAAGCCATCGTACAGGCAGTTTGCAAGATCCAGCAATCGGATTTGATCCTGTATGGACTGAGTGGAAGCGTGTTGCTTAAAATTGCGGAAGTGCATGGATTGCGCGTTTGCCGGGAAGCTTTTTGCGACCGAAGCTATCAAAACGACGGTGCATTGACGCCGCGAAATTTGCCGGGGGCAGTCATTGACAATCCAGAAGCGGCGGCAAAGCGGGCATTGCAATTGGCACAGCAACAAAGCATTGAAACAGTTGATGGCACCCTGATCGCGGTGCCGTGCGGTACAATTTGTATTCATGGAGATGGCGACAATGCCGTTGCTATTGTCCGCGCGGTGAGGGAGTTGTTGGAAAAGGAAGGCTTGCGGGTTGCTACCCCACCCTTTCCATCAACGCCATAAAAAACCCATCAAACCCTTCATCCTGGGGCAGGATACTTTTTTGAGCGATCAACCGGAACGTTTCAGGATTGGCTTCCAGAAAACGGGCCACCTGCGCTTCATTTTCGGACGGCAGGATGCTGCATGTAGCGTACACCAATTTGCCGCCGGGTTTGCAAATGGCGCTGTATTGTTGCAAAATTTGTGCCTGGGTTTGCCGAACGCGGTCGAGGAAAGTGGCGTCTATTTTCCATTTGGCGTCGGGATTGCGGCGCAACACCCCCAGCCCCGTGCAGGGCACATCGAGCAACACGCGATCGGCGGTGCCATAGAGGCGTTTGACGACTTTGTTGTTGCCGATGGGGCGCGTTTCGATGATTGAAGCGCCGGCCCGGGTCGCCCGCTTTCTCAGCGCCTCCAATTTCCAGGCTTCGGTATCCAAAGCGATGATGCTGCCCTTGTTTTGCATTCGGGCGGCGAGATGCAGGGTTTTGCCACCACCGCCGGCGCAGGCATCCACCACGCGCATGCCCGGTTGCACGTCTAAAAACGGGGCAACGAGCTGTGAGGAGCCGTCCTGCACTTCAAACAGGCCGTCGCGGAAGGCGGGGGTGGTAAATAGGTTTTGCCGTTTTTTTACCACTAATGCTTCATCGTCGCCAAAAGGGGCTGTTTCAACGCCTTCCTCCGCTAATTGTTTAGCCAATGCTTCGCGGTTGGTTTTCAACGTATTGGCTCTCAGCACCACCTGCGCGGGCTGATTCAGAGCCTGGAGGGTGGCTTCCCATTGGTCGCCCAATTCTGCGGTGCCCAGTGCATCTAACCAGTCGGGCACTGATTCCCGAATGGCACGCACTTGTTGCAACGCTTCGGTTTTGTCGGCGATTCGGCTTTTTTTTACCCCTTCAAATTCAATCCAGGGCGGCAATTCCTGCTCATTCAACAAGTGGTAAATGCCGAAGATCCGGTACCAATCGGCCAGCGAGGCGGGTTGAGCGCCTTCAATTTCGTATAGCAGGCGGTAGCGGCGCACGATGTCGTACACACTTTCGGCAATAAAAGCCCGGTCGCGCGAACCCCATTTCGGGTTGGATTTAAGGGTTTGCTCGATCACTTTGTCGGCATGACGGCCTTCGGTGAAGATGGTTTGCAGGGCTTCTACAACAGCCTTGACGAGAACAGGATGCAGTTTGGTCATTAGATCAGACGGATACAAGCTATTAGACGAAAGACAATAGACAACAGGTTATTGTCAAAGAAAGGGGCAAAGGTAACGAAAACAGCCGGCAAGCCCGGAAAAATGCGGGATCATTCACAAATAGAGATGCTTGGGCGATGTAGGAAAATTTGTAGCTTTGCAGGTCATTTACAAACAGCACACAACATTCATGTCAGTCATTGTCAGTAATTTAGTCAAATTATACGGCGAACAGCGCGCGGTCGGAGGCATCAGCTTCGAGGTGGGCAAGGGTCAGGTACTCGGTTTTCTTGGTCCGAATGGAGCGGGAAAAACGACGACCATGAAGATCATTACCTGTTTTATTCCCCAAACGGAAGGGCAGGTAGAGGTCTGCGGCTATGACGTGGAAAAAGACCCGATGGAAGTGCGCCGCCGCATTGGCTACCTGCCGGAGCACAATCCGCTCTACAAAGACATGTACGTGAAGGAGTACCTGACCTTTGTGGCGCGCCTGCACCGGACGCCGAACAAGGAAAAACGCATCGCCGAAATGGTTGAAATGACGGGGCTGGGACAGGAGCAACACAAACGCATCGCCGCTTTGTCGAAAGGCTACCGGCAACGCGTGGGGCTGGCACAAGCCATGCTGCACGATCCGGAAGTGCTGATTTTAGACGAGCCAACCTCCGGCCTCGACCCCAACCAGATTGTTGAAATCCGCAATCTGATCCGGCAAATCGGCAAAGAAAAAACGGTTATTTTTTCCACGCACATCATGCAGGAAGTGCAGGCGCTTTGCGATCGCGTCATCATCATCAACCGGGGGCAGTTGGTTGCCGACGATCCCATCGAACGGTTGCGCGAACGCGGCAAAAAAGAAATCGTCGTGACGGTGGAGTTTTTGCAAACCGTTGCGGAAAAGCAACTCAAAGCCCTGCCGAACGTGCGCCGGGTGGAAAATTCGGGCAAAAACCGCTGGAAATTGTACAGCGACGAGAAACACGATATTCGGGAGGAGGTCTCGCGGTTTGCAGCAGCAAATAGCCTGACCCTGCTGGAAATCAAAAAGGAGGAGATTAGTATTGAGGATGTTTTCCGAAATTTAACCCAATAATTTATTTGGATTGGTGCATAGCATGATCAAACAAGCAACCTTGGCGACTTTCTTTTTGTTGACAACGATCGCCCTTTCGGCGCAGTCGGACGATAGTTTGTTGCTCACCAAAAACTTCCTGTTTAAAGATGGCGTCTACCTGTCATTGGAGGCATTGCACCGCAACGCTCCCGATTTTGCATGGGACGACCTGGAAGCCTTGCTGACCACCAGCGCCCGGGCTTTTGTGGCCAAAGTGGCCAGGTTAAAAACCAAGTCGGGTGAAAACATTGATTTGCATTCGGTGTTGGCAATCAGCCTGGAAGGGGTGCCTTATGTAAGAATATCGCAAACACGTAAGGTGGAGCGATCGGGTATGGCAAGCGAGGCGGAGCCATCGCGCGAGCGGGCCGTCGTTTTTGCGGGTTTAAAAGTCAGGGGCAAAATCGCCTATTTTTCCTATGAAACAGATACCACGGAATTAGTGGAAATTTTGGCGTACAACCCATTAACGAAAAGACCTTTCCGGAAAGGCAATGTCCCGGTAAAGTCCACACTGGCGGTTGAGAAAATCTTTTATTTTCCCGACGGACGGATTGCGGATTTCAACCGCGATCGCATGCTGGAGTGGATCGGCGATGACAAACAACTTTGGAATACGGTGAATGAATTGGGTGATGACCCAAACCGGGAAAAGTTGTATAAATGTCTACTCATTTACGACGACCGGAATGGGTTTTATATGGAGGGTGGACGGTAGCGAGCGATCGGGAGTAGACGGTGTTACAAATAACCAGTAATGGGGCTACGTTTACTAAACTTTGAAAGTTTAGTAAACGTCAAAATCAGTAACAGATAACCAGTAACGAATTATGTGGTCAATATACCGGAAGGAAATCAATGCATTTTTTAGTTCTTTAGTGGGCTATCTTGTTATCGGCGTGTTTTTGATTACCCTCTGGTTAGTCATGTTTGTTTTTCCGCAAACCAGTTTGCTGGAAAGCAACTATGCTTCGCTTGACCAGTTGTTTTCCATAGCGCCGAATATTTTTTTATTTTTGATGGCGGCCATTACCATGCGGTCATTTGCCGAAGAGCATCAAAACGGAACCTTTGAATTGCTGGCAACACGCCCGTTGCGCGACTTAGACATCGTGCTGGGCAAATATTTGGCCTGCATGACGCTGGTTGTGTTTGCCCTTATTCCAACGCTGCTGTACTACGCAACGGTTCACGTCCTCGGCTCGCCTCCCGGCAACCTCGATTCCGGTGCCATAGGCGGATCGTACATTGGCTTGTTGTTTTTGGCTGGCGCGTTTGTAGCCATTGGATTGTTTGCTTCTTCATTGGTCAGCAACCAGATTGTGGCGTTCATTCTGTCCATTTTTCTGGGGTTATTGTTGCACTGGGGATTTTATTATTTCAGCGAACTCCCGATTTTCCTGGGCAAAACGGACGACCTGGTTCAAATGATTGGGATGGAATACCACTATGAATCCATCAGCCGGGGCGTTTTGGATACGCGCGATTTGATCTACTTCCTGTCGGTCATTGCGTTGTTTATTGCGCTCACCCTGGTCTCATTAGACCGGAGAAAATGGTAAAAGAAAAAAAATGAGTAAAAGCACAAACAGGCGGGTACAGGTTTTGCTGCAGTTAGGGTTGTTCACCGGCGTTTTGTTGTTTGTGAACATCCTGTCCAATGCGCGTTTCAGCGGAAAACCCCTGTACGTACAGTTCGACCTGACGGAAGAAAAGCGATTCACACTTACGCCGGGGTCGCGCGAGTTGCTGCACAATTTGGATGACGTGGTTTTTGTCAATGTCCTGCTGGAGGGTTCTTTCCCTGCGGGATTCAAGCGGCTTCAAGATGCGACAAGGGAAGTACTCGATGATTTTCGTTCCGAATCGGGTTATCTCGAATACGAATTCGAAGACCCTTCAGACGGCACGATGGAGGAAATCAACGCGCGCCGGGAAGAGTTGAAGAAAGACAATATCCTCCCTATAAACCTGCGCGTCAAAGAAAGCGACGGCAGCAGGGAGCAGTTGATTTATCCTTACGCGATCTGTTATTACAAAGGCCGGAGTATTGCCGTTAACCTGCTAGAGAATGAAATCCCGGGCGTTGCGCCCGAGATCATCCTGAACAATGCGGTTCGCTTGCTGGAGTATAAATTTTCCAGCGCCATTCAAAAGTTGAGAGAAGGCCACAAGCCGGTCGTTGCTTTCACAACTGGCCACGGTGAGTTGACCGGTTTAGAAACCGCCGATTTTGAAAAAACGCTCCGGCAATACTACGATACGGGCCGCATCCATTTAGACAGTTTAGTTGCCATCAGTCAGGATGCCGATCTTTTGGTCGTGGCCAAACCCCGGCTGCCTTTTTCTGAAAAAGACAAATTCAAACTGGATCAATACGTCATGCACGGCGGTAAAATCCTGTGGCTGATTGATAAAATCCGGGTTGACTTAGACAGTCTTCAGGGGCGCAAAGAATATTTTCCGACAGAATACGAACTGAATCTGGAAGACCTCTTTTTCAATTACGGGGTGCGCATCGAACCCAACTTAGTCCTCGACATGCAATGCTCCTCCATCCCTTTGGTGACGGGGACTTTGGGCAATGCGCCGCAATTCGATTTATTCCCCTACCCCTACCACATCACTGCCACGCCGAGAACGGATCACCCGGTATCGAAAAGTCTGAACGCGGTGAACCTGTTCTACCCTTCCACCATCAAATGGGACATTGGAGCCACGATGCAAACTACCAGAACGCCGTTGCTGGAATCTTCGCCCAATTCGCGCTTCCAATACCTCCCTGTGGGGATGAATTTCGAATTTTTGCGCTACAACCTCGACCCGGCGAAATTTGACAAAGGCTCGCAAACCCTCTCTGTTTTGATGGAAGGGGTTTTTCCTTCGATGTACAAAAACCGCGTTTCTGCCGAGATGATGTCGGGGCTGGAACAATTGGGCACGCCGTTCAAACCCGAAAGCGAGTCAACCGCCATGATTGTGGTTTCAGACGGGGATGTTATAAAAAACAAAGTCAATTTCAACCAGGAAGGGCGTCCGTCGTTTTTACCGCTGGGTTTCAATGAGTTTAACAAAGGGTATTATGCCAACAAAGACTTTCTGATCAATGCCGTAGAATACCTGATGGCGAAAAAAGGCTTCATCGAAGCGCGTGGCAAAGAAGTTAAACTTCGCTTGCTTGACACGGTTAAAGCCCGAAAAAATAAAGAATTTTATCAGGCGCAGAACATCCTTGTGCCGCTGATGTTTTTTGGCATTTTTGCAGCCTTTTTCCTTGTGCTGCGCAAACGCAAATTTGCAAAACAGAATATTTAAAAGCTATGAAACGTACTTTATGGATGCTCGTTGCCTTTCTTATACTCGGCGCAGGAGTGCTTTGGTATTTGTATGGGCAGGGTGATGACAAAACAACCTTAGCCGGCTTAGACCGGCAGTTTGCGGTGAAAGATACCGCTTCCATTTACAAAATTTTCATTGCCGATCGAAAGGGGAACCGTACGACCCTGGAGCGCAAAGGCAAGCATTGGCTATACAATGACCAATACAAAGCCAAGCCAAATGCCATAGAAAACCTGCTGCGCGCAATTTACCGGGTGGAGATGAAATACAAGCCGCCAATTAATGCCGAACAAAACATGATCCGGAGCCTTGCCACCGAAGGGCTTAAAGTGGAGTTGTACGATGCAAAAAACCGGTTAATCAAATCCTACTACATCGGTGGTTCAACGGCGGACGAGCGCGGCACCTACATGATGCTCGACGGCGTAGAACAACCTTATGTAACCTATATCCCAAGCTGGTCTGGCAATCTTCGTTTCCGGTTTAACCTGCTGGACGACGAGTGGCGCGACAAAAGTATTTTTTCTTTAGCCCCGGAAGAAATTACTTATGTGGGCATCGAATACCACAAACAACGGGAAAAATCGTTCAAAATCACCAAAGAAGGCGCATCTTACCAGGTGAAACCTTTTCACAGCATCACGCCGGAAATCAAACGCCCTTTGCGCACCGGCGCTGTGGAAAGCTATCTGGTGGGTTATGAAAACCTTCAGTCGGAAGCTTTTGAAAACCTGTACAAAGACCGCGATTCTATCTCGAGCTTAGTGCCGTTTTGCACCATTACGGTGCGGCATGGCGACGGCACCGAACGCGTCGCTAAATTGCATCCGATTTTTAAATTGCAGGAATACGACGAAGAAACGAAAAAATATATTGAGTCGCCGGAAGCAGAGCGTTACTACGTTGATTGTGAAGGCGATTTTATGATGGCTCAACATATCGTGCTTAAAAAAATACTGTGGCCGTACGAATCATTTTTCAAATAAATAGGATGCGAGCGAGGCTGCTCCGCGTGCTAATGCTGGTTTCGCTGATTGCAGCGACACTGGCTTTCGTTTTGCCGGATTGGGGCTTTTTCGGGCACCGACGGATCAACCGCTTAGCAACGTTTACGCTGCCCCCGGAAATGATTCGTTTTTACAAAACCCACCTCGAATACATTACGGAACACTCGGTGGATCCCGACAAAAGGCGCTATGCCACCAAGCATGAGGCGCCCCGGCACTACATTGACTTAGACCAATGGGGGAGTTATCCATTTCCCAATTTGCCCCGATATTGGACGGACGTGCTGCTGTTTTACACCGAAATTGGCCTCGTAACCGCCCAGGGCGACAGCTTGAAGGTGAAAAGGGATACCTTGATGATTGACGGGTACAAGATTCCCCAAATCAGGTTGTACCGGAAAAACAAAGCCATCCTTGAAGCAGCCGATTCGCAAGCGTTCCGGGATTTTTTTGAAGCAAAAGTCTTGTCTCAGTACTACGAAGACGAATGGATCCTGCCTTGCGATACCTTGCTGGCGCTTTTTGGCGATGCCAGGCCACCAAATGTTAACTGCGCCAGCGCTTATGCCGTTGACCACTTTTCGGAACACGGGATCTTGCCTTACCATTTGGTAAAAATGCAGAACAACCTGAAGTATGCTTTTTTATCCGGAAATGTGGATAAAATCCTGCGTACTTCGGCGGAAATGGGTCATTACATTGGCGACGCTTACGTGCCTTTGCATACTACCAAAAATTACAATGGCCAACTTTCCAACCAGACGGGGATTCACGCATTTTGGGAAAGCCGCCTGCCCGAACTGTTTGCCGATGAAACGTACGATTTCTTCGTTGGTGCCGCAGAATACATTGCCAATCCTTCTGAGTATTATTGGAAAATCGTATTGGACAGTCATTTGCTGGTGGACAGCGTGCTGCAGACCGAACGGGAATTAAGCCTTCAATTTCCTTCCGACCGCCAATATTGCTTTGAAGAACGCAACGGCATCACCATCCGTACCCAATGCAGGGAATATTCGGAAGCTTACCACCGCCGCATGTCCGGCATGGTGGAAAGTCGCATGCGAGGCGCGATTCTGTCCATCGGAAGCGCCTGGTATACGGCCTGGGTGGATGCGGGGCAACCGGATCTTATAAAACTATTGGGTAAAACCTTGTCTGTAGAAGAATTGAAAGCATTGGAATCCCTGGAATCGCAATATCAGAAAGGGAATACGAAGGGGAGACCGCATGATTGATTTGAGCGCGGCAGAGTCGCTAGGGTGCGACCCTCGCGGTCGCCCAAACACTCAAAATGATTTGAAGATTTGAGGATTCCTATAAACAAATAAACACAGATTGATGAGGGAACAGTTATACGGCATAATCGGCTATCCGCTGACGCATTCTTTCTCGAAGCGGTATTTTTCAGAGAAATTTGAAAAAGAGGGGCTGCTGCATTGCCGTTATGAATTATTCCCCATTGCGGAAATCGGGATGTTGCCCGAAATCCTGACAAATAATCCTACACTTCGGGGGTTAAACGTGACCATTCCCTACAAACAAGCCGTTTTGCCGTTTTTAGACGGATTTGGAGAAGGCATTGCCAAAATAGGCGCAGTAAATGTCATTGATATTTCGAATGGCAAATTGACCGGCCACAACACGGATATCGCCGGTTTCGAGCAATCGCTCCGGAATGCGTTGGGCACAGAACGCCCGGAAGCGGCACTGGTGCTGGGAACGGGGGGCGCTTCCAAAGCCGTGCAATTTGTGCTTTCCAAAATGCAAATTCCATTCCGGTTGGTGTCCCGAAACCAGGAAGGCGATTTTCACTACGATCAATTGACAAAAGAAATCGTCTTTGCGCACCAGTTGATTGTCAACACAACGCCTTTAGGCATGAGCCCAAATACAGAAACTTGTCCAAAAATTCCTTATGAAGCAATAAGTCAGCGACATTTGCTTTTCGATTTGGTCTACAATCCTGAAGAAACCTCCTTTCTGAAAAAAGGAAGGCTTCAGGGGGCTCGAACACAGAACGGAATGGAGATGTTGCATACGCAGGCCGAAAAAGCCTGGGCAATCTGGAACAAATAAAACCAATCTACACCATGAAAGAAAGCAATCAGCCCGTTCCCAAAAACTTCTCAAAACTTGAAAAAATGGCAAAAACAATACTTGGTGCCCCGGTTGATTTCAACAATACGCAAATCGCTTTTCGCTGGAAAACGGATAAAGAACTCAAAAAAGCAGCCTGGCTATTTGGATTGATGAATAACCACTGGCTGGTGGGCATCGGCTCCAAAGTGGGCATTGCGGCCATCAAACTACACCTCCCGTTTGTGGAATCGGTTGTAAAAAGCACCATATTCGAGCAATTCTGCGGCGGTACTACCCTGCTGGAATCGCTTAAAAACATCAATAAATTAGCGGAACAAAACGTTCAGTCTATTCTCGACTACGGCGCAGAAGCCAAAGAAACAGAAGAGGATTTCAACAAAACTATGGCGGAAAATATCCGCGCCATAGAATTTGCATCCCAGCAGGAGCACATTCCCGTAATCAGCACCAAAATTACCGGCTTAGCTCGTTTTGAATTGCTGGAAGCCATTCAACGCGACGACACCCTGACCCGGGAAATGCGCGCCGAATACCGCACCGTGCTCAAACGATTAGACGCCATCTGCCACGCTGCGAGCCAAAAAGGCGTCGGCGTTTTTATTGACGCCGAAGAAAGCTGGATTCAAAACGCGATTGACCATTTATCCAATTTGATGATGCGGCGCTACAACCGGGGGAAAGTAGTGGTATTCAACACCTTCCAAATGTATCGAACCGATCGTTTGCAAAACCTCATAGATTCTTATGCCGAAGCTGGCCGCGAAGGCTATTTGCTTGGCGCAAAATTGGTGCGGGGTGCCTACCTGGAAAAAGAGCGGGAAAGGGCAGAAAAAATGGGGTATCCTTCCCCCATTCACACCAGCAAAGAAGCAACAGACGATGCGTTCAATACCGGTATCCGTTTTTGCGTAGACCACTACGAGGACATCGTATCCTGCAATGCTTCGCATAATTTGGCCAGCACCGCGCTTCAGGTAAAACTGATTGATGAAAAAGGCATTCCACGCAACCACCCGCATTTGCGGTTTTGCCAGTTGTATGGCATGAGCGACAACCTGACGTTTAATTTAGCCAATGCGGGCTACAATGCCGCCAAATATGTGATTTATGGGCAGGTACGTGAAGTCGTCCCTTACCTCATTCGTCGTGCGGAAGAAAATTCTTCCATCACCGGCGATATGAGCCGCGAATATCAATTGGTGAATAACGAGCTTAAAAGACGGGAGCTGCTTGCGTCTTAATCCAAATATCTTTTTAAAAGCCCTTCATACGCATCAATCCTCCGGTCGCGGAAAAACGGCCAGATGCGGCGCACTGTTTCGGTCCGCTGTTTGTCTATATCAATAACCACCGCAATTTCTTCCGCTGCCGGTGCCTGAAAGAGTAGTTCTCCCTGGGGGCCAGCCACAAAACTTTGTCCCCAAAACTGGATACCGCCCGTCACACCTGACCAATCCGGCTCGAAGCCCGTGCGATTTACCGCTACCACCGGTAGACCATTGGCGACTGCATGGGCTCGCTGGATGGTTTGCCAGGCGCCAAACTGCCGGTCTTTTTCTTCGGGCGCATCAGAAGATTCCCAGCCAATAGCCGTCGGGTAAATGAGCAAATCCGCACCTGCCAACGCCAAGAGCCGCGCGGCTTCGGGGTACCACTGATCCCAACAAACGAGGACGCCTAATTTCCCCACGGAAGTTGAAATGGGTTGAAAACCCAGATCGCCGGGCGTAAAATAAAATTTTTCGTAGTAAGCCGGATCATCCGGAATATGCATTTTTCGGTATTTCCCGGCGATGCTGCCATCTTTTTCAAAAACAACTGCCGTATTGTGGCAAATGCCCGGTGCGCGTTTTTCAAACAGGGACGTAACCAGCACGATGCCTAATTCTTTCGCAATAGCGCCAAAAATTGCCGTTGAAGGTCCCGGGATGGTTTCTGCCTGGTCAAAGCGCGTTGTCTCTTCAACCTGGCAAAAATATACCCCGGTGTGCAACTCCTGCAACACCACCAATTGCGCGCCTTGTGCAGCACAAGCCCGGATGCCGGCGAAGCTTTTCCGAATATTTTCATCCCGATCTTCGGTGCAGGATTGTTGTACGATACCTGTTTTGAGTATGCTCATTTTTTTAAATTCAATTGAATAAAACCCCTTCCGGATATTGCATGGTCACACAATGCAGAGAACCATGCTGTAAAATCAGCGCCCTGCAATCAATGCCGATGATTTCCCTTCCGGGGAAACAGCCGTTGAGGATGGCCAATGCTTCTTCATCCTGTCGAACGCCGTAGGTCGGAACCAGCACCGCGCCATTGATAATCAGGAAATTGGCATAAGTAGCGGGCAGGCGCGTTCCTTCCTCATCATAACACGCATCTGGCATGAGCAGCGGAACTAAGCGATAGGGGTTGCCCGCAGCAGTGCGAAAGGTTTTTAGTTCTGCTTCCATTCGCCCAAGCGCTTCGTAATGCTCGTCTTCCGCGTCGGTGCATTGCACATAAGCAATCGTTTCCAGGTCGCAAAACCGCGCCAGGGTGTCAATATGCGAATCCGTATCGTCCCCGGCTAAGTAACCGTGGTGCAGCCACAACACGCGATCCAATCCAAAAATCTCCTTCAGCTTTGCCTCAATTTCCCGTTTGCTCAAATGTGGATTCCGGTTTGGCGAAAGCAGGCATTCGGCGGTGGTGAGCAACGTGCCCTGTCCGTCGCTTTCAATACCGCCGCCTTCCAGCACTAAGCCGCCATGGCGAATTTCAGCATCAAAAACCGCGTAGTGTTCCTGCACATAGCGCGTGATGAGGTTATCCTGGTTGGCCGGGAATTTGAGTCCCCATCCATTGAACACAAAATCGAGCACTACGGGTTTTCCATTTTCAAAAATGGTAATGCCCCCGTGGTCGCGCGCCCAGGTATCGTTGCTTGGTGCCTGAACAAGTTTGACATTGGAGAGGCTTTTGTTTCCACGAATCAGCTCCCGAACTTCCATTGGGTTGTGACAAACGAGGAGGACTTTTTGAAAACGGGCTATCGTGGTTGCAATTTCGAGGAAACAAGGCATGACCTGATCCAATACGGCTGCCCAATCGGTGTCCTGATGGGGGAAAGTTAGTTGCACGGCGCTTTGGGGCGCCCATTCTGCGGGTAAAAATCGAGTTTTCATGCGGCAAAATTAGCAAAAGAACTAAATTTGTGATCAGAGCTTGTTCGGGATTTCCTGATTGACTACATCGAATCTTCGATTTGAGCGAGGGTGAGGAAATTTTGTTTTAGACGAGGCGGATTTTGCAGACATAGCCAGCAGCTAGGGCGAAAAAATCCAACGAAGTATAAAATAAAATTTGCCACCCACAGCCAATTGAGGAATTCCCGAACAAGCTCTAAACAAAACAACCGACCCAACATGGCAGCATACGGCACAATCCTCAACATCATCGTCCCCATTTTTTTCCTGTTGTATTTCATCGAACAGGGTTTCGAGTGGTACTTAGGCAAAAAGGTCATCCGGGGGCTTGACAGCATTTCCAGTTTCAGTGCCGGCGTCACTAACGTAGTAAAAGATGTATTGGGCATGACCATCAGCATCATCACTTATGGCTGGTTGGTGGACAAAATCGCCCTCACGCAGATTGAAGCGACCTGGGCGGTTTATGTCATCGGATTCATTGCCGTTGATTTTCAGGGATACTGGACGCATCGCTGGCACCATCAGATCAATTTTTTGTGGAATCGCCACGTCATTCACCACAGCAGCGAAGAATTCAACCTGTCCTGTGCCCTGCGGCAATCCATTTCAGCGTTTGTCAATTATTTCACGATCCTGTTGATCCCCGCAGCATTATTAGGGGTGCCGGCTCAAGTCATTGCCATCATCGGCCCGCTGCACCTTTTCCTGCAATACTGGTACCATACCCGCCTGATCGGGAAATTGGGCTGGTTGGAATACGTCATTGTTACCCCATCCCACCACCGGGTACACCACGCCATTAACCCGGAATATATGGATAAAAACCATGGCCAGATTTTCATCATCTGGGACAAGCTGTTCAGCACATTTCAGGAAGAATTGTCGAAGATTCCGCCCGTTTACGGCGTCACCCGCCCCGTGCGCACCTGGAATCCGATCAAAATCAATTTTTTGCACCTCTGGCTCCTGATGCAGGATGCCTGGCACACGCGAAATTGGTGGGATAAAGTGCGCATCTGGTTTATGCCAACGGGGTGGCGACCGGAAGATGTGAAAGACAAATACCCCGTAAACAGCATCCTTGATCCGTACAATTTTGAAAAATACGACACCAAGGCGTCCCGGTTGTTTCTCGTCTGGTCGTGGTTGCAGTTGGCGTTCAACTATTTCCTGCTGGTCTACTTTTTCGCCAACTTGGCCGGCATCGGCACGCCGGATATTTTTTACTACGGCGCGTTCATTTTTCTCTCGGTGTTTGCCTATACGGAATTGATGGACCGCCACGCGTATGCCATGTATTTTGAAATGCTGAAATCGGCGGCTGGCCTCTACTTTGTGTATCAATCGGGCGGCGACTGGTTTGGCGCAGGCAATTATTTCGGTGCCTGGTATGTGTATATCGTGGTAAGCTACCTGATTCTTTCGGCTGTGGTCGCCACGCTTTTTGTGCAGTTGGAGATCAGGGAGGAGCAAATTGGCAAATTGGCAAGGGGCAAGTAGGCAAATTTGCCCCTTGCCCACTTCCTTCCTATTCTTCCTTTTTCGCGTTCAAAATCTCCAGCACGCGCTGAGTGATGTCAAGGCTGTCATTTGCGGCAAGCAATTGTCCGCCGGCGGTGTAGCTGAAGATGAAGTCGAATCCTTCTTCTTTTTTGATTTCGCCGAGCCGGTCGAGGATTGCTTTTTGCAACTCGTCCCGTATTTTTTTATCTTCTTCCAGCAGCGTTTTGGTGACCCGCTCCTGTTCGGCCACTAATTTTTGCTGCGCCGCCATCAGGCGTTGCTCTTCCTGTTGCATCGCGCTGGGTGCCAGCAGACCTTTTTGTGCTTTTTCCTGGGTAGCCATGAAGTCCTTTTCAAGGGCACGCCCTTTGGCTTTCAGCGAAGCATCCGCGTCTTTTTCCTTTTTTTGGAAAATTTCGCGTTGCTTTTTGAAAAACTCGTACTTTTCAAGCAAGGTATCTGCGTTGACGTACGCGATTTTTAAGGGTTTTTCCAGCTCGACTGCCGGAGTATCGGCGGTTGCTGGTGCCCCCGGCGACTGGAAAACTTTCACGGCAAGCCCCACAGTTGCGAGCAGTGCCACAATACTCAAAATTAAAGGAAGTTGTTTCATTCTTTAAAGGATAGATGATGTGTAGTAAATCAGCCTTTTTTCAAATCCACGTAGTAGTGGTAGAAATAAGGAATGGTTTCAATGCCTTTGTAATAATTAAACAGCCCGAAATGCTCATTCGGCGAGTGCAACGCATCTGAATCCAAGCCAAAGCCGATCAGAATGCTATCCACGCTCAACACGTCGCGAAACAGGGAAACAATCGGAATATAGCCGCCTTCGCGCTTGGGAATCGGCGATTTGCCAAACGTTTTTTCCATTGCTAAGTGCGCCGCGCGGTATTCGGGCGTGTCAATGGGCGTCACGCCGGGTTCTCCCCCGTGCATGCGCGTTACTTTTACGCTCACATAAGGCGGCGCGATCTTGTTGAAGTGGTCTTCCACCAAATCGTATATTTTCTCATGCCGCTGGTTCGGGACAAGGCGCATCGAAATTTTAGCCGTCGCTTTGGCGGGCAGTACCGTTTTCGTACCTTCCCCGGTGTAGCCACCCCAGATTCCGTTCACATCCAAGGTAGGCCGGATGCTGGTGCGTTCGAGCGTTGAGTACCCTTCCTCGCCAAGCTCCTGGCCAATGCCGAGGTTTTTGTTGTAAGTCGCCTGGTTGAATGGAATGCGCGACATTTCGCTGCGCTCTTCGGGGCCAACCACTTGCACATCGTCGTAAAAACCTGGGATCGTCACCCGACGGTGTTCGTCTAACAGGGACGCGATCAATTCGCAAAGGACATTTGCCGGGTTGGCAACTCCGCCGCCGTAAACGCCGGAATGCAAATCGCGGCTTGGGCCGGTCACTTCCACTTCCAGGTAGGCCAATCCACGGACGCCGGTCGTCAGCGAAGGCACGTCGTTGGCAACGATGGAGGTATCGGAACACAAGACTACATTGCAATCCAAAAGTTCTTTATGCGCCTCAACAAAAGGCCGGAAGTTGGGCGAACCAATTTCTTCTTCCCCTTCGATGATGAATTTGACATTGCAGGGCAGGGCATCGTGCTTCATCATGGCCTCGAAAGCTTTGATGTGCATGTAAACCTGGCCTTTGTCGTCGCTGGAACCCCGGGCAAAAATAGCGCCCTGCGGGTGGGTTTCTGTTTTTTTGACCACTGGTTCAAACGGACCGGATTCCCAAAGATCAAGCGGGTCTGGTGGCTGAACATCGTAGTGGCCGTAAACAAGCACCGTTGGCAAATCCGGGTTGATGAGTTTGTCTCCGTAGACGATGGCGTGGCCCGGCGTCGGATAAATCGTCACGTTTTCGGCACCCGCTTCCCGAAGGCGATCTGCACAAAACTCTGCCGCACGGGCTACATCGCCTTTGTGCTTTGGATCGGCACTGATGGACGGAATGCGCAGCCAGGTAAATAATTCATTTAAATACCGTTCCTTGTTGGATTGGATATATTCCTGAAGGTGTTGCATTATGGTGGTTTTATTTTTTAGTAACGGCAGCGAAGATAAGATTTCTTCATTACCTGACCAAATGCACGCTACCTTTGTAAATAACCACCTCACCATCAACGAATTCTATTTCAGCAAGGTAAACAAAAACCTGTGGACTGAATAGCTGCCCCCTGAACATCCCATTCCAACCATACTGTGGGTCATTAGGTTGGAAATTTTCCTCCTGGTACACCAATTCCCCCCAGCGATCCAGGATTTTAAAGTCATTGATCTTCGCCACATCCCTGTCTGCAAAAATCATAAAGAGGTCGTTAAAGCCGTCATTGTTGGGTGAAAACGCATTGGGAATGAAAACCCGGCGCGTTTTATCCACAAAAACCGTTACGACATCTTCTGCAAGACAGCCGTTTTCATCCCGCACATAAACGGAATACGTGGTGGTATAAAAAGGTGAAACCTGCCATTCAATGCAACCCGGGCAGGTATCCCCTTCGGAAGTCACCCACCGGATGTCGCTTAGTTCGTCAGGAGGAATGTTCAACAACGCTTCCAAATCTATCGTTTCGCCAAGCAAAATATTTAGATCGCGCCCCAATTCCACTCGTAAATCGGTACCTGAATCCAGGAAAATTAACGTATCCAGTGCACATCCCTGCGCATCTTGTATGCTGATCCGGTATTCGCCGGACGCCAGGTTTGAAAAATTGCCGAACGCAATCGGCGCTTCATCATTGATTTGATAGGAATAGGGCGCAATTCCTCCCGAAATGGAAAGAATTTCGATGGTGCCGTTGCGGTCGCGGAAGCACTTCGGATCCGTTACCATAAGCTCCGTAATTTGCGGGCGATCTTCATTTAGCCCGACGACTACTTCATCGTCGCTGGAGCAGCCGTTTTCAGTGTTTGTAACCACTAAAGTATACACTCCGGGTTCGGCTATCACAACCGAAATTCCTTCGGCAACGACGTTCCCGGCTGCATCTTCCCAAGTGTAGCGATGCGTTGCCGACACCGTGGATCCTGTGCCGTCGAGTAGTGCTTCATCCGTACCGCAACCCAGTGTTTGATCTGCGCCTGCATTTGCCGTGGGTAGTTGCGTATTCAGGGAAACGGCAACGGTGTCCGAACTCACACAACCATTTCGGTTGTTTTCCACCATCAGTACATAAATGCCCGCCTGGTTGACAGAAGGCGTCAAAGTCGTGGCACCAGACTGGATATTGCCTTGTATTGCCAGCCAATTGTAACTGTAGTTATTGTTGCCATTGTTTGTAGTCCCGCTGAGCATCAGCGTTGAGCTATTGCAGTTCAACTGGCCATTGGCACCGGCGTTAACAACCGGGTAAACAAAGTCGCTGCGCACAGTCGCAGTAGCTTCTGCAAAGCATCCGGTGAGGGGATCGGTTGCCCGGAAACGATAGGTGCCGGCTATTGTAGCCATCAGCGTTGCTGACACTTCATCGTTGAGTTCTATGCCTGCTATGTCGTACCAGCTGTATTCAAAAGCGTTGCTCCCGTTAGCTTGCCCAATTGCAGCAACCATCCCGGTATTACAATCCAAAGTGTCTGCTACCGAAACCGTAACCACGGGGGTAAAACGCAGGTCGGCGACGGTTACCGAGGCAGTATTCGACCTACATCCCAAAGGTTGTTCGGTAATAACCAATGTGTATAAACCAGGCATATTAACGATCGGGTTCTGCAAATTCTGGTTGCTGTTGCCAATGCCCGGGCCTTGCCATTCATACGTCAGGTTGTTCCCGTTGCCGCTGCCGGCTAAGGCAACCTGCGCTGAATTGCAAGTGATATCTCCTGCCGCTGCGGCATTGGCCACCGGCAGTGCAACCGCAGTGACATTGATGTTGGCGGAGGTTGGGCAGCCGTTCAAATCGAGGGCTGTTACCTCATAAAAACCGCTGGTATTGACCGTAATCGAGGGAGATTGTGCGCCTCCGATCCAACTGTAATTGGATAAACCCGGCGTTGCGCTCAGCGTGGTCGTCTCCCCTTCGCAGAAATTGGAATTCCCGGTAATCGCCATTGAAGTCTGGAGCAACTGGCTCACCCCAACCGATGTGCTTCCGGTGCAGCCATTGACATCCTGAACGGTTACGGAATAATTTCCGGTTTGGCTGGCAAATATGGCAGCCGTTTGGGCGTCCGTTGACCAGAGGTAACTGGCAAAGCTGCCGTTCACCTGCAATTGGGTGCTGTCGCCGGGACAAAACGACGAAGCCCCAACAATAACCGGCACCGGCGCTGGCGATTCTACCACAATGGTCGAAGCTTGTGTGCTGCAATTATTGACATCGGTAACCACGACGGTGTAGGTTCCCGGCGTAGAAACCGTGATGGAAGGCGTCATAAATCCCCCCGTCCATTGATAGGCAACAAACCCCGGGCCTGCATCTAAAGTAAGGCTGCTATTCTCACAAAATCCAGCTTGTGCCGGCAAAATGACGTTTGGGAGTGGAATAGTAGCAACATCAAAAGCTGCACTTGACTGGCAACCATTCGCATCTGTTACCGTCAGGCCATAGGTGCCGGCAGCGCTCACCGTCAGGGTGGGCAAGTCGCTAAAATCACTCCAGGTGTAACTCGTATAGGTATTTCCCGGGTCTACCAATTGTGTTTCCCCTTCGCACACATTGAACAGCGCCGGAATATTGGGCGTCGTCACCAGAAATTCCGTCAGCGAAGTTTGCGTAGTTCCGGTGCAGCCATTTGCATCCGTAACCGTCAGGCCATACGTTCCACCTGCGTTGACGGAAAGCGTAGGATTGGCGCTGCCTCCTGTCCAGGAATAAGTGGCGTAAGTCCCGCCGGCATCCAACAAGGCGTTACCTCCCGGACAAACAGAAGTGGGCGCGTTGATGACCGGCGTCGGGTTATCCCAGGCATCAACGGTAATCTGAGCGCTGCCATTGCAGCCCAAGGCGTCGGTCACCGTCAGGCCATAAACGCCTGGATTGGATATGACCAAGTCTGTATTGGAAGCACCGCCGGTCCAGGTGTAGTTCGACCAGCCTCCCGGCGCGCTCAGGGTCGTATTATTGCCCGCACAAAAACCGGCAGCGCCACTGATCTGGGGCGCTGGCAGCGGGTTTTCCAGTACCTCAACCGAGGCAGAAGCCATACAGCCGTTGGCATCGGTTACATTCAACTGGTACGTTCCTGCTGCGCTGACGGAAATGATTTGGGTAGCCTGACCACCCGGTAACCACTGGTAGTCGCTGAAGCCAGCGCCAGCGTTGAGGGCGACAGCGCTACCCGCACAAAAATTGGCCTCTGCGTTGAGGCTTAAAACTGGTAAAGGGAAAATGGTTGTGGATAAACTTGTAGCCGCTATACAGCCGTTGTTGTCAGTTATGGTTACCCCCTGGTCGCCGGCAGCGTCAACAAGAAGTGTTTGCCCGGTGGAACCATCGGACCACGAGTAGGTTTGGAAACCGGGTGTTGCAGTCAGCAGGGTCGTTTCGTTTTCACAAAAACCAGCATTGCCGCTGATGGCGACGGTAGCATCGGGGAAGGCAGCAACATTGATGGTTGCAGCACCCTGGCATCCAAAAGTATCGGTGACCGTCACTGCAAAAGCGCCTGATGCATTAATAAAAAGGGTGTCAGCAGCACTCATATCCGACCAAAGGTATACCACATAGCTTTCCGACAGGGAGAGCGTGGCCGTGGTTCCTGAGCAAACGCCTGTGGGTCCTCCAATAGCAGGTACCGGTAATGGGCGATCCACAACCGTTACCGAAGATTGGCCGGTACAGCCATTCGCATCCGTTACCGTAAGTCCGTAGGTCCCGGAAGCCGTTACAACAAGGGTTGAATCGGAAGACATATCTGACCAGGTGAATACATCCATGCCTGCTGGCGCTTGCAGGGTCAGGGTATCGCCGGCACAAAGATTGTCGCCTCCGGAGATGGCGGCGTTGACCTGATAGAAAGCGACGATTATACTATCCGTGCCGGTGCATCCGGATCCGTCCGTGGCTTCAACGGAATAAACGCCTTCGTCAAAAACGGTGATGTTTGGTGTAAGGGCGTTGTTCGACCAGGTCAGCGAAGTCCAGGTTCCAGCCACAGAGAGTAAGGTGGTATCGCCCTGACAAATTTGGGTAGTCCCGGTAATCTCCACCTGAAACAAATTGCCCACCTGCACATTCAGGCGGCTTGATTTGGTACAGGCGCCGTCGGTTATGGTCAGGGTGTAAGGTATACTGCCCATAAAACCAGGCGGTAAGGTCAGGGTCGGTTGCAAGGAAGTGGTGTCGCTCAGAAATGCAGTTTCCCCATTGGGTGCCGACCAGGCGTAGATAGCGGCTGCGCTTTGTCTGCTGGCTGAACCTTGTAAAGTCGTTGGCGTTGCGGGCACATCGCAAAAAGAAAGGTCATCGCCTGCTTCAATGCGGATGGCGCTGCAATCCGGATCGGCAAGGCAGTTGAGGAAAGGCGCGGCGGATCCCCCCCAGGTCAATTGAAACCCGGTGGAACTTCCATACCAGTTATCCAACAGCAGGTAAAAGCCTTCTCCGGGCTGCACGACAATAGGCAGCACGAAACCATCTTCATTCATGGCGCCTTCGGAAGCGTCTGTTGCTCCCATGCCCAGACCTGTTTGCGGGCAAAAGGTGCAGAGAATATTGGCAAAAGAGCACCGAATGGGCGATCCAAGGCTATCGCAACCTAAGTAAGGGCCATAAATTGCAAAATCGTAATCTTCATTAATCCCACCGTTCGGATCAATGGTAAATTCAATGACACTGTTGGGCGGCATCAATTCATTGAAAGCAAAATAATACCACGCGCTTTCATTTTCTTCGGTGACCAGACACCCCGGATCGTTGTTCGGATTAAAAAAATCGTTGAACCCTGTTCCAAGCGGCGTAAACTGGATGACACTGTCGCTACAGATCACCTGCGCGCCGGGACAGTTGGTTATTTGCCCCCGCACTGCAATTGACAAGAGCATAGTCAATGACAGCAAAAATAGTTTTTCAAGATGCACACGACACATCGCAAATTGGTTTTGAAATAAGTAAATAGCAAATTGCCATTCCTGAAAGCTGTTGACTTTCAGGGCGATATGTGTTCATGGAATACGAATTGTGGCGCTCTTTAAAGCAGCGTGCGTGTTTTACCTCATAGTAGTTTTAACTGGACGAGTAGCAGAGGTTAAGAAGGTGCAAAAGCCTTTTCTGCGGAATAAGACGGAGCTTTTAGCTTGCCCAAGTTTTCAAAGGCAAACCTTTAATATCAATAGCGGAGGGTAAGTTTTTCCTACCGATGCAAATATAAGCATTATGAAATAATCCTGTTAGGAAAATAGAGAACAAAAAAGTTAAAACCTTTAATTGTACCCTTGCAGCCGATACATTAAACATCCAACCATTTCTTTAATCATTAATTCCCAATAATATAACCCAAATCTATGTGGCAAAATTAGAATTTCAGGATTATACCGGGTGCGTTCGCTGAGATAATCTACGCAATAAGGAGTGGTGGGCTGACCGGCTTTGTCAAAACAGGCTTTCGACCGGCGCATGTGCCAGGCAGAAGTGAGGAGCAGGCAACGCGCTCCGGGGTGGTTGCGGCCAAGGATTTCCTTGCTGAAAAGCGCATTTTCCCAGGTATTTCGCGAGCTGTTCTCCACGATAATATCCGATTCCGGAACGCCAATCCGCATCAGATAAGCCTTCATTTGTCCGGCTTCTCCCGGCACATTTTGGAGCAGGTTGCCGGATCCTCCACTTAGGAGCAATTTTTTTACCTTACCGGTTTGGTAAAGTTCATAAGCCTGAAAAAAGCGATTGCCCCGGTCGCTGAAATTGTGGCGATCGTGATCAGGCAAGGTAAAAACATTGGAGTACCCGCCCAGCAAAATGCCGATCTCGTAAGGTGTCTCGATTTCATTTGCGGTAAGCGATTCCGGTTCCCACAGACGCATTACCTGATTGGCCAAAAAGATGTTGCTGAAAAGCCAATAGCTCGCCAAGGCTAAGTACAGCGCGCGTTTGCGCCAGCGTGGCCCCTTTCCGAAGGCTGCGTAAAGCAAAAACCCGCCAATCCATACGGAAGGTTTTAGCATAAAGTACAGCAACTTGGAGAGAATGAAGAACATGTTTTTAGTTTAAAAAAGGAACTTGCTGATAGCGAATGAGCAGCAGTTGGAACAATTCCGGGCGAACGACGGCCAGAGAAATGACGATAAAAGCGGCTCCGTAAACTGCGCCCCAAAAGTGCTGGTTATGACCGATATTGTCGGTGCCCCGGCGATCCATATAAGAGGAATAAAACAGGTAGAAAACGCCAAACAACACGGCTGGCAAAGGCGGAAAAACAAACATCTGCCAGGGATTGATGACCACGTAGGCAAACACCAGCGCGGAGGTCGCACCGGAAGCACCCAGCGCCGCATAGGCGTGGTTGTTGCGGTGGCGGAGGTAAGAAGGGATACAAGCTGCTACCACAGCACTGAGGTAGAAGACCAGAAAAGCAATACGTCCGGTCACTTCCGAAGCGAAGACCTCGTTTATAAAAAAGCGTTCCACGAATTCACCAAACTGGAACAACACCACCATGTTAATGATCAGGTGACCCCAGTCGGCGTGAATAAAGCCATTGGTGATAAACCGGTACCATTGACCAAATTCGCGGATAGACGCCGGATGAAAAGCCAGTTCATTCAGCATGCGATCCCGGCTGAAAGCCTGGTAAGATATCAGGGCGGTCATGATGACCAGAACAAGCGTAAGAGAGATCATTGGGTTAGTTATTGTGATACGGTTCGCCGCGCAAGATCGTCATTGCCCGGTATAATTGCTCTAAAAAAAACAGCCGAACCATTTGATGTGAAAAAGTCATTGCCGACAAGGCAAGTTTTGCATCTGCCCGTTGGTATACTTCCCCGGAAAAGCCATAAGCTCCGCCTACCAGAAAAATGAGCCGGTGTTTGCTTCCCGACAACTGTTGTTCCACGTAGCGGGCAAAGCCCTCTGAAGTAAAGCTTTGACCTTTTTCGTCCAGCAACACCAGCAGGTCTTCCGGCTTGGTTTTGGAAAGGATGGCTTCGCCTTCTTTCGTTTTGAGCTGTTCGGGAGCGAGATTGCCCGCCTGGCGAACGTCGGGCAAGCACTGCATCTGAAACGGCAGGTATCGCCGCAAACGCTTTTCATAAATACCCATGCCTGCTTCTAAGTAACTTTCGTTGGTTTTGCCAATAAACCAAAATTCTACTTTCATCGCCCGTATAGTTTTAGCTCCTCCATCAAAGACTGCCGTTCGGGGTAAGACGCTTTGAACAAAGTGATCAGGGAAGCCGCCAATTCGGGTGCGCCCACCGCGACTAAGTGATCGAGCAATTCGCGGATGCGCTTGGAAGGGCGATAGCCGATGTGATTTTTGAGGTATTGCAACAACAGAATGCGGTACAACTGCCCCACTTCTTCCTCATAACGGGGCAGCAACAAATGGTCGAATTGCGCCAGTAGTTCAATGGAATTGGCGCGCCTCAAATAATCAATCAGATCTTCATAGCGCTCTTCCGAAGCATAAATCCCTGCAATGGCCTGCCATTTCTGGGGCGAACCTGGCAGTTTGCGCAAGCTTTCGACGATTTGTTCAAAAACCGCTATGCGGTCTTCCGGCGTATGGGTACGCAACAATTGCCAGTACGTATCCTGTAACGTGGCGACGAAACGTTTCCTTGCGTATTGAAAAATAGTCGGGCCATCTTTCTCGTGCAGCGCAATGCGGAGCAGCATTTCGTCTATTTCTCCGGTATTCTCCTGGCTTTTATTGGTTTTGAGGAGGTTTAGGATTACTTTTCGGGCGCGTGCAGGCTGGTCTAATTCCAAGCTTCGCTCGACCACAAACTGCAAGACGGGCGGTAAATAGGCATACCGGCTGGCCATATCAAAAAAAGCCTTTTTACCGGCCACTTTTTCAGCCCACTGCAATTGCAGGATGACCATTTTAGAAGGGTCGCGTTGCTCTTGCGCGTACCGTTCTAAGTGTTCTTCCATCCAATCGAGCAACTGCTTTTGCTGTCGCATACCAACACTCAGCACCATCATAATTTTAAAAAAGCGATCGTCAAACTGGTGCATTCGGTGGGTCACCCGACCGAATTCTTCGATGCAATAGTGCCAAAGCGCTTCCCGAAGGGCGGGAGGCAGGGCTTTTTCAGTCAAATGGTGGATTAAATTCAGTGCTTTTTCCACCATTTTTCGCAAAGCGGCTTCATACCCTTGTGCTTTGTTCATCACCGGCGGTATCTTTTCGACGATGGCCTGTGCAATACTCAGCGCTTCTGCATACAACTCGCGGGCGCAATGATCTTCTGCCTGCGCCAGTAATTCCTGGACAGCGCCGTGGAGTTGATTGCTCCCTTTTTTGTTTAGGGTGCGATCCGGCTTGCGCGCCATGCTGATGGCACTTTCGATGATCTGGACATATTTTTCCTGGCTGCCGATACCGGTGACCATCCCGGCAAACCGAGCTTTGAGGGCTAAAGCAAATGCGCGATCCTGCCGGGCGTATTCCCTTAAAAAAACCAGTAAATCTTCTGTTGGTGCCACGCCCAGGATCATTTCGGCGTTTAGTTTCATGCGCCTTGGGGGAGCATTTTGGCGGGCAGTTTCTTTGCGGGCCTGTTGAAGGTTGCGCACCTGGAGCAAAACCGCAGCAATATGGCCACACATTTCCGTCTCCAAAAACCGTTCGCATTCGCAAGTGGCGGCAGTAACCCTGGATGGGCTGGTTTTTACCTCTATTTCATAGGAACGCCCGGCTTCAACAGTGGCAACCCATAGGTTTTTTTCCTGCTCAGCACAATAGGTGATTCGCTTCCCTTCCAACAGGCGTTCTCCCTGAAGCAAAGAAGTTTCGTTAATGTGTAATTCGAGATGTTGAAGCAAAAAATTCATGCCTTAGTTACAAACCAGAAAATGGTATAAGAGTTCTTATTAAAACGAACAAAGATAAGGAATAGCGCCATTAACACATCATTAACTCGATTTCAACGGACGTCTCTTTTTTGGGCTATGAAATTGGCTTAGCTTTGTGAGCGTTTCCTAAACTAAAAAACATTAGTTGTGATGAAAAAAATTTTGTCCGTATTAGCACTCGTAGCAGCTGTTTGCACTTTTGCGGTTGCACAGGAAGTAACACCGGTTAAGCTTGCACCCAAGCAGACCAGCGGCGCTAAAATCAAGTTCGAAGTTGAAACCGTAGATTATGGTAGCATCGAACAAGGCGCTGATCCATATCGGTTGTTCAAATTCAAAAACACAGGCTCCGAGCCACTCGTGATCAAAAATGCAAAAGGTAGCTGCGGATGTACCGTTCCAACCTATCCGAAAGAACCGATTCTACCTGGCGCAACCAGCGAAATCAAGGTTCGCTACGACACAAACCGCGTTGGTCCTTTTACCAAGGTGGTAACCCTGACGACGAACATCAATGAGGAAGAAATTCGCCTCACGATCAAAGGTGACGTGAAGGCTAAACCGGAACAACCGGCTGGCGTACCTCAGAAAGAAGGCGGCCTGTTCAACGGCAATTAAACAATTAGGGGTTATCCTTCGCACTTCTTCAAATGCGATTTAGCGCTTGTTCCGTGCGGAGAACAATTACTAACCAACACGACTCAAACCAGAGACCTCTGAATCTTGTTCAGGGGTCTTTTTTTTTACACAATTGGCAGCTATTTACCACTTGTCCTAAGTGGTAAATAGTTACACACAATTAATAAACCGCTACAGTTTTGGTAATCACGTCTTTCCCACGATTTAAGGTAAAAAAGTACATCCCTGTAGCCCACCCGGTTACGTCAATCCGGTGTTCTTTAGACCCAAAACGAGCCGGTTCGATGACATCTGTGAAGACCAATTGTCCGAGGGCATTGAACACGCGTACGGCTACCGGGTCGAAATCCGGCACTTCATACTCCAGCGTCAGTTCCAAAGAAACCGGATTGGGAAAAACATTGGTCAGCGCTAACGGGCCACTGGTATTGCCACACGTTTCCTGGATAATTTCCATTGCACGAAAAACATTCAATCGCCCGCCGGTAGCCGTTTCGTTGGCCAATGACGACACCGGATCAACGCCTTGCAGCAATGCCTGACGAATGAATAAGGCGGTTTCAGACGGGCGGCTCAGGGCGTCTTCCGCCAAGCCGGCGCAAGGCAGGCTGTACAACAAGGCGATGGCGCCGCTCAGGTGTGGCGCTGCCGCTGAATTGCCGCCAAAACTACCGTATTCGTTGCCAACTTTAATGGTATGCGACTCGTTTCCGGGCGTTCCCAAGTCAATTGAAACCTTGCCAAAGGCAGAACCCTGAAAACGGCGGTCGTTCTGCGTCGTATTGAGTGTGGCGATGATAAAATTGCTGGTGCAGGTCGTTGGCATATCCCCTACTTCGTCCACATCCCAGGCGCTGTTGGCTGTTCCTGCGCCGGTGAGAATCCCCACTTCGCCCATCAGGTCGTACATCGAACCCCAGAGGGTCTGTTCGCTGCAAAACTTTTTCTCTTGTCCGAACGAAGCGTTGGTAGCCACAACAAAAGCGCCCGATGCGCCATTGGTCTGGTTGTAGCGCTCGCGCTGAACGAGGAGGTATTGGTACGCTTCGATGACATCTGCCACATTTCCGGTGGTCAGCAGCATGAGCTTGATGTTCCAGTTTACGCCTGCGATGCCGATGTTGTTGCCGCCGCTCGCGCCGGCAATGCCTGCAACGGAAGTGCCGTGGGCATCCGGAAGGTGAGCAGGCGAGTTGTTGATGAAATTCCAGGCAGTTATATCGTCTATATAGTTATTGCCGTCGTCGTCAAGGCCGTTGCCGGGAATTTCGGAGCGGTTGATCCAGACATTGTCGCGCAAATCTTCATGGTTGATATCGAACCCGCTGTCGAGGATGGCCAGCACGATGGTGTCGCCTCGCGCCGTAACGCCGCCGGTGGTTACATCCCATACTTGCGGAGCGCCGATGCGTTCTACGGTCCATTGCAGGGAAAAGGCAGGATCATTCGGCTCCGTTCGGGGCTTGATCACATAATTGAACTGTGCCGAAACCACCATCGGGTGCTGTCGAACCTGATTGAGCAGGGATTGACCGTCTTCTAAATCCGTATTGAACGTGTACAAATGCATGTTGAACCTGGAACCCAGCGCGCGCTCGTGTACAAGGGCAACGGCAGAACGATATCTGGCATTAAAACTGCGGTCAAAATCAGCAGTTGCGACAGTAGGTTTCAATCGCACCAAAATTTGTCCGGGGATGTGGTCATCGTTGGAAACGGGGACTGCTTGTGCCATTGCGGCAACAGTCGTCCAAAGCATCCATCCGATCAGCGCGTAACGTTTATTCATGGAATGATGATTTTAAAGTACATTCTCGGTGTAAATTACGGAAATAAGTAGCAGAATGGAGCAGTCGGCTGCCGTACCAGGAAAACGATTCGCCGTCTACAAGACAAATTACTGCATTGGGACATTGAATGCGCAATTTTTCAACGTGTTTTTGTTGAAACGGATAAGGTTCTGACGACAACAGGATGACTTCCGGGTTTGCTTCCCGAAGCATCGCATTGTCCACTTCCGGGTATCGGCTGAGGTGGCCAAAAACATTGATAAACCCGGCTCGCTTGAGCATATCGTTGATGAAGGTGTCTGTAGCGGCCACCATATACGGCTTTCGCCAGATAAAATAAGCCGTCCTGCGCTTTTCCGAAACTTTCAGCGCCTCAAATGACTGCCAGATTTTGGAAACCAATGCTGCTGCTTCATTGGCCTTATTCACAATTGCGCCAATGCGCCCGATCATTTCTTCCGCATCCTCTAAATTTTGGACATCGCTCATCCACACCGGATAGCGGGCTTGCAGGGCTTCTATTTGCGAACGTTCGTTTTCTTCCTTGTTGCCAATGATGAGATCGGGTTCTAAGGCTGCAATGGCTTCCAGGTTCAGTTTTTTTGTCCCCCCTACCCTTTTCTTTTGGCGAAACCACACCTCCGGATGCACACAAAATTTGGTGATGCCCACTACTTCTTCCCGCAAACCCAAATCGTACAGCAGCTCCGTTTGAGAGGGTACCAAAGAGACAATCCGCTGCGGCGGAAAGGGAATGTGGACTTCGCGGTTGAGTTGATCTGTTGTGTTCAAGCCTGATGATTTTGTTTATTTGTTTATTTGTTTATTTGAATCCCGGGAATGCTCAAATCCTCGCGCCTCAAATCTTCAAATCATTCTTGTTGTTGGTTCGTTGAGTGTTTGGGCGACCGCGAGGGTCGCACCCTACCGGCTCTGCCCGCGCTCAAATCTTGAAATCCTCAAATCTTCAAAACTTGTCCCGCCCCAGCGGGATCTTCACATCAGATACCTTATCTTTGCCGATTCAACAAATACAGCCCTCCGGGCTTTTCCGGTTTGCCAACTGAAGTTGGCGACCACATAAGGTACAAATATGAAAACAAAAACGCTTCGGCGCGATAAAGTCAATGTGATTACGCTGGGTTGTTCGAAGAACATCGTGGATTCGGAAAACCTGATCACCCAGTTGCGGGGCAACGATTTTGAAGTGGTCCACGACAGCGATCAGGAAGACGCCAACGTCATCATCGTCAACACCTGTGGCTTTATAGATGTTGCCAAAGAAGAATCAATTAACACCATTCTGCAATACGCTGAACTAAAAAAAACGGGCGAGATTGACAAACTTTATGCCACCGGTTGCTTGTCGCAACGCTATCGCGAGGAGCTTACGCTCGAAATTCCGGAAGTAGATGCCTGGTTCGGTACACTTGAGATGCCATCCCTGCTGGCTCGTTTGAACGCCGATTATAAACACGAACTCGTCGGCGAGCGCCTGCTCACTACGCCTGACCACTACGCCTATTTGAAAATTTCGGAAGGCTGCAACCGCACCTGCTCGTTTTGCGCCATCCCGCTTATGCGCGGCGGTCACGTCTCGCGCCCGGTGGAGGAATTGGTGCGCGAAGCGCAGAGCCTGGCACGGCGAGGCGTCAAAGAACTCATGCTCATTGCACAGGAGCTGACCTACTACGGGTTGGATTTGTACAAAAGCCGCGAATTGCCGCGCCTGTTGCACGCCCTTGCCGATGTGGAAGGCATCGAGTGGATTCGCCTGCACTACGCTTATCCGAGCAAGTTTCCGGAAGAAATTTTTGATGCGATGGCTGCCCGATCCGAAATCTGCAACTATTTAGATATGCCGCTGCAACACGCCAGTAATGCCGTATTGGAGCGCATGCGCCGGCAAATCACGCAGGAGGAAACGCGGCGTTTGGTGCAAACCGCAAGGAAAAAAGTGCCGGGTCTGACCCTGCGCACGACCATGCTGGTGGGCTTTCCAGGCGAAACGGAAGCGGAATTTGAAGAACTCTGCGACTTTGTGCGGGAAATGCGCTTTGACCGTTTGGGCGTTTTTCAATATTCCCACGAAGAAGATACCCGCGCTTATGACCTGCCAGATGACGTTCCTGCCGAACTGAAAGCCGATCGCGCCAACCGCCTGATGGAAATCCAGCAGGAAATTTCTTACGAAAAGAACTTAGAAAAAGTCGGCAGCACCTTTAAAGTGCTTTTTGACCGCAAGGAAGGCGAATACTTCGTGGGGCGTACCGAAGGCGACTCGCCGGAAGTGGACAACGAAGTGCTGGTGCGCGCTGATGCGCAATTTGCGCCTCGGTTGGGGGATTTTGCGATGGTGAAGGTGACGGAGGCGACGGAGTTTGATTTGTATGGAGTGGTGGCGGTGGGCTAAGGCTTACTCCTATCCTGTTCACTAATGAAGAAAAGTTTTTAATTATCAACGACTTCTATCTTTCAATTGCGAAAACAGATGAAGTAAAAGCTGCTTTGAATACGGCAAGAGAAAAAGGTTGTACGACTTGTGCGTTCAACCAAAACAGCATCGCAGAATGGGTTCAAATGAACAGAAGCCGCCTTACAGATAAGGAAGCAATCAATCTGCTCGATATGGGAACCCCTCTGGAGTTATACAACAACGGAGGCGCTGCTAAAGTAGGAGAAGCTTTAAAAGCTTTAGATAACAGGATAGCAACTGACTCTGAACAGGCAAACGCCAAGGCCATCCTTGGTACTTCTGCCATCCTGCGGCACAGCATCCAATATTGGGACAGTTCTTATACCGACGCTCAGCATCCTTTTTATCCGGTGATTAATCGCGATATTAATTATAGGACGTGTTGGTACTGCGTATATATAGCGCTCACCGATGCTTTTTCATATCAGGATTGCTTGTATAACTCTGGAATTACAAATCCTAATACAGCCGAAATTGTTTGCCAAAACCAAGCAGCTTATACTTCTTCACTGTATTATTAGTGGCTTTTTTATATGAAGAAGGAATAACAGTTCTAATTTTTTGTATAAAATTAGAACTGTTATTCCTTTAACTAAAATCTCTGCACTTGTTAGGTTTACTTAAATTTTAAAAATGAATATTTTTAAAATATACTGTGCTGCAATAGGTTTTGTGCAACCCAGAGTCCACAACCATGGTCGCTTGTGAAATCATCGTCCGTCCGCTGCCTGATCATGTTTTTAAAGTGCCGTGATGCCCACACAATTATTCCCTAAAGCTTCAACACCCTAACCTTGCCAAAATGCCGTCCATCCTGTACAGCCTGAAGGTAATAGACCCCTGCCGGCAACCCTTCTAAGCTCATTTCCGCTTGCAAGTCTGTACTTTCAAGACTGCGCACCGGCCTGCCCAATGCGTCGTATAGCGTAAGGTGTTTATGGCCTGAAAAATCCATTTCAATCACCGCTATATCCTTAGCCGGGTTGGGATAAAGACGCAATCGAGCCGGTTCTTTGGGCACATCCTCTGCACTGGAAATCAGCAAGGTATCACAGGGAGAGTTGGCTATCGAGCCGAGGTTATAGTTTGGGTAGTGGGGTATGGTGCGCTGTATGCGGCTGGGCATCGCAAACCCTTCGAACTGCACCTGAGCCACATTAGGGACGTTATCGCTAGGTTCAATGACGTGCAGGTAAGGCTCGGAAGCCTGCGGCGCAATAAAGATGCGCCCATAAGGGTCGCGAAACATGTGCACAAAACTGCCGCCATAGCCTGTGGGTGGAGTGAAGGAAGCCCGCAAGGTGTCGGGGGGCGTATCAAAGCGCGCCTTGCTCACCTGATACCACCTGGAGAAATAAACGGATTCTGAATCCGAAGAAAAGGCGCTGCCGCTGCCACCAAAAACACCATTTTCCAGATGGGAAAATCCGGCTTCAGACAAAATTCCGCTACAACGGTCAAACGTGAGAAACTGGGCACCACACTTCGAACTGAACCGTACCAAACGTTCGCCGGAAGGCGAGGCAGACAAAGAACGCTGCCAGCGACATGGCGGAAACGGGAAATTGTATCCTACGCTTTGCACTTCGTGAATAGCCGGGCCATCCGGTGTAAGCAAGATTTTGTGAAAATTGGAAGTACCAAAATCATTGGTCAGCAGCCACCAGTCATTGCCATTGGCGTGCCGCACCAACTCAAAGGGGTCAACTTCTGTATTGATGAGTACCTCGTTTTTAGACAAAACGGTGACTTCCCCGCTAAGGGTATCATAAACAATCCGGGTCAGGTATAAAGGGCCGTAGGAAATAGAATGTGTGGTCGAATTTTCCATTCCGGTGTGAATGAGAAAATACAAATCAGGCCGGATGCGGAAGGTTGCGACCGAAGCACCTTTGGGTGCCAGATAGCCATAGGCGTCACAGGCCATGTCGAAGACTTCTCCGGGATTAAGCCCCTCCCCACCTGAAAGTATCTGGTGATCAGCGCCATAAACATGGCACCCATTGGTGTAAAAAAGCAATTGACCATTGGGGCGATAAGCGCCGGCCATTGTGGCCTCAAATTGTACGGAACTGTTGAAATTTTGAGCCAACACTTCGTCTTCAAATGGCTGTATGAGAATTTGGCCATTCGTTACAACATCTAAGTTTTCGGTATAACCGGCTGCCCAAAAGACCTGCGCGCCAAGCCTTATCGGCGACAGAAAAGTAGCCAGCAAAAAATATTGGAGTAGTTTATTCTTGTTCATGTCAATCACAGTTTATTGCCGCTAAGCGGTAGTTAGGAAAATGGGGAATGGAACTATAATTAAGCACCGGAAAAATGGGGCCTCTCCGCTGCCGAAAACCACAAGCTTGCCCCAATAAATCAGGGCGTTCGATTACGTGATAAAACGGCGCATCAACCGGCGCGATATAGATTTTCCCATCGGGTGCCAGTTCACTGTAGGTAAATTGATTGCCTTCATTGAAAGGCGGCATATCATCAAAATAAGCAATGGTATCTATCGGATTTTCATCGGGATTGGCCCAGGTATCCAATTGCAGAACAGCACGGCTATTGTTGTAATAAAGAAATCGAGAATTGGGCGAAAAAGCGACGCTGGCAGCGAGGTTTCCATCCCCAATCGGAAAATACCGGGCGTTGGATAACTGGCCGGTGCAGCGGTCAAAGTCCATTAATGTAATGCCGTTAAGAGCGTCCGTTCGAACAAATTTAGTACCATCCGGCGAAAAATCGCTAAGGCCGAGCCAATCCTGTAACCCGCTGCCAGCATAAATATTTTGCCCAAGCGTATCTACATGATGTAAACTCACCCCCTGTGCTGTCCACAACATAAGTGTAGTAAATGTTCGATGCAAAAGTACCATGTACCAACCACCACCCCTGGTTGTCGCCCATCTTCGTTAGTCCGGTTCCCGTACTGAAATCCTCGTACAAAGGATTGTTTTTAGAAATAACCCGACCTAATCCGCCATTAGCTTCCATGTCAATATGGGTATAATAAACATCCCGAACCAGGAATTTCCTGCCAATAACTGGCGAAAAGTAAACTGGCGCCGCCCGCTGATGAAAATATAGGTATTCGGAAGGGTGTCCGGGAAAAGGAACAGACAAACCTGAAAGCGGTGTAGGATAGCCTCCAATGACAGTTAAATCCTCCGTCCAGCTTTCGTGCCGGGGGTTGAGCGTATCACCATTCTCCATGATGTTGCCCAATCGGTTATACATAGCAACGCCATCGCTGTGGTAGAGTACCTGAACGCCGGAGTTTATAATAAATATCGAAGTCAATATCCCTGTACTTGCCTTCCGCCCCTTCAATTTCTTCAATGCTGCCATCAATCAAACCCTCTTCAAATGCCGTCAGTTTTTTTGATGGATCCTTCTCTTCTTCCTGTGGCGTAAGACAGTATAATTCGGGATCAATTGTGGCAGGATCATAATAGAACCAGTCTAATGGCCCCGAAGAAGCCTGCGCAGGAATAATAGGGTTAGGCCAAAGGTTGCTGGTGTTATCCTGCACCTTAAATTGGCTAAACTGGAAAAACATGGGATTAATGCCGGACACCAGGAATGCCCCCATAAACGCTTCGGCTGCTGTGCCGCCATTCCAGCGATTATTTTTATAAATCTGTTGCCCGGTAACGCCATCTCCGTATAAACTCATAATGGCAAGGCCACGGGCATGGTCGTCCATTTGGTTGCGTCTGACAATAGAACCGTCGCAGTTTTCTAAGAAAAGAAGCCCACTACGGGCACCATCACCATCCGTTGTGTTACAATATACAAATGCCTGTGGAGAATTTCTTAATACAATGCTACCATCTGTTTTTCCGTCTCCATTGGTAGCGACGATGAAATTGCGCGAAATATTGATCCGACTTGTGTTGGTCACCTGTATCCCGGCAAAAGGTATATTATTCACATTATCAACAAAGATTTCGTTGTCCATAATGGCTCCTCCTCTCGATAAAATAACTTCAATGGCATGGCTGGTTGTTTCTAATTTATTCTTCGAGATGATCATTTCCTTGTAAGCAGGTTGCCAAAATGGGGCATCTATAATAAAAGCACCACTACCAATTGTATTCTTCATGGTGTTGTTGTGAATTATCATTGAGCATTTCTACAAACCTTTGACCTCTCCGAGGTCGTATGGCAAAAAGCATTTCAAAGCGGCTGGATAGTTACCTTTTAATTGAGTGAGGGCTTTTTTTGTGGTTCTTGTTGCTCGCGTGTAGGCTTCGCCTTGCGTGTGCTGTTCCGCTGGATTTCACCGACCCAATTAGGGGGTCTGCCAGCTAAAGCTGGTGACCACGATTACCCGCTCGTGCCCAAGCTCTATTCCTTTCCAACACCTTCATTTTAAAACGGCGCTGCTTGTTGCGACCTCCGAGGTCGCATACAGACCAAAGTTGCGGGTTCAGCCCGCCGTCAATAATGCGGATATGATTGTTGACAGTTTGCAATCAAAATCCGGTAGAAGTTGGTATCGTAAGCCTGGCAGAACACTACTTGTTAAGCAGCGCTTCCAACTATGTATCGGGTGCCGGTGTCCTGGATGCCTTGCGGCTCGATGATATTTGGAACGATATTGGGTTTGTACCGACAGCCGGGATTTGATATGGTGTTTTCTGTAGCCGGGCTGGAGCCAGCAGCTTTGATCCGTTCCGACCTCTTGCCGGAACGATCCCAAGATGTTGACGGTGCGGGAAGGTTGGTCGCGAGCGGCGAAATAGATACTAACTTTTGTAATGCTGAACGCCACGTTCCTAAGTTCAGGTAACTTCCACTCCCCGTCTTCAAAACGTTGCTTTTTGTCGTAATAAATCGGCGCATCGGTTTCATAAAAATACCTTGCCCTCTAAACAAAAACACCAACCAGATTATGCAAGCACTAATTGAAGCCCGGGGACTGTCGAAAGATTTCGGCGGCTTATGGGCAGCGCGCGACGTCTCTTTTCAAGTAGAAGCTGGAGAAATTGTCGGAATGCTGGGGCCCAATGGCGCTGGCAAAACAACCACCCTGCGCATATTGTCCGGGTTGCTGACCCCCACGGAAGGGGAAGCTTTTGTCGGCGGGCACTCCATGCAGCATGCCCAACAGGAAGCCCGCAAAGGGTTGGGATTCCTCACCGGCGACATGGATCTCTACCGACGGCTCAAGCCGGCTGAATTGCTGAATTATTTCGGCAGGTTGTATGAAGTACCGGAAACGACGCTCAAAAACCGGGTTGCACAACTCATGAACGCCTTCCACATCCACGAATTCGGCGATCGCTTTTGCGAAAAGCTCTCCACCGGCCAGAAACAACGGGTGTCCATTGCCCGCACCCTGGTACACGACCCCAAAGTTGTGATTCTGGACGAGCCAACCACCGGCTTAGACATCATGGCCAGCGAGTTCATTCTGAAATTTATTCGCAGCATGGCAAAAGAAGAAGGCAAGGCGGTGATTTTTTCCACCCACCATTTAGACGAAGTCGAACGCCTTTGTGACAAGGTGCTGGTCATCCACACCGGTCGTTTGGTTTACGCAGGAACGCCGGCCGACCTGAATGCCCAAACCGGAAAAAACACCTTAGCCGATTCATTCTTTCAACTCGTAAACGCCTGATCGCCATGAGAAGTCATATCATAGGAACCATATTTCGCAAAGAAATGCTCGAAGTACTCCGCGACAAGCGGATGCTTTTCCTCGTCATCCTGATGCCGTTTTTTCTCTATCCGGTGATGTTTACCATGATCGGATATGTTGGAAAAAGCCAAGGCGAAAAACTCGATACCGAAAAAGTAACGGTGCTGCTAAACCCAGAGGCGGAAAGCACGCCGATTTACGACTCGCTCAAAGCCAATGCCACACTTGACGTAAAACTCGAAGCGTTTGAGCAAACGGCGATTGATACGATGAAAAACACCATCGGCGTTTTGGTAGGCGACGGTTATCAAAGCAGTTTGGACAGCAATCGGTCGGCAACCGTGACGATTTTTTACGATTCGTCGAAAGACCTGCTGGAAGAACGCGTCAGCGACATAAAAACCAGTATTGAACAGCTCAGTCAGAATTTGTTGCTGGCCCGTTTGAACGATCAAAAATTGCCGCAAGGCTTTGTGAAACCCATTGACCTGCGCGAACAAAACATCGCGCCACAAGACCGGGTCATTGGCAAAATCATGGGGCGTTTTCTGCCTATGATGCTGTTGCTGTTCATTTTTACGGGCTGCATTTACATTGCCATTGATATAACGGCGGGCGAAAAGGAACGGCGAACCTTACAAACGCTTTTCACCGCGCCTCTGAAAGTGAGCGAAATCATCGCCGGGAAATTCCTCGCGACCTATACCGTCGGGTTAGTATCTGCAACAATGAATGTACTCAGTTTGCTGGTTGCGATGTACATTCAGGTGCAACTCCTGAGTGGCGGTAAGGCGGACGAGGCGTTTTCGCTCCCTATCGGGCCGGAAGGCTGGGCTTGGATGGCGCTCATCATCGTGCTGGCTACCGCATTTATGGCGGCAATCAGCATCGCGGTGGTGTTGTTGGCAAATTCCTATAAAGAGGCGCAAAGCTATGTATCGCCCCTGATGATGATCATCATTATTCCGGCGTTGATGAGTCAGTTGCCCGGCATGGATCTGACCGCTACAACGGCCATGATTCCGATACTGAACATCAGTTTGGCCATCGGCGCTATTTTCCAGGGCATCTTCAATGTAGGTCATATCCTGATCGTGGTGTTCTTTGCCTTGCTATATGCCGGATTGGCCTTGTACCTGGCTTCGCTGACGTTTGGCAACGAGAATGTGGTGACTGGAGACAAAGTGAAGTTTAAGGCGCTGTTTTCGAAAAGGTAATTTGGTGGCAGAGGTGACACGAAACCCAAAGGTAACACCTTTCCTCAAAAGGTTTTACCGGCGAGCCTATGCATATTTTGTCTGCGCATTTGCGTTACTGAATGTTATCCTTATTTTCACGACCTACATGGCTTTGTCATTCCTGTCAGGGAGTCTGCAAAAGCGCGTACAGCCTTGCTTCTGTTGCAGCCTCCCTGAACAGGAGTGACAACCGATGATGTGTTATGCACAGCCTAAGCTCGGCGGCATTCCCTTTTTCGAAGACCCAAAACCCCGAAGTACCCTGTTGAAACGCCCTTGTTCCCGAATGACCTTTCGTTTCGCGAAAAGGTAACACCTTTTTGGAAAGGTGTCACCTTGGGCTACCGCTTCGCCTTCTTCAAGGTAACACCTTTTTGGAAAGGTGTCACCTTGGGCTACGGCTTCGCCTTCTTCAAGGTAACACCTTTTTGGAAAGGTGTCACCTATGGGCTACGGCTTCGCCTTCTTCAAGGTAACACCTTTTTGGAAAGGTGTCACCTTGGGCTACGGCTTCGCCTTCTTCAAGGTAACACCTTTTTGGAAAGGTGTCACCTATGGGCTACAGCTTCGCCTTCTTCAGCGTTTTATCCAACCAATCGAAAAAGACGCGCTGCCAAAGCACGCTATTTTGTGGCTTCACCACCCAATGGCCTTCCTCCGGAAAGTAAAGAAATTTACTCGGAATGCCCTGCACCTGAGCAGCCTGAAAAGCCTGAATGCCTTCGCCGATCGGCACCCGGAAATCTTTTTCGTTGTGAATGACCAAGATGGGGGTATCCCAGTTTTGAACGTAGTTGTGCGGCGAGTCGGTTTTATAACTTTCCGGCGTCTTTTCCTTCCAGTAAGCGCCCTCCATATCGTGGTTTGCAAAAAACAGTTCTTCCGTTGTGCCGTACCAACTCTCTAAGTTGAACGTGCCGCAATGTGAAATAAAGCTCTTGAAGCGCTTGTTGTGGTTGCCGGCTAACCAGTAAACAGAATACCCGCCATAGCTGGCACCCACCGCGGCGAGGCGGTTTTCATCTACAAAAGGTTCGGTTTTTACAGCGTCAACCGCGCTGAGCAAATCCTGCATGGCCTGACCGCCCCAATCGCCGCTGATCTGGTCGTTCCATTCCTGTCCGAACGAAGGCAAACCCCGCCGGTTGGGCGCAATGACGATGTAGTCGTTGGCCGCCATCAACTGGAAGTTCCAACGGTATGAAAAGAACTGACTGACCGCCGATTGCGGGCCGCCCTGACAATAAAGCAGCGCCGGGTATTTTTTAGCCGGATCAAAATCGGGCGGGTAAATTACCCATACGAGCATGTCTTTCCCGTCGGTGGTTTTAACGGTGCGCGATTCCACTTTGCCCATTTTGACATCTGCGAGCAGCGCTTTATTGGTGAACGTGAGCTGGGTCTCCTGGCCGGTTGCAAGGTCTACCCGATAGAGTTCTACCGGTTGCGACATGGACATGCGGCTGCCCACCAAAGTCTGCGGGCCGGCGACGCTGAACCCGGTGTAATCGTGCTGCCCTTTGGTGAGGACGCGGACTTTTTTGGTGGCCACGTCCAAAGCGAATAATTGGTAAGTTGCTTTTGTGCCGCCGAGGAAAAACAAGGTTTTACCGTCCTTTGACCACTGCGGGTGGTTCGCAGACATATCTAAGCCTACGGTGAGTTCTTCTCGTTTTTGGGTTTGTAAATCATAAACAAAAATTCGGTTTCGATCTGCTTCAAACCCGGCGCGTGCCATGCTGTTCCAGGCAATCCAGCGGCCATCCGGCGAAATGACCGGTTCCTGATCGTAACCCGGCATGCCTTCTGATAGGTTCGTGGTGGTTGCATTGGCTAAGTCGTACCAATAAATATCCGAGTTGGTGCTTTGCGCCGCTGCTGTACCCGATTCTTTTTTGCAGGTATAGGCAATGAAGCGCCCATCCCGGCTCCAGTTGATTTGCTCCATCCCGCCGAAGGGCTGCACCGGTGAGTCGAAAGCTTCGTTCATAATGTTGACAGTTTTGCCGGTCAGCTTGCCGTCTTCATAACCCGCGTAGAAGATATTGCTGTATTGAAAATCGTGCCAACTGTCCCAATGCCGGTACATCAGGTTGTCCATGATGCGGGCATCGGCCAAAGGCAGGTCGGGATACAGGTCTTTAACCGTTTTGTCGAGTTTTACATCGCGGATAAACAGGAGGTGTTTGCCGGAAGGCGAATAGCGAAAGCCGCCCATTTCTTCGTTGGATACCTGGCGCTGGTCGGTGCCGTCAGGGTTCATTTCCCACAGTTTCCCTCCGCGCAAAAAACCAATTTTTTTGCCGTCTGGGCGGTAAACTGCATTGGCCTCACTGCCGTCGAAAGCCGTTATTTTGCGAGATTGCCCGCCAGCTACGGGCACGAGGTACAAATCGCGGTTGCCTTTGTTTGCCGCTAAGTCATAAAACGTGACGCCGTACAGGGCATTTTGCCCGTCGGGGGAAACGTCGTCTAAAGATACACGACCCAGTTCCCATAATTTTTCCGGAGTAAGGCGGTCTGTTTGGGCTGTTACAGTGGAACTAATCAGTACCAAAAGGACTAAATGGAAAATTTTACGCATCATTAATTTGAGTTTTTATTGGAAGAATTTTTGGCAGAGAAGGGCTGCACGATACCGGTGTAAAGTTCCGAAAATTTGATCATTAAGCGTTTTATTTAGCCCTCCTTGTACCTATCGTTAAAAAAAATCCTTTTTGGTTATGGAAATTCGCGCTTCATGTGTCTTAGAACTTGAATCAAAACCATTTTGAATATAGAATATGCTAACCTTACTTCTACGATTATTGAAAAAGCCATGGAAGTGCATACGGTGCTTGGCCCTGGTTTGCTTGAGCGCGTTTACGAAACCTGCTTAGAATACGAGCTGAACAAAGCCGGACTTCTGGTAGAACGGCAACTCGGCATCCCCATTCAATACAAAAAAATTCAGCTTGATGAGGGATACCGCATTGATTTATTGGCAGAAAGAACCGTCGTTTTAGAAATTAAGTCTTTGGAAAGACTAAATGAAGTTCATTCCGCACAGATTCTGAGCTATATGAAATTAGGAGGGTTTCCTGTTGGCCTCATTCTAAACTTTAATGTTAAATCGCTAAAAGATGGTATTCGGAGGTTTGTAATAGGTGATAATTTCATCAAATGAGATATCGCTGCACATAGTCCTCCGTGAGACTCCGCGAAATAAAAAAATAACCCGGAGTTTCACAGAGCTACACCCAACGCTCCGTGAGACTCCGCGTTACCTCCGCGAGACTCCGCGAAATAAAAAAATAACCCGGAGTTTCACAGAGTAGACACGGAGTTTCACAGAGCTACACCCAACGCTCTCCGTGAGACTCCGCGAAATAAACATCGTTCAATTAATGATAACCCACTGGTAATCAATTCACCATTCTTATTTTCTGACTGTACAGATGCCTTCCAGCTTGGATGCTGTAAACGTAAATACCAGCAGCTAACCGTGCTTGCGGGTTGCGAAAACTAACCTGATGCTCGCCTGGCATTTGGTAGCCATCCGACAAGATCGTGACGGGTTTTCCCAAAATATCAAATATTCGAACGGTCACTGGCATGGCTTCCGGTAACGTGTATTGTATAATCACTTCGCCCTGCCCATAAAGCGCTTTGTGTTGTATGGCAGGCGCAGAGACGTAATTCACTGCCGTTGCATTGCAGGTAAGACCCAATTCCGGTAAACGGTCATAGCTATTGCCCAGAATATCATCAATCAGTGTTGGATCAAGGCACAGCCATTGCTCCAGCACGGTCGCGTAAATGCGCCGGAAGTCCACATCGAATTGCAGGTTGCCATCGTTGTCCAAATTGTCTAAATCGGGCAAAGAACCGGCAAAACCATTGCCGTTAAGGCCCTCACCAAACATCAACATCGGAGCTGCTGCACCATGATCCGTGCCACCGGAAGCGTTTTGTTCCGGGCGGCGACCAAACTCGGAAATGGTCATGCACAGCACGTCTTTTGCAAAATCGCCAACAGCCAAGTCTTCGTAAAAAGCCTTGACATTTGACGCAAGGCTGTTCAAAAGGTTGGGATGATTGTTGCTCTGGGCGGCGTGGGTGTCGAAGCCGTCGAGCGTCACCATATAGAATTTGGTTCCAAGCGAACCTTTGATGAGCCGAGCCACAATGGCCAATTGCCGACCCAGATCATCGGTGTAATCCACCACATTGGTGCTGGCATTATAGGCCACGGAGATTGCTTCTGCATACCGGAATGTATTGTTGGCGACCGCGCGGATGTAACCCAATTGCTCGCCGTAGTAGCAATCGGGCACGTCGTTCACGTCGTAAAGGCTGCCGGTTTGCGCAATTTCGTACAACAAATTCGGGTCGCTAACGGCCAAGCCCATGCTGTCCATGTTTTCGTTGTCGAGCAAGAGGTTGCCGCTGCCTTCGATCTGAATGGCTGGCGGCACCAAAGGCGGATCGTTGATGAAATCAGGATATTGCGCATCTAAGAGCCGTCCCAGCCAACCCGATTGCCAAACCTCATTAGAATCGCTGGCCGAAGCCCAGATGTCGGAAGACCGGAAATGCGAAAGGTTTTGGTCTGGGTACCCGACGTTGTTCACCACTTTCATCTGGCCATCGAGCCACATGTTTTGCAGCGGCTGCATGGTATTTGGCATGGCCAATTCAGCGCTCAACCCGATGAGTTGATTCTGCGGAATGGCAATGGTGGGGCGGTTCGCCTGGTAAGTCCCGTAATCAAAAAGGGGAATAATCATGTTCAGGCCATCGTTACCGCCTTTGAGCCGGATGAGCACTAAGATGCGGTCGGTGGTTGTATTGCTCAGCGCCCAGGCCAAAGGGGAAGAAGCCATTGCCCTCACGGGCAGGTTGTTGAGAAAAATGGCGGCACCGCCCGCTACGCCGATGTTGCGCAGGAAACTGCGGCGGCTCCAGTTGCGGTGGTCTTTTTCGTGTTCCGCGCCGTGTTCTATGGCGCTGCCTTTCCGCAACTTTGTTTCATGAACAGTTTTATGTTGATCACTCATTGGATGTCTTTTTTTAAATGGTCAATTACAGCAACTGACAGGATTCGCTGAATCGGAGGTCAGCGGTACAAGATCACATCAACTGCATTTCAAGATTCGCTGAATTGGAGTTCAGCGGTACAAGACTACATCAACTGAAATTCAGGCAAACGCGAGAGGTTGCGCAGCAACAAGGCCGTTTGAGCCGGTACGGTAGGCCAGTCTAAATTCCACAACCCATTGTCGTAGTAGTTTTGCGGAACTTCCCACTTAAACGCAGCGACGGCACGTACGTAAGCTTCGTCGGAATACAGGCCGTTGGGTGTGTAAAAGTCGGCAATGGCGCGCGCCACCACTTCCGGATCGGACGAATTCCCGCTCAGCGTTTTGGCTAAATTGACCAGTACCTGCGGGAAATTTTCGTACATTCCATACAGGTATGCATCGCAGGCTAACCAGCGCCCGGTGAGCGAGCTACTGTCTATCCACTCCCGATTGCCCGGCCACCCGGCCACATCGGTGGGATTAAACAGCTCCTGGCCTAAATTATAGATGAGATAAGTGCTCACTTCAATAATTTCATCGTTGAAGGTATTGCCGCTTTCGCGAATCAGGTTGAGCATCAGTTCGGTCGGACTTTTCACTTCCGCACCGATGACGAATTCGTCGAAAAAGTGTTCGCTCCGGAACAACTGACGCAGCACCGGCGCCAACTCCCAGTTGTTGTTTTTGAAGGTGGTTGCCAGTTCGGCAACGATCTCTTCTTTTACTTCCGGATGCACGAACGTGCGATAGAGCTTGGCGCAAATGTGGTGTGCGATTTCATCGTCCCGCTGCGTGAACAGAATATTGTGAACTTCGTCGTAACCCCAGTTGCCGGTTTGACCAAAAATGGTTTTGTTGCCGTTGTCGTGCAGGAAAGGCACGAAAGGAATCGGAGCGCAGGCCACCGTGAAGCCATTCCAGCCGGTCAGTGCGCGGGCGGTGTTGACAATGTCTTCCTGTGTGTAACCATTGCCCTGGCCGAGGGTAAAGAGTTCGTAAAGTTCTCGGGCATAGTTTTCATTTGGACTAAAAAGCGTGTTTTGAACGCCATTTAAAAAAATCAACATGGCGGGCGTTTTGCCCATTTCATAAACGAATGTTTTGTAATTGCCAAGCGCGTGGGTTTGCAGTAAGGTGTGGTATTGGTACAGGTAGGAAGGACACACATAGGTTTCGTAACGGGCAACTAAGTGATTGGACCAAAAAAGCGCCATCTTTTCGCGCAAGCCGTTGGCTATCATGTCTTTTACCCAGTCGGTAACGTAAGCAATCAATTGTTCCTGAGTCTGTTGTCCAAAATCGGTGTAATCGTTGATGTCCCAATCTGCCCAAACGGGCGGTGGTGTTGGTGGCAAAGCAATGGCCGCATTGATGAGGCTGTCTACCAGAGCCACCGGGTTTTGGGCTAATGCGGCGTCCACTTCTTGTGGCGTAGCACCAAAGCCTAAGCGGCGATACAGGTGTAGCACCCGTTGCCGGTTCCAGGGCATTGCTGCCGAGGGCACATAAGGTGCCAGGGTACCGGTTGCACAGTTAACTGTTACCATAATTTTCGGATTTTAGTACGGCAAGTTAACGAATGCGTTTTGACAAATCGGATATTTCCGACGGAGAAAGGATAGTTTTATTTAAAAATTAACATTGGCGCAGGGGGTGAATGTTGATAATCCTTAGTGTCGGTACTGGCAGCACATCAATTATGTTTAAAAATTTAATCCGAAAAATTGACAATTATCCTAAAAAATGCAATATATTTGTTATTACAAGTTTTGCCAAAATAATAATTGAAAAAAATTACTTAGAACCATATTTTTTTACGCTTAAATTGATTACCATTATGAAAAGATGCTCAATGCCTCATTTTGCGGGGGGGGGTTACTATTCTCCCTTTTTCTAATTTATTCCACTAACATTTCCACGCCTTCCGCTGAACCTTATTTTTGGATACAGGTAAAAATAACCTCCGCCGATGGCTTTACACGCACCTTAAACCAACGCATTCGGGTGTTATCCGAAGAAGAGTGCCTTTTTTCTCTGCAAGACATACGTGATTCTGGCTTTCAAAGCAATGAATCACAAATACAGGCCATCACTATATTCCCTAATCCTGCAAATCAGGAACTTAACATAGCTTCAAAGGAAGCCTGGCCAAAACATACCCTCATTACAATATCCGACCAACTGGGTCGGGTTGTAAAAGTGGTACGCCCTGAAGATGATCTTTCCTTGAGCATAGATTTAGGTTTCCTTCAAGCAGGTTTTTATCATGTAGGGATAAAAGCAGGCGGCCTTAATGAAGTGCATAAAATTGCAATTTTTCATCCTTAAAACCGAACATCATGAAAAAGCATATTTTCTCTATAAGTATTCTGATCTGTCTTATTTCCTGTAAAAAAGAAGAACTACTCATTCCTCTGCCAAACTTCCACCCAGGTTCTATGGATACTGGAGAAGTGCAGGCGCTTCGAAACGGCGAACCTTGGCAGGCTACCGCTTATGCCCGTTATCATACTATTGGTCACAATCTAAAAGATAGCAGTTACGTAGGAATTAGCTTTGTAACGTTTTCAAATGAGGGCTTTAATCGAGAAAACTTTAGCCTTGATGAAATTTTTTTACAATCTGGGGGGCGAGTAATTAGAGGCCAATTAGGAAAATGGGGTGAGGTTTACGACGGTTATATTGGTGCCGTATATGGCATAGCCGAAGACGATGGCGATTTACTCAATCCGCCCTATTTTCCGGAAGAAGCCAGCGAAGGTAGTCTGGAATTGACGCGGGTAGATTTGGTCAATAAAGAAATCGAGGGAAGCTTTACCAAGGTTATATTCAGGGCAAGTTCGCCTGATCCGAGGTTTCCTGATCGGGTTGTTTTTCAAGATGGAACGTTCAAAGCGAAAATTGTAGAATAGCGGACGTGAGTAGATTTGCCATGTTCGCGCACAATTGTATAGCTACGACCTCATCCGATGATTTTCCGCTGAATAAAGTGAAGCCGTCCTGCAACTTGAGGTCTAATGTCGTCAATTTAGCAGAAATTGAGGCGACATCTCGCCGCCCTAAAGCAGCAGGTATCGTCTCAATTTTTGCAATTCGCGACCCGGTTTTTTGAGATGTCACCTGCCTCAGCAGATGATACCTAAAAAACCTTAATTAAAACCCAATCCCCACAGTCGCCGTAACCGAACGCCCATCGCTGGACCACACCCCGCCACCGGGATAACCCGTTGGGCGTTTAGTGAAATATTGTTTATCGCCAATGTTGTTCACGCCAAAACGCACTAAGTACCGACCCGAACGCCAGGAAACATAAGCATCCAGAATTCCATAAGAAGGAACAAGACCAACAGCCCCATTGGCCGACGGCTTCACCGTATTCAGGGCATTTGCGAAGCTTTTGTCCACATAACTATACTGTACGGTTGCCATGATGCCTTTCCAGATCACATTCAAACCATTGCGGCTGGTCCAGGCAGGCACCGACTCTAATTTATTGCCGGTCAGATCAACGTTTTCTCCGTTCACCACAACGGTACCTTTCACATAGCGGCCATTCATCCACGAGGAAGCCGTGAAAAGGCCGATATTGGCTACTGCATCATCCGGAAAAAGCCGGCCTTCGAGGTACAATTCAACTCCATCGGTGATGGTATTGCCTACGTTCGTTTTCAGGAAAAACGCCGTTCCGTCCGGGTCTTCCATCGCCTGAACGCCTACCCGGTCGTTATACAGGATACGGAAATAACTCAAGTCAAAATTCAGTTTGCTGCCTAATTTTCCGCTCATGCCTCCTTCTAAATTCCAGCCGGTCGCATCAAGCAGGTTGTCGTCGGTGCGGTTAAGCGCATCCGGCGGAATCACGTCGGCAAAAATGACCGGGCGATAGGCTTGTGAAGCGCCTGCGTAGAAGCGAATGTCCCTGCTGAGCTGGTATTGAAGCGTGCCGCCAAACAGTGGAAACTGGTGCTTGATTTCCAGTGGCACCCTGTTGGCAGGCAAATAGGAAATAGTGCCTTCCATATTCGTGAGGCCGTTTTCATAGCGGAAGCCGGCAGTCACAGAAAATTGCTCGCTAATCTGGAAGAGGTTTTCTGCAAAAACAGCAAAGTTGCTGGTTTTGAAGTGCAAATCACGTCCAAAAACAGCGCCTTCTATCAGCGAATAATCGGGATCGCTACCCGTCGTGCCTTTGCCTATCTGACGTCGGTGCAAATCGTTGTTGATGTAGCGGATGCCGCCGGAAAGGGTGTTTTGCACCCGCCCCAACGACCAGTTTTGTAAAATTTTCAGCTCCGTGCTGTAACTGTGAAAGTTGTCAATATCCACCTGCCGGTTTTTGTAAGCGCCGGTAGCCGGATCAATGGCATCCACCACATTGGCAAAACCGAGGAATTGCACAATGCTGCGATCGCCCAATAGAGCCGAAGTTACCCAGGAAAGCTTCGTTTTGGGAGCAATTTGCCAGTTCATGGTCAATGCCGGAATCACGATATCAGGGCTGAAGTAGTTGCGCGTGCGGGTAGCCTGGCGTGGGTTTTCATAAAACATGCTGTCCGTCAAAGGTCCGGGGACGCGGAACTCATAGGTGCTGCGTCCGACTTCTGCGCGGATGTTAAAGGTAGGGGAAGCCTGGTATTCCACCGCCAAAAACTGGGCGTCGGATCCGCTGCGGGCACCGTCGCGGTAGCCGTCGGAAACGCGGTTTTGGTAATAGCCGAAATACCGCCACTTGCCGCTGGCGCCACCTGCCGAAAGGTAGCTGCTGAAAAGTCCGTAAGAACCTACCGAAGTCAGTAATTCTCCGGAAAGGGTCTGGGTGGTATCAGGTGTTTTGGTCACGTAGTTGACCATGCCGCCAAAACCTGCGCCGTATTGCAGCGAACCAGTGCCCCGCACCAATTCGATGCGGCGGATCGCTTCCATCGGCGGGCTGTAATGGCTGGCCGGGTACCCATAAATATCGGAATTGGTCATGATGCCGTTTTGGCGCACGTTAAATTCCCAGGAACGGTGCGGATCGAGTCCACGGGTAGCAACGTTCACCTGGTTGCCGGAACCGTCCATGTCGTACACAAAAGCGCCGGGAATTTTGCCAAAGATCTGGCGTCCGGTCTTTTCAGCCAGGTTAGCGTTGAGCATCGCCACATCCACGACTTCGTTCTTTTTACCTGAAATAATGTAGTTGCTGTGGACATTTTCTAAGCGGCTTATTTCCGGGATGCGTTGGGCATAGCCCTGAACCGTTACCGTTCCCAGTGTTTTCGCTTCCAGGTCGAGGTGGACGTTCAGGGAGGTCGTTTCACCTGCACGGATCCGAATGTTTTTTTCCTGGGTTGCAAATCCTACAAAAGAAAAAATGGCCGTATAGTTGCCGGGGGTCAGGTTTTCAAAATAGAAACTGCCTTTATCTGAGGCAGACTGGATGATTCCTCCAGGCTGTAGCTGAACGGTTGCATTCGGTAAAAAAAGTTTGTCGGCGTCATAAACCATACCGGTAAATGCGCCTTTGCTGCTGTTTTGTGCAAAAAACAAAACTGGGAGGAATAACAACAGGGCGGTAATTATTTTTTTCATAAAAGATTAATTCTCAATTCAAACCACAGAGGTTTTACGTTTTTATAAATAAAACGAGAAGGATAGGTATGGTCGGGCGAATTTACCACCTTACGAAAAGGAGTGTAAAAAGTTACCTGAAAAATACCTAATGCTTAGGCTTGTGCAGGAGGATGCAGCAATAAGGGTTTGAATAAAAAACTGAAAGGCGTGATAAACTGAAAGGCAGAGGTCAAACGCTTTTGAAAAAGAAGAGAAGGCCATTGAGTCTCCGGCATCTCAAATACTTTGAATAACCCTTTAAGCAGCTTTTCTGAAGAGCCATTGGAGGTTGGAGTTTTTTGACCGGGCGTTTGAGACAAAGCTTCATACACGATTGAGTCTGTTTGGTTTTCAACCGTGTAATAAATCGTTTTGGAGTCATTTTTTTTAGAAAAAACAAAATCGCCGTAAAAATTGCCACGTGGCATCAGTTCGTCTTCCGACAAAACCCGGACGGCGCTTGCTATACCTGTTTTTTGGTGTACGATTTCGGCAAGCGCTTGCTCCTGTGCGCTCATTTGTCGTTGAATTTCAACCCAATAGCTCACCTCAAGGCATACGTGCCCGCCAACCCACTGGGCCGCAGATAGTACGAGCAGAAACCATGCGGAAGCAATCTTCATGTTGAAAACGACTATTAATAATTTGTAACCAAGTACCAGGACAATAGCTGTTTTCACATAAGTCGCATAGGAAACCCCTGCTTTTGAAAGGAGGAATAAACGCTATATGACCTATGTGAAAACCCCTATGTATCTATGTGGTATAAAAACATTTACAAAAAAACCTGAACCGTCTCACCTACTCCAGCGTCACCTTCCCGTAGCGCACTCCGTTTTCGTACTGCACCACAAAAGCCTCCGGGAAGCCGCGATCCTGCATGGCTTTCACCGCGCGCAGAGCTTCTTCTTTGGTAAAAAAGTCGCCAACCATCACGCGGGTCAATTTGTTGGAAACGATTTTTTCCGTATCCACCCGACCCAGATCCTCCAACTTTTTCAGATCTTTCCGATTAGAACTGTATTGCTTTAGCGCACCTGCCTGCACCTTATAATAGAGGCCTTTGTGGCGCGGCGCGGTACTGGCGTATTCCAGATTGTCGTCGGGCGAAGTGCCCCGCAAGGTATAGGTTGTAGCGCCCTGCTGGCCTTTCGGATCGTCGTTGGGCATCACAATCGGGTCGTCTTTGATGATCGGATCCGAGGGTAGCGGAGCGCCTCCATTCAGGAAGACGGGCTGGCCGTAGGTGAAATTATTCGGATCATCGGTCGCAAATTCGTAGGAAGTGGATTCGTAGCCTTCGCTCTGCACTTCCACGCGGAAACGGCGGTTGGCCAACAGTTCAAAGGTATAGTTTCCGGTATTGAAATTTTTGTTCACCAGCAGGTTATCCGTGCCGTCATCAAAAACCTGGTACAACATCACCGTGATGTTGGCCAACTGGTCTCCCGAAGCTTTATCGTAGACATTACCTTTGAGCGCCAGACGTTTGCTGCTGCTGGAAAGCTCAAAAATATCAGCGTTGCGGGTCGTGGTTTTTTCGCCGCCAAAAATGCGGTTCGACACCACAAAGGCGGTATTCTGCGACGGCGATTTCACATAGAAATAGTCATCTGCGCTTGAATTAATGGGAAGCCCGGCATTTTCGGGAACGCTCCAGTTTACTTCCGAACCTTGCGAACGGAAAATATCAAATCCGCCGATGGAAGCATGTCCGTTGGACGCAAAGTACAGGTTGCCGCTCTCTGAATCGTACCAGGGCGTAATTTCATCGCCAAGGGTATTTACGACCGGACCTGCATTTACCGGAAAGGTGAAATCATTGCCCTCCAAACCCAGGTCACGCACCACGTACCAGATGTCCATGCCGCCGCGTCCGCCTTCGCGGTTGGAGGCAAAATAGAGCAATTCCTGGCCGTTCACGTGCGCGGCATTCGGGTGCGTAGCCGTCATGCCTTTTAGATTTACGTAATCAGGCAGGCGTTCCGGTTGCGACCAGCCCGTACCGCTTTTTTTCGTCACGAAAATTTCGCAGCGGGTGCTCAGGTCGTTCCAGGCTTTTTCAGCGTTGCACACCGTGAAGTAAATGCGCTCGCCGTCGGGCGTCATACTGCCGTTACAGAAATGGCTGTTGGAAACCACCGGAAAATTAGCCGGGATGGAAGCCTTCGACCAGCGGTTAGCCTGGCGGGTAGATACGTAGATCCGGGCTTTACCGCCAATGGCCGAAGAGAAATACAACTCATCGTCGGAAATCGGATTGGGGGCAAATTCTGCATCATCGGAATTAATGCCCGAGCCCGGATACTGGACTTCAACGGTGCGATCAGCCAGGACTGGCAGGCGGGTGCCGAGGTCGCATCCCCGGATTTCCGTTTGGATGATGTCTTCGAGGATGGCCTTGTTTTCACCGGTATAGCCCTCCATGAATTTTTTAAACTCATCTTTGGCTTTGTCGTATTGCCCATCCTGCTTGAGGCTGCGGGCGTATTTGAGTCCCACCAGCGGAAATTCGTCGTTTTTGCCACGCACGTGCTGGTAGCTTTCGGCAGCTTTGCGGTAGTCTTTGATCGAGTAGTAAGCCTCTCCGGCTTTAAAGATCAGTTCTGTGTTTTTCTTCTTTTTTTGCCAGGCGGATTCATAAGTTTGTGCAGCTTCTGCAAATTTGCCCTGCTCGTACAACGCGTCCGCCGATTTTTCCAGCTTTTTCGCGCTTTGGGCATTTAATCCCGTTGAAAGCGTGCAGATCGCCAATAGCAGCAAAATGTTTCTGTTCATCATGCCATTTGATTTATGAATGTAGTTTAGGAATGTTGGTGAGTAATTCTTGTAAAACTGGCGCATAGTGCCGGTGTTCCAATTGGAGCACTTTGCGGGCAATATCCGCCGCTGTATCTTCGGGCGCAAGCGGGCAGGTAGCCTGAAAAAGAATGCTGCCGCTGTCGTATTGTTCGTTAACAAAATGTATGGTGATGCCGCTTTGTGCAACCCCGGCTTGTTTCACCGCTTCATGTACGTGGATGCCGTGCATGCCTTTGCCGCCAAACGCCGGAAGCAGCGCCGGATGGATGTTGACCATCCTGCCTTCATAAGCTTTGACCAAATAGGAAGGTGCCAGCCACAGGAACCCGGCTAATGCGATGAGGTCAATGTCGTGTTGTTGAAGTTCGGTCAAAATTTCTTCTGATTCGTAAAACAATTTCCTGCTCGAAACCAGTGTCGCCATGCCATTTTCGGCAGCCATTTCGAGCACCGGCGCATCGGCGCGGTTTGAAACAAGCAATTTAACGCTAAAATTTGGGTTTTCTTTGAAATATTCCACGATTTTACGCGCGTTGCTGCCTGTTCCGGAAGCAAAAATGGCAATATTCTTCACGTTCTTGTATTTGCACAGCAAAGTAACGGCAAAAGTGGGGATTTTTATTTCATTCATGATGGTTCATTGTCCATCCTCTCCTACCCCACCCCGTGAACGCCGCAACCGTTTCGGATCCATTGCAAACACCTGCCGCCGCTCAACGGAATACCCAAAACTGGCCTCCGGCAACAGCCGATTCAGCGTGCGGGAGATGAGCTTGAGTTGCCGGGCTGGAACGCTCAGGTCGAGCGAACGGCCATCGTCCAACTGAAAATAGAACGTGCCCCGGCTGAAAATGTACAGTCCAAACGGCATCAGGTCTTTAGTAACGCTGTAGACCCAGACAATGCGTTGCGGCTGCCGGCGCAACAATTGCAACAAAGGGTGTTGCGTTGCCTGCCAGATTTTTACTGCCGATACGCCAAAACGCACGCCGATGACCGCCAGGAACACCCCCAGTCCCGCCAGCAGCGGTTGCCCGGGATAACAGCGCCACATCAGCCCGCAGCCTGAAACAAACAGCGCCAGAGCGACTGCTTTTTCCAACCAGATTTCCCGGATAACGGCTTTTTCCAGTGCCTGCATGGCCGGGTGATTGGTCAATAACCTTTCTTTTTCTGACACAAAATTGTGTTTTATTTAGTGCCTGTCTTTATAGTCCGGTAGCTGCGTTATGTTTGGCTCCAAATCGGTCATTTACGCAAGTAAACTCCCGTTTTTGGAGCCAAACATGCCTTGCGCCCGAACTCTAAAGGCCAGACACGAGATTATATGGACGGAAACTATTTATACAACAAATTGTTTTTATTGTTGGCAACTTTGCTTATCTTTGTGACAAAATTAAGTTTACTTTGTGGAACGGAAAGAGATTATTGTCCAATCTGGCCATACAAAAACCATCAATCACTTAATATCCATGTCTCTCAATTCCTACACCGAAGATAATATCCGCTCGCTCGACTGGCGCGAACACATCAGAATGCGTCCGGGCATGTACATTGGCAAACTCGGCGACGGCACCACGCCCGACGACGGCATCTACGTACTCATCAAAGAAGTGATTGACAACTCCATTGACGAATACGTGATGGGCCACGGCAAAAACATTGACATCGCCCTACAGGAAGGCACGGTGACGGTGCGCGATTACGGGCGCGGTATTCCGCTGGGCAAAGTGATCGAATGCGTCTCGAAAATCAATACAGGCGGCAAATACGACTCGAAAGCCTTCAAAAAATCGGTGGGGCTGAACGGGGTCGGCACCAAGGCCGTGAACGCGTTGTCGGAGTACTTCAAAGTACAGGCAATCCGCGAAGGCAAAACTAAAATTGCAGAATTCGAGCGGGGGGAACTCACCAAAGACCACAAAGAGCAAAAAACGACGGAAGAAAATGGCACGATGATCATTTTCCGTCCTGACCAGTCCATTTTCAAAAAATATCGCTTTCGCGACGAATACATCGAAAGCCAGTTGTGGAACTACGCCTACCTCAATGCGGGCTTAAAAATCAACTACAACGGCCAGGTTTTTTTATCTAAAAACGGCTTGTTTGACCTGCTTTCGCGCAAAACGGGACATGAAGACCTGCGCTACCCCATCATCCACCTGCGCGGCGAAGACATCGAGGTGGCCATGAGCCACGGCGCACATTACGGCGAACAGTACTATTCGTTCGTCAACGGCCAGCACACCACGCAGGGCGGCACCCACCTGAACGCTTTTAAAGAAGCGGTGGTGGAAACCATCCAGAAACACTTTTCCAACAAGAACTTCGACCGCCGCGACATCCTGTCTTCCATCATCGCTGCGGTGAGCATCAAGGTGGAAGAGCCGGTGTTTGAATCGCAGACGAAAACCAAACTCGGCTCAACAGACATGGGACCGGAAGGCCCATCGGTGCGCACGTTCATCGGCAAATTTATGAAGGAAGCCCTCGACAACTTCCTGCACCGCAACCCCGATACGAAACGCGAATTAGAGAAGCGCATTCTGCAATCGGAACGCGAGCGCAAAGAAATTGCCGACATCAAAAAATTGGCGAACGAACGCGCCAAAAAAGCCAACCTGCACAATAAAAAACTGCGCGACTGCCGCATCCACCTCAACGACGACGCCAAAAAAGTGGCAGAAGAGTTGCGCAAAAGCAGTACGGTCTTTATCACAGAGGGCGACTCGGCCAGCGGTTCCATTACCAAAGCGCGCGATGTGCAGACGCAAGCGGTGTTCAGTTTGCGTGGAAAACCGCTCAACTGTTATGGCCTGACGAAAAAAGTGGTGTACGAAAACGAAGAATTCAACCTGCTGCAGCACGCCCTCGACATCGAAGACGGTATGGACGACCTGCGCTACGGCCGCGTGGTCATCGCCACCGACGCCGACGTAGACGGCATGCACATCCGACTGTTGCTGCTGACGTTTTTCCTGCAATTTTTCCCGGATCTGGTGCGCAACGGCCACCTGTTCATCCTCGAAACGCCACTGTTCCGCGTGCGCGACAAGCAGCAGACGCTCTATTGCTACAGCGAAGAAGAAAAGCAGGCCGCTATCGGAAAGCTGCGCGGCAAACCGGAGATTACGCGGTTCAAAGGTTTGGGCGAAATTTCTCCCAACGAATTTAAGGATTTCATCAACGAAAACATCCGCCTCGAACCGGTCATCCTGAACGAAGAGAGCAATATTGACGATATTTTGGGGTACTATATGGGCAAAAACACACCGGCCCGGCAGGAGTTTATTATTGAAAATTTGAGGGTGGAGAAGGATGATTTGGTGGAGGTTTGAATTTTATGCTGATTCCAGGCTGGAGCCTGGAGAATAGGACACGCGAGGCGGAGCCATCGCGCGAGCGGGCGAAATCCAGGTTGTTTCACCTACATTTCGTCCGGTCAAGTTTTTAATTTCGGCGAAATTTATGTATTTTTGTTGTCATGAGCGGAGATGGTTTGTTTCGTCTTGCAATTACAAAGCTAACCTATCCGCTCAGCTTTTACCACCTAACCGGACTCTTTACACAACCCCAGACAGGGCGCGACGGATTGCAAATCCGCGCGAGCAGCGTATTCTAAACAAGCCATAGTTGGGCGATTTTTATAATTTATCTATTTCATCGTCTGAAAGCCCTGTTAATCGTTTGATTGTTGTGTTATCAAAACCTTCTTTTTTCATTTCTTTGGCTATCTCATGCTTCTCTTTTTTTCTCCCGTCCATTTCTGCTGTATTCACGGCCTCTTTAACTTCTAAGTAACTTATCCTGCTTTGTTCATATTCATCTCTCTATTCTGGTGTCATATTGGCAACTTCGGCAGTTTTAAACGCCTTTTCAAATATAGGTTCTTTCAAAATAGCGGGTATATCATCGAAAGTTTCCAACTTCTTTAAAAAGTAAACCCACTTGTTAAAGTGCGTTTTTAACTCATGCCTTAGATAGTATCCACGAATCAGAGCCAAAAAAGTTCGTATACCCCTGGTTTCGTTTAATGGATAAATCGAGTTTTACTTAAAAGGCACCGCACGAACATCTTGATGACACAGAGTTCCACGGAGTAAAAGGAGTTCCACAGAGCGCCTAACTCCGCGAGACTCCTTTTACTCCGCGAGACTCCGCGCCAAAATCGAGTTTTCGCAGACACCCCAAGCCGCTTTCACCTCCTCCTTTCCACAAATTTTTTCTAACTTGCGCCCGCTTAAAAACAACCTTTTCATGAGCCAACGCAAGCAACAACCGCGTAAGCCTTCGGTGCCCGAGCCAAAGGCACCTGCATCCCCCCCCCAAAAGCCTGCACCGGAAAAAGCGAGTCTGACCACGCCGCACGACGGGCTGCTGCGCAAGGTATTCTACGGCTTGGCCGGCGGGATGCTCCTGCTGTTGCTGGCCTTGGCGCCCGGCAGCGGCATCAACGCCGACGACGAATACCAGGTGGATTATTCCGAAAAATTGGTGCGCTACTACGCCACCATGGGCGCGGATACAGCCGCGTTGAACATCCCCAAAGGCAACATGCACTTGTACGGCGGCCTGTTCGACCTCACGGCGGGCACCATCAATCACGGGTTGGGTTACACTGAATACGACGCGGGCTACCACACGGTGCGGCATTTGCTGATCGCGCTATTCGGCTTTTTAGCTTTGCTGTTTACGGGCTTGCTGGCCAAAGAAATTGGTGGCTGGCGAGCCGGAATTCTGGCGCTGCTGCTCCTGTTTTTGTCGCCGCGGTTCCTGGGGCATTCGCTGATGAACCCCAAAGACATTCCGTTTGCGGCGGGGTTTGCTATATCGTTGTATTACTTGGCACGGTTGCTGCGGGAATTGCCGCAATGGAGTTGGCGCACGGCGGGCGGACTCACCGCGGGCATCGCTATTGCTTTGGCGACGCGCTCCGGCGGTTTGATGCTCATTGGCTACCTCGGGTTGTTTGCGGGATTTGATTTTTTGGCGAAAGCCAATGCAAAAAAACTGCCCAAAACCAGCAATGCGCTGCTTAACTATGCATCTGCCATTGCAGGCATCGCCATCGCCGGGTATTTTCTGGCGGTACTGACCTGGCCTGCGGCTTTGGTGGATCCGCTGCGGCATCCGCTGGCTTCGTTGGCGGAGTTCTCCAAGCTCGGGGTGCGCATCCGCGTACTGTTTATGGGCGACAACGTGTTGTCCGACGGCACGCCCTGGTATTATCCGGTGCTTTGGATTGCAAAAACGATTCCATTGCTGGCGTTGGTAGGTTTTGCGGGTGGCATGGCTGTATTGCCGCTCCTGTGGCGCCGCTACCAGGCCCTTCCGGTTTTGATGGTGGCGTTTGCTGCCGTTTTCCCATTGGCTTACATCATTTACAAAGACTCGCTGCTGCACGACGGCTGGCGACACTTGCTGTTCGTTTACCCGGCAATGGTGGTGCTGGCGGCGCTGTTCTGGACAACTTGCGAACATTGGGTACGCAACAACAAAATCGGGCGGTACGTCGTCATCGGCGTGGTAGCGCTGGGCCTGCTGGAACCGGCGGTTTTCATCTCGCGCAACCGCTCCTACCCTTACGTGTATTTCAACCCCATCGGTGGCGGACTGCACGGCGCGTACGGCAATTACGAAACCGATTATTGGGGCGTGAGCGCCAAACAAGCCATCAACTGGATGAAGCAGGAAGGCATCATCCGCCCGGATATGACCGATACGCTGACCATTGGCACCAGCCTTTATTTCAATGTGAGCCGGCAATTGGGCAGCGAATACAAAGACAAAGTGAAGGTAAAATACGTGCGCTTTAACAACCGCTATTCGGAAGCTTGGGACTACGGCATTTTCCCGTCACGATACATCCGCGGGCCGCACCTGCTCGCCGGAAGCTGGCCGAACGACAAAACGGTACATACCATCAAAGCCAACGGTGTGCCGTTGCTGGCCGTCGAAAAAGAGGATCCGGAACACCACGCCTATAAAGGCGACCAGGCTGTGAAACAGCGCGCCTGGGACGTGGCCATCGCCGAATATCAGCAGGAGACGGCCAAATATCCCAAAAATGAACTGGCCTGGCTGGGCTTGGCCAACAGCTACGTCAACGCCGGCAAAAACGACGAAGCGCTTAAAGCTGCCGATCAGGCCCTGAAACTCGCGCCCGACAACGAAAACGGTTTGTACTACCGGGGCTTGATCCTGATGCAGCAAGGTAATACCCCTGAAGCGGGTGCCGCTTTTGAACGCCTGATCGAAGTCAACGATGAATTCCCGGCGGCCTACTACTACTTGGCCAATATTTACCAGGCGCGCGGGGATGCCCTGCAAGCATTGAAATACCTGGAACAGGCCATCAAACTGAATCCGAGGTTCAAGGAAGCTTATTTGCTGGCGGCGCAAATTTTGGAGCAACAGGGCGATGCGCAGACGGCGGCGCAGTATCGGCAGGCGGCGGCGCAGTTTTGATGTTTGTTGTCGGTTGTTCGTTGTTCGTTAGCGTTTGGATTGATGATATTTGGGGATAAAAAGTTGTTCCTTTCGACTCCGCTCAATGAACAACATGGTTTGCTAAACGAATGTAAAATTGGGCATTAATAGACTAAAAAGGAATGTTTTAAAACAATCCGGCATCCTCTTTGATCCCTTTGCGTCTAAAATTTCCCGCAAAGAGCGCAAAGGTCTCGCACAACGGGAGGACGCTAAGGAGTCGTCCTGCTTTGCGGACTTGGCGTATCCTTTGCGCACCTTTGCGGGAAACAATCTTTCGGAAAACTTGTCCCGTATAATAGGAGGACGCCAACGAAGTGTTTTACATCATTCAAAAATCTCTGTTTTCTTGCCGATCTCACGTTAAATGATAAATCAATACTAGTATCTGACATGAACTATAAACTCCTTTTCCCCACTTACCGAAACCGGTTTCAGTTTATCCGGCGGCATTTGAACCGATTAGATGCCGAGCCGCAACCGGGGAAAGCGCTCAACCTGGGCGCTGGCGAAGGCGATTACGACGCAATGATTGCCAAACATTGCCGCGAATTGGTGTCGTGCGACATCAACGAGCAGGATGTGAACTATGCAAAAGCGCTGAACTATGAAGTACCCAATGTGGAATACCGCGTGGAAAATGCGCTGAATCTGACGTTCCCGGACAATACTTTTGATTTGCTGCTTTCAATGGAAGTGATCGAACACGTGGGGCATCCCGAACGGATGGTTTCAGAAGTGCGTCGCGTGCTCAAGCCCGGCGGATTGGCGCTGATTACTTTTCCTTCGCTCGACTTCCCGTTTACTTACGACCCCATCAACCGCATCCTGAGCTGGTTTTCCAACGAAAAAATATCACAGGGCGCCTACGCATTCGGGCACGAATACCTGATTTCTCCCGCAAAATTCCGGGAATGGGCAGCTGCTTATGGCTTAGAAATCGTAGAAGAAACCAACCTCAGTGGCTATTTGGTCGGCCTGCTGGAAATGTACTGGACGGGCTTGATTCAGCGGATTTTTAAAGCGAACGCCACCAATTTACAGGAAGATCAAACCAAGCGCATGGCTCTGCGCCCTTCGATGAAGGAACCAGCCCTGGCTACAGTTACCGACGGCATTTTGGCCGTAGACCGCGCGCTGTTTGGGAAGGCGGCGCATTCGGTAGGGAAGGGGTTTTTGTTGAGGAAGATTTGAGGATGCGAGGATGCGAGCGCGGGCAGAGCCGGTAGGGTGCAACCCTCGCGGTCGCCCAAACACTCAACGAGCCACCAACAAGAAAGATTTGAAGACTCCGCTTGGGCGGGACAAGTTTTGAAGATGATAGAACAAAACGACGTTTCGACTCCGCTCAACGAACAACAAACAACCACAACCACAACAAACAACCACAACCATGGACGGTCAATTAAAGCAACTTCAGGACAAAATCGCCGAAGCCCAATTGGGCGGCGGCAAAGCGCGTATTGTTTCCCAGCACGAAAAAGGCAAACTCACGGCCCGCGAGCGCATCCATTTTTTATTGGACGAAGGCTCGTTTGAGGAAATCGGGATGCTGGTGACGCACCGGAGCAATGATTTTGGTATGGAAAAACAGCAGGTGCCCGGCGATGGCGTGGTGACCGGTTATGGCACCGTCAATGGTCGGCTCGTTTACGTATTTGCTCAGGATTTTACCGTATTTGGCGGTTCTCTTTCTGAAACCCATGCTGAAAAAATCTGCAAAATCATGGATCTTTCCATGCGTAACGGCGCACCGGTGATCGGGTTAAATGACTCCGGCGGCGCACGCATTCAGGAGGGGGTGAATTCATTGGGCGGCTACGCAGATATTTTCTACCGCAATGTACAGGCTTCCGGCGTGGTGCCTCAAATTTCGGCCATCATGGGCCCTTGTGCAGGTGGCGCAGTCTATTCCCCGGCAATGACCGATTTTACGATTATGGTGGAGCAATCTTCCTACATGTTCGTCACCGGCCCCAACGTGGTAAAAACCGTCACCAACGAAGAAGTCAGCTCGGAAGAACTCGGCGGTGCGCACACCCACGCCACAAAATCGGGCGTCACGCATTTCACAGCCGCCAACGATTTGGATTGCATCAATAAAGTCAAGCGACTCCTCTCCTACCTGCCGCAAAACTGCGAGGGCACCGCTCCAATGCTGCCTTTTGAAGCTGGAGATGAATACCGGGAAGCCCTTCGTCAAATCATCCCGGAGAACGCCAACCAGCCTTACGACATGCGCGAAGTCATCGAAGGCATCGTGGACGAAAGCTCCTTTTTTGAAGTCCACAGAGAATTTGCCGAAAACATCGTGGTCGGGTTTGCCCGGCTCGGCGGCAGAAGCATTGGCATCGTCGGGAATCAGCCGATGAGTCTGGCCGGTGTATTAGACGTGAACAGTTCACGCAAAGCGGCGCGTTTTGTGCAGTTTTGCGATTGCTTCAACATCCCGTTGCTGGTACTGGTGGATGTGCCCGGCTTTTTGCCCGGAACCGACCAGGAATGGAACGGCATCATCACCAACGGCGCGAAATTGTTGTTTGCGTTCAGCGAAGCCACCGTACCCCGCGTCACGCTGATTACCCGCAAAGCTTACGGTGGCGCGTACGACGTGATGAATTCCAAACACATTGGTGCCGACATGAACTTCGCCTGGCCAACTGCACAAATTGCGGTAATGGGTGCCAAAGGGGCTTCGGAAATCATTTTCAAAAAAGAAATCCAGGAAGCTGCCGACCCTGCGGCCATGCTGGTGGAAAAAGAACAGGAATACCAGGAAAAATTTGCCCACCCCTACCGCGCTGCCCAACGCGGCTTTATAGACGAGGTCATTGACCCGAAAGATACGCGTCGCAAACTGATCAAGTCTTTTGCGATGTTAGAAAACAAAGTGGCGCACAGGCCGAAGAAGAAGCATGGGAATATCCCGCTATAATTAGTGTCTGTCTTTATAGTCCGATAACTGCGTTGTGTTTTGCCCCAAAACTGGTCATTTACGCGAGTAAACTCCCATTTTTGGGGCAAAACACGCCTTGTTCTCGAACGCTAAAGAACAGACACGAGACTAAATGGACAGACACTAATTAGATTTTCCATTTGAGATTACACCCCCCACTCGGATACTGAACTTCGCTCACCGCATGCTCTTCCAGCACTGCATCAAGCGCAGCGCGCAAATCGGTGCCGGTCAGTGGGTTCGTGTTTTTGGGTCTGGAATCGTCTAATCTGCCGCGGTAGACCAACCTCAAGGTGCCGTCAAACACATAAAAATCCGGCGTGCAGGCCGCATCGTAGGCACGGGCAACGTCCTGGGTTTCGTCGTAGAGGTACGGAAAGGTATAGCCGGCTGCTTTGGCGTGGGGTCTCATTTTTTCGGGTGCATCGTCGGGATAATTGACGGCGTCGTTAGAGCTGATGCCAATGAAACTGACGCCTTTGGCCTGGTAATCTTTTGTGACGCGCACAATTTCAGGGTTCACGTGGATCACGTAAGGGCAATGGTTGCACAAAAACATCACAACGGTGGCTTTGTCGGAACGCAGTTCGGATAAGCGCATCAATTTTCCCGAAACGGTATCGGGCAATTCAAATTCAGGTGCTGTTGTGCCCAGCGGCAGCATGGTAGATTCTGTAAATGCCATAAGTTTTCGTTGCCTTCTAAAGGCTTTGGTGAAAAAGACCGTCAAAATTCAAGACCTATTGTCGCTCATCAAACAAAGCAACCTGATTTCAGGTTGCCGGTTGTTACGCTATTTTATCCGGAATGGCGTTTTAACCTGACTACATTTTCATGATGAGAAAAACTACCCTGTTTCTAATTGGAATATTTGGTCTGACAACGATCTGCGCTGCGCAGTCGCCCGGGCTGTCCAATCTGAGAAGTAGGGTTGCATTACCAAAGACAGGCGAAGCGATTACCGACACGCGCAGTTGGGTTCCGGAATCGGTCTTTGTAAGCGACAAAATAACGGGAAACCGCCTCGACACCACGTTCTACCGCGTCGAAAACAATCGCCTGTTTTGGCTGAAAAGTCGCCCGGATTCTGTGCTGGTCGCCTACCGCGTGCTGCCGTTCAACCTGGGGCAGCCATTTTTGCGATTGGATACCGCCCGCCTCCTTGCCGATAATGCCCCCGACGCCCCGCCCGGCTTGCGCTACAACCCTTATGACACCCGGGAAAGTGGAGGTCTTTTCGACGCCAAGGGCATAGACTACAACGGCAGTTTTTCGCGGGGTATTTCTTTTGGCAACAGCCAGGATCTTGTGCTCAATTCCAATTTCAACCTCCAGTTATCGGGCAATCTCGGCGACGGCATCGAAATCCTGGCCGCCATTACCGACGAAAATATCCCCCTGCAACCGGAAGGCAATACCCGCCAATTGCGCGAATTTGACCGTATTTTTATTCAACTAAAAAAAGGCACCAACCGCCTTATTGCCGGCGATTACGAATTGCGGCGCCCCGACAGCTATTTTGTCAACTATTTTAAAAAACTCCAGGGCGCCACCTTCAGCACGGCCTTCAAAACCAGCGAAAAAGGCCAGGTGCAAACGACGGCCAGCGTGGCCATCTCGCGGGGACAATTTGCGCGCAATACGATTGCGCAGCAGGAAGGCAACCAGGGCCCTTACAAACTCAACGGCAATTCAGGCGAACGCTTCATCATCGTACTGGCCGGAACGGAAAAAGTTTGGATAGACGGCAAACTGCTCGCGCGTGGCCTCGAAGCGGATTACGTCATTGACTACAACCGGGGCGAGGTGCTATTTACCAACCGGCAACTCATCACCAAAGACAGCCGGATCATTGTGGAATTTGAATATTCCGACCAGGGTTACCTGCGCTCGCTGACTGCCTTTAACGCCGATTACCAACAGGATCGCTGGCACCTGCACCTCAACTGGTTTGCCCAGCAGGACAGTCGCAATTCCACCGGCGACCAAAACCTAAGCGACGCCCAAAAGCGGGCCTTACAAGCCGCCGGCGATAAGCTGGCTTTAGCCTCGGGTATTGATACCCTCGAAGAGTTTTCCGCTTTTCGCGCCACCTATCAATTGCGCGACACCTTGCTGCAATGCGGCAACCGCGACACGCTGGTTCGATATTTACAGCTTTCTTCCGATGCCGAAACCGCCCGCTATACGGCGCGTTTTTCTTTGGTCGGCGATGGCAACGGCGACTACATTCTCGACGATGTCCAGGCGGCCAATGAACGCACTTACCGCTGGGTGGCACCCGACAATACCTGTCGGCCAAGGGGCAACTACGCGCCGGTGGTGCAGTTGGTGGCGCCAAAACAGCAGCAAATTTTAGCCGCCGGTGCGGATTACCGCTTTTCCAAAAACGGAATCATCAAAACAGAAGTGGCGCTGAGCCGCAACGACCTAAACCGGTTTTCGGATCTCGATCAGGAAGACGATGCCGGGATCGCAGCGTTCACCAATATTCAGGAAACTTTCCTTTTAGGATCGGATACTAATGCCTGGAAGCTGGAAACAGCCGTGGCTTATGAATTCGTTCAGCGCAATTTTAAGGCGCTGAACCCTTACCGCGACCCAGAATTTTTGCGCGACTGGAACATCGCGAACCAGCAAGGTGTGGGTGTAGCGCCACCAGCCAATGAACATTTGGCCCGCATGAATTTATCCTTGCTCCGAAAAAATTGGGGGAATCTGCAATACGGATTCAGTACTTTTTTACGCGATTCGCTGTACACCGGTCTCCGCCACAGCGCATCCCTGCAATGGCTGCGCAAAGGCTGGGAAGTGACCGGGGAAGCCAGCCTGCTGACTACGGACGAAACCACCCAGCGTACCCGTTTTTTCCGCCCCCGGGCCACAATTTCCAAAACAATCCCACAGTTAAAAAACTGGCGCTTTGGGCTGAACGGAGAGCGGGAAAAAAGCGATCGCCGGGCAGTGAACAACGATACCTTGCTTGCAACCAGCTTCTTTTACGACCGCCTTAGGATCTTTGCGGAAAGCGTCGCCTCGGAAACCGCCAACCTGAGTCTCTCTGCTATTCGGCGTTGGGATTATACGCCTTTCGGCGAAACCTACCGTTCGTTGAGCGTGGCCACGGAATACCACGCGGCGGGGTCGTGGCAATTGGCCAAAGCCGTCCTGTGGAGCGGGAGTCTGGGCTACCGGGAGCTGGAAGTTTCCGCAACCGCGCCGGCGTCGCTGATGCCCACCAGTACCTTTTTGGGGCGTATGGATTTCAACGGTAGTTTTTTCAAAGGCGCGATTCGGGCAGTGACCGTGTACGAACTCAGCGCCGGGCAGGAGCCGAAATTATCATTTACGTATGTGCCCGTAACGCCGGGTTCCGGCACCCATGTTTGGTTGGATTCGCTGTACAACAACGACGGCAAAATTCAGGCTTACGAAATGGAAATTGCGCCGTTTCAGGATCAGGCCGACTACATCCGGGTTAGCAGCGTGACGGACGAGTACGTGCGCACCGATAATGCAAGTTTGAATTACAGCGTGCAAATCGAGCCGCGCGCCGTGTGGTTTGCCGCCAAAGACTACCGCAAAGCGTTCAGCAAATTTTCGATCATTTCATCGCTCCAAATCAACCGCAAAACCCGCGAAGCGCCGGGGGTGGACGCCTGGAATCCCTTCCAGTTGGCCATTCCGGACACGGCTCTCGTTTCGGTCAGCCTCAATGCGCGCAACACTCTGTTTTTTAACCGCGCCGATCCTCGCTATGACATCCAGATAGGGGAATCGGATCTTCGGAGCCGGATTGTACAGATTTCGGGTTTTGAAAGTCGCCGGACGCTCGAATATTTCCTGCGGAGCCGTTGGAATCCGTCTGCACGCTGGAGCATTCAACTTGGACTAACGCAAGGCCGCCGCGAAAGCGATTCGGAATTTTTTGACACCCGCGATTTTCGGATTGAATCCTGGAAAACGGAACCGCAAGTGACCTTTTTGCCATCCAAAACCTTCCGAACCATTGTTCGCTACCGCTTGCAGCGCGACCGAAATACGCTCGGCGACACCGGGGAAACGGCGCTGCAAAATGACCTGAGCATTGAAGCTGCCTACAACCAATCCACCAAATCTTCGCTGCGACTGCGCGCTTCCTACATCGCTATTAATTTTGAAGGGCAGGCCAATTCTCCAGTGGGCTTTGCGCTACTAAATGGCTTACAAAATGGCCAAAACTACCTGTGGAACTTGGGGTTGGATCGCCAGTTGGGCAAAAACCTGCGCCTTTCTTTGAGCTACGAGGGCCGCAAAACGGGGAAGGCGGATATGGTGCATGTTGGACGGGCACAGGTGACGGCGGTTTTTTAAGTAGTGTCTGTCTTTAGAGTCCGATAGCTGTGTTCATCTTCAAAACCAGGGTTACCGAATATGGGATTGATGTCCTGTATTCCAATGGTACCTGGCCTTATCAGATTTATATGTTCCGTATATTCGCCCGGAGAAGAACGGATACCGAACAGCGATGCGCCGGGTGGCTTTTCGAAATGGTATGCGAATGCCGACCGGGTTTGGAACCCTGCCGGTGTTGATAAAAAAACACCACATGATGCCAGCGACAAAGGATACGGAAATTTTAAACAAACCAACCACCGCGCCCGATGCAGTAACCGTGCAGGCACCGGGGCGCATCAACCTCATCGGCGAACATACCGACTACAACGACGGCTTCGTGCTTCCCGCCGCCATTGACCGCAAAATAACCGTGCGGGCACACCGCAACGGTACGCCGTCGGCGGTCAAGCTGACCGACAGCAGTCAACAGCACTCTTTTTCATTTGACCTTCGCGATTTTTCGCCATTGGAAAAAGGCTGGCAGAACTACGTCATGGGCGTGGTCAGCGAGCTGCAAAAGTTGGGCGGTGCAATTGGCGGCTTCGACGCGGAGTTCGAGGGTGACGTGCCCATTGGCAGCGGCATGAGCTCGTCGGCAGCGCTGGAGTGCAGCTTCGCCACTGCCTTGAATGAATTGTTCGGGCTTGGTTTCGGCAAACGGCAACTCATCGAGACCTCACAACGGGCGGAGCACAACTTCGTCGGCATCAAATGCGGCATCATGGACCAGTTCGCCAGCGTGATGGGCAAGAAAGACCACGTGATCTTATTAGACTGCCGCAGCCTCGAATTCCAATACTTCCCGCTTGAATTGGGAACTTACCATCTGCTGCTGCTGAATACCAATGTATCCCACTCGCTCGCCTCCTCGGAGTACAACACCCGTCGGGCGGAATGCGAGGAGGGGGTGTCGGTTTTACAAAAGGAATATCCCGGCATTGAGAACCTGCGGGATGTAAGTCTGGAACAAGTAGTGGCCAACAAGGTAAAAATGCCGGAGCATATTTTCCGCCGTTGCCACCACGTAGTCTCCGAAAACCAGCGGGTGCTGGATGCCACGAAAGCCTTGCTGGCAAGCGACTTCAAAGCACTGGGCAAATTGATGTATCAGTCGCATTTCAGCTTGCAAAACGACTACGAAGTGAGCTGCCCGGAACTCGATTTCCTTGTGCGGCAAACCCTCGATAAAGATTACATCCCAGGCAGCCGGATGATGGGCGGCGGCTTTGGCGGCTGCACCATCAACATGATTGAAAAAGGCCGGATAGCGGAGTTTGTGGAACAGGTTTCAAAAATCTATCGAGACCGTTTCGGCATTGACCTGACGCCCATTGAAGTCGCCATCGGCGATGGTGCAACAGTTATCCAATAACTAAAGTAAATGCTCGATTTTTCTAACGACGATTATTGTTCGGGTTATCGAAATGCCCCAGGATGAAATCCAGTCGGGATACCGGTCTGGGTCATACGGGATAAGAGACTTTAAATAATTACCTATATTGCGCCTTATTAAAATTTACAACCTGATATCTGATATCTTAAATCTAACGTCTAACGTCTTTCAAAATGAGTTTCTGGAACCGCCTTTTTGGAAATCACGATTCGGAAGTCCCACAACCGGACATCAAATTTGGGCGGTACAGCGATGCCTACAAGACAGAAGCGCAACACGAAGCCTGGGATCGGGCGCTCACGCAATTTGAAACGCAGGACTATCTGGGCGCTTACCTCGCTTTTCTGGAATACCTCAAAGACCCCGAAGAAGGCAACGTATACTGGCAATTAGATGGCGACCAACTGTGTTTTGAATTGTATCAGGGTTCCAAAAAAATAAACGGATACGCCGACGCGAATAAAGTAAAAATCGAAGCCAAAATCGTCAAAACGCAAAGCCTGAGCACGGCGGTTCTACGGCGTCTGATGGAGCAAAACTTCAGTTTACAATACAGCCGTTTCGCACTCGACCCCAACAACAACCTCACCATCGTATTCGACACATATACCCTCGACGGCTCGCCGTACAAACTGTATTATGCCTTAAAAGAACTCGCCACCAACGCCGACAAGCAGGACGATTTGCTGATGGACGAATTTGCCAACCTTGAACCTGTTGAAGTAGCACACCTGAAATCGGTGCCGGAAGCAGAAAAAGAGGTAAAATACGCCTGGTTGGAAAAAGAAATCCGGGAAACGCTGGAAGAAATTGAACGGGGCAAATTGGACAAAAACCAATACCCGGGCGGTATCTCCTATCTGTTGCTCAATTTGGTTTACAAATTGGACTACCTCATCAAGCCGGAAGGTTTCACCATGGAAACCCTGGAACGGGTACACCGGCTGTATTTTGCGAAGGATGAACGCACGGTAGCGCAGAAAAATCTGCTGTTTTTCAAAGAGTTACAAAAATTGGCAACCCGACCCAAAGCGGCTTTTTTTAAAGAAATGTACCGCGTGCCGGCCACTTTCGGCATCACCACCTCTGTTGGGCACGAACAGGTTGTGCAGGTGCTCTCCAGCGAATTGCCAAAAATGGACTGGTACCAAGAGAACGGCTACGACAAAGTCGCTTTAGCCATACCCACCTATATTGTGGGCAAATGCCTGTTCAATTTTGCCATCCCAAAATACGACCGGTTGCTGTTCCATCTTTATTTCCGCATCACGGAAGCTGGCTACTTCAAAGCCTTAGGTTTCCAGGAAAACTTTCGGGAAAACAACGGTGCTGCTTTCCAGAAAAAAGCCATCAAAAGGGCCATCGAGCAGATCACAGAACCGTACCGCAATGTTACGCCCGATCCTGATTTGCTGGTTTTCGATTCTCCTGCAACCTTTGCACGATCCTATCTGGTGATGATGATGGAGATGAAGATCAGATAACCATCCTTATATAAGTCAGAAATTATTAACTTTGCGCGCCGTTGAAAAAGAGGCTAAAACTATGTTTGTAATCCATCCTTATTTGAAATTTGCCCTGATCGCTGCGCTGACTGCGGGCGGAGTTGCTTTGTGGGCATTGTTTGGTTTTTGGTATGGAATCTGGTTCCTGCTGGTGGCTATCGTACTCCTTGTAGGGTACTTAATTCTGGGTACCATCGGACCGGCTGCGAAAGCCATCCAGGTATCCGACTTTGACAAAGCGGAAAAACTGCTCAACCTGACGCTCAAACCAAACTGGCTCTATTCTGCCAACAAAGCGTACTACTATATCCTGAAAGGTACCATTGCATTGGCTCGTAAGGACACCGATGAAGGTGAAAAGTGGCTGAAAATTGCAGAACAGATCAAACTGCCCAGCGACAATGAACGCGCTATGATTCAGTTGCAATTGGCAACTATCTCCGCCAACAAGCAAAAATGGAATCAGGCGCAGATCCACTACAAAAACCTAAAAATGTTGAAGATCACTGATCCCAACATCAAGGAACAAATGAAGCAGTTTGAAGTGGCTTTTGAGAACCGGGGCCAAGCCAAAGCCGCCATGCGCATGGGGGGGCAAAGCGGGATTTTCCAGCCCGGCGGCAAGCGGAGGCGGCCCAAGATGCGGTAGTTTATGGATGTTAAAATCCTTTCCTATGCTCGTATCAAAACACCGCTACTTCCTGGCGTTTCTGTTTTCCGCCATTACCATCAGTATGCTCTTCATTTTAGTCGCGGTGGAACTATACCCGGTGCTAATTCTGTCAACCCTTGGCGAGCAATACAACATAACGGTCTACAATGCTGCTTCCTCCGAACGATCCCTGCGCATCATGCTGATCATGGCCGCCATCGGCACTCCCTTGGTCATCAGCTACACCGTTTTTATTTTCTGAACCTTTAGGGGAAGGTGAAAATGGATGAGACGAGTTACTAAATTTAAAACATTAAGAAAACCTTAACCCCCTTTCCGGGAATATCGTCTTAAACTCGCCACATTAAGTGTGGTCTTAGTCCCACAAAAAGCAGACAAGGATGAATTTCAAACACTTTTGCAGGATTGCCCTTTTTCTTGGCCTGTCTTTCAGCGCAGCCGCGCAGGTGCAAACACTGAGGGGTATGATCATTGGTGCAACTGACCAGTTGCCTTTGCCCGGCGCCCACGTGAGTTTAATCCACCTGCCAGATTCTGTAAAAACCATTACGACTTCGGATCCGGAAGGGCGATTCAGTTTCGCAGACGTGGCTCAGGGCAATTACACCGTGCATGTCACCTATCTCGGCTTCCAGGACGTTTATAAAAGCATAGAAGTGGGTGCCCAACCAACCCGCATGGGCCGGATTGCCTTGGAAGAAGCCGCTACCCAACTCGGCGTTGTTCAAGTCACCGAACAAGCGTTGCCCAGCATGCAGAAAGGCGATACAACTCAGTTCAATGCCAATGCGTTTAAAACCAACCCGGACGCAACCGCTGAGGATCTCGTGCAAAAAATGCCCGGAGTAGCCGTGGTGGATGGCAAAGTCCAAACCCAGGGCGAGGACGTCAAACAGGTGCTGGTAGACGGCAAACCGTTTTTCGGAAACGACCCCAGCGCTGTGCTGCGCAATATGCCGGCAGAAATCATTGATAAAATTCAGGTCTTCGATCAGCAAAGCGAGCAGGCTCGCTTCTCCGGCGTAGACGACGGCAATACCACCAAAACCATCAACATCATAACGCGCGGCGGCGGCATCCAAAACGGTACTTTTGGCCGTGTTTATGCCGGTTATGGCGATCAGGAACGCTACAAAGCCGGCGGCACCATCAACTTTTTCAACGGCGACCGGCGCTTTTCTATCGTCGCACAATCGAACAACGTCAACGAACAGAATTTTTCTGCTGAAGACTTGGTTGGGATTTCCTCTGGCAGTGGCGGCGGAGGTGGCGGACCCCGTGGTGGTGGCGGACCACCCCGCAGCGGCGGCGGCGGACGACCGGGTGGTGGTGGAGGCGGTGGCAATACCGGCGATTTCCTCGTGCCCCAAAGCGGCGGCATCTCCATAACGCATGCCATCGGACTCAACTACTCCGATAAATGGGGTAAAAAAACCGAAGTCAGCGGCAGTTATTTCTTTAACCGGAGCGACAACAGCGCCGACCAATCGCTTTTTCGCCAATATGCTTTTCCGGCAGACGGCGGCCAGACGTACACGGAAACCAACCTGAGTTCCAGCATCAATACGAACCACCGGCTCAACTTTCGGCTGGAGTACAAAATAGACAGCGCCAATTCGATCATCTTCACCCCACGGGTATCTTTGCAAGAGAATAACGGACTGAAAAATACATCGGGCGAAACCCTGCTGAGCAGCACCCTGCTGAACAGCACCGGCAGCCTCTTCAATTCTGACCTGAATGGCTTGTCCGCTTCCGGCGATCTGCTTTATCGGCATCGGTTTGCCAAAGCAGGCCGTACCATTTCGTTGAATGTAGGAACCAATTACAGCGAAAATACCGGTGCCAGCAGTCTGTTTTCGGGTAATAACTTTTTCACGGATCCGGTCAGTTTCGATTCGCTCAACCAGCTTTCCGATCTGGACAGAACCGGGCTTACCCTCTCCACAAACGTTACTTACACCGAACCATTGAGCAAAAAAAGCTCGCTTCAATTCGGCTATCAGGCTTCTTTGGCAGACAGCGACTCGGACAAACAAACCTTCAATTATTCTGAAGTAACCGACGATTACGACCTCCGCGACACCCTGCTTTCTAATGTTTTCAAAAGCAGCTACCTGACGCAATCTTTGGAAGGAGGCTATCGCTACAATTCAGAAAAATCGAATTTTAATATCCGGTTAGCGTACCAACGGGCAGATTTGCAAAACGATCAAACCTTCCCGTTTGAAAGCAAAGTGGAACGCACGTTCTACAACCTCGTTCCTTCTGCATCGTATCGCTACAACTTTACGAAATCCAAAAACCTGCGCGTTTTTTACAACGCCCGCTCGAATGCGCCCAGCGTGAGCCAGCTCCAGGACGTGCTCGACAATACCAATCCGCTTCAACTCAGCAGCGGCAATCCCAATCTGGTGCAGGATTTTCGGCATTCGCTTTCGGCGCGCTATTCAGCTACGAATACCGAAAAATCGTCTTCGTTTTTTGTCCTGATGTCTGGCACTTTAACCCAGGCTTATATTGGAAAAAGCACGTTTATTGCAGACCGCGACACGGTGATCGGCAATGGCATAACGTTGCAGCAAGGCGCCCAGTTTTCACAGCCCGTCAATTTGGAGGGGTACTACAACCTGCGTTCTTTTATTACGTATAGTGTGCCGATGAAAGCCATCAAATCGAACATCAACATGAACCTTTTCGGCAATTATTCCACAACGCCCGGTTTGATCAACGGTGAAGAAAACATTTCCAGCACGCCCTCTTTCGGATTCGGCCTGGTGGTCAGCAGCAACATCAGCGAAAATTTTGATTTTACCGTATCTACCAATTCTAACTATAACATCGTGCGCAACAGCCTGCGCGAAGACCTGAATAGCGAATATTTCAGCCAGAATTCGCGCCTGCGTTTCAACTGGATTTTCCTGAAAGGATTCGTGTACCAAACCGAGCTCAGCCACCAGGTGAACAGCGGTTTGTCGGCAGGTTTCAACCAAAATTACCTGCTCTGGAATATGAGCATCGGCAAAAAATTATTTAAAAAACAAGAAGGGGAAATCCGCTTGTCGGTTTTCGATGCCCTGAGCGAAAACATCAGCGTACAGCGGAATATTACCGAAGTGTACTTTGAAGACGTGCAAACCGAGGTTTTACAGCGGTATTTTATGCTTTCGTTTATTTATAATTTGAGGAAGTTCTAATCAGGAAGTTAGGCAACGTTTACTAAACTTTGAAAGTTTAGTAAACGTGGTCAAGCAAACCCAAACAGCGTTTCACAGAGTTTTCTGTGATGTAATCGAACTCCGTGAAACTCCTTTTAACCCCCCGAGAATCCGTGTCATCTTATCGTATTTCCTTTAAATTACCATTACCTTGAAAAGATCACAGGGAAGGGATAATAATTTATCTTTGAGGAGCGCGCTGTTGAAAGCGCTCCTATTGCTTTACTCAATGCCTGTCCTATGCGGTTATTGCTATTTGCTATGCTGTTTTTCGCTTTTGCCCCCTTCTCCGGCGCACAAAAAAACCTGACCGTCCTCACCTACAACATCCGTTTCGACAACCCCGGCGACGGCGAAGATGCCTGGCCGAAACGCCGCGACCACGTGGCTGCCCAGTTGCGCTTTTTTGCGCCCGATGTGTTCGGCATCCAAGAAGGCCTTTTGCCGCAATTGGAATACCTGAATGAACAATTGCCCGACTACCACCGCATCGGTGTCGGGCGCGACGACGGCAAAGCCAGCGGCGAATTTTCAGCCCTGTTTTTCAAAAAAGACCGCTTCAAATTGCTGGATTCCGGCACTTTCTGGTTGTCTGAAACACCAGATATAGTCTCCAAAGGCTGGGACGCCGCACTGCCCCGCGTTTGCACGTACGTGTGCCTGCGCGACAAGCAGGCCAAGAAAAATCTTTGGGTCTTCAATACCCATTTTGACCACGTCGGCAAAACCGCGCGTAAAGAATCCGCCGAACTGATCCTGAAAAAAATCCGCGAAAAAAATACCGCCAACGAGCCGGTTATCGTGATGGGCGATTTCAACGCCGAACCTGCTGAAGCCCCGATTGCCGTGTTGCTGCGCGAACTCAAAGACGCCCGCGCACTGAGCGTGGAACTGCCTTTTGGCCCGGAAGGCACTTTCAATGCGTTCAAATTTAATGAACCTGTGGTTCGGTGCATAGACTACATTTTCCTAAAAGGAACCCAACTCAAGGTGTTGCAACACGCGGTGTTGAGTGATTCCCGGAATGGTCATTATCCGTCGGATCATTTGCCGGTGTTGGCGCGGCTGGCGTGGTAAGAGATCAACACAGCACAATCTTTAATCCGGATTGATCTGACTCAGGAATTATCAAAAGGCTAAAAGTATACCAATGTATCGGCTTTTTTGTACATTTGTGATCTGATCGTCAATTTTTAATTATGGAACAAACCATAAAGCAAGCTACCAGAATATCAGAAATAGATGCTGCAACTATTTATACTGATGCCCTTCCTGCAGAGCATCCTTTTTATACAGACTTCACAGGGCTTCGCGGAGCATTTAAAGAAAATCGTTTATTCAGAGTGTTAAATATTGACCCCAAAGATTATACTTATAATTACGAAGCCAATTTCAATAATCGCGCTTTGGTTTTTCTTGCCGGTATGCGTGGTTCCGGTAAAACAACAGAGTTAATACGTTATGTAAATGAATTAGATAACCCTGACGGTTACTTCTGTGTGTTTTGCAGTATAGACAAGGAATTAGATAAAGATCATGTTGAGCACATGGATATTCTTTTATACCAATTAGAAAAATTAATCATTAAAGCTACAGAAAGGGGAGCAAAACTGGATGACAGCATATTAGACAACCTTCAAAAGTGGTTTGAGGAAAGAATAAAAGAAGTTAATTATAGCCTTAAAGGAGAAATCGGAATTGAAATCGGCAGTAAAGTAGAAAGTAAAATTCCTTTTTTATTGAGCCTTTTTGCGGGCTTGCGCATGGGGGTAACCGGTTCGCGGGAACGCGCCGATAAAGTACGAATGGTATTTCGAAACCGGTTTAGCGATTTTGCACGGCAATTTAATACTTTTGTTCTTCAGGCAGGTGAAGAACTGCGTAGGCGTGGTATATCACGGGAAATTCTCTTTATTATTGACGGTCTTGAAAAAACGAACTCTGCAATTACCAGAAAAAAAATAATTCTTGATGATGCCAATCGCATTAAAAATATTCAAGCAAATATGCTTTTACTTTGCCCCTGGAATTAATTCCTGATATTTTATTAATAAAGGATTATGCCGAAGTAGTTTTCTTTCATTTTATTAAAATACGGGAAAAAGAAGATGATTCTCCGATTGAAGCAACCATCAGGCGATTTCAGGAATTTGTTTATAAAAGAATTTCTCCTGATTTATTTGAAAGTGAAAATGTGGTGCGCGAAGCGATACTACACTCAGGAGGATCTTTTAGAGAACTGTTGCGGTTGTTGCAAAACACAGCTTATGAAGCAGATATCAATGATCGCCAGATTACTGCTGACGCGCTTCGGCGCGCTATAGAGCTGCTTGCTTCGGATGCCCGGATTTTGACCGAAAAAGAGCTGGAAATCCTAAAAAAGCTTAAGGAAAACAATGAAAAAAGATTGGTAACACCTTATATGGATGGCATGTTCCGACTTTTGGAACAAGTAGTCATTATGGAATATAATGATGGAAACTATAAAAGGGTAAACCCGATCATCGAAAAATCAGAAATCTATAAACAGTATGTGGGGTAAGCCTGTCGACTTGAAAAGTCAGTTATCCAGGCTGAATCGAATTTTGCAGCAACCGTTGTTCAGGTTCATTATTGTCCAATGCTTACCCGAATACAATACCTCTTTTGAAATTAAAGCATCCTTAGAAAAAAATTTCCCTGATCGGCCTATACATGATGATATTAAATTAAGCAAAATAACCTATCCTGAGCTTTTAGAAGAATTTGAAAAGCTTACAGAAGGATTTGTATTCCTTCATCGCTTTGAAGCTTTAATTGACAACCCGGATTTGTACTCAGGTTTTAACCAAAGACGTGATCGTTTTGCAGAAAAGCCGATCGCAATCCTCGCATTTCTTCCTGTAGGTGTACGGGTTTTGCGCAAAACCCAAGAGCATATTCCAGATTTTTGGTCTTTCAGAACAGCCGTCTTTGAAATAAAATTCAAATACATAGAAGGTCTTATTCCTTCTTTTTTCTGGGATTTCCGTGAGCCTCCTCCCAACAGCAATACTTATCAGGATAAACTTTCTGCTCAAAAATCTCTTATCGGACAACTTGAAGAAGTACCGACCAACTCTTATGAGCTTAGGATCAACCTACTGGAAGAAATTGCTATTAACTATAAAGATTTAGCACGATTTTCAGAAGCATTAGAATGCATTGAAACTGGGCTTATTTCCTTCCCGCCCAGCTCGGCAGCGATTGATAAAAAAATCAATTTACTACTTACCAAAGCAGCTATACAAATTGAACAATTCAATGAAAAAGAAGCACAAATTACTTTAAACCAAGTTGATAACTTATTACCTCAGCTAACGCCCTTTGATTGGGAAACATGGTCAACACTCCAAAAGTACCAGGCTGATTTGCTATTGCAAAATCGGGATAATAAAAAAGCTTATGAATTTTTAAAAGATAAATTAAAAGAAGCATCCGGAAATTTAGAAGCAACTAATATTAATCTGATTTTATTAAAAGCCAGATTGGGCATCGCTCTTATGCAGATGGGCGAATTGAGTGAAGCGAAAAGTCTGTTTGAATCTTTTGATAGTATAAAAGAAAAATCACTACTATTATCAGTTGATGCAAGAAAAGTAGCTTGCAAGGTTATTTCTGACATAAACAGCATTGCGGTTTCATTGATTCGTTTTGAATTAAAGAATACTTTAGCAAATTCGGATCCGTATTTCCCATTTATACAATTATCTTTTGTTTCTCTCTTTGGCAAAGGCAGAGTCGGGTATCTCAAGAAAGATGAAGAAGAATCAGGCTTTTTTGAGGAATTAGTTTCCCGTTTTGAACAGTATTATGGGCCGGAGCATCCATTAGTAGCGGAAGTATATTTTTATCAGGCAATCAAAGATTATATTAACCTGACTTCTGTATCCAGTTTTGAGGATCCCATAGATTCCTATCTTTTTCCTCAAAAAAGAAGCTTAATTTTCAAGAATCTGAAAAGAAAAGAAGCTATAATTATGCTTTCAGAACTTGATGAAAAATTTTTTCGAGTTGCCAGAATCTTTGAAAAATCTTATACCAAGAATAGTATAAAATATATTATTTCTAATATTTACAGAGGCTATATTAAGTTTTTAAAAGGAGAATTAAATGATGCCTTTTTGCTTCTGCACAATAATTATAAATGGTTCGAGGGCAAAAAAATAGAAGATTACACCTATATAAATGCCTTGAACAGTATTTGCGTTGGTAAAGTTACAGAAGAAATGAACCGCTTACAGTCTGCCATTTTTTTTACCCACGATGGTATTAAAAAGTTTTCATCTCTTTCTCTTGACTTCAAAAATAACTTTCACATTATGATTCTAACTATACTCCTGGGGGAAATCATGAAAGAATATGAAAAACCTGCTGTCATCCGTTATTTTAAAAGGCTCTTTGTAAGAATAAAACAACAATTTAGCCCACCTTTGTATCGTCAATAAATAGAAGCCTTTACCATGTGGCTGAAACTTTTCGCATACCTGCACCGATTTCTGTTCGACTTCGCCGTCAAGTGGCTGAGAAGCCATGTGGACGAACGCACCTACCTCATTGTGGTGAGCGTGACCATCGGCGCGGTGGCCGGGCTGGCGGCGGTGCTGCTCAAACAGTTTGTCCGCCTCATCAAATTCCTGCTCGACGGCTGGTTCGAACCTGCCGAATTTAATATCCTTTACCTCGTTTATCCCATGGCTGGCATTGCCCTGGCGGTGTTGTATGTAAAGCGCATACACGGCGGAAAAATGGACAAAGGGCTGTCGCGACTACTCTTGGCGCTTTCGCGCAATTCGGCTCGACTACCGCGCAGCGCTACCTATTCCCACATGGTATCGAGCGCGCTGACGGTGAGTTTCGGCGGCTCGGCAGGTCTGGAAGCACCCATCGTGCTCACGGGGTCGGCCATCGGTTCCAATGTGGCCAAAGAACTGCGCGCCCAACCTCGTTTCCGCAACCTCTTCATCGCCTGCGGGGCGGCAGCAGGCATTTCGGCGGTTTTCAACAGCCCGATTGCCGGCGTCATTTTCGCTTTGGAAGTGTTGTTGCCCGAACTCACGGTCGCCTCCTTCATCCCCTTGCTGATGGCATCCGCAACGGCCACCATCATTTCCAAACTGCTATTTTACGAAACTATTTTTGCGACGGTGCTCCGCGAGTGGCAGATGGGCGCCCTCCCGTTCTACATCGTCCTTGGGCTGCTCTGTGGCTGCGTGGCCGCCTATATGACGCGCACGACCTTTCGCCTCGAAGCCCGGTTTAAAAAAATAAAACTCAACGCTCGCGGCCGGGTCATCTTCGGCGGGCTGGCGCTGGGCATCCTGATTTTTTTGTTCCCGCCGCTGTTTGGTGAAGGCTACGAAACCATCAATGACCTGTTTCGCCGCCACTACCCTGCCCTGCTGAACAACAGCTTGTTTTACGAATTCAAACATTCGCCGTGGGCATTGGTGGCCTTTGCTACGGCCATGATCTTCATCAAGGTGATCGCTACGGCCCTCACCATCGGCGCAGGCGGCAACGGCGGCATCTTTGCTCCGTCGCTGTTCACCGGCGCGCTCACAGGCTTCGTTTTATCGCGCAGCATCAACCTGCTCACCGGTTGGGGACTGAACGAGGTCAATTTCGTCGCCATTGGCATGGCGGGCGTCATCAGCGGCGTGGTTCATGCCCCGCTCACCGGCATCTTCCTAATCGCTGAAATTACTGGCGGCTACGCGCTCATTGTGCCGCTGATGATCGTTAGTTCGCTCGCTTTTTTTGTAGCGCGCTACATTGAGCCGTATTCGGTCTACACCAAACCTTTGGCCGAAGAAAACAAGGTTCACGTGGCCAGCCCCGACGACGTGCTGCTCCAGCGCATCGAAACCCGCGCCCTCATCGAAGCCGCGTTCGCGTCCGCGCCTTACGAAGGCACCCTGCGCGACCTGCTGCACACCATCAAACAGTCCAAACGCAATATCTTTCCCGTGGTGGACCGCGATGGCAAATTCCGCGGCATCGTACTTTTAGACGACATCCGCGACCAGATTTTCGACCCCAGTACTTACGACAATATCCGCATTGCCAAGCTGATGCAAATCCCCGCCGACACCGTCGTTCCCGGCGAATCGGCACCCCGCATCATGGAAAAATTTGAGAAACACGGGGTTTGGCGGTTGCCGGTGGTGGAGGGCGATCGGTTTGTAGGATTTATTTCCAAGTCGCGGTTGTTGAATGCGTATCGGGAGGTGTTGGTGGGACGACAGGAGGGGGTATGATTTTATAGTATTTACAGGGAAAAATGGGTTGAATTTAAACATGAAAAAATAAAGACATGGGTCGTGGAAAAATTTAAAGCTTTTTCGGATTTATAGGCACCCCTGCTGGCAAGCGTTTGCAACGCGAACCTTTCCCTCCCACACCACGAGTTTTATTTTCACACAACGGCACAACGTTCACAACGAAAAACATCGGACTCCTACGCGTTGTGAGCATTGTGTGAAACCATTTGGGTGCAGAATGGCTATCCAGGAATTGCGGGAAGACTATCCTGACCTGGAAGAAGACGACATCCGGCTCTGCCTGGCCTTTGCGGCGAAAGTGTGAAGCGCATCTTGGATCTGAAATCCATGGTGTATGCCACCCCGCCCGACAGGTGGTTGAAAATTTTAGCAGCTCCTTGAATATGTGGGGAGAAAAGTATAAATTTGGTGATTGTGAGACAAGGTTAAAGGGTTAAGAAAAGAGTGTATTTATTCAATTTTGTGAATGCACGCACAGAATTTGTAAGCCTTTGGGTAAGTTTTGAAGGCGATGAATTCCTGTTTTGTGAACAAAAAAATGGTTAATGTCATGAATACGCAAACCATATCTATAGATTTTCCCAATAACATTTTGTTGGCATTGAATGAAACCGAGCACGAGCTAAAACAAAGGGTAAAAATTGCGCTGGCAGTTCAACTCTGTAAATTACAAAAACACAATGAGGCCATACATCTTAGCCGAAACCAACTGGAAAAGCGTTAAAAATGAAGACTTTACCGTAGCGATCCTGCCCTGGGGTGCCACCGAAGCGCACAATTACCACCTGCCTTATGCGACCGATGTAATTGAAGCCGACTATATTGCAGCAGCATCTGCTAAAATAGCCTGGGAAAGCGGCGCTAAAATCATCGTATTGCCCACCATTCCTTTTGGAGTAAATACCGGGCAGGCGGACATCAAGTTGGATATTAACCTGAATCCAAGCACACAACTCGCCATCCTGTCCGATATTATAGAGGTGCTGAACAGGCAAGGAATTTATAAATTATTGATTTTGAACAGCCACGGCGGGAACGATTTTAAACCGCTCATCCGGGAATTGGGACTGAAGTTTCCGAAAATGTTTTTGTGTACCTGCAATTGGTTTCAGGCTTTAAACAAAAAAGATTTTTTTGAACACGGCGGCGACCACGCTGATGAAATGGAAACCAGTTTAATCCTCTATTTGACGCCTCACCTCGTGCGTCCATTAGAAGAAGCGGGTTTTGGCAAAGAAAAAAAGCATAAAATCAAGGCATTTACAGAAGGTTGGGCCTGGACGGAAAGAAAATGGTCGCAAATTTCGGAGGATACGGGCGTTGGAAATCCAAAACTTTCTACCGCCGAAAAAGGTGAAAAATATTTTGAAGCGGTCACTTTAAAAATTGCCAATCTCTTAATTGAATTGGCTAAAAGCGACACAAAAAATTTGTATGAATAAAATTGAACTCATACCCATTCATAAAGAATTAACCGAAAACGAAGCATTCGTCAGTGCTCCTTCGTGCCATGAAATCAGCGAAATGACCGTTGATTTTTACAAAAAAGTTGGCTTTGTACCGCCCTGGATTGGCTATTTTGCCAAACAAAATGGCAATTTAGTTGGAAGCGCAGGTTTCAAAGGGCAGCCCGTAAATGGCGTTGTAGAAATAGCCTATAGTACTTTTGAGCCTTATAGAAACCAGGGAATCGGGGCAGCTATAGGCAAGCAATTGGTAGACCTGTCTCTGAAAACGGATCCTTCCGTAAAAATCACCGCAAGGACGCTTCCGGAAAATAATTTCTCGATCAGGATACTTAAAAAAAACAACTTCGCCTTTATTGGAACGGTTGATGATCCGGATGATGGGTCAGTATGGGAATGGGAGTTTAAACCATAATAAAGGCCCCTTCACCAAAAACTGATCCTCCGCTTCGCCAGCTAATGTCTGTCTTTATAGTCCGATGGCAGCGTTATGCTCGACCCCAAAAACGGTCATTTACGCGAATATACCGACATTGGATCCCTACGGTTCCTGAGCTATGTCGAAGGACAGGACTGACCTGATGAAAATTCGGGAGGTCTCCTGTTCGCACAACGCAGCGCCCGAACTATAAAGACAGACACTAAAAATGATGTTAGATGATGAAATTTGAAAAGATTGATAAGCTGTTGAAGCCTTTCAACAGCTTTATCCATAGAGAATCAACTGCAGGAATATTTTTGCTTGTTTGCTCCGTGGCAGCCCTGGTGCTTGCAAATTCTCCCTGGAGCGATGCTTATCACCACCTGTGGGAATACGAGTTTTCTATAGGTTTTGCCGGACACGTCGTTTCCAACACCTTGCACCACTGGATCAGCGACGGATTAATGGCCATGTTCTTCTTCGTCGTGGGTCTAGAATTGAAACGCGAAATTATGGGTGGAGAATTATCGTCGCCCCGGAATGCCATCCTTCCGCTGGCGGCTGCGGTTGGCGGCATGGTCGTCCCGGCGCTTATTTACGCTTTTTTAAATTACGAAAAACCCTCCATAAGCGGTTGGGGCATTCCCATGGCAACCGACATTGCTTTTGCATTGGGCGTTCTATCGCTGCTTGGCAATCGCGTGCCTTTGTCTGTAAAAATATTTTTAACGGCTTTGGCCATTGCCGACGACCTTGGTGCCGTGCTGGTGATTGCCCTATTCTACACCTCTGAAATTTCCACCATCAACCTCGCGACCGGAGTCGTTTTTATGATTGTGCTGGTAACCGCCAATTATCTGGGAGTGCGAAGTACTTTGTTTTATGGAATTGTGGGCATTGGCGGCTTGTGGCTTGCTTTTTTGATGTCGGGCGTCCATGCCACGGTGGCCGGGGTACTGGCGGCGCTGACCATACCAGCCCGAACAAAAATTGATGAAGTTGGTTTTGCGCGGCGATTGCGGATGTATGTCAGTGAATTTGAACGCATACCACCCAACTACGTCCCCCTTTTAGAGCCCGAGCAATTGCACCTTGTTGAAAAAATCAAAAGTTTGACAAAAGCGGCGGGTACACCCCTGCAGCAATTGGAACATGCGCTTCATCCGGTGGTGCTTTTTGTGATAATGCCCGTTTTTGCGCTTGCTAATGCGGGTATTTCGTTTGAAGGCATCACCTTTCAGGGAGTCGCAACGTCGGTAAGCATAGGCGTCTTTTTGGGCTTGTTGCTGGGTAAGTTTGTCGGCGTAGTTGGCGCGAGCTGGCTATTCGTAAAAATAGGCTGGGCGCAGCTTCCGGGCGACATGACCTTCAAAGACATTTGCGGTTTGGCCATGCTGGCGGGCATCGGATTTACGATGTCGCTGTTTATTACCAACCTGGCCATTGAATCGCCGGTGGTCGCGCTGGAAGCAAAAATCGGCATTTTATCGGCATCTTTGATTGCGGGGATAGCTGGATTTCTAATTCTCAATAAAACCCTGCCGAAAAATGGAGATAGAAATACATAAATGATGTAATTTAAAGTAAGAATTGTGTAATGCTTTCCACCTTTAAAAAGATCATTTTTGTATTACAGGTGGGCGTTCTCGAAACCACCGAAAAATAAAAAAGAAGTAGGGCGTAATGCTGAAATACGAAAATGCAGGCAATCCTGTATTTTCCTTTCACATGAAACAATTACACAACTGCCAAAAATGCAAAATCAGCATTTTTGATGCCCTGCTGATTGCTTTATTGCTATTGATTTTTCCAAAATTTACCTTCGCCCAGGAAGAGGAAACTATCCGTTGCGCCGTTCCGGAGCACACGCAAGCGGAATTTAAAATCTATCGCCAAAAACTCGCCGATTTTTATCAGATTCGGGGCGACAATACTTCCCGCGACGAGCCGACCACTTCCAATAATCAATACTACACTATACCAGTACACGTCTATCTCATCAATTACGACGATGGCTCCCCGCCACACCCGACCATTGATGCGTTCAGCCGGTTTGTGGTCAATTTAGCTTACACCAACGCTGTTTTTCCGGAGCAGATCCAGTTTTATATTTGCAAATCGGAGGCCGTAAACAGCACCCTGTTGGTGAATAAACAGGATCCAAAAGCAATCTATTCCGGTCTGCTCTTACTCAATCCTGCTTATGCCGAAGACAATGCCATCCGGGTTTTCATTAATGCGGAACCGTATGGCCGGGGCGACTTTCCGCATGGTGTAAAATTGCCGGCCCAGTCAGGCCCGGTCATGACCGCCCACGAATTCGGTCACCACTTTGGGTTATACCATACCTTTAATAAAACCCTCCGGGTGATAAACGAGATTCCCTGTATGAGTATTTTCCCCAACAACCAGCCAAATAATCTGTGTCCGCCTGCCGGCGGTTTTCCAGACTGCGGCAATCTGGCTCCTGGCAATTGTTTCGGTGATTTAATCAGCGACACCAATGTTGATCCCGGGGGCGGATTTTGCTTGAACGTAAGTCCTTTCTGGTGTGCGCTCCCGCCCTGCGATCTCCTCATCAACGATGCGGCGTACACTTATGATCCGCCATATTACAATGCCATGAGCTATTGGCCAAGCTACCGCACGTTTACGACAGGTCAAAAGCAAAGGATGATAGATGTCCTGGAAAATCCGGCATTGGGTTTTCCTCCCATCGGGGGAAATATGAGTTTTTTAATAGATGATGATACTCCTGAATGCGAAACACTTGTCAACCCACCGGCGGTTGCGGGTCTGGGTTTTGTTGACCGGGTCATGTGGAATCAAACAACGGGACAATATGACCTGACCACCTTCCCGAGAGGTCGGATAAAATGTGATTTTTCCACCGGACAATCCGTTCTGATTTTTATCCTCGACGGTTTGTTTACCGACGCAAACATTTCTTTTTTTACCCAGCAGAACAACCCCGCTTTTTTAGAATTTCATTCATTTGCCAAGTCGTATGCCGAAGGAATTGCCTGCGTTGTGGAGACAGATGAAACCTGGCAGGCCGGTGCCGGCTTAACAACCCTCGATATCATTGTCATACAGCGCCATATTTTGGGTTTGGAAATACTGCCCCGACCCTTTAGCTGGATCGCAGCGGATGTGAATAACAGCGGATCTATTACGACGTTGGATATTGTACTCATGCGGCAGGTAATCCTGGGAATGAGCACCTCATTTGGAAATGTGCCGATTTACCGCATCCTTCCACGCTATGCTTTAGATTCACAGGCGCAGTTTTTCGATGATTTTTACACCAACCCATTTACAGCAGTTTGGCACTACGATGACGAGCTGTTTTCCTATTCAGGTGCGCAAAGCTATTTAGACTGGTTTAGTTTGAATTTGCCGAATCTGGCCATACAGGATCCGAAGACGTTTTCTTTTTATGCTATAAAAACTGGTGATGTGTATTAAGGAGCGTGTCGTAAATAGTGGTTCGTGAGGGTGATAGCTGCGTCTGAAACAGAATGAGCCACCCTGAAGATTCAGAATGGCTCATGCCGGATTTTTACAAGCCTTATGCTAAGAAGTGTGTCGTAAAGCGACGGCGCAATAAACTACCATCTAAAAAAACTTTCCTCCCGAACCGGACTGTGCTTTGACGGCTGATCTGAAACCTCCGAAATAATATTGAAGACCCACCGAAAAATCCACTGCATTTGTCAGGGTTTTTGAAGTTCTTTTTACGCCCTGAATATCTATTTCGCTGGTGCTTCTTGCGAAATTATATTTGACTAAAGCTTCAAGCGCCAAACCGTTTTTAGAATAGATCGTATAACCCGGTCCTACGCCGATCGTCAACAAACTATTGTCAATTGACTGAGTTTGGTTGTCAACAGTAAAGCTATTGTTTGAGTTTCCAAAACCGAAGACGCTGCTAATAAAAAACGCATTGTCATCTCCTGTAGGCAGAAAAAATCGGATGAATGGGCCAAAAAGAATATTGTTGTTGTTGGATTCCTGAGAAGTTGAAGTGCCCCCGTTTAAATCAACTCCCGTGGAACTTTGGGTGTTGATCCAATCCATTCCGATGCCCAAAACCAGATTGTCTGCAAAAAAATAGCCAATGCCCGGCGATAAATTGAACTGAGAGGAACTACCGCCATCTCCTTTAACGGAACCTGTTGCGGATTGGATATCTACCTCAGATTTTGCAGTAGAAAAGCCGATTCTGGAACCGATTACAAAATTACCGCGCACGGTTGGCTGGTAAACAGTTGTTTGTGCTGTTGCTGCGACAGCAAACAGAAGTAACAAACATGAATTTATTATTTTTTTCATGACTTTGATCATTTTTTTAAAACCAAACAGAAATACTACCCACAAAGATCGGAGTACTGCTCCCGAAAAAGATTACATAATTATTTATTAAAATTGCATCTTTCGCTTATTATTCGGAGCAATCAATGCTTATAATTTCCGCTACCGGCGAGCGTCTGCTATGCATATTTTGTCTGCGCATTTGTGTTACTGACTGTTATCCCTGTTTTCACGACCTACCTGGTTTTGTTACTCCCATCAGGGTCTGTAAAAGCGCGTACAGCCTTGCTTCTGTTGCAGACTCCCTGACGGGAGTGACAACCGATGATGTGTTATGCCACAGCCTAAGCTCGGTATTAAGGGCAATCAATCCGGTTGAATATTCCGGTGCATAGTCATAATGTGAATTATGTAAGTTTTTTCTTAAATCATGTAACAGCAATCAAGCTAAATATCGGCAACTTTGAATGTTCATAATTAGTGTCTGTCTTTACAGTACGATAGCTGCGTTGCGCTCAACCCCAAAATCGGTCATCCCGCCCGGCGGGACTCCCGTTTTTGGGGTCTTCGCACGCCTTGCTCTCAAACGCTGAAAGAACAGACACCGACTAAATGGACAGACACTAATCAATAAGTTTACTTTGCCATGCAAAACCCGTCACACTTCGGTATTTTTTTCAAAACGCTATGGCGGAAAATCAAGTCCCTTGGGCGGTTGTTGCATTTAGCTGCGCGGGAATTTATCGGCAATAGCGGATTGCAATTAAGCGCATCGCTATCGTACTACACCCTGTTTTCTATGGCGCCCATGTTGATGATCGTGATTGCGATTGGCAGTATTTTACTTGGTGAAGAGGCAGCATCGGGTTACCTCTACCTTCAGTTTGAAGGATTATTGGGCAAGCTGGGTGCCCTGCAATTGCAGGAAATGATCAGCAATGTCCGGATCTCAGGCGATACGCCCTGGGTAAGTGTGGTGAGTGTGCTCACTTTTATCGTTGGGGTAACTACCGTATTCATTGAAATCCAGGATTCCATCAACACCATCTGGTCCATTCGCGCCAAGCCAAAACGGAGTTGGGTTCGGTTCCTCATGACGCGCCTGATTTCTTTTTCGATGGTGGTCGGCATCGGCTTTCTCCTGATGGTTTCGTTGGTTTTGAGCGCAGCGCTGAGCATGCTGGGCGACTGGATAGGTGCCAACATCAGCAACTTCACCTGGTTAGCCTTTATCATCAGCAATGTGATTACTATGGTTGTGGTGATGTTGCTTTTCGCCGTGATTTTCAAAGTATTGCCCGACGCAACCTTGAAATGGAGCGATGCGCTGATTGGGTCGTTTTTTACGGCAGTGCTGTTCCTGATCGGCAAATATTTGATCAATATTTACCTCAGTCGTTCCGCAGCCATTACGGCTTACGGCGCAGCGGGGGCATTGGTGCTCATTATCCTTTGGGTCTATTATTCCGCCATCATCCTCTATTATGGCGCAGAGTTTACGAAGGTTTACGCCAATGAACACGGCGGGAAAATCCGTCCCAGCAAATTTGCCGTTTTTGTAGAAAAAAGAGAAGTTGTGGTATCGGAGCTGGTATTGGTAACCGAAGAAAAAAAAGTATAATTTGCAATGAAAATCCCACTGTTATCCGGCCTTTCCTTCAAAAATCTTTGGCGTAGAATCCCCGCATTCGGAAAGCTGCTACGCCTGGCTGCCCAAGAATTCATGGGCGACAACGGGCTGAAGTTGAGCGCGTCGCTTTCGTACTACACCCTGTTTTCTATGGCGCCCATGCTGTTGCTCGTCATTTCCATTGGCAGTCTGGTGCTGGGTAAAGAGGCGACAGAGGGCTACCTCTATCAACAGTTCGAGGGGCTGATGGGCAAATCGGGGGCTATGCAATTGCAGGAAATGATCAGCAATGTCAAAATTTCGGGCGACACGATCTGGGTAACGGTTGTGGGCTTGATCACTTTTTTTCTTGGGGTAACCGGGGTTTTTATTGAAATTCAGGATTCCATCAATACCATCTGGTCCATCAAAGCCAAGCCAAAACGGAGTTGGGTGCGTTTCATCCTGACCCGCCTGGTTTCTTTTTCGATGGTGGTCGGCATCGGCTTTCTTCTCATGGTTTCGCTCGTTTTGAGCGCGATACTAAGCATGCTCAGCGACTGGATCAGCGCCAATACGACCTCGTTCACCTGGTTAGCCTTCATCATCAGCAATGTGATTACAACAAGCGTTGTGTTGCTGCTCTTCGCCGTGATTTTCAAAGTATTGCCCGATGCAAAGTTGAAATGGCGCGACGCACTGATTGGGGCATTTTTCACGGCTCTGTTGTTCCTGATCGGTAAATATCTAATCAATATTTACCTCAGTGGTTCGAGTACTGTTTCGGCATACGGTGCGGCGGGGGCAGTGGTACTCATCATCCTTTGGATCTATTATTCCGCGATCATTCTCTATTTCGGCGCAGAATTCACAAAGGTTTTCGCGAATGAGTTTGGAGGAAAAATCCACCCAAGCGAATTCGCTGTTTTTGTAGAAAAAAAGGAAGTCATAGCAACGAATCCGGTATTGAATACGGAGGAAAAAAAAGTGTAACTTTGGAAATGTGAAAAGAACGGAATAGTTTTGATGGCCGAATCAGAAAAGGGGCGGGACGCAATCTTGCAAAGGCTCAACATCGCTATCAAATGGATTATTCAGGACTGTTAAGATGTCCAATTACCGGCCATGAACTCACGATAATCGAACACCATAATTTTAAGTCGTCTAGTTTGCCTGCTGAATTAGAAGGGTATGGTCAGTTAACGCATGGGCTAACAGATCAATCGAGCCAATATTTTTATCCAATCTTTCAGGATATTATTCTGCTACATGAACAATATGCAACTTATATCGGCTCCGGCAACGATTCCCGACAAAGCATGTCCTTTGATAAAAAAAGGGTTTTTGATTATTACAATGAGGTCAATTACAAAATCAAAGATGCGCTGAGGATTTATGAAGATTCGCCCAAATGGGTTGACTTCCGGGCGGTTTCTTCAAAATACCTGAAAAAATCCTTCTCAAAAGCATCCGACTTTTACCCCGCTGAAGGAAAATACCTGCTCGATATTGCTTCCGGGCCAATCGGATTAACCGAATACATGGAGCTTTCAGCCAGCTACGAATACCGGGTTTGTGTGGATATTTCCATCAATGCCCTGATCCAGGCCAAAATAAATATGGATAAGGCTGGTAAAAAAGGGATTTACATTTGTGGCGACATCACCAATATCCCCTTGCAACCGGATTGTATGGACACCGTTTTGTCGCAGCATACGCTGTATCATATTCCAAAAAAAGATCAATTAACAGCGGTTAACGAACTCTACCGGGTAGCGAAACCGGGCAGTAAAATAGTCATCATTTACAGCTGGTTTTACCATAGCTGGTTTATGAACATCAGTCTGAATATCATCCAGTTGTACCGGATAATCCGACATTTTGCAGGTAAACTTTATGTGCGGATGACCAACTCAAAACCAAGGCTGTATTTTTACCCGCACCCTCCGAGTTGGTTCCGAAAATCTTTTGAATTCAGCAAAGACATTGAATTTTATTGCTGGAGAAGTACCAATAAATATTTTTTAAACCTCTATATTCATAAATGGCTTTTTGGCGAAGCTATACTGAACAAACTGATTGCCTTAGAAAATAAATACTCCAAATTCATGAGTACATTCGGGGAATACCCGGCCATTGTCATTACAAAAAGAAAATAAATAATGCACGGACAACACCACTACCAACTGACAATTCAATGGACGGGGAACAAGGGAACGGGAACCTCACACTACAGAACTTATGAACGAAGCCACACCATTTTGGTAGATCACAAAGTGGAGATTTTGGGTTCTTCAGATCCGGCGTTTCGCGGTGACAAGACCAAACACAACCCCGAAGAATTTTTGGTCGCGGCTCTTTCCAGTTGCCACATGCTTTCTTATTTGCATTTATGCGCTGTAGCGGGGGTGGTGGTAACGGATTATGTGGATCAGGCCACCGGAACGATGGTGGAAACGGCCAATGGCAGCGGGCATTTTGCGGAAGTGACTTTGAACCCGATGGTGACGGTAACAGAAGCTTCCATGATCGAAAAAGCAAACGAACTGCATAGAAAAGCTGGCGAATTGTGCTTTATTGCAAATTCGGTTAATTTTCCGGTTCATCACCGACCAACTTGTAAAACGATTATACTATAAAATATGAACGAGATGAATAGATTACTACTTGAAAGCAAAGAAGGATTCAAAGCCTTATTCCAACACGCAACGGTTGGCATCCTGGTCGTGAGCAAGGGAGGGTGCATTGAGCTGGCTAACCCCTTTATCGAAAAGTTGTTTGGATACAAAAAAGACGAACTCATCAAAGAACCCGTTGAAATTTTGATCCCGGAAGCATTTAAAGGCAAACATGTGCGCTACCGCGACGGGTATCTTAAGCATCCCAAAGTCCGCCCCATGGGGTTGGGGCTGAATTTATTCGCACGAAGAAAAGATGGCACCGAGTTCCCGGTTGAAGTGAGCCTGGGACATTACCAATTAGAAGACGAACAATTGGCTGTTGCTTTTATTTCAGATATTACAGAAGGCAAACGCTCCCGCGACGAACTGGAAGCAAAAGTAAAGGAGCGAACGCTTGAACTCACCCAATCACTTGAGCGCGAAAAGGAATTAAATGAAATGAAATCGCGCTTCGTTTCGATTGCCTCCCATGAATTTCGCACCCCGCTGAGCACGATCATGACCAGTGTTTCGCTCATTGGCGCGTACAACAAAGAAGGGCAGGAAGAAAAAAGAAAAAAACATATTGACCGAATTTCCTCTGCAGTAAACAACCTGACGAATATTTTAAATGACTATCTGTCGTTGGACAAACTGGGGCAGGGTAAAGTAGAAATCATCAAAGAATCTTTTGATTTGCACCGGTTCGCTTCAGAAATTATTGAAGACCTGAATGGCTTGCTGAAACCGGGGCAACACATTGTTTTGTTGCACCAGGGCGATGCAGTTGTTTTTCAGGATAAAAAAATATTAAAAAATATGTTTTTGAACATTCTGTCCAACGCCATTAAATACTCGGGGGAGGATCAGGAAATCCTTTTATCTATTGAAGTTAGTAATAATGCAGTAATCATTGAGGTAAAAGACCATGGAATCGGCATACCGGAAGAGGAGCAAAAACAGTTATTTACAAAATTTTTCAGGGCAAAAAACGCCTCGAATATTCAAGGAACCGGGCTCGGCTTGTACATCGTCAGCAAGTATGTTGAATTAATGGATGGAGTTATTGGCTTTTCAAGCATTCCTGATCAGGGGACTACTTTCACGATTGAATTTCCACAGAATAACTATCTGTGAAATATTTTTGCAGGGTGTCCGGGCGGTGCGTTTCAGCGCTTTTGCGGAATGACAATAATCATGACCCGCCCTGAGATTTATCAGCTACCTCAAATAGCCCCAAGACTGTACCTTTGTGTCTGAAAAGATTCATTCAAACTCTATTTGAAATCATCAACACATGAACTTTGTAACACCGGAAGCAGCTGTTTCCATGATCAATAGTAACGAACGTGTTTTCATCCACGGCGGGACTGCCACGCCAACCCGCTTAGTGCACGCACTGACCGACCGCCATGCCGAATTATCGCGGGTAGAAATCACCCACCTGCACACCGAAGGAGATGCGCCATATTCCGATCCGGCTTATGCGGATGCTTTTCACGTCAATGCTTTTTTCGTCGGCAAAAACATCCGAAAGCACGTGAACGAAGTCAACGTGCAGTACATCCCCATGTTTTTGAGCGAAATCCCGTTGTTTATCCGAAGAAAAAAATACCCGATTGACGTCGCCATCATTCAGGTGAGTCCTCCTGGCTCACATGGATTTTGTTCGCTCGGTGTTTCGGTAGACATCGCCAAAGCAGCCTGCGAAGTGGCGGGTAAAATTATTGCGCTTGTGAATCCGAATATGCCCCGATCGCATGGAGACGGGTTCATTCACCATTCAAAATTTGCGGCTGCCGTGTATGCCGAAGACCCGATTCACGAAGTCCGGAACGGGAAAATGAGCGACATTGAAATGGCCATCGGGAAAAATGTAGCGGGGTTAATCGAAGACGGCGCTTCCCTGCAAATGGGCATCGGCGGGATCCCGAATGCAGTGCTCCAGTTCCTCACCAACCACAAAAATCTGGGCGTGCATACGGAAATGTTTTCTGACGGCATCCTGCCTTTGGTTGAAAGCGGGGTCATCAACGGCAGACTGAAATCCAAACACCCCGGCAAAATTGTCTCGTCGTTTGCTATGGGAACCCGCGCCTTGTATGACTTCATGCACGACAACCCGGAAGTCGCGATGCTCGACGTCGCCTATGTCAATGATACCTCAGTAATCCGGAAGCTCAAAAAAGTAACCGCCATCAACAGCGCCATTGAAATTGACCTGACGGGGCAGGTCTGCGCCGATTCCATTGGCTCCGAAATTTTCAGTGGCGTGGGCGGACAAATGGACTTCATCCGCGGCGCTTCATTGAGCGACGGCGGCAAACCGATCATCGCGTTGGCTTCGGCTACGGCCAAAGGCGTTTCCAAAATTGCGGCGGTACTGAAAAGCGGTGCCGGAGTGGTGACTACCCGCGCCCACGTGCAATACGTCGCTACGGAATACGGCGTGGTGGATTTATACGGCAAAAACATCGCCCAACGCGCCAAAGCCCTGATCGGCATCGCGCATCCGGATCATCGGGAGGTATTGGAGGCACAGGCGTATGAGTTGTATGGGCGGTGTTGGTAACTACTCAAACAACACATCCATCCATAGATCATTTTGCACCAAACCGACGTATTCGTGATGGAGCGTTTCGTTTCAATTTGGCCACAAGTCAAAAAAAAATGCACTTGTGGCCAAATCGAAACTCTGATTTGGCCATAAGTGGTGAAAAAACCAAGTTACGGCCAAATAGACTCTACTGCTATTGGTGATAAGCCCCGTTGTGCGCCAGCGTTTTGCCACATTTCGAGCAGGCAGTAGCAGACCCTCCACCACCCGCGCAGCCGCTGGCGCAAGTGTAGTGCCATACTCCTTTTGCGTTTTGTGCCGGTTCCGTCTGCGGCGTTGTGACAGCCGGTTGGGTAGCGATAGACGGTTGGGTAGCGATAGACGGCGTCTGTTGCGGTGCCGTTGTAGCGCCAGCCGGATTATGGTAGGCTGCATTGTGGGCCAATGTGGTGCCACATTTTGCACAAGCAACCGCTGACCCCGCACCGCCTTCGCAACCTTTGGCGCAAGTGTAGTGCCATACGCCAGCTGCGTTTTGAGCCGGCTCCGTTTTAGGAGGATCTGTTGAGATAGCAGGGGCAGTAATTGGCGTGGTTTGCGTGCCAGTGGTTTCCGTAGAAGCATTCCCTGAGTCTGGCTCATTATTTTTGCAAGCCGAAAAAAACAGGACGGCGCCCAATGCCGCGATAAAAAAGAGTGATTGAACCTTCATGTCAGATAGTTTGATTGAACAGCAAAAGTATTGGATTTTGGCAAACTGTGCCAGTAGAATTTTTTCTTACCAAAAGGAATAGGCAATATTTTAGCTTTTCCTATTAACTTCAAGCATCTTTGGCTAATCTATTCCATACCGCATCCACAAAACGCCGGCTATTGTCATGATGGAATCCGCTGTGCGACACAAAGCCCTGCGTAAAAGCGTGGGGGGATCCAATCGTTATTTCCAATGATCAAAAAACACATCGAAGGCGCAGATTTCCAGCGCGAAGACTATACGGCCCGGGGTATTCCCTATGCCGATTACGAAAATTGCACCTTCACCGGCTGCAATTTTTCCGAAACAGACCTGGCCGAAGTGAAATTCATCGCATGCCGGTTCGAAGGCTGCGACCTGAGCATGGCCAAGCTGAGGGGAACCGCTTTCCAGAACGTAGTCTTTAAAGATTGCAAACTACTGGGCTTGCGCTTCGACGAATGCAAAGATTTTTTGCTGTCTTTCAGTTTTGAAGGGTGCATCCTGAGTTATGCTTCATTTTATAAATTAAAACTCAAAAACACCCGGTTCACGGATTGCAATCTGGAGCAGGTTGAATTTGTTGAGACAGATTTGACAAACGCTGTTTTTGGAAATTGCAACCTTAGCCTGGCGGTGTTTGAACGCACCATCCTGGAAGGCGCCGACCTGCGAACGGCGTATAATTTTTCGATTGATCCGGAAAATAACCGCATCAAGAAAGCGAAATTTTCGATGCAGAATATTGTTGGGTTGCTGGATAAATATGGGATTATTGTTGAATAGACAAGTAATAGATCATACTACTGGACATTTTTGTCAACATGACGTTTACTAAACTTTTAAAGTTTAGTAAACGTTGCTCCGTTTCCCTCTGATTCTTGAAAATGTCCAGTAGTATAGTAATAGATACGCTTTCCTACCATTTTAAATCCAGCAGATTATGCTATTCTTTGTTAGACAAATCCGACAAAAGATTAAAAAACAGTATTTCTCAGCTGATTTTGAGAAGCTTGGTGGATAAAGGCGTTTGATTCAATACAAGCATACCTTTCCTATATTGTGACAATAAAATAATTAATTTATTTTCTCTTTTCCATTCTGTCACACTTCCCATTTATTGAGATTATAGCAGCAGAAAATTTCAATGGCACAATGGCTTTTTTAATCGCCATTATGCTTTAAATCATTGGCATTTAATCCTCTGAAATGCGCTAATACAACAAATCATCAATGGCTAATATTCCACTGCCGCGCTGTTTACAGCGTTGCAGAACGGATTTTTTATTTATCAAATTTTATCAATTAAAACACCGTAATTATGAAAAAGGTATTATTCTTACTCAGTTTTTTTCTTGCACTATGGTGCAGTTCCGCTCAAGCCCAGGTTGTGGCGAAAGCTGTCGAAAGTACAGCGCTAAAGTATCCTGCCAACGAAGTAGTTTCTGTTCTGAAAAGGGATGGAAAATACAGCAATACTGAAATTAAAAAGGATATTTCAGAAAGCACTTATTTCGACTACAATACATTAAAAGCCAGGGAATTAATCAAAAGATATCCGGAATTTATTTCTCTGGAAATTGCGATTAATGCCAAAGAGACTTATGTATTGGATCTCGTAAGCTCTGCAAAAGCTTTTGAAAAATTGATTATTACCACTTCAAGTGGAGAAAAATTTGACTTGAGCAAATTTAAAGCTGCCCACTACAGAGGTGTCGTTCGTGGCCATGAAGAACATACCTTAGTCAGTATCAGCATGTTTGAGAACGAAATATCGGGTGTTATTTACAGTGAACACGGAAATATGGTTCTTGGTAAAGTCAAAGAAACAGACAAACACATTCTGTATAAAGACTCCGACCTGGAAAAAGACCTGTTCCCTACGTGCGGTATGGAAGACCCACCGTTGAACGATGAAGAAGCCGATGTTTACGACAGTGCGCTTAGTGTGATATTTAATGGCATGATTGACAAGTGTGTAGAACTGTATTTTGAAACGGAATACGACATTTACCAGGCTCAGGGAAACACGACAACTGGGGTGGTTACCTGGGTCACTAACCTGTTCAACAACGTATCAACACTGTATGCCAATGCACTCATTCAAACCTCCATTTCAGAAATCAAGGTCTGGAATGTTCCAGATCCTTACAATGCCACAAGTTCTTCTGCTTTATTGGCACAATTTCAGGCTCAGATTGTAACCCTGAACGGCCATTTGGGTCAACTACTCACGTCCAGGAGTATTGGCGGCGGTATTGCTGCCGGCTTCGACGGCCTGTGTAACTCCAACCCGGACAACAGTTTATCGGTATCCGGACACATGACACCTACTACCCCCAACGTGCCTTCATTTAGCTGGAACGTTCAGGTGGTCACGCACGAATTTGGGCATTTATTCGGCTCCAGGCACACGCATGCCTGCGTTTGGAATAGCAACAATACAGCGATTGACGGTTGTGCAGGAGGAACAGAAGGTAACTGCCCAACTCCCGGAATCCCTTCAGGAGGCGGTACGATCATGAGCTACTGCCACATTACGAATGTAGGCATCAATTTCAACAACGGTTTTGGCCTACAACCCGGAAACGTAATGCGCATGCGGGTACAAAATGCAGCTTGCGTGTCGTCTTGCTGCGACGAAGATCAGTCTCCCAACTTTACTGTGGCAATCAATTGCAACAACGGCTGGTCGGTTGTCGCAACGCCTGGCGACCAATCGCCTCCGAATCACTGGTGGGGATTGTACCAAACAACCGTACCCGGCGCTACCTCTGGCGGGACTTTGGTCGCATCCCAAACCACCCCTACTGCAAATTTCCAGTGGCTGGATCAGTCAAAATTCTATTACATCGTACACCGCATCTGGGCGGATTGCTATGACACCAAATCGGCTACGGTTGCCGTTCCGACTTTCGCCGGAAACGCTACTGCATCTTACACACTTGAAGACGTGAACGGAGTCGTAAAAGACCAGTATTGTGTTGGCGAAGACATTTACCTCGATGGTACGGCTTCCTCCAATTACGACCGTTTCTTCCTGTCAGCCTGGAAACGTCCGATTGGCAGTCCCGACCCCTTTACTTACCATGCCAATTACGGTTGGACGTTCACGAGCAATATTGGCATCCGAAACCTCACCGAAATGTTCCTGACCAGTGGTGAAAGCCCCGGAGAAGTATTTGCGCCAGGATATGAGTATGAGATTCAATTTGCAATTTCCAGTCCTCTAAACTGTATTCCGTGGATTGAGCTGACAAGGCGTTTTACAGTAACCTGCTGCGCAGATTTTATTACTGCTGACTTCAAATTGAACCTGGTAGACAACGGAAATAATTTTTCACTTGTCGCATTTGATTTTGAAGCTTATGGCACGACTACGCTCCACGAATGGACGGTATTGTCCAGCCCCAATCCGGACGGCGGCCCCTATACGCTGGTATTGGAAACGACTACTACAGGCGGAGGACCGATTACATTGTATAACCAGGCTGTTTCCGGACTGTACTATTTTGTGGTTCATCGGGTAAGCACCCTATGCGGCGAATTTTGCTATGGAAAAAGACGACAGGGCGATAATGGAGAAGGCCAGCCTGAAGGTGGCGGCGACAGCGGTGCGTGCATGCTCTGCGGAGAAATAGACTGCTCGGTACTCGATAACATTTGCTTTGCTCCTGAAAACGAGATCGCTTATTGTACTTCTTTTCCGTCCAATGGGGTCATCTTCTACTGGAATCCGGTACAAGGTGCTACGCAATACAAAGTTCAAATTATTTTGAATGACTATGCGTGCTGCCACTCAGGCCCGCAAAATGCACCGCTGACCTACACAACAACCAATAACTACCTGTCTTTGGGAGGTTTATCCCGCTACTGCTTCAGTTGGAGAATAGGCGTTGTGTGTAACGGCCAAACCGTGTGGACGGAATACCATTGCTTCAGAGGCTGCGACGCAACCGAAGGTGAGGGGCCAAGCATCGGTCTTACCGTGCCCGGACAAGGCACTACCGCAGCAGCAGCAACGGTGCAACCGCAGATTTATCCGAACCCGGCCAACGATGAACTCAACGTCGTGCTTCCGCTTGATGCGAAAGCAGACCTCATCAAGGTCGTTGACCTGCAAGGCAAAGTTGTGTTTGAACAACGCAACCCGGAACAACACCTGAAAATTGACAGCTCGAAGTTGATCGCAGGCATGTACGCCATTCAGGTTATTTATTCCGATGGCAGCCAGGCGGTAGAACAAATTGTCATTACGCATTAATTACTGAATCCAATGCGAAGATTGTGCGTGTAGTTGTTTTTTAGCGCTGTGCAATTTTTGCTTCGATGGCTGTCATGTGCTCCGTGTACATGGCAGCCATCTTGTTTTTGAGCGAGATAGCCAACAAATATATTTCGTAAAAACCATTTAATGCTGTCACGTTTTTCGTTCAATCTGATTATAGGAGTACCAGTAGTTAAACAATAAAGTCAAACAACTAATTGCCATGAAAAAATTATTTACGCTATTATTTTTCAGTTCAATCTTGAATACTGTGGTTTTTACCAAAAATCCCCTAATGCAGGGTTTTACGGTAGAAATTAATTGCAACGCCGGCAATTTGTCAGCCACTGCCACTTCCAATGACCCAACCGGGAGTAACCCTCGTTGGGAATTGTGGGCAACATCCGTAGAAGGCGCCACAAGCGGAGGAGCCTTGATCAGCACCATCAATGGTGGCCTGAATGCTACGTTTAACTGGCTGGACATGAGTCGTTTTCATTACATCCGGTACGTGCGCACAATCAATGGCGTAGAAACCCAAACCGTTGCCGTTGTCCCGGATTTCAGTGGGAACGCCAACGCTGCTTTTACGCTGGAAGACACAACTGGAGCGGAGAAAAATATTTTCTGCTTTGGTGAGGATATTTACCTCGATGGCACAGCTTCGTCCAATTATGACCGATTCTTCCTGGCTATTTGGAGACGCCCGATTGGCGGCGGCGCATTTACTTACTATGCAAATTACGGTTGGTCATTTACGGGCAATATTGGCATCCGGAATCTCAGCCAAATGTTCCTCACAAGTGGTGAAAACCCGGGAGAAGTGTTTGAACCGGGATTTGAGTACCAACTTCAGTTTGCAATTTCCAATGTCCCCAATTGTGTACCCTGGGTTGAAAGCCTGAAAACCTTTACGGTCGTTTGTTGTAGCAACTATCTCAAGGCAGACTTCAAAGAAGAACTGGTTGACGATGAAGGTGGTACAAGTTTTTCCGTTAATGTATCTGATTTTATAACCTATGGCCCCAATACCATTCACGAATGGGTAATCTTTTCAAGCCCAAACTGGACCGATGGCCCCTATACGCTTGTACATCAGACAACCACCACCGGAGCAGGGCCAATTCAATTGTACGACGAGGGGGAGTTTGGCCTTTATTATTTCATTGTACACCGGCTGAAAACGGCGTGCGAAGAAGTGTGCTTCAGTCAATTTATAGAGGGTACCGTCCTGGATTTCCCTTTCCCGGGACTGGGAGAGGAGTGTGAGCTTTGCGGCCCGATTGATTGCGCCCTCGTGGATGGACTTTGCCTTGCACCTGAAGGAGCGCACATTCACTGCAACTTTTTCCCGTCCAATGGCGTCGTTTTCGATTGGGATCCGGCGCAAAATGCAACCCAATACCGGGTAGAAATTACCTTAAACGATCCTTCCTGCTGCGGATCAGGGATCCAAAACACCTTGATTTACAATACAAACGCTACTTACTTTTTCCTTTCTGGCGGCATGGCACATTCCTGCTTCAGTTGGCGGGTGGGGGCTGTATGCGATGGGGAAGTCGAAACGATCTGGTCGGAATACCATTGCTTTAGTGGATGCTACACAACTGAAGGTGAGGAACCAAGCATCGGTCTTACCGTGCCCAGACAAGGCACTACCGCAACAGCAGCAACGGTACAACCACAGGTTTATCCAAACCCGGCCAATGACGAACTCAACGTCGTGCTTCCCATTGACGCGAAAGCAGACCTCGTCAAAGTCATTGACCTGCAAGGCAAAGTTGTATTTGAACAACGCAGCCCGGAACAACACCTGAAAATTGACAGCTCGAATTTCATTGCCGGTATGTACGCCATTCGGATTATATATTCTGATGGCAGCCAGTCGGTAGAACAAATTGTCATCACGCATTAATTGCTGAATCTATTGCAAAGATTGTGCGTGTAGTTGTTTTTTAGCGCTGTGCAATTTTTGCTTCGATGGCTGTCATGTGCTCCGTGTACATGGCAGCCATCTTGTTTAAGCGCAATATTGCAACCTTGAGCAGGGTGAGTTTGTTGAAGCGAATTTGACGAACGTACCAATCACTGCTCATGCTTTGTTCCATTGCCTCCATTCCCGGTACCGGCAACGAGATCCGCATTTCGTCCATACACCAGACGGAACAGTCGTATCGGTTCACCGGTATTTCCATTAAACACGTCTATCAAGGCGTCGAGCACTACCAATTGAACGGAGAAACCATCCTGCTTCAGGAGGGCGAATACTTTTTAGTCAACCCCACCGTGGAAGGCACCGTGGTGGTGGACAGCCGCCGCAGGGGATTCGCTTATCTTTGGGTTCACAAAATTCAAAGTTTATGACATCCTTACAACAAAAAATTACCCTGTCTCTTTTGTTATTCAACCTCATTGCGGGCGTTGCCTTCAGCCAGCAAACAGCAAACCCGGTATGGAAAAAACTGACCACCCAGCCCTACCCTGGCAAACAGGATGATATCTGTTTCGTCAACGAAAACTTAAGCTGGTACGTCAACGGATATGGAAAAATATATCGAACCGATGACGGTGGGCAGACCTGGATACAGCAATTGGAGCAAAAAGGCAGTTTTTTTCGCTGCATTGCTTTTGTAGACAGCCTTATTGGCTTTGTCGGGACGGTAGGCACGGATTATTTTCCAAATGTAACGGACACCATTCCGCTTTACGGAACCACCGACGGCGGCAAAACCTGGCACCCCGTAGCCTACAAAGGGCCTTATGTAAAAGACCTGTGTGCTATTGATATCGTGAAAGAACCGTACATCAACCACGGTGTTTTAGACTACCGCATCCACCTCTATGCGGTTGGCCGCGTGGGCAGCCCGGCTAATATGATGGCTTCACACGACGGCGGAAAAACCTGGGAATCCTGGAGTCTGGAAGCTTTCGGACAAATGATGTTCGACATTGATATGTTTAATGCCAGGGAAGGCATTGCTTGTAGCGCCAGCAGCGAAGACCTGGCCCAGTCCAACGCGCTCATCCTGAAAACCGGCGATGGCGGCAAACCTGGAAAACGGTTTACCAATCCAATCGCCTGATGGAAGCTACCTGGAAAGTTGCTTTCCCTACCAAAGAAACCGGCTACGTAACCATCCAGTCGTACAACCCGGCCAACGTGCAACAACGGCTTGCCAAAACGACTGACGGCGGCGAAACCTGGACGGAAATCAACCTTTGTGAAGACGCTGGCGCACGGGAGTTCGGCATTGCTTTTATTGATGCAAATCATGGCGACGTTGGCACCATGAACAGCGGCTACGAAACCACAGACGGCGGAGGCTCCTGGAGCAAAATTGACCTGGGTCGGGCTTGTAATAAAATTCGCATCCACAAAAATGGAAAGGGCGATATTTATGGTTATGCCATTGGGGTAGATGTTCTTAAATTGACGAAGTAGGTCTTTCTTTAACATCGGGTAATCGCGTTGTTATACATTTATTGATAATATTGCATCTTTTAAACTGTATCAATAGATGATCACCTACACCACTTCCAAAACGGAGCGCGACCTAAAGGGCATTCTCGAATTGCAGCAGCGCAACCTTGCGATTAATTTGTCCCGGGACGAAGTGCTTAGTCAGGGATTTGTGACCGTCACCCACAGTTTGGCTGATCTGAAGCGGATGAATGACCTGGAACCCCACGTGGTTGCCAAAGACGGCGAGCAGGTGATTGCCTACCTGCTGGCCATGACGGTTTATTCAAAAGCCGATATTCCTGCTTTGATCCCTATGTTCGAGCTTTTTGACCAGACTCCATTCCGCGAAAAACCCATCTCTGGCTACACCTACCTCGTTGTAGGCCAGGTTTGTGTGGATAAAAACTACCGTGGGCAAGGCGTTTTAGACCAGTGCTACGAGGCATACAAAAAGCAATTTCAAAGCAAATACGATTTTGCCATCACCGAAATTGCCATTAAAAACCAGCGCTCCATCAATGCGCACAAAAGGATTGGGTTTTCGGAAATTCATTGCTACGAAGCGCCTAACGGAGAGGAATGGAGTATTGTCGTATGGGAATGGTGACAGCAAATGCTTAAATTTGCGCCATCATGGCCGGATACCGAGATACTTTTCTACACCTTTTCCGGAAGCCGGGCGCATTGCTGCCAACCCGCTGGCTGGCGGCGTGGAGCGGACAGCGCTTTATTGTTCCCGTATTCCACACCGTTTCTGACGACAACCCGGAACACATCCGGCAGTTGTACCCGGTGAAAACGGTGCGACAGTTTACCGCAGATTTGGATTTTTTGCTAAAAAACTACCGGCCTGTAAACCCGCTGGAACTGGAAAACCTGTTGCACCACGGCATTTTTCCAAAAACCAATACCTTCCTGCTGACCTTCGACGACGGCCTGCGCGAATTCCATGACCTCATTGCGCCGTTGTTGCTCCAAAAAGGCATCCCGGCGATCTGCTTCCTCAACAGCGATTTTGTAGACAACAAAAGCTTGTTTTTTCGCTATAAAGCCAGTTTACTGATTGGTGCTTTTGAACGCGAAAAGCAGCAAATACAAAGTGATCCGGTGATTAAATGGCTCAAACGATACGCCCCCAATCAAATAAATATCCGATCGGCGCTTTTATCCATTTCTTACCAAAACCGGGGAGCACTTGACGAACTGGCAACCACTGTGGGTTTAGATTTTGCGGACTATTTGGCAAAACAACAACCTTACCTGAACAGCGATCAGATTTTGTCCCTCAAAAATCAAGGCTTCTGTTTTGGCGCACATAGTTGCGACCACCCGGAATACCGCTTTTTAGGTCTGGAAGAACAACTCCGCCAGACAAGGGAAAGCGTGGATAGCATTTGCAATCGCTTCGCCCTACCCTACCGGACGTTTGCTTTTCCATTTACTGATTACGGGGTTTCCAAGGCGTTTTTTCAAAATTTGTACGAGCAGGTGCCCGTTATCAGCCTGTCTTTTGGCTGCGCGGGCTTAAAAAAAGACAGCTTCCCGCAGCACATTCAGCGCATCCCTTTTGAAACAGGCGACCTGAGCGCAAAAGAGATCCTGAACAATGAGTACCTTTATTTTTTGCTAAAAGCCCTGGCAGGCAAAAACCGCATCCATAGAACATGATCGAAATCAAGTTATTGGATAAAAAAGGCTTGGCCGAATATCTGTATTCCGACGCATACATTCAGTCGCCGGTGATCCCAATTACGCGCCACCGGGCACTGTCGCAAATCCGGAATCCGCAGGCGGAAGCGGAAGACGTGCTGCTCCTGCTGGCGTATGAAGGATCAACCCTAGTGGGCTACCTCGGCGTTTTGCCCGACCGCATGAACGGCACCCTGAAATGCGGCTGGATGTCGTGCCTGTGGATTGCGCCGGAACACCGGGGGAAACAAATCGCACAACAACTGCTGCAACATTGCTTTGAAGCCTGGGGGCAAAAACTCTTAGCCACTGAATTTACGGCACCGGCCAAAAAGCTGTACGACAAAACCGGGCTGTTCCGGGATTTGCCCGTCAAACGCGGCCTCCGGCTCTACCTCCGTTCTGACCTCCATACCCTGCTGACACCTCGCAGCCCGTGGTTTGAAAAAATCGGTTTTTTCCTGAAAGCCTTTGATGGGGTGGCAAATGCGATATTGGATGCGCGGTTTTTGATTTGGAAACCCGGTCTTGGAGATTTAAAATTGGAATACGTTCGGGAAGTAGACGAAGAAGCTGCAACGTTCATCGAACACACGCGCAGCGCAAAAGGCTTCCAAAAAGGTGCCGCAGAGCTGAACTGGGTATTTCAAAACCCCTGGGTGCTTTCCGCGCCGGAAAAAGACGATTTCGGCAAGCGCTATCACTTCTCTTCCACCGATCAATCTTTTGATTTTTATGGGATTAAAATCAAAAACCAGAAAAACCAGCTCCTTGCTTTTTTGGTGTTTTCCAAACGGAATCGCTTTTTGAAACTGCCTTTTTGTTATGTGGAAAGGGAGATAGACGCGGTTTTACAGGTCGTCGCTTTTCACCTGCACCGCTGGCGGGTCAATGTGTTTACGGTTTTTCATCCGGCGCTCGTGGAGCGATTGCGGCAGCGAAAAAGCCTGTTTTTTTTGAAACGGGAGGTTCGGCGCCACTACCTGATTTCCAAGGTTTTTGAATTAGAAAACTGCGGCGAAAATTTTGAAATCCAGGATGGGGACGGGGATTGCGGGTTTACGTGATTTTTACTGCGGTAAATACTGCTTCATCAATACCAACTGCCCCAAATGGTAAACATCGTGGTGCACTACTCCGTGCAGCAGCACCGAAAACGTATGTTTTTTGCCAGGCACGATTTCCTGCATGCGTTCGTCGGCTATGGCTTCCAGCAGCCCCAATAGTTCGTGTTGGGAGGCTTCCAGCCGCACCAAAATTTCCGACCAGTTTTCGGCGGTTACTACCGGAAAATTTTCTTCTTCCAGGACTTTGTAATCCGCGTCCCCTTCGAGTTTTGCGATGGCGTATTCGCGCCAGGCTAAGATATGGCCTGCCAATTCACCAACGGAATGGCTCGTGCTAAGGCGCCGCGAGGCGTATTCTGCCGGGATGTCCCGCAAGACTTCCATCACAGCCGGGCCGTGCCAGGCTTCTCCGTCGAAGGTGCGGCGGAATTGGTCAATGAGGTGGGTGCGTGGTGATTGCATGGTCTGTTTTTGATGTTGTTTGCTTGGGGATCAAATGTAGGGATTTTTTGGGAGTTTTGGAGATGTGATTATAGCTGTTTGCAGCTCGCTGATCGCTACGCTCGCTCGCTACACGGCTGTCACTCCCGGCAGGCAGTCTGCAACACTTTGAACAGCCTTTCTCCTTTCGCAGACTCCCGGCGGGAGTATAATGTCGTCAATTTAAGGTTTTTTAGGGGTAATCTGCTGAGGCACGAAGCAGGTGACATCTCAAAAAACCGGGTCGCGAATCGCAAAAATCGAGACGACACCTGCCGCTTTAGGGCGGCGAGATGTCGCCTCAATTTTCGCTAAGTTGACGACATTTCATGCCGGGAGTGACAAACCGACGGAGAGCCATCTCCGGAAGGCGTGCGTTTCCCGTATTCCTCAAGTGAACCACAAAACTCCAAACAACCGTTCGCCCGTTGCAGACTCCCTGTCACTCCCTCTCCCCCTCTCTCCCTCTACTTCCCCAAATACCCCTCCATCACATTCATCACTCCCCGCAACGGGATACGCAACCACTCAGGTCGGGCATTCATTTCGTAGCTCACTTCGTAGATCGCTTTTTCCAGCATGTAGGTGCGCAGCAGCAACTGGACGTCTTCCTCCACAGAAGGGATGAAGCTGTTGCCGGCGGCGCGATCCAAGTAGGCGGTGAGGTAGAAGCGGCTGATGTAATGGAACCATTGGTGCGCCCATTGTTCCAGCAAGGCCATGTCGTCTTTGCGATAGTTTTGGTTCAGCAGCAACTGGCCGTAGGCAGCGTAGTGGAAAGAGCGGATCATGCCCGCCACGTCCTTGAACGGCGTTTTTTTCAGGCGGCGTTCGCTGATGGAGTGCATGGGTTCGCCTTCAAAATCAATGATGAAGTAATCGCGGCCATTGAACAGCACCTGCCCGAGGTGGTAATCGCCGTGGATGCGGGTTTTGTAGGCTTCGATTTTGCGGCTGTAGATTTCGTTAAAACAATTCAGGATGTCTTCGCGCAGGTCGAGCGCCGCGCGGGCTTCGCGGGCCACGTGTTCCGGCAGGTTTTTCAGGCGGTTTTCCAGCGCGCTGAAGGTTTCGCTCACCAATTTCCGATGGCCGGAGTAGATGGAGCGCTGGTAATGCTGCGTGAAGCGTTCCGGCGCAAAAGCTTTGTCCTCTTCGCTTGCAGTAGACAAGGCGATGTGCATTTCGGCGGTGCGGCGCGCCAGCAGGGTTACACGTTCATAGGCTTCGGCACCGATAAGCGTTTGCAGGGTTTCCGGCAGGTCTTCAAAATAGAGCCGGTCGCGGTGGACGAGATCCGGCAAAACCGGGGCTTTATCCCCCGGCAAGAGCACCTGCTCGTAAAAGCGGCTCAGCGTTTCCAGCATGCTGGTCCAGGCTTCGCCCTGGTTCGGAATTTTATTTTGGAGCAATCCAAGAATGATATAGGATTTTTCCACCCGATCTTCCAACTGGATGCCGCCGCTGTAGCGCGGGGAGTTGGCAAAATTGGTTTTTTCCGACAAAAAGCGCACCAGCTCCAGGTCTGGATTGATGTCGGTGTCCAATTTGCGGTAAATCTTGAAAAAGAACTGGTTGTTGTAAATCACTGAAGTATTGCTCTGCTCTGCCCGCAGGATTTCGGAAGCAATGTCCACTTTTTCCACCTTAAGTTCCTGCAACATCCGACCCGGCTCGAAGTGCAGCGCCCCGTCTGTGACCGGCACTGAAGCAGCATTTCGGATGAGCCAGAATAGTTCGTTGCGGAACGCTTCCTCGTAAATCGCATCTATCAGAATGCCTTCCTTATCCGGCGTTTTAAGGTAGCAAATCACGCTTTTTGGCTCGTTTTTCAGGAAGCGCAGCATGTCTTCCGGGTTGGTGAGGAAAAGCACCGGAAGAAAATAAGTTTCCGGAAGGCCGTCCGTGTAGCGGGTTTCTACATTGACCAAATACGCAATTTCGTCTTCCACCGTGATGGCCGGTGCGCGGCGGGTGCTCAGGGCGACGATCTTTTTCGATTTGCCGCCAAACCAGCGGCAGGAGCGCATGTAATTGGGCAACACCCGTTTTTCAAAGCTGCGCCGGGCAGCATAGGTCTGGAAAAAATCTTTCCAGGCTACCTCAACCTCCAGCGAAGGAATGGCCCGCTCTTTCGGCACGTCGTCTTTTTCTTCGCCCTGCTCGATCAGGAACCAATAGTAGCCGTAAGGCCCGATGGTAAATTTATAATCGTCTTCGCTGATTTCAAAAAAGCGGTTCTGGCTGAAAATTTCGACCGGCTGCACCCCTTTGAAGCGCTTCATGTCTAAGGATACAGCCTGCGAAAATTTGGACAGGTTGCAGACCACGAGAATACTTTCCCCTTCGTAGGAACGCACAAAACTGAGAATTTTGCTGTTGTCCGACTCCAGAAATTCGATACTGCCCCAGCCGAATGCTTTCAGCCGTTTGCGCATCGAGATGATGTTTTTCATCCACCACAGCAACGAAGCCGTATTGTTATTTTGGTTGTCTACATTCACCGTTTCGTAGCGGTACATAGGGTCCCGAATGACCGGGAGGAACAGTTTTTGCGGGTTGGCTTCCGAAAAACCGGCATTCTGGTTGGCATTCCAATGCATGGGGGTGCGCACGCTGTTGCGGTCGCCGAGGTAGATGTTGTCGCCCATGCCGATTTCATCGCCGTAATAAATAACGGGGGTGCCCGGCAGGGAAAACAGCAGGCTGTTGAGCAGTTCGATTTTGCGGCGGTCATTGCCAAGTAAGGGCGCTAAGCGGCGGCGGATGCCCTCGTTTACTTTGGCGCTTTGGTCTTGGGCAAATACTTTATACAGGTAGTCGCGCTCCTCTTCCGTCACCATGGAGAGGGTGAGGTCGTCGTGGTTGCGCAGAAAAAGTGCCCATTGGCTGCTGTCGGGAATGGAAGGTGTTTGCAGCATGATGTCGGTCACCGGATAACGGTCTTCGGCTTGCAACGCCACATAAAGACGTGGCATTAGTGGAAAATGGTAATTCATGTGGCACTCGTCCGCTTTGCCATAATACTGAGCAGCATCTTCAGGCCAAAGGTTAGTTTCCGCCATCAGGATTTTACCCGGGTGCCGGCGATCCACATGGCGCCGAAGTTCGCGCAGGTAATCGTGGACTTCCGGCAGGTTTTCGCAATCCGTGCCTTCACACTGGAAAATGAATGCAATGGACGTGAGGCGCAGGCCATCTACCCCCATATCAAACCAATAGTCTATGACCTTGCGGATTTCCTCGCGCACCAATTCATTGCGGTAGTTCAAATCCGCCTGATGGCTGTAGAACCGGTGCCAGTAGTAGGCCTGCGCGGCATTGTCCCATTCCCAGTTCGAGGTTTCGTAATCGTTGAACAGGATGCCGGCTTCGCTGTATTTATCCTGCCGGTCGCTCCACACGTAAAAATCGCGTTCCGGCGATCCTTCCGGCGCTTTACGGGCGCGCTGGAACCAATCGTGGGTGACGGAGGTATGGTTCATCATCAAATCTATGACTACGCGGAGGCCCCGTTTGTGGGCTTCGTCGAGCAGGCGTTGAAACGTTTCCAGCGTGCCGTATTCGGGGTGAACGTCGCAATAATCGGAAATGTCGTAGCCATCGTCTTTCAGCGGCGAAGGGTAGAACGGCATGAGCGACAGGCAGTTCACGCCCAAGTCTTCCAAATAATCCAATTTCTGAATCAGACCTTCAATATCGCCGATACCATTGCCGCTGCTGTCGTAGAAAGAGCGAATGTGGAGCGCGTAGAAGATGCCATCTTTGTACCAATAAGGTTGGTTCTGCGTTTTGTCAGCCATGAATGCACGGTTTTTTCGTGCGAAAAAAGTACAGCTTTTCGCAAAAAAAAAAGAATCTTTTTTTTTCTGCGCGTTTCCTGCCATGAATTCGTCAGATTTGAGGTTTGCCAAAATCTTCTTTCCACTTGCGGTTGGGTTTGAAATCGCAATTGGTGTTTTCATATTTTTGCATGACAAAAACAGAAACCCATTAAATGATGCAAAGTAAAGCGATAAGCACTAAGACTACACCTAAACGGGTATGTTTCCTGTTCTTTTTCCTTTTTTGTAACTTGTTATCCGCTCAAGATGCTCCCGTCTTTTCAGGTTCAGGCAGCCAAACCGGGATGCCCTTCATCCGCAACTATTCTCCCAATGAATACGGCGGCCACAACCAGAATTGGGGCATTGTACAAGATCAGCGCGGGGTAATTTATTTTGGCAACAGCCACGGTCTGATGGAATACGATGGGGTCTTCTGGCACCTCACACAAATCCCCAATGCCAAAATTGCCCGCTCTTTGGCCATCGGCGTAGAGGGTCGCATTTTTGTAGGAGGATATGGCGAATTCGGATACATGGCCTCCAATGCTGCACACCAATTGCAGTTTGTTTCGCTATTGCCGCAGCTCGAAGAACGCCATCGCGACTTCACGGATGTGTGGCAAACACTGAGTACGCCGGAAGGCATTTATTTCATCACGAACAAATACATTTTTCGCTGGCACGGCGAACGCATGCGCGTATGGGAGACTCGCACAGCTTTCAATTCCGGTTTTTGGGTCAACAACCAGTTTTATGTCCACCAAAAAGAAACGGGTCTGATGCAAATTGTTGGCGACACGCTTCGTTCGGTGCCCTTGGGAGAAAAATTGGCCGATGAGCGCACCAAGGCCATGCTTCCTTTTAACCACCAGGGACAAAAACGCATCCTGATCGCCACGCATAGCAATGGATTATTTTTGTACGATGGCGCTTCCATCGTGCGTTTTGAAACGGAAGTTGACGAACTGCTTCGCCGTGCTCAGGTTTTTTGTGCCATTGGCCTGTCCAATGGGCAATTTGCCTTAGGTACGATGCAGCGCGGGATTGTAATCATAGACGCGACGGGGAAACTCCGGAACCACCTTGAAGAAGCCAGGGGATTGCAAGACGATGCCGTGTTGTCCTTATACGAAGACCGCCAGCATGCACTCTGGGCTGGCATGCAGGTTGGCATTGCACGGATAGAAACCGGCAGCCCCCTGAGTTATTTTGACGAACAGACAGGCATCCGGGGTAGCATTTGGGAAATGTTGCGCCACGAGGGGCGACTTTATTTTGCCAGCATCATGGGTCTGTTTTACTTAGATGAAACCACGGGAGCCTTCAGGCAGGTAACGGACGTATCTTCTCAGTGCTGGGCGCTTCTTCCTTTTGGTAAATCTTTATTAGTGGGGGCTTTTGACGGGGTTTTTGAAATCAAAAACGGACAGGCTCGGCGCATCTCCAATAATTTTACTTTTTCGCTGCATCGCTCGCAACAGGACTCGAATCGGGTGTTTGCCGGACTGCGCAAAGGCGTAAAATCATTTTACTCCGAGGATGGCCAATGGCGCGACGAAGGCTACCTAGAAGGAATAGATCAGGAGATTCGCCATGTTTATGAAACTCCGGGCGGAAAGCTCTGGCTCATTGATTATTTCAGCGGCTTGATCCGGGTAGATTTTTCCGGGGGCTACACCCGCCAACCTGCAACCACGCGGTACGATCACCGGCACGGCCTCCCGCCTGCCGATCGGGTCGTCGCTTTTCCAACCGACCGGGGGCTGCGCTTCGCCACCTTAAAAGGCATCCTGGCTTTTGATGAAGCCTCGCAGCGTTTTTATCGGGATTCTACCTTAATACAGGGGCTTTCTAACCCGACGATTCCTTTGTTTGCAGCCGCTCGTGGCCAAAACGGAAACCTGTGGTTGGTGTCTGACGACAGCAAACAATCGGGTGTGGCACGACGCCAGGCCGAAGGCACGTATAACTGGGATCAAACCCCTTTTTTGCGCATCGCCAAAATGCAGGGTTTCAGCGTTTATCCTGACCCTTTATTACAGCAGGTGACCTGGATCGGAGGCACCGACAGGATGGTGCGCTACGATGGCAGCGTGCCTTCCAAACACGCAGTGGACTTCCCTACCCTGGTGCGCGAGGTCGTTGCCAACGGGGACTCTGTCCTTTATGCCGGCGCGGAGACCCGCCCCGATTACCAGCTTAAGTTGGCCTATGCCTATAATTCCCTCCGCTTCCGATATGCCGCGCCCAGCTTCGATGATGAATCGAAAAACGAATACCAGTATCTGCTGGAAGATTACGATAAGGGTTGGTCGAACTGGAACACCGAAACCTACAAAGATTACACCAACCTGCCGCCGGGCAAGTACCGCTTTTTAGTGCGTGCGCGCAATATCTATGGACATATTGGGGCAACAGCGGTTTGCAACCTACATATTTTGCCGCCTTTCTACCGCACCTGGTGGGCTTATTTTTTATATCTGATGTTCATGGCAGGAGCAGGATTCAAGTTATGGCAATTGATCCTGCAACGCATCCGACAGAAGCAGCTTCAGGAAATGAAGCAATTAGAATTCAATAAGCTCAAAGAGTTAGACGAGTTGAAATCCCGCTTTTTTGCCAACATTACCCACGAATTCCGCACGCCGCTGACTCTGCTGATCGGGCCGGCAGAAAACACCCTGAACCGTTTGCCCGATATCAGCGCTGACGATCTCCGGGGCGTTCTGCTCAACGTGCAGCGCAATGGCTATCGCTTGCTGAACCTCGTGAATCAACTGCTTGACCTGTCGCGGCTCGAAGCGGGCAAACTGCGGCTCGCCCCAGTCAATGGTGACTTCGTGGCTTTTCTGCGCTATCAGGTTGAATCCTGCCATTCTTATGCTGAAACCCGCCGGATACAAATGCGATTCGAGCCTGAAATACCTGAATTGTACATGGCGTTCGACTCCGAAAAAATTCAAACTATTGTAGCCAATCTGCTGTCCAATGCCCTCCAATTTACGCCGGAAGGCGGTCGTATTGATTTGCGGATAACGACAGACAATTTACAATTGGGCAGCAAGGGGAAAGAAACAGAAAATCGTTCCCAGTCCGGGTCAGGATCAATTACCATTCAAATCAGCGATACCGGCAGCGGTATTCCTACGGAAGAATTAGACCGGATATTCGACCGTTTTTACCAGGTGGACAATTCGTTAACCCGACAGGGAGAAGGAACCGGTATCGGCCTGGCATTGGTGCAGGAATTGGTCAAACTCATGCAGGGGTCGGTGGCCGTGGAAAGCGCGGTGGGGGTGGGTACAACCTTTAAAATCACCTTGCCCTACACACCGCCACAGCAGCAGTTACAAGCGCTCACCCCTGCATCGGCCTACAGGAAAAATCCCATTGTGCCTTTGTTGGTGCCCACTCCAGGCCCCGAGCGGGTTGCAGACGGGAACGGGGGGAATTCATCCTTACCCCACTTGCTGATCATCGAAGACAACCCCGATGTAGTCGCTTACCTTAAAACCTGTCTCGAAGGTTCGTATCAATTGGAGGTGGCTTACAACGGAAAAGACGGCATCGAAAAAGCACTCGCCAGCATCCCTGATCTTATCCTCAGCGACGTGATGATGCCCAAAAAAGACGGCTATGAAGTGTGTAATACCTTGAAAAATGACGAACGAACGAGCCACATTCCCATCATCCTGCTCACGGCAAAAGCGGACAACGCTTCAAAAATCGCGGGGCTGCGGCGCGGCGCAGATGCTTATCTGCCCAAACCCTTCGATTTGGAAGAGCTGCTGGTGCGATTGGAAATGCTGGTAGAACGGCAAAAACGGATGGTCACCTATTTTTCAAAAAAAATGGGGATTGCGCCGGAGATCGAAACGCCTGAACAAAAAGAGGCCTACGACATCGAAGACGCTTTCATCCGGAAGGTGCGGCAGATCATTGAAGCGCATGTTGCCGACGAGGACTTCGCACTGCCCCGACTCTGCCTGGCGCTCAACATGAGTCGCTCCCAACTGCTGCGAAAAACGAAGGCATTAGTGGACATTTCGCCCTCGGATCTTATCCGCGCACACCGCTTGCAAAAGGCAAAATTGCTACTTGAAGCGGGAAACTTAACGGTGTCAGAAGTGGCTTGGCAGGTGGGGTACAAAGACGTTTCGCATTTTTCAAGATCATTCCGGGAAATGTTTGGGGTTGCGCCCAGCAAAAAGACCAAGTAGCTTCTGTCAAAACTTTAGATATGCTTGGCAACTTGTCCCCTTGCCCGTATCTTTTATGCCGATGCTGCGAATATACCAAAGATTGCTGCGAATTGACATGGTTTTCAGCAGGAGCTATGCGCAATTTTGTAGCAAGGATTTTTTAGACCCGGAAGTAAACGAAACAACAGTTATGAACAGATACCGACCACCTATCGGGCGCGGCATATTTTTGTCGTTGCTCCTTGTGCTTGCCACAACATGGAACCTCCGCGCGCAAGATGTGGAAGGCATTGCCAAATCTTTAAAATCCCTAAAACATCAATCGCTCCAAATCAGTGGCGGCCTCAATCTCTATAGCAATTTTTACCTTGCCGATGGCATCGAAGCGCGTCGGGATGCTTTGCAATGGCGGGCATTGGCCAACCTGAACCTTAGTTTTCTGGGCATAGATGCGCCGTTTTCCTTAGCTTTTTCCGACGCCAACCAACAGTTCAACCTGCCAGCTTATACTTTTGTCGGCATCAGCCCGGGCTACAAATGGGCGCGCCTGCACCTCGGCGACCGCAACCTGAATTTTTCCAAATACACGCTGAACAACGTCAACTTCAAAGGCGCGGGGTTCGAATTGCGCCCCGGTCGTTTGTACGTAGCGGGCATGTACGGGCAATTGCGGCGGGCGGTAGCGGAAGATTTCAACAGCCAGCAAATGCTTGACCCCGCTTACCGACGCACTGGTCAAAGTCTGAAAGTGGGCTACAGTGGTACCAAATCCGAATTCAACCTGATTTATTTTGCAGCAAAAGACGATCCCAACTCGATTGTCCAGCCACTTACGCGGGTAATTCTGCCTTCGGAAAACATCGTCCTCAGCGCAAGCGGGAAACAACAACTTGGAAAAAGGGTGAACGTTGAAGCGGAAGTCGCCCGCAGTGGCCTCAACCGCGACGTGCGATCTGAGCCCCTGCCCAACCCCGACGGCGGGCAAAATTTCTTAGGTTTATTCAATCCTACATCTTCGCTGATCACCGGCACGGCCTACCGCGCAAAACTGAATTTTGTCATCAAAGGATTCAACCTAAATACAGGCTACGAACGCATTGAGCGGGGCTTCCAAACTTTAGGTGCCTTGTTTTTCCTCAGCGATGCCGAATACCTGACCTTAGGCTTTTCACGGTCATTTTTCAAAAACAGGTTGAGTCTGTTTGCAAATGGCGGCCAGGAACGCACCAACTTAGACGATTTTGAACGCAACGGTACCCGCCGCTTAGTGGGATCGTTCAATGCGGCATATACGCCTGATAAAAAATGGGGATTCAATGCTTCGTATTCCAATTTCCAGAATACCACAAAAATCCGGGCGCTGACGAATCCCGACGCATTGGTAGACAGCATTATTTTGGCGCAAGCCACCCAAACGGCCAGCTTCTCGGCCATACACTACTTAAATAATGGAAACGAAAGACCATCCTCCCTTTCGTTTTTCCTGACTTACCAAGCCGCCAACAGCATCGTGGATGACCAGGTGCAACCCGACGCGGAATCCCGTTTTTTGAATGGCAGCCTGATATACGCCTATGCGATCACCGACCAGGATTTGCGGCTCAGCGTGGCGCTGAATGCCAACCAGACCCAGTTGGTGAACGTAGACAACTTCGTGCTGGCACCTACGCTGGGCGTCACAAAAGGTTTTTTGAATAAACGCCTGCAAACCAACCTCCGATTGGCGTACAACCAGATTTTCCAACAGATTGGCGATAACAGCGCAGTCATCAACCTGAGTCTGGGCAGTTCCTGGCAGTTGACCAAATCGCATACCCTGGGCTTCAATACCACCCTGCTCAACCGCACTGCCCGCGGACAAACGAACGACGGGTTCCTGGAGTGGTACGGCCAGTTGATGTATGGGTATCGTTTTTTGACACAGGTGGGGGGTAAATCTCAGGCTGCTAACAAATGATGAATGATGAATGATGAATTACCAATTCGTAGAACCAATCGAGTATGCCTTTCGAGGTTAAGGGCTGGATCAAATATTTATAATTATGAATCATAGAACAGTTTTGAGATTTCTTGTGACAATGATCTGCATAGCCGCAGCCATAAACGTGCAGGGGCAGGCCTATCCGGTTTCGTTGATTGCGCAGTCAGCGCCGCCGCATACGGGCAATCTTGCGGAGCTTTCTTTTCCCGGCCGGATTGGCGCTTCGTTGATTCTAAACGACGCGTTCGAGATCTCCTATCAGGTGCGCATGAGCGTGGTCATTGAAGGCCAAGGCATCCGGCTGACGACCAAACCTGATTTTCAGCCACGGCCGATCACGCTCAGCTACGGACTGCCCGTGCAAATTACCGGCGCAGACATCGCGGAGTACTTAGACCTCAACAACCTCAACTTTGAAGGGTACAGCAAAGAACAATATTTGCAACAGGGAACCCTTCCGCCGGGATTCTATTCCATTTGTATGCAAGTCTACGATTACGACCGGACGAACGACGCGGCAGTATCGAGAGAAAGTTGCACCGGCATTACCGTTTTCCTGCACGATCCTCCAGTGATCCTCGCTCCTATCGGGCAACAAACGCCCGTGTTTCCACAAAACCTCGTGGTGCAGTGGCAGCCCCGGCACGTGGGCGGTTTCCCTGTGGAATATACGTTACAATTGTTTGAATTTGATGAGAACAATACCCTCACCCCGGATTTATTAGTTCAGTTCAACCAGCCATTTTTAGAAAAAATCGTCAACAACCTCGGCACCAGTTTCGTCACCACCTCCGATCCATTGCTGGAATTGGGGCGCCGCTACCTCATCCGGGTTCGGGCGCAGGATCTCACCATGCAGAACGCGTTCCAAAACGACGGCTGGAGTGCGCCCGAATTTTTCACGTTTGGAGAAGCTTGTACTGCGCCGGACAACATTACGGCAGAAGCCCTGAACGAAAGCAACGCTTTAGTAAGTTGGCAACCCAAACCGGGTTTCAATACGTATGTGGTGCGCTACCGCGAAGCAGGAACGTCGGACGCCAACTGGTACGAAGACGAATCCATCCTGTCGGAACACACCATTGAAGGCCTGATAGATGCCACGACTTATGAAATCCAGGTAAAAACCATCTGCAATGGCGAATACGAAGGTTTGTATTCTCCTTCTTTTGAAATCACCACCGATTCCATTGAATTTGATACCGCCCTGTTCGATTGTTCGTCCATGGACACCCTGATCCCGACCGCCAATGCCATTGCCATAGAAGCCTTGGTTTATGGCGACATCGTGCGTGTCGGCGGTTTTCAGATGCGCCTCACCAAAGTCGAACCTTCCGAAGAAACGGAAGGTGGTTGGGATGGCTCCGGCCAGATCCGGGTGCCCTGGCTACTTGGAAAAAAGTTGATTTGTACCTTCAGTGGCTTACTGGTGAACACCGAAAAAGAGGTATTTGACGGCGAGGTGGTCGCATACAGCAAAGGGTTGGAAAGTATACCGGAATTTCAGTCGCCGGATTCCATACTCGCACAAATTGCCGCAGATGCTGCGCCTTCGATGATGGATTTTTGCGGACGCGTGGACAGCACGCAAATTGTAGCCGAACCCGATTCGACCCAAACGCCTCCACAGGATTCGACCCAAACCGAAACGCCTGAAGAAGGCGGGGAAGCAGCGGATACCGACACCGTTTTGGCCGATCCTTTCGCAGACCTGGAAGACGAAGAAGGCCTGCCTTATGACATTGCCTTAAACGCCGGGGGCAGCACCCTGCCCGTCATTCTGGGGGGAGGTCCAAATGCCATCGTCGTGGACAACATCAAATTTACCCCGCTCGGTGCCTCATTAGATGCCTATTTTTCGGCGGCGCTGCCCGGATCCAATCAATTTGTGGCGTTTCAGGCGCTGGAGGTGAAATTCCATCCCGGCGGACTGATTGGTACCAATAAAATGCAATTAATTACCGACATCACCACCGTTTGGAGCAACAAAATCCAGCTCACGATTCTGAACAGTGAAAATTCTTACGTCAGCTTTGATTGTGAAGGGTTGCGCGGCATCAGCATAGACGGCAAGGTGGAGTTCTGCCCCAATCTCTTGGTTGCCCTCCACCCCGACAGCCTGATCGCCGTGCCGGAAGAAAACGTAACCGGCACCTTTACGGCAACGATGCCGCAGTGGGGGCAGTTTGTGGCCGATATGAGCATGACGCCGTTTGAAATTCCGCGCCTGAAAGACTGGGGTTGGGAAGTACAAAACATGGTGTTCGACTTCAGCGATGAAGTGACGCCGGCGAGCGTTACTTTCCCGGAAGGGTATTCCCACCCGGATGTAGGCGAAGTCTCCATGGAAGGCGCAGACAACCCTGCCTGGACGGGCTTCTACCTGCGCACGGCGCGGGTCAAATTGCCAAAAGCTTTTTACGGTTCCCGCGGCGAACCGGTGCAGGCCGGGGTCACGGATGTGATTATTGATCAAACCGGATTTACCGGTAATGCATTTGCTATCAACGTTTTATCGCCGGAACGTGGCCGCATGGGCAACTGGGCTTTTTCATTGGATACCCTGCGCCTTGGCATCCGCCACAACCAATTTCACCACGTCGGCTTTTCCGGTACGACGCAAGTCCCGGCTTTCGACAATGCTTTAAAATACGCTTGTTTGATCCAGCCCGATTCTGCTTATCGGTTCGCCGTAGGCATTGGAGAAGATACCATGCGCATGAGCGCCTGGAAAGCAGACATAGAGTTGTATGAAAACACCCGCATCGAATTGGACTATGATGTGAGCGACCGAGCATTTTCGGCCAACGCTTACCTCTTTGGCATGGCCAGTATGAAACCCACCGTTGGGCGGGCTGCCAATCCAAAAGACACCCTGCAATTGGCCAACTTACAATTCCAGGATTTTGTCGTCAGCACCCGCGCGCCTTACCTGATTGACATCGGAACCTGGGAATATTCGGCGGGCAACGAACAAAAACTATCGGGCTTCCCGCTCACCATTCAAAACATTAGTCTGGGCTCAGAAGAAGACGAGGAAGAAGAAGGCTCAGAAGAAATAGGAGAAGAGGAGGAGGAAGCGCCATCAGATTCGAAAAGGGTGGCTTTGAAAATCACCGCAGCGGTCAACCTTGTGGGCACCAATGACCGGGGTTTCTCGGCGGAAGGCACCGTTCGGGTTTTATTCGATGTCGAATTGGATACAGTCCGCATGAAACAAGTTTGGTCGTATGCAGGGGTTCGGGTAGATCAGTTCAGCCTTGATGTGAGCGGCGCAGCCTACGAATTGTCCGGACGGCTTGATTACTACGAAGACGATGAAGTCTATGGTTCCGGTTTCCGGGCCATGATCAATGCGACGTTTACGCCGCGCTTTACCGTAACCGCCGTCGCGCAATTTGGTCAAAAAAATACCTACCGATACTGGTTTGCCGACGCGTTGGTGAGCTTTAATCCGGGCATTGCGCTTGGAACGACCGGGCTTGGACTATACGGCTTCGGCGGCGGCGCATCCTACAAAGTGAGGCGGCAGGCATTTACCAGTATTGTGCTGCCCGATTCTGCCAGTTTATCCAATCCAACCGACATGGAAGCTGTAATTGGCCGATCCATGTCGGGAACGATCTATGTGCCCGACAGCACGGCCGGTTTAGGCATAAAAGCGATCATAGCGCTGGGAACTGTCCCCAAACCTGAAGTTTTTAACGGAACGGTTACGTTTGAAGTCATTTTCAACGACAACTGGGGCGTTCGAAGCATTGGATTCATCGGCGACGGGCGTTTCCTGACCCCGCCGCCCAGGCCTGGGCAAGCGGCCGGCCAACCGGCACTGCGATGTATCCTCAGCATGAACTACGACTTTGAAAACCGCGCTTTCCACGCCGACTTAGACGTGTACGTCAACCACATGTCCATTGTAACCGGCGCGTATGCCAATAACTTAGCCGGCAGGGGCACGATTCATACGGATCCGGAAGACTGGTACATCCATATTGGTACGCCACAACGGCGCATCATGATCAGCTACAGCTTAGCCGGATTGTCCAACTTAACCAAACCCAATCCGGGTGCCGCTTCCAATCCGCAGGATACTTCCGGTTTAGTCATTGACTGGAGTAAAGCAGGCTTGCTGCTCACGGCTTATTTAGACGCAGGCACGGTGCTTCCTCCCTTCCCAGACATCCCGCAGCGGGTGCAAAGCATTCTCGGCGGGGGCGATTTCACGATCGTCAGCCGCGACGACCCTCGCTTTGCTTCCGGTGGCGGCATTATGTTCGGCGCTTCAGTGGATGTTAGTATTCCCGATCTCACCTTCCTGATGTTCTACGCCTCCTTCGGCGCAGGAATGGGCTTCGATGTGATGGTTAGAAACTACGGCGTAGATGCGCGGTGTGCAGGCAATGAGAACAGCAGCAGCCCCATTGGCATCAACGGCTGGTATGCCACCGGGCAATTGTGGGCTTATATAGAAGGCAGCATCGGTATAAAAGTACGGATGTTCACCGTCAGTGGAAACTACCGCATCCTCGACCTGGCGTTAGCCGCTGTTTTGCAAACACGACTGCCCAATCCTTTGTGGGCCAGGGGCATCGTGGGCGGGCGTTTCAGCCTTCTCAGCGGTTTGGTGAGCGGCAGTTGCCGGTTCCAGTTTGAAATCGGTAAAAAATGCGACATCGTTGGCGGCAGCGAATTAGCCGGCATCGAAGTCATCGCCAGCACGCAACCCGACGACAACAGCAGCCAGGACGTAGACGTCTTCGCCCGGCCACAAGCGACATTTAACCTGGCGATGGGCCAAGTCTTTGAATTACAGGATGACGCAGGCGAGTATCAGGAATACCGGCCAAAACTGCACAAGTTTGAAGTATTGCAACTGCGCGAAACCGCCAATGGTCAGGATGTTGTGGTTCCGGGTCAAATTCGCTGGAACGAAGCGAACGACGTCGTGGCATTCAAATCAGAAGATGTCCTGGCCGGGAATAAAAACTTCCGCTTAGTTGTTCAGGTCCGTTTCGACAAAAAAGGCCGTTATGAAAGCGAATGGCGGGAACTGAAAAAGCCGAGCGGAACGCCCGAGCAGCAGGAAACCAGTGTGAATTTCACGACCGGGCCGGCGCCGGATTACATTCCTTCTAACAACGTGGCGTATAGCTACCCGCTGCGCGACCAGTTCAACTTCCTGCAATCAGAAAGTTCGCAGGGGTATATTCAATTGATTCAGGGTCAGCCTTACCTGTTCAAAGGACATTCGGATTGGGATTTTGCAAGCGAAGCTTCGGCTTGGGAACAGAAAGTTCAGTTCATAAACGGAACCCAGGCTATTGCTGCCGGAAATATTACGTATAGTGCAACGCAGAAAAGAGTGAGCTATTCGATTCCATCCGGCCAGTTGCCTGCAAATGCTGTCTTAGCTATGCGTTTGGCCAACCTGCCTTTGGTGGAAGATGCAGCAGTAGATGCCAATGTCGAGCGCATCCAATCTGAATTGCTTAACCTACAAACTAATCCGACAGACACTGCGTTCACCAACATCATGCTCGAAGAGCGCATCGCGCAGGGCGTACAACGGGCATTAAAACCCAAGGCTTTCTACAAATCGAACTTCCGCACCAGTTTATACAATACCTTCCAGCAAAAAATCAACGCGCTGACGAAAAACGTCAACTGGTTTAATCCGATATTTTTAGACCCGAACGAAACTTCCGGCGCTACCATCAACGATTTTGGCGTGTTTGTAACGGGCAATGAACTGTTTGACTTGTTTGATCAAGACGGTTACTACAATGGCGACAGCCAGGTGGCACCGCTCGTTCAGCCGGAGGCCGACCTGTCTATAACGCCCGGCAACTGGTACACCAATACGATTTACCCGTATATGTACCAGCACTTCCCGGCGGCGGCGCAAAACATCACGCTCAGTTGGAGGGATCCGCTAATTTTGGGCAACGTACCTTCAAAAGCAGTCTGGATCGAACAAACTGAAGACCCGCACAAACTCACACAGGAAAACATAGAAAGCGGTACGACGGCTATTCCGCAACCCATTACCAGCTTCGTATATAAGCTGCCTTACCACATGCTGTTCGACGATTTCGACTACAAACACAAATTGAACAACTATGCAGCGTTGCACGCCAACCTGCCTCAAGCCTGGGTGAATTTCATGCAGGGTACCTTCCAGTATGCGCCTTTTGGAAACTACCGGGTGCAGTTGAAGTACCATTTGCCGGGCAACCCAACGCCTAATTCTCAAACACCGGTAACCATTTTTTACGGAGTAAGCAATTAAGCCATGACCATGATTCGAAAATATCTGCCTATTTGTGCCTTGCTCACGCTCAGCCTGCTGACCGTGCAAGCACAGCAAAACGGACTCACCCCCGCGTCGGAGGAACAACACGCCCTGATGATTACGGGGCGCTCCACCGGCAGCAGCATTAAACTGCGCTGGGCACCAACTTCGGCTTTAGCCTGGCGGCGCTGCAATGAATCAGGGTACGTGGTGGTGCGCCACACCCTGATGCGCAACAATCAAATGCTGCCCTGGGAAGAGCGTTCGGTTGCCGTCCCCCTGACGCCAACCCCCATCCTTCCCTGGAAAACGGAAGCGCAGTGGAAACCGCTGATGCAGCGCAATCAATACGCGGCTATCGGAGCGCAAGCCCTGCTGGGCGAATCCTTTGAGTTGGAAACCGGAGAAGCTTCCAAAGCCCTGGTCAATCAGGCAACCGAAGAAAGCAACCGCTTCACGTTCGGGCTTTTTGCTGCCGACCATTCTTACGAAGCCGCAACAGCCATGGGGTTGGCGATAGAAGATAAAAATGTAAAAGTCAATGAAACTTACGTATACCGCGTTTATCCGGCCAAACAGATTACCTCGCCTTTGGATACGGTGGTCATGAAAGATGGGCAAAAAATTCCGATGGATTTGCGCACCAGCATTGACACGGGGTACTTTTCCATCAGCCCAAAAGACAAATTTGCCCTGCCGAAAACATTGGAAGTGAAAGCAGATTTTGGCAACCGAACCGCCACGATCAGTTGGAACAAGACCTTGTTTCAGCAATTCTATGTCAGTTACCAGGTAGAGCGTTCGGAAGACGGTTTGAGCTGGCAGCCTCTGCGCGATTTGCCATTTGTGAGTTTGGATCGCCCCGGCGCACCTTCCGACTTCATGTTTCTCGTGGACAGCCTGCCCATGAACAACCGGCCCTATTTTTACCGGGTTTCGGGGCGTAGCGTGTTTGACGATAACGGCCCGCCTTCCGACGCGGTTCAGGGCATGGGCATTGACCCGCTACCGGAGTATTTCCCGTACATCGTTTCCGTGATGGAAAACGATCTGCGAGGCTTCGCCATCGGGTGGGATTTTAATGTAGCGGAAGAAAGTAAAATTGCAGGATTCAGGGTTTTGCGCGCCCGAAGCGACCGGGCTGCTTATACGCCTGTCAGTGGCGACGCCCTACTTTCGCCGGCTACCCGTTCGTTTACAGACGAAGCCCCCATGCCGGTAAATTATTACAAGATCATTGCCTACGACCAGTACAACCGGGAAATGCCTTCTTTCTCCGCGATGGCGCAAATGGACGACGAAACGCCCCCCGCAGCGCCGGTGAATGTGCGCGGCGCGGTGCTCAAAGACGGCTCAATGGTCGTCACCTGGGATGCGAATAAAGAACCCGACATGCAAGGCTACCGCGTTTATATCGCCAACCACCCGAACGACGAATTCACCCAAATTACCCGCCGGACGGTTGCTGCCAACCACTTCATTGATACGGTCAGTCTTAAAACCCTGAGCCGGGAGGTCTATGTGCAGGTCATGGCTTTCGACTACCGCCAGAATGCCTCTTCGTTCTCCAAAGTGGCAACCGTGCTGCGTCCCGATACCATCGCTCCTGCGTCACCCGCTTTCAAAGACCTGATTGCCGATGAAAAAGGCGTCAACCTGACCTGGGCCAACAGCCAAAGCAAGGACGTATTGCGCCATGAGTTGATGCGACGTGGGAAAGAAGAACAGGTCTGGGAAAAAATCGCCGAATTTACTATGCAGCAAACCACGGAAAAAACGACCCGATACACCGACAGCACAGGCGTGACGGGGCGGGACTACCTCTACCAGGTGGTGGCGGTAGACAATTCTGATTTGCGGGGTTTGTCGCAAACAGTGGAAGCGCGGGTTTTAGACAACTTCATTCGCCCGCAGATAACCGCAGTGGAAGCGACACCCGACCGCCGCAACAAGACGGTGGAATTGAGCTGGCAATACACCGAAATGGACAAGGTTCGCCTTTTTGAAATTTACCGAGCCACCGGCGACGGAAAATCAACAAGGTATCGCGCATTTTCACCTGCTGAACTGATTCCAACTGACGCAAAAAATACGGGCAAAAAAGCCCGCAAAGGTTTCGCGTACCAGGCACAGGACAAAGACCTGCGCATGAATACCCATTACACGTACAGCGTACGGGCCATTTATCACGACGGCGGCCTTTCGCCCCTGAGCGAGCCGGTGAAAGTCAATTATTGATCCTACAGGACGAATGCAATCTCTTTTGAAAATCAGAAAAATGAATCTCGCCATGAGACATTTAAATATACTTTTAGGAACTTTTCTTTTCCTGTTTGCCAACCTGAATTTACAAGGCCAAACAATCCATGCAGAATTAAAATTGACCAGAGGTTGGTCGCGCGATATGGGCGACCAAAGTTTCCCGCCCGACCCCGAATGGAAAACGACGGCGACTTTCTCCGACGGCATTACTTTAGCGGGTAGTCTTTGCAGATGGTTAGGCAACTACTGCTACGCAAGCCCCTCCAATTGTGCAGGCGTTACCATTTTCGGTAATTTTCCCATTTTTCTCGGTTTCTGTTGCCCCAGGGAAATATTTTATAATGATCAAATTATGAACTATAATGGGCTGCCTTCTACTTTTTCATTGGCCGACGGTTTCAAAGTGACGGTTAACCTGGAGGCTTGGGAAGAAGACGCAAACTCAAATACTTGTCAGTACAACAATGGGGACGACGAATACAGCACCGGACAGGCTATTTTTTGGATGAAGATTCCCAATGGCGCTACTTTTCCTTACTCGTATGATTTTTTGATCAAAACGGCCAACGAGTCATTCGAGACGAACTATCGCGTCACTGTCCACCAGATAGACGCCATCAGCAACATCAAACTGCGCTACGCCAATACGGCAGGCGCTACGCAGTCGAGCTTTTGCGGCGGCTCTACCGTCAGGTTGTATGCAGATCGCCACACAGGCTACAATGGAGGATATTTTGAATGGCAAAAATTGGTGGCCGGCAATTGGATACAGGCGACATCGTCACAATATTCAACTTCTAATTATTTAGAATTACCGGCAACCACACCCATGCCCCAGGTTCGGGTAAGGGTTGCAGCAAATGGCAGCTCTGGCACAGCCACCAGCGACGGCTGGATAGATAATTCGGGCGTTATCCTTAATGTAGCTCCGGCACCGCCAACCTTAGCCAATATCGTCACGGCACCCGTCGGCGCTTGCTCAGGTCTTAGCAACGGCGCCATTCAGGTTACTGTAAACAATGCCAATAGTGCCACACAATATAGCATCACCCTGTTAAATAACAGTAATGTGGTGGTAGCCAACGCCACGCCTCCAATGGGCAGCACACTAATGCATACTTTTAGTGGTTTATCGGCTGGCACATACAAAGTAAAAGTTGGTTTTGCCAGTTCCAATGTGGATTGTACGACTGAAAAATCAGGTATCACTGTACCCACCCTGCCTCTGCCGACCATTACGACCGCGCCGGTTGCCGGAAATTGCTTTGGAAATAATGGCGCCATTACTGTGACGATATCCCAGAATGCCGCAGGTACCAATACTTATTCCTTGTTGAATGCCGCAGGTACCAGTACCTTATCATCTTTTAGTACGGCGAACAGTTCACATACGTTTTCCGTTACAGCCGGTACTTACCAGGTTCGCGTAACAAATGGCAATACCTGTAATTCGGCTTTGTCGGGAGCCATTGTCGTACCCAATGCGCCGTCAGCCGTCAACGTACTGGTAGCGACCGGTAATTTTGCCGGTTTTCAAATTTCCTGTAACGGTGGTGCCGGGAATATTACCATAACGCCGTCCGGTGGCACACCTCCCTATGCCATTAACGTAGATGGCGGCGGTGCCCAAACCAATGTTCCTGCCGGAAGCGCGCGTATTTTTTCCAGAACGGTGGGTAGTTATAATTATACCGTGACCGACAATAAGGGTTGCGTTTTTTCAAACTCGATTACCTTAACCCACCCCCCGGCGCTTTTGGCTTCCTCTTCCAATTTACTGCCTGCAACAGATTGCGACGCAGTGGGTTCGGCTACACTGAACGGATTCGGCGGCGCTCCGCCTTATCTATACAGCCTGATCAGCAACGGGCTTTTTGGAAGCAGCAACGTATTCAACGGCCTGGCTGCAGGGAACCATACCGGTTATATCCGCGATGTAGCCGGGTGTCAGGTCAGTACGCCATTCACCATTTCAGCACCCAATCCGCTCCTCGTTAGTCCGCTGGCGGTTGTAAACACCAGTTGTTCGGGCAGCACCAACGGTTCTGTTACCTTAGACGCAATGGGCGGCAACCCGCCTTATCAATACCGCATCGGCAGCGGCGTTTTTAGCAGCCAGACGACCTATTCCAACCTTGCGGCAGGCGTTTATACTTTTGAAGTAAGAGATGCTGCCTTTTGTACCAATACGGTCAACGTAGACGTCTCTTCGCCCAATGCCATTCAAATCACCAACCATAGCCTCGGCTTCACTTCCTGCGACGGGTTGAGTCGTCCTTTTACCATCAGCTTCACGGGTCGTGCTGATGGCGTACTAAATTTCTTTGACAATGGCCTTGAAGTCTCTACCGACAACGGCGCTACTTACAACGGTTTTTATGAAATCTATGACGACGGGCAAACCGTGCAGGTGGAATTTTTCGAGCCCGTGGGCAATTATCAGGTCATCATCCGGGATGCATCCGGTTGTATTTCCAATACGCACAATGTGGCTGCTCTTGCTGAACCTCCCTTGTTTTTAAACATCACCGGAGTTACCCCTGAAACCTGTGCCGGTGCCAACGATGGTAGCATTTCGGTCAATTTTGGCGGCGGACAGGGCACTTATTTCATTCGATTGCTCCGCCTGTTTGACAGCGATGGCATTGGCGAAATTTCTACTTTTGGACCGGTTTCTGCCGCCGGCTCACACACCTTCACAGGCTTGGTGCCAACAAACGATGGCTTTTTTGGCGGGTATCTGGTTGAAGTACTTGATGCTTACGATCCAATGAATTTTTCCTGGAATTGTAATCTCAGAGCGCCCCAAATTAATTTTCCGGCTCCTCCCGGCAGCGGCATCAACATTGGCGCAGCAACCCCATTCAACGCAGGCACTGCCCAAAGCACCGGGCCGCTGCTCAATTGCTATGGCAACAATGGCGTCATCACCGTCACCGGCACATCGGGTGGAGAAGCGCCTTACCGCTATTCCATTGACGGGTTTGATTTCCAATCCAGCAACGTGTTCACTGGTGTCGGTGCACAAACCGATGTCTATGTGCGTGATAACCGGGGCTGTACTGTTGGCCCGCAAACGGTGAATATCGGATCTGCGCCGGTTACCCTGAATACAACCGCCACCCTGCTTCAACCCGAAACGAGTTGTACCCTGGGCAGCATCCAGGTTGGCAATACCGGTGGAACGGCACCAATCGAATTTGCTTTGCGCACGACGAGTTGTGACGGACAATACGAATTTGGCACAGCCATAACTGGCACTTTCACGATATCCGACCTGTCTGCTGAAAATTATATATTCTGTGTTCGGGACGCCGGGGGCTGTACCGATGAAGCAATGGTCAGTATTCCGCAAATTGCCCCGCCTGGAATCACCGTGACGAATGTGCAAAACACCACTTGTTTTAACGGAGGCAATAACGGTGCCGTTACGCTCCAGGCATCCGGCGGTACGCCGCCTTATACTGTTAACATCAACAATGCAAGCCCGCAGACAAGCAATGGGAATTTTACTTTTCCCAACCTCAGCGCGGGCAGTTATTTGTTTATCCTGACCGATGCAAAAGGATGTAGTGACTTCTTAGTTCAGACCGTGTCTTCGAATAATATCACCTATGCTAATGTCATTGCCGTGAACATAGTTGGCTGTAGTGGCGACCAAAATGGCTCCATTGAGGTCGTCCCTTACAACGGCGTAGCGCCTTACACGGTCACCTGGCTTTGGGACAATACCAGTGTTAGCGGTGTGGGTGAAAATCAATCCACCTCACGATCCGGGTTGCCGGCGGGTGTTTACGAAGTCAGGGTAACGGACGCACAGGGCTGCCAGCGAACCGATATTGAAGTCATAGAAGAGCCACAGGGAATTTTTGCCACCACTCAGGTTAGCAACGCCTTGTGTTCCAACGTACTGAACGGCTCGGTCGTGGTTAATGCCGTAGGCGGAACAGTACCGTATGAATATTCGCTCAATGCAGGTCCTTACCAGCCGGATAATATTTTTGAAAATCTGGCACCAGGCAACTATTCGGTCATCGTGCGCGATGCCAACAGTTGTTTCAATACCTTCAATTTTGTTGTCGGGGTACAACGGGTGTTGTCGGCTACGGCGACGCCAACTGCTGCGGCCTGCTTCGGACAAAGCAGCGGTTCCATTGCCATCGGCGTAACGGGCGGCGGCACGCCTTACAGCTTTTCGGTCAACGGCGGCGCGTTCAGCACAGCCAATCTGATAACGGGATTAGGAGCAGGAACTTACAGCGTGCTCATCGAAGACAACGGCGGTTGTGAATTTACCCTGAATAACATCCAGGTTACCCAGCCTTCCCCGTTGACGGCCACCGTGAATGTATTGCAAAACGCAAATTGCGCCCAAAACAGCGGAATCCTGCAAGCCCAGCCCGCAGGTGGCACGCCGGGTTATACCTACCAATGGAACGGCAACTCTTCTCAGACGAATCAAACCCTGAACAATGCACCTCCGGGTTTAAATACCGTGATCGTTACCGATAGCCGCAGCTGTACCGTATCCGCTTCGGCAACGATCTCAAATATTCCACCCTTGTCGCTCAATCAGGTTGGAACCACCAACGAACTTTGCGACCAGGCCAATGGCACGGCAACGGTCGCCCCGCAAGGCGGCACGGCACCAATTTCTTATTCCTGGAGCCACAACCCTGGCTTGAACAGCCCAACTGCGACCGGATTGGCCGCAGGAAGCTACAGCGTGACAGCAACCGACGCCAATAACTGCAGCGCTTCGCTCTCGCTTACCGTGCTGGAAACGCAGGGGCCAGGTTTGACGATCGCAGTGACCAACAGCTTCTGTACCAACGGAACGGGCAGCATTACAGCGACCCCAAGCGGTGGATTGGCACCTTATACCTATACCTGGAGCCATAATGCGGGTCTGAATAGCCCAACCGCAAACAACCTGAATGCCGGGAACTATACCGTTACCGTTACCGACGCCAACAATTGCAGCGCTTCTGTTTTGGGAACGGTGCAACTCATTCCGCCTCCAACGGGAACCGCAGTGGTGACTTTAGCTTCGTGCCAGGGGAATAATGGCGCGATCCAGGTTTCGATTAGCGGCGGTACCGCTCCTTTTGTGTTCAGTTGGAACCACAACCCGGGGCTGACCACTGGCATTGCCACCGGACTTGTTGCCGGAACGTATTCCTACACCATCACCGATGGCAGCAATTGCACGTTCTCCGGTTCTGCAACTGTTGGAGAATTGCCTCCCCCTCAGGTTACCCTCAACACGCAAACGGCCACTTGCGGATCGGCAAATGGCAACGCCACCGCATCGGTAAACGGCGGCACGGCACCATATACCTTTGCTTGGAGCAGCGGCAGCCCAAACAATCCGCAGGCCAATAACCTACTGCCGGGTTTTTATACCCTCACCCTGACCGACGCTTTTGGTTGTCAGGATGTTGAAACATTTACCATTCAAAATATTCCAGGGCCTTCTGCCTTGAATCTGGCGGTGCAAAACACCATTTGCACCAACTTTAACGGGGGCATTACCGCAACGCCCGTTGGCGGCACAGGGCCATACACCTATAGCTGGAGCCACAACGCGCTGCTGAATTCGCCCAACGCCGCACCATTGCCGGCAGGCAATTACAGTGTGACCGCAACCGACGCCAACGGCTGTTCCATCATCGCCAGTACGACCGTCATTTTCCAGCCGCCACCCCTGATCCAAACCATTGCCGTTGAGAACAGTGTTTGTACCAACGGCAATGGTTCCATCGAAATCGAAGCGCAAGGCACCGGGCCTTATACCTATCAGTGGACCAATCAGGCTTCCACGGGGCCGCTTGCGCAAAACCTGAACGTGGGCAGTTACACGGTAACGGTGACAGATGGTGCCGGTTGCTTTTCCCAGCAAACCTTTTCGATTTCGCTTTCACCTGGTGCTTCCCTGCAAGTCCTCAATGCCGTCAACGACCGGTGCAGCCAGGGAATCGGCAGCATTCGGGTTCGGGCAACAGGCGGCACCACGCCTTACACCTACTCCTGGAGCCATAATGCAGCGCTAAACAGCAACTTAGCCACCGGACTCACAGCGGGCAGTTATGCGGTATCGGTTACGGATGGAAATGGTTGTACGACTACTTTAACCCGCGTCCTGACCGACCTTCCCGGTGTCAGCCTGAATCCGGGTACCGTAAGCGCAGCCTTCTGCGGCAACCCTGTGGGCCAAATAACCGTTCAGGCAAGCGGTGGAATTGGGCCATACACCTACACCTGGAGCCACAATGCCGGGTTGAACAGCAATACAGCCGGTGGCCTACCCCCCGGTGAATACGGCATAATGGTTACAGACGGCAGCCATTGCACCGATCAACTGTCCATACAAATAGAAAGCACACCGGTTCCTGAACTGACGCTTTCCGCAACGACAGAGGAACCTTGTTTGTCCAATGACGGTGCCATCACAGTGTCCGTTTCCGGTGGAATCGGCGCTTATACCTATGCCTGGAGCCACAATGCCGGATTGAACAATCCAACCGCTTCCAACCTGAGCAGCGGAATTTATACCGTCACGGCGACGGATGTAAACGGATGTTCGGCTACCTTATCCGAAACCATTACGGATGGGCAACCACCGATCCTGCAGTTGGCTTCCATCACGGGCAGCACCTGCGGCGAGGCCGACGGCAGCATCAGCGTGACGGGGATGAGTGGACAATTGCCTTATACCTATACCTGGAGCCACGACGTCGGACTAAATAATCCTTTGGCAAATAATCTGGCAGCGGACGCATATTCCGTCACCCTCACGGATGGCAATGGCTGTACGGCGATTTTGAACGCCAACGTTTCTGATACGCAGGCGCCTCAGGCGACGGTTCAGTACACGGATGCCCTCTGCGCCGAAGGGGTCGGTTCTATCAGCATTTCGATTACCGGAGGCACAGCGCCTTTCGACTATAACTGGAGCCACAACCCGGGAGCAAACGGCCCGACAGTGACCAACTTAAATTCAGGAAATTATTCCCTGACCCTGACCGATGCGGCAGGTTGTCAAACCATCGTTACCCAGGCAATTGCCTACCTGCCTCCTCCTGTAGCTTCAGCAGATACAGAAAACAGCCTTTGCAATGATGGGAACGGAGCCATTACCCTTGATGTCAGTGGCGGTACGTTGCCTTATACCTATGCATGGTCGCACGACGCTAACCTTCAATTCATTCAGGCTGCCGGATTAGATGCTGGCAATTATTCGGTCGTTATAACCGACGACAACGGTTGTACGGCTTCCGCGCAGGCCACAGTTGCTTTGCTTGCTGCGCCTCAAATGAGTCTTTTGGCTATTGCCGATGCTTATTGCGGAGCAACCAATGGTTCCATCAGCGTCAATGTCAGCGGCGGGGCTTTGCCCTATACTTACAGTTGGAGTCATGATGGTAGTTTGAACAGCAACAGTGCCAACGACTTATCAGCAGATGATTACAGTATTTCTTCAACCGATGCGAACGGCTGCGTTGCCAACCTCGTCGCAACGGTTGAAGACGATCCCGGACTTTTGCTTAGCGCAAATGTTCAGGCAACGACCTGCGGCAATTCAAATGGTTCAGTGGCGGTTTCCGTTGCAAACGGCATGGCACCTTTCCAGTATGCCTGGAGCCATGACGGTGGACTGAACGCCCCGCTTGCCGCAAATTTACCGGTCGCTTCTTACACCATTTCTGTAACAGACGCGACCGGATGCCAGCAAGTACATGCTGCTGCTGTTCAGGCTTCGGATGGTCCTAACCTGAGCGTGATCAATCAACAAAACGCCAGCTGCGGGGACAACAATGGCATTATCGGCGTCGCAGTAAGCGGAGGCAGCGCACCGTATACCTACTCCTGGAGTCAAAACACTGCTTTAAATTCGGCTACTGCAATCAACTTAACCGGCGGCACTTACCAGGTTTCGGTAACGGATGCTACGGGCTGCCCGGGTGTCGCCATTGTAACGATTGGGGCGGGTGAATCGCCAACGCTTCAATTGTTGTCGGTGCTGGAAACAGCCTGTTCGATGCCAACCGGCAGCATTTCAGTAACCGCATTTAACGGTCAGAGTCCTTACACGTATGCCTGGAGCCACAACCCTGCACTGAATGCACCAACAGCTTCCTCTTTACAAGAAGGTGCTTACAACGTGACGGTAACAGATGCATTGGGTTGTGACGCCGAACTGAACGCGGTCGTTTTAAATCAAAATACAGATCTGGAACTGGTTCTTGCAACATCCGGCAATGCCTTATGCGCTTCCGCTACCGGCTCGGCCTTGCTGCAAGTCCAAAACGGCATCCCAACTTACAGCTATGCCTGGAGCCACGATCCCATGCTGACTTCTGAAACCGCTACCGGGCTTGCCGCTGGCGCTTATACTGCAACAGTAACAGACGCAATTGGGTGCAACGCCGTGCTTGCGTTTGCCCTTGAGGCAGACAACCCGGCGCTGGATTTGGCAGTGCTTGACAACCAACCTTCCGCTTGCAATGCAGGAACCGGTGTCGTCACACTCAACCCGGGCAACGGGCAGGCACCCTATACGTATGCCTGGAGCCACGACCCGGGAGAAACCGACGCGGTGGCAACAGGTCTTTTGGCAGGCAATTACGCTTCAACGGTGACTGATGCGAATGGTTGTGTCGGCGCCATTGACGTGACCGTCGCCCAAACCCCGAATCCTCAGGTCGTATTGGCCAATCAAACGGATACGGATTGCGCGCAAAGTACTGGAAGCCTGAGCATTTTGGCAAGCGGCGGATCCGCGCCCTATTCATTCGCCTGGAGCCACAGCGCAACTGAAACGACGGAGCAGGCCAACAACCTCGGAGCTGGCAACTACACAGTTAGCATTACGGATGCCAATGGGTGTACCGCCATACTCAACGCTACGGTGTCTTCCTTAGGCGCCCCGCAAGCTATCGTTAATACAACAGCTTCTTATTGCGACCAGCTTTCGGGCGTGGCCACCGCAACGGTAACCGATCTTGGCGTAGTTACCTATGCCTGGGAAAACACGGCCAATCCCGGTATTATAATTGATACGGACGATACTGCGGACAACCTCGGAGCGGGTGTTTATGCCGTTACGATCACGAACCAGGCAGGCTGTGAGCGCGTATTGCTCGCCAATGTTCAGGATCTTCCGGATATGGTTTTGGTAGTCAGTGTGGACGATGTGGCTTGTTTTGGCGAAGCAAACGGGAGCGCAAGCGTATTGGTAAATTCAGGCGGAACAGCGCCGTTCAACTACCAATGGAGCAATAATTCCGGCGACGACAACATCATTGGTCAGCAGGCAGGTATCTACGGCGTTACCGTCACGGATGGCAACGGTTGTACCGTAGAAAGCACGGTTGTGATCAGTGAACCACCGGTACTTACCCTTGCCTTAACCAGCTCCGTACAACCGGCTTGTGGCGCTTCGGTCAACGGCAGCATCTCGGTGCAGGCATCCGGCGGACAATTGCCGTATACTTATCTTTGGGAAAGCGGGCAAGCCACAGCCAGCATTTCCGGTCTCGACGCCGGGGATTACAGCCTGACCCTCACCGATGGCAATGGCTGCACGGAAACCTTACCAACTACCCTGCAATCCATCGGAGATCTGGATGTTTCGGTAGCTACGACATCCCCGGATTGTGTAGACGGCAATAACGGAGCAGCAACGGTTACGGTAGCTGGCGGCGGTAGTTTCACTTATCAGTGGGATGCGCCGGGCACGCCTTCTGGGTCAGGCATCTCCGGATTGCCCGTCGGGGATTACCAGGTAACTGTGAGCAACGGAAGTGGTTGTTCCACCGCTGCACAATTCACCGTTGCAGCGCCCCCGGCAATCAGTTTACAACTCTCCGCTGCTGCCTCCTGCCTGAATGCGCTGGACGGCTCAGCTACTGCTGCAGCAAGCGGCGGCGCAGGTGGTTTCACGTATGAATGGAGCACGATGGAAGGCGGCGCAACCATCACCTCCTTATTGCCCGGCTTCTATACCGTGACGGCTACGGATGCCAATGGCTGCACCCTAATGGACGGGGTATTGGTAGAAGGTGCGCCCTTCCCTACCCTCTTGGTTCAGAGCATTCTTTCACCCGATTGTATCAACATTACCGGATCAGCAACCGTGCTGGCAACCGGCGGCACCGGCGCAATCAACTACTTGTGGAATGACCCATCCGGGCAAACCGAGCCGACTGCAATTGCGCTTAGCCCGGGTAATTACGCCGTAACGGCTACGGATGAAAACGGCTGTTCGGGTAGCTTGAATGTGGCCATTGAACAACCGGATGACTTAGTTGTCAATGTCAGCAACCTCGAAGCACCTTCCTGCAATGGGGATGCAGATGCCAGCGCCACCGTAACCGTCCTGAACGGAACGGGAACGTATACTTATTTGTGGAGCGATCCGCTTGGACAAATGACGGCGCAAGCCCTCAATCTTGTTGCAGGCGACTACATCGTGACGATCTCGGATACCGGCAACGGCTGCTCCACCACCCTGAACATTACCGTGCCGGAAACGCCGGTTGTAATGGTCAATTTGCAAAATACAACCGCGCCGCTTTGTTTTGGCGAGACCAATGGCGCAGCCAGCGTACTTGCTACCGGCGGTACCGCGCCATTCGATTATGTATGGAACGATCCAGGTGCCCAGATGACGAATAATGCGGTGAATTTACTGGCCGGTGATTACACGGTGAGCGTTACAGACGACAATGGATGTACAGCATCCTTGACGGTAACGGTACCGGAAACGACTGTGCTTGAAGCCATGATCAGCAATTTTGCAGCGCCTTTGTGTTTTGGAGAAAATACGGCAACGGCAACGGTTAGCGCCACAGGCGGCAATGGCGGTTATGCTTATCTTTGGGATGATCCTATGTTGCAAAATACGGCCACCGCGACAAATTTACCTGCCGGCAACTACACCGTCATTGTATCAGATGCCAATGGCTGTCAAACCACCGCTATGGTTGCCTTGCCTTCAACCCCGCAATTGGTGTTGAGTACAACTGCAACGGTCGCGCCTTCGTGCAGCGGTTTTGCAAATGGTTCGATTACAGTGTCCGCATCGGGTGGCACGGGTATTTTGACCTACCTTTGGGACAACAATGAAACCACCGCCCAAATCGGTAACCTGACCTCCGGTTCTTACAGCGTGACCGTCATGGATGCCAACGGGTGTACGGCTTCTCAAGATATTGTCCTGTTCGATGCCGTCGCTTTGTTGATCAGCGGTTCTGCCTTCACCCTTCCAAGCTGTTTCAATTCCCCCGATGGCAGTATTAGCATCACGCCTCTGGGCGGAAGTGGGGTGTACGAATACCTATGGAGCGATCCTTCGGCTCAAACGGGGGCTACTGCTTCCAACCTGAGCAGTGGCAGTTATTCGGTCACGCTCACCGACAGCAATGGTTGCTTTATCAGCGAAACATATACACTCACCAGTAACGCGCCACAGATTTTCATCAATGGCAACCTCACGGTGCCCGCCTGCGACGGCGCTGCAAACGGCAGTATCGCCCTGACAATAAGCGGTGGCGCCGGCGGATTCAGCTATTCCTGGCAGGGCGGGCAAACCGGAAACACACTGGCTGGCCTCGCGCCCGGTGATTATTTCGTGAGTGTCACCGATGCCCAGGGCTGCTCTGAACAGGCCACGTTTGCATTGCCCGAAGGAGTGCCGTTTGTTGTAGAACTGGGTTCGACGGATACCAGTCTTTGTTTTGGAGAAGTTTTGTTTGTAGACTTTTCAGGATTAGGTTATGAAGCGCAGTGGAGCAGTTCAAACGGCTTCAACAGCCAGGATGAAACGGTGCGGTTGGAAAATTCCGGCCTTTACACGGTGGAAGTAACCAATGCATTTGGTTGTGTGGCAAGCGATGCCATCAGCGTACAGGTCGGGACGGAGCCTTTGCAGGCACATTTTGTGACGCCGACGGACGTGCTGGCTGGCGAAGAGGTGGTGGTAGTGGAAGTCTCCTGGCCCGTGCCGGATGAAGTGAACTGGATTTACGACCCCGCTTTGGCTACTTTAGTAGAACAGCGCGGCGATCAATACATTTTCACGTTCCCCACGCCGGGGCAGGTGCCGCTCACGCTGCAAGCCATTTCCGGCAATTGTGACGACTACCTGACCAAAACCATTACCGTCCACGCGGATAATTCCACGATCCCATCGCCCGGGCCGGTGCAGGAATTGCTGGCTTTCCGCCTGATGCCCAATCCGACAAGCGGCGTTTTCCGGGTGGAAGTGGAATTGTCGGTGGCGCGGGAAATTGTACTCAGCGTTTTCGACATCACGGGGCAATTGAAAGACCGGAGGGTGCGCAACGGGCAGGCTGTTTATTCGGAAGATTATACGCTCGGTCTGCAACCAGGTGCCCATATCGTGATTTTGCAAACGCCTACGCAGCGCAAGTCGCTGGTGTTTACCGTGGTCGCGCCTTAAATAGTGTCTATCTTTAGAGTCCGATAACTGCGTTGTGTTTCGCCCCAAAATCGGTCATTTACGCGAGTAAACTCCCGTTTTTGGGGCGAAACACGCCTTGTTCTCGAACTCTAAAGAACAGACACCGACTTTTAGAGTCCGATAACTGCGTTGTGCGAAGGTCTAAAAAACATCAGTCATCCCGAATTTTGGCGCTATTGGTTCCCTATGAACCTAATATCGGTAGCACAAATCATTTTCGTATGGTTTAGCGTGCCGTAGGTACGCAATGATGGCACCGATAACTGCGTACCTACGGCACGGCATAATTCGATGATTTTTTTAATTATTCAAATTGATGGGTACCTTTTTTACTTCCGGCACATGTCGGGATGTACATTTTATTCCCAACATCTAAATTTTCACACAATGAACCCATCAATCATCCCGGCTGTAAACGCCCTAATCAACCGTACCCAGCTTTTGAACTGGAGTTTTTTAATTTTAGCAACCGTGTTTTTTGCTACGAACGCCAATGCCCAGTTGTTTGAAACGACTTTAGGCATCGCCGCAACGCAGGAAGAAGCCCAGGACAGCAAGCCCATTAACGGCGGCAAATACATCGTGCTGGCCAATACCCAAAGCTTCGGACCGGCGAATATGATTTCCCTGACCCGATTGAATGCAGTAGGCGTACAGGAAATGACGGTAGCCCTGAACGACCAGAACAATCCCAACGTACCGTACTTCAGCACTGCCATCGAATTGGACATCAATGCAGCTGGCGCACACACCGGTTATTTCATTTCTGGTTACCGGAAAACTGGAACCGTCAACCAGATCATTTTGATGCGTACAGACCTGAACGGTGCGCTAACCTGGCTCAAAATATTGCCTCCTGCCAATCTTCACGATGAGCGCAGTGTATCCGTCGAGCGCCAGGCGAATGGCGATGTAACGGTGGTCGGCAATGCCCGCAACACTTCCAATGGTGTCAATTCTTTTGTAGTCGCCCGTTTCAGCAGTGCAGGTGCCCAGATTTACAGCTTCCGCTACGTTACCGGAAGCACAGGCAGCCCCGGAACCGGCTTTGAAGCCTTAGAAGCCTGCAATGGTTTCCGCGCAAACATTGCCGTAGTGGCCGTAACCGGAAAAACGAACAGCCATACTTTCCTTTCCGTCATCAATGCCGCCAATGGCACAGAACTCTGGAGAAGGATCTACAATTCCGGAATGCCACAGGATCAGGGAACGGATGTAGTGTATAAAGCTGCCAACGGCGCAGCAGAACCGGCAGCTTTTATGATCGTTGGCGCTGCAGGTGTGCCTCATCCCTCCATGTGGGTGGTTCGTGTTGACCCCATCAATGGCATCAGCAACAGCAAAGTTTACACGCCAGGCATCAGCTATTCTGGTTTCTCCGCGACGGCCGTGACGCTTGATATTACAGGAACCAAAGCGGCTATTGCAGGCAGGTTGATTACACAACCTATGCCCGCAGGCTTCCTGAATGCTACCTTCGCCATGGTGTTGCCTTTCTACGGCACGGAGTTGCCTGACTGGACGCGGTACTACGAAGGTTCTAACCCCGCAGGCCCCGGCAAAGAAAGCATTTCCAGAATCACCAGCGGTGGTTATTTCATCGGAACCGGCGCACGCTTAGGCGGCGCGGCAGCTTCAGACCTCCACGCCATCCGCGTAAATGCGAATGGAGAAAACGGCACACAGGGTTGCGACACGGAAAAATTGACGGCGACACGAGTAGTAGCCGGCACTTCGCAAGTGGTTAGTTTTGCCAAAACGGCCAGCGCGTGGACGAATTATGTTATCGCCAGAAAAACCTTTACCTACAAGCAGGAGTCTTGTTCGCAAGGGCTTACAAGCGGGAATTAAAAGATAAGGAGCAAAGTCAAGGGGCAGACATTTCATGAAATTGGAATGTCTGCCTTTTGGTATTTTGGAAAAACCCGGTAACGCTGCACTGGCTGAGACACAGTTACGCCACGCACCTGCTCGAAAATGGAACAGACCTTCGATACATTCAGGAAATATTGGGCCGTAAAAGCAGCAAGACGACGGAAATCTATACGCAGGTAAGCACGAACAGCATTCAAAAAATTACCTCGCCTTTTGATTCTTTATGAAAAAAGTTGATCTTTGTAGGATTGGTGCTCAGCGCTACTATACTGCATACCGTCAGGTTTTATGCATCAGGTAATTGATGCGAGGCCGTATACAGGCATTTCCTGTACTTTGCTATGCACAAAACCTCGCAGCGCGAGGTATACATAGCGTTTAGCCTATTAAAATTGGATGGCTAAGCGCTATGGAGTAGCGGTTATAAACAAGTTATGCCTCATTGTAAAACGACCGACAGACTTTTGAAGCATCAACACGAAAAAACGAAAGACGGCCAACGCTTCGAAGAATTAAAAGAGGTGTTTTGCCTACGCACTTGCAGACACAAAAACACCACATTTAATTTTGACCAACCGCCCCCACCTGTCTGCGTGCAACGCACAGGCAGAAAGCCCACCCACCACCCGACCAGTGGACAGCGGACAATTTGAGGGCAACTTTTGACAATAACAAGGTTTTAAAATTTATCTTTACGACCTATAAATTAAGAATAACATACAGACAATGACTGATAATTTAGAATTAGAAAAAACCCTTTGGTTAGCAGCCGACAAACTTCGCAACAATATGGATGCGGCTGAATACAAACACGTGGTTTTGGGTTTGATATTCTTAAAATATATTTCTGATGCTTTTGAAGAACTCTACTAACAATTAGAATTAACCAAAGCTGAAACAGGTGCAGACCCAGAAGATAAAGACGAATATACAGCAGAAAGAGTTTTTTATGTGCCGCCTTCGGCTCGTTGGAAATGGTTACAAGGCAGAGCCAAACTACCAACAATTGGCAAAGACATTGACGATGCAATGGATGCCATAGAAAAAGACAACCCAACTTTGAAAGGTGTTTTACCAAAAGACTATGCAAGACCTGCATTAGACAAACAACGCTTGGGCGAATTGATTGACTTGATTGGCTCAATTACTCTAAGCAGAGGAAAAGAAGGCAAAGGCAAAGACGTTTTGGGTTTTGTTTTTGAATATTTCTTAGGACAATTTGCCGATGCCGAAGGCAAACGAGGCGGACAGTTTTATACACCTCAAAGCATTGTAAAAATATTGGTTGATATGCTTGCGCCTGAACCCGAAAAACGAGTGTATGACGGAGCTTGCGGAAGTGGTGGAATGTTTGTGCAAAGCGAACGCTTTATTGAAATGCACGAACACCGAAAAGGCAAAATTTCAATATTCGGACAAGAGAGCAACCCAACAACTTACAAGTTGGCAAAAATGAATTTAGCCATTCGTGGTATTGATGCCAAAATTGAATTGGGTGATACGTTGATGAACGACAAATTCCCTGAACTGAAAGTTGATTATGTAATTGCCAATCCACCGTTTAATGTCAGCGATTACAATATTAATAAAGCCGAAACCCATAAATGGAAATATGGAGTACCACCAACAGGAAATGCCAACTACGCTTGGTTGCAATTATTCATTAGCAAGTTAGCACCTTATGGCACAGCAGGTGTGGTGTTGGCTAACGGCAGTATGAGTTCTGAAATTGCTACCGAAGGACAAATACGAAAAGAATTGATTGAAAATGATTTGGTGGATTGTATGGTGTCTTTGCCTTCGCAGTTGTTTTACAATACACAAATACCCGCTTGTTTATGGTTTTTGGCTCGTAACAAAGAAGGAAACAGCAAACTAAGAAACCGCAACAACGAAATACTTTTTATTGATGCCAGAGAATTAGGATCAATGATAAGCCGTAAACAAAAAGAGTTAAGCGAAAAAGACATTGCCAAAATTTCGGATACTTACCATAATTGGAGAAACAAATTCCCCTCCAGTGGAGGGGTGGTCGAAGACCGGGGTGGTTATAAAGACATTGCAGGGTTTTGTAAATCTGCCAACATACAAGATGTTCGCAAAAACAACTACAGTACAGATGTTACTATCATTCATCAGAATGAAACAGATTATATCAGTTTGACAGATATGACCAGCAATTTTAATAAAGGTAGTGGATTAATAGGCAAATGGATTACAACTAAAAATACATTAGAATATCTTGCCATTTGGGAGTCAATAAACAATCCTAATTTCAATTACCCCGAATTCGGGGTAATTGAAAAACAAAAAAGTAACCAATGAGTAAGAACAAAACCAGCAATGTACAAGGCACAGCAATCACTATTTTTCAGGGAGAGCAGTCAGATTATCTTTCATTAACAGATATTGCAAGGCATAAAGACACTGCCAATACTGATGCTATTATTCAAAATTGGCTTCGCAACAGAAATACAATTGAATTATTGGGTTTTTGGGAACAATTGTACAACCCTAATTTTAAACCCCTCGAATTCGAGGGGTTTAGAAAACAAGCAGGTTTAAACAGCTTTGTAATGACCCCAAAGAAATGGATAGAGACCACAAATGCCGTTGGTATCACTTCTAAATCGGGGCGTTATGGAGGTACTTTTGCCCATAAAGATATTGCCTTTGAGTTTGCTTCTTGGATTTCAATAGAGTTCAAATTGTATATCATCAAAGAATTTCAACGCCTAAAAGAAGATGAAAACGACCGTCTGAAATTAGATTGGAATTTGCAACGCACCCTTGCCAAAGTAAACTATACCATACATACCGATGCCATTAAAGAAAATCTCATTCCCAAGGAGTTAGACAAAACTCAAGTAAATTTTATTTATGCCAGCGAAGCCGATATGCTCAATGTGGCGCTATTTGGCAAAACTGCCAAACAATGGCGTGATGATGCTTCGACAGGCTCAGCACCAACAACCCAAGGCAATATAAGAGACGAAGCCACCATAGAACAATTGGTAGTATTGAGCAATATGGAAAGCATCAATGGGGTGTTTATCAATCAAGGTTTAACCCAAAGCCAACGATTATTAGAGCTGAACAAAATGGCAATAACGCAAATGAAATCATTATTGAACAGTTCAGCAATAAAGAAATTAAAATAGTATGAGAAACAGCATTACCGAAAACGAAATAGAGGAAATTGCCCTTGGGTATTTGCAAAGTTTGGGTTACAGCTACCTAAACGGTTTGGTTATTTCACCCGATGGCGAACACCCCGAAAGGCAATATACCGATGTGGTATTGGCTACTCGTTTGCGTGATGCTATTGATAAACTCAACCCAACCATTACACAAGATGCCAAAGAAGATGCACTGAAAAAAGTATTGCGTACCGAAAGCCCCAATGCTTTAATCAACAACGAAACTTTTCATAAATACCTAACCGAAGGTGTGGATGTTGAAGTAAGAACAACCGATGGTATTCGTGGCGAAAAAGTTTATATCGTTGACTTTACCAATCCCGATAACAACGAGTTCTTAGCAATCAATCAGTTTACCATTATAGAAGGCAGTCAAAACAAAAGACCAGATATTATTTTATTTATCAATGGTTTACCATTGGTAGTGATTGAATTGAAAAATGCAGTAGATGAAAACGCAACTTTAAAATCGGCCTATAATCAATTACAAACCTATAAGCAAAGTATTCCTTCGCTTTTTACTTACAATGAATTATTAATTGTCAGCGATGGTTGGGATGCTTTGTGTGGCACAATAACAAGCGACTTTGGTAGGTTTATGAGTTGGAAAACCAAAGACGGCAAAACCGAAGCCAGTCATTTGGATATGCAAATGCACATCATGTTCAACGGAATGTTGAACAAACAAACCTTGTTAGATTTAATTCGTCAATTCATTGTTTATGAAAAAAGCGATACCAAAACGCTGAAAAAAGTAGCGGCTTATCATCAATATTATGCCGTAAACAAAGCGGTAGAAAGTACCGTAAGAGCTGCAGGTTTTAATTCCCCTCCTTTGGAGGGGTGGTCGCAGACCGGGGTGGTAAATAGAAATAGCAAAAACTATTTTGAATTACCATACAACCCTAAATTAAAGGAAAGAGCAAAAGCACTTCGACAAGCAGGAAATCTATCGGAAGTACTTTTTTGGAATCAAGTAAAAAACAAACAATTCAAAGGGTATGATTTTGATAGACAAAAAATTGTTGGCAATTACATTGTAGATTTTTATTGTTCAAACTGCAATGTAGTAATAGAAATAGATGGCAGCAGCCACGATGATAAACAAGAATATGATGCCGAAAGAGATGCTTTTTTGCAGTCATTGGGATTAGTAGTAATTCATATACCTGTTATTGAAGTGATGAAGAAAATGGGTATAGTAATGGATATGCTTTTTAACCACCCCGCCTTTCAGGCACCCCTCCAAGGGAGGGGAATGAACCACCCCGCCTTTCAGGCACCCCTCCAAGGGAGGGGAATGAACCACCCCGCCTTTCAGGCACCCCTCCAAGGGAGGGGAATGAACCACCCCGCCTTTCAGGCACCCCTCCAAGGGAGGGGAATGAACCACCCCGCCTTTCAGGCACCCCTCCAAGGGAGGGGAATGAACCACCCCGCCTTTCAGGCACCCCTCCAAGGGAGGGGAATGAACCACCCCGCCTTTCAGGCACCCCTCCAAGGGAGGGGAATGAACCACCCCGCCCTAAAGGGCACCCCTCCAAAGGAGGGGAATTTTGGCGACAGACGAGGTGGTGTAATATGGCACACACAAGGCAGTGGCAAAAGTTTGAGTATGGTTTTTTATTCGGGTAAACTCATTATTGAGCCACGAATGGAAAATCCAACATTGGTAATACTTACCGATAGAAACGATTTGGACGAGCAATTGCATGAAACCTTTACTAACTGCCAACAACTTTTAAGACAAGAACCACAAAAAGCAGAAGACCGAAACCATTTACGAAAGTTATTAAAAGTTGCTTCGGGCAGTATTGTGTTTACTACCATTCAGAAATTTATGCCAATGCAAACGGACATTGTGCAACCCGAAAATCCTAATATAGCAAGAGAACCAAGCGTAGAATATATTGGAGCAGATATACAAGCGTTAAGCGAACGAAAAAATATTGTAGTAGTTGCAGATGAAGCACACAGAAGTCAGTACGATTTTATTGATGGCTTTGCCAAACATTTAAGAGATGCTTTGCCAAATGCAACTTTTATAGGATTTACAGGAACACCTATAGAAAGTACTGACAGAAACACACAAGCTGTTTTTGGTAATTATGTTGACATTTACGATATACAACAAGCCGTTGAGGACAAAGCAACCGTTCCTATATTTTATGAAAGTCGTTTGGCAAAAGTTCATTTTGCCGAAGATGAAAAAGTACATTTAGATGAACAGTTTGAAGAACTGACCGAAGGCGAAGAGTTGAGCAATCGCCAACAAATGCGAGCCAAATGGACACGGTTAGAAGCTATTGTAGGAAATCCAAATCGTATTGCAAAAATTGCCGAAGATTTGGTGTATCATTTTGAACAACGCAATGCTGTATTAGAAGGCAAAGCAATGATAGTTTGTATGAGCCGTAGAATTTGCGTTGAGTTGTACGATGCCATTATCAAAATTCGTCCTTTGTGGCATTCAGACGATGACGACAAAGGAACTATAAAAGTGATTATGACAGGCAGCAGTAGCGATACTTTGAATATGCAAAATCATATTCGCAGCAAATCAAAACGCAAAGTTATTGGTGACCGCTTAAAAAATCCGAACGACAGTTTGAAATTGGTCATTGTTCGCGATATGTGGCTCACAGGGTTTGATGCACCTTGTTTGCATACTTTGTATGTGGACAAACCAATGCGAGGACATAGTTTGATGCAAGCCATTGCAAGAGTAAACCGAGTATTTACAGAAGGTAAATCAGGCGGTTTGGTTGTAGATTATTTGGGCATCGCACAAGAATTGAAATCGGCATTGGCAGAATACACCGCAAGCGGTGGCGAAGGAAAACCAACCCTTGACCAAGAATTGGCAGTTGCTAAAATGTTAGAACTGCACGAAGCAATAGATTATCAATTAAGACATTTTGATTGGCGTAAATTTTTTACCCTTTTGCCGGAGGATAAACTAAAATTCATTCCTGTAATTGTAGATTATATTTTCAGTCAGGAAAACGGAGAGCAAAGTTTTACAGACAATACAAAAAACTTGCTGAAAGCATTTGCTATTTCCGTTCCACACGACAAAGCAATGGCAATTCGTGATGATGTTGCTTTGTTTCAAGCAATCAAATCGAGGTTGGTAAAAATATCAGACAGAAACGAAGGTGGAACAGGTGGTGAAGAAATGGAAACGGCAATCAAACAAATCATTTCAGAAGCCATTACAGCTGACAATGTGATTGATATTTTTGATGCAGCAGGATTGAAAAAACCAAACATTGAAATATTAGACGAACGCTTTTTGCAAGAATTAAAAGACTTGCCACAAAAGAATTTAGCCATTGAATTATTGAAAAAATTGCTCAAAGACGAAATTAGGAAACGGACAAAAATCAATTTGGTTGAAAGCAAAAAGTTTTCTGAAATGTTGGAAGATGCTATAAAACGCTACCACAACGGAATGATTGACACCGTTGAATTTTTAGAGAAAGTTTTAATTCCATTTGCAGAGCAAATAAAAGAAGCCGACAAACGAGGCGAAAAATTAGGATTAGATTATAGAGAATATGCTTTTTACACAGCATTGGAAGTAAATAATACCGCAGTTGCATTGCTTGGTGACGAGATATTAAAACACATTGCCCAAGAACTTTTAAAAACAGTTCGCAACAGCACGACAATTGATTGGACAATTAAAGAAAGTGTTCAATCGGGACTAAGGAGAAACATAAGAAGAATTTTAAGACTACACGGTTATCCGCCAGACCTTCAAGAGAAAGCGGTGGACACAGTTTTAACACAAGCAAAACTGTTAGCAGACGATTTTATAAACAATAAACCGACAGACGAATAGCCAACGATTTTGGTGGCACATTTGCATTTTTGCCAACACACAATGCCATCGCAAAAAAGGCAAAAGAGCCACCAAGCCAACGCACAAAGACAGCAGTAACAATGGACAGAAACAGCACGACAGAAAGAACGCCAGCCTGTAACAGCGGTTTGGCAAAAGTAGCGGTTCAGTGCTCCGCAGACATATTTCCCGCTGAGGCGGGACAAGTTGTGGTTAATCAAACATTGGTTCTCCGCATGGGCAGGTTTGTGCTAAAAATTGCTACCTTCGCCAAGCGCCAACCACTTAGCCGCAAAACCTTACCACCTGGCCACAAATGTTCAATAACCACAAAAAACCCGGCGTTCCATTCCGTCAAATAATAATGTCCTGGCACTTATTCTAAAAAATCCTAGTTTTTTTAGAACTTGCCCCTGCTTGCTGTTTACATTACCCTTTGAATCGGGATAAATAGGAAGACACCGGAACAAACATACCCTACGCACCGTGGACGCCCTGAAGATAATTTTCTGCTGCTGCTTCCCTTTATTTGCAACTGCACAAGTTGTCTTACCGGTTACGCATTTGCCTTTCGGCGAAAAAAAAGCAGGTGTGGCGCCGGAAGTGCTCATCCTGAAAGACCATAGCCAAACCATAACCCTGCATCAGGCTTGGGATACTTTGACACAAGGCGGTTTTCAAAACTTGGCTGATTTTGAAAAACCAGGCAAGTTTCAATTTGGTCAATACGCTTTCTGGATGGCTTTTGTGCTGGAAAACAGCTCAAAGGACACGCTCAAACTTGTCATTGAATCTCAGGGCAAAGACTTTATCTGGGTAAAAAAAGGAGCGCATTTTGAAAGCATACTCAATGGGCATTGGTTTCCTTTCAAAGACAGATTGAGGCTACTCCCCCTGCGCGATAAAAGAGGTAAACAGTTTTCAGATTTACCCTGCCTCAAAAGATACTTTAATTTGTACCCTGCACCACTACAAACCGTTTCCTGTTTTTGTACCGAAAATTTTCCAACCGGAAGTTTATCTCTCTGAAAAATTAGACAAGGCAAAGTATACCAACCTGTTGTATCTATTTTTCATTGGCGCTGCTTTTATCATTATGCTCTTTGCTGCGGCACAATACTTCAAGCAACGCGACCCCGTTTTTTTGTGGTACGCTTTGTACTTATTCTCTATGATTTTTGTTGCCTGGCGCAATGTGGAAGATGACAATCCGGCGCTTTATTTTACTTTTTGGATACTTCCCTGGGGTTGGACCAAAGTGTTTCATACCGCAGCCCATTTCATTACCTATACCCTGTTCATTTTCTATTATTTAAAGCAAGACCATGAATCGCCGGCGTTCATGCAGCGGATCGTCCGGTTTGTACTCACGATATGCGCAGTGGCAGGTTTGGCAGAACTCATCCTGTTGTCGCAGGGCATGCGCTACGAAAGCTGGGTGTTTTATTACGGATTTAGAACGCTGATGTCCTTGTTTTCGCTGTTCTTTCTATACTTGCTTTGGCAGGAGGGCAGCGCACTGGCGCGCATCGTTTTTTTGGGTACCCTGTGCATCATTCTTGGGGAGGTTGTTTCTTTATTTTTAGTTTCGCCGGTTTCCACTTTTGCGGGTGCCGTTGGCGTATTTCTGGAGATCATTTTCCTGACCTATGGTTTGGCATACCGCGCAAGTCTTTTTCAAAAAGCACATTATCAACTTCAAAATGAGCACATTGCCCAACTCGAAGAAAACGAGCGCCTTCGGGAAATTGCCAAAAAAGAAGAGGTAGAAGCGTTTAAAAATCGCTTTTACGCCAACATCACTCACGAATTCCGGACGCCGCTTACGGTGATCCTCGGGATGTCAGAATCCCTGCTTGACAGCGCCGATGTGCAAGTACAAAAAACAGGAAAATTGGTCAGCCGGAACGGCAGAGACCTACTCAACTTAGTCAACCAACTGCTCGATCTTTCCAAAATGGAATCGGGTAAGCTGGAATTACACCCCAGTCGCGCAGACGTCCTGCAATTCATCAAAATCAATGCGGAGGCATTCGAGTCCTTAGCGGAAATGAAAAAACTAAGCCTGCGTGTAACAACTGAACCCAATACCCTTTGGGCAGATTTTGATCCGGATCGCCTTCAGCAGGTGATCGCCAACCTCGTTGGCAATGCCGTCAAATTTACCCCGGCAGGCGGAATGGTGCGCGTCACGGCTCGTTTTCAGGAAAATTCCACCTTAGAAATAGCAATTAGCGATACAGGGATCGGAATCCCGAAGGAAGCAATGCCCCATATTTTTAAGCGGTTTTATCAGGTGCCGGCCTCCCCCCAGCCCCTTCCGAAGGAGGAATTAGACCCCTCCCAGCCTCCCCCGAAAGGGGAGGAGTTAGATGGGTTTTCAGCCGATGAAAGGGGTACTTCCACATCAAACAATACGGCGCTCAACTCGGCTAGTTCCGGCATCGGCCTTGCGTTTACCGATGAATTAGTCCGGCTGATGGGCGGTAAAATTGAAGTCGAAAGTGTCGTGGGCCAAGGCAGCGTCTTTCGGGTCATGCTTCCGATGTCCGCACAGGAAAATGACGCCCCCATCGGGTTCAAAACGCCTGATCCGGCCACAGGCGATGAAGTTGTTGTGTTCCAGCCGGTCGAAGCATCCGTGGAAACCGAAAATTCACCCCTGCCTGATCCCTCTGGAAATCCGCTCCTGCTATTGGTGGAAGACAACGCCGACCTGATCCAATACCTATCCGCATTGCTCGCCGGGGATTACCAGTTGATCACCGCCCGAAACGGTCGGGAAGGGCTGGAACAAGCCTTTGAGCACCTCCCCGACATCGTGCTCAGCGACGTGATGATGCCCGAAATGGATGGCCTTGAGTTTTGCGATCTACTCAAAAAAGATCCGCGCACCAGCCATATTCCGGTGGTCATGCTCACCGCCCGTTCGGCCGTTGAAACCAGAATTGACGGCCTGCAACGCGGCGCAGATGCCTGGTTGATCAAGCCTTTTCACCGGGGCGAATTGTTTGCTACCCTAAATGCGCTGTTCGAAAGCCGGCGGCGACTGCGCCTGTATTTTCAGCAGCAGGTTCTTTCCGACACCCCGCCTGAACCTGAGATGGCACCGCTTGTGGCCAAAGAAAACGAATTTCTTGCCCGCGTCCACAACCTGCTCGACGCCCGCCTCACCGACGAGCGCTACGACATCGAAGCCCTCTGCCGTGATTTGGCGATGAGCCGAATGCAGCTCCACCGCAAACTCACGGCGCTTGGCGGGCAGCCGGCAGCGCTGTTTATTCGTTCGCACCGGTTGCGCCACGCCCGGCAATTGCTGGAAACCACCGGGCTTACGATCTCCGAAATTGCTTATGACAGCGGCTTTTCTGACCCGGCATATTTTACCCGGTGCTTCCGGGAGGAGTTTGGGAGGTCACCTTCGGAATGGAAAAAGGGGTAGAATCAAATGTTTTTTGGGGATGTTACAATAGTCCAAGGATTGGTTACGGGAGTGCAAGCCCGGAGGTAAAAATCGCCGGAATTTTGCATAGTTGGGTAAAAATGACGCTTACCCATAAATACGATCCTGTTTATCTTTAATATTTCCATGCGATGAACCCAAAAATAACCTTTAAACAACTCCAGGCTCACTTTTTTTGGACAGCGATAATATCTTTCCCAATGCTGCCCGTTTCCGCTGTAACCTTCGATAGCGGCACCTCCGGCAACTGGAACCTGGCAGCCACGTGGACGCTCACCTCCGGCACGGACGCCGATGGCGTTCCTGATGCGGACGACGCGGTGACCATTAAAGCCGGGCACAACGTCACCACAACCGGTGGGAGCAGCTGCACCACCATCACAGTCAAATCCTCCGCTACCCTGACTATACAGAACAACCTAAACAACAGCGGGATTTGTCTAAACCAGGGTGCGTTGGAATGGACGAGCGGCGTATTCGATGGCACCGGCGTCATCACCAACGACGGCACGATCAATATTTCCGGAATCGTTACTGCCTTGCACAATACCGCCGCGGACATCACCAACAATGCGGGAGGAACCATCAACTGGCTCAATGGTTACATTGATGGCGGCAGCAGCGGGCAGACGCTGACCAACTATGGCACTTTCAACCTGATCGGCGACAACCCCAGCTTCCGCAACTGCGAAATGGCCATTATAAACAAGAGCGGCGGTAGCATTGTGAAAGGCGGCACGACGTCCGCCGGCCTGAGTATTGACCTCCCTTTCACCAATGAAAGCGGAGGGATGGTAACGATCCACTCAGGCGCTTCCATCTCGTTCAACGGCAACTTCAACCTTACCCAAGATGGTGCTTTTACGGTTGACGGCACCTTAAATTTTGCGAGCGGTACGCTCTCGCAGAGCCAGGTTTTTTCCATCAACGGCACCTGCAATGTCACACTTGGAACGCATACCTTCGGCGCAGGCTTTAGCGGTTCAGGCACGCTGGTTGTCAGTGGCGGCGCTTTAACTTTTGATGCCGGGAGTACCCTTTCTACCAAATTGACACAGAGCAATGGCACACTGAATGACAATGTCGGCCTGACGCCCGGCGAAGTAAACATAACGGGCGGCACTTACCAAGGCTCGGGCAGTCCCACTTTTGCCAATGGTTTCACCTGGAACGGCGGCATCATTACCGGCAGCGGTGCCGTAACCGTGAGCGGAAATTTCGTTTCAAATACAGGGACTCTTAGTTTATCAGGCAGTAAAGAACTGCGCATCGCCAGCACAGGAACCATTACCTACAATACCCCCAGAGCCATTGCATTCAGCAGCGGATCTTCCAAACTAACCGTAGCCTCCCCCGGCAGCCTGACCTTTGACGGCAGCAGCACGTTGAACATCACCGGTGGAGGGAGTACGCTTTTTGCAATCGAAACCGGGGGCAGTTTGGTAAAAACGGGCAGCGGCACGGCTACGATTCTACCGCTTGTTTCCTTAGCCGCGGGCAGCACAATCAGCATTGACAATGGAGCGCTCATTTTTAATGGCTTCAGTCAGACCTACAACTTTACGGCCGGCTCGGTCAGCATCACTGCGCCGGGCAGCTTCACCCTGGCGAACAGTGCTGTTTCTACGTTCAATTTATCGGGCATCACCATTAGCGGCACCGGCACTTTGATCACTTCCGCGTCAACAATCAACGTGAACGCCGGCACAAGCATCACGTCAAAGTTGACCACCAATAGTAGCAATTTCAACGATAATATTGGCTTGATCCCAGGTGAAATGACCCTGAGCGGCGGCCTGTACCAGGGTACAGGCAGCGCCACTTTTGCCAATGGTTTTATTTGGAATGGCGGCCAGCTAAACGGCAGCGGCATGGTGACGATGTCCGGTGTCATGACCGGTACCAGCGGTTCAAGGAGTCTTTCTGGCAGTAAAATATTGCGCATCACCGGCATGGGAACATTTACTGGCGGGGGCATACAACTGTCCCAAACAAGTTCGCTCCTCATCGCCAGTGGTGGCTCACTCACCATTGATAATGCAGCAAGCGCCAGCATCAGCTCCGCGCTGACCGCAACCATGGAGGTGCAGACAGGGGGCAGTTTTATTAAAACAGGAGCAGGTACCCTGACCGTTTCCAACGCTCCTTTTGTCAACAATGGCACGTTGAGGGTGAGCACCGGGGAACTAATACTGGGTAATAGCACGACCCACGCTGGTAGTTTCGATGTGGTGTCAGGGGCAACACTGAATTTCAGCAATACCTCTACAAATACCACTTTTTCAGGCATAAATTTCACCAACAACGGCACCGTGACGGTCGCCACAGGCCGGTCTTTGTTATTCAGCGGCGCATCGCAGCAGTATCTGCATGGCAATGGAACGGCTATTCCCTCGCTCACTTTAAACAATGCCCAAAATTTGAACATCCAGGGCAGTCAAAATATAACCACCTTCACTTTTACCAGCGGCAAAGCCTATTTGCAAAATGGCGACCTGGCGATAGGTACACTGGCAGGGGCTGACGCAAACAAGTATTTTGTGACCCAAGGTGCCGGCAGGTTGTTACAAACCGTTCCTGTCACTGCCACACTTTTTCCCGTCGGGCCTACGATTTCCAGCTATAACCCCGTAACCCTGCAACAAGTAAGTGGTACGGCGTCTTTCGGCGTGCGGGTCAGGCAGGGATTTGATTATCCGACGAACGGAGACGGCTATGTGAACCGGCAGTGGACTATAGACCACACCGGTGGTACGCCCAACGCCAACCTCACCTTTCAATGGTCTCCATCGGATGCTACGATGACTTTTGACCCCAACGATTGCCATATCTCAAGGTACTCGGGTGGCGGCTGGAATTCTTTTGGAGACGGCACAGCTGCATGCGGCGCAACTTGCATCCGAACCCAAAACGGGGTCACCCAGTTTTCGCCTTTCGGAATTGGAACAGCAACAGCTTTACCCGTTGAACTCGTCAATTTTGAGGGTCTTTTGCAAGACGAAATGGTGCTACTCACCTGGCAAACCGCTTCCGAACTAAACGCAGCCTGGTATCAGATCGAGCGCAGCGCCGATGGCGTAAACTGGGCCAACATCGGAAAAGTGGCGGCACAGGGCAATACCAATCAGGCGCACGACTATACTTTTACAGACCGCTCGCCCCTTCCACAGGGCTACTATCGCCTGCGCATGGAAGATTTAGATGGCTCGTTTGAATATTCGCCAATCGTTTCAATACAGCTAAAAACCAAGGATTTTTCATTAAAAACCTTGTATCCCAACCCGGTTAATACGGAATTGACGCTTCAATTTTTTTCACCCGCAGCAATGGAAATACAACTCAAACTCACGGACGTTTCCGGAAAAATCCGACATACTGAACGCATTCATACTTTGGCTGGATTTTTTAATAAAAATTTGAATGTTAGTGAATTAGAACCCGGTATTTATTTCATTGAAGTAAGCACGGATGAAAAAAGGAGCGTGCATCGGTTTGCAAAAAAATAAACTGTTTTACTGATTTTAAAGGGATGTTACAATAGTCCAAGGGTTGGTTACGGGAGTGCAAGGGGCATATTGGCGTTTCGTATATCTTGCAGCTCGAAAACAGAGACCACATTAACAGACCAATGAAAGAATCAAACTCCTCCTCCCACTCAACAAACGATTCCGCGCCCCCTCGTGGAGGAGGATCGTCTTTTGCAAACAGCCCGGCCAAAAGCCAATCCAATGCGATAGAAATTCCTTCCATTTCCCTGCCTAAAGGTGGCGGTGCACTTAAGGGCATAGATGAAAAATTTGAAGTCAATGCCGCCAACGGTACGGCGGGTTTTAGCTTGCCTCTTCCTTTGTCGCCCGGTCGCGGCGGGTTCTCGCCCGCGTTGTCGCTGGGCTACAATTCCGGTGCCGGCAACAGCATTTTCGGCATCGGCTGGGGGTTGCAATACGCTTCCATACAACGCAAAACAGACAAACGCCTGCCGCGTTACCGCGACGCGGAACAAGGGGACACTTTTATGTTCAGCGGGTTGGAGGATTTAGTCCCTGTATTAAAAGAAAACGGTGCGGGCAATTGGGAAAAAGAAGCGTTTACTGCCGGAAATTACCACATCAGGAGGTACCGCCCACGGATTGAAGGCGCTTTTTCAAGAATAGAACAAATTTCGCATCCGGTTAATGGGGTGTGGTGGAAAGTAACCGCTTCCAATAATGTCGTCACCTTTTTTGGAAAAAGCCCTGCGCCAAAGCAGTGGAATTGCTGCTGAAGGTACACCTCAAGAGCACTTCCGATCCCGCCGCGCCGATGGTACAGGATTTTTTGCTGCCAGGAGCGACAGATGCAACCAGGGCATTGGATTACCGGAAATTTGGCAAGGCTGCCTTTTGGGTCGTAAAACTCAAAATTTCAGACGAGGAACTGGAACAAATCCTCGAGCACCATGCGCGTATCGGTTGCTTAGATTTCAATGCGTTGCCAGTGGCACCGGCAGTGGCCGATTGGGCAGGCTTCGAGGCATTGGTGAACCTTATCCGTGCCCGTGATTTATTGGGCTTTGGCACAGGCAATTTGTTTGCGGTGCTGAAAAATGCCCGTGAGGATAACCCCAGTAAAAAACAATGGATGGATACGCTGGTTCGGGTTAGCGCCTGGGATGCTGCCACATTGGCCGCATTGGTCGGCGCCGATACGGTCGCAAATAACGGCGGTATCCTGAAAGCAAATTTCCCCGCCGATTTTCGCAACGGCGACCTCCTGCTCCATATCAAAAAATCGCTGGATATCCTCTACACGATTGGGGTAAGTGCGGAAACCATGAGAAGTATCGTCTTGGCGGAAGTCACTTCCGATACGGCAAAAGCAGTCAAACAAGCCGCCCGGTCAAAATATGACGATGCACATTGGCAGAAAATCGCCAAACCGCTGCGGGATGCGCTCCGGGAACAGCAACGGTCGGCCTTGGTAGCCTACACCGTACATCGTTCCGACCAGTGGAAAAACGCCGAAGAACTCTACGAATACCTGCTGATCGACGTGGAGATGAAACCCGTGGCTGTGACCTCGCGGCTGAAACAGGCCATCTGCAGCGTGCAGTTGTTCGTTGACCGTGCCTTGATGAATCTGGAACATAGCAGTACCGATGGTGCCCCAATTTTGTTGGACCCTGAACAGGCCGAAGAATGGAAAACCTGGCGGAAAATTTATCGGGTATGGGAAGCCAACCGCAAAATATTCCTTTACCCGGAAAACTGGATCGAGCCGGAGTTGCGCGACGACCAAACGCCGTTTTTCCGCGAAGCGATGTCACAGTTGCTGCAAAACGAACTGACACCCGAGGCGGTGGAAGACGCTTTCCGGGGGTATTTGGAAAAGCTGGACGAGGTGGCGCACCTGGAAACCGTCGGCCTGGTGCGCCAGGAGGAACCCGGAGAAGACGGCCGGCAAGCCATCGACATCCTGCACGTATTTGGGCGGCCCTATACCCAGCCGCACAAATATTTCCACCGCTCCTATGAGCAAGGCGAGTGGTCGCCCTGGCTGAAAATAGAAGCCGACATTGACAGCAATCACCTGGTTCCCGTAATCTTCAACCGGCAGCTGTGTTTGTTCTGGTTGTTTTTTACCCAGGAAGCGATGGAAGGCGAACAGATTGACCCGACCAAAAAATTGCCCAAAACAAGGTTGTACTGGAAAATCCAAATCGCGTGGAGCGAGTATCGGAAAAATACCTGGGCGGGGAAAAAACTTTCGAAGGCTTATGTCCAATCCGCAGATACGGACGACAAGGCGGTTTTAGAAAACCTGCGCAAAGGGCTGTTCCTCCGCCATTATCAGGAGGGAGACCGGTTGTTTGTGAATTTAAGCCCGGCAAAAGGTGATTCTTTTGAACCTTATTTTAAGATAAAAGGAAAAAGCAGACCCGTTTGCCATGCTTCTTTTATTTTTGAAAACACGGCGAGCGAGCCGGTCATAGCACTTGATCTTTTGCCGGGCCGATATCAATATTCCTTGCTTCCGGCCAACGGCAAGACGATATTGGAAGACCAGCTGATCCAGGGAAGCTCCGCCGCTGATGAATTGGCCTTGCAATATGAAACGGTGAGTATAGGCGGTATTGTACGAATTGATTCCCAGGAGTTGGTATTCAATAAAATACCAACTCCCCACTTTAGCCTTTCGGTGGAAGTCGGTGCGGTACAGCCTTTCGAGCGGCCTTTTGTCTATCAGGACAGCAAGCACAGTTTTTTGGTACTGATTCGCCGATACGCAATGCTTTTCTGGCATTTTATATTCCACCTCAGTCCACAACAGTCCTGGAAGATTATTATATTTTAATGTATGAAAGCGCCCTATCAAAGGGCATAGAAGTCTGGGAAGTTGAAAAATTAATAGTAGACGGCAGTACGCCTTTTGAACAATGGAGGCCTTTCGACTTGCTTTGCAGCGGTAATGTTCATTTGAAGCTAAATACGATAGGAACTGTCTCGATGTTCCGGCATCTTGATTGGGATTACCAGGAGCAGCACGGCTCAAATAGTTCCTCAAGTGGAAGAGCGTCTTATATTCAGGCAAAAGGAATAAAAAGACTATCCGTAAAAGTACAATGAGTTGGCGGTTAGTTTGTGCCCATTTGCATCGCAAAACGAACTGTCTCAAAATCAAAAAAACGCCCGAAAGGCAGAACCAATTTGTGTGATGAAAATAATCATTCCATGACCACCCTTCAATCCAAAGTTGCCATTTCTTTCATTTGCATCACGGCAATCCTCTGCTTGCTGTTAGGCGGGATATTGACCGGGATCATTCATTTCTGGAGTGAATTAGGCAGCGGTGGTCGGGAACTGATTATCAGTATAGCGGCCTTCCCCCTGCTCCTGCTTTTGGGCTTTTGGCAGGGCTACTACCACCTCCGTATGGAAGGTGGACGGGTGAACCTGCGCGGCGTTTTCCGGCAGGAGGATTTTTTTATATCCCAAGTCACCGGGTATGCGCTCACTTATATCAGAATAAAAGGTCGCGACACAATCGAATATTTACATGTAGGATTACCCGGGGAAAGGTATTTTTCCCTTGACCCGCAATATTATCGCAATTACGGGGAGCTTCGGGCAGCGCTTATCCTGGAAAAAATGCCCGACCCTGTCTTGTTGACCAAAGCAACCAAATACCAAAAATGGCAGGAATTTGTAACATACAGTTGCATTTACGGGTTCGCGGTTGTCATGCTGAATGCCTATATGGATTCCCTTGAATTTAAAGCCGATCCGGGGGATCATGCTTTACCCATTTTAGGTTCTATACTTTTCACTTTTTTATTTGTGCTCTGGAAATGTTGGGCGTATGCCCGGCTGCCCAAAAAATAAAAAGGTCATAATGTACTGGTAAAAGTTGACAAAGATTCGGGAGCAGAAACAGACCTGCTTATTCTCAAGAGGTAACACCTTTTGGAAAGGTGTCACCGGTGTCATCTCAGGGATAGTCTCCCTGTTACAATAGTGCAAGTACTTGTTCAGATAATGCAAGCCATTCGACAAACATTGCCTGATCTTGCCCCTGGTTTTTCAATAATAATCAAATAGTAAATCAACATGAAAAAAACACTTTACACCCTTGTTTTTTCCACATTCTTAGCCGCCCTTTCCGCCCAAAACTGGACGCCCATGGCGGCAGGTCTTTTACCAGACGATTACGTCATTTTCAGCATTTCTGCCGTGGGCGACGACGTAGTGTGGGCCAGGGACTATTTCGGGCCTCCTATTCCGACTACACACCGCCCGTACATTCTGCGCACTTCCAACGGCGGCCAAAGCTGGACGGTGGCTGAAATTGAAGAAGCTGCCGGCACCATTAGTTTCCAGATCGTTGCGGTGGATTCACTGACCGCCTGGATCACCACACAGGACTACGGTAGCGGAGCGGGACGAAAACTCTATAGAACTGCCGATGGAGGCGATCTCTGGACGCTCAGGCTAAACAACGTCAGCTCAGGCGTGGCGCTGAACTGGTTTGATGACGGGCAGCACTGGCTGGCTCAAAACCGGCAATCTACGAGCCGCTCCGACAACAACGGGGCAACCTGGGCCAATACCACGATATCGGGGTACAACACGACCGAATCTCAACTGCTGTATTCCGGCGCAAATATGTCCTGCACAGTAGGGGATACGTTGTGGAACGGCACCTCTGAAGGGCGCATCGTCCGCTTCAGGAACTATGGCGAAACCCCGGAATTTATCTCAACAGGCTTGGGCATTGGGACTGAAATTTATTCCATTGCCTTTCAGGATCACGAAAATGGTTTGCTGTACAATCGGAATAGTTTTGGCATTAACCGCATCGCCAGAAGTACAGACGGGGGCGCGACGTGGACGAATTTAACGCAACTACCCGGCTCCTTTGGATGGAACATCGCCGCCGTTCCAGGGTCTCCCGGTTCGTATGTGCTGGCTTCAAATTTCAATCACATTACAGGCAAGGTGGCCATTACGCAGGATTTTGGCAATACCTGGTCGGTCGAAACCCTGAATAAACCACTCAATTCAGTTGTCTTTACCTCCCCTGAAACCGGCTGGGTCGGCGGTGGGAAATTGACTTCCTCTACCTATCCGGCCTTGTTCAAATACAACGGCTCGCCTTTGCTGGTTGGGGTTCAAACTCCGCCCACACTTTCGGGTTTTTCCGTATTTCCAAACCCGACAACGGGAGTGATTTCGTTTGATTTTGGAGGTTATTCTACAGGAAATGTAGTCAGCGTCACGCTCCATGATTTGTTCGGGCGAATCGTTTTCGCAGCGGAAATCAATGACAATCAATTAGATTTGAAGGCTTTAAATTCCGGCATTTATGTATTGACCATGGAAGCTGAAGGAAAAAGAGGGGTGTCCCGGATTGTAAAATATTGAAAGCAAAGGGGCACTCGAACGCTAAAGAGCAGACCCCGACTAAATGGACGGACTCTATTTAGTGTCTGTCCATTTAGTCCCGTGTCTGTTCTTTAGCGTTCGAGAACAAGGCGTGTTTTGTGCATCGTAATGTGGTAGAAATAGGAGACCTCCCGATTTTTTTTGAGCTTGGCCTCATAGGAACCTAATGCCGATAGACACGAAGCATTTCATATCGTTTAGCGTGCCTTATGTACGCAATGTTGACGCTATATTGCGTACATAAGGCCCGCTAAACCTTATCATTCAATAATTTTTCTACCGACATTAGGGTTCTATGGGATCCGTTCATCCAAATTCGACTTATACGCCGCCGTCGTCTCCTTCACAGCCTCCGTCATTAGATATCTATACCGCCGAGCTTAGGCTGTGCATAACACATCACCGGTTGTCACTCCCGTCAGGGAGTCTGCAACAGAAGCAAGGCTGTAGGCGCTTTTGCAGACTCCCTGACGAGAGTGACAAAGCCAGGTAGGTCATGAAAATAGGGACAACAGTCAGTAACGCAAATGCGCAGACAAAATATGCATAGCAGACGCTCGCCGTTAATGGAACCCGTTCATCCAAATTCGAGCTGTTTCCTGTTTTTCATAACCGAAACCTACCGGAGTGAGGTATAGACAAAACCCCAACGTTAAATTCTGTCAAATAATAATATTCCGGCACTTCATGCTTTTAAACATATATTTCACCATATTTGCGAATAGGTTAGAGCTTTTTCGGGAAAATCCGAACAAGCTCTTATTCATCTTAATCCACCCCCTACCCTATCCCTATGGTTTACAACGATTACTTTCAGGCCATAAACGACCACAAGCTTTTTGGCGAGGATGCCACTATAAATGGTGCATTTGAAAGTTCTGTTACGTGGAAACAAGCTGATATTGACACCCTTCCACTCATCCTTTGCGGCCCAATTCTCCGCCGTTGCGAACCAGAATCCGTCACCGTTTGGGTCGCCCTTAAAGAATCCGTTACTACTGCTGAATTGTTGGTATACGCCGACGACAGCGGCAGCAAATCGGGTGATCCTTTGCTGGCTGGCATTTCGCCGGGAGTCTTGAAGCAATTAGGCAAACACCTCTTTATCGGTGCCATCACGGCCAAGCCGGTGGGTGACAAAAAACTGGAATACGGCAAATCTTATCTCTACAACTTAACATTCGGCACTAAGGGCGATTTGAAAACTGAATCAGTTCTGAAAGGCGCCGTTATTACTTACCCCGGCTACGAGTTGCCCGCCCTGATGCTTCCCCCCGGAGATGTATCCAAACTGCATTTTGTGCATGGTTCCTGCCGGGAGATGACCGGGACGGGAGAAGATGCGATGGTAGCCCTGGATGCCCTTCTGCTGGAAACCTGGAACACCAACCGCCCCCAACAACTTTTTCTTACCGGCGACCAGATATACTCGGACGAAGGCAGCGCCATTACCGAACACCTGATCACCCAAACGGGTAAGATGTTGCTGGCAGGTGCAGATTCTGGCGAACGCTGGGAGGAGATAATCCGCAAAAAAGATGCAACAGGCAAAGACGAAACCGATGAGGAGGCACAGATTTGGCCGTCTAAGGATCCGATCCATCTGGGGACGCGCGGCGGCGGCGAAGACAACGACGAAACACGTTCTTACATTCACGAGGATTGTGGTTTCACCGCATCCTCCAACCATCACCTGTTCACGTTAGGCGAATTTTTTGGAAGCTATTTGTATGCATGGTCAGACGTACTATGGCCTGCATTTTACAAAGACTCCCTCAAAAACAAAAATGGCCAGCTCGCCAACATCAAAACAAACCTGATCAACCAAATCAAAGACCCTAACCGCGCAGACGGTTACAATAGCGAGGAAAGCGAAGGCAAAAGCGGTTACTGGATTTATATTTACGAAGTATTGCGAACCCATTGGGACGATATCCAATCCTTTCGTTTGTTGCTCAACCCGGATGGGCTTTTGGAACCCGAAAGCAAAATTGGAACCATTATTGAAGCAATAGAATTACCCGCCGATATTTTAACTTCCCCGGAAATCGGGCTACTGGAGGATATAAAGAAAGGTTTGAAGAAAAAACAAGCACAAAGTAAAGACGAAGCACAAGAAGAATTCAAAACCAAGGTCAGGCAAGTCATGACCATCATCGAAAAAATCAAACTACCTGTCGCCATCCTCAACCGGATGCACTTTGCAGAGGGACTCCCCAAAGTGCGCTGCGCGCTCGCCAACATCTCTACCTATATGATGTTTGACGACCACGAGGTGACCGACGACTGGCACCTCACCCGCGAATGGGTGCAGCGGGCATACAGCCTGCCCATGGGCCGCCGGGTGATGCAAAATGCACTGTCTGCTTTTGCGGTTTTTCAGGCTTGGGGCAACACGCCCGAAAGGTTCGAATTCAATCAGCCCGGCGGAAAATTTTTAAATGCGTTACAAACCTGGATTGAGCACAAATGCCAGGACACAACGGCCGAGGAAACCCTTGCGAATGCACTTAAAATACCATTTACCGATTCCAAAATCGCCGAGTTTCAACAAATCGGCAGAGGCGAAGGGTTGCCTGAAATATTTGACAACCCCCTTGTGTGGAATTTCAGATATGAACACCCCAAGTACGAGGTATTGGCTTTGGATGCCCGCACCTTCCGCAGTTTTCCTGGCGCTTTATACCGGCCTTCCGAACACCTGAGTAAAAAAGCCATTGACGCCCAATTGCCTGCCGCAACAGTGCCAACCGAGCTGACCATCGTCATTTCGCCCTGCAATGTGGTCACTATCCCGATGTTTCGGAATTTCCTGACCACCGTAGCATTGCCTCATATCCAGATTTTTACTAAATGGAAGGAAAAACGCTTCAGGATGCTGGCTTATGACCCTGACCAGGCCGACTCCTGGGAAATTGGATCGCCCGTATTTGAATACTTAGTAAAAAGACTGGCTACCCGCGCCTTTAAACGCGAAACCGAAAACCTGCGCCAAAGCCGGGTACTCATTCTTTCGGGCGACGTCCACTTTAGCTACGCCGGGCGAATGGCGTATTGGGCAGATGAAAATTCAGCCACTGACCGCAAGGAAATGATCGTAGCACACCTGACTGCGAGCGGCTTTAAAAATGAAGCCGCCGCCTGGAGCAAGCTAAAGCTTGACGAGTTTGGCTACGAATTTTCCGATGTCGGCGCAGGCGACCAACAACTGCCCGATCCCGAAACCATGATCGGATACGCCAAACGCCCCGTGGCCCTGAATAAAGAAAAAACGGATGAAATCATGCTCCGGACTCGGTGGTTTCCAAATTACTACCCCCACATGATCCTTGAAGAGCCGCTGGTTTTGCCCTACCATAAAATCCATCCGGAAGTGAAAGTGCCCCGCCCGGAGTGGTTTTACCGGGTAGATTTCATGCGCGGCGAAAAAGCAAACAACGTAACAGACGTAAATGTCATCACCAATATGAACCACTTGCTCTACGCCCGTGGGCAAAAGCCTTCCACCGAGATCATCCGGCGCAATAACTTCGCTTCGGTCACCTTTGACTGGTCAGGCGAGGGAACCCTGACCGGTGGCATCAGTGCGACAGACAAAAGTTTTAACATCCTCCTTAAACCAGGGCGTCCCTTTCCGCAAGCGCCTTTTTTTGTGCGCATCGGCGACGAAATTATCTATGTACTCAAAGCCACGTCTACTGCTTCCAGCTTGGAAGGCGATGTCAAATTTGAACAAGTACGCCGGGGCAGGGGAAATACCGAGGCCGCAGCGCATGCGATGAACCAAACCGTTCGTATCCGCCGTTCGGCCAATCAATTGCACTGGATCAACGACCGACCGCGGAATACCAGCGAAACAGTGGCGCAAAAACTTACCCGTTTCAAAGTTCCGCTGGATCCCGATGATCCTCAATTTGCCAAACCTTCACCCAATGTGATTTGATTATGAAAACAGATCCAAAATTGGTTTCGCGGCACAATGTCAGTGAAGATTTGCTGGTCTTCTTCGATCTGGTCACCCTGCTGTTTGCTACCCCCCGCTTGTTCATTGATTTTTTCTACATGACGGGTTATGACCTCGGCAAATTGAACAAGCCGGGTCCTGCCGGAGCTTCCAAGTTTGACAAAGCGTATGCAATTGCACTGGAAACCCGCAATTTGTATGAAAGCGTCCGGGAAAACATCCCAGCCGACTGGACCTCCTGGGAAGCTGTTAAAAAAGGGCTTTTTTTTGGAAAACAGGTCTGGGATTCTGTCGAACAAATTAAAGGAGTCCTCGAATTGGCCGGATCGGAAGACGACCTGGATATGGATTGGGAAGCTTTTTTCCTGCATCTTGTTGAGCAATTAGTCCTGCGCTCGCATCAACAATTGATGCCGGCAGCCATGCAAACCTATATCCTGCTCGATTGGGTGCATCCGGCTCGAAACCCCGACCTGACTGAACCCGAAGTAGATACTACCGGCAGTGTAATCCGGTACCCCTACCGGGGCATCCGTTTCAATAAAGACGGATTAGGCGCTTTCTTCCGCAGTCCGCTGGAAGCCATGCGCAACAAATATTTTCCTTCGGAACTGGCACGCGATGTATTGGCCGATCCGGGAGAAGATGAACTTTTTGTCCGACTGCGCGACTGGCTCAAAAGCCTGCATCCTGCCATCGGTGCCATCTACGGATACAAAGACATAGATGGCTTAGACCTAAGCGACGCCCAACGTGAGGCTTTCGCCAAAACCCTGTCGTTGTGGTTCCCCTTAGGCGATAGCCTGGAAGCCGGTATCAGCCTGCGCCGCATTGTCAAGTCGGGTGGTCGGCAAGCGATAGAAGTCGCCCCTGCTTTATACTGGACTAAATCAACCGGGGAAATTGACCGCGATGCCACCGGCGCGGATTTACAAAATAAGTCCTTCACCAGCGGCCTCAACTGGAAATGGGATCTTTTGCTGAATGGTTCGCTCAACGCTTTTACGTTCGGCCCGGGGGGCATCAGTCTGCCAGATACTCCGGGAACACTGGATTTTCGGATTTCTGGCAAACGCGGCGGCGATACCCCCGACCCGGAACTTGGCCCCGCCTACCGCATCGGCCCCGACGAAGGAACCCGCCTCGAAATCGGGAATATGGCCTTTTCCCTGGCGCTGCATTTGGATGCTCAAAAGCAGGATGCGGCTTTTGAATTTAAAGCATCAGACTGCGGCTTCTACCTGATTCCCGGAGACGGGGATAGTTTTCTCAAAAAAATATTGCCGGAAGACGGGATTCAAAATACGTTCGACCTTGCCGTTGGTTATGCCAATGACCGGGGTTTTTATGTGGAAGGCGGGCTTGGTGGGGAAATCGTCATCCCAATCAACAAAAAATTTGGAAAATCCGTCACCATCCCCGATATTCAATTGGGCTTTCGCAAATTAGAAGGCAACCAGCGTTGGATGCTCTATGCTTCGTTGTCGGGTCGGCTGCAACTGGGACCCATTGCAGCAAATGTGGATAAAATGGGCATCCGAGCCTTGTTGTCTCCTCCTGGAAATGGCCAGACAGGCAACCTGGGCTTTGCCAATGCAGAACTGGACTTCAAAGCGCCCGACGGCATCGGCATCGAAATCAACGCCAAAGTCGTCACCGGTGGCGGCTACCTGTACTGCGACCCCGACCGTGGCGAGTACATGGGCGTAGCGCAACTGAACATCAAAAACAAAATTAACCTCAAGGCTTTCGGCATCCTGCTCACCAAAATGCCGGGTGGTCAAAAAGGGTATTCCTTTTTGCTGATGATCAGCGCCGAATTTCCGGCGGTTCCGCTGGGGTTGGGCTTCAAACTGACCGGCGTAGGTGGCCTGTTGGGCATCCACCGGCGCATCGAAGTAGCCAAACTAACCGAGGGGTTGCGCACCAATAATTTTGATGACATCCTTTTCCCCAAGGCGCCATTGGAAAACCCTTACGGCCTGCTCAACAAACTGAATGCTATTTTCCCGCCTGCTGAAGGCCAATACGTGGTCGGCCTGATGGGGCAAATCGAATGGGGTCCAAAAAATTTAGTCACCATCGAACTGGGGTTGATCGTAGAGTTTCCGGAACCGGTGCGATTGGCCTTGATTGGCGTATTAAAAGCAGTCGTGAGCAAAGAAATAGCCGGCGAAGAACGCACCGTGCTGCAATTGCAGGTCAACTTTGCGGGTATTTTTGACTTTGAGAAGCGGTTTATCCGTTTTGATGCGACCCTTTTTGAGTCCACACTGCTGGGCATGAAATTAGAAGGGGATATGGCCCTGCGCATCAAATACGGCCCATCTTCCGATTTTGCCCTCACCATAGGCGGATTTCATCCTGATTTTCAACCGCCGGCATTAGACCTGCCCGCCAATATCCGACGCCTGCAAATCACGCTGCGCCCCGACAACCCCAGCATTATTGTAACGGCTTATGTGGCGGTCACGTCGAATACCTTCCAATTTGGAGCAGCGGGTATTTTTAAATTTGAAAAGTGGGGGGTCAAAATCCGCGGAGAATTGGCCTTTGACGCCCTTTTCCAATTCAGCCCCTTCCGCTTTGAAGTGAGTTTATATTTCCTCTTATCCGCCTCGTGGCATGGGTACGAATTTGCCGCCATTGAGATTGACGGCATGTTTTCCGGCCCTTCACCCTGGTATATTGCAGGTAGCCTGCGCCTCAAAGTCTGGATTTTTAGCAAAACCGTTCATATTGAAGAAGCCTGGGGCGAAGACGACAACTCCCGGCTGGAATCGGTGCGGGTGCTGCCTTTGCTAACGGAAGACCTGCGACTTCGCTCCAATTGGGAGACAAAGACCGGGCGCACCCGCGGGCTGGTTACCCTGCGCCGGGACAAAGAAACTGCGGCTGCTTCGGAACAAATGTTCCTCCATCCTAACGAATTGATTGTCGTGCGGCAAAACACGGTTCCTTTAGGGCTGAAAATTGACAAATTTGGAGAACGCAGGCCCGAAGGCGCATCGAAGTTCAGGATAGAATTGACCGGCTCTGACAATAAAGCATTGGCGGCTACGCCTGTAAAAAACCACTTTGCCTCCGCACAGTTTGTCAGCCTCAGCGACGAACAAAAACTACAGGCCCCTTCCTATGAGCTTTTTGAATCAGGTTTGGGCTTTGAGGGGATGGATGAGGTTTCCTTCGATTCATTGATGACCGTACAACCCGTGGAATATGAATACAAAATCATTGGCGACCCGGATACGGCAACAACGGATAAAAAAACGATTAAGGAAACCGCCGGCAATTTTGGCTTCGGGCTGCGCAATAATGCTGTAGCCAATTCTGCATTTGGCCGCATAGCAAAAGCTGCCCGGCCGCCGGTTAACGCCCTTGCAGAAAAATACGTAGTCGCATGGCAAAAAGACCTGAAAACTTACCAGCAAATCGAAACGGACAGCGAGGCCGAAGCGCGGCAGCTACTGCGGGATTTGATCCGGGAAAACCCGCGCAGGAAAAGTGAATTGATGGTATTGCTAAAAGCGGAGGCCGTCAATGGGTGAGTATGCCCGAAAATCGCAGGCGTTGAAAAATTAATCTAATCCACCTAATTATTCAAAATAATGTCCAACTACACCTTCCTCCCCTGGTTGCGACGCGGTGCAATCCGTTTAGCAAATGCCCCCGCAGCAAAGGAACGGCTCACGGTACCGCTGCACCTCAAAGTGATCGGAGAGGATGAAAGCCCGGAAATTATTGATCGCAAGGCCAATCTTTATGGCCCGGGCGACGTAACCGGGATAGACTGGCGGGCTATTGTTCGGACTGTTCCGCGGGCAAACGTTCGCGATTTTGAAGCCAATTTCTTAGCTTTCATAGAATTTTATGATGAAGATTTTCCCTGGCGCTATACGCCCGCCTTGCCGGAAGCAGGCAAGCTAAAACCCTGGATTTGGCTGACCGTGCTGGAGGAAAACGAATACCGCAGGATCAACTCCATTTCAGGCCAACTGCCCGTCATTGAAATTCTGCCGGATGCGATCCGCGATGCCTTTCCCAACGCGGATACAACGCCATCGTGGGCACATGTACACCTGAATTTCAAACCCTTGGGCGCCAACCTTCAGGGCTTACTGGATCACGTGCAGCAACAATTAGACGAAGACCCCAATCTTGGTTGTACGCGTTTGTTGTGTCCCCGCCGACTGAAGGCTCAAACCCGCTACCGGGCTTTTCTGCTGCCTGCGTTTGAAAAAGGCCGTTTGGCAGGCCTGGGCAGGCCGGAAGCCGACATCGCCGCAACACCAAACGCCAACGCCTCATGGCCCAATATCCAACCCGGCCAATCCGTCAATGCGATCCAGTTTCCTGTTTACTTCGAATGGGAATTCGCCACCTCTTCTGATGGTGACTTTGAAGACTTGTCCCGAAAACTAAGCCCCATCACTGCCGAAGAGCTGGCTGCATTGGCAGATGCCGCGCAATTGCTTGATGTAAGCGACCCGGGTTGGGGGGTAAAAGTAGTAAACGGCATCCTCCGAATGGAAAGTGCCTTAAAACTACCCATACCTTTGCCTGCAATCCAGGGGCAGAAAGCCCATAAAAAAAAGCTCCGCGAAAAGTTAGCCCCGTTGCTCAATCTGGGCGTCCAGCCCTTAGACAACGTCACCGCAAAAAACAACCAACACCCCTACTTTCAGGATGATGACAACCCGGCGGTGAATGCTACGCTTGACGACGACCCAATCGTTGCGCCTCCGCTGTATGGGAGTTTTTACCGTCCCGGCGAAACCATGCAACTCGAAAAAGAACAAGACTGGTTTCAACAACTCAACCTGAATCCGGTTTACCGGGTGGCGGCTTCTCAGGGAACATCAGTCGTTCAAAAAAACCAGGAGGAATACATGGATCGAGCCTGGGATCAGTGGAGTGTTTATGCAGAAATCCAAAAAATAAGCCGGCGGTGGGAGTTTTCGCTGCAGGTGAGTCAAACTTTGTTTGTCAAGCGATTTGACCCCATGTTGTCCAACAACACCCCATCTGAAACCAGTTATCGGGCGGTCGGTTTTTTCGCCCCCATGCACTCGTCTATTAGCTTGCGTGGCGAAAACAACCAGGTCAACAGCATGGTCTCTAATCTTAGGGCAACCCGCTGGTCATCCACCCATGCGCCCTCTTTTAACAAACTTACGCGTACAGGCGGGCCGCTCATGCGCCGTTTTGAAGAAAAACCCCAGGGGAATTTATTTTTTACTACCGCCGTCATTTTTGCAGCCATTCCGAGTAATCCTTTAAAAAGAGCCGTGGATACCGTTGTTGCGCACTTGCTAAAAAACAGCAACCTGGGGGCTTACCTTCAAAGCAAAGGATTCGGTGACGTCGCGTCTTGTAAAACTGCATTCAGCGCCTGGCAACCCTACCTGGCACCGCGTTTTACACCACCGCCGCCAACGCCCAATATCCAGTCTTTAATAGCGGCCATACGGGTTGAGGTACAACCAATGACCGCCATTGAAAACCGGTTTATAACCCTGATTGAAACAACCTATCCTTTCCTTGCTAACCCTGCTGCGCCTCCCCAGGATGCGCCTGTTTTTCCGGAAGCCATGTATAAGGAATTAGCCGATCGTTCGAGTGATTTTATTTTGCCGGGTCTTGATCGTATTGCGCCCAACCGCGTGGCTATTCTCGAACCTAATCAGTCCTTTATTGAGGGCTATCTTACCGGTCTGAACCACGAAATGGCCCGGGAATTTCTCTGGCGGGAGTTTCCCGCACCGCTCAATGCAACCTATTTTCGCCAGTTTTGGGATGTGCGCAATGCCCCGGCTGGCGCGCGGGATATTCTTCCGATCAGAAGCTGGGCTAAAAACACGGACTTGGGCACCCACCGTCCCCCTCCACCTTTGAATCCTTTGGTGGTCGTTGTTCGTGGCGACCTGCTGCGAAAATACCCCAATGTTGAAATTTTTATGGTACAGGCTGGTTGGAAAAACAAACAGGCCGGATCGCATAAGTTGTTGCTTGACCCCGCTGATCCAACCAGTTGGAACAATTCGTCAGACAAGGTGCTTCGCCCGCTTTTTTCGGCAAGCATAGCGCCAGACTACCAATTCTTGGGATTTGCCCTTACCCCGCAGCAGGCACGCGGCAATACGAATGACGCGGGTTGGTTTGTCGTGTTTAAGGAACGCGCCGGAGAAGTGCATTTCGGACTTGACATGACCACGGAAACGCCTGGAGACCCTTCGTGGGAAGCTTTAGAGGAAATCGCAGCGAATCAATGTATTGACACAGCGTCCGCTAAATTTGCCAACCTCCCGCGGGCCGGTAAGCGCGCCGACCAGTTAGCAGGTATGCTCTACCAGAAACCGTTTATGTTATTCATCCACGCAAGCCAGCTTTTGCCTGAAGCATAAAACATGGAAGATTTAAAAACACTAAGAGAACGCGTCCGCCAAAGACGAGCCGCTTTTGCCAAAGCGGATCAGGCCTATTATCAGGCGTTGCAAGCCCATTCTTTTGCCCTTCAGGAACCCGGAGGCGAACTGCCTGATGCAGAGGAAGTGGAAAAGAAGCGGGAAGAGCGGGAGGATGCCCGTTTCAACCTCCAGGCAGCCATCAACTTGCTGGCGCAAATCGGAACACCCCAGGAACTCATCCGCGAAATCCCTGCAAATTTGCCGTTCCTGCTGCTGCCTGTGCGGGTAGAAGCCCGTTACTTCACCTTTCGGTATGTCGTGCGCAACCTGAAACCGGAAGACTGGATTGAGGCAGAAAGTATCCCCGGTGGTGCGCAATACAATCGGACCGGCATGGAATTCGACGAAGAAGGTACGCCGACCTATCAGGTTCCCGCTTTGCATTTTTCCACCAATCCCTTTGTTTTCAATCCGATCAGAAACCAACAGTTCAAACCGGCCAGCAATCAATACATAACGCGCAAAGCAGACCGACACGAACTCTGTATCCGGATTTACCCCGATGAAATTTTCACCGAAGGGCACGAGCAGGCGCTTACGCCCACAGAGTGGGAGGCGGGAAAAGTATTTTGGGAAAAAATTTGTACCCGGGTCGAAACCGAGGAGGCGATCTGGCTGAATTTTACGGCAACGATTCCCCCTGCACGCGCCTCCTGGATCGTGCGGGTGACCAGGCCAGCCAATTTTCCGCAGGGCGGGGAATTACCCACCACGCCTCAATTCTCTGCTCCCCCACCCTTCAAAGACGGCGCTTATACCCTGCCGCCTGTTGCCCATCTTTTACCCGACCGCTTTGTGGTTCGTCTATACAAGGGCGGCCAATTTAAGGAATTTTCGGGCAATCCCATTGCTGAACCTCTTCGTTTGGGCCTTGACCCGACCGACAAACCGTTTGGCAATCAGGAGCAGGCGGCGTTGTTTACCGGCGAAAATGCACAACTGACTGCCCCTGAATACCTGCGATGGATTCACGACCTTGAAACAGCAGAAAGTATGGGGTTGGCCATCCGGGTTGATTTGACAAATCATCCGGAATATCAGGATGGAGTGGACAAAATTTTTGTATTGGGTGCCAAATTTTCAGCCGATGAAACCGAATCCACCCGAATGTTGAACGCGCACCTCGAAAATTGTTTGTACAAAGAAGAGGGTCTGGCTGTTTTGCCCCAAGGCACTCCAACCAATAATTTTGAGGAACAAAAGTCGGGCTTCAACCGCAGGGAAGCTGCATCGCTGGCTTATTTCCGATCGGAATGGCTGCCGGAGCAACCCCATGCTTTAGGTTTGGAAACGGATGAAATGCGCTTGCGCCGATTTTTAGGGTTACCTCAAAATTTCCGCTTGCCGGGCGGCCATCACACCGACATGGACGAAGCACTGCACATGAACAACTTGTTGTGGCATGCTACCTGGGGGTATTACCTGTTGCAGTTTTTTACGCCTGCGCTAAGCGAACCCAAACGCGAATTGCTGCGAAAGTTTTTTTCAAAATATGTCAGCGGAAGGGGCGCTTTGCCCGTTTTGCGGATCAACAGACAACCTTACGGGATTCTCCCGACTACCGCCTTTTCTTATTGGGCTTATCCGGAAAATAATCCCGAAGAAAATTTTCTGAGCAAATTGTGGACCGATTTTCTTTCAAAATTAAACATTCAGTGGAAAGGCTTCAGCCAAGCCATCCAGTCGGTAGCAAACCAGGACACTTTAAATCAGCGATTAGACGAAACCTTTTTAAATATGCTGGCGCTAAGCCCATCCGCGTCCCGGTTTCAGTCGCAGTGGCTGTCCGGAAAAGGGCTAAAAGACTTGCTTACCGACTTGCTTGCCGAAACAGACGCAGACCTAAACAAAATTGTCAAAGCAGAAAATGACTATGCGGAGGCGAATAACAAAGTAAGCGGGGCAGAAGCAGAAATAGCGGGCATCAACAGCGAAATCGTTGGTTTACAGATTGAACTGCATCAGGTATTCAGGGCCTCTAAAGCCGCCATTGTCCGGATGATTAATGAACTTAAACAAAGGGCAACCGCCTTAAAAAATGCTCAAGCGGGATTAAAGGCCCGAAGAGACACGCTTAAAAACCAAAGGGATATCCTGTTTGCTAATAAAGCCGCTTTGCAACAAGCGCGGAGTGAATTAGCCGCAGCCCATGCAGGCATTAGCCCATCCGGTAATTTAAAAGCGGTGCTCGAACAAGCGGGGATAAAAGGGGCATCATTTGATGCGTTTACCAGCGCTTATACTTCCTTTTTACAGGACATGCCACGACCGGTAATTGACGGCCTCCCGCTTGCTGAAGACCGCCCGCTGGAAAAGTTGCCCGGCAAAGCCTGGAATTATTTGGAATGGCTGCAACAGGCTACGCTGATCAAGATTTGGAACAACAACCGGGCCACAGCGCCAGCCGGAGACGGATCGGAAGACAGCAAAGCCGGAGACGCCCTGTTCGCCCTGCTGGCCCGCCAGGCTACCCTGCGCGCCGTTCTGGAAACGGGGCTGCGGATGGAAGAGACCAATCCCGGCCGCTGGCTCTTGAAAGCCAGAAATTTTGATTTGGAACATTTGCAGCCCCCAATCATTTCGTTGGACCCGAATGCGCTTGATCCCAATAACCGCTTACATCAACAATATAAACCCATTGTTGACGCTTACAAAGCTAACCTTACCGCGCCTTTTCAACTCAAAACTGACCGGCGTGAATATTTACCGGGTATCGAGGTTCACACCCTGGCAACCTGGCTGGAAAATGCAGGCGCCAACGCCCAAACCCAATCGCTTGGCGAGGTCGAAACCGCATTAAAACTGTTCAGCACAATGCCTACTGCGCGTTTAGAGCGCCTGTTTACAGAACACTTAGACCTGTGCAGCCACCGCTTAGACGCCTGGATGCTCGGCCTCGTTCATCAACGGCTTGATAAACAACGCCGGGCCAAACCAGAAGGCATCCATCTTGGCGCTTTCGGGTACCTGCTGGGGTTGAAACCCAACCCACAGCGAGCCATTGTGATTGAGGAAGTCCAACCGGTCTATATGCCTGCAAACAGAGAAAATTTCCCAAGGGCAGCGATACCAGTTGTTCACAGCACCGGCGCTCAGCAATGGGGGATCAATCTGGCAAAGAACACAAAGCAGGCGTTTTTCTACATCGGCGACAACCCGAATCCCCGGCTGCGCCTGAACGGGCCTGCCAATCGGGTGGAACCCGAACCGGATGCAAACTACCCCAATAGTGACGGCTACCTGCATTTGCCTTCCTTAGCCCACGCGTCCACTGCCGCCATCCTGCGGGCCGGCTATTTAGGACACCGGGCAGATACCCAAACAGAAGCGCTTTCGATTAACCTGAATTCGCCCCGGGTTCGACAAGCGATGCAATTGTTGGAAGGTATGCAAAGCGGAGGGGGTCTCGGTGAAATATTGGGCCACTACTTCGAGCGGAACCTGCATGAAAACCAATTAGACCGATACCGACTTGACCTTCGGCAGGTATTCCCCCTAAAAGCAATGGAAGGTACGCCCGACACTACTTTATTAGGGAATCTTGACGGCCTTGCCCTGCTCAAAGCATACGCCGCCAATGCTACCGGGTGGCTGAATCAGGTGCGTACTGAAAATGCACAAGGCCAACTTATCCCGATTCCTCCGGTGGATAAACAACGGCTCTCCATGCTTGCACAAGCGCTTGAGACTAATTATCTGGATGCAACCGGCGATTTGTTGTTGGCAGAAAGCGTGTATCAAAATACAAAAGGCAATACCGACCGGGCCGCAGCAGCTTTTCGTGCGCTCAATTCCGGTGGACAGGCTCCGTCGCCTGATTTTATCAATACCACCCAAAACGGCTTTGGCCTCACGCATCGGGTTGGTATTTTATTTGAACAATCAATACCTGGTAATAATGGCGCAGTGTGGACCACTATGGGCAGCCCGCGCGTTGACCTGGCACCAGGACTCAACCGATGGCTTGCCCGCCAACTCCCTCCGCCAACAAAAATTGCCTTTTCGGTCAGTTTGCCTAACGCAAAAAAAGTCGTGATAAAATTGGCTAACCTCGAAATAGAGCCGCTTGATTTGCTTTATGCCTGCCCTACTACCTTCCGTACTGGCGGACAAAGCGCCTTGCAATTGTGTGTGCAACTGAAAGCGAATGCCTTATACGGAACTGCCGAAAATGAACTTTTTGAGGTAGACTTCAGCGATCGCACTGGTTTCAATGAAGCGGATGTCAGCATTTACGAAATCAGCGCTTTGCTGGCTTCCTTGCGTACCCTCCTTTCCAACAGCCGGGCGATGACCCCTGCTGATTTTGGGCAGCCGGGCAGCGGGGACAATGGTGTTGTCATGACACAACCCCTTCAATCCCGGTTATTAGGTTATGCCGCGCCTGGAAATAAGGTATTCCAGCTTATAGGATCACTGAGGAACAGCGCCACTGATTTGAAAAACGCCCGATCAGCAGGACTTGATCTTGAGGAGATCAGGAGCAAAAGCTGGTTGCTTTTCGGGCATTTGTTCCAGGCATTCCTGCTTGGCGTGGAAGAAGCCGGGGCAGAAGGCGCTTTTGCGATTTCTACGGAAAATATTCCAATGCTGGCAGAAAAAGCAGAAAAAATTGCGCAGGAACTTGAAAGTCGCTTAGATGAAATACAGACGCAATTTGCGGGAATTTCTTCAGATACTGCCCTTTCTTTCAAACAATTGCACAAGGCTGCTGAGGCTCTTCTGGGTCGGAATATCGCTGTAATTCCGGAGTTGCAATTGGCGAATGCCCGGGTTGTAAAAACCGCTTACGATGGCCGGGTCTTCTTGGAAAATGCAGGTTCGGATGCCCTGGATCACTGGCTGAAAGAAGCGGCATTAGTTCGACGTCCGCTGGCTGCATTGCGGCAAATCGTACTCCTGCGTGAACTGTTTGAGGAAGTCGGAGACCGTGAAAAAGTGCCCATAGCCCTACAATTACCTTTTCTTACGGGCAGGCTCCAACCCTGGATCGGAGGGCCTGTTTCGGAAAAAGAATTAGAAAAAATCAGGCCTGAAGAACGGGCTAATCTTTCGTTTGTCTTGGAGGTGCCCGGGGAATTCACGCCTGATTCAGCTTTTTCAGGCTTGTTGGTAGACGAGTGGCCGGAACTGATTCCTTCCGGTAAAACGGATACTGGACTCGCATTTCAATACAACCAGCCCAATACGGAACCGCCGCAGGTGATCCTTTTGGCCACTGCCCCGGTTGAAGGCGGCAACTGGCAATGGGAGCACCTCATGGGCGCTGTCGAAGATGCCCTGGATTTAGCTAAAAAACGATTGGTTTCGCCTGCACAGGTTCGGCAAAATGATGCGTTTGCCCGTGTGTTACCGGCCATTGCACTGCCTTTTACCCCCGAAAACAAAAATATTCCGGTAACGGAACTCAACAGCCCCGACCCGCCGGGGGGATAGGCGGATCTGTATTGGATTTTTTAATGTTTAAATTCATGACCGACAATGCCTGATAAGGACGCTTTTTTATACTGGAGCAGGCTCGCGCCTTCGCCCAACAATGAAGATATAGCCGATGCCTTGCGTTGTGAGGTTCGGGATCCATTATGGCTCCTGGCGCGCCAGTGGCAAATGGGGGAATTTCGGGCCGAAGACGCCGGAACTGCGGCATTTTCACATGTCATAGCTCATACGACCCCCTTGCAATATCTTTCCGGGGCAGGCCAACAGCCTCCCATGCAACTCACGCACGAGACCCCGCTGGATGCGGTTATGGAACGCATAACCCCTGAATTTGACCTTTCCTTACGTATAGAAGCGGGTCGGGAATGGCGGAAACTTCTGTTCAAGGCAAACAAGCAGGCAATTTGGGAGGCATTCCGCCAAAGTCCTTTGTTTCAATTCAAGACCCCTGCGCCGGCGTTCGACCCCGACGACGCCGAACTCAGGGCTTTTTGTCATGAACCCTACGCGCAAACACTGGCGGCTCTTGGCAATGGCCGCACCATTGACGGCGCAAAATTATATAAGGAATTGAAAACCCACGAAGCTTCGGAGTTTCTACCTGCTGAAGACCCCGTTGTCAATGCCTTAGGCAAACAATGGGTGGAATGGGTGCAGCAAAACTTAGGCATTGCCCCTGCCAATGCATCCGCTTGTTGGGATGCATCAAGGCTGGAATACCAGGCAAAGGCTACCGCTATTTTAGCAGGCAATCAGGTAGCTTCCCTACAGGCGCCGGAACACAACGGTCAGTTCATGAACTGGTATACCTGGCAAGAGACTGAAGGATCGGACATCCCGGATGAAGCCCTGAACAAAGCGGCCGTCCAAACCCATCGCAAAACTTTAGTGCCAACCGCTGTTTCCTTCCCGGGTATGCCCCGCGCCCGGTGGTGGGAAATGGAAGACAGTACCATTGACCTGAGCAATATACGCGCCAGCAAAACTGATACGGGGCTGCTACTGATGGCAGAGTTTAGTTTATTGTATAGCAATGACTGGCTACTGACGCCGTTGTCATTACCGGGTGGCCGTTTGTCAAAAATACAAAGTATCCGCGTTACCGACGTTTTTGGGGTTCAGTCCATCATCAATAAGCAATTTGCTGCCGCCACGAATCCTGATTGGCGCTTGCTTCAGGTGGGCGCTGCCAGCCTTGAGGGCTGGCTCTGGCTGCCTCCCGTAAACGCCTCCAGGTTGCAGAGCGAGCCTGTAGAAGCAATCCGGTTTATCCGCGACGAAATGGCGAATATGTGCTGGGCCATTGAAGAAATAGTACCGGACGGGCTTGGTAAAAGCATGGAAGGCGCGAGCACAGCGCTGGGGTTGGAAAACTGGCTGCAAACCTTTGGAACAAGTATTATCGAACCTGTGCCGGCTTCCCAGTCTGAAACTGCCGATTTCAAGTACCGCATTGGTAACACCGTTCCTCCCCACTGGATACCGTTCATCCCTTTCCGACCAGATTCTAATAACCCACAGATCATATTGCGGCGTGCGGCCATGCCCCGCTTGATAGAAGGTCAGCTACCGACGCGCATCCGCCCCCGCACCCAGTTATTGCGGAATACCATAGCTCTGGGCAGTGCCCGTTACGACATTCGGGAAGAAGAAATTCCTGCAATGGGAATTACGGTGCGAAGTATCTGGCGGCGCACGCGCTGGTTGGATGGCAGGATCGTCACGTGGCTGGCTCGGGAAAAAAGTCTTGGGAAATATCCGGAAAGTAGCGGGTTGCAATTTGATCAACTGGTAGATAAATAAACACCAGGAACCCCCAAGTAGGAAATTTCGCCCACTTGCCCATTTGCTTATTAGCACACTTGCCCCTTCCACTCCGCATAGGTACCCAACCCTGCTTCTGTAAGGAAAGGAGCTACCATGCCGACAAACAAATTGCAGTAGTGACGGATAATCTGCTCCTGGTCGCCGTCAAAATGAAGCTCGGAATCCCCAATCCAGCAGTTGGCAAACACCATACTCTGCAAAATCAGGCTGTCGTACAGGCCAGGCGCCCATTCTGGTCGGAGTAGCCCTTTTTCCACCCAATACAACATCAGCATGCGAAACTCGACTTTCCGCGATTCCATCAAGTGTCGGAAATGAGTGCGGAGGGGTTCAATGCGCCGGGCTATTGCCGGAAAATCGAGCAATAGAAATTTGTATTTGTACATCACCCGAAAGGTCGCCTCCGTTTGCTCAACCAGCCAGGCAAAATCAGGTTCGCCTTGCTGACGCAGGACGTGAATTTGCGCATTTAAATCTTCTACCAGATTCAGATACAACTGGTGCACCAGTGCATCTGTGTTTTTATAATGGTAAGTCAGATTCCCGGGGCTGATGTCCAAAGCGCCTGCAATGTTCCGGATGCTCACGCGTTCGCTGCCAATGGAGTTGAACTGCCGAAGCGCTTCTTCCAGAATTTTGTCTTTTGTTGTCGGCTTGTTCATCGGTTGACTTGGTTTTTTTGTCGAAAACAAAGATAGTACAATTGTACTAATCAAATTGTTTTAGTACATTTGTGCTAAATTAGATGTTAGACATTAGATGTTAGGTGTTAGACAGGGGAATCTGGAAGCGTGCAAGAATAACCCACAAAATACGGACATTCAACCATCTAACATCTTAAGTCTAACATCTTAAGTCTAATATCTTAAATCTAACATTTCAAATCTCAAATAAAATGAAGATTAAATTGGATGAATTGGAACCGAAGCCTGGTAGCCGGGTGCTGGGCGCAGCAGCTGATATTTACGGTGTTTTCGACCATTGGTCAGCAGCAAAAGAAGGGGACAACACCCTGAAGCTGGCGATGAAATTAGTCATCAAGTTTATCGGAGTCGCGGTAATGATCCTGCTTTCGCCTTTCCTGGTGATCGGGTTGGCCATCGCGTTCATTGCAGTTTTCTAAAATGCCCCGGCCATTAAATCACCCGGTCTTTCTGGTTTGTGCAGGCTTATTCATTGCACATCAGATTTTACAAAAAATTGGGCATATTTCCCTGCCCTGGTTAGACAACCACTTGGATTGCCTGCTTTGTATGCCTTTGCTGATGACGGCATGGCTGCTGGAGCGCCGGTATGTGGTCTTTAAAAATCCGGCTCACCGGCTTTCCCTTACAGAAATAGCGGGTGCCACACTGATTTTAGTCCTGCTTTTTGAATTGGGATTCCCCGCGCTTTCCCCACGCTTCACTTCCGACTGGCGCGATGTGCCTGCGTATGCTGCGGGAAGTATACTTTTTTGGAGATTCCTCAATGCCTGACCGTGTGTGCCGCAAGAAAGCCATTTCATACATACTTTAGGAGCGTGTCGTAAATAACTTACTGGTTCGCGCGTAGGCTTTTTCCATCAGGCTGCGTTGATCGTCGGTCGCGTAGCTTAGGCTATGCTCCCTTCTCGCGCCTTGCCTGATGAAAAAATCTGACATGCTGAGCCTGTCGAAGCACCTCGCCCAATTCACGCAACTTATTTACGACACGCTCCTAAATGGTTAAATATTCTACAATTCCATAAATTAAAATAAAATCTATTCTTACCCGAATAGTTTTTTTGCATATCAAAAAATTTAGTGCGGTCAATTCGCACAAAATTGAACACGATGGGCAACGAACCCGATGAAAACGGTATCTTTGATAGGTGGTTTGCACTAAACCAATTTAAGAGAGGAAATCAAACACCAGGAGAAGACAATAAAGCGCGTTATCTGTTCAATTTACCAAAATCTTTGGCCTTAACGACTTGTGAAAGCCCCCACCCTATTTTTACGAACTTCAACCTTTTAAAGTGAAGTATTGCGATACAATGGCGATGCCACCCTGACGCTTAAGACAATTGACCAATCTTAATTGGAAAGAGAAATTGCCTTTGCTAATTTTTTATTTGCAACTCAGAACAAACATTATTTCCTAAGGTATGAAACACATCAACGCACGAATTTTAATCTTATCCCTGATACCCCTACTTGCCTCCATAACTCAACAAGCTATGGCGCAGTGTACAAACCCAAGCATTAACCTCCCTGATCAAAGTCAGCCGGTGAATAATCCTGCCGTTTCATATTGCACGGAATTTACGATTGATCCAAGTGTAACGGGCAATCCGCTGGGATTGTCTATGAACATTACCCATACCTGGCAAGGAGATTTAAGCATCAGAATTATTGCTTGCGGAAATACCCTGATGGTCATGACCCGGCCGGGTGGCGGTCAGTGCGGCGGCGGGTGTCCGTGCGGTAGTCCAAACGATATGGGAGGAACGTATACCTTTGCAGACGGGGGCGGGCCAAATCCAGATCTTGGCGTATCAAGTACCGGTGGCGATTATGGCGTTTCTACCGACCCCTGCGGCGCAGGAACGGTAAGCTCCTTTGCTGAACTCCTCGCCGGCTGCCCCTCATCTGGAACCTATACTTTTACTGTTTGCATCACAGACCACGCAGACGCCGACATTGGCATTGCGACCAATGTGACGCCAATATTTGCAACCAACCCCCTTTGTGGTTGTACCGATCCCGCAGCATCCAATTACAACCCTGCTGCCAACGTGGATGACGGAACTTGTATGTATTGTAATTTCTCAGCCGATGCAACAGTAACCCAGCCAACCTGCGGCCAAAATAATGGCGCCATCAGCGTTACGCCAACAGGTGCGGGTTTCACGTATGCCTGGTCGCCGGCAATCACCAACAATTCAAGCGTCAGCAACCTTGCCCCCGGCACTTATACGATCACGGTGAGCCAGGCTGGCTGCACCAGCATCACAACAGTAACCTTGAACCCCAGCACCCCGGTAAGTGTAACCGCAACGCCGACAAACGGAACCTGTGGACTTGCCAATGGTTCCATCTTTGTATCGCCAAACGGCCCGGGTCACAGCTACAGTTGGTCGCCTCCAACCGTCACCGGTGCCAACCCCATCAATCTTAGCCCCGGGGCTTATACCGTCACCGTCACCGCTCCCGGGGGCTGTACCGGAACGGCTACTGTTTTAGTCAATACGACGCCCCCTGCAGCACCCATGATTACGGGACCACTTAGTTTTTGTGCGGGTAATGCAACCATTCTGAATGCCGGAGCCGGATATCAGAGCTATGTCTGGTCAAACGGCGATGTCACGCAGCAGACCGTAGTCTTCGCGCCCGGCGTATACAGCGTAACGGTAGTCAACTCAGACGGCTGCCAGGGAACGACCAGTGTAACGGTCATCCAAACGCCGCCGCCTACGCCGCCGATTAACGGGAATTTATCCTATTGCGCCGGTGCCTTTACTACGTTGAGCGTACCCGGGGGCTTTAACAGCTACTCTTGGTCAAATGGATCTACGGGAGCGAGTACAACCGTTTCCTCTCCCGGAACATATACTGTAACCGTGACTCAAAACGGTTGTACCGGCACAAACTCAGTTACAGTAACAGAAGTACCCACTCCCCAGCCGACGATTTCAGGGGCACTTGCCATTTGTGCAGGCAGTTCAACCACCCTGACTGTAAATGGAAATTACTCCTCCTATGCCTGGTCGGGCGGCGGTGGCAATGGCCCTTCACGGGTTGTTTCAAATCCCGGAACCTATACAGTAACTGTCACGCAAAACGGTTGCACCGGCACTGCTTCCGTCACGGTTACCGTGTCGCAGCCTCCTTCGCCCGTCATCACCGGCGCTTTGAGTTTTTGCCCCGGAGATGGTACCATCCTGAATGCCGGGAATGGTTATTCGAGTTACCAATGGTCAAACGGCGGGTCTACAACAGCCACGTTGAGCGTTGGCACACCCGGAACCTATTCGGTGACGGTGACCAATGCGGCAGGATGCGTGGGAACTGCTTCGGTCACAGTTACCCAAAGCAGCATCCCGACGCCAGCCATCAACGGCAACACCAGCATTTGTGCGGGTCAGTCAACGACCCTGACCACAGGCAGTTTTTCATCTTATGCATGGTCTCCCAGCGGCTCTACCCAGTCAATTAACGTAAACGCCCCCGGCACTTATAGGGTCACCGTTACAAATGCTGCCGGTTGTCAGGGCAGTGCCAGTGTTACAGTGAACCAACCGGCCTCACCTACGCCAACCATTGTTGGCAACAATAGCATTTGCGTTGGCGAGAGCACAACCTTAAATGCCGGGTCTGGATTCAGTAGCTACCTTTGGTCGCCCGGAGGCAGCACGGCACAACAAATTACTGTTTCGGCAGGAGGCACTTATAACGTCACGGTTACCAACGCTGCGGGATGCCCGGGAACGGCAACTTTTAACGTTTCTCAGGCGTCGTCACTCACCCCAGTGATCAGCGGTATTTTAAATTTTTGTCCGGGTGATCAGACTGCGCTGGGCGTGGTGGGCACTTACGCTACTTATACCTGGTCAACGGGCAGTACGAACGCCAGCATCAATGTGGGAACCGCCAATACCTATTCGGTCACGGTAACCAGTGCCGGGGGTTGTATCGGCTCCACTTCCGTGAGTGTTGTGCAATTGCCAACCCCGACCCCGGCGATCACGGGCGATCTGGATTATTGCGCCGGCCTTACGACCCAGCTTAATGCAGGCTCCGGGTATGCGAGTTACCTCTGGGGCAGTGGAAGCACCGGGCAGTTCGACACCATTTCCACCCCGGGTTTGCAGTCGGTCACTGTCACAAACAACTTAGGCTGTGAAGGCACAGCAACTGTTACGGTGGTGCAAAACCCGAACCCCACGCCGAACATCACCGGTCTGACTGCCATCTGCCCTACCAACGGATCAACCGTGCTTCAGGTAAGCGGCGGCCCTTATATCAATTACCAATGGTCTACCGGCCAGAGCAGCGCCTCAATTACGGCTGACTCAACCGGCTCGATTGAAGTTACTATTACGAATAGCAATGGCTGTATCGGCAATACCCAGACTCAAATCACCCTGCTGCCTCCACCTATGCCCACCATCAGCGGCCCGGCGGCCATCTGCGAGGGTACAAGCGGTACACTGGTGGCCAGCGGCGGTTTCACCGATTACAGTTGGTCAACCGGAAGCAATACCCAAAATACGACCGTTTCCGCAGCCGGCAATTATGACGTTACCGTAACCGACAGCAATGGCTGTGCGGGATCAACGAACTTTGATGTTACCGAAAATCCGTTGCCGGTCGTTTCCATCGCCGGCGATCTGGATTTTTGCGCAGGGGAATCCTCCCAGCTCAATGCAGGCGCCGGATTTGCAAGTTATCAATGGAGCAATAGCCAGACCGGACAATTCAATACCGTTAACGCCAATGGTAATGTTTCGGTAACGGTTACTGATGCTGCGGGTTGTCAAAACTCAGCGACGGCTTTAGTGACCGAATATAACCTGCCCCAGACTCAAATTGCAGGCAGTTTTAGTTTTTGCATCAACGGCACTACGACCCTGAGCGCAGGTGGCGGTACTTTCGCTGCTTATCTTTGGTCAAACGGCTCTACGACGCCTTCCATTTCCACAGGCCAGCCAGGCGACTATGCCTTGCTTGTCACGGATGCCAACGGATGCTCGAACGGTGATACCGTGACGGTGCAAGAACTCACTGAACTGACGCCATCGGTAACCGGCGACCTGGCTTTCTGCGATGGGGAAACCACCCTGCTCGACGCGGGAACCGGCTACAATACTTACCTCTGGTCGGATGGCAGCGATACACCGCAATTGACCGTGAGCAGCTCTGGCACCTATAGCGTGACCGTTTCCAATGCCGATGGTTGTATAGGCCAAACGTCCGTTATTGTTGTCGAAAACCTCCTTCCGGTGGTCAGCATCAACGGCGCAGCTACTTTCTGCGAAGGCAGTACCAGCACGCTTTCCGCAACATCGGGTTTTGAATTGTATCAATGGACAGGCGGTTTAGACACAGCAACCATTCCGGTGACTTCCGGTGGCAATTACCAGTTGACGGTCACCGATGTGAATGGTTGCCAGAATACGACCTCCTTTGCTATCCAGGAAATTCAGTTACCGACGCCTTCAATATCCGGAATTCCGGCTTTCTGTCCGGGCGCTTCCGCAACGCTGACCGCAAACGCGGGTTACCAAAATTACTTGTGGAATAACGGCCAGACTGTAGCAACCATCTCCGCTGCGACGACGGATGATTTCAGTGTCACCGTCACGGATGCATTTGGTTGCACCGGCAGTACTACTGTTCAAGTTGCAGAATACGTTACTTCAGTCCCGGTTATTTCCGGCGTACTTGACTTTTGCCCCGGCATTGGCACGTCGCTGAACGCCGCAGGAAATTTCGTCAACTATTCCTGGACGGGCGGCATACAGTCACAGGCGCTTTCGGTTAGCCAGCCCGGGGTTTATGGCGTAACCACAACAGATGGCAATGGGTGTCAAACCAATGCGGCTGTTACCGTGTCAGAATTTACCGTTACCCCTCCCGGCATCACAGGTATTGATGAGTTTTGCGCAGGTAGTATGACCACCATTACGGCCCAGCCGGGTTATGCGAGCTACCAATGGTCGAACGGAACGCCAGGCAACCAATTGACCCTCAGCACCGGTGGCACTTATACCGTAACGGCAACAGATGTTAACGGATGTTTGTCCAACGCTTCAATTACCATTACCCAAAACCCCTTGCCTGTTGCGGCCATCAGTGGCGACCTGGATTATTGTATCGGCAATTCCACAACTTTGGACGCCGGAGCATCTTTTGCCGCTTATCAGTGGACCGGGGGCGCGGCGGCGCAAACCTTGACGGTCAACACGCCGGGAACTTATAACGTCACGGTAACCAATGCGTTTGGCTGCCAAAGTTCAACGGCTGTGAGCGTTATTCAAAATCCGCTGCCGCAACCTCAGATTCTCGGAACTGCTGCTTTTTGTGATGGCAATACCTCCACGCTAAGTTCCAATACGGCTTTCGCCAATTACCTTTGGTCAAATGGTGCCTCCAACGCAGCCATTACGGTGGCGGCCAGCGGTAACTACGGATTGACGGTCACCGACAACAATGGCTGCGTCAATTCCACTGCCCTTGCCGTTACCGAACATCCTTTGCCACAATTTAATATTCTTGGCGATCTGGATTTCTGCGACGGTCTGAGTTCAACACTCAGCGTAAGCAATCCTTACCCAACCTACCTCTGGAGCAACCAGAGCAGTGCAGCGTCTTTACCGGTCAACAGCAGCGGCAATTATTCCGTCACGGTCACCGATGCGAACGGCTGTCAGAATTCCAATACGGTTGCAGTGGTGGAATACCCGCTTCCGCAGGTTGCCATCACCGGAACCCTGTTTTTCTGTGAAGGCAGCAGCACGACGCTGAATGCGCCTTCCGGCCTGGCTGCTTATGCCTGGAACAATAACCCGGGCGCAGCAAACCTTACGGTAACGACTCCCGGACAATACACCGTTATCGGAACAGGTGCCAATGGTTGCAGTGCTACTGCAACCGCAAGCGTACTGGAAGCAGATGTTCCGGTTGCCGTCATCAACCCGGTTTCGGAGCTCGACTGCGCCACCCGCGAAGTGGCGCTGAGCAGCAATGGTTCAAGCCAGGGCAACGGATTCCTGTATCTGTGGAGTGGCCCGGATATTCAGGCCAGTGAAGCGAATAGCCCAAATCCGATGGCCGGAATTGCAGGTGCCTATACGCTCACCATTTCTGACCAGACTTACAATTGTCCAACTGCTACGGCCACCATTAATTTGATTGACCTCGCTTACGAGCCGGCTGCCAGCCTGTTGGTGACCGATGTGCTCGATTGCAATACAGCTTCCGTTCAACTGAACGGTTCCGGTTCTGAAAGCGGCCCGGGTATTGTTTACCGGTGGTACGATGCAGCGGGGAATTTGCTTTCCTCCTCCGGTGCCCAAAATTCTTACCAGGTTGGTCAGGCCGGCGCTTATACGCTGGAAGTTTTTGACCAGCTCACGTCCTGCGTTTCGACTGTGAGCGCTACGGTAGATTCGGATTTCAACTACCCGGTTGCCAACGCCGGCTCGCCAAGGCACCTTGATTGTCGCAACAAACTTGACTTGCTTGACGCAACCGGATCGAGTCAGGGAACGCAGTTAAGCTATGCCTGGTCTACGAGCTTAGGCAATATTGTGCAGGGATCTGGCACGACAACGCCTGCCATCAATGCACCAGGCACCTACAACTTAGTGGTAACCAATAATCAAAATGGCTGCACCTCCAATGCATCTGTTCAGGTCACGCAAAACATCCAGCAACCCAATGCCAACGCCGGGCAGGATCAAACCCTGAACTGTGTAATTTCATTGGTTACCCTGGACGCTTCTGCCTCGGTCGCTTCCCAGCCGTTGTACCGTTGGGTTGTTGCCGGAACTGCCGACACAGTGGCCATTACGCCAACCTTAGATCTGAATGTACCCGGCAATTATGTGCTCTGGGTCATTGACAACCTGAATGGATGCGCCGATAGCGACGTCGCCAACGCTTTGTTGGACGAAGCTTTTGTACAGGGTTTTTCGGTTACCACAGACCAGCCGACCTGCTTCAACGACACGGATGGCAGCATCGTCGCGCATAGTGTCCAGGGAGGAACACCGCCATTCGTATACAGCCTGAACGGTGCCGCTTTCCGTCCGGGGGGCGTTTTCAATAACTTAGGCTCGGGCGAATACAATATTCTGATTCAGGACGCTTTAGGCTGTGAATACCAGGAAGATGCTTACATCGAAGTATCCAATGACCTTCGTGTAGACGCCGGCCCCGATCAGTTTATTGATTGGGGAGATTCTGTGCGTATACAAGCCCAGGTCAATGTCCCCTCCGATGAAATTACTTCGATGAAATGGCAAAGTCCCGGCACACTACCTTGCGCAAATTGCCCGGAATTAGTACTCGGCCCATTGGAAACAACCGCCTATTCAATTGTCGTATCCGACGAAAATGGCTGTGTTGCCAGAGACCAGGTGACCGTTTTTGTGCGCCGCAACCGCGATGTTTTCATCCCGAATGCGTTTTCGCCTGATAACGACGGCACGAATGATGTGCTGATGATTTTTGCGGGCGATGAAGTGGTACGCGTTAAATCGTTCCAGTTGTTCAACCGCTGGGGAGAATCTGTCTTCGAAGTCTACAGTTTCCAGCCCAATGATCCGATTTATGGCTGGAATGGCACAGGAAGAGGTGGGCAGATTTTCAACGCGGCCGTATTTGTTTACCTCGCTGAGGTTGAATTCATAGATGGTAGCACGCAGTTGTACACTGGAGACGTGTCGCTGATCCGGTAACGGATGGTTTTATTAAAAAACGACAGGAGCCGCCCCGGTCTTGGGGTGGCTCTTGTTTTTTATGGTTGCAGCATCAAGCCGTAATAAATCAAAAAAAAGGTAGATATTTGTCTTTCAAAATTTACAAACAATTATGGCCGGCGAAAAAATCATTTTTTCCATGTCGGGGGTGAGCAAAACCTTCCCGCCCAGCAAACAAGTCCTCAAAAATATATGGCTCTCTTTTTTTTATGGCGCTAAAATTGGCGTGCTGGGTCTCAATGGCTCCGGAAAATCTACACTCCTCAAGATCATTGCGGGCTTAGACAGCAATTATCAGGGGAAAATCGAATTCGACGGCACCTACAAAATTGGCTACTTAGAGCAGGAGCCTGTGCTGGATGAAACCAAAACGGTGCGCCAAACCGTGGAAGAAGGGGTGCAGCACATTGTGGACACCCTGCGGGCTTATGATGAAATCAACCTCAGGTTAGCTGAACCGATGGACGATGACGAAATGATGAAAATCATTGATCGCCAAAGCGAACTCATGGAACAGCTTGACCACCACAACGCCTGGGAACTCGATCACCGCCTCGAAACCGCCATGGATGCCCTGCGATGCCCGGAAGGCGATGTGCCCGTCAAAGTGCTTTCGGGTGGCGAACGCCGCCGCGTAGCGCTATGCCGGTTACTCCTCAGCAACCCGGATATCTTGCTCTTAGACGAACCGACAAACCATTTGGATGCTGAATCGGTGGACTGGCTGGAACAGTACCTCCAAAGTTTCCCCGGCACCGTCATTGCAGTAACCCACGACCGCTATTTCCTAGACAACGTAGCCGGCTGGATACTCGAACTCGACCGCGGCGAAGGCATCCCCTGGCAAGGCAATTACTCCTCTTGGTTAGAGCAAAAAGCCCAACGCTTAGAACAGGAAGAAAAAACTGAATCGAAGCGGCGAAAAACACTGGAGCGCGAATTGGAATGGATCCGAATGGCTCCCAAAGCCCGCCAAAGCAAAGGCAAAGCCCGCCTCAATGCTTATGAAAGACTGGCCGATGAAGACAGCAAAGAAAAAGAAGCGCGCCTTGACCTGATTATCCCGCCTGGCCCGCGACTCGGCGATGTGGTCATCGAAGCGCACAACCTCAGTAAGGGGTTCGGCAACCGCCTTTTGTTTGAAAACCTTAGTTTTTCCATCCCGCGCAATGCCGTAGTGGGCATCATCGGCCCTAATGGCGTGGGTAAAAGTACCCTGTTCAAAATCATCATGGGGAAAGAGCAGCCCGATAGCGGTGAAATCGTCATCGGTCCCACGGTAAAATCGGCTTATGTGGATCAAAGCCACGAAGGTTTGCTGCCCGATAAAACCGTGTATGAAATCATTTCAGAAGGCAATGACCTGATCACGGTTGGCAACACCTCCATCAACGCACGCGCCTACATCAGCAAATTTAATTTTGCCGGAGCCGACCAGCAGAAAAAGCTCGGTATCCTGTCCGGTGGCGAGCGCAACCGCGTACACCTCGCCATCACACTCAAAGAAGGCGGCAACGTGTTGCTCCTCGACGAACCAACCAACGACATTGACCTCAATACGCTGCGGACTTTAGAAGACGCGCTGGAAAATTTCGCCGGCTGCATCCTTGTAATCTCTCACGATCGCTGGTTCATTGACCGGCTCGCTACCCATATCCTCTCTTTTGAAGACGAAGGGGAAGTGGTGTTTTTTGAAGGTAACTATACCGACTACGAACGCGCCAAAAAGGAACGACTCGGCGATGTGAAACCGCACCGGCCAAAATTCAAGAATGTGATTAATCAATAAACTTATTGTATTTATTGGTATCTATTTACCACCCGGTTCACTAATGTCCTGGAAGCTGTGTTCCACAGCGCTTTCCGTTCCGTGTCGTCCGCGTCGGGGACGCGGATTCAGCGGATTGATGTGCTGAATTCCCTCAGCAGCGGCTTCACTTTGGTGAGGTTCCGGACAGGTTTCGTTTTAGCGCTGAGAATCCGCCACGACAAGTTGTCCGAATCCGACGGCATCCGGCAAAT
>Ga0163154_10000026_pt1 | contig 193806 bp, 183 predicted proteins | sample OliLakLV19MP9P1_FD_148649 | JGI IMG/M metagenome (GOLD analysis project Ga0163154, IMG submission 148649) | Freshwater microbial mat bacterial communities from Lake Vanda, McMurdo Dry Valleys, Antarctica - Oligotrophic Lake LV.19.MP9.P1 | ecosystem: Environmental > Aquatic > Freshwater > Lake... | reverse complement strand
GTCTAATAAATCTCCGGTCGCAATAAATGAGGCACTAAATGCTTTTCCAACTGCTTCGCCTTCTTTAATTCCAAGAACCTCAAGCATTGCCCGGTTCACAATCGCTTGTTTTTTGGCATTGGCTCCCAAGCTGATTTTTTTTGTGTCGGAGGGTTCTATAATTCCTGCTTCCGATGCTATTTCGACAAAATCCAAAGAAGCAGAATCTGTTGCCTCAAACTCATCACTCTTTGTTGTAACCCCAAGTACTTGTGAATCATTAACCGATGTGCCAGTAACAGATATGTTTAATTGGGCGAAGTACCCCACCTTTTGAACTTGCTTGCTGTCAGCATCCCGCAAAACCATATAGGAACCGTTCTCACAATCACTCGTATTTTGCTCGCATTGTTTTTTATCCCATAATAAAAGCGGTGCTTTGACCCATTTTCCAAGCTTTTTCCCTTCAACATCTCGCCCTGCTTCTCCACTAGCATCCTCTGAAAGATAGGTTTCTCCCCAGACTTCTTCCCCTTGCTGATTTCCTTCAAGTCGCTTTGTGTAGCCTAAAATTTTTGCAGAGGGTGCGGGCGCTTCTCGTACCCTCACCCAGGCCCCTGGCTCTATAGCAAACTCGACATCCTGAATTTTCTCACCTGACTTAGCTTCTTGTTCGTCTCGTGTGGTAGAAACTCCAGCAACTTGACCTTTTGTACTTTCATCCTCCATCGCCAACTCATTACTTTCAAAGATCTTCCCTTCTATAGGCTGGATCGCTGACTGCTTAAGATAATCACTTGTTACCCCGTATACTGCCATATCGGAAACAGAGTTTTGAAAATTAACCCGTCCGACAACGGCAATAAGCGGAAGTGCCATCACTACATGGGGGGTTTGATTAAAATCAGCAAGAGTTTTATCATTTATTTTCACTTTTGATCCGGGTTGAATGCTGACATCTGCCTGCTTCATTTCATCAAGACTCGCTATCCTGGAGACAACTAATTGTTCCAAACCATAGCCCATCGACACTAAGAACACAATTGCGCCAAATCCTATTGCCATACCACCAATCGTTATTACGGTACGCGCTTTCTTGGCTTTCATATTACGAATGGAGAGCTCAATAAGTGCCACCCGCGATATAGATCCTACTTTATGAACATTAAGAAAGCGCAGAGCTGTTGCATATACTACTTGTAGTGGTTTGCCAACGCCCGCCCTTACCTTTTGAGGGACAAGGCTTTTCTTGCCAATCCACTGCACTACCTGTGCTGTTATATACACCAAAAGTAATAGTACAAAAGTTATAGTTTGGATAAGCACACGAGGATTGAAGTGCGGAAGGTGCGAACGGAAAAACGGAGCATGAGTCCGAGGGGTGGAGAAGGACCGCTTTTGCTCATCCGGACTTAATCGGGCTTTGGCAAGCACTACTTTCTTAATATCTTCACCTGGTCTTTTGAAAAATCTTTTCTCCATAGCATTTTTATTCAGAACTCATTTGTGTTTCTGACAGTCCTCTCTTGCTTCTCACATGACTCATAAGTTCACTTTTATTTTCCTCGGTATAGATACCGACAACTTCTCCATTAAACATTTTAATCGCAGTCTTCGCATATTTCAGATATTCCAAGTCATGCGTCACCATAACAATTGTCTTTTTTTCATCAGTGTTGAGTTTTTGCAGTAACTGCATAAGTGCTTGTCCTGATTCAAAGTCTAAATTTCCGGTTGGCTCATCAGCAATAATAAGCTCCGGATTGGTAACGAGTGACCTGATAAGAGCAATCCGTTGCTGCTGTCCGCTAGAAAGTTCTGACGGGAGATAGTCCCCCCAGCTTTCCATCTGAATTGTCTTGAGTAGTTCTTGCGCTTTTGTGCGTGCTTGCAGGGTTTCTTCGCCTTTCAACAACAGTGGAAACGCAATATTTTCTAGTACTGTCAGTGATTTTATCCAATTTGGCTGCTGGTAAACCATGCCAATATGATTTTTTCTAAATTCTGAGCGATCATCTTCTGAGGCCAACGCGTAAAGATTAGTATCAAGCAATGTTACTAATCCAGTGGTTGGGCACTCAAGCCCTAAAAGTGCATAAAGAAGTGTCGATTTCCCACAACCTGAGGGACCGAAAATAATTGAAAAATCTCCCTGTTTTATTTCAAAAGAGATATCTTTTAGTATCTGCACATCCTGTGAGCCTACACGGAATGACTTATTCACATTTTGCACTTTGATTACTGGGTTCATTTATTTAATCCTCCCAAGAATCCAAAAACTTCTTGTAGGTTTTGAATAACAAGATTGAAGGCATTGTCTGTTGCTTTGGGTGTGATTGCTACCATATCTATTGAAATGCCTTGGTTGCCGACTTTATCCTTTGAGAGAGCTCTTAGATGATAGACCTTGGAAGGGGTCAGTCCTGAGATTATCACGAGATGGTTGGTCGCTGCACTAGAATCTTCCTGCGTTTTTTGCGCGTAGGTGGTGCCTGTCCCTTCGCCAAACTCTACTTGAGAAGTTGATGGTTCGTCAGTATTCCAGCTAACTACCAATTGTGCCTGCTGCTCTTGTCCAGTTGATGAGGCAATTGACACATTCGAGCCTTCCACTTTTAGTTCTGAAATCTGTGGTGGTCTGGTGTCAGTTGCAGTTGTCACTTTCTGAATATCTGATACTGCCTCGTTGCCGATCTTATCCCGCCCTCTCACAATCAACGAATAATTAGTTTGTGGAAGAAGTCCTCGGAGTATTAATTTATGTTCTCCTTTTAATAAAGCAACGTTTACCTCATCCCGAGCTGCTCCTACATCTCCTTCAGGGAAATAGGTCACAATACTTGATGCTTCTGTATTTGTCGTCCAACTCACCAGGAGAGTAGATTGCGCTGTGTTTGATACCTGCTGTACACGGACATTTGAGATTTTCGGCCGTGGGAGTGTCTGGAATGAGTTGGTATCCCCTTCATATTCACTGCCATCTGAGTCAAAGGTGTTGATCTTGTAATAATACTTTGTCCCATCATCCAAGCTTGCTAGTTCTTCTGTGTACGTAGTTTCTGCTGTAGAAGTAGAGATAGCTTTCACAGCTCCAAAACTGGTGGATTTGCCATAATATATTTTTACAGACGAGGCCCCGTTCGTAGTAAACTGGACAATGGCGGAAGTAAGGCCTATATTTTTGGCTGTTGCTTCTTTAATACTCGGCTTGGGACTCGTAGAAAAAGTTTTCTCGGCACTTGTTCCGGTATTCCCATCCTCATCTGACCATTTAGCTTTATAGTAGTAGGTAGTCCCGGCTGAAAGATTAGATAAAATAATTGAATGAGCGGTGACTTGATCTGTGCTAGAAGCATCCACGCTGCCATAAGTATCACTAGCTGTTCCATACGAGATCTTAGAATCAGATGTTCTGGAAGTAGCCCAGGTGATAGTGGCTTTTTTTGTAGTGATAGCAGAGACAGTCGGGCCTGAGGATAAATCAGCTGGAGCAGAAAAAGTTCCTTTTGGAGTTAAAGTCACAGCATTTGTATATGAAGGAGCAGCAATGGAAGCAGAAGAGGTATCATAACTACCCACTCTCCAATAAAACTTAGAGGAAGTCGCGACTGTATCCACATACGCGGTACCAGAGGTAGTTGTTACATCTGTCCAGGTTACTCCATCCGTCCCTCTTTGAACTTTATATGTGAGTGAGCCTGTGCCTGTGTAGGCGGGCGCTCCCCAAGCCAAAGAGGCTCTCCATAAAGATGAGGCTTTAATAGATGCATCAGAGGCAGATACATTAGTAGGTGGATCTGGCAGTGTTGAGTTTAAGGTAAAAGTTCCGGTAATCACATTTGAAGGAGAATAATTGGATTGATCATCAACTGCTACTACATACACAGTGTTGCTCCCTTTTACAGCGCCACTCATAGTTCTAGCAGCGACAGTTCTTGCGGTGCTCGTGTCTATATAGGTAGCAGTATTACTCGTAATGGTTGCAAGAGTGCTGGGTGGGGCAGTATTTACCATATAGTAATAATGGGTAATAGATCTGCCAGAGCCGGGGGTAGCAGCTGGCCAGGAAAAAGCAAAGGAGTTAGAAGTACTCGTTGAAGGAGCGACGGTTACAGCGTCTGAACCTCCAAACGTCGGAGCAGCTCCGCCATAAAGTAAGAGTCCTGTTCTGTGGGTTGAAGAGGAAGAGGTGTTACAGGCTGTATCTACGGTTCTAAAGTAAACAGTGTTATTCCCTGCGACAATGCCCGCACCATCTTGGGCATTGGTGAGAGCGTAGGTAGCAGTGGCCGCTGGGATATAGCTTACGCTACAGAGAGAATCTGTTTGAGTACCCAACCAAGCACCACTATTAGAGTTAATCTGGTATTGATACCCCAACACTCCTGAGTTGCTATCAGAGGCTGCTGTCCCACCCGTGATAGGCCAGGTAAAACTCATATCCACCACATTAGAGAAAGAGGAACCAGGAGTGGAGATACTGGTTACATTAGTAGGCGAGGTAGCATCTTGTCTAAATTGAAAAGAAGCAGAAGACCCCGTAAAGACATTGTTGCCATTATCTATAGCTTTCATATCGACAAAATAGGTTGTCCCAGAAACGAGTGCAGACGAAAGGTATGAAGCTGAAGACAGATCGAGTGTTGTGCTGGAAGTAATAAAACCACAGGTTGTGCCGGTTGTTGCAACTGGTGAATTGGTGAGAAGTCCAGCGGTTGTCGAGGGATCTGAGCTAGGAGTTGCCCCTAAATAGACACAATAGCCCTTAAGCCCACTTCCTCCTCCATCATCTTCTCCCGCGGTCCAGGAAAAATATGGACTTACTGCATTATTCCAATCATTGGAAGCCACACTCCTCCCCCCTGATGATGCTGTGGCCATTGTGATACTAGAAGCATTTGTTGGCGGAGCGATAATATCATATGGCGAGAATGCAGTTGAGATATCGTTAACAGTCGGTGTAGCAGAAGTATCCGCACTCGTTAAAGTAATTTGGTACTGGATGTATTGTTGTCCATCCGTCATACAGTTATTTGAAGAGATATCTGAACCAGAACTAATAGCAGTACAAGAAGAAAAAGCTGTAGCTCCAGACATGGTCGAGCTATTTGAACTCCTCGCTTTCACAGTCACGGTAGAACCAGAGGAGTTGTAGGTTAAAATACCCCAATAACTGCCTCCAACATTTGAATCAAAGATATTTGAAGTCAAAGTTCCAGAGCTGGCATAAGAATTTAGACTGAAATTATCAACATACACAGTTTTGTTGGCTTTCACCTGCACTCCATAGTTCCTTGAAGCATTTGCGCCGGTGAGCGTTCCTGAAAGTTTATACCACCCACTTCCGACCGAGGTGTATGTAGTAGGTAGCGTTGCCCCATTGTAAAAAAGTTCTGCATCTGCCGAAGAAACTGCCGCCCCCGTGGTGTAGACATAGGCTGTTAAATTATACGTGTTGGTATCTCCAACATTGACAGCTTGAGTGAAGTCTAGAGCAGTGTCACCGTTTACCAGCTTTGCTGAACCAGCTGAGCTAGTGTAGGTGGTTATCGTATCTCTGGTGGCTGTCAGAGCAGGATAACGGATAATAACAGTGCCGGAGCCACCATTGCCGCCAACGTTAGAAACAGAGTGTCTTGTACCACCTCCACCACCACCGCCACTATTAGCTGCCCCGTTTGTTCCGCTATAAACTCCGACACTTGATACATTGTATCCTCCAATACCGCCGCCACCTGTTCCAGCATTGCCCCCATGACCAAGGTAAGTCCCGAGAAATAAACCTCCACCGCCACCGCCGCCAGCATAGACTATTGAGGTCCCTGAAATTGAAGAACTCAATCCTACGCCGCCAGCTCCACCCATGTACTGATAAGGAGTTTGTAGACCAGTCCCTCCTACCGCACCAGCTCCACCGCCGCCACCAGAGCCTTGTTCTTGAGATCCTGCAGATCCACCAGTAAAACCTTGCCCTGCAGTCCCGCTGCCACCAACAAGACTTCTGTAACCGCTGCCACCACCAGAGCTACCGGATTTCCCGATTCTTGCAGCGTTCGCCAAATCACCACCAGCGCCTCCGCCGCCTCCCCCAAGGGCAGTAACAGTACTAAAGGTTGAATTAGACCCAGATACTCCGGAGTTATCTGTAATGCTGAAGACTCCGCCAGATCCCCCGGCACCAATAGTGACTGTAAGGGCGCTGCTGGTGACTGCTAAAGACCCACTCAAAAGCCCTCCTGCACCACCACCACCACCTCCTGTATATCCGCCAGTTTGGCTACCACCACCACCTCCACCACCTCCTCCAACCACGAGATATTCAACATTCGCTGCGCCATTTGGAGTAAAAGTGCCTGAAGATGTAAAGGTGTGAATTGTGTAACCGCCACTTGTAGTTATTGTCCCACCGGTGGCAGAGAACGAATCCCATGAGGTTAAATTTGTTTCGAAATCGGTATTGGTGAGTTTTTCGGTATTGGTTAAAGTTAATTGCCCGGCAGTAGTGGTGGCATCAATACTTGAGGCTGAAGAGTACTGATTAGTAGTTGAGGCACCTACTCCGCTGCTCCAATCAGTTTGAGTCCAGGGAGCAGGGGCCGCAAAAATCTTGGTGATGCCTTTAAGGGTCAGATACGATCCGGCGACCAGGCCTATCGATATAAAAAAGAGACCAACTAGGTTAAGTTGAAACCTATTGAGGGTAAACCTGGGCGCGAATAAATAATGATAGATCTTTTGCATATTCTTTAGCTATATTTAACTAATAGAAGTATAGACTATAACTCCTGATCTTTAGTATTTAACACCTTGCCTCTAAGCTTTCTCGAGGTATTGCGACACCTTGCCCATCGAAGTAGGAAAGTGGATAAGACTTGGAATAAGCATAGCTACATCGAGCATACTATAGCAACCTCAAAACAGAATGTCAGATTTTGTAGTAAAATTGTTGGTGGTTGATGGTGTTCAAAAATTTCTGTTTGATGACTTCAAATTTCAATCCACCTCTGTTTGCAATTTGTGATTTGGCATATTGCCAAACATGTTCAATTTGATTGTGGTCAGGAGTATAGGGTGGATTACTAAGAGCTTCTTTGAAGATAAGCGCAATGCTTACCGTGCTGAACAAAAGCTACTACGACTGGATCTAGTCCCACCACCTCTTTTTGCCATAGTTTTTGCATAAAAAACGCCCCTTCCAACCTTTAGGTTTCTCTAAAGATCAAAAGGGGCGACTTTTACAATCGCGGTACCACCCTTATTCGCCTAGTACAAAAAATCCGCCTTGAGGGCGGAACTGAAATGAGTACTAAACCTTATTTCAGAGCTCCGTTGCCGACACTCCTTGTCTGATTTTACGGTGGACTTCCGTCGTAGTTGTGGCAGGTGAGCAACCTGTCTTTTCCTACGCAGCTCGTCTATTGCGATAGACTCAAATGCTTTTGGTTATTAATGTGTACTTTATATTATAACAAGAAGCTGAGGAGAGTCAAATTTTTAGTTTTACCGCCATCTAGAGAAAAGCATTCAAGTTTCGTATAATGCCGCTACACGCCTGTGTAGCTCAGTTGGTAGAGCGACGGTATCGTAAACCGTAGGTCGTGGGTCCGATTCCCACCGCAGGCTCAGAGTTTGCTATACTGAACTATGTCAACCCGACCTGTCTCATCTCGCCTCAATCGTCAAGAACAACGAAAGTTTCTCCGTCAGACTTTGATAATGATTGGAGCAGCCGTGGGCTTGATTGTGTTATTCATTTTTGTGATTTTGCCCCAATCAGTCAGTTTAGTTGGTCGATTAACTGGGGCTAATATAGTAGCTGATTTAAGTGACACGCTTTCGCCTCAAGTACCAATTATCTCGGCTCCTCCTACTGCTACCCCGAGTGCTCAACTCAAACTGACCGGCTATGGTGAAGCTAAAAGTACAGTGGTTTTGATTGTTAATGCCAACGAACAGTCTCGTCAGACCATTAGTGATGATGGTCAATTTACTCTAGAAGTTATGTTGAATGAGGGCAGTAATATCATTAGTGCTTATGCAGTTGATGAGAGTAAAAATGAATCTGAACCGAGTCGAAGTTTAACGGTGACTAAGGATTCAGAGCCACCCAAACTTGAAGTGAGTGAGCCTCAAGAGGCTCAACAGTTTGAGTTACGAAAGAACCAACAGATTATGGTTAAAGGTTTGACTGATTCAGCTACTCGAGTCTATATCAATGATCGATCAGCTTTTACTCAAGCAGATGGGGCTTTTAGTGCTTCCTACCAATTGATAGAAGGTGAAAACATCCTAAGAATTAGAGCTGAAGATCCGGCTGGCAACCAAACAACCAAAGAACTCAAAGTGAATTTTAAGCTGTAGTTCTTAAATTTCTTGAAGTTAGAACAATCCCGCAGATAAACAGCCACACAAAAGGTTGAAATAACGTGTTATTAAAGAGGCTGTGGGTCAAGATAGCCCCTAAACTAGCCAAAACCCAACTCGGTAAACCCAAAAAAATAGTTCGGACTTGCCAGAGCAAAAGTACTACCAATAGCGTTCCTCCCAAACCCAAACCAGTCAGAAGCAAGACGGCGATGTTATCAGGTACATGAGCATGATCGGATAAAGCATCGGTAGCTTTGGGTTGTGCCAGATCGGGCAGTGGCACAAAAAGACCGCGACCAATCATCCACTCCCAGGGTTTGAGTTCAGAAAAGAATGAGTCGGTGGTCGTTGTCCGAGCGGTGATAGTAGAGGTGCGAGTTAGGTTTACCCCTTCCCCGGTCGGTTTAGGGGCTAACCAGATGAAGCCTAGCAACAGCGGTAAAAACAATAAAATTGGCCAAGAGTTTTTCTTTTGCTGCCACTCTAGGAAAAAATACCCTAGTAGCCCGATACCGAAGCCCAAAAAAGTGGCCCGAGAAAAGGTCAGAGCGATTGCTAAAACTACTATGCAGCGCAACCCTATCTTGAGCCAGGAAGTTTTTAGAATTTGAGTCAAGAAGAAGCTCAAAATCAAGAGTGCTCCCGTATAGGCTGGGTCAAACTGGGTACTAATCAATCGATAGTAGTGATCATCCCAGCCTAAGATAAATAGAAAACGGGTGTCAGGTAGTAAGAAGTACTGGAGTAAACCAAAGTAGGTAATGGCCAACCCGGCTCCTAGATATCCCCCTCTCAACGACACTTCTCGGCCAAATAGGTTGACTTGTGGCTGATTTTCAATCATTAACCAAGTGAAAAAAGCATAGATGAGTAACCGAGCTAGATAAAGCCAGTGAATGACTTGGCCCGTAGCAAAAGTTGCGACTGCTCCATTCAGCAAAATAAAACTTAGCAAAAGAAGTACGAGGCGGTGATTTTTTAACCAAGTAAGAGCGATTTTTAGGTTTTTACTCAAAGAAAATTTTCGAAACCACCACAGAGTTAGCGTTAAAATCAGCAGGTCATGAAGATAAAACGCCACCGTCGGCGAAATTTGGACTCTTCCTAGCTGACCTAAAGCTAAAAGCGTCCAGAAAAAAAACAGGAGGAGTGAAGTAAGTTTAGTTTCGAGTTTTTTCATAGACAAAAACTCTAACCATCAGCGAGTGCAAAGTCATCATCAAAGCATATACTAGGCCTCGCCAACCATCTAAGATTCCTAATCGAATCAAAAAATTGAGGCAAAATTTACCAACTGGATAGAAAAGTAGCTGAAGAAGAGAAAATTTTTGACCTTGATCAACGCGGTACTGAGCTTCGAGCTGACTATATTGAGCGATTGAGTTCCAGAATTCGTTGATAGTTGGGTGTGGATAGTGTAACAACCTAATAGAGCTTTGAATTCTGACGCCATCAACCCCGGCCACTTCATGCACTGGTCGTTCAAACTGAAGTTTATTTTTTTGGGCTAAGCGTAGAAACCAAGCTTGACCAGTCTCTCCCCACTTCAACTCTTGACCATAAAAAATATCTCGACGTTGGACATAAACTCCAGCTAAACCATCATTTTGAACTATGGCTTGAATTTCAGCCACTGATTCGGGGGTGATAACTTCATCACTGTCCAAAAAAAGAACCCAGTTTCCTAAAGCTTGAGTTAAAGCTTGGTTGCGGGCTTCACCAAAATCAGTGATTTTAGGACCACCGTGGATAACTTTAACTACTGACTTTTCTAACGCTGGCATCTTCACTTCTCCAAAAGTAACAACCAAAACTTCGTCAGCAAAGAGTGATGACTTAACCGCGGCTTGAAAACGCTCATCCGCTCGATTGGTAATAATGATGACTGAAAGTTTATTCATAAAGATAGATATCCTGAGTTGATAACTCAATTTTAGCTGCGGTTGGATACGAATTTAAAGTTGAATTTTTTGGTTCAATAAAAACTGGAATGCCAGTAAGTGACTCAGTGACACCACTTTCTTTAGCCAACCAACGCAAGTTATCAAAGTAACTTGGAAAATTCCCACCTGGTTGAAGGGTTTTAAATCTAAAGTTGTCGTTAGTCACTAACCGAGAAATCATGACTGTTTGTCGTAATTCACTCACCGATGGACCGTAGGCAAAGCCAGTGTTTTGATCGACAAACCAACCATGACGACTAATGCTAATTGTCATGAAAAGTAACCACACACCTACGGCTCCCCAACCAAAAAATTCGAATTTTTTACCTAAATTGACAAGACCAAAACTAGTAAGTAAAGGTAGAAAAACACAAAAAACTGGGAAGTAAGCTTCTGAAGGTGAGCTATGAACCAAAAAACCCAAACTTAAGAGGCCGCTGGCCAACCAACCAAGCTCCATCAGAATCGGGAGTTGTTGCCGACGCCAAAGCTGCCAACTTTTTCCAGCTGAAAAAACTAAAATAGCGATGAAAATAACTCCTACTCCTGCTTGGTCTAAACTGACAATTCTGAGACCGTAGAGTTTGAGTTGAACCAGGGTTTGCAGTAAACTACTTGGCCCTAGAGCATGATCTCCCACAATACTAACAGCTGAAACTAATCGATACCCAACCCAAACTGCAAAACCACCCAACTGAGTAAAACCATGCGTCAGGTCATATAGAATTTGCGGAGCTAAGCCAATACTAAAAGCTAAGCCAGCTTCAAGTAAATTCTGACGTGATATTTTTTGTTTTTGACGCCAAATAATGATTGGAATCATAAGAAGTAGTGGGAGCAAAGCTAGTTCGAATTGGAAAACAAAACACCAAGCAAGAATTGACCAAAACCAACTTCGAGATTTGCCTTGATGCAACCTGATTAAACTCCAAATAAAAAGGATAGTTGCCAGTGGGATTGGGTTGGTGTGATAGACCATGCGACCATGCGCTACAGCTAAGGGCGAACCAGCTAGTAAAGCTGCTGCCAGTAACGCTTGCTGCTTACTTCCGAACACCACGACTACTTCATAGATAGCAATTACAGCCAAGATGCTAATCAGGGCAAAGACTAAACTATAAGGAAAAAGTGAGTAACCAGCTAACAAAAAAATTGCCATTTCTAACCAAATCGTCAGTGGTCCCTGACTAAATCGAGGCAGACTTGAAGGAATTCCCAATAGTGGTAGTTGTCTATCGGCTACAGCTTGACTAGCCACTAATAAATCTCGACCCGCATCACCAAAAAAAATTGCTTTACTATCTAATTCAGTCACCCGTAACCAACTAGCCAAAGAGACAATTAAGATGATTATCCCGCGTTGAGTTAGAAAAAGTGCGGCTTTTTTAAGCATAAAAAAGTGTCTTTCGAGCTCCCCAAAGAAGAAGTGGAATACCTACTATTCTCGAGAGAAAAACGCCCATTCCGGCTCCAACTAAGCCAAACTGGGCGGTAAAAACCCAAATTCCACTGATCAAGGTTAGAAAAGTTAGCAATGAGTGGAAGTTAGCAATTTTCAAGTGATTTTGAGCATAAAAAAGTGAGTAAAAAACCATCGTCAAACCTTGGAGAAAGCCAGCTGCAGCTAGCCATGGCACTAACTCAATCGCCCCCGACCATTGCTGACCAAAAATGAGGTGAATAATTTGATTTGGAAAAAGCATTAATGGCAAACTCCCTAAGAAACCTAAGACTAAAATACTTATCGAAGCTTTGATAAAAGCTTTTCGTAAACGAGCAGGTTCATCAAGTAATCGGGTATAAATTGGTAAGGTTCCGTGATTGGCTGACTTAGCTACTTCATAATTAGGGACATGACACAAACCGTAGGTAGGCTGATAGAGGCCCAGGCTATAGGTGCCAACTAAGCGCCCAATCAATAAATTATCACTGTTCTCGTTTAAGTAATTAAGCAGACTTGAAAGATTTAGACTTCGAGCATTCTTAAAAATTGGTTGGGCTTCGCTCCATTTAAAACTAAATCGAGGTCGAGGTTTTAAAAATAGAAACGAGATAGTAACTTCAAATAGTGCGGCCGCGATTAAACCAATCAGTAGGCCAATCACTGAGTGAAAATACCAAACTGCGATGACTGCGACGAGGGCATCGACCAGGACGAGTGACACTCGATAAAGAGTATCAGCCCAAAAATGAAGATTTTTTTGAAGCGTCACCATAGCAGGATTGATAAAGCCTTTAATTAACGGCACCAAAGCCGCAATTATAATCATCCCCCAGAGGCTAGGTTCCTGAAAAAATTGTTGCATGCCACCGCCCAAACCAATCATCAATACTGAAATGACCGCTCCCCGAACAATCGCAATTACCCAGGCCGCATTAATAAAACTAGTAATCGGTTTGTTTGATTGAAGGATGGTGACATTGATCCCAGTTTGGGTAAACGACTCCATTAAACCTAAAGAAATCATGACCAACGAAAAAATTCCAAATTGAACTGGATCAAGTAGTCGAGTCAAAATTCCCAATTTTCCTAGGCTAATCAAAGCTGAAGTAACTTTCAAAGCTGTCTGCCAACTAAAGCCGGCTACTGCTGAGCGTGTATATCCCATCCTTCTATTATCGCGATTTCCTCATTGAATCTCTACTAGAGAAAATGGATAATGGCCGAATGCCAACCGTTCTGAAGCATTTGGGTGAATTTTTCCTTGATATTATTGAGACAGTAGTCATTGCGCTCTCTATTTTTTTGGTGGTGTATTTGTTTTTCATGCAACCACATCAAGTAAATGGCCAATCGATGGTCCCCAACTTTCAGAGTGGAGAGTATGTTTTGACCGATAAAATTAGTTATAAATTCAAAGACCCAACTCGAGGAGAAGTAATTGTTTTTCACGCTCCTGACGCCGCTCAGTGCCCTCAAGGCTCCGGTTGTGACTTTATCAAACGGGTGATTGCTGAGCCAGGCGATACAATTGCTCTCCATGATAATCATTTTTATCTAAATGGGGAAAAATTAAACGAATCATATATTCCTGAGAGTTATCAAGTGTTGCCAGGGGCTTTCATCAAAGACCGAACCGTGACGCTGCAAGATGATGAGTACTTCGTGTCGGGTGATAATCGACCATACTCAAGTGACTCGCGCGCTTGGGGTCCGATTAGTAAAAAAGATGTGGTTGGCAAAGCTTTCTTCCGCTATTGGCCACTTTCAGCGGCTGGCTTGATCAGACCAGCAACGTATTAGACAATACTACAGACAGGCTTGGTTTTATTAAAAAGCGTAAGGAGAAGGTTTTAGTTTTTGCTAGGGTTTCTTAATCTCAGTTAGACGAATCATCTTTTCGAGATCAGACTGAGTTCTTTCTGGTGGGCCCATCAGCACAATTGTGACTCGAGTTTGACGTAATGATCGAGTGACTTTCAACTTTGTTTTGGTGTGAAAAAAGCTTTGAAATTGAGCTTCCCAGTTTTTAATTTGTTGATCATCGAGCTGCATTGGTCGACCCCGTTCGCTGACTTCTTGACCAGTTGATTCTTTATAGCGTCGAGCTAACTCTTCAGCCCGGCGGACTGAAGCTGACTCTTTCATGCAGATTTTATAAATTTCAATTTGGCTTTTTTCGTCGTCAACGCTGGCAATCGCGCGCGCGTGGCCTTCAGTAATCACGTTCCCGACCAAACCATCTTTGATGGCGTCAGGTAAAGTAAGTAATCTTAGGGTATTACTAACATACGAAGGTGACTTGCTGACTTTTTGGGCGATTTGACCAGGAGTGAAGCCAAAATCGCGTTGGAGTTGTTGAAAAGCCTGAGCTCGTTCTAAGGCATTTAAATCTAAACGTTGGACATTTTCGACAATTGCCATCTCCAACATTCCTCGAGGAGTAGTTTTCTTGACAAAGACAGGTACTTCAATCAAGCCTGCCGCTTTGGCTGCTCGCCACCGGCGTTCGCCAGCAATAATTTGGTAACCAGCTGGTGTCTGAGCCACGATTAACGGTTCTAAAATTCCATGAGCTTTGATCGATTCAATCAACTCGGCTAAGTCCTCTTTGAGGAAACTGCCCCGTGGTTGAAAGGGATTTGGTTGGAGTTCAGTAACTTTGAGGGCGTGGATCGGTTCACTTGACATACCAAAGGTATACCATATCTACTGGCCTTTTTCATCAGTGCAAAATCGTGAAAAGTTAAGCGGAAATAACGTTAATCACTGTTTTAGTGTGACGTTTGGTGAAGTTAACAACACCAGTCAGCATCGAAAAAATCGTGTGATCGCGACCCATACCGACTCCAGTGCCTGGTTTGTACTTGGCTCCGCGTTGACGTAAAATAATTTGGCCAGGTTTGACTTCTTGACCGCCAGATTTCTTAAGACCCAGGCGTTTACCATGACGCTTACCTTGGGCGTGTTGATTGACGCTACCGCCAGCTTTAACGTGTGACATAGATTATGATTTCTTAGTGTACTTAAATATATGAACTTGGCGTTGAACGATGGCTAACGGCCGATGATACAAGAGCGGTTCAGAGGCAATAGTGTACCCAAGAGAGGCCAACTTGTCAATCAAGCCTTCTAAACCATAGACTTGTTTACCAGTTACTACTTGAGGGAAAACAATCACAACGGCACCGCCATCTTTTAAGATTTTGGTCCATTGCTTAAAAGCACCTAGGTAGAGTTTCTGGAGTCCTTTATACATGTTAGGAAGTTGTTCGGGTTTGGGTTGAGGTTTACCCAAAAAAGGCTCACTCACAATACAGCCAACTTCATTTGGTAGTTGATCGAGCTTGACTTGAGTAGCATCTGATTGAAAAACTGTGGCTGAGTCGGCGGCTAAGCCTTCAGCATCAGGTAAGGAAGCAAACCAACTCAGGTTTTTCTGAGTTCCAACGACTGAGTCAGCGTCTAGGTCAGATCCGACTACGCGACAACCTTGAGTTAGGGCTTCAATTAAGATAGTCCCCGTTCCACAAAACGGGTCGTAGATTAAAGGTTGGGTTTCTTTAACTTGAGCTAAAGCCAAGTTAAGCATCATTCGGGCAACTTTAGGTGGCAACATGCCTTTCCGACGATCAGCATAGGGCTTTTCGCGGTCGCGGCGTGACCAAGCGTCAATGTCTTGAATGGCAACAGTTTGACCAAGAACTAAGCCCTGATCGAGCTGCAGAATATCAATTTCAACCACTTCTTCTTGATGAAGTAAAACTGCAGCTGATAAACCATTCCGGCTACCTTCAACGTAGCGAACTTTACTGCCAGCTTTTTCTAGCTGACGTTTAATACTAAACAGATTTAAAGGTGGCAAGTGATCGCGGCCAATTTCAGCCACGCCAAAGGTAACTTTAGGTAATTGAAGCGCGATTAAAGCTTGGGCGACGGCTGTTTGAACGATGTCGGGTTGGGTTTGAGGAAGGTCGTCTAGGTGCTTGATGACTTTGACTGTCCCACCAACTTGCAGCATTAAGTGTTTGGCTTCTTGATCATGGCGAAGTTCCAACGAGGCAATTTGAGTTGCGACCGACCGAACTTGAGCCTTCGGTTGTAAAACCTGAAGTTCAGCTAAAGAAAGAGAGGGAGTGTTACCTAACAGGCAGTAATAAGTGGGCATGATAGGCTACTCGACGAATTAACTCGAGATTTTTTCAACTTTAAACGTCGTTAAGTGCTGACGATGACCTCGGACACGGCGATAGCGAGATTTTGATTTATATTTAGCAACTCTAATTTTTTCACCTTTTGAGTGCTCCATAACCTTTAAAGTTACGGTCACGCCCTCGAGTAAAGGGGCTCCAACTTGGACTACGTCATTGGCGACTAAGAGGACAACATCGCTGACTTTTAAGTCGGTGTCTGCTTCTTGTTCTTGTCGATCAGTAACTAAAGTGTCGCCTTCGCTGACTTTGAATTGTTTACCGGCTAATTGAATAATTGCGTATGTCTGCATAAACCCCTAGTAATTAGAGCGTGAGTATACCATGTTCAAGTCCTTTATGTCAGGTGAAAACTTGATTTGGCTGGTAACTGACGATTAATTGACTGAACAATTCCCAACAGAAAACAGGTGGCAATAATCGAACTACCACCGTAGGAAAGGAGTGGTAAGGTAATTCCGGTAATTGGGAGGAGCCCCACATTCATCCCCATATTGACCCCTGATTGAAAAATCAAAGTGGCAGCAGCCGTCAATGAGAAGTATTTACCCAAGGGGTCTGCCGTCCTTAGAGCAACATAGAGACAGAAAAGGCTGAGGGTACTATAAACCACCACCACTAAGACTGAGCCAATCAAGCCCAGTTCTTCAGCTAATGAGGCAAAGATAAAATCAGTTTGTCGCTCTGGTAAAAATCGAAGATGTGACTGAACTCCTTGACCTAGTCCTCGACCAAAAATTTGACCTGAGCCGACTGCAATTAGGGCTTGTTGAGCATTATAATTAGCATCGGTGACTTTAGAGGTGTCGCTCATAAAACTAGTAATTCGAGTTTTTTGATATGGCTTGAGGACAAAAAACCAGCCAAAACTAACTGCAATTAGACTCAAAACTAAAACACTAATTAAATAACGACCTGAAATTGGACTCAAAAAAACCATGCTTCCTAAAGCTAAGATATAGATGACGGTTGTTCCCAAATCTGGTTCGACCAAAATTAAGCCAGCTGGAATCCCAATCAAAAGGAGAACTTTAAGAAAAACCCTTATTTTTTGAATATTTTCTTTGACTAAAACATGACTGAGAGTTAAGGCGGCGATTGGAATCGCCAACTGGGATGGTTGAATCGAGAAAAGAGTCCCAAAATCAATCCAGCCAGCAATCCCGCGAGTAGTTTTGCCAATCATCAACGGCACAATTAATAAAAAACAGAGACCAAAGTAAGCGGGAGTGGCCCATTTTTCATACCAACTGTAAGGAAAACGAGCGGTCACTCCGAAAATCAGAAAACCTAAGCCAAAAAAAACAAATTGAGCTCCAGCTAAACTTGGAGCCACACTTTTGAGCAACAATAAACTCAATAATGAGAGAACTACCATCAAGATGGGAAGTATCCAAAGACGCATAGGTGCCTCAGACTCTACTCTACTACCAGCTCAAATGTATCACCTTTGATAAGTTGAGTGTGGGTTTTGGTCTCGATTTCACTCTGCCACGCAGCTGGCCAGCTAGTGACCTTGACTTGGGCCGATTGGCCAGGTTGCAAACCGCCTTCTTTACGTAATTTCTGAATTGAACGCATCAACTCCCGGGCTTCGCCTTCAGTTTTGAGTTCTGGGGTTAAAACGGTATCAAGTGTGACGGCTAAAGCTTCGCCTTTTATCCACTTCACCACTTTAATGTTCAGTTCTTGACTGATAACGTCGGTCAACTCGGTTTCATGGGCCAGAGTTTGAGGCCAAGTCACTGTCACCAAAGCCAATGGCTGACGCAATTTAAGACCCGCAGTCTTGCGTTGAGCATGTCCAGCTTCAACAATTTGTTGGACAATCTCCATCTCTGCTTCTAAGTCTGGTTGGGTAGCAGTTTTACTACCTTCAGGCCAGAGATCCAAGTGAATTGACCGTTCATCACTCGTTAAAATATGGTGGAAAATCTCAGCTGTAAATGGTGCCAGTGGTGCAAAAAGTTTAGCTAAAGTCAGAAGGGTGTAGCCAAACACCTGTCCAACTGTTCCCAGCTGATCATTTTTAATCCGCTCTCGGCTAAGGCGAAGGTACCAAGTTGAAAGAGTGTTCACAAAGGCCATTAACTCACGGCTAGCTCGGACCACGTCATAGGCATCTAAGTACTTAGTCACCGTCACAACCAAAGTGTTAATCCGACTTATAAGCCATCTATCAAGTATATGAGTTGTATTTTGTGGCGCTTGAGTGATAGAAAGTTGATGGTTGGCAAAATTTCTATAGAAAGAAACTACATTCCACCAAACTACTAAAGTGTTCCGCCGAATATCAGCTACATCTTTTTCATTAAAGTTTAAGTTTTCGCCCTTCATGACTGGCGTACTCATCAAGTATAAGCGTAAACTATCAACGCCATAGGTGTTAATAACCCCCATTGGGTCAGGATAGTTTTTCTTGGATTTACTCATTTTTGAACCATCTTCAGCCAAAATTGTGCCAGTAGTGACTACATTTTCAAACGGAGGTTTATCAAAAAGAGCGGTCGACATCACATGCATGGTGTAAAACCAAGCTCGAGTTTGAGCGATGTACTCACTCACAAATTGAGCCGGGTAGTTAGCTTGGAATGTTTCTTGATTCTCAAATGGATAGTGAGAAACAGCAAACGGCATTGAACCTGACTCTACCCAGCAATCAAAAACTTCAGGAATTCGACGACCTTTGATTGTTTTAGCTTCATCGATCCAAACTTCCACCTCATCCAAAAACTCTCGGTGGATATCAGTTACATTTGCAACTGCTTCTGGTTTGACGGCCCATGTTTTTAACTCCGCAATTGATCCAATTACTCGATAACTATCTGAATTGAAGGCAGCGCCTTCAGAACTCTCAGCTGCCCAAATTGGCATCGGTGTCCCCCAATAGCGAGAACGGGAAATATTCCAATCAGGCGCATTCTCTAAACCTTTTTTAAACCGGCCTTCTTTCAAGTGTTCTGGATACCAATTAATACTTTCATTGTGAGCTAAAAGCCGAGTTCGAAGTTGCGCCACATCAATAAACCAAGCTGGAAGTGGCGCATAGTAGAGTCGAGTACTACAACGATAACAAGTAGCAACGCTGTGAGTATGAGGGTGCTGGTCATACACCAAGCCTCGTTCAGTTAGGTCGGCATCAATTAGGTGATTAACTTTCAAAATCGAGTGACCAGCCCAAGGTGTGATCTCAGGTTTAAGCTTACCTTCTTCATCAACGTGCTCACTCATTTGGATACCGTGATCTTTCATGACTCGATAGTCTTCTTCTCCGTAAACAGCTAGAGTTACAATTCCCGTTCCTTCATCAGCGGTTACAAACTCGTCAGCCACGATAACTCCTACTTTTTCAGTCGGCAATCGATCGGGATAAAAATCATAGTGAAGTTGAAAAGAGAGTGATTCTAGTTCTTGGCCTGTAAATCGTTGGACTTCTGTATAAGGCTCGGCTTTGAGTCGACCGAGGGCTGACTCAGCTAAGATATATTTTTCACTACCCTGCTCGACTTTGAGATACGTTAAAGTCGGGTTGACTGCTAAAGCTGGAGTTACAAGCTTATTCCAAGGCGTGGTCGACCAAGCCAGAAAAAAAGTATTAGTTTCGCCTAGAACTGGATATTTATAGGTGGTTGATGGCTCAGTTACTTCTTTATAACTGTTATCCATTGCAATTTCAAAATTTGAGAGAGGCGTTGAACATCGCGGACAGTACAAAATAACTTTACGACCTTCATAAACCAACTTCTTTTCCCACAAAGTCTTGAAACCCCACCAAACTGACTCCATAAAAGAAGCATCCATAGTTTTGTAGTTGTGTTCAAAATCAACCCAGCGACCAAGTCTACCAATTATTTTTTCCCACTCTTTATCTAACTTCAAAACTTCTCGTCGACAAGCATCGTTAAAAGCAGCGATCCCAAAAGCTTCAATTCCTTTTTTACCGCCTTTGATTTCGAGTTGTTGCTCCATCATGTTTTCAATTGGCAAACCATGGCAGTCCCAACCCCAGACGCGGTTGACTCGGTAGCCTTTCATCGTCCAGTAACGAGGAATAACATCTTTGATAGTTGAAGCCAAAAGGTGGCCATAATGAGGTAAACCAGTCGCAAAAGGTGGACCGTCATAAAAGACGTAACTTTTATCAGGCGATCGTTGATCAAGTGATTTTTGGAAAGTGCGATCACTCTCCCAAAAAGCCAAAACCTCTTCTTCAAGAGCTGGAAAGGCCGGTGGTTGAGTAAAATCTAGTGTTTTAAGCATAAAAAAACCTTCCTCATACATGATACTTCATGAACAAGAAAGGTTTCTCAAACTTGAGAAAGGTACCAACCTTTGTGTGCTTACTTCCAGCGCTTACGGGCTTACCCGGAGAGATCTACGTAACTATCCACCAACGTAAATAGTTGTTCTCCTCTCACCTCGCCCAGTGATGGCTGGACTAAAACGGTCTTAGGGAGAAGTATATCACTCTACTTCTGTCGCAAAAAGGCGGGAATTTCAAATTCATCATCAAAAGTTGTGTCATCAGTGGCTGAGTTTTGAGTTGCTGTCGAAACAGTCGGGATCGTAGGGATACTAGCAGCCGGTCGAGTCGTTTGCAGATTGTCGCCGAAAGCTTGTGAGCGAACAAAAGGCTGAGTCGGAATATTCATGCCTGGTGAACCTGAAATTTGAGCGGCAGTTTGGGGTTGAGTGAAACTACCAGGCGCTCGATCAATTCGAGTGGCGTGGTCTTCTTGAGGTTGAGTTAGTGGCTGAGGGCTTAATCGACGGTTAGATTCGCGACTAAAAGCACCAAAAACTGGTCGATTAGTTGAAGCATAGCCCATCTGTCGTTCATCAAACCCAGTGGCAATCACACTGATCTTGATGCTGTTGCCCATAGTTTCATCAATAGTTGCTCCAAAAATGATGTTGGAGTCAGGGGCGGCTGCATTAGCAATGATGGCCGAGGCGTCCGAGACTTCACTCATGGTCATGTCTGAACCACCAATCACGTTGTACAAAATTCCTCGAGCTCCATCAATTGAGACTTCTAATAGTGGTGATGAAATAGCCATCCGAGCAGCGGTAGCTGCGCGGTTTTCACCACTAGCTTCGCCAATTCCCATCAGAGCTGAGCCTGAGTCTGACATAATAGTTTTGACGTCAGCAAAATCGACGTTGATCAGACCAGGGACAGTGATCAAATCTGAGATTCCTTGAACACCTTGGCCCAAAACATTATCAGCTAAGTGAAAAGCGTCTAGCAGCGTCATTTTTTTATCAACCACATCCATTAATCGTTGGTTAGGAATCACAATTAAGGTATCGACACTATCTTTAAGTAACTGAATTCCTTCTTCAGCGCTTTGCATTCGGCGAATACCTTCAAAAGCAAATGGTTTTGTAACCACGGCCACAGTTAAAGCTCCCGACTCTTTGGCAATCTCAGCGATCACTGGTGAGGCGCCGGTTCCCGTGCCACCACCCATTCCAGCCGTAATAAAAACCATGTCTGAATCAAAGAGTAAATCTTTAATTTTTTCGCGACTTTCTTCCGCGGCGGTTCGACCAACATCAGGATCTGCCCCAGAACCTAAGCCTTTAGTGAAGTTGTTGCCAATTTGAAGTTTGGTTTCAGCTTTAGAGGTCAATAGAGCTTGAGCATCAGTGTTAACGGTAATGAACTCCACTCCTTGAATCTGGTTGGAGGTGATCATGGTGTTCACAGCATTACCACCGCCGCCACCGACCCCAATAACTTTAATTTTGGCGAAAGTGGTGTTGGTTGGTTTAACTAATCCCATAGACGTTTCTAGGTAATTTAAGTACAAAGTGTATCATTAATTACTTTTAATCAACAGAGCCAAGCAGGTCTCAAGGCATCAGTGATTTAAGTAAGTGAAGGATTTTTTGACCAAGTGAGCCGACCTGGATATTTTTGAAAAAAGAACCGAATTGAAGATTTGATTTCGAAGTTTGAGCTACGCCTTGTTTTCGACCATAAACAAGCAAACCAATGCTGGTTGTGAAAGAAGGTTTTTGAATATCACTAACCAAACCGTGGAGTTGAACTGGCTTACCAACCCTAACTGGTAAATTCAACATTCGTTTAGCAACTTCAACAATCCCAACTGTCTCGGCCCCGCCTCCAGTCAAAATCAAACCAGCTGGAATCTGGCTTTTTAAGTTGTGGGCTTCAAGTTCTCGGTGGATTAGAGTAAAAATTTCTTTCATTCGAGGGACCATGATTCCCTCAACTAAAGCTCGTTTTGAAAGCGGCTCAGTCACGTCGTCAATTCCCAAAGCTTTAACATCTAGATCATCAGCTTTTTTTCGTCGCCGACCAAGCTCTTCTTTTGACTCACCAGGATAAGGCATGATCGTAGATTGATCTTCTTTTGACAAAGTCAACTTAATTTTCTCAGCACTATCAAGACTAACTCGACAACCTAAGGCGATATCTTGGGTAATATGTCGCGCTCCAATTGGTAAGGTAGCTGAAAAAGTCATCGCATTTTCCACAAAGACGCAGATTGAGGTGCTACCCGCCCCGATCTCTACGACCGCGACGCCTAATTCTTTCTCAGTTTCAGTCACTGAAACCTCAGCCGAAGCCAAACCAGAGAAAACAAAGCCATCAACACTCAAACCTAAGTCGTGAGCACATTTTTCATAATTGCGCAAAGCTGTCGACATACCGGTGATGATATGAGCTTCGGCCTCTAATCGAACACCAGTCATACCAATTGGATCTTTGATCCCGTCTTGAGAATCGACTTTAAAATCACGAGGAATAACATGAATAATTTCTCGATCTGAAGGCAGAGAAACGGCTCGAGCAGCTTCAATCACCCGCCCGACATCTTCAGTTGTAATTTCTTGCGAGGGAGCAGCTACGGCCACTACGCCTTTCGAGTTTTGAGAAGCAATATGGGTACCAGCAAAAGAGAAGTAGGCACTCTTGATATCGAAACCAGCCATTCGCTCGGCCCCATCAAGACTCTCAGTCATCGTCTCCATTGCTTGTTCTAAATTGATAATCGTACTCCGACGAACGCCCCGAGTTTGAACGGCACAAACCCCAACTACTTGGAGTTGGTTGCCTGGTTCTTGAATGGTGGCGATCAACGTCACGCATTTATCAGTTCCCAGATCAATGGCAGTGATAACACTATTTCTTGGCATTACTTATTTTTGGCACTATCTAGCATAGCAAACTATTGAGACTGCTGTCGAGATCTGGTTGGGGTCTCTCGTAAAACTGGCAACTTAAACCGTAAGTCAATTTCTTTAGTTTTGACTGCCGTTTCAAGCGGTAACTGTGACAAAATCTCGCTCGCTCGCTCGATCTGAGTCGGTAGTTGTCCTAAGTTGAAGAGTAAAATTACACCCGTTGAAAGCTCGACTTCCACGGTTTCCCAATCAGCGAGATAGAGAGAAGAATTTGACCAAGTTGGTGCTTGAAGAGCCACTAGAACTGCTTCTAGCTGCAACTGGGTATTTGACGAGAGATTTTGCCGCTGATTAGTCTCCTCTAGCAACTTCTGAGAAACTAGAAATACTGGCCAATCGGGATGAAGCTCACTCATCATCGTCCGACCTTGATCAGTAATCAAGATATATGCTCCTGAATCAACCGCCTTAAAGCCAAAAATAATTTTTTGTGACTCAAGATTTACCACCACTGTTCCAGGAAATTCTTTCCGAAGCGTTTTAAAACGAAGAGTTGGATTGGAGATCAACCTAGAAGTCACATTGGCTTCCAAGTTAGAAATTAAAAGTCGCTGCCCTTTTAAGGACTGCAACTCGGCTGTAACTTCAGGTGGGCAGTTGGCATACTCAATAAAACAATAGAGCGTTCTCACCTGAGAAAACCAAATTCCAGCCAAGAAAATTAAGGTCGTTAAAAAAATAGCGATCACCAAAGATAGAGTTCGGGGCGACCGAAACAAACTTAACATTCGACGACGGCCGACAAAACTTGATACAGTTTGGCGGCTGCGTCGGTGGGAACCACCAAATTTTTCAATTTTAAACTCATCGATCGTTGGTATTTAGTAATTCGGGTTAAAGCCGCTAGTAGCGAAGTAAATGTCAAATCTTTTTGCGGAATCAGAATCGCACCACCTTGATCAGACAAATACTTGGCATTCAAGACCTGTTCATCACCATGAGCAAATGGGAGGGGGATCAAAATTGAAGGTAAATGATGAGCGGCTAACTCCAGAACTGTGTTAGCTCCAGCCCGACTGACAACTCCGCTGGCATGTTGATATAACCAACCCAACTCTTCTTCGGTCAGCCATTCTCGAACTAGATAATTATTTTGAAGGTTGGCTGGAAGTTTTCGTTTAGCTTGTTCTAGTTCGTGTTTATACTTCCGTTTTTGAGTCGGATTACCACATTGATGAATCACCACCCACTCTTTGAGTAAGCTCCGCAATCCTTGTTGGACCATGATATTAATCACTTCTGAGCCCTGATTTCCACCAGTGATATAAATTAAAGGCAACTTTAAGTCAGAAGCTAGCCAAGCTGGTCGAGGCTGAGGAGTAAAAAGTCCTAATCGAAGTGGATTGCCGGTGACCACTGTTTTTGAATCAGGCAAATCAAAAGCCGTCTCAGGATAAGTTAGAGCAATTTTTTTAGCAAAACGGCCAATCAGGCGAGTCGCCACTCCCACAGTTCGAGTTTGCTCATGAGTCACCACCGGAACTCTTAAAAGGTAGGCTGCCACTGCGATTGGAACCGCCAGATAACCACCAAATGATAAAACAATACTTGGTTTGTGATGCCAAAGCAGTCGGAGAGCTTGAAAAACTGCCAAGATTAAATAAAAAGGATATTTAATCTTGGTTGAAAGTGATGAGTGATCCCAACGAGGAGCTTGAAAAAAGACAAATGGCACGTTTCGCCTAGTAACCTCAGTTTTTTCTTGACTTTTTTGTTTCAATATATCTTGACTAAAAAGTCGACCACAAAAAACAACCTCATCATGTGGATGCGAAGTTTTAAGGTAATCAATAAAAGCTAAAGCCGGAGTCAAGTGACCACCCGGAATTAAAATTTTCATACGTCTTTCTCTAAGTGTAGCAGGACTCCAGTTGCAAAGAGTATCATGACTAAAGATGAGCCACCATACGAGAAAAATGGCAACGGCACACCAGTCAAGGGAACCAGAGCTAAAACTGCAGCTAGGTTTAGACAGATTTGGGCACTCAACCAAATCAAGATTCCCACCCCAACCAACTGGCCAAATCGGCCTTGCTTAGTTTGTTTGACAACTCTAAAACCCGAGTAAATAAAAAAAGCAAATAAAGTGATCAAACTTAAACTTCCCAAAAAGCCGACTTCCTCAGCTACAATCGCAAAAATTGAGTCGGTACTTGCTTCAGGAATGTACGAAAATTTTTGTTGAGAGTTACCAATCCCCTGTCCAGTCCAACCTCCATTGCCCAAAGCTAAAGTAATTTGACGAATATGAAAGCTACTCCCCAAAGGATCGCGTTCTGGATCAAAAAAAGTCAGCAATCGATCGCGTCGATAACTAGAGCTTATAATCAATAAAAGCAAAAGCAAAATACCCCCAAGTGAAACGCCTAAAAAAGGTTTCCAGGAACCACCCGCCACAAAATAAAGACTAAAAGTAATCGCTAACAAAATCAGAGTTGAACCCAAATCCGGCTGCAGCATCACTAATCCGGCTGGCAAGGCAGTTAAAAACAGGAAAGGAAGTAGTCTTTGATGACGGTCTAGCCAGGAAGCAAAAAAAATAATGGTGGCAAACTTCATGGCTTCAATTGGTTGTAAACCCAAACCTCCAAAGTATAACCAGCGATAAGCGCCATTAATTTCTGTTCGCAAGCCTGGAGTAATCACTGCTATTAAGAGTAAGATGCCTAAACCATAGGCCACTGGCGCTAATTTTTGCCAATACTTGATCGGCATTAAGTACCCAACCGTCATCGCCACTAATCCCAGTAGAAAATGGAGCGATTGTTGGCGAACAAAGTGATATTGATCACCAACCAAACTGAAAGCTTCTGCCACCGATGACTCAAAAACAAAAAATAATCCGATTAAAGATAGTCCAATTGCCAAGAGAAAGACTCTTAGACCTGGTGTCAAAACGGAGAGGGTAAAACGGTTTAAATGACGGCCAGCCATACGCCGAAAAGTGTCAATATAATCTGAACCAACCAGGCTCGTTGCACAATTTTAGGTTCTTCCCAGCCATAGCGTTGCAAATATAAATGAAAAGGTGAAACTAAAAATAGTTTTTTATGAAGCAGCTTTTTTGATAAAAGTTGTAAAAGTGAAGTCGCAATCTCGAACACAAAAATAAATCCAATCACCCCCAAAGCAATCACTTTTCCGAGTAATAAACCAACCACTGCCAGCGTTGCTCCAAAAGCTAAAGCCCCAACGTCACCCATAAACATCCGGGCTGGATAAACATTAAAGTACAAGAAAGAAATTAAGGAACCAATCCAAAGAGCTAAGAACATGGTTAATGGTATATCTAAAATAGAGGCAGACAGAAACCAAAGTCCAAATAGAGAAATCATCAAAACTCCACCTGCTAAACCATCAAGACCATCGGTGATGTTGACCGCATTCGCAAAAGCCACAATCACAAAAGTAGCAAAGGGAATGTAGAACCAACCTAACTGAAATGTGCCAATAAAAGGTACATGAAGGATCGAAATCCCGAGATCAAAATAAAGTAAAAAAGAAATAATTAAAGCCAAAACTACTTGTAAAAATAGTTTTTGATGAAGACGTAAACCAAAAATACCAGTTTTTTCAAAGTTAAAAAATTTCTTAATATCATCGTATAAACCGAGGACACCAAACGAGAGGAAGGTGAAAAACAAAATATTGACCTCAGTTTGGTGGTCGCCGTAAACTCCAGTTAAAGGAATTCCAAAGGCCTTGAGAATCGGTAGTAAAATTGCAAACAACAATGAGACAACAATAATCACTAGCAGTCCCCCACCTACCGGGACTCCAACCTTGTGTTTATGAAAGGCGTCGAAAATAGGAGTTAATTTGCCAAAAGCATCACGAGTAATTTGTTTTGCCCGCTGAAATTTAAGAGTGTAGAGGGTATTAATAAAAGGGACAATAAAAATACTAGTCGTGATAAACGAGAAAAAAAGGACTCCTAAAAAGACAGCCAGTGGGTTCATATGCTCTCAACTTTCTCAATTTTAGCCCCCATCGCGCGGAACTGATTATCTAGGGCTTCATAGCCTCGATCAATATGATGTTCAGGATCATGCAAAACGGTTTCACCACTGGCAATCAAACCAGCAATCATCAAAGTTGCTCCGTGGCGCAGATCTTTAACGGTAAACTCACCACTGTGAAGCGGAGTTGACCCTGAAATCTGAGCAGCATGAAGATCTAACGGTGAAACAGTCTGTAGATTGAAACTATAAAAAGTTTCTGGATCAGCGACTGTGGGTGAAAAAAGCTTGATTTGGGCCCCCATCTGATTAAGTGACTCAACATACGCAAACCGACTCGTATAAACCGTTTCGTGAAGGACGCTTGTCCCTTCAGCTTGAGTCATCATCGTCACCCAAAGTGGTTGCCAATCAGTCTTGAAACCAGGATGGATGGCAGTTAAGACTTCACTCGCTTGCAGAGGTTGTTTGTAAAAAAATCTGATTCCATACTGGCCAACTTCGTAGCCGGCCCCAATTTTATCTAACTCACTCAAGAAAGCCTTTAGATCTTCAGCTCGAGCATTCTCGACAATCACATCGCCCTTGGTGGCTAAACCAGCACACGCAAACGAGACGACTTGGTTTTGATCAGGCATGATTTGGTGAATGGCGCCTTGAAGGTTGGAGACGCCTTCGATTCTAATGGTTCGGGTATCGGTTCGTTTGATTTTACCGCCCATCGCATTCAGAAAAGCAATTAAGTCATCAACTTCAGTTTCTTCAGCTGCATTTTCTAAAATAGTAACGCCCTCAGCTTTAACAGCCGCCATCAAGAGTGTTTCGGTCCCGGTATGAGAACTTTTGGCGAATCGATACGTCGTACCTTTAAGACCTTGGGTTCGAGCTTTGATCAAGTTGCCTTCAGTTGTGATCTCAACCCCCAAAGCTTTGAGTCCATCAAAGTGACGTTCTAGAGGTCGAGGCCCAATTTTATCACCACCGGGTAAGGGCACGGTTGCCTCTCCCCATTTATGAAGTAAAGCCGGTAGAAACATACTTGAAGCTCGGGAAGCTTGGCCGTGTTCAGCGCCAATCGCGGATTCGACTAACCCAGTTGGGTCAACCATATAGGCTCGCTCGCCCACTTGCTCAGCTTTGCCACCCAAACTAGTGATCAATTTGGCAACTAAAGCCACATCGCTAATTTGACTAAAATTGAGTAGTCGCGAAGGAGTATCAGCCAATAATGCCGCAATCATTAACTTATATGAAGCATTCTTAGCTCCACCGACTCGAACTGAGCCGTACAAAGGAGTGCCACCAGTAATTCGATATGTACTCATAGTTATTGAAGATAAAACACTTCTTCCTGTAAGTCTACGCCAAACTGAGTTTTGACGCTGCTCTTGACTTTTGTAATTAATTTTTGTAAATCAGCGCTGGTTCCGTGACCCTTATTGATCATAAAAGCGGCGTGTTTGTGACTAACTTCAATCTGTCCTTCATGAGCGCCTTTCAACCCAGCTTGATCGATTAAAAAACCACCAGGCACATGTGTTTGCTCTGCAAATTGAGGGAAACGTTGACGCAACATTTCTGTGTTGGGTGCATTTTGAAAAATACAGCCCGAACTTGGTTCACCCAAAGGTTGAGTCGCTGCCCGATACTGAATTGATTCTTTAATCAAAGCTTGAGAAGCCGCTGGCTCACCGACTTGCAGCTTAAACTCCACTTCCACAATCACTTCGCCACTAGTTTGAAACCGAGAGTGATCATAGTTAAAATCACATTCGGCTTGAGTCAACCACGTCTCTTGCCCTGTTTTCCGATCCACCACCAACACTTGACTCACATGCTCCCCAATCAGATGTGATAAGTAATGAGCATTATTGTAAATCGCCCCACCTAAGGTTCCTGGCACTCCTAGGAAGTACTCCAATCCAGTCAAACCGAACTTCACCATTTGGGCCACTAACACGGCCATTTTGATCCCCGATCCGGCTCGCAATCCTAAAATTTTTCCGTGAGCGTCGAGAATCGGGGTCACTGAGTCATGGGTCAAGTGAATAACCAAGCCGCGCACTCCGGCATCAGCCACAATCACATTACTGGCTCCACCAATAATCGTCATTGGAACTTCAAGTTGGCGACCAGCTGTCAAAACTTGAGTCAGCTCTGCCATGGTTTTGACTGCCACATAGGCATCGGCTGGACCACCCACTTTAAAGTAGGTTTGATCAGCCAAAGGGTACTCAAAAAACCACTTCAAGTTAGGTAAAGTTGTAGCTAGAGTTTTCAGTTTTTCTACCATACCTTAGAGCTGTTCATGTAGATGATAAATATCACCGGCGCCAACCGTTAAACAAACTGACCCTGGTTTAAGTGTCTGTTTTAAGTAGCGAACTAAATCATTAATTGAGTCAAAAGTTTGAGCTTTGATTAAAGGAAACTCTTTTTCAATTCCTTGACAAAGCATCTGACTAGTCACACTTGGATCAAAAGCTTCTCTGGCCGATGGAAAAATCGGAATCATCACTACTTCGTTCGCCTCTCCAAAAGCCGAAATAAATTCAGGAAAAAAACTTTTTGTCCGGGAGTACGTATGTGATTGGAAGGCCACTACTAGTTTAGTATCAGGAAACCATTCTCGAAAAGCTTTGATAACTTGCTTAACTTCATGCGGATGGTGGGCATAATCATCGTAATATTTGACACCGTTTTTCTCACCCACAAACTCGACTCGTCGCATCGTGGATCGAAACTCTTTTAAAACACGACACGCCTCGGTGATCGAAACGCCCATCGTTCGACAAGCCAAAATTGCGGCTAAGGCATTCAAAACGTTGAACTGACCAGGAATTTGCAACTCTAAGGTGTAGGTTTGACCACCAAAAGTAAAGGTACTAATCGTCTTACCCGCTGCTGACTCATATTTTTGAAGATACGCTTGAGCGGTGGTTGAGCGGCCAAAAGAAGTTATTTTCAAATCTGGTCGTTGCGTTTGTAGTCTCTGTGTCAAGCTGACTAAGACTGGATCGTCACCATTAATTACTAACTCACCAGCTGGCTTTAATTGGTTAAAAAAAGTCAAATAGGTGGCTTGGGTGTGTTCAAAATCACGATACACATCAGGGTGGTCAAACTGGAGATTGGTACAGATCGTCACCAACGGTTCAAGGTAAGCAAAGCGTGGAATTAACGTTTCACCTCGGGTGATACCACTGGGGTTGGCGGCATATTCATCGGCTTCGGCTACAAAATGCTCGCTCGTCTCCAACCATTTACCAGTTTTATCCAAACCCGGAATATTTCCCACCCCGACCGCAAACGACGGCTGAGCGCCAGTTTTTTCTAAAATCCAAGTTACCATGGCGCTAGTGGTTGATTTACCACCGACACCACAGACAGCTACTCCTTTTTTTTGATTGAATAACTCACCTAAAGCTTGGGCATGAGAGAAAATCGGGAGGCTTCGAGCTTGAGCCTGAACAACTTGAGGGTTATCCACACCTTGGTGGGCGGCCGTGTAGATAACACAGTCACACTCAGCTGGAAGCTTCGTCTCAAAACTAAAATCAATCTGAACTTGACGTCGACGAAGAATTTTTTCAGTTACAAACTCTTCAAACACATCTGAACCTTTGACTTCTTTCCCGGCATCCAGTAGACACTGGGCCAAAGCCGTCATCGCCACGCCTTTAATTCCGACTAGATAGAAAGAATGGTACGTAAGTAACTGCATAGATAACTATTTAGACTAAAACTTCAGCCAAGACCAATTCTAGTTTATGACTATCATGACGTAGAAGCGATCGGTGAGCAGTGTCATAGGCAATTTTCTCGACCACTTCATCACTAATAATAGGCCGACGAATCACTCGAGGATCACTGCCTAAATCATCAGTCACTGGGAACTCTCGTTCTTTGGCATACAAGCTTTGAGCTGATTCTGGAATTGGCTGAGTATTGACTAAAATCAGGTCAACTGATCGACCAATAGCAGCTTCGATTCCAACCACGTGGTCTTGAGCGGTCATGTTCTGAGTTTGGGTCCAGCGAGTCATTAGATTGACCACATACATAATTTTAGCTTTTGTTTTTGCAAAAGCAGCTTGAGTGCCCTCAGCTACCAAAGTAGACATCAAACTAGCATAGTAGTCACCCGGCCCAATCACAATTACAGCTGCTACTTCAATAGCTGTTGCTGCTTGAGGGTTCATAGGCGCGTGAGGAACCAAAGCCACGTTCGAGATTTTTTTGGGCTCGGCTGTTGGTTCATCTAAGGTATGCTCACCAATAATGCTAGTGCCGTCCTCATAATTTATCTGAAGACCAACAACTTCTCTGGTAACAGGGATGACTGTCCCCTCAATTCTAAAAATTTTCTCGGCAATCTCTAAAGCCTGAGTCGTATCACCAGTCATATCTTGAAGAGCCGTTAAAAGTAAATTTCCCAAGTTATGGCCTTTTAAGCCCTCTCCTTTATCAAACCGATAGAGTAAAATTTTCTTAATCCACTCTTCGTTCCCCTTCTCAGCCAAAGCCGCCAAAGATTGACGTAAGTCACCAACCGGTTGGAAACCAAACTCATCTCTGATTCGGCCAGTTGAGCCACCCGAGTCAGAAACCGCAATTACAGTTGAGATATCGGCATCAAGTTTTTGAAAAGCCGAAATGACCGGAAAAGTCCCGGTGCCACCGCCCATAATTACTACTTTTAAAGGGTTTTTTACTTTACTCATAATTTTTTGACAGCTGTCAATTTAGTAACTGCTTCTTGATCACTCCAAGGATACTCAGTAGTCCCGTAACACATTGAGAGTTCGTGCCCTTTACCAAAAATGCCGATAATATCGCCTTTTTTAGCTAAAGTATTAATTGCAAAATCCAAGGCAGCCCCTCGCTCAACCACTGAAAAAATTTTGTTGTGACCAGTGGTCAAGTTTTCTTTCATTTGGCGAATAATTGACCAGATATCTTCAGTTCGAGGGTCTTCAGCTGTCAAAACAACTAAATCAGCCAGCTCAACTGCCGACTGAGTCATGACTGAACGTTTGGACCGATCTCGTAAACCAGCACAGCCAAAAACTGCAATCAAGTTCTGATCAGTTCGAGTTTTTTGGGCTTTCAGAGTAGTCAAAGCGACTTTTAATGCCTGAGGCGTATGAGCAAAGTCGACAATGATTCGCAAACCACGGGGGTTGGGCATCTCTTGCATTCGACCTTTAATCGTCGGGAAAGTGCCAATCGCAGTCGCCATCGTCGCTTCATCAATTGCTAGGTTCTGGGCAATAGCCACTACTAACCGAGCATTACTTTGATTATAAGTTTCTGGGAAGCGTTGTTTAATTGCTTTAGTCAGTTTACTTGCCAACGGCAATGCTTGACTATACTCTTGGACTTTCACCAGTGAGTTTTTGAGAGCTTTTTTAACCTTAACATACGACCCATCATCAGCATTGATTACCGCTATTTGAGCTCGACGCAAAAGCATTGCTTTCGCCTCTAAGTAATTATCGTAGTTGATGTGATAATCCAAATGTTCGTTGGTAATATTGGTCAAACCAGCAATTAAAGGTTTTATTCCCCAGCTGCGATATTGATAGATCCCATGTGAAGTCGACTCAAGAATCAAGTACTCAAAACCTTCATCGACCATTTGGCGCATCAATTTTAAGACTTGACCAGGTTGAGGGGCAGTCACGTGGAACCCAGTATCGAGCTCAACTTCGTCTAAATAGGCAGCCACAGTTGAGATGAGACCGACTTTTTTACCCGCGGCCTTCAAGACGTGGTAAAGCAAAGTACTCGAGGTAGTTTTGCCATCGGTCCCCGTAATGGTAATGATTTTAAGCTTTTTTTGAGGAAAACGGTACTTTAGTTCGGCTGGAAATCCTTCAAGTAAACCAGTTTTTACAAAGTGAAAAGGTCGCTTTAAGTGATAAATCAGATTAGCCAACATAGTTCTTATTATATGCTACTTCTAGTCAGACCGACTAGTTATTTGTCCGGCGGAATATTTAAGAGTAAATACAGCTTATCAGCTATCTTATACCAGAGAGGAGCTGCGGTTTCAGCTGCCCAAGGTGATGACTCTGGCTCTACCAGTTTAACAAACATGATAAATTTTGGTTTTTCAGGTGGTGCAAAGCCGACAAAGCTAGCAATTGTTTTGTCGGCTAAGTATTGACCATTTTCGGCTATCTGCGAGGTACCAGTTTTACCCGAGACCCAGTGGTCAGCCGAATCTGTCCATTGAGCTTCGCCATGCTGAGCCGAGTAGGTCATCATTTGACTGACAGTTTCAGCAGTTTGGGCTGAGATGACTTGGCGTTCAATCGTTGGTTGGTTGACAATCTCTTGCCCAGTCCCAGGATCGATTACTTTTTCGATAATCATCGGCTTCATCATTGCTCCTCGGTTGGCAATCGCCGCAATCGCTTTAGTCATTTGCAAAGAACTAGCCGTAATTCCTTGACCAAATGAACGAGTTGCCAACTCCACTGGCCCCCATTTGCTAGGAAAAGGCGTCTGAGTATCTTCTTGGAGTTCAACTTGTGTTTTTTCACCCAACCCAAAAGCCGCTAGATATTTTTTAAATCGCTCTTCCCCCAACTGCTGTGCTACAAAAATCATGGCCGTATTATCAGATTTGGCTAAAGCCTCTGTCATTGTAATTTGGGGGTGATACTCGTTATTCCAAGTTTTAAGTGAGTATTTATTGATCACCACCGGGCCGCTACAGTTAGGACACTGAGTCTCGGGCGTTATTACTCCAGCATCAATCCCAGCTGCTACAGTCAAAGTTTTGAACGTTGAGCCCGGTTCATAAAGAAAACTCAACAATGGATTTTTAAAAACTTCATTACTCGCTAAACTATATTTTTCCGGAGCATATTGAGGCCAGGCTGCCATTGCCAAAATCTTACCCGTACTTGGTTCCATGACTACAATTTCACCTGATTTGGCTCCATACTTCTGAACTCCTTCTTTAAGTTGAGCTTCAATCAAATTTTGTATATCGCGTCGAATGGTTAAGACTAAATCTCGACCATCTCCATTCACTATTTGCGGTTGCCCCAAGTGAGCAAAGCGCCAACCCAAAGCGTCGGCTTGAATTGTTCGTTGTTGGTCTCGGCCACGAAGCTCTTTATCTAATGCCCCTTCAACACCAAAATAACCTTGTTCATCACCTTCACTATTCTTACCTACAAAACCTAAAATGTGAGCGGCCATCGAGGCTTCTGGATACATTCGTTGGTAATACCGTTCAAAGTCCAAGCCTTCTAGTTTTAACTCTTCTACCATTTTTTTCTCATTTTCATTAATATCAGGCAGTAAGGCAACCCACTTCACATCTTTACTCAAAAGATCTAAGAAACGAGTAGTCAAAACTTCTCGGCTTGGTCGAGTACTAGAAGTAGCCACCGCGCCAGTTGGAGCAGCTAACAACGGAGCCAATTGACCAGCCACTTCACCAGCTGAAATATCTAACTGATGAGGATGCGCTGTCAAACGATAGCGAACAACATTTGTGACCAAAGCTGAACCATCGGCAGTATAAATTGAACCGCGTTTACCAATCGTTTTAACGGTCCGTTGATACTGTTCTTGAGCTTCGACTTGGAGTTCTGGCCCTTTAATTACCTGCCAGTAGGCCAAACGAGTTATCAAAAAACTAAAAACTACTATTAAAGCACCGAAAACAATATTTAAACGACTAGAACTACAACTCAGATCATCTTCAGAAAAAATAAGGCGGGATTTGGTCATCGAGATGCAACCGTGGTCAAGCTGGTGATCACCAATGGCTCATTAACGGGTACAAATTGGTTATACAAAGGACTTTGAGTAATGTGAAGCAGTGAAGAGCCAGCCGCCAAAGTTCGTTTCAATTCTCGAGTTTTCTCATAGAGCTCAGTTTTTTGACGTTCTAGTTGGGTAATTTTTTGACCATGACCAATCACAACACTTCCTTGATAGACTGTGAACAGCGCTTGTGAGGCTAATGCCATTACAATTAAAGCATAATAGAGACTTGTTATAAATTGTTTTTTCATACCTCAAAAATCCTTAATTTAGCGCTTCGGGCTCGAGGATTGCGTTCTTCTTCCTCGAGGCTAGGCTTAATCACATCTTTAGTAATTCGTTTACCAACTTTATTTCGTTCCCAATCAGCAAACAGTTGTTTCATAATTCGATCCTCACCTTCGTGAAAAGCAATCGTCACTATCCGGCTCCCAGGTTCAAGCAACCTTCTGACTTGTGGCATGGCTTGTCTAATAACATCGAGCTCACTGTTAACCAAAATACGCAAAGCTTGAAAAACTTTGGTGGCGGGATGAAGTTTGCCCCGAGGTTCATACTTGGCTTTGGCAATCACTCGAGCGATCTCAGCTGCTGTCTGGGACGCGGCTTCAGGATGAGCCAGTAAGTGATTTTTGATGGCTTTAGCCACGTTTTTGGCTTCTCGCTCACCACCATGTTCAGCAAAAGCTTCAGCCAGTTGCTTCTCGTTGATTAACTTCAACAAATCAATTGCTTTGACACCGAGTCGCATATCCATTCGCATATCTAGCTCAGCTTGGCTCTCAAAACTAAAACCTCGGGTTGGTGATAAGAGTTGGTCACTTGAAGTGCCAAAGTCAAACAAAGCACCTGAAAGGTGGCCCATGGTTTGTCGCTCTTGAAAGAGCTTGATAACTTCAGCTGCTTTTTCAAAGTTTTCGTTTACCAACACCAGTTTGCCACTCTCGATCTCAGCGGCTAGTTCCTGTTGACCAAAAGAGATTGCCTCATGATCAACATCAAAAGCGATAACTTTGCCACCTAGAGTCAAAATACGCTTGGTGTGACCGCCGCGACCAAAAGTGCCATCCAAGTACCACTTATCGGCAGTGATTTGGAGAGCGTTGACGGCTTCAGCTAAGAGAACTGGTATGTGCATACTCCTTTGTTAAACCCTCAGCGATTGTTTCCGCTTGGGGTTCGATTTTTTCTAAATACTGGTGATACAGATCAGCATCCCAAATTTCTAACCACTCAAAACTCCCAACCACGATCACTCGTTTGACCAAATGAGCAAACTTAATCAAGTACTCAGGCAGTTGGACTCGACCGTTCTCATCAGCTTCAACTTCGATCGCATCATTAGTCATTAGACGAATAAAATCGCGATTACTTTTCTGTGTCAAAGTGCGCTCTGCGAGCTCCTGCAGTTTCTCTTGAAACTGCTCGTGTCTAAAGGCGAATAACCCGCCATCTAAACCGCGAGTAATAACCCAGCGACTAGCTTGATCCCGAAATGTTTTGGGCAGTGATAGACGGCCGTGGCCCTCTAAAGTATGATAATGACGCCCGATAAACATTTACTATAAGTTAAAATACCATTTATTACCAATCACTGAATAGTAGTATTCCACGCCGAGTATTTGTTGTATATACCCATAAAAACCGAAGCTTGTGTAAGAATGTTATAGGCTTTTATTTTTGAAGTATTTTGCTATACTCAACTCTAAAGAGTCAAACCTTATGTCCAAAGAAGAATTAGAACTTTATAGAGATTGGGAACCACAAACAACTATCCAATCGATAGATGGAAAGGGAAAATTTACTACTTATTCTGGAGACAGAAAAAAGCTCTCAACCAGAGAGCTGCAGCTTTTAACTTTACTTTATGATGGCTATTGTTCTGTACATGACCTGCAAGAAGGATTAATCAAACGGGGTTTTACCGAAGAAAAATTATTACCACACACAATTTATACTCATTTGGATGCTTTGTATAAAAAACTAGAAATACCAGAGGTTAGTGGCGATCAAAAAAAAATCTGGGCTTTACTACTGGCGTCTGACTATTGTCTAATCCCCTCGTTTGGCTCACTTATAAACTTAAGCACCAGCGAACGATATAGAGAGTTAGTCAGTGTTGAAAATGATCAATAACGGTGACTTTACTTTTTGACTAAAACATACAGCTCGAGCAACTCAACCGGAGCAGTCGCACTCTTGCCGTCAGATGTGGTCGTGAAACTCTTCCAAGCCGTACCATTCCAACCCATAATCGTAAATTCACCTTCTTCGGCGGCTCGCATGGTCAATGTCCCCTGCCCCGTCAGTGAAGTACTGCTACTCAAAGAATAGGGATCAGAAACTGGCGTGCCAGATAAGCCTTCAGGGTATCCAGGCGAGTTAAAAACGATCAAGAAGCGGTGATTTTTGAATTCCGGTGACTCAAGTTGGAACTTAGCGTCAGTGGAACTGATAGCCGTCGCTTTGGCCCGATTATCACTATAGCGCCACTCAGATTTAAGAGCATAGTTCTCAGGTCCCGTAAACTTGGTGAGCAGCGTCCCTCCGATTACGTTTTCATGATAGGTACAGGCACCGCCAGCACTACAGCTTCCCAGCAAAATTTTAAACTCAGCGGGTAACGAGTCTAGTTTTAACAAACCAAAAGCACCCTGCAGTTGTGAGCCAGCCTGGTACTCGAGCTCATACTCGGCTTCTGTCGCTGGTTTTTTAAGACTGCTTACAACTAATGAAATATTTCGGCCATCGGCCGCTGGGACAATCTTGATGTATGGTCGTTGATCAACGGCTAAGACGTTCACCGGTTCGGCTTTTTTTTTCTTTGCTTGTGGTTGTGCAACCGGCTCAGCTGTGGTCTTCATTTTTGAATAAATGACTCCCCCACCAATGGCCAAAACCACTACCAATGCAACTCCAATCCCAATCAGTAACTTTCGATTTTTCATGCGTTTAGTGTACCATGGCGGCTAAGATTGCCTCAAGTTCAGTAATTTTAACCCGCGTTTGTTCAGCCGTATCTCGATTTCGAATTGTGACTGACTCATCTTCAAGTGACTCGAAGTCGATCGTGACACAAAAAGGAGTGCCGATTTCATCTTGATACAAATAGCGTTTGCCAATATTGCCGCGATCGTCCCAAGCCGTCGGGTACTTCTGAATCAATTGGCCAAAAACTTCTTTAGCTTTAGCCACCAGTTCTGGTTTGTTCTTCAGAAGTGGAAAAACAGCAACTTTATAAGGAGCCAAGTTAAAAGGTAACTTTAGGACTGTCCGACCTCGGTCTGTATCTTGCCAATACGCGTCAGTTAAGATCATCAAAAAGAGGCGATTAATACCAACCGCTGGCTCAATCACGTGTGGCAGAAATTTTTCACCGGTAAATGGGTCTGTATACTCAAGATTTTCTCCCGAGTGTTCCTGATGTTGTTTTAGGTCGTAGTCAGTTCGGTACGCAACCCCCCAAAGTTCTTTCCAACCAAAGGAGAAATTATAATCAAGATCGTACGTATCGGTACTGTAGAAACTCCGCTCTTTGTCGGTGTGACGTCGCCAACGAATATTGGCCTCTTTAATCTGCAGTGTCTGCGTAATAAAGTGCCACATCGCATTTTTCCAGTCACTCAGCAACTCTTCCCACTTATTTTGATTTGGGTTAAAGAAGTACTCAATCTCAGCTTGTTCAAATTCGAGCGTCCGAAACACAAACTGGCCCGTTGTGATCTCGTTCCGGAAACTTTTACCAATATTCCCAACTCCAAATGGTAACTGAACTCGAGTTGAGTCTAAAACTTGTTTGAAGTTAGTAAAAATACCTTGAGCAGTCTCACCTCTGAGATAAACAATTGCTTTTTCTCCAGTCACTGACCCAATCGCAGTTTCAAAGAGTAAGTTAAAGGATTTAGGAGCGGTAACTGGATTTTTATCAGGTGACAAAATCTTGTTTTCAGCCATAAAAACAGCCATCTCTTCCAGCTTCATATCTTCCACTTTAACCTCAGCTTTTTCCGGATGGTGTTCTAACCAAGCTTCAATTAAATGATCAGCCCGATACCGTTTTTGCGTTTTAGTATCTTCAACTAATGGATCACTAAAAGAAGCCACATGGCCTGAAGCCACCCAAGTCTGAGGGTGTTGCATGATCTGCGTATCCAGACCAACCATATCTGGTCGTCGTTGAATAAACTCTTGCCACCACAGTTGACGGATGTTCCGCAACAACTCAGCACCGAGTGGTCCGTAATCATAAGAGTTAGCTAAACCACCATAAATCTGAGATGTGGGGTAAACAAAGCCGCGGCGCTTAGCCAAAGAGACAATGTCTTCTAAAGTTGGTTGAGTGGACTGGGTTGTCATACCGTTTTCTTTCTTGCCTAGAAACAAAAAACCTAGGCCGTCTTCCTATAGAAATAGGAGCTTGCCTAGGGACCCAAATGGGCGGTTCCACCCTAGTTCTTAGTCGCTAAGGCGACTAAGCACTTTTAAAATGTCTGAAGTACTATTGGTTGCCAGACCAATAAAGGAATTATACAACACAATCGGGGGTGTTGTCTGTCAAGGTCCTTGTTTTAAAAAACTACTTAGACATCCACAAAATTTCTGCAAAGTCTTCCAGGCTAAGCGCCCCATCTCTAAGAAGATTGGGAACATCGATCGAGCCACTCTGATTGACAAATAAACTACCATTTAAGTTAAGTTCGATTAGTTTTTCAATCACCTCCTCACGCCTTCTGGGTTGACCCACCTCGTAATCAGCAGGCGGAGGCGGCAAAACCTGTATTTGGGTCACTAAAGACATTTGAAATTCAGCGATCGTATTCGCTGATGTATCTCCAGAGTTGGGATCAGTCAACATGACCGCTCCCGCAATAGCATAGAGTAAATAGTTAAGCCTGAGTTCATTTCCCATCAGAACGCCCAGTACTGGTTTATCACCATTAGCAATGTCACGAGCAGAATCCATTCCTGACCCATCTGCATATACCACAACTCCATATTGATTAAAGTAATCTATCCAAAATGGGTTGAATGATGCTGGGAGATCGGAAGTAGTAGCCTGGCGGATAAGGTCTGGAAAATCCCCTCCTTCCTCAAGAGCATCAGCCACAATGTGTGTCAACATAACTCCCTCAGTAATTACGTTTTCCCTCAATAATCTATCCCAAACTAAAAACTGACCTTCACTTAAGGGAAAATCATAATTAGACATCCTTACTGTGCCACCCACATGACCATCTACATCTGGTGGGTAACCTGGAAAATGCTTGGGTATAGAAATAATTCCAGCTTCGGCATAACCAAGAATAGCTACTTTGGCAATTAAATATGCCTCGACCGCTCCCGGACTAATATTTCTAATCGCCGTTGGATCATTAGTTTGTGGATTTATTAAGTCTAAAACTGGACCCAATACATAAATACCGTCCAAACTAATCTCTTGAGAGTTGCCAACTTCGTCTTTTATGGTAACTGTGGATAGCATGCGGCCCAAGTTTGCTGCCTGAGTTCTTAACGCTACTAAATACTCTTTGACTGCCTGAGGCAACTGCGATTCATCTAAAGTTTGTATCTCCAGATCTTGAAGATTATGCTCAGCCAGCAAGGCTGTCAATTTTCTTCCCTCAGCTGCTAGATCAATTGGGTTAGGATCACCTGCAATTCTATCTACATTAGGGCTTTCAAAGTCGATAAATACTTTAACTAGACCCAGTTGTTGTAAAAAATAAATGTTTTTTTGAAACTCATTTAACCCACCATCCGCATTTTTTCCAAAAAAAGTAATACCCGTAATCTCTCCTTTTTCAATTCTTTCACACAGATCAATCAGAACCTGATTCATGACTCCCATCCGCGCCAAATAGGTAGCTAATGGCTCATCATCAAATCGTTTAATACTTTCAAATGACTTTGTTTTTACTCGTCCAAAATCTTCATCGTAATCAACTACTATATTGGGAGCTACAGGTTCAAGTTTGTACTTCTCCAACAGAGTAACCGCTTCTTCAACATCACCGAAATCTCTTGGATCAAGTCGCGTTGGCGGAGAAGTTTGCGCATCAGTTTTTGTTCGTAAAATAAAGTTGTCTTTAGCTACAATTCCTAATGTATCAAGGACATAGGCATTAAGATCATACTCTGTTGCCAAAATAAGTGGACTCGTTGTATTCTCAAACCCTGAAACTGAAGTATTTTTTCTCTCTCTAGTTTCTATCTCTGATTCTGGGGCCAAATCAGCAACCTCAGGCTGCAGAGGAAAAGTAGCAGTCTGATCGTTAGCTGACTGAGGCTCCTGACTACTTTGTTCATCAACAATAAGAGGAGGATTTTTTTCTGGAAAATGTAGTAGCTCATGATTCACTTCATCACCGACTTTGCTGGCAGCAACCAAAGAGGTGCCAAAACCGATAGCAACTAGAAGATCAACGCCGAATAGAAAACCCTTTTTAAGGGCCGCGAGATTTCTTTCCCTTTGCTCTTTTTTTCTTTTCTGAAGCTCAAAAATTGACCGAATATTCTGAAGTATTTGCTGGATTCTCTCATCACTAAAATTAGAGAATGGTAGATTTAGTTTTAAGTATGGCTCAAAAATAGAAATATCCTTGACCTCCTTTAGATGTGGAAGCAGCTTCAATAGCTTAATCGCAATTACTTTATTCTCTTTACTTTCTTTTTTGGCTAACTTTTCCGCTACTCTCTCTTCTTTTCGGCGCACTAAAGCATCATTTTTATCTGATGTTTGTTTTGCTCTTGCTTGTTTTACGGCATCTCTATTAGAAAAGAATTTTTGAATTTCCCTTTGACGTTGGCTTAACTCGGCATTGAAAAACTCGCTTGTATTCATATCTTAACTTTATTACTCAAATATTCTTCTGCCCCCTCAAGCGTAATCCATACTTCTAACTCTTCAAAGTTATAAGCAACGAACGCATCAAGTATCGATTGATATTGAGGATCTTTGAGGTCTACTCCAACCTTCAATTTCTGAGTCAGAAGTTCGCCGTGCTTGAGTTCATAGAACTCGAGAATTTTCTCTACAATGTAGTCATCCATTACTTTACATTGTAACAATCAAGCATAGGGAATCAATCATGTACTGAGTAAATATGTATTTGAGAATATGCATAGAAATCAGAACTCCAAACTACTTAAAATCATGACTTAATACTTAGCACATCAGCTTTCAATTGTGTTTGCAACTCAGGCAATGACTTGAAATTCAGTATTCCTCTTATAAATTTTTCAACTGTAAAACTGAGTATCTGATCGTAAATCTCCCCCGTAAAATCTAAAAGATGAATCTCGAGTACATCCTTAGTTTCGTTAAGAACCAGCCGAGGCCCAAAGTAAAGGGCACCCAGGTAGGTTTTCTCACCCACCGTGACGTGCGAGGCATACACCCCTCGCTCTAAATTTTGGTCAACCACTGTTGGATCTAGATTTACTGTTGGAAAACCAATTGTGCGACCGAGTTTTTGACCGTGGTAGACAAGGCTTTGATACATTTGAGGCATAACTAGCTACTTTTTTAACATGAAGTCTTTGCTCTAAAATTAGTAGAGGTCCTTAACTTTTAAAAAATCCCAGCTGCGCATCGGTTGATCCGCAATCACTGAGACATACTCAGAAATAGTAGTGTACTGCGTATCCTTCAATGGTTGATAGCCTAAATTCTCCAGCAGAGTGTCCAATTTTCCCAGAACTTCTCCTGAAGTTGGTCCCTCACAGACAATTTGTTTTCGAATTGCCAAAACATCTTCAAACAAAAACTCTTCTGGCTGTTCTTCAACAAACAACCGATCAATGATTTCCAACAACTGCATCAACTGACGAATCTTAGGTAACTGACCGTGAATACAAGCCGTGTCATCGACTAAAACTGCTTGGGTCATTAGAGGCATCGACTTAGTGGTAATTAGTTGACAACGAATATAGGTCCCTGGTTCAAGGTAGGCTCGTTTAGAAGAAGTCAGACTTCTGACTCCTTTGGCAATGCAAACAAACTTGCCGCGATCTCGGGAAAGAAGGGTGACTACTCGATCAGTCTCCCCTGAGTTGCTGCGTTTAAGGACAATCGCTTCAGTTGAGGTAGATCTAATTCTAGACATAGTGGCTCACTCGCCACTTAGAACGCTGTCTCAAAAGTGGTGTCTTTATCAACCGTAATTTCTTCTTCATTTCCATTGACATCAAAGAAGGTTTTAATTGGACTAATGCCACCTTGTTTCCAAAGCTTGACTTTATAGGTCTTAGTATCTGTATAAGGCACCGTGTAAGTCAGCTTAAGTTTTGCTTGACTCTTGGGTTCTAGAATAAAGAAACCGTCAACTACCGCAAAGCCCGCTTCTTCGTACTCACTTGGCTTGGCAGTAAAACCATTTGCTTCAATCACCTTTGACCCAGCTGGTAAGTAGAGTCGTGACCAGTCACGCAGTGTTGAGTTCAAACATAGTAAACCAGCTTCTAAATTACAGTTATCACTTCGTCGATCATTCTTGTAAGTAATCTCAACTGTTTTAGTAATTTGACCATTTTCAGGAGCTGAAACTACTTGTTTAACTTCATAATCAATATAGAGATTTGATTTGGCGCCGCCCAAGTTAGCGTCAACTACTCCTAAAAAGTCTTCACCCGCCGCTGGTGGCATCATTCGACCAGCTGCATTGATTTTTTCAGCCGCTAATTGAGTTTTTTCATCGAAGAAATACATCTGAGCGTGGCGGCCAGCGATGTTATTTAAGCCGATCTCAACTAATTGAGGCCACTGCTGCCGGGGAGCTGCATATGATTTGGTCAAGATTGCTCGCATCATCGGCCCTAAAATTCCTTTGCGGTCTTGGCGCAGATAAGGGGTCGGACGAGTAATAATTTCGGACAAAGCATTAACTACTTGAGGACAGTCGCAAGCTGGACTGGTTTCAGCACTAAACATGCCATACCCTGGCACTTCAACCGGACCTAAAACGGTTAGTAACTCAACTAGAACGTGGGTATCAAGGGCAATAATACCATCAATATCTTGAGGCTCACCTTTGATAGTTTTGTAGTTGGCCAAGAATTGATCCATCGAGACTTTAAAGTCCGGTGAGATATTCATGTCACGCAAGTTCCATTGTTTTTCAGTCGTTAAGTAACGACCAAGAGCTGGTGGAATTGGTAGTTTTTTAGTAAATTTCTTATCTAATTCATAAATGTCATCTGACTTATCAGGTGTCACTTTGCCATCTTCAACATAGATAATTGAGTAAGCAGTCAAGAAACCACCAGTTGGTCGAAGTTCGTTGTCATTTTGGAAAAGAATCAAGTATTTCTTACGTTGACCACGACCACCAGCCATACTTGGTAATTGTTCAATCACCGGTCGGTACTCAGTCAAAGCTGCATAGGCGGCTTGACTACCACTTTTTGCCTGAACAATCATTGGTCTAATGGCTTTACCTTGAATACTCTCGGGGTAGCGATTTTCATTAATTTGACCAAGTTCTGACTCAACCGTGCTCAAGTTAGCAGCGATAGCATCAAGCTGAGGTGAAACTTTATCAAGAGTCTGTAAAACTAGCTTCAATCGATCTTCAGCTGTTCCGCCCACAAAGGTGCCTTCACCAGTAAAACCTAAGACGTCAGCATAAGGATTAATGGCTTCAATTGAAGTCAACGCTGCCTTCAAGCCAGCGTCAGCTGCATTCAAACCATGCGTTCCATCTTGATAGTAATTGCGAGCGACAGGGATGTATGAATAGAAGCTTAATTTTTCATAGGTAGTCCTAATTTCAGCCAACTTTGTTTGGACAGCTTGGACTCCCATTTGAGTTGCAGGTAAGTTTTGACCTTTAAAACTATCGTAAGCTTGACGACCTAAGACTTCTGCTTCTTGAGCCTGAGTCTGAATTTGAGCTACCACTTGATAAGTGTAAAACCCTAAAACTGCTCCAACTGAACCTAGGATTACGACGAATATGAGGAAAATCGCTAAGGCTTTGTGCCAACCACGGCTCAGGAAACCTCGTTTCTCGACCACTGGCATTTGAGGACTAAAAGTAGGGACAAAAGCTTTTACTTCATCATCAGAAGCTTCAGGGACAAGGACAGAGTTTTCGAACATAGACCCTTAGTATACCTAATTTATTTATTTGATTGCAACCTGAAGTCTGATTACCACTTTGAAATCATAGCTTTAGGTGTTCTCAACAAAATTTTAAAATCATTAAAAATCGAACGCTTCCGGGCATACTCAGCATCCATTTTGGCTCGAACCGGAAACGGAACTTCATTCCGACCCCCCGTTTGCCACGGACCCGAAATCCCTGGTTTGACTGATAAAATATCCGGAATATAAACTAACGTTTCGGGATAACGAGCTGTTTGTTCGTCTAACTCGCGACGAACATAGGGTCGGGGACCAACCATACTCATTTCACCTTTGACCACGTTATACAGCTGAGGAAACTCATCAATCGTGAGTGAGCGCAAGACTTTCCCCAGTTTTGTAATTCGCGAGTCATTCTTAATTTTCCAGTCACCTTTTCGAAATTGATCTAAAAGTTTAGGATCATGTTTATGTAAGATATCATCAGCATCTTTGACCATTGATCTGAATTTATATAAATAAAATTCTTGACCATTTTTTCCCACCCGGCGATGCTTAAAAAGCAGCGGAAAACCCGAATCAAAACAAATCAAAATTGGAACCACAAACCAAATCGGTAGAAAAAGGAGGAATAAACCACCAGCCACTAGTAGATCGAGAACTCGTTTTTGAAAATCGTACGACATACGTTTTATAGATATTCCTGATGTTGATCAGCTTTGAGTTTTTCAACTAATTTTTTAACATCTTGACTTTGGTTTTTGGGAATAATCATCAGCACTTCTTCCGTATCAACAATAATCAAGTCATTGACACCGTAAACAGCCACCAAGCGATCGCTGGCATGAACTAGGTTATTTTGGGAGTTCATTAAGAGCGTCTTTTCTTGAGTTTCATCACCCATCAAGACGTTACCAGCGGGGTCTTTACTCCCCAACTCGTAGACAACTTTCCAATCACCAACATCATTCCAACCAAAATCACCTGGTAATAATGTCAAGTTGGTTACTTTTTCAGAAATAGCATAGTCAATAGAAATCGTTTCAACTTTTTCATAGGCAGCTGGTAGAGCTTGGTGAAACTCAGTCACTGAGAGTTGAGTTAGACCTTGAGCCACTTCATGCATTGCTGGCATGTGTTCAGCAAAAGCTTCCATCAAACTTTGAGCTGACCAAACATACATGTTCGCATTCCAAAAGTAGCGACCAGTTGAGATAAAAGCCCGAGCAGTGGCGGTGTTTGGTTTTTCAGTAAAGTTCTCAACTTTAAACAATGACAAGCCACGGCCAACTTTTTTAAGCTCTTCACCAATTTTAATGTAGCCAAAACCACTTGATGGGTGGGTAGGACTAATCCCAACGGCGACTAAGTATTTTTTTTCCGCAGCTACATCAAGAGCTGCCTGCATCACTCGAGTAAACTCGTCTTCATTAGTTACTACGTGATCTGAAGCACAGTTGATAACCAAAGCTTCTGGGTCTTTCAAGTAAGCAAAAGCCGCTCCAGCTAGCATTGCCATAGCTGTTTCACGTCGTTGTGGCTCAGCAATAATATTTTCCGGCAAAACTTGAGGTAGCTGAGTTTTGACTTCATCAACGTACTGCTGATTGGTCACTACAATCACGTGGTCCCAAGCTACAACTTTGGTCACCCGGGCAGCAGCAACCTGCATCATGGTTGACTCACCAGTTAATTTTAAAAATTGTTTTGGAGTTTGGTTCCGAGATTTGGGCCACAACCTAGTTCCACCACCTCCAGCCAAGATGACGGCGTACGCATGTTGATTTGAACTCATTTGACCTTTCTTGATTGGGTAGTAAGCCAGGTCGTAGTAACTATTTTTTGCATTCTTTGAACGAAACTAGTTGTAGCATATTTTCTCATAGTTTGGGTAAGAAGCTGAGGGTTAAAAGTCGTTCTTAAGACTTTTTTAAGTGCTAGAGTCAATGATTTAACACTCAATTCTTCGAGTAAAATTCCAGTTTTGCCATCACTCAATAACTCAGCCACCCCACTCTTTCGATGCACGATTACTGGCTTGCCGCTAGCAACCGCTTCGGCCGCCGCAATCCCAAAATCTTCAATTCCTGGCATCAATAAAACTGTTGAATCAGCCAGAACTTGGTTGACTACCACCTGGGGTTGAGCGCCCATAAAGTATATTAAACTTGAACCCTGAGCCACTTTCTTCAGCCGTGATTCATCTTCGCCCACCCCAATAATTACTAACGGGAGCTGACACTCGATACAAGCAGTAATTGCTACTTCAATTTTCTTATAGGAAACTAAACGAGAAATGATGACCGCAAACTGTGCTGGCAACTTAGCTACCCTCAAACTAGAAGGATTTTTTTTCAAAGCCTCAACTGGTGGATACAAAACTTCAGCTGGTTGCCGGTGATAAAAAGTTTGACACCGCTCAGCCACCAACTTTGAAATCGGCACAATTACATCCGGTCGCTGAGCTGCAACTTGATCCCACCAGCGTAAATACTTAAGCACTTGGCGAACAATAAACCTCAAACCAAAAATCTTTGAAAAGGGAGCTAAGTACTCAATCTGATGACTATACAAGTAGCGAGGTGGCGTTAATAAATAACAAATATGAAGTTGAGACGGTTTTGTTATCACTCCTTTAGCAAAAGCGCTGGTGATACTAATCACTACGTCAAATTGACTTAAGTCAAAACTTTCAAAAGCTAGTGGTAACAAAGGTAATAAAAACCGAGGTTTATGGTGCAAACTAGCACATTTTTGGAGAAAAGAAGTTCTCACATCTACTGTTTCAGCCCAATCAATTTTTTGAGTTGAACTCAAGCTGGTATAAACTGGTGCTTCTGGAAATGCTTGATGTAGTGCAACCAACACTTTCTCTGCTCCACCATAGGCGGTATCGATCCAGTCGTAGATGATCGCTATTTTTGGTTTAAAAGTAGAGCTATGCATGGGCAGTCAGTACTTGCCGATAAACAGCCAGTGTTTCATTAACCATAGTTCCCCAATCATATTCTTTAACAGTTTGAGTCCCTGCTTTAATCATCGACTGACGGACTGAGCTCTGAGCGGCAGCTCGAACTTGAGTTGCGAAAGCAGTTGGTGAGGTAGGATCAAAAAAGAGCGCCGCTGAATGATAGATCTCTCTAAATATGGGAATGTCAGATGCAATCACAGGCACCCCAGCAGCCATCGCCTCTACTCCAGTCAGACCAAAACCTTCAGATAAAGATGGTTGGACTAAAGCCGTCGCTTGACTCAAGAGTTTGGCCACTGCCACATCCTCCAAATAGCCAGCAAACTCAACTTGAGACTCAACTTTGTTCTGTCTGACTACTTCTCGAATTTGTTCTTGAAAAACATTCCGTGCCCCGACAATCACCAATTGGTATCTAGGTAATTCTTTAAGTGCGCGAATAACAACCGCCACATTTTTATGAGGATAAAGTGAGCCCAAATAAACGAGTAGAGGCTCTGGTTTTGAAGTTGAGTTCTCTTTTTGAAAAAAGCTGGCAGTCACTCCCTCTTTAGTGACCTTAATTTTAGACTCTGACTTTGGGTAGTACTTGATGACAGTTTTTTTAACTGTTTCGGCCGGCACTAAAATAGCAGCCGCCCGCTTGACGGCTTGAGACGAAATCAATCGATACCCTAGATACTTAGGCCAGTACAACCAAGTTGGCAAAGTGGTAACTTGAGCCCCTTTAAATTCGTGCCACAACAGGTCATGAATCGTGATCACTAACGGACAGTTGCCCGCCAATGGCGCATTAAAGTGAGGGACATGGAGTAAATCTAAGTCTGCTTGATCAAAAATTGGAGCCAACTGCCACTGCTCAGCCAAAGTGTAGTGTTTAATTGGCGCGTAAACGAGCTTGACGTTTTTAAACCGTTCAGCAAACTGAAGCTGGTTTTTTTCGGCGTAAAAAAATGTCCACTCAATTTCTGGAGCCACCAGCGGCAAACGTTGAAGTAAATTCTCAACGTAGCGCCCAATGCCAGCATGACGACTGCCACTTAAACGGCCATCAATCCCAATCCGCATACTTGGTTATTTTCGTCGAGCAGAAACTTTTTTGGCTCGAATAGTTTTAGCTTTACTAGTTTTAGTGTGAGCTAACTCAACTCGACTTAAAGCCACTTGAAGGTCGGTAGTACTTGAACGAGGAGCAACTGATTTAATTTCACCGCGCATCATTTCAGCTTCTAAGCGTTTAATACTCATTTCACGCATCATGTTGGTGATCGCTGCTTGTAAGCAAAAGCCAATGGCATAGATAAAAGCCACTAATGGAATGAACTGAAGTAAACGAGGTTCTTCCATTAAGTTTTGGTCGGCGTAAAAATAACGAACTAACAAAGAAGGTAGTAAAGCTGAGACAAATAAAGCACCGACTAAACTGATTAGAGCTTCGAGACTTTTGTGTAAATTTTTGGCTCGAAGTTGTTCAATTTGAAATTGAGGTGAAAGTGAAGTCATAGAGTCCCTTTTTTGAGCAGGATAGTTGTTTTAATAATTGACCGTACCCATCTTGGATACACATCACGATAATGTTTATCGTAATACTGAAGCATTGTATCGTAAAAATAGCCTTTTGTCTTACTAGCTGTCTGTCGAGAGAGGCTCAAAATACCTGACTTATTCTTATGATGAATTACCGTCACATCTGGTTGATACCAAATTGTATAGCCAGCATCTCGGAAACGTTTGCACCAATCAAGATCTTCGGCGTACATGAAGAAAATTTCATCCAATAATCCTACTTTTTTAATGGCTGCACTTCGAACTAGCATGGCTGCTCCTGAGCAAGCATCGATTGCGTGTGGCTGATTCAAGTCTTTAGCTGATTGATGATACGAACTGAATAGTGATATCTGAGGAAAAAGGCGTTCCAAACCGCTAAAATAGGTCAAAGCTGCCCACGGAGTTGGTTCGCCCCGATGCGAAGCCCAATCAAGTTCTTGGTTGGTCAAAGTCACTTTGGGCGTTACCACGGCCACTTTAGGGGCATTCTCTAAAGTTTCAATTAAATGATCAAAATTGGAAGTTTCCGTCAGCTCCACATCCGAATTCAAAAGCATCACATAGGGACTTTTAACTTGACGCAAAGCTACATTATTGCCAGCCGCAAAGCCACTATTTTTTTCAAGTTCGATCACTTTGACCCATCGAAACTGTTGATTTAAAATTTTAACCGTCTCATCTTGACTTTGATTATCAACCACCACCACTTCAACTACTTTTTTGGTTTGAGATAAATACTGTTTTTTAAGCGAAACTAAGGTTTTCTTCAACCAATATTGACTGTTATAACTGACAATAATAATTGTTAAATCGGTTAGTGGCATAACTTACTTTCGCTTCTCACCTAAAGTCCGGTAGACCTGATCTAACTTTTGGGAAATCTGTTCCCAGTCATATTGATCAGTAACAAAAGCATGACCAGCTTTCGCTAATTGAGTGCGTTTTTTGGTATCCTTCAAAACTGAGATCGTTAACTCGGCTAACTCGTCGGCAGTAGTGCCCAACATAACTTCACGACCATGTTTCACTCCCAACCCTTCAACGGCAATCGTAGTCGCCACAATTGGTGTCTCACTGGCCATTGCTTCCAGAATTTTGTAACGAGTCCCTTTGCCACTAAAGACTGGAGCCAACAAGACATGCGCTCCTTTAAAAGCATCGCGAATGTCAGGGATACCACCAGTGACAGTGATTGAGGTATCAAGTTGCTGAAAGTTTAGAACCGTTGAGGTTGGAGCATTCCCTACAATCCAAAGCCGAGCTTCAGGTAATTGAACTTTAATCTTGGGCCAAATATGTTCAACTAAAAAAGTCACGGCTTCAACGTTGGGCAACCACTTAAAAGTGCCAACTGATAAAACAGTTAATGCTTCAGGCAGTGCTCGTTTTTTTTCTGCAAACCACTTAGAATCAACACCATTGGCTACGACTTCTATTTTAGAAGCTAAACCAGTTTGATCAGTAATATAGGCCTTATCTTCCTGACTCATGACAATTAATTTTTGACATGACTCCCAGTAGTATCGCTCCCACCGTTTGATCTTGGCAATATCAATAGCTAACAACCACTTCAAAATTGGAAAGCGAGTTCGAGCAGCATAACTCTCATACCCTAAGTACTCAATAGTTTGCTCCACTAAGATAGTCGGAATCTGCGTTTTTGGCAGATGAGGCATCATATAAAAAGTTTCGGCATGAATCAGATCATAGTGACTACTAGCCAGTTCATGCAAAATTGCCTTAGTTGTTTCTGGAACATAGTTCCGAATCACCAAAAAAGGAAAACTAGAAAATAAGGTTCTGAAAATATTACCTAGCGTAAAAGGCTGTTTAGAGCGTTTAAATACTCGAACTTTAGCACAATATTTCTCTAGTTCTGGAATATATTGCCGCTCACTATTTTCTTTAATTAAAGCAAAAAGAGTGATTTCGTGTTTAGCTGCTAATTTCTTTAGAAGGTTATAGGTCCGAATTTGGCCGCCAGAAAGCAGTGGATACGGCAGATACGGGGTCAACATTAAGATCTTCATACTTATTTTTTATTTTGCAAATCGATGATTATATATTTAGGCGTTTTTTTAAGAACCAAATACTCTTCACTTAAACGACGAGCTTCATCGTCATCACTAGTCGTCACATAATGAGTGGCGCCTTTATTAATTTTATCTTCGATCTCGAAACCAATTGGCCAACCTCGACGGTTGGTTTGAAATAAGAAGTGGGTATCACCAAAAGCGGGAGCAATCACTTTAGCATCTGCCGGAAGAAGTTCATCAACCGCCTGCCCTGCTTCCACGTACTCCCAGTGATTAACATTGAAAAAACCAGCTACTTGCCGCCAAGCTAAAGTCAACATCACCCCCAACAATAAAATGCAGATCGTTGTTGACCACCAAGGCTTTAGCTTGGTCGCCAAAAAATCATAGATAGTCAAAATTCCTCGAGCCACTGAGATACAGAAAATTGGAATTACAATTGCTTGATAGTAATCATGCTGGACATTCCCGGTCGCAATGATCACAAAGTAAACTAGCATTCCCGCCCACCAGCTAGCATAAACCCATCGATCCTTGTGAGTGTTAAAAATATTAGCTACTAATAATAAACTCCCCACATAACCGCCGATCAAAACTGTCAATCGTTCCCAAAATAACCAGCGAAACCAAGCTGGTCGCAAACGGATGCCATTACTATTAAATAGCCAATCTGAAGCAGGAATCCCACTCGGAAACTGTTTGATCCACTCTCGCCACCAGATTAGTGGGGCTAAAGCTAAGCCAACATACGGTAAGAGCAACCACTGTTTCCAAAACTGAAGGCCATAGGTTTGCCAAACGAGCATTAGGTAAACTGGGCCTAGAAAAAGGGCAAACGGTTTGAGGAGTAAAGCCAGCGCTAAGCTTAGCAGTGAGGCAGCGTAGCAAAACAAATTTTTATTTTTTAGCCAACGTTGAAACGCAAATAGTGAAAAAGTCGAGAAGAAAAGCAAAGCTGGCTCTGGCAAAATTGCGTGCGAATAAAAAAGATTGTAGGGCAAGACAGCAAAAATAGCCGCGGTCACTAATCCTAGCCGGCGACCAGAAAGTGCAGTCACTAATCCATACAAACTCAAGAGTGTTGCCAGTGAAAAAAAGACTGAAACCAACCGACTAGTTAGAACTAAAGGCGCTCCAGTCGCACTCACCAACCAAGCCGTTAAGGCATTAATGATTGGAAACTCAACCATCCGATAACCTTCAAGGTTGTCTTTGCCTGACTGAATGTTTGACAGATCTTGATACTCAGGTCTGAGCAAATCTACTCCATTTTTGACGTACTCTCTCGTGACTGAAGCTGTGTCAGCTTGTCGAAAACTATGCCAATCAGCTACCGGATTGTTGATTCGATACAACCTAAGTCCAAAAGCCACAATCACAATTAGACACAACCATTTAGTTGGAGTTAGGTACTTAGTCATGATCGGAGAAACGTTTGACCAAACCAGCTGGGAAGAGTGGTCGTGTATTTAATTTTAGAATCCAAGCATATCGAACTACAATTCCTGCCAACAACCAATAACTCAAAGCTACTTTTGAAGCGGCAAAGACATCAATGTAAGCAGCGTTTAAAAGCAAGCCTAAGCTAGCAGCAATAAATCCAACTGCGACCGCTTGAGCTAGTAAATCTTTCACGACTAACAACCGAAAAGCGTAGTAAAGGCTCAAAACTAAAACACCGTAAAAGGTTATAAACCCCAAGAGGCCCGTCTCACCCAAGGTTCGTAAGAAGTTATTGTCGGTACTTTCAGCTTCAGTGAACTGGATGACAGTTTCTTTGGTTAACGTCGCGTAGCCACTACCTAAAGCCGGATTTTTATAAAAACCAGCTAAAGCTCGCGGCCATAAAGCATCTAACCGAATACAAAGAGATAAACCTTTTTCTAAAGCGCATTCTGAATAAACTCGAGGACCGCGGTCAATCATGACCGTAGTAGCTGCTCCACTAGCTGAAATACTAGCCACTTGGACAATATCTGGGACATCAACGTAGACATCGCTTGGTCTGACTGAAACTGGCCGCTCATCAGATGCCACCAGCACCATTTGTTCTGCTTCTTCTGTCGAGAGACCATTGCTTGGTTTTTCGGCCGCTGGTAAGTGGTACGTACCAGCTAAAAGACTGAGTGGCACTTCAAAAACAGCTTTCCGTTGAGCATTCAAGCGATGATATGTTTGACTAGCAACTGGATAGCCATCAAGAACTTGTAAAAATCGTTGATACATATCAGCCCCAAACTGGAGCATTAAGACACTAACTAACGTCAAAAGTAAAACTGATCGACTGCTCCCCCACCAAAGTTTCAGGAGCCAGGTTTTTTGTTTAGCCGCAATCAAAATCACCACTACCACTAAAGCCACTAAATAAGCTGCGAATGATGTTCTAGAAGCACTAACTACTATTAACCAAACCCCAGCTAAATGGACTAAATGAAGTGCTATTTTTACTCCTCGATGTTTGGCCATAAAAGCTAAGGCCAATAACATCGGTAACATAATCACTAAGTAAGCTGATAAGTCATAATGACCACCAAAAGTTGACTGGACCCGCGCGTGTTCAGTCAAATAAAGACGAATGCCTTTACTAAACTCACGATTCATAGTCGAGTAAACCGGCCAGTAGTACTCTTTTTGACCATAGCCATACAGAGTAACTAACACTACCGTCACGGCCATCATTCCAAGCAGTATCTTTAGTTGCTTTTTAGTTTGCAACGCTGAAAAAGCCATCACAAACAGTGAAAAATATTCCAGATATCGAAAGTAATGCAAAACTGTCTTTCCAATATGGAGCAACTCAAAAGGGACTGTTTTAGTGATAAAAACAGCCGATAAAATCGAAAGCAAACCGACCACTGCGTAGCTACCGATCAACCAAAAAAGCGGGTTCCGCCAAATAACTTTTTTTCGCAAAACTTGCACTAACCAAACACCAGCGGTCAGTAAAATAAAAATGTCTTCAATCCTAACCCGAACAATATAGCCAGGAATAATATCGAAAAGAGGCAACTTAGGGTACAAAGGAATAAAAACCATCAAAAAACCAACTAAACATAAGAGTAAATTTTCATCGAACCAAGTGAGAATTTGACGGAAGGTAGGCAATTTCATAAGGTGGTTAAAACAGTGGTATAGATCTGAGCTCGGGTTTGGTTCCTTAGGATTGTACCAAATAGCCATTGTCGGAGGCGACAACCAGATCTAATCATAAAACGAGCGATCGGTAATTGCCAGAGGGGTTTATGTTTTGACCAGATGTAGAGATAGCCCTTGAGCTCCCCTTCAATCGCTCTGACTGAAGACGAACTGGCGCTACCATAATGTAAAATACGCGCTTGAGGGTCAATTGCCACATCCCAATGGTGATTTTGAGCCCGAAGACAAAACTCAACGTCTTCACCGTACATAAAAATTTGTTCGTCTAATAATCCGATTTCATCAAGCACTTGCCGTCGAATCATCAACGCCGTACCACCAACCCAAGCTTGCAATAAAAGTGGACTACACTTTGAGTCACTCACCTCATCTAAAGTTTGATGCAGATTGTGCCCAGTATGTTGAGTCGATGGCAACCATCGCCCAATCAGTGGTAGATCGTCAAGCATCCAAAGATGACAACCTAAAGAAATCAAGTTTGGAAAAGCCCCACCTTGGGGCTGGAGCGTGCCATCAGGATTGAGTAACGTGGCTGCTAGCAACCCCAATCGATCTAATTGACCATGATGCGAAGCTGTATAGGCTGTCACATCATTCGGTGTTTGAGCTTGGAATCTAGTGACTAGACTCTTCAAAGCTCCAGGCTGAACAAGAGTGTCGGAATTGAGCAAAAATAAAAATTCACCAGTGGCTAACTCCAAACCTTGGTTATTAGCTTGGGCAAAACCTCGATTGGTTTGATTAGCGATCACTTGAAGTTGAGGATTTTTTTTACTTAAAACCTTAAATGCAGCTACTGAATCATCACTTGAGTTGTTATCAACAACAATGAGCTCAGTTTGATCTTTAAAAAGTGATGAACGTTGGAGTTCATTCAAAACCGAGTCAATCGCCGCTACCGTCAGCTGGCGGGTATTATAAGAAACAATAATAATTGAAAGTAACATAGGTTATTGAAACCACCGGGCTCGACCTAGTCGATAATTTAGTTCACCTCGCCGTTGGCCAATTTCTTTGGCTGGCACTCCGGCTACAATCGTCATTGGGGCTACATTTCTAGTTACAATTGCTCCCGCTGCCACTACCGCTCCCCGACTGATAGTCACTCCAGGTAAAATAATGGCCCGAGGTCCAATGAAGACATAGTCTTCAATTACCACTGGCTCTTCAATCGGAGCTAAAGTTGGTGACTCAAGATCGTGCTCGCTCGTCCAGAGCATAACTTCAGAAGCAATATCAACATGATTACCGATCGTTAACCCACTTTTTGAACCCAAAAGTTGACGCCGACCATCCAGGGTAGCTCGTTCACCAATAATGGTGTCAGCTCCAATTACAATTTGGCGAGGATCGTAGATCCGAGCCATCATGTGAATCGTTGAGCCAGTTCCAATTTTCATACCTACTACTCGGTAAAAAAAACGTCGTACATGGTGAAAAGGGATATACCCAACTCCCCACCAGAGAAAACCAGTTACCAACTCCAACCAAATAGTGAGTAATCGATTAAGTACTTTTTCAAAAAATGAAGTCCGACCAGTCATTGAAGTCATAAAAAAATGATATCTTATCTAGTCCTTCCAGTGTACCGTTACTCAGCTGGATACTCAAGGTTAAGGTGAGTGTACGCAGCTTTGGTAATGACGCGACCTTTAGGTGTTTTCTGCAAAAATCCAACTTGCATCAAAAAAGGCTCCAAAACTTCTTCAATCGTGCCTGAATCTTCGCTTAAAGTTGCCGCAATTGTACTCAAACCAACCGGGCCGCCTTGATACTTAGTAATAATCGTCTCAAGAAATCGTCGATCATGTTCCGTCAACCCCAACGAATCAACCGCCAAGCGCTCGAGCGCTTCTTCAACTAAAACTGTTTCAATTCGACCCTCATACTTTACTTGTGAAAAATCCCGCACTCGTTTCAAAAGTTGGAGGGCAACCCGAGGAGTTCCTCGAGAACGACTAGCAATGGCTAAAGCACTTTGGTCATCAAGCTCGAGGGTCAATTTTTTGCCAGCTCGCTGTAAAATTGCTTGTAGTTGATTAGGAACATAGTGTTGCAAGCGATGAATCAAGCCAAATCGATCTCTAAATGGCGCCGTCAAGGCTCCAAAGCGGGTAGTCGCCCCCACTAAAGTAAAGTGCGGCAAATCTAGACGCACTGTTCGAGCTGATGGTCCTTTGCCTAAAACAATATCGAGTGCGTAGTCTTCCATTGCTGGATATAAAGTTTCTTCAACCACTTTGTTTAAACGATGGATTTCATCAATAAATAAAATATCACCTGGTTCTAAATTAGTTAAAATTGCGGCTAAGTCACCGGCTTTGGCTAAAGCTGTGCCAGAAGTAATTTTAAGATTGACACCCATTTCATCTGCAATTAGGTGAGCCAACGTTGTCTTCCCCAACCCCGGTGGTCCATACAACAACGTGTGGTCCATCGACTCTTGGCGTTGTTTAGCGGCTTCAATCGCAATTTGAAGTGATTCTTTGACTTGATCTTGACCCAAAAAATCAGCCCAAGTTTTAGCTCTCAGCGAAGTCAATAAAACTTCATCGTCAGGTGAAACTGGAATGGGAGTAGTGTCTTCAGTCACTATGTTACTTTCTTGCTCCGATCAGCTTAATGGCTTGCTTAATTAGATATGCCGACTGAAATTCGCCCGAAAAATCTAAGTTCTGGGTTACCATTTGGACCTCTTGATCACTAAAACCTAAAGCTAATAAAGCTTCGGTCACATCAGCTGCTTGTGGATTTTGTGGTCCCAAGTTCAATTCTTGAAGGCTGCCTAATTTTGGTTTTAACTCAATGATGATTTTTTGAGCTAACTTTTTACCAACGCGAGGCACACTACTAAAAAAAGCCACATTGGCTGTTTGGACTGCATCAATAATCGCTGACGCACCCGCTTCAATAATCCCTAAAGCTGTTCGCGGACCAACGCCTGAGACACTTAATAAAATTTGAAAAATACTTTTATCTTCTGGTTTGAGAAAACCATAGAGATCTAGTGCTTCTTCTCTCACATGCGTATAGATCCAAAGTTCAACTTTGCTTTCCTCAGCCCTAGCTGCCAGCGCAATCAACGTTTTGGCACTAACCATAACTCCATAACCAACCCCTTGAACGAGCATAATTAGACCAGAACTTTGAAGAATCGGTTTCCCGAGTAAATAAGCAATCATTTGGTTTTCTTTCGCATTTTACTATACACGGTTGACGAGGAAAAAGCTGAATCTATTACTATTTAGAACTTTGCTACCGCCCCATGAGTCAATAAAATTGCCAAGGCATCAAGGGTATCATCAATCAGCTTTTCATTGGATACATGAAGCTGCAGCCTCACCATCTTCTCAACTGCTTTTTTATCGGCCTTGCCATACCCAGTCACCGCCAGCTTTATAGTCCCCGGATTATACTCAAAGCACTCAACCCGATTTCGGATTAATGTCGCTAAGATTAAGCCACGACTCTCCGCGACTCGCATGGCTGTAGTTTGGTTTTTAGAAAAAAATAAAGTTTCAAGGGCGGCTTGTTGGGGTTGATGTTGCTTAATAATTGCATCCAACTCAGTTTCAATCGCTCGATATCGTTCAAAAATACTAGCCATTTTATTTGTTTGAATCAAACCATACTTAATCACTGAAAGTTGAGAGCCATTTTTCTGACCCAGACTCCAACCCACCCGATCATAACCAGGATCAATCGCTAAAATTATAATTGGCACTTTATCTTCCATCTGTGGCTACTTCTTTGAGTGTTTGCAAAATGACTCTACCCGATTCCAACCAATCGAATTTTTTGAGTTGAAGTCGAGCATCTCTACGATAATGGGCCCGCTTTTTAGCTTTTAGGTTCAAAACTTTTTCAAGACCACTAGCAATCGAGCGTGGTTCGTAAGGATTAACCAACACCCCAGCGTGACCCACAACTTCTGGCAAACTAGTGGTCTCAGAAACAACCGGAACTGTTCCTGACTGCATGGCTTCTAATGGCGGAATTCCAAAACCTTCATACAAACCGACTAAGACAGCGGCGGCGGCTTCTTGGTATAAAATCTGCTTTTCCTGATCAGTGACATAACCAGTCAAAATAATTCTTTCTCGAACGAACGAACTCTTAATCCGAGCTAGAATATCATCAGCCAACCAACCAATTTTCCCCGCTAAAACCAACGAGGCTACCGCTGCTTGATTAGTTGAAGGTGCTACACCCACATTTTGAGCACAAAGTCCCTCAAAAGCTTCGATTAATCTGATTAAATTTTTCCGTGGCTGAAAAGTGCCTACGTACAAAACATACGGTTTCTGTAAACCATATTTTTTAATGACTTGATTGATTTTTTTCTGATTTTTTTCTTCAAGTAATGGCGTCACCGCCGGGTAAGCTACCACCACATCTTCTGGTTGACGCCGGTAAAACTTAATCACATCAGCTTTTGTGGCTTCGCTAATGGCAATCACTTTGCGCGCCGCTTTGACACTGTAGGCTGTCCAGTTTTTCAGCTGCAGTAAATCTTTAGGTCGAAATTGTTCGGGAAAAACCAAAAAAGCCAAATCCATAACTGAAGACACATAGGGAACCGGTGATAACCGAGGTGCATAGTGACCCGGACTAAATAAAACATCGTACCGATTAAAATATAAATGAATGGGTAATCCAAACTGGGTCCAGAGTGATTTAGGACCAACCACCAAGTACTGCCAACCCAGTCGTGGCGTTGGTAAATCAGTAACTGGTGACGTCGCTAATAAAACAGTGACTTTTACTTCAGGTTCAATACGTGTCAAAACTTCAATTGCTTTTAAAACTTCAAACGCATAAATATTACTCCCAACTCGGTTAGCAACATTGGCCTCATTGCCATCGATCGCGATTGAGAATTGACGCGACTCACTCATTGGCGCTCCTCTAGTGCTCGTTGATAGACGCCGACTGTGTCTTTGGCAACTCGATTCCAATCAAACATTTGAAGTCGAATTACCATCCGTTGCAATCGTTTTTGTTGGTCACTCAAACGTTCATTCAAGATCTTTTCAATCCCACTTCGCAGACTTTCCACTGAAAGCGGATCGATTAACTCCGCCGCGTTCCCCGCGACTTCAACCATGGCTGAGACGTTAGAGGTAACAACTGGAACTCCATGATAAAAAGCTTCTAAAATCGGTAAACCAAAACCTTCGTACAGACAAGGATACACAAAAACGGTTGCCTCGCTGTAAATAACTACCAGTTCTTGATCATTTACTCGATCCAAAAAGTGGAGGTGCGGGTGATTGAGTGCTTTTTGCAAAGTGGGCGATGAGGTCTCATCCCAACCTTTTTCACCCACAATTACTAAGTGCAGTTCTGTAGCCAACGGCAACCAAGCTTCAATCAATCTAATCAAGTTTTTCCGTGGTTCCCGAGTCCCAACAAACAGCGCATATTTTTCTGGCAGTTCGAGTTTTGTTTTGAGCTGAAGGTATGTTTCTTCAACCATCTGTTCTGAGATCTGTCGCATCTCGGTTGGTAAAGCTTCGTAAATAACGTGAATTTTTTGAGGATTAATTTCTAAAAACTCTACGATATCTTTTTTAGTACTTCGGCTGACTGCAATAATCTCTGCTTCTTGGTCCTTCAATCTTTTCCATGCCCGCTGGTGCATTTTTAGAACTTCAGGGTGGGCTGTTTCGGGATAGCGAAGAATCGCCAAGTCGTGAATGGTAGAAACTAAGGGCAGGTTTCTATCGGGTGGCTGAATCCAGTCCCAACTATGGAAAACATCAATTTTGGGGAGTACTTTTTGAATTGGATTAAAACGCAACCAGTTCCAAAGTAAATTTTGAAGCTTAGGACCATAAGGTTGAATAATTGTTTGGCTGACGGGCCCTAGTTGTTGAGTCAGACTTCGCAATCGAGTTTGCTGACTAAAAGTTGAACCATAGAGCGAAATCGACACGCCCGATTGCTGATTGAGGGCTCGAACTAAGTTAGCCGTGTACCTTGAAACACCACGGTTATAAAGCAAAGAGGTGATATCGATTCCAACTTTCATACGCTTCAAGTTCTTAACTACTACTCTCGAACAGACAAAGTTGCACCCGGTTTAGCATAAATCCGGACAAAACCAATGTTTGGATAACTTTTCAACTCGATGACTTGGTATCCAAAAGCTAGTAACTCGGCTTCTAACTGCCGTCTAGGGTCACTTAAATCTAACAAGTAATCAAATGAAACCACGTACTGATACTTAGTGACCGACTTAGCGAACTGGGTTAAGTCTGACACTTGGGCAACTGATAAAACTCCAGTACTAGCTGTGGGATAGTTGCCATCATCATACCAGCGCCAGGGAGCGAACGGCTCAGGAAAAGAAAAAAGAGCTACCGCTGACTCTGGATACTCAGTCGTTATCTCCTGCTGGAGTTGACGCCAATCTTCTCGTTGGTAAACTGGTCGCAAATAGTAATTAAGTGTGCCCCAACAGTTAAGAGCTAGAAGGAGGCCTAAAAATAAATAGCCCATAGTTTTATTCTTCAACTGGAGGGCTAAGTAAGTAACCAACAAATAAAAAACTGGTAACAAATACAAAACACGCTTGGGTTGGACTACCGGAATCCAGAACGAGATGATCCAAGATGTCAGTAACGGGACAACCAACCAAATCATAAAAAACCAGAATGGTTTTGAGATTGAGTTTGATTTTTGACGACTGCGCCACAATTGGAATAAACTTACACCTCCAAAACTAACCAACGCTAAGCTAGTGACGATAAAAAAGAAGTTAAGTTCTAAATCTACTACGCCATAAATAAATTTCCCAAAAACCAATGGCAGTGACTTGAGCTGAGGGACACTCACGACTGCTTCCCAGCCTGGTAAATCTCGCCGAACTTCACCGCCGGCTGCTAATTGGCGGAAAAAGATTGGTAACCAAGGTAGAAAAGCTAAGGTTGATAAAATCCCAGCCACCACCAACGATCGAAGTCGCGACCAATGTTGAACTCCAACCCAAGCTAGCTGGCCCAAAACTAAAAAAGGATATAAGTATGAGCTGTATAAACCAGCAATCGTACAGAGAGTAAAACCAATAAAGTTTACCCGCTTCCAGCTTCCAGCCTGATCAGCTAATAAATACCACCAACTCAAAACTCCAAACATGAGCGGCAAAGCATACGGTCGCAGTTCTTGCGAGTAAAAGATGTGAAACGATGAAGTGGTCAATAAGAGTGCCGCCCACCAACCAACTTTTTCTAAACCTAGACGTTTACCAATCTGGTAGGTGGCCCAAATACTAATCAACCCAGGAATCAAGGCCGCCACCGTCCGCAGCCACCACTCACTTCGACCAAAGTAGAGAGCAAAATGAACCAATAAATGAATCAAAGGTGGTTGAAAATCAGGAATAATCTCGAATTGCTGAGCCAAAGGTCGGGCGCTCTCCAAAGCTTGAGCCGCCTCATCCAACCAAAAAGACCCGCCCAACAACGGTAGTCTCAGCACTAAAGCCAAGCCCAATAAAATCCAAATAGACAAACCTAGTTTTAGCTTCATAATTGTCCCGCGTCACAAAGAACCCTATAATCATATAATCATTTGGCCAATTTGAAAGCTAGTATGAACCTCGATCAGTCTTTTCTACACAAAACAGTTCTCTTGACCGGCGCCGCTGGCTTCATTGGGTCGCACCTTTCTCAACGATTACTCGATCTGGGTGCAACCGTAATTGGGGTTGATAACTTTCTAACTGGTCGCCACCTTAATCTAGAAGCAATCATCAATCATCCCCAATTTCGCTTGATTGAAGCAGATGTGATCCAAGAACCTACCACTTATCTGCCCGCTGATCAAAAAATTGACCTCGTTCTCCACTTTGCTTCACCGGCTTCACCCCCTCGCTACCAAGCTCATCCAGTGGCTACCTATCAAGTCAATGCCTGGACAACCCATCACTTACTCCAGTACTTACTCCACCACCAACCTCAAGCCCGCTTCTTGTTTGCCAGTACGTCTGAGGTCTACGGTGATCCAGCCGAACATCCCCAAACTGAACAGTATTGGGGCAACGTCAACCCCAACGGCCTCCGCTCCTGCTACGACGAAGCGAAACGGCTCGGCGAAACAATTTGTGGCGTTCATCAACGAGACTTTGGTTTGGATGTCCGGATTGTCCGCATCTTCAATACGTATGGCCCGCATATGGATCCGACCGATGGTCGAATTTTGCCCCAGTTGATTACTCAAGCTCTGGCCAACCAACCTTTTACTATTTATGGTGACGGCACCCAGACTCGTTCCTACTGTTATGTGAGTGATTTAGTGGAAGGAATCCTCAGTTTAGCTGCCGCTGAAGGTCTAGCCGGCGCGACGGTTAACTTAGGCAATCCTCAAGAGCTAAGCGTTCTAGAGACAGCAGCTCTGGTCAAAAAAATGACTAACAGTAGCTCAGAAATCACTTTCAAACCTTTACCAAGTGATGACCCAACTCGCCGTCGACCTGATATTACTCAAGCTCAAAAACTCTTAGACTGGCAACCAGTTGTTCCTTTTGAGACTGGCTTGGAAAAGACAATCACTTATTTTACTCAAGAACTAAGGTTGTAACTCTAATTTTGGAAGTAGAGAGTTCTTTCTTTCTCGATGGTAAATCAAAAGTGCTAGCCCAACGGTGAAGGTAAAAAAGAAGACTTTACACAGCAATCGTGACCAAGCAGCTGCTTCTAAGCCATAGATGGGGACGAAGAAATAATTACCGATGACTAAAATTACTAGCTGCCCCACCCCGCTAACTGAAAAATACCAATCCTCTTTGAAAACATAAAATAAAGCCAAAAAGGGAATGGCTGCGATTGTCAAAAATGAAGAAGCAGCGAGAATTAGTAAAATTTTGGTGCCAGCTAAATACTCTGGACCAATTGTTAAGAAAATCGACCAGCGCGTAAAAGGAATAAAGAGGAAAAAACTAAGCAGTGAAATCACCATGACGATGGTGGCTTTTTTGAGATATTTTTTGAGAGTAGCTACATCTTTATACTGAGCAACTCTTGGATACAGAACATTTCCCATCGAGTAAGCAATCAAAAGCAACATCATCGAGATCCGAGACACACCGCCTAAAAGACCAGTTTCATAGGTTGATAAATATCGTTGAACAAATAAAACATCAATGTTTTCAATTAAACCGGCTGCCACAAACCCCACTCCTGAGTGTTTTGCCATTTGCCAAACTAAACTCGAGTGATGAGAAAAGTTTTGAGTGAGATTAAGTTTCGTTGTTTTAAGGAGCAAGTTCTTAGCGACTAAAACTGGGATTAAAGGAGCAAGCATGTACCAAGCAAAAATAGAAATCGAGCCTTTAAAACCAAAAATAACTAGTAGTCCAATTCCAATCAGTTTAGCTGTTGATTGATAGAGATTAGCTAAAACGGCTTGAGAAAAACGGTGAGAAGCTTGAAGCATGGTAATTAACTGTTCATACCAAACCGAGAATCCAGCCAGTAAAAAAGCAAGTAAGATAATTTCTGGTTGTTCAAAGTGAATGATTCTAGCTAACGTTGGGGTCAAAACTAATCCAAGTAAGGCCACCACCCCTGTCAACACAATTTTAATCTTCAAAATAAAAGAAAATAACTCATTATTTTTCTGGACTTCACTTCGATCAGAAGCAAACTTGAGTAAGGTTGCATTAAGACCAGCATCACAAATTTTAGACAGAATCAGAACAATCGCAAAACCAACACTAAAAACTCCAAACTGAGTTGGTCCCAGTAACCGTGAAATAAGAATAATCGTAATTGCTGAAATTCCGGTCGCTAAAAAATTACCCACCACCGTGATCACGGTCTGGCGAAAACCACTCGAATCGCGGAGCTGTTGGAATGTCTGAGTAACAATCTGTTTCATTATCTCTACTTTAACTCAAGCTTGAATAAGTTACAGGTACCTAAACAGCCTTCTTTGACTAAAATTAGCTTAAAGACTTGACTTAGTTGCGAGTAGTCAGCTCCTACCAAAGCGCTGTGCGAAATATAGGCATTACTAAGATAGACTTTCTTACCTTCAGTTAATAGACGTTGGTAATAACTAACCAAATTGCCATACTCTACGTCGTTCCCCCAAACCCATTCCTTCTTAGCACTAAACTCTTGGTGAGCTGATAACGGCAAAACTCTGATCTGAGTTTCAGCAGGTAAATAAAGCTGCACTAAATAAGGTGGCAAAGCAGTAATCAGCAATGGTGACTCAACTGCTCGTAACGATCGCTCAAATTCTAGGATTGATTCATACTGCCAAGCTCGTGAACGCAACAACCAGTTACTAGCTATGATCTGCCGATAGAACCCCAGCTGAGAAAAAATTTGAATTAAAAGCACCGCTCCCAGCACAATTATTAGGTATCTTTGAGTTGGTTTGGGCCAAGCAGTTAAAAGATAAGCTAGTGCCATAATCAAACAAGGAATTGCCGTAAGCAGATAGCGACCATCGGTTACGTAAAAAAATTGTAAGAGCAATAACGGTGAAAAAGCAAACGCAATCATACTACTGACTCGCCTAAGGTCGGGCTTAACTTTCAACCACCAACCCACAAGCCAAGTTATCAAGAGACCAACGCCCAAAGTTGAAAGCGGATATGTTAACCAGAGAACTTGACTCTGAAAGCCGTTCATCATTTTTAGATACGTCAACGTCGTCTGCAAACCAGTGCCAATTTCAAAGTTAAAAAAAGTAGCACTCGCTCGACCGCCCAACCCTCCTTGCTTCACAAACAAAGCACTCAATGGTTTGAAGCTGATAACCCACATAAAAAGACACATCACAGCTACCCAAAAAGCTCCCACAACTGCCATTTTCAGTAGTGTCTGGTACTTTTGGTGACGAAGTAGTCCTAAGCTGGGAAGTAGAACTACCACTACTGCCATCGGCAAGTGAGCATACTTTGTCAACACCATTCCCGCGGCTAAACTGACTAGTAATAAGTAGTGCTTCAAGTGAGGTTTTTTCTGGGTCAAACACCAAAGACTAAGTATCATCAAAAACAAACTCATATTTTCAGCCATAGGTAGTGTTACAAACCAAGCTAGATAAGCATGAGAAGTGTAGAGAATTAGTAAAAAAAGTTGAATCCACTTTGAAGCAATAGTGTTTCTAAGAGCTAAATATAAAAAGAAAAGTGAAACTAATGATAAAACTAAGTTGGCTAAGTAAAAAACTGGAGGTGAGTCTGACCACCAATAGAAAAGACTTAAAAATAACGAATAAAGCGGCGGTATTTTTGGTTCGAGCAAAGTTCCTTGATAACTCAAACCTAAGCCCTGTCCTCGACTCAAGCTTTGGCCAGTCACGACATAAAAAAGACCATCTGGGTAAGGTTCGAGATTTAACAGTTGGTGATGATCGGAAAAAATCGGGACTAAGGTCAATAAAAGTGAAACCAAAACCGCCACTAAAAAAGGAAAATGCCGAAGGATCATGTTGTCATGATAGGCTGGCCCAAAAAACTTGTCTATAGCTCTTTCTTATTCAGAATTAATATCGTATAGTTCAGTTTATGCGATCAAAACAGAGCTTAACCAGTCGAGAAATTTCGGAAATGAATCATTTCGACGTCATGGCCCAAGCTTATGACACCAACTATACCTACGATGTTCCTTTCACCCAGTACAAAATTCAGAAAAAAATAAAACAACTTTTTGCTAGCTATGACAAAAATAAAGTTTTCTCAATTTTAGAAATAGGAGCGGGAACCGGTGAGTATACACAATACTTGGCTGAGTTATTTCCAAACGCCAAAATTACGGCCATTGATATCTCGCCCAAGATTTTAGCTGTCGCCAAAAAAAAGTGCAAACGTTTCAAGAATGTTACCTTCCAAGTGGCCAGTGCTTATGATTTGCCCTACAAGAGTAAATCCTTCGATATTATTTGTGGTTTCTACATTCTTCACCATCTAGATTTAAAAGCCACGCTCAAAGAAATGCATCGCCTCTTGAAACCTAAAGCTGAAGCTCTCTTCTACGAACCAAACTTGCTTAACCCCGTTGTCCTAGCCATTAAAAGTCTACCATTTTTAAAAAAGATGGTTGGCGACTCCCCCGAAGAATGGGCCATTAACTCTATCCAACTTGAAGATACTTGCCAGCCTTTTAAATCACTGAAGTGGGAAACTACTGAATTTGTAATTTTACCAAGCTCTTTAGCATTGGAAACTGCGGTTAGACTTGATGCTTTCTTTAGCCTTCTTGGTCGAGCTCCGCTTCTCAATTTAGTTGGGGGTTCAGTTTGTCTCAGGTTTAAAAAAGGCTAGTTTCTTTTTTAATAAATAGGGCTACCATTTCTTGCCAATCAATAAACTCTAAACCCAATTTTTTCTGAGTAATTTCAGTTTTCAAACCGCCTAACTTAGGATATCGACCAGGGTTTTTCTCTAGAAAACTATCAATACTAACTCCCCTAACTACTTCTTGGTTCTGATCTAAAAGATCTAGGCTATACCTAGCCAACTCAAAAGGAGTGCAGCTATTGGTAGAAGCCGCATGAAAAATCCCAGCTTGCGGTTTCAACATCAAGCGCTTAAAAATTTCAGTTAAAAAAGGAATATAAGTTAAAGTAATAATTTGGTCATTAAATAATGGGTAGAGTTTTTGCTGACGATACAGCCACAAGATTTTGCCAATATAATCCAACTCTAAAGTATTATTTGGCCGAGTGACATTATTAATTCTAATAATAGCTGGTCGTGTCAAAATTGATTGCACTTCCCGTTCAGCTTCTCGTTTAGTAATTCCATACCAAGAAAGTAAAGCGTCATTTACTTCTGGTTTTTCCTCTTCAGTATAGGGACCAGGGTTAATCGCAACCCCCGAAAAAACATAGTCAGTAGAAATGTGAATCAAAAAAGCTCCAGAATCATGACAAAGCCAAGCTAGATTACGAGCCCCTTCGACATTTGTTTTCCAAACACTCCCCAGCTTATCGCCTCTTTGCTTCTCAGCTGTGGTTGCATTTCGATGAGCGGCTAGATTAATCACCACCGTTGGGCCATGAATAGCAAAATAGCGTTTGACGGCCTCAAGGTTAGTAATATCTAAATCCAAGTGAGAAGGTGTCAAGACACTAGCTGACGTCTCTTGACTAAAAATCTGTTGTAAAAAAGATCCTAAAAGTCCACTACTTCCTGTAAATAATATCCGCTCAACTTTAATTTTAGGCATGTAGGTTAGGAAGTGGGAGCTAAAAATTTACTTCTAATTAAACCTAAGTTATGTAAAATATAGAGAACCAACACAGCCAAGGTCTCAGAAATAAATTTAATTCCTTTCTGCAAACTCATCTGAGATGATTTTTCGTCGTAACGAGTTGGAATTGGAATCTCACTGATCCGAAAACCATAGCTCAAAGCCGAAAGAGTCATCTGTAAATCAAAAAGAAAATCGTCTGAAAACTCAGCAAATGGAACTGTTTTAAGAACCTCAGCAGAATAGGCTCTAAACCCAGAAAAGTGTTCTGTAAAGTTGACTCCCAAAACAATATTTTGAATCACAGTAAACAAACGATTGGTAAAGTACTTCAACTTTGGCATGCCTCCAGCTAAGGCCCCTTTGCGATTGGCGATCCGACTGCCAAACATGAAATCGGAACGACCTTCAACTAAAGGTTGAATCAAATTTGTCAAATACTCAGCACTGTACTGATAGTCAGGGTGGAGCATCGCCACAATATCAGCCTTCATTTTTAAAGCAGCTTGATAACAAGTCTTCTGATTAGCCCCATAACCTAAGTTTTTTGAGTGTTCAATAACAGTAATGTGCAATTTTTTAGCGACTGAAATTGTTCGATCAGTGCTTTTATCATCTACCAGCAAAACGTGCTTTCGAAGCCGCTGGGGGATTTCAGCATAGGTAGCTTTTAAGGTTTTTCCAGCATTGTAAGCTGGCATAACAATTATAATTTTAAGAGGTGGTTGGTTTTTTTTCATAACTTTGCCTAACTTTATCATATTTAGCGCTCAGTAGTTAAAACGGAGAGAGAACAAGCATCATCTTCAAAAATAACTTCAGCATTTTGGAGCAGATTGTCTTCATATTCAGCTCGGGCTAAAGGCTCCATATCTCGATGTGAATTTGGACTAAGTAGTAAAGCTTTTTTCCATTGATGATTCGTAAAAACATACTTTACTTCTGGTGGTACTCTCAGATCAGAAAAAGTGCTGATATTTGGGGTATAAAACATACCAACATCTTCATAATAGACAGCAGCGTATGCATCCCATAAATTTAGCACTTTCTTAGACTTATCACAGTTTTCTGTACAAAAAGAAAAGACTGAGGCTACGCAGCCAATTTTATTTTTTGTATCTGATTCATGATTAATAGTCAAAACCACCGGCAGCTCTCGCCACCGAGCTTGCCAAAATGCTTTAAGAGGTACGCTTTTAAACTGAGCAAAGATACTAACACTAAGTAGTAAAAGGCTCAGTAAAACTGATCGATGTATGTACTTGGATACCAGCATATAAACTACCATCGGTAAAAATAAAACATAGCGCGAAAGCTGACTGCCAATAAAAAAATTTAAACTATAGATACTAAAAGCCGAAAGTAGTAATCCATACTCAGTTTTACCCCATGATTTTCGTGTCAGAAGAAAACTCAATCCTAGGAAAAGGGTAGCCAAAATCAGACTTAAGTTCTGTTGATAATTCAAAAAGAAGGATTTAAGAAAACTAATCATCGAAACCGGAGATCGTAAGTCAGCAATTAAAGTATCTATTAAAAATGTATAGTTTTTTTCTAACATTCCCGAGTGGCCAAAGTAAAGTGGATAGACTGGATTTAAGTGCAGAAAGAGGTTTTTTAAGTACCAGATCCCACCACCTACCACTCCCCAAAGAATCCCTTTTAAACTCAATTCTTTGAGTGAAACTATATTTTTTGAAACTAAATATAGCCATGGAAGATAAACTGGCAGGAGGTAAGCCGTTGTAAATTTGTGACCAAAAGCAGCTCCTAAACAAAGAAGTGAAAACCAAAGGTAGCCAGCTTTTTTTTCTTTCTGAGCCAAAATTAGAAGTAAGCAACTCAAAACTTGAAAGAGGCTGACATTGATATCAACTAGACCAGTGGCCAACAGAATTGTCAAACCAGGATCAAGAGCCATCAAAACTAAAACTAGCAAGCTACTTGATCGTGAAACTTGAAAAAATTGCCTTAAAAAACTATAAATGACTAGTAAGAAGAAACCAAAATGGACCATGTTGAGTACGTGAGCCGCACTGGGATGATCATTAGCCAGACTATAACCCAAACCAGCATAAGCCTCAGAAGCATACGGCAAACTTCCATAAAATGAAGAGAACGGTTGATAAAACGGAATGTAGGGACTTGTTTGTAGAAGTGGGAACTGAAGCGAGCCCGCTGCTATCTCCTGCATCACTGGAACATGATAAGCTACCTCATCCCACTCAGAAGGTCGATGAAAAGCATAGAGCGTATTAAAAGCTAAAACTCCAAGTAAACAACCACCGATCAAAAGCTGAATCAAACCTGGCTTGGTAGGCAGCTGGAGTTCCATTTTTGCCAGTCCTTGCCCCAACCACCACCAACCCATCGCCAACGGCATTAAAAGTAAAAAAATATTGACTGGGGCTGGAAAAACCCAACTCGTGATAAACATTAAAGTAGCTAGTAAAGTTTGCCCAAAAAAATAAGCCAGTGAAAAAAGTAACCAAGAAGAAGGTCGTTTTTCTAACAACCGGGCTTCTAGCTTGAGTCCAATTCCAATTGCCGCCCCGCTCAAAACTGCGATGACGACAACTAAATAAAAGTGAAAACCTAAGTGAGTGAAAATCATATTCTATTGCTCAAATACATCTTTAACTGCTTTAACTACTAAGTAAATAGCTGGTGCCAATAAAAAAGTGGAAGATCTTAGCAATGAGCCGGCCATTTCTGGCCACCAATCAAATTGAAAAGATATGAAATAAAGTCCACAAAAGTACATTGCAAAACTAAAGAAAATTACCAAAAATAAAAATGTATCTGCTTTAATTTCTGGTTTTTTCAATTGTAAAAGCAAGGAGAGAAAAGAACCTAGGTAGATTAAAATAATGCTCCCCCACATTCGGGTGTAAATAAGTGCCATTTGTAAAAAAGCGCCAGTGAAAATACCAATCACCGGTTCAAGTATATACAGCGGTGAGGTATTAAAAATCGCTTCTTTATCACTAATAACATCAGTAAAGTACTTCCATGATACGTATCCCAAAAGGCAGTAAAAAGCCATGATTAATGACTTAAAACTATAACTCCGCCAGTCTTTACTAACTCCAACCAAGAAAAAAGCCAGCACAACTGCCAGCCAAGATGGTTCTAGAAAACGAATCCACTGAGAGCTGGAAACTAACACCACTCCCAAGCAAAACCACCAAATTTTCTTTTCGATCAAGTAACGGTGCAGAGTTAAAATTCCCAAACTTAGGTAAAGTGTGTACGGTAAGTTAGTGTAAGCAACTAAAGAGGTTGAAAAAAGACTCTGTTGCCCAAGAACTAGTAAAGTAGCAACTAAACTCCAGGTTGTGCCTAGTCTTGGTTGGAGGAGTAAGAAAATACCAATCCCCATCCCCATTAGAAAGAAGGTGTAGAGCAGACTAATCGGCAACGGAATACCAACCTGGTACCAAAGATAGTGGGTGAAGCTGGTGAAAGGTGGGTATAAGAGATAGTAATACCCATTTTTGTAGTCATACTTGGCGATTGAACCCATTTCTGAAAACTTAACACCGCCTCTAAGAAACTGCGCTCGAGCATCATAGAGAGCCACCGCATCCCAATCCAAAGCTATTTTAGTATAGTTATGCCAGAAAGAACTCAGTCCTAAGAAAAGACCCGCTCCTACTAAAATAGCAATTACTTTTTTAGCAGCTGGCTTTGACCTTGACTTTGAATCAGAAGTTTTGACTACGGTTGGAGGTGTCTTAAGAAAAGAATAGAGCGACCAGAAAAGCAATCCAACCATCAAACTTAACTCAGCTATCCCCAAAAGAGAAGAGTGATACTTGGGTTCCTGAATAAAAAAATATACTTTTTCAGCTGAGATTAGAATCGAGAGTGAAAGCAGGAAAAAATAGGTTATTTTATTCATAAAACAAAATCCTGTAGACTGCTACTCCAGCCTCCGTCCCCACCAACTCCAGCTTTTCATACTCGAGATAATTTTTGTCATCAAAACTAACTTTAGCGCTTGATGTACTAAGCAACGGCCACTTACTGTCATTCGATTCAGGGTAGACTTCAGCAAAGTAGGCCGTGGGAAACGACTTGGTCAGACTAGGACCTGTCAAAAGTTGGCCACTGACTAACGTTCGCGGATATAAAAAATAACGAATTGTTGGTTGGTTGCCAATCAATTGCCACTTTATACCCTGAGGTGGGTGAATCACAAAAGCTTCTTTAGGCGTCAGTTTGCGCAATGCCTCAACAAACTTAAACTCATGACCAAATTTTTGTTCATTAGTTTGAGTTGAATTTTTGATTGAAGTTGAAAAACTAGTTAAAGGATAAAAACTTCTAGCTAAAGTAAATAAGAAAATTCCTAAAACAGCCACTCTAAGAATTAAATTTATTTTCTTAAAAAAAACTGCGTTGCTTTTCTTAAACCAAACTGTATCGCTTTTCTTATAAAACTTAATGAAGAGTTTACCGCCATCGAGAAACATGAAAATAATTAATAGTAAAACTACCAATGAAATTTGGTTTATTGACTCCAAAAAATCAGTAGTTAAACCAAAGTTTGAGTAGAGGTAATTAGGAAATTGAATCTCTTCTAGTTTGAGTAACAGAGTATTGGCTAAGAAAAAAAAGAAACTACTGACTCCCATACCTATCAAGACTAGTTTATGACCTCGAGGAATAATTTTTCCGTTAAATTCTCGAACCCAAAAAATGAGAATTGATAGCGAATATAGGTTCAAGAACCACTTAAAGACAAGTAAAAAGAGATTTAAGAACTGCCTCTGACTGACGCTAAAAAGAAAGTGATTGGTAATTATATAGTAGCGAAGAAAAGCAAATAGCGGGGTGGAAAGGAAAAAAAGCCAGACAATTAACAAAGAGAGTGGGTTTTTAACAATCAAATTGGCCGTAGTAATGATTTTTTTTATCATTATTCCTCGATCTTTCTAACTTGCCAATGGTGAGTGATTTTTTCCTGAGTTAATGGTGGTTTGATCCAAGTTTGGAGCGGTCGATAGCGAAATGCCACTCTAAAAGCTATCAAATCAATCTGTGGAATTTCATGCCTACCCTGCTTGTAAATCCCACTTTGACTAGCTACTTCTGTGGTCAGCTTCAAATCAGGAACTAAAGAAGAAGTACTGACAATGAACTCTCCCGCTCTGAGTTGGCGATTGGGAATCAAAGGTACTTTTTTTTGACCGTGAAGATATTGAAGGTGGATCGGTAGTTCATAAAGAACTTCCCAATTATCAAGCGTTTTGACTGCATTCAAAAAAACAGGATCAGGTAACTCAGCTATAGTTGCTACTAACTCATGCTCGTAGGTTAGATAACCAGCATACCAAGTCGCATAGTTTCTCGATTTGGCCAAGTGAAGACTCGAGCTAACAAAGTAAATGTTAAAACAAATAACAACTGAGACAACTAAAAAGAAACTCTGAACTAAAATCTGTGGTCCAATTCTTGTTTTAATAAAAAATCTTACTTCCTGAAGTAAAATTCCGATACTGGCTCCAACCACTACGGCCATAGTGAAAATTACCGTTAGTAAGTATCTGTCTAAGACAAACTGCCAAGGGAGTAAGATCCCCAACGAGAAAACCATCATTAAATACCAATAGTGAAGCGCCTTGAGATTATGGCGAGCCGATACTTTCTTGAAAATACTTAAAAATCCTACACTGCCAATGATTGGTAGGAACCACTTAAAAGTCGTATATAAAATAGAAAAATAGGCATTGGTGTTTCTGATCACCCCACCTAAAGAAATTTCATAAAAACTAGCATAATCAGTCTGGGCTGTTTCTGGTCGGGCGACTATCTTCCCCAAAACTATGGCCAAAAATGGCAAGTAAAGCAAACCCCAGTTCAACTTTGGATATACTCGCCGATAAAAAAACCAAAAAAAGCCTAAAACTGGAATTAACATCACACTTGTTTCTTTAATCAGGCATAAACTAAGAATACAACTGGCCAAGACCAAGTTAAGCCACCGAGGTTTTAGATATTTAGAAAGAGAAACAAAATTTAAAAAAAGCCAAGAAAAAAAGGCAATCACTAGTAATTGATATGGTTCAATCGGACCAATTCTAATCATATTTTCAGTGAAAGAAAAGTTGCTGAAAAAAACTAAGGCACCCAGAATTGATCCCCAAAATGACCGAGTAATAGTAAAAATATTAGCGCAAAGTAAAATCACCAACAAAGTTCCCACGCCCGTAATTCTAAAGACATGAATCGCAGTCGGATCGCGATCTGCAATCTGAAATAGAAACGATTGGATAATCCAGTAACCGGGCCTAAACCGCCCAAATTCTTTTTCGACTAAGACTTGATGGGCCGCTTGGCAAACTCTAGTTTTCAAACAAGTGCCTAGAGCTTCAGCATTAACTAAACTCTGACCATCATCAATTAAAGAAAAATAACGATATTGATTGCCACCAAAAACCAGACTGGCATACAGTAAATAGAGACAGACGACTGCTAAACAGGTCCATAAAAACAAACCTGGCTTCGCAAAAAAAGTTAGGGATGCCCTTAAGCTCGCAGTGGTAGTTTTTGACATTTAACAGCAATATTGACCATATATCGACCTACTGATTTTCGATAACGATGAAGGAAATCTAAAAGTGGATATGTAATCGGAATAACGAAAGGAAAAAGATGAATTCCATACTCAACTTGAACTTCAAACCCAACCTTCTCTAAATCTGTTTTTAAAGCATCAAAGTCAGACCAATTTTCTAAACCTTGATACGGGCGTAAATTGAATTTTTGAGCAATCAGCAATGAAAAGTACCAAAATCTATTCGGGGTAGTTAAGACTAAGGTTCCGCCAGGCTTAAGGACTCGATAACACTCTTTCAAAGCTTCGAATGGTTGAGGCACGTGTTCAATCACTTCACTGGTAACTACGACATCAAAAGTTTTTGCCTTAAATGGCATCTCCATAATCGATCCCACCACTCGGGTGCTTTTGCATTTTTTAGCTACTTGTTTGAGAAGACCTGGTCCAATGTCCATTGAAGTTACAGTTGCGCCTCGCTCGACTGCAGCCCGACTAAACCAACCTGTTCCACAACCGGCGTCTAAGACTTTCTTCCCTTTTAAGTTTTCTGTCAGCAACTCTTCATATACCACCTGCAGTCGCTTGTTGGTGTCGTACATGTTAACCACTGAATCAAATTGGTCAGCAAACTGTTCATAAAAAAACATTTTGGCTGGAGCTTTATGCATACTTACTTTCTGATAATATAAATCGGTCGCTGTTTAACTTCATCATAGAGGGCTGCAATATAGATACCTAAAATCGCCAAGAGAAAACTCAAAATACTTCCCATCCCTAATAAAACAAAAATAACTGAACTCCAACCCGCCACGGCTGTTCCCAGGACAAATCTAATATAGGCGACATATACTCCATATACTAGAGTCGCTAAACTAAAAAGCAAACCAATTAAAGCTGATATATACAAAGGAGCAGTTGAAAAAGAAGAAATTCCAAATAAAGCTAATTGAGCCATCTTGAATAAAGTATACTTACTGCTCCCCTGTTGGCGTTTCTCAGCCTGGTACTCTAAAGTTGTAGTCCGGAAGCCGATCCAGCTAACCATGCCTCGTAAAAAAATTCTTTTTTCAGGTAACACTAAAAGTGCATCAACTGCTGCTCGGGTCATGAGCCGGAAATCTGAAGCAGCTGGCGGCACTTTGGTGTATGAAAAGACATTTAAAAATCGATAAAACCAGCTTGAAGTGAATTTTTAAAAAAATGAAAGTGAGTGGTCGTCATTTCGTCTAGTAAAAACCAACTCCGCTCCCGCTTCATAGGCCCGAAGCAGCTCATGAATCACTCGAGGTGGATGTTGTAAATCACTATCCATTGTTATGACTAGCTCGCCCTCTGCAGCCCGGATGCCCGCTAGCAAAGCTGCCTGATGACCAAAGTTGCGAGTAAATTGGACCAAGCGGTGAGGAAAGATTGGCTGAAAGGTCTTCAACTCCGCTACCGTCTGATCAGTACTTCCATCATCTATAAAAATTACTTCATACTCATATTTTTTATCTAAAATAAGCAGTTGTTTTTGAAGTTCAGCAAAAAGTAATGGCAACATTTCTTGCTCATTAAAAAGAGGTAAAACTAAACTCACTAGTTTTTTAGTTGTTTTTTTCATACCACTCAATTGTTTGTTTTAAGCCTTCTTCAAAACTAACCTCTGACTCAAACCCAAACTCTTTTTGGGCCCGAGTAACATTAAGTTTGCGCCGCGGCTGACCATCTGGTTTAGAGGTGTCCCAAACTAAAGTCCCTTCATAACCAGTGACTTTTTTGATGGTTTCCGCCAATTTTTTAATTGAAATTTCAAAACTAGAACCCAAGTTAACCGGCTCTCCACCATTATATTTTTCGGCTGCTAAAAGAATGCCACGAGCAGCATCCGCAACATATAAAAATTCACGAGTGGCTTGACCCGTACCCCAGACTACCACTTCTTTTTCGTTTTGATTCCGAGCCGTCACAATTTTTTTAATCAAAGCTGGAATCACATGACTTGAGTCAGGATTAAAGTTGTCACCCGGACCATACATATTGACGGGTAAAAGGTAAATCGAGTTGAAGGCATACTGTTGACGATAAGCTTGACCTTGAACCAACATCATTTTCTTGGCTAAACCATAAGGAGCATTGGTTTCTTCCGGATAGCCATTCCAAAGATCTTCTTCTTTAAAAGGAATCGGTGCAAACTTAGGATAGGCACAAATAGTTCCCACCCCCACAAATTTAGCCACTCCGGCCTTCCGGGATTCCTCCATCAAGTGAACTCCCATCAACAAGTTGTCATAGAAAAGAGTGCCTGGAAATTTCTGGTTATAACCAATCCCACCTACATTCGCAGCTAAGTGAATGACTAGATCAGACTCAGCCACCGCTTCCGCACAAGCTGCTGGTTGACGAAAATCTAGCTCCGAAGAACGGGGTGTCTTGAGAGATTTTGGCTTATGGGCTTGGAGTTGTGCCACCAACTGGCGACCAACAAAACCATGACCACCGGTAACTAGAACTCTTTTATCTGACCAGAAAGTAGCTGCCATATTATTTAATTAAGCGGTAAATAGTAACAATCATGAGCGTATGCAACCTATGACAAAAAAGCAAGAGTGGATTGTGAATAAACTGAGTGGCCACTTGATATTCTTCAGCAAACTGACGTTGAAATTGAGACCCACCTTTAGAGGCTGAGTGAATTCGAAAAGCAGCTAGGACTTCAGTTGACACAATTGGTTGGCCACCAGTGATCAATAAACGCCACCAGTATTCATAATCCATCACATAGCGGAGTTGCTCATTAAAAAAACCCACTTTTTGAAAAGCTGACAGCCGCATAAAAACCGCTGGTTGAGGAATTGGATTAGTGATTGCCAAAACCCAACTCAGTTTCAAAGCTCTGAGACATTTTTTATAGAGCTGGACCAAAGGTTGAATTCTTTTATTTTTTTCATCAATAATCAAACACTCACCAACTAACCATTCAGCTTGGGGCTGGGCTTCAAACTCAGCAGCTACTTTGAGAAAAGTTTGGGGTAAATAGTAATCATCAGAGTTAATATAAGCAATAATTACTTGATTTGAATCACTCTTTTTTAAACTATTCTTCTTAAGAAGTTGTTTGAAACCTTTATTAATCGCATCAGTTTGACCTCGATCTTTTTGGCTAACCCAACTTAATGTATCTCCGAATGACTTGAGAATTTTTACCGTTGCATCACTTGAATTACCATCGGCCACAAAATACTTAACCTTAATTTTAGCTCCGGCTTGGTTCAAAACACTTTCAATTGTTTGACGGATAAAGTCAGCTTGATTGTAGGTCGGGGTTACAATCCAAAACTGACTTGATTTTGCAGATGACACTTAAGGTTGCTTTCTTTTTGATTTTCGCTCTTCAATTGCCAACTGACGAATCAAGCTTTCAATTCGGTTCTTAATTTCTCTATGCGAAAAATAACTCCCAAAGACAAGAACGGTTAGAATCATTAAAGCCAAAACTACTAGCAAGTCAAAAACTCGGCTAAAATGAAGAACGTGAACAATCCCCAACAGGAGATTAGGAAACAAGGCAATCACAATAAAAAAGACCCACAATGTCAACCAAGAAATAACTTCAGTTTGGGAAAGTGTCTTCTTTTTTCCATGAATAGAAACCACATACATCATGCTCACCGCAAAAATACCGGCTAAGATTTGAAAAATAGTCATAGGTGCATTCTATACGCTAGTATTTGTTTTAGTAAAGCTAAGGTGTCAAGCATGGTCATGCCTTTGTCAAAGTCATGATAAATTGTTTTAATCGGTACCACCGTAAAAGGAAGTTTCAACTCGGCTGTTTTGATTGACATTTCTAACTCAACTGCATAGTCTGTGGTCTGCCAACGCAATTGCTCATAAACAGACTTAGTAAAAGCCTTGTAGCCAGACGGAATATCCGGGATATAGGTCCCAAATAAGAATTTGACCAAAACCGAGGCTAGAGTATTACCAACTCGCTTCAACCACGGCACCTCACTTCCAAACGTCCTCACCCCCAGAACTAGAGTCTGGCCAGTCGCCAAAGCTGCTATAAAAGCTGGTAACTCAGCTGGATCGTGCTGGTCGTCCGCATCAATCAAGATGACGGCTTTGGCCCCTAGAACTGAAAAAGCAAACTCACAACCAGTTTTCAAGGCGGCTCCTTTGCCCAAGTTGAGTCGATGAGTCAGGACATGAGTTGCACACTCAGTCGCGACCACAGTGGTCTTATCGGTTGAACCATCATCAACGACAATAATTTTAGCCGTATATTTTTGAAGTTTTGCTAAGACTCGACCCAGATACTTTTCTTCGTTATAAGCTGGAATAATAACCCAAGTCTCAGAAGCCACTGATTTCATGACTACCTAACCTGTCTTAAGTACCACTCGGCTACTTGGCGGACACCTTGATCAAAAGTGACGGTTGGTTGCCAACCCAAAATTTGGGCGGCTTTATCAAAAGCTAAGACACTAGTAATCTGCTCTCCCGGTCGCTCAGGACCATGAACCGCTTCAAACTTGAGCCCTAAGGCCGCGACTACTTTTTCAAAAACTTGGAGAGTGGAAGTCTCGACTCCAGTTCCAATGTTAAGAGCTCCGACAAACTGACTCTCTAAAGCAGCTAAGTTGGCTTGAGCGACATCTGTCACAAAAACATAATCTCGAGTATGATCCCCCACTCCATTAATGGTTGGATTTTTACCTTGAATTAGCATTTCTGAAAAAATCGCTACTACTCCTGATTCTCCGTGCGGATTTTGGCGAGGACCATAGACATTGGCGTACCGGAGCGCAATATAAGGAATGCCGTACTGTTCATGATAGTAATTTAGGTAAAGCTCACCAGCCCGTTTGGAAACACCATAAGGCGACAGAGGTTCTTCTTTCATTGTTTCATCAAATGGCGTTGCTTTATTGCCATACATGGCTCCGCCAGTTGAAGCCATAATCATTTTTTTGACCCCGACTTCTTTGGCTGCTTCCATGATGTTTAACAAACCAATGATGTTATTTTCAGCGTCAAATTGAGGATTTTTGACCGAGTTGCCAACTTGAATGTGAGCGGCATGATGATTGATGACTTCAGGTTTGAGTTCTCGAATGATATTTTGAATTAGTTCTTTATTGGTAATATCAGCTTCAATTAATTGACGACCCGATGGCACAAACTCTTTTTTTCCGGTTGATAAATTATCAACCACGATCACTTCGTGGCCAGCGGTTTGATATGCATCAGCTACATGGGAAGCAATAAAACCAGCTCCACCGGTAATTAAAATTCGCATAGTATCTTTCTTGCCTGAGTTGATCTAGGCCACCCAGTACCCTTGAATAAATAAAACTAGATTAATAACTAACAATACTCCAGAGCATACCAAATAGCTGCTTAAAACCCAAGGTTTAGCCCGATTTAGATACACTGCCAACATCATCCAGAGACTAATTGAAGGTAGCAAATACCGAGGCATACTCGAAAAAGTTCCAGTTAGGGTTGGAACAATAAAAATCGCCAAACTAAAAAACCAGTAACTCCACCGAACTTTTTTGAAGGAAAAAAGAATTCCAAGCAAACCTAATGTCCCCACCACCGCTTCTTGAATCAAAGAAAAATACTTCCAGTTATGTGGTTGATACGTAACAAGGATTTTTAGGTACCGCCAGACTACTTGCGGATACATAACTAGTGTTTCTTGGCGACCAGCCCCAAACTCTGACTGAACATGCAGGAAAAAAAGTGGATCCTGAAACACTTGTTGGAGGTAGAACATATAACTCAGTAAACCTAGACTTCCAACTCCTACCCAAAGTAAAGCTGACCAATCTTTAGTCAGAACTTCTAGTATCAAAGCTTTGAGCTTAAAGTTTTTGAGAGACTGAATTTGAGCCTGTCTTTGTTGACAAATTTCTAAAACCAAAGCTGGAATAAGCAAAATTCCGACTACTCTCGTAGCTGAAGCCACTAAAGCCATCAGACCAGCTAGCCACCAAAACTGTTTCCGAGCAGCTATAAAACTAGCTGCCACTGCCACTAAAAAAAGGGATTCACTGTAAGTAGCTCCCATAAAAAAAGCAGTCGGAAATAAAGCTAAAATCACCAAACCTTGTCTAGCTACTTGAGCTGAATACTCTATCTTCAACCACCAAAACCAAAGCACGAAAAAAACAAAAGCTAAAACGTTGGCAAGTAGTAAGCTAGCCACTAAAGCAGTCAGACCAAAAAAAGTCAGGCCCTTTACGAACAATGGATAACCAGGAAAAAAAGCTTGAATTAAACCTGTTCCAAAATACCCTTTAATCACAATTGTTAAGTAGTGAACTCCGTCAAAATTGGCCCACGAGTAAAGCCATTGAGGTAAGCCAAAAGAAGGTAGCAAACTATCAAAATAAGGAAAACTGGGTTGATACGGTAACCAAAAAGCTGCCCAGTATCCTAAGACAAATAGGACTCCCCGCCAAAGAAGGAAAAAACCTAAAATGCTAAAAAATTCACGAGAGGTTACTCTAGTCGAAGATGAAAGTGAGGTAGCTATTTTCAAACCTGACTCCTCTTTTTTTTAAATAAATCTACCCCTAACCAGAGTAGTGTCGCTACAACAGTCACTAGACTAGCTGTGTTCCCTATCAGGCGAGCTGGAGTTCTTTGAGTGAAACGAGAAGCAATCTGATACTCACCGGCTGGCAGTCGATAAGCCAAGCGGCCAGCGATGGTTGCTGATTTTTCGTAGGTCAGGAAAGAAGTCTGATTACCGGTAGTAGCTTGGGTTTCCCAACCAGCAAAAAGCATGGTTGGCTCCACGACCAGGCTTGATTCAGTTAAATAAAGTTGATACGTTCGAGCTGAACCTTGCCAATACGTGACCACAACCTTGCCTTGACCTTCAATAATTTTAGCGGTTGGCTGCCAATCACCGATCTCAGTGTAGGTGAAGTCCTGAGGTAAATTTTCATTAGCCGTAGTCGTGCTTTGAGAAAAAGCGTCATAATCAACATTGGTTAAGTACCGATAATCCACCGCTGACAAACGGGAGAAATAAAGAGCCTGTGCCACTACTAGTAAACCAATCAAGAGCTGCGCCCATCGAGGAAATTTTACCCAAGAAAGCATCAGCCAAACAGCTAGTAGGAGTGCCCAAAATAAACTCAATCGCCACGGAAACTGAATGAAGCGAACAAAAGGTAGCTGCTGCCAAATGAGTGCGCTAGTACTCAGCTGACCAAAAACTAAGCCCCAACTCATCACCATCAACGCCACTCCCAACCATCGATTTTTGGTCTCAGTTGTTCGTTGTTTCCACCAAGTTAGAGACAAAAGGAGACAACTAACCCACTGCAGAATTCCCAACGAAAAACTCAGTGAGTCAACACTGCCTCGAAAAGAAAATCCAAATTGAAGTGGAGCAAACAGTAGTTGTGAAAAAGTAGGAAAGTGAAAAGTTGCTGTTTGAGATAATCCCGCTTGATCCAAAACAACTAATGATTTCTCGGCTAAAGCTGGTAACCAAAACCAAAGTGACATTAAAAAACCAACCAGAGTAACTCCCAGCAACCTCACCCAAGCTCTCAAGTCTCGACCATAGCTAGCCACTGCCAACAGAAAAAGTAACGGCACTCCTAAAAGGACTCCTACGTTATGAGCTAAGAAAAAGGCCGCCCACAATCCAGCACCTGCTCCAACTAATAATGAAGAAGTTGAGTTTTTTAAAGTCAAGATCAACCACCACAACCAAGGAAAAAGAGCCAAGATCAAAACTTCGCCAATTGAACCTCGATAAAGAATGGTTGAGATCAAGTAGGGATTCAGTAAGTAGAGACTTTCCCCAATTAAAGTAGCCATTAACGAAACTTGATATTTCCGGCCTAAGAAATAGATGCCAATCGCGCCAGTCATCAGAGAAAAAGTAACTAGTAGTTTGAAGGTCAAAATATAAGGTAACTTCAAAAAAGTAAAAGGTAGTGACAAAATTGAAGGTAATGGATAGTTATAATTAAAAACTGGATATCCATAACGATTCATTAAGCTAGGTGCGAAACGCGGTGGGAACTGACCCTCTTTTAAGGCCAATTTATAGTTAGCAAAGCGAGCTAAGTGATTTTCTCCATCGTGGGTGTACGGAATTCCAGCATGCAAGTAGACTTTCAAAGGAATAAAAAGAAGAATTCCGGTCAGAAGTAATAACCAAACTTTATTTTTCATTGAGCACTTTTTGGTAAACAGCTAGCGTCTGAGTAGCAACTTTACTCCATGAGAAACGGCGCGACCATTGATATGCAGTTTTGACAAAAGCTTGACGTTTTACTTGAGACCATCCAAGAACTTCTTTAATTTTTTCAGCTAATGCTTCTGCTTCAGGTTGAGCATACAGCGCGCATTGGCCACCTACTTCTGGCAAGGATGAGGTCTGAGCGGCTACTACCGGTGTTTGACACTGCATTGCCTCAAGGATTGGCAATCCAAAACCTTCGGCTAATGAAGGTTGAACGTAGGCTACAGCCCCGGCATAGAGACTTGCCAGGACTTCCATTTGACCAACTGGGACTTCAGTCAAAAAGTGGACCCGATCAGCCACATCACTCAAAGCCATTTGAGTTTCTAGCCATCGCCACTCTGGAATTGGTTGCGGCTTGAAGTTGGCACCAACACAGACTAACTCAACTTCAGCTGGTAAAAATTTGAGTGCTTTAATTAATTGAGGTAGATTTTTGTTGTAATTTATATCGCCAACATATAAAAGATATGTTTCTGGTACATTAAAACTTGCTAGATTTTTCTTAACTATAGCTGAAGTTGGTCGCTCCAAAGCTGGATCAGCGGCTAACAAAACTACCGAAATTTTGGCTGGATTAACTTTAAGGTAACGAATAATTTGTTCTTTAGAAAATTCAGAGTCAGTAATAATTGCTTTCACATTTCGAAGGGCCAATCGCTGTTTGAAGTAGCGAGCTGTTCCTTTAAACCCAGGCTGGTATTGCTTGGGAAACATAAGTGGGATCACATCGTGAATCGTCACCACGCTTGGATATTTTTTTACCAAGGGCAATGTTGAAAAAAAGAGGTCAAAAAAAGGATAATGAATTAAATCAGGTAGAACAGCCTCGCCATCGCCACTTTCAGTTACTAGTTGGAGTTCATTTTTCTTGGCCAAAGCTGCCCCCAACAACCGAGTGTAGCCGCCGATCCCCCGGCCACCATGGCCATTTTTGAGTGGACTGATATCGAGTTTAACGTTGAGCATAGATTTCCCATACCTTTAAGTAGGCAACCGCATGATGCAAACCGCTAAAAAGCGCAAAAACAAAACCTGGCAAGCCATCGACATAGCCTCGATGTCGAAAATAAAGCGAAGTAAAAGTTATGATTGGTTTAAAAACGAGAAACGAGAGGGCCGTGAAAAAATTAAGTGAGCATTTTTCTTCAGCTAGTTGCTGAGCTTTGAAACTAGTATAGGTATTAAATTTGCGAAGATACTCACTAAAAGTTGGGTTTGAGTAATGAAGTAAGTGACCCGCTGCCCATCCAACTTCGCCTTCAACCACCATCTGCTCATGAACATCTTTTTGGGGCAAGCAAGCTTTGCCTCGTTGATAAAGCCGAATGACCGGATCAGGATACTGGCCACCTTTGCTCAAAAATTGACCTAAAAAGTGATTCTTCCGTTTCAACCACCAAGCTGAAAATTCTAATTTTTCTGAACGATCCAAACGTTGTTGTAAACTTTTAATAAAAGTTGCTAACTCTAAATCAACAACTTCATCCGCATCCAGCTGCAAAACCAAGTCACCTTTAGCCGCATCCATGGCTAGTTGTTTATTAATATGAAAATTAGCTTTATTCGTAGTTGAAATAACTTTGGCTCCAGCCTTCTTGGCAAGAGCGACTGTGGCGTCTTGTGATTCACCATCAACGATGATGATTTCATCTGCCCATGGCTTGACTGCATCTAAACATCGAATAAGATTAGCTTCTTCATTATGGGTGGCTAAAACAACTGAAATCATAGGTTATTTTTCTAAATTTTGACCAACTCAATTTTTAATCTGCCACTGGTTTTGCTGCCACTCCAAGATGATAGTTTCATCAATCAAGTGGTCGCTGGCTTGAGCAATAAAATGATACTGAGCCAACTGTTGGCCATATCTAAAACCAATTCTATCAGGTTGCTGACGAATGATGGTGGAAAAATAAATAGCTGGGGAAATTTTTTGATACCAAGCCACTAAAATATAGGTGTATCCATCCGGATCCACGATCGCGACTTTTTGATCTGGATACTCCTCTTCTATCTGGTTTAAGGCTTGTTCCAGACCAGGTTTAAGGGCATTTTGGGTGGTCGGATAGTTCCAGAAGTAAGCTTTTGAGTACTTCACCGTCTCCAAAATCAGCAAACAACCCAAAGCAACTTTAAAAAAGACTAGATACTTTGATCGGTGGGCTTTTTCCAACCAATCTCTAAGTAACTGCCAGCCTCTGACTGAGAAAAACAAAAGTACTAAGAAAAAACTTAAGCTTCGAGTAGCATGTGGAGCATCAACGGTAATTACTGATGGAAGAAGAGTCACCCCAGTTAGATAAAGCAAACCAAGATCTACTTTTGAAATTCGAGTTACCATCCGAGTGAGCAAACTTTTTCCAACTGCCCAGAAAGCACCAGCTAACCCCAACCAACTCAAAAATAACGTTGTCCAGAATACATGAGCCTGACCAGGAACTTGATGCCAAGGGTGGCTTCCGCCTCTCAAACTTAAAAAGACCGGCCCCCAAGAAGCAAGAATCCTTTGGAGGATTAAAACTCCTTGATAGACATAACGGTGCCCGATGGTTGATTGCTGACTAGCTGGTAACTGCTGACGAAATGTCACCCAGTTAGCGAAAATTGTTGGATCAGAGAAAAGGGTGATCCCACTTTTTTGACTCGTCAGCGGAATAAAAACAATGGCTGAAATACAAAAAATCGCTACTAAACCTACGACTGGCACGATCCAACTTGTTGGTTGGCGCCATTTTCTTAGCATCGCTACCGCCGGAATCAAAAAAGGCAGCATCAGAAAAGGTGTGTTATAGGTAAAGATAGCGATACCTAATAAAAACAAACCCAGTAGATCATAACTGAGCCGACGAAGGTGATCAACTTTAGCCATCCAGATCAAGTAAAAAGCCGTCACTGCTAAACTCAAACTCAGCATAGCTTCCCAAGCCATCCGTGAGTAAAAAATAAAAACTGGTGTGACTGCAACTGAGAATAAAATAACTAGAGCTTCTGACCGTGACCACTTCAAACTCCGAGCAATTAGGTAACAAACAACTGCCAACCAAACTCCAGCGATGGCGGCCGGTAAACGCACTACCCAGTCACTCGAACCAAAAAGAGTGAAGAAACCAATTAAAAACCAAGCGTATCCTGGTAGTTTATAGTCGCCAAATGACTCAAGAGTTAATGGCCAGGAGCGACTCCATTCATCCAAACCAGTTTCTTTGAGTAATAACGCATTGTAAGCCAAGGCTGCTTCGTCTCTATTCAAGATTACCGGCAGCGAACCCAACTGATAGAAACGCAAACCAATCGCCAAAAGTATCGCCAACGCTAACAAGAGTTTGTGTTTTACCATAACTTTTTATCGGCCATTATCACAATAAACTTAGTCTGACCACTTGGGTCTTTAATCTCCTGATATTTTTGAATCACTAACTGTTGAGCTGCCATTACTTTTTCCATCGCTTCGGTTTTACCGGCAATCACCACCCGAGCACTTTGATTTAGAACCCCATCCCAGCCCGGAAACGGTGAAAAGAAAATCCCATCGAACGAAACAAATTGATACTTAAAACTGGGCCAAGTTTTAAACTCTGCTCCCGTATAAGGGCCATACGCCATCAGCCATAAGTAGAATTTATCATCGAATGATTCAAGATACACTGGATTTCCTTCCCGGAACTTGACAATTGTTTGAGCAACTTCTGGGTAACCTTGTTGCCAAGCTTCAGCTGAAGTTTGAGGATAAATAATGAAGTAGTGATAGGTAAAGGCAGTCAGAACTCCCACAAAAAGTAAAACCCAGCCCAGACCACTAGCTTTCAAAAAGAAATTTTTGGTCTTCAAAAGAGTCTGAACCCCGTAGCCCAACCCCGTTCCTATGACCATAGCTAAAGGCACCAAAGCATTTAAAGTCCGTAATGCATGTGGTGTATTTTCTGGAACTGAGGCCGGCAACGCCGCCGCTAACCACCAAACAACTAAAACCAAACTCAGACCTCGGTGCTTATCAAAAAGCTGATACCAGCCCCAGATAAAAAAAGGTATAAGCGGCCAAAGAAATAAGCCAAACTGACCCGTCCCGTGGCGTAAATTAGGATCGCCGCTTACAAAAAGAAAGTTGAGCGATAAATTATCACTATAGTTCTTCAATAACTCTCGACCGGTCAGCCACCATCGGTGAAAGAAAACTCGATCTATGGGCGTATTTCCGGCTAACTCCCGATAGACATTAGACTGGAGGATTTGAGTTTCATTTTTAAGAACTGAGTCTGTCCCCAATCGAAATCGATTGCTGTCACCATACAAAGGTGATCGGGCCATCGGAACCAAACAGACTCCAAAGATAATCAACGGTAAAAATAACTTAAACCCGAGGCTTTTTAGCCAAAGTTTAAGCGGAAAAGTTGAAGATTTTGATACTCTAACCGACTCCAACCAAAGCCATAGCGCTACAAACACTACTGGCCACACAAAACGAACAGAAAAATAGGTGTATGTTGCCAAAGCTCCGAGTAACGGTGAGAGGTACCAACCGAGTGACCACTTGCGGGTGGTCAAAACCAAAGCCACCGAGAGAGCTAACCAAGCTTGACCCAGATGCCCCTCAAAAGCCGTCCGCGAAAACATCAAACTCCAAGGTGAAAGAGATACCACTAAGATGGTGCCACCCGCTACTAGCCATGGCAGCCAACGATTCTTTGAGTCAGAGTTCACCCTTAGGCTTTCATAGGCGCAGTAGCCAGCTAAAGCAATGGTCGCTAAACCAGCCAAAGCACTAGGTAAACGTAAGGCCCAACCAGAAGTCCCAAACAAAGAAACTGAAACTCCAGCTAGCCAAAGATAAATTGGGAGTTTGTAGTCACCATACGAAGGATAGATGACTTGATACCAAGGTCGTCCGTGCATATCAAAGCCGGTGTTGGCAATTGATTTGGCATCAACCAAGATCGCCACTTCATCCCAATAGATACCGGACGGAAGACTCCCGAGTTGGTAAAAACGCAGGCCAATAGCCAAGACAGCTAGTATACTAATCGAAGTCCACCAAGTCTTTATAAACATATATCTCTCATCCTTACTCTTTTTGATCAATCGCTCGTTTTTGAACTCTCAATAATCCAAATTCTTTCTCTTCTAATAAAGTAGTTGGACCTAAGTCCTGTATCCACTTAGAAATCCAGTAAGGATCAACCGCTCGCTCAATGACCACATAAATAACTTTGGCCCCTAGCTCAGTCTGTGTCGGATAGTAATATCTATGAAGGTACTGCCAACCTTCTTCTTGATAATAAGGAATCGTAAAAGCTTTCAAGCGGTAAGGATTTCCAGCTGCATCTTGAGCAACATACTCAAGCAAAGCTCGCTGGTCTTTAAGATTTAAGTCATCTTGAATCGTGATAAAGAACACATCCTGATTGGTATAAAGTGAGTAAAGCGATTGAATCCCACTTCCAATCAAAAGTAGGCTCAAAAAAAGAAGGAGTATTTTACCCGACTTTGTTTGACTAAAGTGAAAAAGAGCTAGAGTTGCCAAACCGATCAAACCTAAAGCACTGCCAACATATAGTTGAGTTAAATTTAATGAGTGAGGAAAAAAAATAACTGGCAAGCTCATCAATGACCAAAAAGTAAAAATATAACTAGCCGCCCTGAGTGAAGATTTTTTGGGAAGTACCAAGTTGCCGTAGGCGAGGATGCCTAAACCAATCAATGCTCCCCAGAGTGGTAGGTTAAAAAGTGATTTTTGAAGCAACCGACTCAGCATTTTGAGATATCCAACCAAAGAAGGCACGAGTAAGAGATGTCCACTTTCCTTATCAGCCGTGTAGTTAGCAACTGATTTGAAAGAAATAAATTCATTCCTGAGATTAAAAATGGCTAGCGGAGCAAACAAAATACCAAGTCCAACTCCAGTTACTAACCAGCCTTTCCAACTTGGCCACTTAATTTGCCGAGTCAACCAAAGCCCCCCAAAAAAGAACCCAAACCAGAGACAAAGAATAATCTCAAACTGGGCAGCCAAAGCTGCAGCCAAGAGGGCTAAAACTAGATACCGTTGGCGCTCGGTTTGGCGATACCGCCAGACTGCCCATAAACAAAGTGCCATGGTCGGGACAGCTAGAGTCACATTTGAGAGCCAGCGACTGTACGAGATTAGCTCAAAACTGAAGACTGAGAGTACCCCAGCCACCACTCCCCATTTCTTTCTACCGGTGACTTCCCTTAAAAGCAAACACATAATCGGAGCTGTCAAACTGCTAAAGAAAATTAAAAAAGCGATGGAAAAAACTGGATTGCCTCCGCTAAGTAAAACTGGAATAACCAAAATATAGTAATACCAAGCCCCATGGAAAATTCCAGCAATATCAGTCTTTGGACCAACCAAGACAAAGTCTTTGAACTGGGCAATTTGTTCAACTACTAAAGCATCTCGCCCTTGCTCAAAACCAAAGAAAAGTACATCGGGCAACCGATACCAACGAATCAGCAACCCTAAGAGAGTTAAAGCAACTAAAATGCCCCACCAAGCTGATTTTGTTTGCATAAAAACTTGAATTTTTTTCATAGATAGACTTAGTTTCTGTATTTAAGAACCACCCAAATTGGTCGACCACTCTCATCTTTAATAATTATTTGATTTGGATCATTTAAATCCAACTCGTTCGTAAAAAGCAGTCGATAGTTCTCAACCATAATCGCTAAAATTGAAGGTGAAGGAATATTCTCAACTTTGACTGGAAAAGTCACATTTTTAAAACTCAAAAACTCGCCTTGGTCTTTGAGCGCTGTCTCATTAGCAATCTGGATTTCATGCGGATCAGTTTGGGTATAGAACCAGTAGTAGACTGAAGGTCTGCCTCGGCTTCGCATCACCACTACCGGCAACTCAGGAAACTCCAGCTCTAAAGCATGAACGGCTTCGATCATTTCTTTTTCACCATCATTAAAAGCCGCCGCATAAACTTGCGGATAGATAACTGTGTAGAAACGCCAAAAAAGACCCACTTCAACCGCATATGCGGAAACTAAAACTGTGGTTAAGATGATTGCAACTATTTTTTGAGTCAACCAAGGCCAAACAGTACGGATCTTTTTTCCAACTTCCTCTAGCACTTCGTAAATAGCCACTACCCCGCTACTACTTAAAACTAACCAGACAGGCAAAGTTAACAAAATTCGGAGAGCATGCGGTGAGGCTTTGGTCAAAGCTGCTGGCAAAATTCCAACCAGTAACCACCAAATTAAAAACCAATCAAGTGGTCGACGGCGGCGAAAAAGTTGCCAAGCAGCTAAGACCAAAAAGAAAAATTCGATATGATACAGCTGACCCATAAACTGAACTGAGTGCCGAACATTTTCATCACCTTCAATAAATAAAAAATCAATTGAGAAGTGTTTTAAAAAATTACTTGAAACTTCTTGCGTATAAATCACATATCGGTGATACAAAATTCTGGCCAGGAAGGTGTCGCTAGCTGCAGCTTGGAGGGCTTGACTTTTTTGTAATAATTGTAGGTCAGCAAAGATATTAGTTTCGTCAAATCGTTGCTGAGTTTCAACTTTTGATAACGAGAAAAGTAAGGGTAAAATTAAACATACTGTTACACCTAAACCAATCAAGATAAAACGAACATTCTTTGACCAAAAGTATGTACTTTTATCAATCAAGCCCACTTTTTCTTTAGTGGCTTCGCTCCACCAAAGTCCCAACAAACCAATCCCCAGCAAAGGCACTACTAATCGGGCTGAGTGATAAGCATATAATGATAGAGCTAAACAAACAGTTGCTGCTATTAAACAAATCACCGTTTTCTTTTCTCGTTGCAAACTGAATGCTTTAGCTAATTGAAGTTGGTTCTTTTCAATAAAAAATAAAAAGAAAATAACACCCCATAAAACTAACGCCGTAGCTAAGTTAGCTTCCCAACCACCCCGGGAAAAAATAATTGCCCAAGGTGAAACTGCCGCGATTGCCATTCCTAAAACTCGAGCCGCTCGCGAACTGACTCTGTCTCTCAGAACCGAAGTAGCTAAGATTCCCACTCCAATCACAATTGCCATTCCAGCTAAGGCTGAAGGCAATCTGACCGCCACTTCACTCAAACCAAAAATAGCCATTCCGGGCACAATAGCGTAAAAGTACAAACTCGGTTTCCAGTCACCAAACGACTCAAAAGCAACAATCGGCCAAGCGTGACCATGAAAATCTTTACCTGTTTTTAAAATGGAGTACGCATCGTAGCCCAAAGCAACTTCTTCCCAATAGAGAGAAGGTGGGTTGCTCGTTAGGTTATAAAAACGAAAGAAAACTGCCGCAAAAAAAATCAGCAACCATACACAATTAAATTGCCAAGTTTTAAGTTGGGTCATGGTAAGTGTGTGTCATTAATATAGATTAAAAATCGAGGTTGACCATCACTGCCTTTAATCACCTTTGTTGCTCTCTCAATCGGCAAACCATCGGCTGGAGCAGTCACTACAATCGTGTGTGGTCGATCTAAATCAGAAGTGTGTAAAAAGTCAGTAAACTCATACTTAATCAACGATCCGCCTTGATAATAAATTGGATTGGTTTGACGAACAAACAGGGCATAGATATAGGGCTGACCATACTCATTGGTAAATAGAATTTTATCAGTTTGATATCCATTGGTTCCTTTTTCATACGGCACAATAAAGTTATAAACTTCGAGATATCCTTCTTTATAATCTGGAGCTGATGTCTGAGCAAAATCGGTGTAGTAGTGATGAAGATATGTCACAAAGAAAAATAAGTGGAGTAAAAATAAAGTCCCGATCACAGTCTTAAGAATCATATTTTTTTCACCGTGCGAACCTTTTATTTTTCGGTTTAAACGCCAATACTGCAAGCGGGTGCCCAAAAATTCGAGACCCAACAAACTAGTAATAATAAAACCTGGAAGGGCCAGTAAAGCTCGATTACTATGCGGTACTTCACTCCCGACCACAGCTGGCGCTAAACCAATCACAGTCCAGATAAAACCCACCCACCAAAGTTTCTGTGTGCCATGGTTTTTTCGCCAAAAAAAGAAACTGACTAGACCCAGAATCCAGAAACCAAAAACCACTGGCAACAAGACTCCCCATTGACCGTCCCCGTGACGCAAAGTGGTAGTCAAACCACCCATCAAAAAACGAGGATCAAGGTGAGCAGCTAAATTTGTCAGTAATTGGAGAAGAATTGAGGCTTCACTCTCACTTTTTCCAAAAATTGTTGTTTGCTGGAAGCGTTGGCCGCCTTCGCCTAGAAGTTGATCAATCACCAACGGAAGTAAGAAAAAAGCACTCAGACCAGCGGTCAAAAAAAAGAAGGCTTTCCGTTTTATCGCCGCTTGATAATGAATCACCACTAAAGCTAAAGCCATCAACGGCGCTACCACTTTAGCACTGTGATAGGTGTACATGGAGGCAACTAAAGCACTGCTAGTGATAAGTGCCACTACCCAAGTATATTTTTTGTGAGCTGAGTCGAGTAAAAAAGTTAAAGTAAAAATCCCAACTAGTAAAAAAAACAAAGCTAGACCAGATTCAAAACCAGTCCGAACGTAATGCAAAAACCAGGGAGTAGTGACCAAAATGCCCCCACCAACCAAAGCTGCTGTAGCTGGCGTCCAACCGCTCCAGGAACTAAGTGGATGATTTAAAGAATAAAGTCGCTGAAGAAGCTTGATCATCATCACCACACTCAGCACCCCAGCCACGGCAAAAGGTAATCTAACCACCCATAACTCCATCCCCAAGCTGTAAGTGAAAAAACCATTCAAATAGATAGCTAAGGGAGCTTTATAGTCACCAAATGATCTGAATGAAATCGGTAATTTATGCAACCACTCATCGCGGCGGGTGGTCAAAACAGCATACCCATTATAACCAATAGCAGCTTCATCAACGGTCATTCCTCGAGGGACTACTCCCAGTTGCCAAAAAATCAAACCAACGGCTAAGAAGACCAAAGCCAATTGCCAACGAAATATCTCTGGAAAATGCCGGACAAACCTTAAAAGCATTGATCTATCATACACGGACTGTACAATGACAAGCAATGAAAAAAATGGTTTGGTTGGCTGGGGTGGTACTGTTATTAGTTTTTTTGTCTTACTCGACCATTTGGCAAACTCAGCCAGATAAGGTATATCTCAAAGACCTTTTTGAACACTCGCAGTGGCGCCTACCTTTAAGTAACCGGATTATGTCCGATGAACAACTCTATCAATATGCAGGTAGTTTTTTGGTAGCTGGCGGTGAAATGTTTAGCGTCAATCCTGAAGTTCCACCATTGGGTAAGTATCTCTACGGTTGGACTAAACTTTTAACCGGAAATCCCTATCTACTGACTCCCATTTTATACCTGTTGTCACTAGCTGGCTTCTACTACTTAAGTCGCAAACTCTCCCCCTCAACCCAACACCAAGAACTATCGCAAGCTCTCCTAATCACTACCGCTCTGACTCCACTTCTATTTACGCAACTCTCTCAAACCATGCTTGACCTCCCCCAGTTAGTATTTTTATTGAGCCATATTTTCTTTCTGTTTCAAATTTCGAACTCGACAACTCAGCTTCGATCACTTGGTTTAGCCATCGCTAGTGGTCTCAGTTTAGGCGCTTTGGCCGCCATTAAAATCCCAATCCTTCTTCCTGGTTTAGCACTCCTAGCTCTTTTCTATCTTTGGCGAATAAAAAAACTTTGGCTAAGTATTCCCTTAGGTATCACTAGTGGTGTGATCTATCTGGCTACGTATCTGAGCTACTTCCAAACTGGCCACTCGCTAACTGAGTGGTTTGCGGCTCAAAAATGGATGATTCAGTTTTACCGTCAAAGTCGAGTTGAAGCTTTGCCGTTGCTCTTCCCAATTGCGGTTTTGAGTGGTTGGTACCAAAACTGGTCAAACGATACTTGGTTGCGAGTCAGTGAGTGGAGTTTGATTTGGCCACTGAGCTTCCTTGGCCCTGGCTTAGTTTTTCTGCAACTAAAAGCTCAAAAACTAAAACTCAATCTATTTGCAATCTATATTATTGGTCTGACTTTACTCCAGTTTGCCATCAACCTCATCCTGCCTTTTTGGCCTCGTTACTATCTACTCATTTTACCTTTTGCTTTACTGTGCGGACAGCTTTATTTGACATCGCTGAGCGAAAAACAAAGACACCGCGCTGTCTTCGGCTTACTAACATTGGTCGTGATTGAAGCTCTCCTTTTTATTCGCCCGCTGACTCCCAACCTGGGGTTAGCCGCTGAAAACTGGCACAAAGGTAACTACCAAGATCTCTACCACCAGCTGTCACCTGCGACTCAGCAACAGCTCTCACGTTTGGAGTTTCACCATCGACTTAAAAAAGTAGAGCACGCCCTGAATACTCCCCAAGTTATCATCACCACTCCGTCAGCTTGGCCGTGGCAGAATCAAGTTTTAGGGACAGTGACGCTCACCTATCCAACTCCGATAGGACCTTTTACTCAGACTGCTCCTTTGAGAGTGGTCCGCCAAGGCCCTACTTGGGCTATTGAGTGGTCGTGGGACATAGTTCTACCTGGATTTACACCTGAGAGTGAGGTTGTTTTTATGCCTGAAGCCCAACAAGTTGGTCGAGTTTTAACTAAAGATGAGGTGGTACTTTCAGAAACAGGTGAAGTCTTGGCTTTATGGCTGACTCCTCAGCTGATCACTTCTCCCGAGACCCTTCGTCTGACTTCAGAAGCAACGGGGCGCGATGCCAATGAGCTTGAAGCCTTTGCGTTTGTGACTGCCTTAGACTCACTCACCTATCCAGTTGGCGACTTGATCAAAAATGAGGCCGCCTTTATTTCCAAGCTAGCCACTACTTCTGGTTTGACACTCAACTCCCACTCTGGTCGGGTCCTGACGCCTTTTATGACTAAACGCGGCATCAGCGATTGGCGCGGTTATACTGAAACTGAAAAGCCACTATTGACTGGAACTCTCGGTGGAAAAGTACTCCTAACAACCAACGGTCACTCAACAACACTGCTAGAAGTCGCACCCCAAAATGGCCAAGATTTAAGCTTGCCTCAAACCAGCCAGGAATTATTTCCGGAGCCAGTAGTAGGGAAACCAGAATAAGAAACTTATTTTTTGAGCTACGTTCCCGTTGCGCCAAGTAAAAACTCGAGCGTTGCGCTGACTCATCTTGACAATCTGTGGTTGGCCAAAAACATCCTGATTGGTGGTTTCGTGGTTATGATCAACCATGGCTTGCGCTTCAAACAAGACTTTCCAACCCTGCTGCCGAGCTCGATACGAGAGGTCAACATCTTCCCAGTAGGCTGGATAGTACGCTTCGGCAAAGCCACCCAGCTCTAACCACTTCTTTCGATCAAACATAGCACTGCCGCCACTAGCCCAAGCTGTCTCGCCAGTTTCATAATCAGGCGCTCGACCATGCCAAAATAAACCGCGACCAAACCATAGCCGATTTTTACCACCTGATATTTTTGCTGATTGATCGGGAGTTTTTTCAAGTTCATGACATCCGACCGCAAAAACTTGGGGGTCTTGGAAATGAAGGACCAAGTGAGTAAGAGTTTCTGTTCGTAAGCCGACATCACTATTAATCAAAAAAACTAACGGTGACTCAGCTAAAGCAACTCCTCGATTAGCAGTCGCTCCAAACCGGAGATTCTGGTGATTAATGACCAAGGTAAAGGTAAATGACAGCGGTTGGATCAACTCTGCTTGCCAGACATCATAGTCAGTTGCGGCAACTATTTTTTCCAAACCATAGGTCTGAAGTAACCAAGCAACAGTTTGATCCGAGCTCGCATCATCAGCTACTAAGACTTGATCACCACTCCGAAGGGCTGAAAAAATAGATGGTAAGTGAGCTTGAAGCAACTTGAGTCCATTAAAAGTAGGAATGATTACCGAAACTGAGTCCGTTTTCATACTGGCTCTCCAATCATCATTTCTAACGCTGCTTTAAATCTAGCTTCGGTAAACAAAGTGGCTCGAGTTTGAGCCAGTTTTTGTTTCTGCTTGAGTGTTTCTGGTGACTGGAGTAACTCGATCGTTTTAGCTTGGCACTCATGAGCGTTGTTCCACAGCAAATCAGCTAAGTCAGGACCAACCACTTCAGGTTGGCCGCCTTTATTGATCACCACCGGGGCACAACCCATGGCCATGGCTTCAACGGTGCTAATCCCAAAGTGTTCCACATTAGCTGGCTGAAGCTCTTGATCAACTTGATAACCGGTCGCGTGCCAGTAAATTTGAGCTTGAGCATACAGCTGCCAGAGTTCAGCTCGAGTTGCAGTATGAATCAGCCGAATTGGGTAGCCTTTAGCCATGGCTTTGACTTTTTGAACATAGGCCTCGTCTTCAACCGTCCCCACCAGAACCAACTCCCAATCTTTCATCGTTCGGGGATGATCAGTCAGCATTTGTTTGAAAAATTCGACCAATGCATCTTGGCGTTTGGCGTGAAGATGTGTAAAGAAGCGACCCACATGGAGAATAAGTGGTTTTTTAGCAGCCAGCGAAATTTTTTGATTCTGACTGGGGACTTCAACCATCGGCCAGTGAACAACTTCAATTTTAGTTTGCCAAGACTTTTCAATGACCTGTTTGGTAAAGTACGAGTTTGCATTTTTTAACTGCCAGTTGGCTAATTTTAACCGCTCAATCCAACTAGTTTTTGGCTCTAAAAAAGGAATTTGAAGATGCAAAATGTTACGACCAGCTAAACTAAAAAACAAACTCCCATCCGAAACGACATATAAAACTTGGAACTGGCGCGTCCACCACAGTTTTTGCCACCAAGGAGCAGAACTACCTAAAGGACCCTCAATAAACTTGACTTTAGCGAGTGAGACACCCAAAAAAGCTTCATACTTGGCTTGCAACTTGGCAGGTGTCGAGTCACCAAGCAAACTAGGCACCATCACTGAAACGTCGTGTTTTTCGGCCAATAGCCGAGCCACATCAAAAAAATACTTTTCACCACCACCAACATGTTTGGGAACATAGGGAGAGTACAAACAAATCTTCATAGGTCCATTATGACTGTTTTTTCCACAAGTCGGCAATAGACTGTTCATACCGTTGATAACGATCAGGAATCGATGGCTTTTGTTGGAGCTCCCACACTTGAAGATACACCAATAATCGGTTGAGAGCTTGGGTCAAACCTTCAACCCAACCAGCCATCCCATCTCGATGCCCCCGCTTGATCACCAACCGGCGCCAAGCTTCCATCATAGTTTTTCGAACTAGCGTGAGTGGTGTCACTGGCGGCACACCAGCTTCAAACAGCAATTGAGCCTCAATTGGCGTCCACTGACTCGATTTAACCAAACTTGAAACCACTGATCGATGCGTGAAGTGAACTAAAGCCTGTTTCAACTCGCCAATCGAACCAGAAACTTCAGCGTGTTCGTGAATCGCGCCCGACCACTTGATCAAAGCTGCGCGCTGGAACAAGCGAACTACTCGGTCATTTTCCCAGCCACCATGATTTAATAAGTGACCGTACAAAATATTATTCCGGCCCAAACTATAAGCCGCATCACTCCCCGTCGAGATCACCTCTTTAATCTCTTGCGCCAAAATTGGAGTCACTCGCTCATCGGCATCAATATAAAACAACCACTCTGTTTTACTCCGAGCTAGACCTTCATTACGCAACTCTGCAAAACTGCCCGCAGTCGTAGTCACCCGCGCTCCAGCTCGCTCGGCAATTCCCACCGTAGCATCTTCTGAGTGATGATCAATCACCACAACTTCATCACACCATTGGAGAGTTTCCAAACAATTGGCCAGCATCGCGGCTTCGTTTTTAGCAATCACAATCGCGGTAATTGTCGATGTCATAACACAACTCGCTTTCCCAAACGACCAAGTAAAAGATCAAAGGCCGCAATTCTTTCCGCTGGTTTTTCGGATCGCAGTAATCTAAAGAGATAACTCAGCGCAGTCAGGCGATTGCGATGACTCCCATGCATGAGGCCAAAAAATAATCGGTTTCGAGTTTGGTAGTACTGATGTAAAGCTGAACCAGCGCCCCCACTTGAGCCAGCATTTTTATGCCAAACTATTGCTTCAGAGCAAAAGCCAATTTTATACCCCCGCTCAATCGCTCGTAAACTCAAATCTACATCTTCTAAGTACAAAAAATATCGTTCATCAAACAAGCCACTTTTTTCTAACACTTCGCGCTTAATAAAGACACAACACCCGGTCGCAAAGTCGCTGGTAGTAAATGTATCGACTTGACCTCGGTCAACTTCATCAACCGCCCGGTGGAAACACGATAAGTTGGGCCAATCAATACTCCCACCCCCGTACCAAATAACGTTTCCTCGCTCAGCTGAGGTGTAAGAAGCTTGATGATATTCATAGCCTTTTGCAAAGTAAATTTTGGGCGAAATCAAACCAAACTCAGGATTTTTTCGACTAAAACGATATAAACTGTGTAAAAAAGATGGCTCAACATACGTATCGTTATTGAGCAATAAAATATAATCAGATTGATATTTTTCCAAAGCGTGGCGAATCCCCAAGTTATTACCACCAGTAAATCCCAAGTTTGACTCACTCCGAAGGACTTCGACCGGCAGTTTCTGCTCAGCTTTACTTAAACCAAAAACTTCACGCGAACCATTATCGACAATCACAATTTGATACTTGGCTTCGGCTAGTTTTACTCGACTAAGAGAGCTCAGACACTGATGGGTCTCAGCCTCAGTATTATAGTTAACAATGATCAATGAAATATGATCCATGAAGAAGATTATAGCGCACTACCACTGATACTTCCGACGAAGCTGCCACCACCAGCGTTGCCAAGCCGGACCGTGCTGGACGTGCCAGTCGGCTACCCAATAACTAAGTTGCTGCTGAAACTTGGCCACCGCTGCCACTGAAGCCGTTGGTTCTTGAGTCGGGGGGAAACCGCTGGCCTGCCAAACTTTGAGCTGAACAACTAGTTCGTACATGGCTTGAAGAAATGACAGACTCAAGCCGTGAGTCCCATCCAAGTCACCTCGCTGAGCAAAGAAACGACTTAAAAATTCATCGCCAAAAGCCTGAGTGGCTTGACTGGCAGATAAGCTTGAGGGAGTGATTGCACTCGAACCCGACTCAAAAACCACTTCTTTGGCTTTGATTGAGGTATAACGATTCAAGCGGTCAAGAAACTGCTCAACTGTCTGATAATTATGATGAATCAAAGCTAAATCTTCTTCAGCTGGAACATGATAGGTTTTGCCGTCGGCATCCGGCAGTCGATGGACGCCAGCTTGCCACTGAACGACGCCTTTTTTAAACAAACGGAGTTGGTAATCTGGCCACCAGCCAGTATGTCTGAGCGGCTGCCCAAAAATAATATTTTGGCGAGGTAAATAGTAAGCATCAGCTATCTCCTCAGCTGTAACTGAGCCCGTGACTACTTTCTGAATAAAGGTTTGCAAACCGAGTGAAACTTCTTCATCAGCATCTAAAACTAAGATCCAGTCATGACTTGCCTGCTGGAGTCCAAAGTTCCGAGCCGGATCTGCATAGCCTAGATCAGGATGCGAGAAAATAGTTGCCAACTCGGCCTCAGCGATGGTGAGTGTCTCGTCCGAGCTCTCCATATCAATCACCACTACCTGATCGGCAAACTTAATTGATAACAACGCTTTTTTGAGCGTTGCAGCCGCATTTTTGGTATGAATCACAACTGAAAGTGGCATATACTAGTCTCTATTAGACTATATCTCTAGCAAAAAAACATGTACGGTTTACTTGATTGGCAGTTTTGGTTGAGTGCGATCTGGTTTGTGATAGCAATTACTGCCAGCTACTACCTGCCTGGTTCAAATCTGCTTCGCCGCTTCAAACTCGCTCCGACTCTCCATTACTTACTCTCGTTTGTGCTCGGCTTAGCTCTTTGGGGTGGCCAAGCCTATCTTTTTGGCTACTTGGGTTGGCGGTGGCTAACCTATGCGTACCTGATTCTGAACTGGAGCTGGTGGGGGCGTAGTTGGTCACTCGAAAAGGACCGGCTCACCCAGGCTCGTCTAGAACTCTCCCAAATCAGTCGCTGGCCGCTGGTCGCTCTCTTCGGCGGCAGCTTTATCCAGTTGCTGCAAGTCATCACCACCGGGCTGAAGTATGATGGCGCGATTGGCTTTTTCCGGATTAACGCCTATGATGGCGTCCTTCACTTAGCCTTTATTCAAGCGTTACTCAAACAAGTCCCAGCTGAACAACCAGGCGCTGTCGGCCTGAGTTTGAGTAACTACCACTATTGGTCTGACTTGGTCGTTGCCGATCTAGTCAGAATCTGGCATCTCCCCATCATTCACACGTTTTTCCAGTTTATGCCGATCGTTTTGGCACTCGGAACGGGTATCGCTGTCTGGCAACTGATCAAGTTTTGGGGCGGGAAAACCAGCACCGTTGTTTGGAGTTTACTACTTTTATACTTAGCTGGTGACGGAGCCTATATTTTTGCCTTACTTCTCCACCGGACCTGGGGAGCTGAAGTCGCCGCTATTGATAACGGAGCGACACAGCTACTCAATATTCCCCATAGCTACGCCAAGTTTGTTTTTATTACGGCTTTGATGCCACTCACCAATTGGCTCAGACAAAAATCACTCGGTTGGGGTTTGATCACGATCGCTTTATTGGCCAGTTTAACTGGTTTGAAAGTCTACTTTGCTATTTTTAGCGCCTTGGGTTTATCACTGGTAGTTGGCATCTACCTGATTGGATTACTAATTCGATCCTGGAAAAAACCAGCTCACCTCCTTTCAGACTTTTGGCAACTCCGCTGGTTGTGGCTCCCTTTTGGCCTACTGGCTCTTCTCTCAGCCGCCATCTACTTTCCCGCTAACCATAATTCTGGTGGTTTATTTTGGTCACCCTTGGAGTGGCCTCGCCTTTTCTTGGGTCGAGATCACCTCAATTGGTTGGAGTGGTGGCAACGTAAACAAGTCTACGATGCCGCTAGCAATCTGCGCGGCATTCTCTTCATGGATGCGCTCGCCATTATGATTTGTCTGATCTCTGTCTTTGGCTTTCGCTTACTCGGACTACTTCCGGAGTTGAGTTGGTATAAAAAATTGGGTTGGCCGTTAATAGTATTTTTACTACCCCCCAGTGGTTTCTTTATTTTCTTGGGCCTCTATACCTTACAAACTTCTGGCCTTTTTAATGTCTTTAATTTTTTTGCAGTGACCACCGTGCCGTTAGCTCTGATGACTGGGTTTTGGCTGGATACTCTTTGGCAGCGAAAAAATATTCTTTTTAAACTCATTCCCATCTTGGTGATTGGACTGGGTTTACCTCGGATCATTATGTCTACGTCTGAAGCTGTTTCGTACCAGACTCAACGTAAGTTTGAACGGGCAGTCACTCCTGACCAGCAAGCTGCTTTTACTTTTGTCCAACAGCACTTACCAGCCACAGCGGTTATTCAATCTCATCCCGATCATCCATTTAATCGGCACACACCAGCTTTGGCCTTTTTTACCAACCGGCCAACTTTCTTAACTGGAGTCCGGATGCTAGAAACCCACAACCAGCCCTTCACGGACCGCCAAAAAACCCTCAAAAATATCTTTGAAAGTACTTCAGCTCCTGAATTTGTGGAGTCGGCTCGAGTCAATCAGATTGAGTATATTTATCTAGAAAAGCAACCCGACCAAAAACTTCGCTTTACTTTGCCAGCGGCTGAGTTACCGATTGTCTTTGAAAATGATGGGGTTCAAGTCATGCAAGTTAACTAGACCGCAGACTTCTAAACTCTAACTCCATTTTCCGCCAACCAACTATCGCTAAAATCACCAAATAGACTAGACCAGTAATTACAACTCCAGCGCCGAAGTGAGCTAGACTCTTCACCCACTGATCAAGTCCTAGATATCCAATTCCGCCCATGACTATCACCGCTAGTAACTGTCGCCAGATTTGGTCCCAGACTCGGATCGGCACCAGTTTTTGGACATAAAAAATAGGCAAGACTGAGGTCAAAGAAATCAGGGCCGCCGATAAAGCAATCCCGTTAAAGCCGTAAAAGTACATCAAAATCGGTGTCAGAATCCAGGTCAGACTGGTCCAAATAACCATCAACTTCAACGTCTGATTAATTTGGCCAGTGGCGTTCAGGGTGTTGGTTAATGGGGTCGAGATAGCCGCCCAACCAATACTAAAGGTGAAGAACATGAAGCTTAAAATGGCTGGCTCCCACTTACCCCACTGAGTCATCACTTGCGTCAATGGATAAATGAAAATGGCCATACCCATTAAAAGCGGGAAAATAGCTAAGGTAATAAAGAAAAGTGATTTTTCAATTGCTTTCTGGAGGGCAGCTTTGTGATTTTGCAAGCGCGAAAACGTGGGAAAAGTAACCGCCATCACGTTTTGAACGGTCAGATTATACGGATACATCGACCAATTTTTTGACCAATTCAAGTAACCAAACTCACGCAGCGGCAACCAACTTCCTAAGACCAAGAAAAAAAGTTGATCTTTGATCCGAGCCAAAAAATCATTAAGTTGAAACTTGAGACCATAGCTCATCAATGACTTAAGTGCCGGCCGGTTAATCGCCAAACCCACCGACCATGGTTGGATGAGCCACATCACTCCTAAACCCAGGATGGCTCGGGCCAGAATCGCATAGGCATAGGCCATCGCACCCCAACCTTTCCAAGCTAGAAAAATTAAGAGACCTTGAAAAACTAACTGTTCAACAATTTGAGGAATCACCAACTTAGAAAAGTCCAACCGCCGTTCAAGCATAATCGAAGAAATAGTTTTGAGCGATGCTAACGGAAACGAGACAGCCAAACTCAGGAGAATCCAGTTCCCAGCCGGTCCGGTTTTTTGCTCCAAGAAACCAGTGGCCACAATTCCCAAACAAACTAGAAATAAGACCCAAGATAAAATTTGTTGAATAGTGAAAGCTGTTCGATATTCGAGTAAGGTTGGCTCATCTTTCTTCTGAACTAAAGCCGCCGCAAATCCAATATCCGAGAAAAAAACTAGTAACCCAATAATCTGAGTCACTAAACCATAAATGCCAAAATCTTCCGGTGAAAAATATGAACTCAAAACAAAAGCCGCGGCTAAGCCAATTCCTTGTAAAAGGGCAGTTCTGAGTAAAAATGATAAGGCCCCGGAAACTGATTTACGTTTAATCTCTCCCAACTCTTCGGGATCAAGCACTTCTTCCACTTCATCAGTTGTATCAATTGGCGTTTGGTTAATCATCTTGATGTATCTTTTCACGCGCCTTTACCCCCGGCAAGACCAGAAAGAGAAGGACGAGGGCGCTGACCGCACTTAAGATATCACTCAAAAGACGGACTTTCGTCGGACCAAACCTGACGCTCACTAAATGCTCGCCAGCTGGGATATCGAGTGAAATCACGCCCAAAGGGGTGTGACCAATCGGTAAGTTTTGCCCATCGAGTTCAGCCGACCAACCGGGAAAATCAGCCATCGCTAACTCCAGTCGTTGCGGTTGCGTAAAGTTGGTCCGTAACAACTTTTCATGGACTCGATCAACCTCAATTCCCACAGCTTGAGTCTGGTTTATGAGTAAAGGCACTTGAGCTTGAGCATTAAAAATTAGATCATCACTCATCTGAATTGGAATGTAATCTTGAAGGACACCGCTCATATGAACGTGAATTCGTTCCGGATCAGTGTAGTAGAAAGAGCTGGCAGTATCGAGATATGACTCGGGTTGAAACTTCCAAAAATTACCCACCACAGTCACCAACACTACGCCCAGCATCAGACACAAACGTTGCCAACGCTGGGGCAGAAACCAGAGACTATAGCCACTGGCCAAACTTAAGAAAACCACGGCAATGCTCAGCCAGCGCCAAGGAAACTGAATATAAGCCAAGAACGGCACCCCGTCCCACAAACTAGTTGATTTCCCAATTGTCATCCAGATGGCCACTGCGGCTAAGCCCAAACTCAGACTCACTTGAGCCAAGAGACGCGTCGAAAAACGATTCTGAGCCGACTGCCGATGCCGAAAAGCTGAAAATACCCAGACCAAGCCAGCACTAGCTAGACAACCCAAGGCCAGCCACTGTCCCCAGCCCAAGAAAAAAGAAATCCCATCATCGGGTCCCCAACTTGAGCCACCATAACTCCAGCCGGGAAGAATGAATTGACGAATATACAGAAAGTGCAAATGATAATCAAAGTAGCCACCGACGATACTCTCTACCTTGGTGTAGCCTTTTTCCATGAGGGCTGGAAAAAGATAGAAAGCTGAAAGACCAATGGCCAATACATATGAACCAGCCAGCTGCCAACCAGCTGCGATCAGTTGGCGAAGTTTCCGCCGTTGAGTGAACCACTCAATCAAACCATAACAAGCCGCAAACACGCCACTTAACGGTACAAACATTAAGGTGGTGAGATTATGACTCAACATCAAAACACTCAAACTAATCGTCAACACCAGCCAACCCCACCGTCGTTGCCGAATTACGAGCAAAATACCGTATAAAATCCAAGGCAAGGCCATCAACCCCCAAACTTCACCCAACGCTCCTCGGACATACAAATTAACAGCTCGATAAGGAGCTAAATTCAGGAGAGCTGCTACCATGATCCCGCTCATACGACCCAGTAGTTCTTTGCCTAATAAATAGGCTCCAATCACGGTTAATAAACTAACCCCTGCAAATAAAATTTTTAAAATTAAGACTAAATCTAACCCCGCCAAGAAAAGACCAGACCCCACATAGTAAGGGAGCGGTGCATAGAACTCAAACAAAGGCATCCCATAGCCAAAACCAAAATTTCGACTCCAACGAACGGGGAAGTGCCCATCAGCCAAGGCCAAAGACATCTCCCCAATTCGAGCTCCATGAACGAAGTCGTGAATCCTGAAAAAACCAGGTTTGAACAGCGTCCAAGCCGAAGCCAACCAGATACTAAATAAGAGTAAAGCGATTGTTAGTTTTTTGATCATCACCCTTGATTCTAAACTACTCCGAGCAAAACGCTACTTTTGATCGGTTTCTGGTATAGTAAGTCACAATGAAATCTCCCGAGCCTCAGCCATCTCGATCCCTAGGCCAAGCGTTGCTGCTCGGGTTTGGACTGAGTTGGTTGGTAGCTTTCATCCTCCTCTTGTTGACGGCTTTAGGCGTCTTGCTGTATGGCTACTCCTGGGTGAAACCGCGATTGACGGCTTTTACCGAAACGGCTCAAACTTCTCTTTCCGAAGCGATCGTGACTGGTTATGTTGGTTGGACAGGCCCAGTGGCCCAAGCTGAAAACCGGACTAACTTCCTGATTTTAGGCGTTGATAGTCTTGAGACGCGTGGTGATGCTCCAGCTCTAACCGACACCATGATGTTGGTCTCACTCAACCATCTGACTGGTGAAATAAAAACCGTCTCCATTCCTCGTGACACCTGGAGTGAAACCTACACTACTCGGATTAACGCCCTCTATTTTTACGGCCAAGACCGTTACCCAAATAAGCCAGAAACTTTTCCGACCCAAGTTATCCAAGACCTGACTGACATCCCGATTCACTATACGGTGGTGATTAGTTTAGATCAGTTGGGGGAGTTGATTGAGTTGGTCGGCGGAGTGACAGTGACTGTCCCCGAGGGTTTTATCGACCCGCAATTTCCGCGAACTGATGTTGATGTGACCATTGAACGTGACCCAGCTAAACTCTACCAAACGATTGAGTTTAAGGCTGGCGAACAACTCATGAATGGCCAGCGGGCTTTAGAGTATGTCCGAAGTCGCAAGAGTCTAGGTGAAACCGGAACTGACACAGCTCGGACAGCCCGCCAACAACAGCTAATTGCCGCCTTATTAGCTAAACTAACTAACTCAGAAACCCTGAGCAACCCGACTCTTCTTGGCCACCTCTACTTTTACTATCAACAAACATTTAACCAGTACTTACCCTTAACCAAAGCCATTGCTTTAGGTAAAATTCTGCTGCCAGTTAAAGATTCTCTGACTTTTAGCGGCCAGAATTTAGGCATTTTTCCGGAAGATCCTCAAGGCTCACTTTTTCACCCTGATCCAAGACGCTATACCGGACAGTGGTTGTATATCATTCAAAATCCCGATACCTTTAGAAGTGAAGTTCGACAAAAACTCAATGTTCCCTAAATTCTTAACTACCCCACCAGCTCAGCCAGTTTCATCCGCCATGGTTATTCGCTTTTTATTGGCTTTGGTGATTATCTTGGGCTTGTTGGTTGGATATTTTCACACTACTTTAGAGCAAGAACGAAAACGCTACTTACGGTTGGAAGATCTCTACGTTCGAGTTCGAGCCGAGTTGGGCGTCCCCGAGACTCAGCGCCTAATCGATCAGTCTCGCCAAGCTGAACCTTAACTATTATAATCAGAACTATGACCACACCACAGCAAACCATTTTAGTTACCGGCGGGGCTGGTTTTATTGGCTCTAATTTTATCCATTATTGGCTCAAAAATCATCCTAGCGATCGAGTCATCAATCTTGATGCCTTAACCTACGCTGGCAACCTGAGTAGCCTGACCGAGATTGCGAATGAACCAAACTATATCTTTGTCGAAGGTTCAATTAATGACCGAGAATTGGTAAATCGGATTATGGCTGACGTTGATCTAGTCGTCCACTTTGCGGCGGAGACGCACGTCGACCGCTCAATTCTCAACCCAGCCATCTTTTTGGAAACTAACGTCTTAGGCACCCAAGTGTTACTTGAAGCAGTCCTTAAGCATAAGGTCAAACGTTTTCATCATATCTCGACAGATGAAGTTTTTGGCTCACTGGCGCTGAACACCGAAACCCAGTTTGATGAACACACTCCTTACGATCCTCGAAGTCCATACTCAGCTAGTAAAGCCGGCTCCGACCACCTAGTTCGAGCTTACGGTGAAACATTTGGCTTGCCATTTACAATTACGAATTGTTCAAATAACTATGGCGAGTACCACTTTCCAGAAAAATTATTCCCTTTGGCAATTACAAATTTGATTGAGGGTAAAAAAATCCCGATCTATGGCGATGGCCTGAATGTTCGAGATTGGTTGTACGTTCAGGATCACTGTCGAGCCATTGAAAAAGTACTACTCGAGGGTAAAACTGGCGATACGTATGTCGTTGGTGGCTTAGTGGATGATGTCTCTAACTTAGACGTGACTCGTTTGATTCTCAAGTTAATGGGTCAGACTGAGTCAGAAATTGAGTATGTTAAAGATCGAGCTGGCCATGATCGCCGTTATGCCGTCAATTGGCACAAACTTAAAACCGAACTTGATTGGGAACCATCGGTTACCTTGGAAGAAGGTTTGATCAAAACGATTGCCTGGTATCAGGACCACCGCGACTGGTGGCAACCACTCAAAGATAAAAGTCAAGGTTTTTTTAAACAAAATTATCAAGCAGCTACTCCTTAATCCATGACAAAAACTCCGCTTTTAGCAACCGGTCTAAATGGTTTAGTAGGTTCAAAATTTACTCAACTTTTTTCTGAAAACTATGAAGTTGACAACCTCGATCTGACTGACCCCGTTCGACCAGTCAGTATTACTGATGCCAACCAAGTTAGCGAAATCTTTGCTGCTTCGCCAGCCAAGTTTGTGATTCACATGGCGGCTTTCACTGACGTTACTGCTGCTTGGCAACAAACTGGTGACACTCAAGGAGTAGCGTATCAAGTCAATGTTGAAGGCACCCGTAATATCATGGCTGCTGCCGCTCAAACCGGCAAACACCTGATTCACATCTCAACCGCGCTCGTTTTTGATGGCGAAACACCCGATCGTTACACTGAAAGTGATATCCGGTCACCCATCGAGTGGTATGGCCAAACCAAAGCCGAAGCTGAAAAAATTGTTGAGGAAAGCACCGGTAAATGGACTACCCTACGAATTGACTACCCGTTCCGCTCCGATGACTTCCCCAAGGCCGACATTATTCGGAAAAATGTGATGACCATGCAAAAAAACATCCCACTTTTTTCGAATCACTACTTTAGTCCTACTTACATCGATGACTTAGCCAAAGTCATTGACTGGGTGATTCGAACTGGCCAGACAGGCCTCTTCAATACTAGTTGCGATGAAAAACTCAATGACTACCAACTAGGTCTCGCCATCAATCAAGCCTTCAACCTGGGCTTAGAAGTCAAAGAAGGTAACCTTGATGAGTACCTCGCCACCACCCAACGACCGTATCATCGGAATACCACGATGGACTGTTCTAAATTAAAAGCTATTTTAGATTTTCCGTTATTAAACTTTAAAGAAGCTTTAGCTCAAGTCAAACTTACTCATGAAACATAACCCTTTTTGGTCAAAATTTGAGTGGTGGTTCCTGCTAGGAATTATTCTCTTGGCGTTTGGAGTGCGAGTTTTTCGGATCTATCCCTTGATGACTTTTACCTACGATCAAGGTCGAGATATGTATGCCCTCCAAAAAATCGTCCGGGGTGACATTACTTTAATTGGGCCGACGACCGGCTTGCCGGGTGTTTTTCTAGGCCCCTACATGTACTACCTGTTGATTCCTGGCTTTGTCCTCAGCAATGGCAGCCCGTTTGGGGTCGTCATCTGGCAAATGACTTTGATTGTTCTCACTTTTCCTTTCTTTTATTGGCTGCTCAAACCACTAACTGGTAGGTGGTGGGCCGGCTTAGCCATTTTTTGGCTGGCTCTAGCTCCCGGTGCTATCGAGCAAGCACGCGCTATTTGGAATCCTTCGCTGGTCGTGATGACCCTTTTACCTAGTCTCTACTGTCTATTTGCCTCACGGCAAAAGAAATGGTTACTACCACTCAGTTTCTTCTTTTTCGGCCTCTCACTCCAAACTGAGTTGGCGTACACCTTTTTCTTAGGGCCATTGTATGGCCTCTGGTTACTAACGTATCTTGAGTTACCAAAATCAATTCTCCAACGCTTGCCAGCTTGGCTGCGCCCTCTAAAAGCGATCTACGACTGGCGAGTCGTCATGCTGGCTATGGTAGCTTTTGGCTTGACCCTCATCCCACAAGCTTTATTTGAACTTAAAAATAATTTCTTAATTACCAACTCGGTGATTCGAGAGATGGGTGATGCCAGCAAACAAGTCAGTTATCAAAAAGTTTGGGCTGAACGACCAGCTATCATCTGGAGTGAACTTAAAAATACTTTAAGTGGAGGTGCCCCAGGGGCTAGTCTAGTAGCTAGCTTGAGTTTAGTCGCCGGCATCTATGCTCTTGTCCGCTATCGTAAACATCCAGCCGCTCTTTTTCTAGCCGGCTATATGTTACTCCCCTTAGGCGCTTTTATGTTTCATCGAGGAAATTATGGATACTTTTTTGATTACTACATTACGGCTCATTACCTACCCGCCATCGCCGTCATCATCTTGGCTTTGGCTGACATAACAAAATCGCGGCCACAAATTGGTCGTGGAGTAGGCGTAAGTCTATTCTTCGTGATTCTTTTTATCTTTGGTTGGTATGGCCGAGTGATTTTTAACGTGCCGCTTTTCCAGTACACGGCTGCGCGTCAAATCCAAGCCCTCCAGTACGCCCGCGAAGTTTCCCAAACCGAGAAACCAGCCTTAGAAGTGTTCGTACCGAACTTGTTACCAATTGCCTATCAATACCTAAGTGAATGGCTGTCCCGAACTGGCCAAGCTACTCCGATTGATTTTGGTGGCTCCAATCACGAAGAGTATATTCTGATCTACGAACCAGCTATTGGTGAAGGAAGTCGCTTCGCCAAAGAAGAGTGGTACCGAGGCTGGAAACTCGGAGCTGAATGTGAGCAGCCAGTTACCTTTGGCATTACCATTGTGGAACGGTGTTTCCGCCCACTTTAAATTTTAATATGCGGCCAGCAACCCGGCTTCCATCTTGGTTAGTACTTTTAAGTCTCTTTTGTTTGACCCTGTTAACTAGATGGTATGCCTTATCTGGCAATCAACTTTTTTTCTTTTACGATCAAGCGCGCGATGCAGCTGTAGTTCAAGATATCTACCTCAATCATGACCTAAAAATTCAAGGTCCACCCGCCAGCGGCACCAATGAAACTGTGTATCATGGAGTCCTCTACTACTATCTTTTGGCCGGCCTCTATTGGGCTGTCACGTCTCCGGTTCTAGTCACGTTTGGACTAGTGGTGATTAATAGTTTGACACTTTTTCCACTATGGTTTCTGACTCGTGACTTAACTGGCTCGCGAACAGTCGCTGCGCTAACCGGTTTGTTTTTTGCTCTCTCGTTTGAAAGTACTCACGCTGCCATTTGGCTCTCTAATCCAAACTTGATGCCGCTACTTTTAAGTGGCTACTTCTACTCACTTTGGCGAGTCGGATATCGAACTGATGACCGCTACTTACCGTGGCTGGCACTGACACTAGGCTTAGCACATCAGGCTTTGATTTTTACTTTTTTTCTCTATGGTCCACTGGCCATGGCACTCTATTACCGAGCTCGCAGCACAGCCACTCCGATGTGGCGACTCTTCTCACTCAAAATACTACTCATCAGTAGTCTGATTTTTGGACTAACGATTACTTCAATGCTAGCCACCCAGTTCGTCTTGTGGCAACGCGGTATTTTTACTTTGAGCGCCCTCCAAACTGCTGGTCACCAAACAGTACATAGTTTGATCGGCAACTATGGCATCGTGGCTGGACTCTGGTGGAAAAAATTCAGTTTGAGTTTGGCCCCAGGTTTGAGTTGGGTTTCGGCTATCCTAACCGGAGTGGTTTTTTGGCAGTGGGTTCGCCAACATCGAGAATGGCTCTGGTTTGGCCTCAGTTGGCTAACCGCTCCGCTCTGGCTCTTCATCTTCCATCCGCGAGGAGCTTATCACGCTTTGATGTCACTCGAGCTCCTTATTTTTATGGCTGCCAGTTGGTGGTTTATAACTGCTCTTAAAACTCGAGCTTGGCGGCCACTAATCGCCATCTTACTCATCATTTGTTTGGGCCAACAACTCTGGATGCTCCACCAGGCCCGCCAAAACCAAGTCTTTTTGTATGACGTCAGACCTCAGGTCCTCTTGAGCACTCAATTGGCAGTGATTGATCAAACCTATCGCCAAGCCGCTGGCCAACCGTTTAGCTTTTCAGCTCTAACTACACCCTATGGCTACAACGCCACTTGGTCTTATTTATATGCTTGGTATGGTCGATCAACCTATGGTTATGTTCCTGAGTGGCTTGGGGCTAATCAAACCGGCCTAGCTGGCGGTGACCTCCTACCTACCACTAGCCAGCCACTCATGATTCATTTTGCTTTGGAAGAATCAACGATTGGGATTGATACCTGGCTTCAAGAAACGTTTATCAGAGACCAAACAGCTCTTGGTCAGGTCACTCAAAGTTGGGATAATGGAGGCTTGCGACTGCGCTTGATTAAACCGACTCAACCTTGAGTTGGTTTTCGTTGGGCAACTCGCCAAGCAGCAATCGCTTGATGATCACCACTCAGTAAAACTGGCGGCACTGGCCAGCCATTGAACGTCTCCGGCCTTGAGTAGACAGGGTGTCCACCTTGGCCGACAACTGCGTGAGATTCAGCTTGATTGCTAGCTTCATTTCCCAATACTCCCGGCAAGAGTCGGGTCACGGCATCGGTGATCACGGTCGCTGCGGGTTCACCACCGGTCAGCACATAGTCGCCAATCCTGACTTCAGCATCGACTAAGTGTTCAGCCACTCGTTCATCTACCCCTTCGTAGTGACCACAAATAATCGTCAATTTATCCAACTGACTGAAATCAATCGCTTGAACTTGAGTGAATAAAGTCCCTTTAGCTGAAGTTAAAATAATCTTAGCTCGTGGCTGCCCCCGAGTTAAACCAAGCGCCGCTAAAGCTGCAGCAATTGGCTCGATCTGCATCACCATTCCTGGGCCCCCACCGAACGGTCGATCATCAGTTGTTTGGCGCTTATCTGTGGTAAACTGTCTAAGGTTAATGATGTTGAGCTCGACTAAACCTTTGGCTTGAGCCCGTTTCAGAATCGAAAGTTCAAATGGACTTTGAAAGTACTCGGGGAAAATAGTTAGCAAAGTAATGGTCATAGGAGCGATACTACGCATTACCAATTATACTAAATTTTAGCTGCCTTATTCTATGAATGTTACGATTATTGGAACTGGTTTTGTGGGAGTAGTTACGGCTGCGGTCTATGCCTCGTTTGGCAACCAAGTGATCGGCCTTGATATTGATGAAAATAAAGTTATGTCCCTAAAAAAAGGTGTTGTCCCTTTTTTCGAACCGGGTTTAGAAAAACTGCTAGTTGATCAACAAGCAACCGGAAATTTGACTTTTACGACTAACTACGCCGAAGCAATTGGCCAAGCCGAAGTCATCATGGTGGCCGTCGGGACCCCGTCAGCAGCTGATGGCCAAGCTGACTTGAAGTTTGTCTACTCCGCCATTGACGCTCTGATTCCTCATCTCCAAGAAAAAACTATTATTGTCATTAAATCGACTGTTCCACCTGGCTTACTGCCCAAGCTTGATGAACGAATCAAACCTCAAACCCAAACTAAGTACTTTTTAGCCTCAATGCCCGAATTTTTACGGGAGGGCACCGCTGTTTACGACACGTTACACCCCGACCGAGTAGTGATTGGGGCGAATGAAGCTGAAGTTTTTGAACGACTCGAAACCCTCCATACTCCACTCAAAGCCCCCATGATCAAGGTTCGACCGGCTTCAGCCCAGATGGCTAAATATGCGGCCAATGCTTTCTTGGCCACTCGGATCACTTTTATTAATCAAATTGCTAATCTGTGTGAAAAAAATGACGCTGATATTGAAGAAGTGATTCAAGCTATTAGTCCCGACAAACGAATTGGGGCTCACTACTGGTACCCTGGTTTTGGCTACGGTGGTTCGTGTTTCCCTAAAGACGTGAGCGAGCTAGCTGCTTACTCAAGGTCAGTCGGTGAAGAAAACAACCTTTTTAATCGACTGCATGAGTTAAATACAGCTCGGATTCCTTCTTTAATAGAAATTTTTGGTCGAGAAATTGGTAGTTGGGCTGGACGAACAGTGGCCGTTCTCGGCTTGGCTTTCAAACCCAACACTAACGATATGCGTGAAGCTCCAGCTATCAAAACTATTGAATTACTACTGGCAGCCGGAGCCAAAGTCCAAGCGTACGATCCCGAAGCTCTCGAAGTTGCACCTTACTTTATCAAACCGCATGAAAAACTCAGCTATCACCAAACTTTAGAGGATGCCACCAAGAACGCAACTGTAATTCTGGCTTTAATCGAGTGGCCTCAAATTCTCGAGTACGATTTTTCCCAAGCTCGAACTCCAGCGCAAGAGCAGTGGTTTATCGACGCCCGCAATCAATTCTCACCCGCTCAAGTTGAAGCTTGGGGCTTTAATTACCGAGGAATTGGCCGATGACCGAGACTTCCCCTTCGTTGCCCAAAGTGTTGATCACTGGTGGAACTGGTTTTGCTGGTTCACACTTAGTTGAGCACTTATTGGATCTTGAATCAAGTGAAGTCCACATCACCACCACCGGGACCAAGCCCAAAAGCACTCCCCCATCTCTGCTCCCAGCTACCCAGATCCATACACTCGACCTTCTGGACCGAGCCGCGGTTGAAGAACTGCTCAAAACCCTTCAGCCAGACCATATCTACCATTTAGTAGCCATGGCTGAAGTTGGCTCAAGTTTTGCGACGGCTGAAAAGATCATCGTCAGCAACACTGTGACTCAGCTCAATCTCTTAGAAGCTATCCGTCAACACTCACCTCAAAGTCGAGTCTTGGTTGTTGGTTCTGCCCAAGAGTACGATGTTTTTTCACCTGAGTTCAAAGCCAACCCTCAACCATTAGCAGAGACCGCCCCGCTTGGGCCTAGTAATCCGTACGCTGTCTCCAAAGTTACCCAAGATTTACTGGCACTTTCCTACTACTATTCGTACCACTTGGATATAGTGAGAGTCCGACCGTTTAACCACATTGGTGAACGACAGTCGCCCCAATTTGCAGTTGCTCACTTTGCGCAGCAAATTGCCCAAGCTGAACTCGGAATTTTAGATACAATTAAAGTTGGAAATCTGAGTGCAGTCCGCGACTTCACTGATGTCAAAGATGTAGTTAAAGCCTACCGTCTCCTGATGGAGCGCGGCCAAGCTGGTGAGGTTTATAACCTCGGCAGTGGTCAAGGTTATACTATGGAGGAGATGCTCGACAGCCTACTAGCATTAGCTAAAGTCCCGATTAGGGTGGTAACTGACCCAGCTGCTGTACGGCCAGTCGACATGCCCTACATCATCGCTGACACCACTAAACTCAACAATCTAGGTTGGACACCCGGAATTCCGATGGCAGAAACAATAGCAAGAGTGTTAGAGTATTGGAGACACCACCCATGAAAAAAGCGTTTATTACTGGCATTACCGGCCAAGATGGTTCGTATTTAGCTGAGTTACTCTTGGATAAAGGGTACCGGGTCTATGGTTTAAATCGCCGGACCAGTACTCAAAATATCGACCGGATTCAGCACATTATTCACCACCCGCACTTGGAGTTGGTCTCAGGCGACTTGATTGATCAGCACTCATTGACGTACGCCATCAAAGATATCCAACCAGATGAAGTCTATAACCTAGCCGCTCAGTCATTTGTTAAAGCTAGCTGGGATCAGCCAGTTCTAACCGGTGAGTTTACTGGTTTGAGTGTGACCCGCATCTTGGAAGCTGTCCGGTTTGCCTGTCCAACGGCTCGGTTCTACCAAGCTAGCTCAAGTGAAATGTTTGGCAAAGTCCAACAAGTCCCTCAAACCGAGTCCACTCCTTTCTACCCTCGCTCGCCTTACGGTGTAGCCAAGGTCTATGGTCACTGGATTACCGTCAATTACCGTGAATCATTCAACCTCTACACTACTTCTGGCATTCTTTTTAATCATGAGTCACCTCGCCGCGGTTTAGAGTTTGTGACCCGAAAAGTCGCTAACGCAGTCGCTCGAGTCAAACTCGGCAAACAACCATTCATCGAACTTGGTAACTTAGATGCTAAACGTGACTGGGGTTACGCCAAAGACTACGTCGTAGCTATGTGGTTGATGCTGCAACAAGATCAACCTGATGACTACGTGATCGCGACTGGCGAAACTCACTCGGTTCAGGAATTTCTAGAGCTCTCGTGTCACTACGCTGGGATTCCTGATTGGCAAGCTATTTACAAACACAATCCTAAATTTGACCGACCAGCTGAAGTCGATCTCCTGATCGGTGATGCTTCCAAAGCCCGCCAAGTCCTCGGTTGGGAACCAACGGTTACCTTTCATGAATTGGTCGAGTTGATGGTTAAAGCCGAAATAGTAGCTGAAAGCGCTAGTGCCACATGAAACAAGCCGTCGTCATCATTCCAACCTATAATGAGCGCGAGAACATTGCAAAAGTAGTTCCGATCCTCTTGGCTGTTTTCAAAAAAGTCACCAACTGGAAGCTTTCCATTTTGGTGGTTGATGACACCTCACCCGATAAAACCTATGAAGTGGTGGAAAAATTGGCCCAGCAACACACCAACGTCCATTTACTTCTAAATAAACAGAAAAGTGGTTTGGGCGGGGCATACTTAAAAGGCATGGAGCACGCCTTTTCAACTCTCAAAGCTGATGCTGTTTTTGAGTTTGATGCCGACCTCTCTCATGATCCAAGTAAAATTCCCGCTTTTCTAGAAAAACTCGACCAAGGCTATGACATGGTTCTGGGTTCCCGCTATGTACCTGGCGGTGGGATTCCTGATGACTGGGGAGTTCACCGAAAGTTCCTAAGTGTGGTTGGAAACTTGATTATCATGGTGATTTTAACTGACTTCAGAATTCGTGACTGGACTGGTGGCTACCGAGCTATCACCCGCCCAGTGTTTGAAAAAATTTCACCATTCATGCACTCAGAACGATTCACTGGCTATACGTTCCAAATTGGTTTTCTCCATAAAGCTGTCCGCCACGGTTTTAAGATTGTTGAAGTTCCCTTTAAGTTTGTCGATCGGACCATTGGCCACTCCAAACTCGGACCAGAGTACATCAAGAACACCCTCATTTATATTCTCAAGGCACGCATCCAAGAGATTCTCCAGAATCGACTTTTCAAGTTTGTGGTAGTCGGCGGAGTCGGAGCCTTAGTCCAACTCCTATCACTCCAACTGTGGCGCCAACTCGCCCCCTTCCAACTAGCTTTTTTCTTAGCGATTGAGACAGCAGTCTTATCCAACTTTATTTTAAGTAATATCTGGACCTTTGCTGACCGAAAGTTAACTTTATCCCAGTGGCCACTCAAATTTATCCAATTTAATTTGGCTTCAGCTGGTTCAATTGTGATTCAACAAGTCATTGCCCTGGTGGGTGAGTACACGATTGGCATCCGCCCGCTCTTTACCCTGCCGATTATTGCCTTAACCATTGATACCGGTATGATCCTGGCTGTGGTTGGCATTCTGATCGGCATGTTCTGGAACTTCTTTGCCTATAACGCGTTTATCTGGAAAAAAAAGTAAGGTCCCGCCATGTTGCTGTCCATTCGTCGCTGGTCACCTCTCCTTAGTTTTTTAGTCGTCTTAACGTTAGTGGCTACGTTTCTGCGCTTCTGGAACTTTACTGATACGTTGATGTTTCAAGGTGATCAAGGTCGCGATGCCTTAATTGTGTCTCAAATCTTCACTCACGGAGATCCAGTTTTCATTGGTCCAGTCACCAGTGTCGGAAATATGTACTTAGGCCCTCTGTACTACTACTTCATGTTGCCGTTTTTATATCTCTCATACCCCAGCCCCCTCGGACCAGCCATTGCCATTGCCATCTTGGGCAGCCTGACTGTCCCACTTCTTTATTTTCTAGGCCGCGAGCTGGTGGGAAAACGAGCGGCTTTAATTGCAGCTATTCTCTGTACTTTTTCAGCTTCGGCTGTTATCTATAGCCGTTTTAGTTGGAATCCCAACCCTGCTCCAATTGTCGCTCTAATCATGATCTGGGCTACTTACCGGGCTTGGCAAAAATCAAGTTGGTATTGGGTCCTGGTCAGCCTTTGTTTTAGTATTTTGTTACAACTGCACTACATCGCGCTTTTATCTGGCCTGGGAGCTAGTTTAATTTGGATCTTCCAAGTCACGGCCCTCTATCGCTCGGGAGCTACTCTCCGCTCACCTAAAAACATGCAGTTACTAGCGGCAACTGGAGCGGCGGTAGTTGTCCTCTTACTTTCGTTTACCCCACTCGTTTTATTTGATCTGAAACATGACGGCCTGATTCGCAAAGCTTTTGTTGGGCTCTTTATCGAAGAGGGAATTATCGATAAAAGTCCCGTTTTATCACTAACCGCCAAAATTGCAGCTGTCGTCAAGGATAGTCTCGGTCGCGGAAAACTTCTTTTATTCGAACACACTTTAGGTCGCTATGATCACACTAATACTGGTCTCTTTTTGACCACGTTAGGCATCCTGGCCTGGCAACTCCACCGGGCTCGACGTCAAGTCAGACCGGGACTACTCGTCATTTGTAGTTACCTGGCGACCGGAATTGTTGGCACCGCTCTCTACCAGCACTCGTTATTCGTCCACTACTTTACCTACCTTTTCCCAGTTATTTTTTTGACTCTTGGTCTGTGTCTGAGTTGGCTGAGTCGCCAGCAAGGTACGTTGGGACTAGGCTTAGCTGGAGTCTTAGTTCTGGTCTTCATTGCTTTAAACATTCCCAAACTCCCCTTTACATCTCAAGCCTGGACCATTGATGACGTCGCCGAGACTAGCCAGACAATGTATGACCACCTCCGTCCAGGTGAGAGTTATAGTTTGGTTCTCTTATCGCCATCCAAAGATTTATACGCTCAAAATTATCGCTATTTTTTGAGTACAACCGACCGACCTGCTTTACCTCCCGAGCTGGCAGCCACCGCTGACACTTTAGTTGTGATCAACGAAGAGTATGTGACCAATGTGGCCGAGCTACCAATTTATGAAATCTTAACTTTCCCTGATAAAGATCAACCCGAGGTGTACACTATTCCCAATGGGCCTGAAATCTTACTCTATCGACGTCATAAATAACTATGTCTAACCATCCCCACCTCTCAGTTGTGATCCCTTCATATAATGAGCAACAGAACCTCGGTCGCCAAGTTCTGGATCAAGTAATCGAGTACCTCAAAACGCGGTCATATACTTGGGAAGTAATCTTGAGTGATGACGGATCAACCGACGGTACCACCGCGGCTTTAGAAGCTTTTGCCGCTGGCCAACCTCAAGTCAGAGTCGTTAAAAATATCCATGCCGGCAAAGGACCAACTGTCCAGTCAGGTATGCTAGCTGCTCAAGGTGAGTGGCGTTTATTTACTGATTTTGACCAATCAACTCCCCTGAGTGAAATCGAGAAACTCTGGCCGTTTAGCGCCACTCACCAAGTGATTATTGGTTCACGAGAAATCAAAGGAGCGCTGCGTGATAAAGAACCTTGGTACCGACACATCATGGGCCGTGGTTTTAATTTTTTGGTCCAAACTCTGGCTGTCCCCGGAATCATGGATACCCAATGTGGTTTCAAACTCTTCTCTGCTACAGCCACCCAAGAACTTTTCTCGGCTCTCTCTGTCTATGGTCGAGCGGAAGCCCGCCAAGATGCATTCACCGGCGCCTTTGATGTCGAAGTTCTCTTCTTAGCTCGCAAACGGGGTTACCCGATTAAAGAAGTTCCCATTCTCTGGCAACACTATGAAACCGATCGCGTCAGCGCCGTTAAAGATTCTATTCGCATGCTCAATGATATTATTCGTGTGAGGTTGGCGGCCGCTAAAGGGGCCTACCAGCGCGTATGAAGAAACCTCCTGGATGGTGGTCAATTCTGGGGCTGATTTATTTTATCCTTCTTTGTTTCTATAGTGTTTTTTCTTTCACACTAACTGATCCCAATCTAGTTTTGAGTAGTTGGCCTCCTTATTGGCAGTTCCAACAGTGGTTGTGGCAGACTTTTTTTATCAATGAACAACTGCTCACCTTCACCTATTTGAGTTTGATCACGCTGCTGATAACCACCTACTTGCTGTTACTGAGGCAGCTTCAGAAATCGACGACACTACTGGCTGTTACGTGGCAGAAACTTTTTTTGTACGGATGTATCTTCACCCTACCCCTGCTTATTTCTTACAACGCGCTCTCTCATGACGTCTTTAATTATATTTTTAACGCTAAAATGGTGGTCATTTACCAAGCTGATCCCCACCTCAACGTGGCTCTGGATTTTGGGGCAGACCCCTGGACTCGATTCATGCACAACACTCACACGCCAGCTCCTTATGGCTATGGTTGGACCGGATTATCACTCCTGCCTTTCTGGTTAGGACAACTATTGGGCGGTAAGTTTGTCCCAACGTGGTTTTTATTTAGAGTCATGAGTTTGATTAGTCTAGCTTGGACGTTAGCTGCACTCTGGTGGGTCGGAACACGAACTCAGCGTGGCCCTATAACGTGGTCGGCGATCGGCCTGGTGGTTTTCTCACCCTTGGTTTTACTAGAAATCATCTCCAACAGCCACAATGACTTGTGGATGATGGCGCCCGCGATCCTGAGTCTAGGCATCGCCGCTCTGCCCCAAAAAAAGTGGTGGCACGTTGCAATGGCAAGTGGGCTCCTCTTTTTCTCGATCGCTATTAAATTTGCTTCAGTGGTTTTACTGCCTTTAAGTATTTGTCTAGCGCTCTCCCAATTTCTACCACTTCAAGTTCGCAAACTCCTCCACCGATACTGGCCATTGATCGCCGCCAGTTTGTTGTTCTTGCCCTTACTCTCAGCTCGCTCGCAACAGTTTCACCCTTGGTATCTAACTTGGGTCATCGTCTGGTTGCCACTTTTTGGTGAGCGAGATTCTGTGACTGGGTTACTCAAACTCAGTACTTGGGAAAAAACTGCCCAGTGGTTGGTTTTAGTTTTGTCTTTCTCAGCTCTCTTTCGTTACGCGCCCTGGCTGTGGGCCGGTGGTTTTGAGAATGGTGTCCTGACCTACCAAAAGTTGGTAACCTGGATCCCAGCCGGCGTAGTCCTAGTTTTTTTTGGAGTTCAAAAAGTCAGGCAGTGGTATACTCGGTAGTAATGAAAACGTCGAATCTGCTTCGCTCACCTTCTTTTTTAAAAGGCATGGCCCGGACGGTAGATATTCTGGCTGATTTAGATCGCTATCAAAACTCTAAAAATGCTGATACCCAGACCCTCAACCAAGATTGGCGAGCGGTCGGCCGCGACTTTACTCAAACCATAGCTACCTATGTCAAAAAATCTAGCCGCTGAAAAAGAGAGTAAACCTCGAGCTGTTTCTCAGAACTTCCGCGGTCCGCTACCACCACCGGCTTTGCTTAATCAGTACGATCCTGAAACCAGACGAATTATTGTCAACATGGCTTTAGAGCAATCAAAACATCGCCAAACTTTAGAAAAATCAGTCATTACTTCAAACATCACTAACGAAAAAAATGGCATGTGGATTGCGGCTTTCATTACCTGTTTTATGATTGGTGGGGGTATTTATTTATTGCTGTTCGATAAAGATATCGTTGGGTTTTTCTTAATTTTTGGCACCTCTATTTTTCAAGCTGGTAACTATATTTATCACCAACGAAAAGAATCCCAAACTGAAGCAGCGACCACTCCAGCCAAACCGAGCACTGGTCGCTCTCCCGCTCGAAACAAGTTACAATAAGGCCATGGTTCCCGCTTCAGAACATCCTTCACATACGACCTCAAAAAAGTTCTGGCTGCCCATTGCTTTACTGACTGTTTTCTATCTTTTGACTCACGTACTCAGCTTAACCCTTTTACCGGTTTTTGCTGATGAAGCCATCTATATTCGCTGGGCCCAGTTGATCATGGATGAACCGGGGCGATATCTTTTCTTTGCGCTCAATGACGGGAAAACACCCCTCTTTATTTGGCTGTTACTCCCTTTTCAGTATCTTTTCTCTAATCAACTAGCTGCCGCCCGGGTAGTGAGCGTCTTAGTTGGTCTAGGTCAGATGTATCTTTTTGGCTACCTGACTCACCAGCTTGGCGGTCGAGTCAAAACTGTCTGGTTCTCAATGCTTTTGATCTCACTCCTCCCCTTTTGGTACTTTCATCATCGGATGGCCTTGATGGATGGCTTATTGACCCTCTGGCTGTCAGTCGCCCTTATTTTTGTCATAAAACTAACCAAACCGGACACTTTTTCGGAGGCCACTCTTTGGGCTCGGCGATGGTTGATCTTGGGCTTAGGCCTCAGTTTTGGCTTAGCTTTATTGACAAAACTACCAGCGGTCTTGTCTCTCCCAGCTTTTGGCCTTTTTGTTTTCTGGCCCTCAAAAATTTCATTTAAAACTCGATTTCAGCTAGCGCTCCAACTAGGTCTAGGCTTGGGTTTGGGCCTAGGTTTCTTTGGCTTACTTAAACTTAATCCGGCATTTGGTCAATTATTTAGTCGGGGGAGTGATTTTTTATATCCTTGGCGAGAGGTTATCTTCCATGGTCAATGGCGACAAACCCTACCCAATATCCCCACCTATACTTCTTACTTTATCACCTACTTAACTTTGCCAATTCTACTTTTCTCACTCACCGGCCTCTTTTTAAAAACGCATCAACGGACCTTTCATCTTTTATTCTGGGCGGCGCTCTTATTCTTGGGGCCAATCTGCCTCCTGGGCCGAGTGGTCTATCCCCGCTACTTGCTACCAGCGGCCCTCTTTCTGACGTTAAGTGCCCCCCTGGCGCTTCAAACCGTACTTGATCACTGGGCACAAGTCCGCCACCAGCTGGCCGGGAAAGCCATACTTAGTTTGGTGATAGCAATTTTAATCGGCAATACCTTAGCTACTAGTAGTGTCTTTATCACCCAAGCTTTAAGCAATACGACAGCTATTCCGTTTGTCCCAGCTGATCGAACCCAATACCTAACCGAGTGGTCATCCGGTCATGGCTTGACCGAGACCGTCGCTTTGATTAATCAAACCACCCAAACTACTTCCCTCGCCGTAGCGACTGAAGGTTACTTTGGAACCCTCCCCGATGGGCTTCTTTTATACTTTCATAATCGGCCAGTTGATGGTTTGTACTTGGAAGGAATTGGCCAACCAGTGGCGTCAATCCCCTCAGTTTTTTCCGACCGAGCCAAAAATTTTGATCGAACTTGGTTAGTGGTTAACTCTCACCGACTCCGAATGACGCTTCCACCAGCATCTAAAATTGCTGAGTTCTGCCGACCAGACGCTGCCCCCTGCCTCCAGGTCTGGGATATTACCCCTTTGATCAAAAACTAATAATTTGACCGACTACTAAGAGATCAGTTTTTCTACACATTAGATGTTCATTGCGTTCCCTGACTAATCATTTAAAATCTTGCCTATAATTATTTATATAGGTCTACATGCCTTGGCTGCCGAAGAAATGGCTTTTTTTTATCCACCACTCGAGATTGGTAAAAAATCGATCGCGGTATCTTCACTCAATTCTCAAAGCCTTTTGGCCCAAAAAAACTGCCAACTCTCACCAGTATCTCCCTCAAAGTGTCTTCTTTTGGCATGCCATAGCTAACCCGCTCAGTGCTCTTCTAATTAACCTTGAACTCTGTCTGACTCAACTCGATCAGCCCGACCTCCAAACCACCAAAGATTTTTTGACTCAAGCTCGACTCAATGCTGAGCACGTCAGACAACTACTTTTAATCTCACAGTCTTCCAAGACTCCTCAAGGCAGCTTTGGACTTAAGACTGCTCTCCAAGAAGTCATCACTCGCCTCCACCAACCCTGGCTCCAACAAGAACTGGTAGCCTACATCCCCATCTCACCCGGTATTCGACTGGCTGGACCAGTTTTTTATTTTCAAGAGGCACTCAGTTGCCTGATTCATAATGCCTATGAAGCCTACGGCCAACGGCGAAACCGAATCGTAGTCATCAGTTGCTATCAACGTCAAAAAACGGTGGTAATTCATTTATCTGATCTGGGTTCAGGCATGAATTGGTTAACGCGACAGTTTTTTGCTAAACCCGGCTTTAGCTCTAAACCCCAAAACCAAGGAGTCGGCCTTCTTTTCGCCAAACACGTAATTGAGAACCAATATCGAGGAAAAATTAGTATTCACAGTAGTCAGGGTCAGGGAACAACGATTACCATCATTCTGCCAATCAAGTTAGGGCCCGATCATGTAGCCAAAACCTCGAATGGTTTTGATCAAAGACTGTTGTTTACCTAAGGCCATCCGTAGTCGCCGAATATAGACTTCTAAGGTCGTATAGGTGGGGATATTATCTTGACTTTGCCAGACATACTCAATCAAGTTGGCTTTAGAAACCACCGAACCTTTGAGCCGTAATAAACAAGCCAAAATTTCAGCTTCCCGCTTACGCAGACGACAGTCTTTATCAGCCAACGTCAACCGACCACTGCTGGGATGCAAACTTAACTCCCCAAGTTGAAGGTACTCTTGGTCTTTGAGTTTTTGGCGCTGGAGAAGGAGTTTGACTCGAAGCAAGAACTCACGCGTCACAAACGGCTTGACCAAGTAGTCATCAGCACCGCCCTCCAAACCTTCAAGCCGATCATTTACTTCTTTTTTTTGAGTCAAAAATAAAACCTTAGTCCCAAAACTAACATCATGCAAAAATCGAGCAATTTCGAGTCCATCACCATCACTCAGAATTCGATCAATGACAACCAGATCATACCCCACTTTCCCCAAAGCTTCATAGGTATCAGCCAAATTTGAAACTGTTTTGACCCAGTAACCAGCCGCGACTAACAGTTTTTTTAAAGCCCCCACCAAAGCTTGATCATCCTCAATGACTAACATTTTATACATAGTTTTGAGGCAGGAAACTTGAGTTCGATAATACAATAGAGCCTGTCAAAAGCAAGTCGTGAGAAAGCAGCCTAGTTTTGATATACTTATCGTTTGGCAACGAAACAAATTTCCCGAGTTTGGCTGGATAGAGCCACCCCAACTCCCGGATAGTGAAATGGCATCACAACAGGTTCTGACCCTGTTATTTAAGGTTCGAATCCTTATCCGGGATCATTTTTTATCAATAGACACCACTCGAGGAAAATGATAAAGTATTTTGATAGTAATCTCCAGTTTCACCTATGCCAAACTCTTACACCTTGTCCTCAAGTTTGACTGCTCAAGCCTATACCCAAGAGTATTCAGCTAAACCTCAGATTGAAGGCTTGCAGTTCTTGACTCTAAAGACCTCAGTCACTGATGAAGGTGATTTTGGTGAAGTTCTCCGCCTCAATGAAACTGGTCAGCTAGAGATCATGCCCAGCTTCCAGCTCCGCCAAATCAATCGAACAACCCTTTTCCCTAAAACTATTAAGGCTTGGCACTTTCACTATCATCAGGATGAAATTTGGTATGTCCCACCAGCTCAACAATTGACGATTGGACTCTGGGATGTCCGTGAAGGTTCACGGAGTACTGGCCTCAGTCAAAAAATCACGTTGGGTGGCGGTAGCTCTCGGTTGCTTTTTATTCCGCGCGGCGTAGCCCACGGCTTGACCAACTACTCAGCTCAAAATGTAGAGCTTTTCTACTTTGTCAGTAATCAATTCAATCCCAGTGCTCCAGATGAGCATCGATTACCTTGGGATGCTAATGGAGCTGCTTTCTGGGCTCCCGAGCGAGATTAATTTTTGATCGAGTAGTTTTTTTGGAAAAGTAGTTGGACAGTCTCGATCGTCAAATCTCAATCAAGACTTGAGCGAACTCCCACCCGTTCAATCGAAGGTAAGTAGGTTTTGACTTCAGCCCAAAATTTTTCAGCCACCCGAGCTGAAAACATGCCGTTCTTTCCCCGTTCCATGCCGGAACAGAGTCGGCGTTCATACTCTCGGATCAGATCGACAATTGACTGACCTTCAGCGTGAAACTGCTGACTCCAAGCTTTGCGATCACTTTCATAACCATCATGGATTACTTTAAAGGCAGCAAAAACCTCCGCGTGTTGATCAACCATTTCTCGGAAGTATTGACGATATTTAGTCATAGACTAGTCAAGGGTAAACTCACCGTGAGCGTATATTATTTTTTCGGACCCATCAGTCAGACGAGCGGTAACCACTCGATCAGTAGTGGAAACGATATCAGTGTGTTCAGCCGAGTCATTAAAACCGCGAGTTGCCCACTCTTTTTTACTCAGTGTAGCCGCGTCGCCGCGGAAACAGTCTTGATATGACATTCCCACGGCCAAATGAGTGTTGCCAAACGGTCCTCCAATATTTTCATCGAAGAGCGTCTCAGCCATCGTGTGGGTAATCCGCGACATCCGCTTGTCGGTCAACGAGTACTCACCAATTTTATTCGCATTGGGGGTCTTGAGCATCTCTTGGAGTAGTTCATTGCCTTCTTCAGCATGGGCCTCAATGATTAAACCCTGTTTGAAAACGAGGGTGATGTTACGCATCACTTTACCATACCGATAGACTGGCTCATTAAAGAAAATCCGGCCTTCAGTCCCGCGCCAATCGGGTGACGTAAAGAACTCGAAACTTGGAATATTCCGCCCACTCCCACCCTGCCAAATTCGATCGGCTCCCAGTTTGACATATAAATCAATATTTTTACCTTTAACGGTCAATGACTCCATTGAAAACGAGTTGAGTTGATTCTTAATTTTTGTTTGGAGTTGGTGGAGTTGGCGCCACTCACTAATCGGGTCACTTTTATCCAAGTAACAGGCATTAATAATTTGTTGCCAATACTCTTCCAGACTCAAACCCACCACTGCGGCTTTGGCTTCAACTCCCCAAAGTCCCATAGTCCACGTAAACTTGCCTTGAGTTTCTTTTTTTGTCAGCCACTCTCGATAGGCTTTTTTAGCATTTCGGGCTGCCATGATTTTAGCTGAATCAATATCTTTTAGATCATAGGGATCAACATCCGCAATCACACCGATTTGATGGTCAATCAATTTGACTCGAGCTTGAGAAAAAGCTTTAGGAAAAAAAGTCAGTTGTTCTTGATTGGCTAACTCAAAAAAATCTTTTTCAAACCCAGTTGGCAGTAAGCGAAGCATCGGGTGGGCCCCGGCCTTGAGAATTTCTTTCTGTAAAGCTTGGGCCAAAGCCTTCGCTACATCAGGCACGACGCAGTCAACAACTTCACCTGGCTTAACACCTTCACCTGAGTTAAGAGCAAAGTGCACCAAAACTTGAGCATAGCGTTCTAAAATTATCGGTGAAGGTTGATACGAAGAAGTGTTCATGCTGCCTTTTGACTCATATAATTTTTAAATTGAGCTAAAGCCCGACCCCGGTGGCTCATCTCTTGCTTAGCCGCGATTCCCAACTCAGCAAATGTTTGATCATAGCCTTCAGGTACAAAAAGTGGGTCATACCCGAAACCACCTTGGCCGAGTTCTTCAAATCCAATTCGACCACTTACTCGGCCTTCAAAGTACTGCTCTTTACTCCCTGAGGCAGTGACTTCAACCAGACAAAGCACCGTGATAAACTCAGCGGCTCGATCTTGAGCCTCTGCCATCAGTTCGAGTAAGCGTCGGTTTCGATCTTGATCACTACCCAGAACCAATCGCTTCGAGTAGACACCGGGACCTCCACCCAACGCTTTGACCATCAAACCTGAGTCATCGGCCAAAGCCGACAAACCACTTTCTTCAGAAAAAGCGCGCGCTTTCAATCGAGCATTCTCAGCAAAAGTAGTTCCGGTCTCTTCAACATCGAACTCAACCAAACCAACTTGATCGGGTAACACTAACTCGACACCACAACCAACCAATGCAGCTTTGATTTCAGCTACTTTACCTTGATTTTGAGTTGCAACTAAGAGTTGCATGGATTAGCCTTGGCCACCACCGAGTAAGCCACCCAAACCACCAGTCATTGACTGGAGTTTCTTAGCGGCTAGTTCTTGAGATTTCTTGATTGCTTCATTCAAAATATCGATCGCTTCTTGACTTGTAATGCCTTGGACCGAGAAAAGTTTGATTTTTTGATCACCTGAAATCTCGACCACAATATCACCTCGCTCAACCCGAATAGTTTCTCCAGCCAACTCATCTTGCATTTGCTTGGCTTGTTTGCGCAAGTTGTTTAAATCGCCTAGTGCTTTAAGTGGATTAACCATATAACTCCTTTGAGTGACAAATCGTATGTGAATACTACCACCTGGATTTTACTACATCAACAGTTCTTCAGCTAGGCTTGTCATGTTCTTGGCTTCAGATTGCTCCATCACCGGTGACTGAAGAATAAACTCAAACGTGACCGGACCACCGGTCATGGGTTTGAGACACTCTTGCATCATCATCATAAACTTTGGTTGTTGGAGTTGTTCTTGATGAAATTTATAAAAAACCGCAATCTGGGCTTTGCCGGAAGTAGCTGATAAAGGTTTGGCTGACTTGAGCAAAGCTGCGACGGAAGAATTTTTGGCGTGCATGAGTTCGATAAATGCATCCCACTGTTCTAACAGTTTGCCTGAGTCACCTTCGCTGACAGCCATCAAGTTATCACTACTGGTGACAATTGGCGACTCGGGTGGTAATGACAGAGCAGTCGTGACAGGGTGTGGTATGGCCATCACCGGACTGGCCACGCCAACTACTTCAGCTATTACTGAACTTAGAACTGACGAGGAAGATGAGCTCGGTACTTGGACCACTGGTCGTACGCCCGAACCATCGGTCGGGACGGCGCCTGACTTCCCGCCTTTATTTTGTGATCGAAAAATCAACTCCAGTAACTTTAGTTCCAAACTCAAAAATGGAATCCCGCTCGCATCGCCTTTGGGGACTGCTTGCAGTTCTTGAAGTAAAAAGTGACTAATCGCCTGAGCCACTACTGGCTGGCCTGGCTCCACCCCCAGACTTTGTAAGAGTGTTTGATGCAAAAAACCGAGCAATGACTGGAGTAAGAAATCTTGATTGACACCCAACTCCCGCAACTGACGAAAAAGAAAGCTGACCTGGGTCGCATCTTTGGCCACCACCGCTTGAATTAATTGTGGGAGGTGTTCACTGAGTGAGGTGCTGAGTCGAGTAGTAACTAGCTCTAGAGTAATTTTGCTTCCTGCCTCGGCGACGGTTTCAAGCAACTTGACTGCATCCCGGAAACTGCCATCAGCCCGCTGGGCAATCATTACTAATGCTTCAGGTTCAAAGGCGAGTTTTTCTGCTTCCAAGACAGTAGTTAGGGCTGCCGCAATTTCACTCGGGCTCGCTTTGGTAAAAGGAATCAACGTCGCCCGTGAAACAACCGTAGCCGGAATTTTGTGAGCCTCAGTGGTAGCTAGGATAAAAACCGCGTGGGCCGGTGGTTCTTCCAGGAGTTTGAGGAGCGCATTAAAGGCTTCGGTCGTCAACATATGGACTTCATCCAAAATGTAGACACTCATCACGCCACCTTGAGGTGAAACTGCTACCTGATCTTTGATCGCTCGAACATCATCGATCCCGCGATGACTAGCTGCATCGAGTTCTTGAACTACATACGAGGTCCCTTTGAAAATACTCGCTACGGCTGGATCACTCGCCGTTGGTTCTTTAAACGAGAGTTCAGCGGGCGCTTTTTGATTGAAGAAAACATGCCCGACTAACGCCTGATTGACTGGGTCGTTGAGCAAAGCCGCAATAATCCGAGCCGTCGAGGTTTTACCGGTGCCTTTGGGACCAGCAAACAACATTACCTGTGGCATTCGCCCCTGCTGCATCAACTGCAGAAAAACCTGCCGGACTTGAGTCAAGTGTAAACCAGCGATCGTAGTTGGGCGATATTTTCGATACCAAGTCATGATGAAGTCTCATTGTGCTCTAAGTTAGAAATGGCTGCAAGAGGACTAATCGTGGTGATAGCCCATTAAGTGCATCAATCCGTGTTCTAGGTAAAAACAAATCTGATCGTCGACCATTTTTCCAAATCGTTTAGCAGCCGAAACTGCTTCGGGAAAACTAATAATCACATCACCCAAGTGCGGTGGGACACCTTCCGGCAAAGGAAAGTCATTCAATTGGTGTTTTTCATGTTGAGGGAAAGAAAGTACATCAGTTGAGCCATCGTGTTGGAGTTTTGACTCATTCAGAACCGTTATTTTTCGCTGACCCACAATCGAGACATCAACTTGGGCGTGACTCAAACCATGCTCTTCAAAGACTCGTTTGACGGTAGCTCGAATTTTTTTTCGATTGACCGGATAGCGAGAGCCGACAAACAGATTGGTGATGATCATAGCGTGGGAGTTGCTTCTGTCAGTGCCTGAGCAAATGCGGTCACTGCTTGATCAAAAAGGACAGTGAGTTTATCTTCCAAGTTTGAAATCTGGGCTTGAAGTGAAGCCAAATCCGACGGCGGTAACTTCATTTCTGACCCGCCATCAACGTGAGGTTTTAACTGGATAGATATAAAATCTAAGAGATAGGTATCGAAACAACGTTTTAAGATTTCAGCTGCTTTTACTTGATCAGCACTAGACATGCCTTCCAACAACTTGGTTACTCTTTTGGAATCAATACATGGTCCATACCACTCGGTCGCCCACGGGAAAGCCGTTTCGAATCGAAACTCGTCAGGGTGTGTTTCTGCCTCGGCCGCAGGAGGTCCTGTGAATCCCTCAGCCAGAGGTGATTCAAGTCCAGTAGGGTCGATTGCTAGTTGCTCACCTTGGCCAATCATAGTTTTTTCTCCAGCACCGCACTTTGGGTAGCGACTTGGGCTAAATCAATCGGACCCAACGGCACTTTATTTTCAGGATCATCAACAAAGAACAGCATAACATGTCCCCGGGCGGCGCGACTCCAAATTTGACCTTCACGAATAACTTCTGGGGAACCACCAAATTGTTTCTTGACCCACTGGGCTGGGCCAGCATCACCCACTACCCCAACTACGGCTTTTTGATCAATCGGGTTAATAACAATCATTTTTCGAAACGAGTACCAAGGTTTTAACTTGGCATGATTCTGATTCCATTCTGGCAAGTAAAGTGTTTGAACAGCAAAGTAGTATTTTTCGCGCGCAATTGCATCGGGTGTCAACTGACCATTTTGAGTAAACCAGCCAAAGGCGCCTCGATTGGGCGCCATGCCTGACTCTTGATAGGCATCGTGTTGCTCTAAGGTATCAGTTGGAAACCGTTTCAAGTGCTGTTCACCGCCCATCACCCCCACTAAATGGTTCAACCGATGACCTTCCAACTCGGCTGCCACTTGGAAGCCCAACATATCACTCAGTTGTTGCTCCAAATATAGTTCATCTTGAGTCGTCAAATGACCGGCTGGTTGGTGAACCAAACTCCGCATTTTTTCGACGATGGCTTGGTGTTCTTCAAGATTAATGGTATGGATTAACGCCTGATTCTCTTGACTTTCAAGAGCTTGAATTTTACTAACCATGGCCCCTTCATGTGTTTGTTGCATCCAAACTGAACTAGCCATCACCCCAGCTAAAACGAGCTGTTGAGGCAGTCCCTTGATCTGCTCCAACTCCAGCTGTTGCTGAATAAGCCACGTTTGAACTTGAGGATAGCGACTCAAAAATGAAACTTTAAGTTGCCGATAGTGGGCTTCCAAGCGTTCAAGTTTTGAAGCAGAGCTGGTCAGTGAAACAGTAACCATAAAATTAAGTTCCCAGTGATGTGGCTTGGATCAAACGCGTTACAATTTCGGTTTGACCAATCACGATCATCGTTTCAAATAAAGGAGGCGTAGCGGCTCGACCAGTGACGGCGATCCGGAGCATCATAAAGTACTGACCTTTTGACCAATCATGAGTGGTTTGCAGATCGCGGAGTGTTTTTTCCAAATTTTCGTGATCCCAAGTAGTCAAAGCTTTGATAGCCAGGGCTGTGACTTGAAGTTGCTGGTTTACCAACGTCGCGTCAGCTTTCTTGAGCAGCAACTCTTGATCGACCATAATCGGACGATAGAAAAAGCTAGTTAAGTCTTCAATATCTTTGAGGGTGACTAAGCGTTCAAAAACCAACGGCAACATTTGATCATACTGATCGATCGGAAAGTCACTCGGCAAGAAAGGAGTCAACCGACTCCGCAATTCAGCAGCTGAGAGCTGGCGAATATAAACTCCGTTCATCCACTTTAATTTTTCCAGATCAAAAACTACCGATTTAGAACTAATATCTTTAGGATCAAACTCAGCAATATACTCTTCTAGGGTCATAACTTCACGTTGATCAGCTCGAGCCCAGCCCAAAATCATCAAAAAATTTAGCATTGCTTCTGGCAAGTAACCATTTTCCAAAAATGACTGAGCTGAAACCGTGCCTTTACGTTTGCTCATTTTACCCTTACCATCCGGATTCAAGAAAATTGGCACGTGACCATAGACTGGGATAGGCCACCCAAACGCTCGATAAAGTAAAATGTGTTTGGGAGTTGAACTGATCCACTCTTCGCCCCGCATCACATGGGTGATCTGCATCGCGTGATCATCAACCACCACGCCTAGATGATAGGTAGGAAAACCATCAGACTTGAGTAAGACTTGGTCATCAACCACATCAGAGTTGACTGTAATATCACCTCGAATTAAATCAGTGAATGTTAGTGGTTCATTATCAGGCACTTTCAAACGAATGACGTGAGCTTCGCCAGCCGTTCGTCGTTGCTCAGCTTCAGCTGGACTCAGGTAGCGACAGTGTCGATCATACTTAGGTGGAATATTTTGAGCTCGTTGGGCCTCACGATTTTCCGCCAACCGCTCTGAACTACAAAAACAGTAGTAGGCTTGGCCATTTTTGACTAGTTCTTCCGCTTTTTCTTTATAGAGAGGGAGTCGCTCTGATTGAGTATAGGGAGCATATGGTCCACCTTTATCAGGACCCTCATCCCACTCCAAACCATATTTGTGGACAATCTCCAAAATTCGCTCTTTAGCTCCCGGAACTTCTCGCTCTTGATCAGTATCTTCAATCCGTAGAATAAACTTTCCCCCATGACGTTTGGCAAATGCATAGTTTTTCAAGACAATCGACATACTGCCAATATGGATTTCACCAGTTGGACTCGGGGCCATGCGCGTGCGAAGAAGAGGAGTTGCCATAGCTTTTGATTATATCCTATCGAGATGGTTGTGTTTATTCAGTCGCTGTTTGCACATACTTAGGATCCAAAGCGGGAACATAGCCCAAGAAACCCCCATCTCCAATGAAAACATAGATCGGCTGGAGATATGGCTGCTCTTTAAAGGAGTCAAAGTACCCCAGCACTACTTCCCGAACGACAGCCGTGGCTGAGTCACCTGGAGTAGCAATATAGCCTTCACCAGCTTGGAGCAACTTCCAAGCCGAGTCAGTCGTCCGCAGAGGGTAGGTATGCACTTCAGTCTTATCAACTGGGTGATAGTTGTACTCTAGCCTGACAATACTATCATTACCACTAAATAAAGCCGAGACGATTGCTTGAACTGAGCCTTTGTAGCCCTCTGGTGAAAACATTCGATATGCATCGTCGACTGGCGTCCGATTTAAATCAATTTGAACATAATCCGCATCAGAGTAAGCTGCAGCTGGTTGCAGTTCTCCACCCAAAGCCTTGAGGTAAACTGCCTCACCCGCCGCAGTCGCCATATCAAGTGGTAGCAACTCAGCGGCTGAGAGCATAGCTTTGACTCGAGTGACCGCATCCGCATTTTGGGGGACTTTATTTTCGACTAGTAAATCAGACCGAGATAAGAAGTCTGTCTGGAAGGTAAAATTAAAATTAACCGCATCAATTTGGAAGGTGGTTTCGAGTGGCTGAGAACGTTTCCAGCGATACGTCCGAGTATCTAAAACTTCTGGCGCAAAGACAAAGTCGTACTTGGCAGCAATTTTTTTAACTTTTTCATCAGTCAACAAACCTAAAGTTGGTTTAGGCATGAAAAAAACTTTAGCTCGATCACCAAAAGTTGCCAACCGACCATTAGCAGTTTCCAAACGATAGCTAGTAACTTGATCTGAGGTGGTAGTTGGGAACTCGATTCTCGGCAACAAACCAAACCCAACTGTGGGTGGTGGTGGTGGTGGTGGATTGACGGCTCGATAGTAATTAACGGCGGCCGTTAAGACCATCCGCCCCACAATCAAAACCACTAAGGTAATCAACCCAAACTTGACCGTTTGCCGACCAAGATGAGTCACGTGCGTTAAAGTAGGACCAGTTTCAACCGTTTGTGCCATAAAAATGCTTACTTAAGTGTACCAGAGTCAAGGTTTTTCCAGCTATAGTGATCAAAAACCCAGTCATATATATTTTTCGTTTCAAAGTAGCGACTTTGGCTACCCATCACCACCACTAGAATCTCTCGGCCATCTCGTTGCAGCTGAGTAATCAGAACTTCACCCGCCAACTCGGTCGTGCCAGTTTTTATGCCAACTACTCCTGGCTCGATCCCCAACAACTCATTGGTATTTTTGAGCGCATGGGTCAGAACTAAAGTCGTGTCACTAACCGCGACTTCCTTTTGTTGGACAGTTCGTTGTAAAACAGGGTTTTTCATTACTTCCCGACCCAAAATTGCTAGATCCCGAGCACTTGATAAGTGACCAAAGCCATCCAACCCAGCTGGATTGGTGTAAGTCGTATTCTCAAGACCTAACTCGATTGCTTTAGCATTCATTGCCATCACAAAGCCCGCTAATCCCTGTGGGTGATTATTGGCTAAAACCATCGCCGCATCATTCCCTGATTGGACAAGTAATCCAAGTAATAAATCTTCAACTTTAAGGCTCTCACTCGTCTCCAAACCCATACCGGCACCCTCAGTTTTCGCCTCAGTTACTACCGTTAAAACTTGGTTCGGTGCGTAGAGATCCATGGCCACCAGCGCGGTCATTAATTTAGTGGTCGAAGCGGGTGAGCGAAATTGAGCTGGTTCCTTGGCTACCAAAACTGAAGCGGTCGGCACATCCATCACATAGATAGCTTCTGCACTCAGGGTGGCCGTAAAAGCCGCTTGCATTCTTGCCACTTCAGCCGAAGACGTGGCAACTCCTGTCAATAAAGGTGTAAAAATCGGAACTGGATTCAAAGCTTGGAGTTCCAGTTTAGCAACTCGAAGTGGCTCTACGACACTCTGAGCTGGCGGTTGCCACGTCAGAACCAACAACCCCACTCCTGCTAGCAAGATAACTCCACTCACCCACTGATCACTTCTAAGAAGATACACGTCGTTCATTGTACCGATTTTAGGCGGTGACTGCTAAGTGTAGTTCTTTCAGCTGCTCAGGACTGACTGGGTTTGGCGCATCCATGACTGAGGTCCGACCAGTTGAAGACATCGGAAAAGCAATCGTTTCTTTGATTGATTTTTCATTAGCCAGCAACATAATGTGTCGATCCAAGCCCAGCGCAATCCCACCATGAGGTGGAGTACCTGACTTAAATGCTTCCAGCATATGGCCAACGCCATCTTGAATTTCTTGATCAGAGTAGCCCATAATTTTGAACGTCGCGGTCAAAACTTCAGGCTTATGCGCCCGAATACTGCCACCACCCGCTTCAAACCCATTACAAACCAAGTCGTACTGTGAAGTCAAAATCTCATCGACATGTTCTCCAGCCAACAACCAAGCTTCGTGTTCTGGCAATGGGGCACTGAAGGGATTATGGGTAAAGGTGTAACCACTCTTGCCGTCACGGACTTCAGCCACATCAGCTTTATCAACTTTTTTAAAGAATGGAAAGTTAATCACCCACGCAAACGACAAAACGCCCGCGGCTTTTTCGGCTTCAGTCCGAAGATCAAACTTATCTGCTCCAAACTTAGCCATTGCTTCTTGATAGGTGAAGATCGGAAAAGTCTGGTCTTTAAGTTGGCCACCCACGGTACTGACAGCGGCTTTGACGGTTTGTTCTACCGTCGACATCACCTCTTCCCGGGTCACAAAACTCATTTCCAAGTCCAGCTGGGTAAACTCAAATCCCCGATCAGCGCGCAAGTCTTCGTCACGGATACAGCGAGCAAACTGGAAGTACTGCTCCACTCCGGCGGTCATTAACAGCTGTTTGTATTGCTGTGGACTTTGAGGCAAGGCATAAAATTTTCCGGGTTGAAAACGAGACGGAACTAAAAAGTCACGCGCCCCTTCTTTGGTTGATTTAGTCAACATGGGAGTCTCAACTTCGGTAAACTCTTGGGCGTAAAGCGAGTTGCGGAGGGCGCGGAAGTACTCAGATCGCAATCGGACAATTTTTTGCATTCGTTCGCGTCGCAAATCCAAGTAGCGATACTTCAACCGGACTTCTTCACTGACGGCCAAACCATCATCGCTGATCGTGATTGGTAACTCAGTCGCTTTGTTTAAAACGACATACTCTTGAACATCAATTTCCAAGTTGCCATTGAGAACTGCGGCGTTGGCCATACTTCCCGGTCGCTCTTTGACTAAGCCGATGATTTCGATGACTGACTCAGTACTCAGCTCACCCATTTTTTTATAGCCAATACACTGAATCTTGCCACTCCGATCGCGGAGATCAATAAAAGTAACTTTACCGTGGTCGCGCTTAGTGTCGACCCAACCTTGAAGCTTGACGACATTGCCGACTTCAGCTGCCAATTTACCAACCATGGTTCGTTTTTGATCTGCCATTTTACTCCTTATAATTAGTAGTTGGACCCATAAAAAAAAGCCTCTTCAGGCGACCATCACTGATCACTTGAAAAGGCTTTCCGAAGTTCGGAAAAGGTACCAACCTTTTTATACTTATTTCCAGCGTTTACGGGCTTACCCGATCAACTACCGCGGCTTGTCAGAACCGCGCGATGGGAGAATATTTCTATTCTCACATCAAGTTGCAACTGAATTCTATCATAGAAACAGAGTAGTTGACAGTGAGTAAATGATATGTATAATTCACTCTGTTATGAACTGCATGTGTCACTATCCTACTATTACCCGTCAGCTCCTTGCGTTTAAGGCTGGGGTGAAAGTGGTTGCATAACGAAGATTTAGAAAGCAACTTTCCACCCTCGCCAAAAAGCGGGGGTTTTTTTATGCAGAATGAGAGTGAATTATGACAAAAGAAGCACTAACAATTTCAGAACGAACAGCCATTCTTTTCGATGAATATATCAAATTAGTGGGTGAGTTCTTTCCAGGTGTCATCTCAACCGATGAGTTTGTAGCGGCTTTTGGGACCATTTTTCTTGAGTACCAACACTCAAGAAGATTGCAGATGTCACCGCAATCAATTAAAGAGCGAAAGATCACCTGCAACTCGGCGGCGGCGCTGATGGGTGTTTGGTATGGCTTGCTCAGTACTCTCGAACCTAGTTATTTTATTGAAGACCCTGACCCACTCCAAAATGTATCTAAATCTTGCGCCCACTCTTTGATTGGCTTGCCGCTTACTCCCGGGCCTTTAACTATTTATCACTACACAACACCCACTAATCTGATCGAGAAAAAACAACCAACTCTGTATCCAACTGTTCATATTCAAGGAACTCGCGAATTCTTGTTTAACCGTGTAGCCAGTTTAGGTATTTCAACGACTCGTCTTAGAGCAACCTAAAAATAACATTCTAATTTATATACTTAAAAAGAAAGAAGGAAGTATGCCAGCAATCGAACTAACACCGAAACAGTCCGGGGTCATGAAAAGTATGCTGCTCATTTGCAATCAAGAAAAAATTGACTATATCTTACAAGTGGCTGCCGAAAATGGTCAAAATCAACAAGAGGCCATGCAACTGATAGCAACCGTCCTAGTTGCGATCGTTATCGAGGCTTCTCCTCGATTTAAAACTGAAGAACAACCCCTAGTTTTAGCTCACTCTATTATCAAAGAGTTTGGAAAACCATTTCTGGAGCAACTGGGAGACCTTATTGATGAATCAATTATAGCTAAAATCAGAAAAAGAATGGCTGGTGTTCTCTAACCACCCACTCGCACATCTTTAATCTTGAGTTGCAGACTTCGTTTGTTTCGCCATTCATTCATTTCTAGACACACAGCCAGATCCGCAGTCTGCCCGGGTTCCCACCCAGCAGCCTGCTGGCTGAGGTTCCAGCCCAAGGCAGTTACAGGCCTTGCCGCTGTATCATTAGCCGGAGCAACGAGCAACTTGAGATGTTGTTTTTGTTGACCGATGAAGTGAAGATCAAGTACTTTCATTTCTGGTAACCCCAAAACTGGTTCCGGGTTGCCCTGGCCAAATGGGGCCAGCTTTTGAATCATCGAGCAAGTCGCCTCGGTTAGGAGAGCTGGCCCAACTAGACACTCAATCGTAATTTGAGGTTGCAACTGTTCAGGTTTGATCTCAGTTTTGGCTAAGGCTAAGAGTCTTTTTTTGACTAAGGGAATTTTTTCACTCAGCAACCCAAATCCAGCCGCCATCGGGTGACCACCCACTTCCAGCAAGTCATCGCGAACCAACCGGATGAGATCAACAATGTTTACTCCCGCAATCGACCGAGCTGAAGCTTTGGCTTTTGTCTCGCCGACTGCAATTACAATCGCTGGTTTGTAGTACGTCTCCATCAACTTGCCAGCAATCAAGCCAATCACCCCTTCGTGATAGGCCGGTGAGTCAACAATGATCAAGTGTTCACTCTCCCAAACTTTTGACTCAGCTAAAGCAATCTCCAACAACTCACTGGTTAATGTCTGACGTTTGACATTAGTCAAACTAATACTTTGGGCTAAGACTTGGGCCCGTTCTAGGTTTGATGTACAGAGTAAGCGCAGCGCATCCATCCCGTGCTCCAGCCGCCCCATGGCGTTGATTCGGGGTGCAATTCCATAGTGAATACTATTTGTGGTCAATTCTAGTTGAGTCATCTCAGCTACCTGACAGAGGGCTTTAATCCCTGGTCGGGGAGTAGTTTTCAAAGCCTCGATCCCCCAGTACGCAAAAGCCCGGTTGGCCTCCCGCAACGGGACCTGATCCGCAATGGTCGCAACTCCACACAAATCAAGTAAGTGATCGGCTTCAGCCGGCTGACCTTTCAGCTCTCGCCAAAGTTCCCGTGCAAACATCCAGGCCACGGTCGTCCCACAAAGTTGGGTAGTATGCACAATCTGAGTCGCGGCTGGCAAGGTTGCCTCCGGACTGTGATGATCGGTAATCAGAACCTCGACACCCGCTGCAATCAGTCGAGCCACCGCCGGGTGAGCCACAATTCCATTATCAACCGTCACGATTAAATCAGGTTTTCCTTGGGCTAAGATTTCATCAATCGCTAGCAGGGACAAACCATATCCATGTTTCAGTCGATCAGGAATGAACGGCGTGGCTTGACAACCCAGTTGATGCAAAGTCAACCACATCACTGCTGTCGCACAAATCCCATCCGCATCGTAGTCGCCGAAAACCAGCACCTTTTGCTGTGCTTTGAGTGCCTGCCTGATTCGCTCCACAGCAGCCATTACCTGAACTGGATCTAAACCCACTTCAGCTAAACTCAAGTCACTTGGCTGTGGTGGTGTCAAGAAACTCTGGACATCACTCACTCCTCGATTTGCAAGTAACACTGCTTGCAGCTCTGCCAAGGTGTTGGGATTGGTTGGGTTAAGAAGGTTCCACTGCATATTTGTCCGCTGACAAGCTACTCGCACCACTTATAATGAGTCTATGACGCTCCGGCTGAATCTAGAATCATTGTATATCCTTTATACCCTTCAAGCACATGACTATGAAGTCTATATCGTGGGTGGCGCAGTCCGAGATTTGATTCGAGCCAGTTGGGGCATTACCCTGCCTGAAAATATCGATTACGACTTTACCACGAATGCTTTACCGGAGCAAATTCAAGCCCTTTTCCCCGAGCATTTTTATGAAAACACATTTGGGACAGTCAGCGTCACCCCAGAGCACCTTCAAACTCAAATGGGCGTCACAGGCACTTCGACCGAGACGACTCAAACTCCAACTGACACAACCACCAACCGCTCGACCCGTCCCCGAGTCATCGATTTGCTCAACGCCACCAAGATTCACAGCTCACTACCGGTCTCGACTGAAGTTGCCGTAGCCACCACGCTAAAAAATGAACCAGCCTATCAAATCACCACCTTCCGTTCAGACGAGGTCTATGCTGACTTTCGCCGACCCACCTCGATGACGTGGGGAACGAGTCTGAGTGAAGATTTGGAACGACGAGATTTTACGATTAATGCGCTTGCGCTTCAGGTCGACCAATCGTTTTTGGCACCTCTTTTCGAGACACCACCCCAGCAATTGAGCCAACTCGAACTTCTCCCTCCCAATTATCGATTGATTGATCACCATCAAAGTCTGGCAGACCTCAAAGCCGAACAACTGCGAGCAGTTGGCAACCCTCACCTCAGATTTCGAGAAGATGCTTTGCGAATGCTGCGGGCTATCCGGTTTGCTGTTCAGTTAAATGTGGTGATCGAACCCCAAACGTACCAAGCTCTGCAAGATCAAGCTGAACTTATCACCCACATCAGTGCCGAAAGAGTCCGCGAAGAACTGCTGAAAATGGTGGCTAGCAACTATCCAGCGGAAGCGATTGAGCTGCTGGATGAAGTGGGACTCTTACCGTTTATTTTGCCCGAACTCGAACTCACCAAAGGCGTTGAGCAAGGTGGTCACCACACAACTGATGTCTGGACCCACAGTTTAGACGCACTCAGAACTTGTCCTGCTCGCGACCCGATTGTTCGGCTGGCCACACTCCTCCATGACATTGCAAAACCTCAAACGCAACAAATAACCGACCGAACGATTTCATTCTACAATCATGAAGTAATCGGCGCTCGGGTGGCCAAGAAAATTGCTGAGCGATTGCGTTTATCAAAAAAAGACTGCGACCGGATCTTCACCTTAGTTCGATTTCACATGTTTTACTATCAACCGGAAAATACTGATGCTTCGATTCGTCGATTTATGCGAAAAGTTGGACTCGAAAATATTGATGATATTCTGGATTTGCGTGAAGGTGATCGCTTAGGGAGTGGGGCTCGCCAGACAAGTTGGCGCCTAGAGGAAATGAAACAACGGATGATCGAGCAACTCCACCAACCTTTTTCTACGCACGACTTAGCGATTGATGGACATGACTTGATGACTGCCTTTGGACTCAAACCCGGACCTATCTTGGGCCAACTTTTAAACCAATTATTTGAAAAAGTGCTAGAAAATCCTGAACTTAATACTTCCGAACAACTACTGGCCGAAGCTAAAGAGTTACTGAAAAATACTGAAAAAATTTAAAGTCTTTGGGCTTTTTTTCGTTGATACCACCACTGACTAACCAAGTCCCAACTTAATAGTAGTGGGGCCGCGGTAAAAGTTGATGAGTAGGTCCCAGTGATCGCTCCCACCAACAATGCTACTGCAAACCAACGAATACTTTCGCCACCCAACATAACTAAGGAGAGTAACATAATGATGATCGTCAATGAGTTATTGAGTGAGCGACCCAGTGTTTGTAAAATCGCACCGTTAATCACCTCAGCCAATCCCAAGCGTGGGTGCAGTTTTTTGAACTCACGAATCCGATCATAAACTACGATCGTATCGTGAACTGAAAATGATAATGCCGTTAGTAACGCCGTCACAAATAAAATATCAACTTCCACTCCCGCCCACCAACCGAGCAAGCTAAAAACACCTAAAAGTACTAATGAGTCATGCAACATCGCTAAGACAGCTGTGACGCCGTACTTCACTTCTTTAAATTGCCGCGCAACATAGAGCGAAATCAAGGTCGCCGCCAGCACAATAGCCACCACGGTTTTAAGAAGTAACTCTCGACCTAGAACAGGACCAACGGTTTCAAATCGCAGCTCCGTCATTGGTCCATACTCAGTTCGCAGCACATCTAAAGCTAGATTTTTTGTGTCATTAGGAATCGTTTTTCCCCGAATCAGGTACTGTTGGACACCAGATGTCTGGACAGTTGTCACTTCATAGAGCGGCTGAAGGTCGCTCCGGAGTGACTCAGCCGTCATGGCTTTTTTGGTCGCTTCGCCAACTTTAAACTCAAGTAACGAACCACCAGTAAAATCAATTGCTGGCCGCAATCCAAATAAAAGCAACGATACTAAGCCCGGAATAATCACCAGCAAAGAGATGCCAAAATACCACCACCGATACTTCATAAAATCAAACATTGGTTTTTTCCTTACTCATTTTTTGGTTTTTTTCCTTTAAAAATAACCGCATCAACGTCCGAGTCACCACAATTCCAGTAAATAAACTAATGCCAATCCCAATCAGTAACGTGATGCCAAAACCTCGAACCAGCCCACTCGTATTCAAAAAAGGAAAGTTGAGTGGGTTAATCAAAATCAAAGCCGTCATGATCGTTGCTAAGTTAGCATCTTTAATACTGGACCAAGCTCGACCAAAACCGAGCTCCATTGCTTGATTAAAAGGTCGACCCACTCGAAGCTCTTCTTTCATTCGTTCAAAAACCAAGATGGTACTATCAACTGCCATCCCAATTGACAATAGAAGCCCGGCAATCCCAGGCAATGTTAACGTCACTCCAATTACTTTGTAAGCGGCAACGGTCAAAATGGCATAGATCACCAACGCCAAAGCTGCCAGCGCACCTTGCCAACCATAGTACGCAATCATAAAAAAGATCACCAAACCAACTCCGATCGCCCCCGCTCGCAAACTTCGCTGGACTGATTCTTGACCCAAACTTGCCCCAATTGTCCGTTGTTCCAAAATTGTAATCGGCACCGGCAAGGCCCCAGCATTCAGCTGAACAGCTAGCTGCTTAGCCTGATCCAAAGTAAAGCCGCCTGTCAAAACAGCCTGACCATTCAAGATCGGCGTGTTAATCTTAGGGAGCGCCACTGGATAGCCATCAATAAAAATCGCCATCACTTTGTTGGTGTTATCAGTAGTCAGTTTGGCAAATAACTCGGTGCCTTCAGGGTTAAACTCTAAACTAATAACTGGCTCGTTGGTTTCAGGATCAAACTGAACTCCAGCTCGTTTCAGTTGTTGGCCAGTCAGACCAGTGGGTTGAAAGGTGTTGAGATAAGCGACGGCTGATTGAGTAGCAGTGACTGAGTCCTGACTCTCAAGTCTAAAATCAAGCTCAGCGGTGGTCCCCACCAAACGCAGTGCTTCATCAGTATCTTGAACTCCTGGCAACTCGACCAATAATCGATAGCGATTCCCGTACTGACTGGTTTGAATGACCGACTCATTAATACCGTATAAATTGATCCGTCGGGAAATAATTTCTTGAGCTGAAATCAAAGCCGTAGCTCGATCAGCTTCAGGTAGCTGACTCATATCAGCTTGTAGTACGACTTGCATTCCGCCTTGGATATCCAAGCCTTGTTTGAGTTCAAAAGTCGGCACCGTAACTTCTCGGCCCCAAAATGTAAAGTTGAGAGGTACTTTTTTTGGCAAGGCAATAAAACTCGCCACTATCGTCAAAAAAATAATCAGGAAAAAAGTCCGAATGGAGTTCGACATAGTTTAAATACCAGGAATTTGGCGAGTCACGAACTCGTCTTCACTACCGATAACCATAACTCGACTACCAATCAAGATATCCATCACAAATGGATCGCGCCGAGTTTTTCTAAACTTAAACTCTTCATCCGAGAAAACTGCATAATTAACTTCACGCTGTAGAACAACTTCTTCTTCTTTAACTAATGCCTGCAACTCCGGTAAAACCACATCTCCAATAATCAACATATCAACTTCATCTTGACGTGGTCGTTTACCTTGGACAAACTTGGCTGAAAACATAACGAAACTAAGGGTGCCTAGTTTGCGTTGAAGTTTGCGCAACTTGCGACCCAAACCACTACTTTTTACTACCATTTGTTGGAGTTCTTGAAAATAAACATATTTGCTGTTGAGTGAGTAGTACAAACGATTCCCGCGCTGTTCACTTCTGACCAGCCCATACTCAGACATTCGCTCTAACTCTCGACGGACAGCATTGATTTCTTCTTTGGTAGCTCGAGTAATTTCACGAACATAGTACATCTCATTTGGGTGTAAGAAAAACAACTCCATCATCTTGACTCGAGTTTTTGAAATCATGAAGTCTTGCAACGTATTCATAAGAAATCCCGAAAAATAAACTACAAAGTGTACTCAATTGTACGCAAAAAAAAGGTCAGATACAAGTCCAAAAGGAAGCTGATTAGTAAGTAACTTCAGCCGTTTTGCTTAAAACTGAGATCCAAGTCAAACCTCTTAAAAGAGGTAAGGCCTTGCCTTTGCTATCAGTAAACTGTAGCTCAGCTTTGCGATCTTTTTTACTCCAGGTAGCCTTAATAACTTCACCGTTCTTGAAAACTAAAGCCTCACCGGTACCCGTAGTGGTGTACAACATATGCTTCTTTTCGTTGATCGGTCCTTTTTCAGTGGTCAATAAGACGATCACGTTTTTGGCGGCTAGTTGCTTCTGAGTTTCTAAATCGGTGTGAACTTCACCACCCTCACTCCGATTGTAGCTATTTGAAGCTAAATCATAGTTCCACTCGACATTAAAGTCATCATAGCCACCCATGAAGCCGTACTTAATGTTGGCCACAGTGCCTTTACCAGCTTGATCGTCCTCGTAAGTCCAACCAGTGTACCCAGCTTGCCAGTCACTACCAGGGGTAGTGGTTTTACCAACGGTTCGAGCCGGTGATAGGTTTGTCCAACCCCGTTTTTCAGCCACAGCCCACAACTTCTCACTACTAGTCACCATCGTGTGTTCGGTGGCAATCTCTTTGCCAGGAACTCGATTGTAATCACGAACGAAAGTGGGATAACCGAGTGAAAATTGATCAATATCTGTCTGACCACGCCAACCATATTCACTTAATTGACCCAAAGCATCGGTCGGTCCAGCTAAGTTAGCTCCACCCACATGCACATACATTGGCATGTTAAAACCAGAAGCCCAATCAACGTAATACGTTCGAGCTGAACGAATTGGAGCTAAAGTCGTATCAGCGACTTGGGCGCCACAGTAATACAAAGCCATAAAGCGGGTAATCCCACCTTCAGCCACAGCTTCAAAAATCAAATCAGCTTTAATCAAACCAGATTGGGGACGAGCATCAACTGTGTTCTCAATCATGACAGCCAAAGGTCGGCGTTTGGCCCAAGCAGCTTGTTCTGTCGCAGTGTATAGCTGGCCATTCAATGGACAGACTTGATCTCTAGCTGCCTTGGGATCAATCTCCAGTAACTGAGCTAAAGCAGTTTCTTCACTCTCTAACTCGGCTTCAGTTTGACCATCTTGAGTCAAAGGAATTACTTGCGTCCCACCCATGGTCGAGAAAACTCCAAATGAAAGGAGCGCGGACCCGACATAGAGGGCCAAAGCTAAGAGCAGTATTTTTTTAGACATGACTTCCCTTTCACCACATGAGTGAGCGAACGTTATTAGTTTTAACACAAACCCTAGCGACAAAACAATCAGCGCTCAGACCCGACCGCTCAGCACCAAGCTGACCAAAATTCCAATCGTAACGGTAGTCACGATCAAAGTTTTGACGATATCGCCATAAATAAGACTAGCTGAGTAACCAAATAACTTGGTATCAACTGCGTTCGTATCTACTTTTGTTTGATCAGTTGTAAAAGCCTCAACTTTCCGAACTTGAAGAGCTGGTTTTGGCAAAACATACGTCAAGTGAATTCGCTCTTGAGATTCAGACTCAATTTTTTGGGTGACTGTTCGTTGAATTGCCATACACTTTTTTTTACAGATTAAAATTAGGTTGCAAAAATACGGAAAACATCGCGAGCGGTCACTAAAATAATTAAGGTTAATAATAAAATGTACCCGCCATAGTTAGCATAGCCTTCAATTTTTTCGATCATTTTTTTACCTAAGAATTTCTCAAAAAGCAGAAAAACTGCCCGGCCACCATCAAGAGCTGGGATCGGTAGTAAATTCATAATTGCTAAGTTAACTGAGATGACGGCGGTAAAAAGTAAAATAATCAAAGGTCCTTGAGCAAAAATACCTGTTTTTCGAGCATCATTCACAATCCCAACTGGACCAGAGACTTCAGTTGGTAACGCCCCTTTACCAACTAAATCGGTCACCATTTGACCCAAAGCTTGTAGAATTGACCAACTCAGGAGGAAGGCTTGTTCTATTCCCACCACCATCCCTCGAAATGGCATCTCATACCAAGGATAGAAGCGAGTGAAATCTCCTGGAGTGACCCCCAGAGCACCCTCAGTTAGCGCCACTGCCTTCGGTCGCAAGGTCACTCGATCAACTCGAATCTCCTCACCACACCGGTGGTCCTGACATGGCCCGACACTAGTGATGACTACTTCTTGATCATAGTGAGTGCTGGTGAAACTTAATAATTGATTGGCGCCGCGAATTTCAAAAGTTTTTCCTTCAGCTTCAGCTTTAATAATCGCTTGATTAAGTGGCAACCCAGCTTTCTCGGCCGGCGAACCAGGATTAATCGCCACCACTAAGGCACCTCCCGGAATCCCCATTATCGAAAAGATAGCTGAAAAAGCTAAAATACCAAAGACAAAATTAACTGTTGCCCCGGCTAAAATCACGACTAATCGCTGAGGAATAGTCTTACTATAAAAAGGGCCTTCGCTAGTTGGTGTTTTAACTTGAGCTACCCGGACCTCAGTTTCTGACCCATCTTCACCTTCCATCCGGACAAACCCCCCAAAAGGAATCCAATTGAGTGAAAAAACTGTCCCCCACTTTGTGAAAAGAGTTACAGCCCGAGGGGGATACCCGACTCCAAACTCCTCAACCTTGATTTTCATCCACCGAGCAGCCAAGTAATGACCCAGCTCATGAATAATCACCAAAAATGATAAAACCAAAATCATCCCGCTAATTGCAATTAAAGTTGAAAAATCCATAGTTTTAAATCATCATTAATTCTTTTTCTTTACGTTCAGCCAGCTCATCAACTTTGAGTAAGTAATCTTTCAAGAAGATATCCAACTGAGCTAGATCAGCTTCGATAGTATCTTCACTGACTCCAGGTTGGCCTTTGAGTCGATCAATTTCTTTCTTGGTATCTATGCGGACCGACCGGAGGTTGACTCGACCACTTTCCAATTTTTGATGTAACAGTTTGACCATTTCTTTTCGCCGTTCTTCAGTCAGGGCCGGCACCACAATCCGGATGATTTGACCATCAACGACTGGACTGAGGTTTAAACTGGCCGTGTTGATTGCTTTTTCAACAGCAGCTAGCAAACCTTTATCCCACGGCGCAATCACAATCAAGTTTGGATCCGGAACCGTGACCGCCGCCACTTCGTTAATCTTCATCCGAGTACCATAAGCTTCAACGTTGACTGAGTCAAGGAGTTGGGCGTTGGCTCGACCAGTTCGCAACTGCGAAACCTCTTCTGATAGGTGATCGAGGGCCTTGCGCGCATTAGCGTGAAAGCCAGTAAAATCAAATGACATAGAACTCCTGTGACTCGATTCTACCAAATAGAGAGGCATACCAGTATACTCAGCTGATGATTGGTCTGGAATATCTTCAAAAAATTTGGTTAACGCTGAGTACGCCGCGCTATTACCTGCAAGTCATTCGAGAAACACTAGCCAGTTCTCTAGTCTTCCTTTTGATCAGCTGCCTCTGGTTGGGAAGTTTGAATGCCCTCTTTTTTACTCAGCACATTTTGCCAACCTGGCAGACGACGGGCAACCAACTCATCGAACAATTTATTGCTCACTATCCACCAATGCTCCAAATTAGCTGGGATTTGAACCGATTAAGCTGGCAACCAACTGAAAGATTCGCACTCCCCTTTCCCAATGAACTCCGAACTGAACCCTCCATTTGGCCAGCTACCCTAGCTCTCCTAGTCTCTGAAGACCAATCACCAACTGAACTTGGACTGAATCAAACTGAAACCATTGCCGTAGTTACCCCGAGCACCCTCTATCTGAGTGATCAAAAAAACTGGAACCAACTCCCACTAGGTGAACTTCCCGGCTTCGAGGAAGCTTTTGTAATCAATCAGGCTCGACTTCCCGAACTAGGTGCCACTTGGCAATCCTACTTAACTCAAGCACTCAACCTTTTTTGGTGGATAAGTTTTGGCCTCGCGCCACTACTTTTAATCATCACTAGTTTCTGGAACGCATTTCTGAATGCGGTCTTGGTCTTTTTTATCTTACGCATGGGAAGTTTATATTTAAAGTTTCAAACCACGCTTAAACTCTCGGCTCACGTGGTGGTTGCTAGTCTATTCGTCACCCAACTCCAGCAGTGGCTGTATCCCAATTCAACATTGCCGTTAGCTAGTTTTGCCTACTGGATATATATGACAGTGATTATCTTCGTTCTTCGTCGACAAGCGCAACTCAATCAATTACAGCAAACCATAGGTCAGAAGTAGCCCCGCGGCGGCCAGGATCACTTGGCACATCGATAACACTTGGTAAATAATGCTGACTTGGTGCGTAGTCAACCACTTGACTTGACGCAGAAACGGGGGCCGATATTGATTATTGGTTGCTTGATGATTCAACCAATAGATAACTTCATAAAACTCGCGGACTAGATAAAAAAGCAGCCACCACCGCAGAATTCCAATCCAAGACAACCAAAAAAAAGCCAAACTGCTAGCCAACCAAAAAGGAGCCAAAACTAAGGCATCACCCCAAACAAAAATTCCCAACCAACCCAAACTAAAGGTATCACTAAAAAATTGGTCTTGTTGACACTTCCGGAGGGCTTGAACGAAAACCACCAAACTAATCACCGCTATGATGCTAGCGAAAACAAATTTTAAAACGGTAAAAAACTCCATGACTTTTCCTCAGTTTCTTCCTTAGTTTTTTCGATTATTTAATGGTGCCAACTGTAAATCAATCGAGACGGGAGGAAAAGGCAAAGCCTGGTTGGTTGGATCTGATTCAATCAATTCAGCTTTCAACTGCCTAATTTTAAGCTTCAAAGGGTCGCTAACTTGAGTCGTCACCACTGGTTCTGGTGGGGTTAAATCAAGGATTTGAGTAGCTTTGGGCGTCGCAAGCATCAGCAACATAAACACAATCAAAATCAAGGCTCCAGTCGCAAGCAAAGCCAAACCCAACGGTTTTTTGTACCAAGGAAGTCCTAAGATAACGATCGGTGAAACAACCTTGGACTGAGGTAGATTGGGAGTGACTGTCTGCTCAAATAGTGGCTCCTCTAAACCAAACTGGGTTTGAGGCGTATCTTCACCGGTTTCGGGGAAAGTTTCTTCTAGTTGAGGAGTGGGGGTTGAGTTAGCCATCATTAGTTGTGAGTCCTGCTAATTCACTAAGAAAGTTCAAACTTTGAGCTAAACCAGCATAAACACTATCAGCTGTCTGCAACAAGCCAGTGTATGAATTTTGAGAAAACTCTTGCTGCCCAGTCGTTGCTTGGAGTTTGAGGAGTTGATCTCTAACTTCATTCAAGTTGCGATCAGTCTCGATAAAAGCTCGTTCCCGAGCTGGCTGTTGGAGTAACGGTGTTTGATCGGCTGTTTGTTGTTTGACTTCTTCTTTAACACTTTGGACTTTGTCGTACACAGTTTGAAGTCGGCTAATTGTTAACTGAGCTTGAGTTTGATACGCAATTACTTGCAACTCACTTCCCAACAATCCAAAGCTAGCACTGACTTCCAGCAAGCTTTCCCGATCATTGGCTTGAGCCAATTGAGCTTGATGCGAAGCTAGTTCGGTCAGTGATAAATCCAACTTACTCAGTAGGCTTTGTTTGGAACTCAGCTCAACTCCTGTCGCATTGGTCAATTCAAGTTTGAGTAATCGAAGATATAGTTCCAGAACTCTAACTCGTGACTCCATCGCTTTTTTGAGGGTCGTGACCGCCGTTTCCAGTGAAACCAGTGTTTGGAGTTGGGTGTACTGCAAGTTGGCAATCGTCGATTGGCGCTCCAAGTCCCGATACTGCTCTAGCTCGGCTCGATACTGAAGTTTGAGGTCATTGATCTCGGCTGTGAGTGATGGCTGGACTTGGATTTCCACCACCGGGCTGGAAACTAGCGTTTCAGCCGGAGTTTCCTGAGCTATGACTTGGCCAATCCCCAAACAACCCAACCAAGTCACAAGCAAAGCTAAAACAAAAAAGTTACGCATCATGATTAAGCGATCGGTCTCGAGAAAAAGTAATAGCTTCATACAGTGATTCAAATGTCCCCGTATCAAACCAGCGACCTTTGACAAAGGCCACATCTAAAGTACCTTCTTGTAAATAAACGTTGTTTAAATCAGTTATTTCCAGCTCTCCTCGAGGAGAGGGCTTAAGATCCTTCGCTTTTTGGACAACTGAGTTATCGTAAATGTACAAACCTGTAACTGCAAAGTTTGATTCTGGCTGAGTTGGCTTCTCAACAATCGAGACGGCTTTATTATTTTCATCAAAGGCCACTACTCCAAAACGTTGAGGGTCAGATACTTCTTTTGCAAAGACTCGGCCGCCAGTTTTGAACGACATAATTGGTTCAGAAAAATCATCTTCGTATAAGTTGTCACCCAAAACCATAGTTACGTTATCATCACCAATAAATTTTTCACCAATCACAAAAGCTTGAGCTAAACCCTCGGGTTTATCTTGAATTTCATAGGTAAATCGGCAGCCAAATTCTTTGCCACTACCTAATAACTTTAAAAAGTCACCCGCATAATCAGGCGCAATAATCACTAAAATATCTTTGATTCCAGCTTTCAACAATGTGTTCAATGGATAAAAAATCATTGGCTTATCGTAAATCGGCAACAGTTGCTTACTCGTGACTTTTGTCAAAGGTCGAAGACGAGTCCCCGAGCCACCAGCCAAAATAATACCTTTCATAAACTCCTTTTGTTGGGCATAACCAATATTTGACTTAGTGTATCACTAAGCTTTTAGATCGTCACTAAAAATAATAATAAACCAGCTAAAACACTGACCGCCACATATTCATACATAATTCGCTTACTAATCGTGTCAGCATGAAGGTGCGTGGTGATCCCCCAAGTCATGTAGAACAAACTCAAACACAAAATAACCAGCCGCTGTAAAAACCGGTTTGGCCAGACGCCCAAGAAAATTAAGGTCAAGATTCCCAAACCAGCAATTAGAACAAAATACTGAAACTTGTGTTGAAGTAGTTCTCTTTTCATTAGCCTAAAATTCCTCCTCTAAATGAGATGATTAGAAAAGCTACCATCAAAAAAAGTAAAACGTGGGCTAAGTTATGACCCACTAATCGCATCAAGCCTCGATGACCAATCACGACTGAGTCGTAAAAAAGAGTTCCTAGGATCATCATAATCATGGCCAAGAAAAAGGCTTTAGTGATTTGAAGTGGTGAGAATAAAGGTGGGAGTGTAATACTACCCTGAGGGACTAAAGCACTTGATAAAACAGCTGGTGATGGTAAAAACGACTCAGTTCGGGCCACTGGTCTGGGAGTGACCATCGAGTCGGGAGCAACTGGTTCAACGGTGATCAAGTTAGATTCACTCGGCACCACTGGCTGAATCGTCAGATCTGGATCGGTGGGTGGTGCGGGCTCTACTATCACTGCTGGTTTGAAAACTGGTTTGGCTTGAGCGGTAGGGGCAACTGAACCTTGACCGGGCGTGCCAAACAGTTGGACTACCAACGTCGTCTCGTACCCTTCAAGGGTCCCATCAATCACGGCAATCCCAATTTCTTGATATCGAGAACTCATAATGTTGGCTTTATGCGTCGGTGACGCCATCCAAGCATTCATCATTTCGTCACTGTTACTAAAGTCACGCGCCAAGTTTTCTCCAGCTACTTTATAGCCATAGCCCGCATCTTTGAAAAACTTCCAGGGCTGAGTCCCATCGGGTGCGGTGTGAGCCCAATATTGATTCAAGTACATGTGCTGACCTTTAGCTAACGCCGCTTGGTTGAGTTTTGAGTTGAGAGTTAGGGGCGGCAGCCCAGCCGTCGCTCGTTGACTGTTGGTCTGTTCCATAACTTGGGATGGAGTGATACTGGAAGCAAAACCCAACACATTTCCCAAAGGTGTTGAAAGCTGAGAAATGGCTGACAAACTGGAAACAAAAACAATTAGCACCAGACTCAAAATTGCAAAAGCTTCGGGGTGTAAGACTCGAGCCCGGTGGTTATTCGAACGACGAGGATGAAATAAATGACTAACAGTTTCAACCAAGAACATGAAGTCATTATGCAGGGTTTTGAATGGTAACTCAAGGTATATACTGAGCAGATGAGTTGGCTCTCTCTTTTACTCTTTCTACTTGTCTGTGGCGTCTTACTAATCCTTCTGATTATTGGATTTTTGGCTTTGCTCTATCTTTTACCGATGGCTCGCGGGGCAGTCTATGTACCTAGTAAGCCAGTGGCGATTGCGGCCATGATCAAGTTGGGGAAAGTAGGACCGGGTCGAAAAGTAGCTGAACTTGGTTCAGGTGATGGCCGAGTCGTGATTGCCTTAGCTCAAACAGGAGCCGAAGTCCACGGCTATGAAATAAACCCTTTATTAGTTTGGCAAGCTCGACGAGCAATTCGCCGAGTTAGGTTACACCACCGGGCTTTTATCCATCAACAGAGTTACTGGGATGCTGATCTTGGCGTCTACGACGTGATTACTGTTTATGGCATTACCTATATTATGAAAGCGTTAGGCGAGAAGTTACGAGCTGAGTTACCACCGGGCTCGCGCGTTGTCTCGAATTACTTCAAGTTCCCACACTGGAAAAGTCAGAAAAATGAAGCGGGAGTTTTTTTATATCGGTGCTGAGGGTTCTAGCAATTTTAAAGTTGGTTTTGCAAAATGAGTGCAACTTCGTTATCCCTAGCGACCAAAATCATCGGCAATCCGGCGAATATCACTTTCATCAGAGTGGTGGGTAGGATCAGTGTGAACCCAAATTTCAGTTACTATTCCTCTTCCTTCTAACCCAACCAATCGATGCCGCGTACCCACTGGGATAGTAATCGTCTGCCCGGCTTGGAAAATCTGGGGCGCCGCTGGTTGGTCGTCGGTCGGACTCAAATAGGCAGCTACCGGACCATGTAAAACCCGCCAAAACTCTGAACGTCGTTCGTGGACTTGCCACGAAAGTTTCATCTCCGGTTCAACCACTAAAAACTTTGGACTCATCGGTGCAGCTTGAGCGAAAGCCGGCAGCGCTACTCCTTCAAAGTAGCGAGTGATAAACTCAGGCGCTTGCGTATCATCAAGTCGGAAAAATCCACCCCAAGGTCGATTAAAATCAGCTTCGACAATAGTGAAACCAAGTTTTTCAATATCAGACTTAAACTGGGTAGCTAGCGCTGGTTTTTCTAGAGTTGCTGGGTAGGAGAATTCGAGTGGAGGTTGGGACATAGGTTGAGGTATTATATACAAGAATGTCACAAAGCAAAGAAGTTTTCCCTCCATACTCTCCATTACATCAATCTCAACATGAAAGTGGTTGGCGTGCCATAGAACTAGAAGATCTTGAAACACTCTATTTAAGAGTAGTTGCCTCATCCGAACTGGTAGCTTCAGAAACTACAAACACTCAAGTAGTAGAATACCTAGGAATTTTCTGTCAAAAAAATGAGTTACTTTTCACAATAGTTAGCGCAGCAGCACTGAGCCAAGGAATAATACTGCCAGAAGATACCTACAACCTTGCTAACTTTAATTATTCTGTATATGCCAAGAATGGCACTTTTTATGCTCTTCTTGAAGAGCTATCTCAGTCCATTAAGCAACTCGCCCCAAACTTTGACCTTACACGATTGGCTGCCAGCCTTCAAGCTCAAAAAATATTTCTCTTTCCTAAAAAAATATGATCTTCACCGAAAATAGTCTCCCAACTCATCTGATTGATCGTCAGAAAAAAAGACTCGAAAGATTTGATCTAGGACTAAGACCACTAACCTCAAGAGAGTTGCGAAAAATCGGTGGATTAACTGAAAATGCCAGCAATTATTTAAGTTTAGCTGCCACAAGCGAAGGCAGAGTCGTGGTTGTTAAACAATATCGAGAAGACCTTGAAAAAGGCGCTTCTTCATCTGAGCGAGCTTATACAGAATTTGATATTATCCAGCACATTTCCCGCCAACAACAGCGTGGCATTGTTATTCCTCGACTTCTTGGAAAACCTACTTTTGATCATCAAAACACACCAACTATTGTGACTGAATATATTGATGGATATTCACCTTTAATAGCTCTCCAGCCCACACTAGAGTCCGAACTCAGAAACAGTGGTTTAGCTACTATCACTCCCTTGGTCATTCGAGGTTTATCTTTACTACATAGTCGAGGTGTTGTGCATCGAGACCTACTCTTTGGAGAAAATATTGGACTAGTTATTCAAAACAAACGAACTATTAGGTGTGGTTTCATTGATTTTGAGCTTTCTGAAAAAACTGATGAAATTACTTCTCGAATGAGCGATCTCAGAGACTTGGCAGCTTTCCTCATTCAGCAGCTAGGAAACCAAAAATATGAGAAAAACTTACAACGCTTGTCAACTTTTTTTGGCAATTATAATTTAAAACTGGTTGGCTTAAGACCTACTGATGAAAGTAGTTTTGGGCAACAAATTGTGGCAGAGGGTCTAAAGCGAATTGAGCAAAACAACATGCTACTTATCTATGGCTAGAGATGAAGAAACATTCCGGATTCTACCACTCGTTTCACTCGGGTAGTAGTTAAGCTCACTGCTTTCGCTTGCCAGCGGAACAAGCTCAATCTCATCAGCAACCAACAGATACAAAAAAATGCCTACCGGCATTTTTTTTGCATCTGTGACTCCATCCGGATTCGAACCGGAGTTCCCAGGATGAGAACCTGGTGTCCTAGGCCTCTGGACGATGGAGCCAACTGTACTACGACTGGATTATAACGTAGACCTGATTTTTTTTCACTTGAGGTTTGGTCCAGCTTACTTCTCTAGTTTTTAGTTTTGGGGCCTTCCGAGTACAATCAGCTTATGAAGAAACTGTTATTCATCATGCTTTTCGGCCTTCTACTTGGAACTGGCATTGTGCTTAGTTTTTGGGCCGGCCGCCGTTTTGAAAACCAAGACCAGCGTTTTCCAGTCTCCTTTTCCACTCAACCCTCACCAAAACCATTTCTCGCTTACACCATCGATGCTTTGAGCCAACGCAGCTACACAGCACGAGAAATTACGGTTGAAAAAATCATAAAAGAAGAACCAGAATACACTTCTTTTCTCTTTACCTATCAGCCACTTGATCGAAAAATGTCTGGCGTTTTAAACGTACCGACTAAAAAAACTCCACTTCAATCAACTAAAGTCATCGTTCTTCTTCGCGGGTATGTGCCACCGGAAATCTACGAACCGGGGATGGGAACTAAAAACGCGGCGGCTTACTTTGCCAGCCAAGGCTACATGACTCTGGCTCCAGATTTTTTTGGATATGGTGAAAGTGATCCTGAACCCAGCGACTCGTGGCAAGCTCGCTTCGAGAAACCAATTGCGGTGAGTGAACTGATCAAAACTCTTAAAACAAAACCATTACTAATTCCCAACTTCACCACTGATACTTCCACTCCGACTTTTACTTCTTACCCTGTTTCTAGTCTGGGAATCTGGGCCCACAGTAATGGCGGCCAAATTGCTCTCACGACTTTAGAAATCCTTCAAACTTCACTTCCCACCACGCTCTGGGCGCCCGTCACCGCTCCTTTTCCTTACTCAATTTTGTTTTTTAGTGATGAGCTAACTGACGAAGGAAAAGCTACTCGCTTGTGGCTGAGTCAATTTGAAAAGAACTACGACGTCTTTGATTTTTCACTCACCCAACATCTAAATCAGCTCCAAGGACCACTCCAACTCCATCACGGCACCGCCGACGAAGCAGCACTCAAGGTCTGGTCTGATGAGTTTGTGGCCAAACTTAAACTAGAAAATAAAGAACGAGCGGCCCAAACTACCCCCTCAGCCGCAATTGAGATTGATTACTTTACGTATCCGGGAGCAAACCACAATCTCCAACCAGTTTGGGGAACAGTGATTGCTCGTGACTTAGAATTTTTCAACCGCCATCTAAAGTAAAAAACAACTACTCTTCCAGAAGTGGCACTTGCCCACCTTCTTGAAGTTTCCCAATCTTAGTGATTTTCTTCTCCATTTGGCGCACCCGCGTGCCCGACAGCTCATCGTAGTCAACTTTAAGTGTCTCCAAACTCCGGCCATACTTCTCAAACTTTGTTTTGAAAACAGACCACTCTTTGGTAAACTCATCGACTGATTTGACAATATCTCGCAATTTATCACTCAACATAAAGTTACGATAACTTTCCATTACGGTCCGAGCCACAATTAAAAAAGTAAACGGTGAAACCAGTAAAACTCGTTTTGACAAAGCCTCATCTACCAAGTCTGGAAATTGTTGATTAATAAAGGAAAAAATCATCTCGTTCGGCACAAAAAGAATGGCGTAGTCCAACGTATTTTGAGCCGGATCAATGTACTCAGCGACTTTAGTAATTTTGGTTCGGACATCACTTGAAAATTGTTTTAAGTGGGCTTGCTTAGCACTCGCGCCCGTGGCAGTCGCCATTTTTTGAATCTCTGAGTACGGGAACTTAACATCAACCGGCACATTCCGTTTATTAGGCAGCAGCAACGTAATATCTGGTCGAAGGGCTGATGTTTCTTGTTTCTGTTGTTTGAGGTAATGAACACCTTCCACTAAGCCGTTGGCAGTCAATAAATCTTCAATGATTCGCTCACCCCACTCACCTCGAGTTTGATTATTCGATAAAATCGACGCCAATTGTTGAGTGGTGAGTCGCAGCTGATCGGTTTCGACTCGATGCTGATCCAAAGTCGTCTTTAATTGATTAAATTTCTCAGATCTATCTTGTTCCAATAATCGAATTTCGGCTTGCCGTGTTTTGAGATCATCTTGCAGTTGACGAACTAAAGTTTCGATCGCCCGCTGTTTATTTTCTAAGTCCACTTGAATAATTTCTTTTTCACCACTCAAAACTTGTTTGTTTTGTTCAATTAACTTTTGAGCACTCAATCCAAAAATTTGGTTGACTAAGGCCGCGATTTGATCTGGATGAGTTGACGGACCAGTTGCCCGACGCAGCCACCAAGCCAAAAAAATAAAACCTCCTACAATTGCCACCAAAATTAAAATCACATCTGAACTCATATCTAAAGTATACTAATCTTCATCCTTAACTACCAGTTATGAACGCCCCCGATCGACTTTTTCACTCCACCACCCCCGACCCTTGGTGGCAAACCTATGGTCGCTACTTACCGCTGCTGGGTCTGGGAGCTTTAAGTTTGAGTTTCACTTTCTACATACTAACTCAGTTTTCACCAGCTGAGCTCGAAACGCCATTTTTACCTCAAGTCTATCTACCACTTCAAGTAATGACCTTCTTAAGTTTATTTTTTTTAGGCAGTTTTTTGACGCTTAATACTCGGCGAGGTTATCTCTTAGCCGCTTTTTTTCAAACCCTCATTTTCTTACGATTACAACAGATCTCTTTCTCCCGAGAGCTGGTGATCGGTTTGATTGGGATATTTGGTATAATCGAACTCTTACTTACCATTTTACTTTTTATACTCAGTCATGCAAACTTCCGCCAAAAATCTCAGCCCCACCATCGAAGCCGACATTCTCAATCAGTTTGACCGGCTCTTAGCCGATCTGAGCCACCCAGCCGAGGTCAAAACTTTCTTAAGTAGTTTCATGACTCACACCGAACGCTTAGTCTTTGCCAAACGCTTGGCAATTGCCTGGCAACTAGAACAAGGTAAGTCCTACGAAGAAATCGGAAAGGCCCTTAATGTCTCGAGTGCTACCATCTCTTCCGCCGCCGAAATTCGCCAAAAACCAGAGATGAAAATCGCTTACGAAAAGCTATTCTTGGCTTCTTGGTTTCGAGCTAGTTTCAAAAAACTTCAATTCTGGAAACGATAAGATTTGGTTTTGATCGTATAATCAAGTCATGGCCAACTCTACTTACTACTTAACGACGGCGATTCCTTATATCAATGCCAAACCTCACCTTGGGCATGTGCTCGAGTGGTTTCAAGCTGATGCTATTGCCCAGTATCAACGATTGCTAGGTAAAGACGTCGCCTTTGCAGCCGGCTCTGATGAAAATAGCCTGAAAAATGTCCGAGCAGCTGAAAAAAGTGGCATCGCGGCTCAAGCTTGGTTGGATGAGTACGCCGAAATTTTCCGCCAAGCCTATGATTTTTTTGGCATTAGTTTGACCCATTTTCGCCGAAGTAGTGATCAGGAACTTCACTGGCCAGGCGTTCAGAAACTGTGGGAGTTGTGTGACAAGAATGGCGATTTCTACAAAAAAACCTATAAGGGTCTTTACTGTGTTGGCTGTGAACAGTTCTATACCCCTGATGAACTAAGTGACGGCAAGTGCCCTGAGCACTTTACCGAACCAGAAGCAATTGAAGAAGAAAATTATTTTTTTAGACTCTCAAAGTACGAGACTCAAATCAAAAAGTTAATTGAGAGCGATACTTTGCAGATTGTCTCTGATCAATTTAAAAAAGAGATGCTTGGTTTTATCACGACTGGCTTGGAAGATTTTAGTGTTTCCCGCTCAACTTCTCGCAGTCGCGGAGTCGGCGTCCCAGTGCCCAATGATTCAGCTCAAATTATGTACGTTTGGTTTGACGCGCTAGCTGTCTACATGACTGCGATCGGTTGGGGCATCAATGAAAGCGAGTGGCAAAAGTACTGGCCAGCTGACCTACACGTAATTGGCAAAGGCATCAATCGCTTCCACTCAGTTTACTGGATTGGGATGTTACTCTCAGCCGGTTTACCGCTTCCCAAAGCCATCTCCGTCCATGGCTACATCACTAGTGATGGCCAAAAAATGAGTAAGTCACTAGGTAACGTGATTGATCCGTTTCAACTGGTGGAAACATACGGTCTTGAACCAGTTCGTTTTTTCTTACTCAAAGAAATCCCAAGTCATAGTGACGGTGATTTTAACTATGCTAAATTCAGGGAAATCTACACGGCCGATTTAGCAAATGGGTTAGGCAACTTGTGTTCTCGGGTAGCTAAACTGTGTGAAAAAATTGGCTTAGGTTCTGAACCCTCGACTGACACTTTTGATCCAACATACCAATCGTTCATGGAAAGCTTTCAACTTGATCTGGCCTTAAAACAAGTGGTTCAGCAAATTGCCACGCTTGATGGTTACTTAAGTGAGCAAAAACCCTGGACGTTGAGTGGCGAAGCCCAAGTGACTGTTCTTACAAAAGCAGTTCGAGACATTCAAACCCTTGCCTTTCATCTCAAACCATTCATGCCGGTGACAGCTGACTCAATTTTGACTCACTTTTCAGCTCCTAAAATCGCTGCTTTAACTCCACTATTTCCTCGACTACCTGAGTAACTCATGATTTTTGACACCCACTGCCACTATAACTTGGAACCTTTATTTGCCGATTGGCAAACAGCTTGGCAAACTGCCCAGAATTACGGAGTAATCCAAACTGCGGTCATTGGAACTGATTTCCAAACCAGTCAACAAGCGATCGCCATGAACAAAGTTGACTCTCGCTTACACGCGGTGATTGGCTTCCACCCATCTGAGTTTCAGGAGTTAGTTAAAAATAACCCAACCCTCTCCACTGCTACTCTCACTGAAAAAATCCAAACCCAATTGCAATCACTGACCACTTTAGCCAATCAAAGTACGATTGTCAGCATTGGTGAAACTGGTTTAGATTACTTTCACTTGCCTGAAGATCCTATTCAGGTAGCGTTAATCAAACAACTGCAAATTGATGCTTTTATTTGGCAGATCGAACTTGCCCACCAACAAGCAGTTCCCTTAGTCATTCATGTTCGCGATCAAAGTGATGAAGCTTACTGGGAGGTAATTAAGATTTTAAAACAACACCACCGCGGTCAGCAACCATTCATTCTCCACTGCATTTCCGGCCCGATTGAGTACCTGAAGGCGGCTTTGGAACTAGGTGCGTATGTAGGGATGGCTGGCAATAGTACCTATAAAAAAGCCGACCAAATTCGAAGTTTGATCAAGTTGACTCCCAGTGATCGCTTGCTCCTGGAAACTGATGCGCCATTCCTGCCTCCGGAACCTTACCGTGGTCAGGTTTGCCAACCTTGGATGATTACTCAAACTGCTGCTTTTTTGAGTGAAGAATTTAATCTTAATCAAGAAGAACTCTATCAAAATAGTCTAGCCCTCTTTGGCCAAGCTTGAGCTGTTTTATGTTTCTAAACCTTGTAAAATAAACCTATGATCAAGAAGTATTTTCGCCGCCACCCCATCCGCACTCGTCGCGCCTTAGAGATTTTGCCGGGCTTTGTGTCTTGGTCATTAATTCTATTTCCAGTTTGGGGTTCGTTTGTCTTTCCCACCGCTGTGGCTTACTACGTGATTACTTTCGCAGTCTATTGGTTGTACCGATCGATCACTCTCGCCGTTCTATCGGTGGTAGCGCACTTTAAAATCAAAGCTTCGGCCCGTTTTGATTGGCTGGCTGACATCAAAAAAATCTTCCCTCAAACCTGGAATAGCATCCATCACATTGTGGTTATTCCGACTTATCAAGAACCGTTAGCTACTCTGCAACGAACTTTGACGGCTCTGAGTCGGCAGTCATATCCTTTAAAAAACCTACACATTATACTTTCATTTGAAGCCCGCGAAGGCGAAGCGGCCAAAACTAAAGCAGCTGCCCTCAATCAAGAATTTGGTCATATTTTTGGTCATATTTGGACAACCCTCCACCCTGAGATTCAAGGCGAAGTCAAAGGAAAGTCTGCCAACACCAGTTGGGGTGCTCGCCGGGCTAAAGAATTCTTAATTGATCAAGAAAAATTTGAGCTGGAAACCGTCACTATTACAAGTGAAGATGCTGATGCTTTATTTCATCATCACTACTTCTCAGCTTTAACTCATTCTTTTTTGAGCCTCCCCGAGCGCTTTAATCGAATTTGGCAAGGGAGTATTGTTTTTTACAATAATATTTGGAAAGTTCCGACTCCAGTCAGGGTCATGTCGGCAGTTTTTTCGGTGACTCAAATGTACATTATGATGCGTAAAGATCGGTTGGTAAATTTTTCAACCTACTCCACTTCACTCAAACACATTGTGGAGATTGATTATTGGGATACCGATGTCATCCCTGAAGATTATCGCCTATTTTTCAAGTCGTACTTTGCTAAAAAAGGTAACTTTGAAGTTGAGCCAATTTTCTTGCCAATTTTCGCTGATGCAGCCGAGTCCAGTACTTGGTGGGGAACCATGCAAAATCAGTACCAGCAACTCCAACGTTGGGCTTGGGGAGTCAGTGACGATGCCTATATTATTCGCCAGTATGTCTTAGCTGAAGGAGTCCCTTTCTGGGACAAAACCATCCGCGTTTTCAAAGTGATTGAAGATCATTTTTTGTGGCCCGTCAACTGGTTTGCGATCACTGTTTCTGCAATTTTGCCACCTTTCTTGAATGAAGAGTTTGGCCGAACTATTTTAGGTAAAACATTACCTCAGGTTACTTCAACCCTTTTGACTTTATCTCTCATCTCAATGGTGGTCATCTTTGCAATTGATGCCCTCAATCGTCCACCTCGCCCCAATAAACACAATCTTTTTTCCTACATTCGCCAACCACTTGAATTCTTATTGATGCCAATTATTGGTTTCTTCTTTTCTGCTCTACCAGGGCTTGATGCGCATACTCGCTTGATTTTAGGTAAGTATATTGAGTACAAAGTGACTGAAAAAGTCTAATCACTTTACCTGATGACGGATCATCTTATTTTAACTGCTAGTTGAATCCAGCTTTATTGTGCATAATGAAGCTATGTTGTTCAGCTTCAAGCGACTTGAATCAAAACTCTCTCCTTATTTTGGATTACTTTTTTTACTCTTTTTATTAGTCTTCTTGCGACTACCCAACTTCTCAGAGCCCTATTGGTATGGAGACGAAGGCATCTATTTGGTGATTGGGACTGCCCTCCGCGCTGGCGAACGACTGTACGCTGAAATCATCGATCACAAAACGCCTCTTATTTACTATCTAGCTATGACCCCCACACAGTTTTGGTTCCGATTATTACTGCTAGGGTGGATGCTAGTAACAACCACTGCCTTTTACAACTTCAGCACCAAGTTGGTTTCATCAAAACGAGCCTTTTTAGGAACTCTACTTTTTATCTTACTCACAACTTTCCCTTGGCTTGAAGGCAATATTCCTAATGGCGAACTCTTCGTGATGGGTTTTGTTTTAGTAGGTGCAGCCTTGATCGCTCAGACCCAATTTTTTGAACACTATTTAAAGGATGAAATCGTCACCACTATTCGACCTCAAGATCGTCTACTGCTGCTGCTGACTGGTGGATTTTTGGGACTGGGAATTCTAACTAAGGTCCCGGCCTTGTTTGATGCCGTAGGCATCATGAGTCTGGCTTGGTTTTCTTTGACTCGTCGTTTTGAGTGGCGCCAACTGCTAAAACTAAAAACTTGGCAAGTTCCACTTTGGGTTGGAGTTTGGATTGGATTAGGCCTAGTCATCCCGCTAATGCTCTCAATTATCTACTTTGTCTTGCGTGGCTCAGGTCAGGCGTATCTTGATTTTGGCCTGCTCTATAACTTTAGATATGCTGGTTCCTGGAACTTGGGTTTTACACAGGCTTGGTTGCTCTGGGCTTTCACGTTACCTGGAAAAACACTCATCATGGGAATTGGCATTGGGTTGATCACCTTAGCTCGAAAGTGGGTCTCTCCAGCTTTTCAATTTATTGCCACTTGGTCGCTAGTCGCACTTTTTGCTAGCCTTCTGTCTAATCGGCCATATCCTCACTACTTTTTACAACTAATTCCGCCGCTAGTCCTCCTGGCAGTGGTTGGGATTGGTCGGTTAAAAACTCCAAGCCACTCACTTAAAAATTGGTTCCAAACAGGCATCGCTAGTTTCTTAATTATCTTAACCTATCTCATCATGCAGTTACTCAACGTTGGCTACTATCCGACTTTGGGTTACTACCAACGCTGGTTCAAACTGGTGACTGGCCAAATAAACCAAACTGAGTACTACCAGAGTTTCAATGGCATCATGGCTGATAACTACCAAGCCGCTGCCATTATTCGCCGAAGTCCTGATCCTTACTTATTTATTTGGGGAACTAACCCCATGCTCTATGCCCTAACTCAAAAAGTTCCTACTGGTCGATTCACCGTTGCCTTCCACGTTAAAGATTTTAATGCCTATCAAGAAACACTTGACAGTCTCAAAGCAAAAAACCCGACTTTTATCGTCGTCATGAACGATGATCGACAGACTTTTCCTGAGTTTTCAGAATATTTATCCAAGAGTTCATACATTCCCAATGGTTCATTCGACCACTTTACTCTCTGGAAGCGCCAATAGCTGGTCTATAATTAGGTATCAATGCAGTTCAAAGTTGCTGAATTACCAGTTTTCATCCAACCTCCCGCCTGGGTTAAAACCCCATTTCGTTTTTCATATCTTATAACTTTAGGTTTGATCCTTTCAGTCTTGATCTACTACTTTCGAATCCAACCCATAGTTCCCCTTTACTACTCTCTCGCTCAACCAGCTCAACAACTAGCTCCCAAAGAATGGTTGGGACTTTTCCCTGCTATTTCGTTATTAATTACAGTACTCCACTTGGGAATTGTTCAAAAAAATAAAGAGTATGATCATCTCCTCATTCAACTCTTTAGTTGGACAACGGTCGTCATTCAAGTTCTCTTAGCTTTGGCTTTATTCAGAATAATTATGATTGTGTCTTAAGATGATCATGAACGCGATTTTAGCTTTTATCTTTAGTTGTGGTGTAGCCATTGGGATCACGCCGTTAATTATTGCTATCTATCGAAAACGAAGCTGGTTGGATGATCCCCAACTTACTCATCATCCCAAACAAACTCACAAAACCCCCTTGCCACGCGGTGGTGGATTAGTGATTTTTACCGCGGTTCTAGTCGCTAGTTTAGTTTGGTTGCCGCTTGATAAATACTTACTTGCTATTTTAGGTAGTGCTTTCATCTTGACTGTAGTCGGAACTTTAGATGATATTTATGATCTCCATCCCGCGATTCGTTTAGTGACTGGCATCATAGCCGCTTTAATCGTAGTCGGATCTGGAATTGGCATTGCCTACGTTAGTAATCCTTTTGGAGCAGGCGTGATTCACCTCAACCAACCACAATTGACCTTTTGGTTTCTGGGCAAAGATTGGACTGTCTGGCTTTTAGCAGATCTTTTTGCTCTCCTATTTATTTTGTGGAATATGAATATTGTTAATTGGTCAAAAGGAGTTGACGGCCAAATGCCAGGTTTTGTGGCCATTGCAGTCATCTTCAGTGGTTTGTTATCACAAAGATTTGCCAGTGACCCAACTCAGTTTAGTGTTTTACTGTTGAGTTTCATTGTTTCTGGCGCCTTTGCTGGATTTTTGGTTTGGAACGCCTATCCCCAAAAAATTATGGCTGGGTATGGAGCTGGGTCGCTAGCAGGATTTTTCTTGAGTGTACTGGCCATTTTATCCGGAGCTAAAGTAGCTACCACCTTGATGGTCCTAGCCATCCCCACCGCCGACGCGATTTTTACTATCGCTCGACGACTACGAGCCGGCAAGTCACCTATTTGGGGTGATCGAGGCCACTTACACCATAAATTAATGGATGTCTTTGGCTGGGGTCGACGTCGAATTGCCCTTTTCTATTGGCTGACTAGTTTAGGTTTGGGGATTCTATCTCTCTATTTGAATACCACCGGCAAACTGATTACAATGATACTAACCATGGCCTTTGTTTTTAGCTTTCTAATTTGGGCCAAAATCTATAAGCAACCTGTACGCCTATGACTACTTACACTGAGAGTATTCCTTATCTACTGCTTAAAACTGCACGACCGCTGCAATGGATTAAAAATTTTGCCCTCTACGCCGCTTTAGTTTTTTCTGGCTTTTTCTTTTACGATCCAGTTGATAGCACTCCTTATTTCTGGACTGTTACGTATGCTTTCTTAGTTTTTTGCGTATTAACTTCGTCGGTCTACCTGATTAATGACATTATTGATTATGAAGCTGATCGCCATCATCCCTTTAAACGGAAACGACCAATTGCCTCAGGTCGGCTACCAATCCCCGTTGCCACTTTTACTTCTATTGCTCTGCTGGCTGTCGTTTTTATTCTTTCGTTATGGCTGCCGGCTTTTTACCGAGTTTTAATCTTGGCTTACTTTATCCTGCAGATGCTCTATGTCAATAAAACTAAGCACATTGCTATTTTAGATGTCGCCTCAATTGCCACCGGTTTTTTGATTCGAATTTATGCTGGCGCCGTTGTGGTTGATCTCCATATGAGTGTTTGGTTTTTGTTGACTGTTGTTTCGGCTTCCCTCTTCTTAGCCGTTGGAAAACGCCAAAGTGAACGAACGCTACTAGAAGGCACTGTGGCTGAAAAAAATATTGGTGAAACTCGATCGACTCTAAAACACTATAGTCAGCGATTATTAGATCAATATACTGGCATGTTTGCAAACTCGACCTGGTTGACTTACGCTTTATTTGCGTTTCAAAATGAAGTTGTACGACCCGATACTCGCTTTGCTAACTTTTATACTTTATTACCTAGGACTCTCCAATCTCAAAAACTATTAATGTTAACGCTGCCCTTTGTGATTATTGGGATCATGCGGTATCTTCAGCTAGTCTATGAAGATAAACAAGGTGAGTCCCCAGAAAAAGTCTTGCTCCGTGATAAAGGTCTACTCTCGATTGTAGTTGGGTTTGGCCTCTCAGTTATGATCACTATCTATGCCTTGACCTAAGCATATGACTCACTTCCTCACTCGTTACTATCGTTTTATCTTAGTTTTGATTTTAGCTTGGTCTTTTTTGACTCGAATCTACAATCTCTACCTCCCTGAAAACTATGTTTTCGATGAAGTCTACCACGCAGTGACCGCTAAGTTGGTTGCCCGGAATGACCCACAAGCATATGAGTGGTGGAATCCGCCCATCGAGCCCAATACCGCGGTTGATTGGCTGCATCCCCCGATTGCCAAATATACTCAAGCTTTAGGCATCTTGGCTTTTGGTGAGAATAGTTTTGGTTGGCGGATCAGCTCAGTTGTTTTTGGAGTGCTAGTGATTGCCGCCCTCTTCAAAGTGGCTGAGCTAGCTTTTGACTCTAAACCTTTAGCTTTACTAGCGGCTTTAATCGGTAGTTTTGATGGCTTGTTGTTAGTCCAGTCGCGGGTAGCGATGAATGACATTCATCTGACTTTCTTTATCCTCCTGACTTTAATCTTCTATCTGACCTATCTCAAGAAAAAACACTCGGGTTGGTGGCTTCTCGCCACTGGCGTTAGCGCTGGTTTAGCAATGGGAACCAAGTGGTCTGGACTCTATATTTTAGGTTTGATCGGGTTATGGGAAGGTATTCGAATACTTAAAAAATGGTGGCACGCATATCAACAAAAAACACTTCATTTAAGTGAAGTCTTATTCTCTCTGACCAAACTAGTTCTGACTTTAATTCTAGTGCCTTTCTTTTTATATATTGCTGCTTACAGCCATATGTTTATTCAGGGTAAAGATTGGCAACACTTCTCTGACCTCCACTATCAGATTTGGTGGTACCAAACTAACTTAGAAGCCACCCATACCTATCAGTCTCGACCTTGGCAATGGTTCTTTAACGTACGTCCCGTCTGGTATCACGTCAACTACGTCAATGAAAACCGAGTCGGTAATATCTATGCATTTGGCAACCCAGCTGTTCTCTGGAGTGGAGTACTCGCAGTCGGTGTAACTCTTATATATTTAATTTCACAACTTTGGAAACGAAAGAAGATTTCTACCTCCTTACTCCTCATCTTTACTAGTTATCTAATCGTCTGGCTGCCTTGGGAACTCTCCCCCCGAATCATGTTTTTCTATCACTACACTCCAGCTATTCCACTGCTGGCAATTCTGATTGCCTACTGGCTTCGCATACTTTGGCACCACCATTTAGACTGGTTGGTCTATCTTTCTTTAGGCTTAATGGCTGTTTGTTTTGGAGTTTGGTACCCTCACTGGACTGAAATTTCTGTTTCACCTATTTTTGCAAATTATGTCTACTTCGCACTTACAAGTTGGCGATAAAAACTAAAGATCGAAGTTCGGCCATGACTGTTCTAATCAGATTTTTTAAGTCACTGACTTCTTCTTTAGTGATTGAGAATCGACGGCTAATCTGTTTTCCACTTTGCTTATCTGGTTCGATAAACTCAAAAATGGTTTCCACCACTTTGGGTTTAAAACTTGGATCTAACTCCGCCAAAACCGTATAAAAAATCAGCTGACGTTTGTATTTACCACGAATGGTAACCGGCAGTGACCGCTCCCGCTCGGATAACTCAGCCGAAGCAGTTGTTGCTTCAATTTCTCCCACTGTCCGAGGCTTTCCTGTTTTGTAGTCCACCACTGCCACCATTGTTTGTTCAGCATCTACCCAATCAACCCGATCGATTCGACCAGTTAGTGGGATATCGTCGAGTAACACTTGATTCCAACTCCCTCCAAAAAATCGCTCAATAAACAACGCTGGTTTTTCTAAAACTGAAAGTTTGTCAAAGTACTGGGTCAGAACTTCCTGACCACGAGCTAATCGAGCCGCAAAATCCTCTTGAACTAAGGGCTCCTTGACTAAAGCTGCTTCAAATAACTTCAAAAATGCTTCAAGTGGTAGTTTTTGACCACGACTCTGCCACTGCTTAAACCACTCTTCTAGCGTTTTATGAACTGCCGTCCCAAATGCCATATGGGGTGTAGTAGCTACTGGCACTTTTAACAAATACTTGGTCACAAATTCTGAAGGTGAGTGAAGATAAGTATTTAATGCACTAACTGAAAGCGAAAAATTCTTCAAAATATCGGTAAAAAATATTTTTTCTTCTTCACCCACCACTTTGGGAACTACTGGTTGAAGTAATCGAGCCAGATGTGTCTCAGCTTCACTCACCACTCTTTGGGCTACTTCACTTACATCAACCACTAAGTGATCTTTAAGCTCTTCTAAAAAAACACTGCCCAGGACTTGTTTTGTCCGATTTTCGAGAATAATTGTTTCTGGATAGGTGATAGTCAATTTTTCTTTGGCCCGTGTCATGGCCACATAAAATAACCGTCGATCGTCAGAGTTCCGTTCTTTTTGTGAATGATCAGTATTTTTGAGAATTCCAGCTGGCAATGGAATTAATTCTCGATTCCGACCGTTTCCCCATTTTCCATCAATCGCTCGAAGAATAAAAACATATTCCCATTCTTGACCTTTGGCTTTATGAACCGTTGATAAACGAACGGCGGCGGTACTAATATTTAAATCTTCCAACGTGATTGATAAATGATGAGCTTCAAGCGTCTTAATTACTTCCAAAAATTCATTTAATTGCAAACCACGGCGGGCGACGGTCATGGCTTTGACTTCTCGAAAAAGTGAGTTGACTCCATTTAAAAGCGTGACTTTAGTTGGTTGAAGTAGAACCCAAGGTAAAAAACCACTTTCCGTCAGCACTAACTCAAACCAAGCCGGGAACGATAACTGGGCCTCAGCCGCAATCCAATTTTGAATTCGAGTCATAAAAACCGCCAGGAACTCAAACTCTGCCGCCGTCAACGTTTGAGTGTCATGTTCAGCCAAAAAAGTAAAGCCTTGAGCAATTAATTCATAAAGTGAACACTTGGCTCGATGGGCAACTCGAGCTGCCTTCATCACAACCAAGCTGGGTAAACATAGCCACTGATACTGCATAACTTCATAGAGCACTTCATCTTCACTGCCATTTTTAATAGCAGAAATCACTTGCAATAAACATATAAACTGACGAATATGTTCCGCCTCCAACACATTGCTACCTCTTTCAAGATCATAGGGAATTCCCCACCGTTCCAAAGCTTCTGCCATCTCAACTGCATCTGCATTATTCCGATACAAAACTGCAATTTCTTCAGCCAGGACACCTTGTTCAAGCAAAGCTTGGACCTGACAAGCAATGTAGACAGTTTCCAAAGTTTGGGACGGGGCCACAAATAACGAGAGTGGTTGACCAATCCCTTTTTGACTCTGCAGTTTTTGAGCAATTGCTAACGGCTGGACAACGTCGCCGACTTGGTTTTCAGCAATCAACCCAGCGGCCGCGTCATACAATTTTTGTGATGATCGATAACCTTGATCTAAAGTAATAATAGTGGCTTTAGGATACCGCTGGGTGAAACCTAAGACATTCTCCAATGAAGCTCCCTGAAAACGATAAATTGCCTGATTAGGATCACCAACAACAAATAAGTTGGCCGCCTCTCCCCAATAGGATGCTACTAAATCAATCACTTGGTTTTGAGCTGAGTTAGTATCTTGGTACTCATCGACCAGAAAATACTGCAACCGTTCTTGGTACTCAACTAATAATTCTGACTCCGTTTCAAACGCTGCCACAACCAATGAGATCATGTCGTCAAAATCAAATCGCTTGTGCTCACTCAAAGCCAGCTGATACTGACGATAGACTTCTAGCAACTCAGTATTCTTGGCCACCATTTTTTGTCGTTGCTGGGCCTCAGCTTTAGCCAACTCATCCAACTCTTGTTCCAATAGAGTTTGTTCGGCTGTCACGATGAGCTCAAACTCACTGACTGTCACTCCTTCTCGTTTAAGGTTTGAAAGAGCCGAAATCATATCTTTCAAATAAAAATAGGGCGTATTAAGTGGCTTGAGTGCCGTCAATGGCAATGTATCAATACTATTTTGTAAAATATCATAACGCTCAAGTTCAGTTAGAGCTTGGCTTTCTCGATCAATTGAAAAAAATTCTGGATGTGAATTAATAACATCACTACAAAAAGCATGAAACGTCTGGATCTGGACGTAAAAACCAGTTTTACCAATCATCCTCACCAACCGTTCTCGCATATTCTTGGCCGCTGATTCAGTAAAGGTCAAAGCCAAAATTGAACTAGGATTGGTATCAGTGGTGAGCAGAATATTTGCCACCCGCGCTGCTAACACCTGCGTCTTGCCTGTCCCTGGACCAGCCAAAACCATGACCGGCCCTTCAATGGTCGTAACAGCTAGTTGTTGCGCGGAGTTTAACTGCTCGAAAATACGTTTAAAAGCGGGAGTTAGAGGCATGAATGGCCCTAGTTTATACTGCGGATCAAGAGAGTGCTAGTTGCCAGTTGTAGGCATTGGCGTCAAAGCTGGCGTCGGTGGAAGTAATTTTGCTGCTTCTTCAGCCGTCAATGGTTGGACAAATCTTTGTTGATTGCGAGTAACACAAGTAGCCGGGTAACTCTCCTGAAGGGAGCTACCCTCAGACACCAGACATTCTTCGTAGGAAGAAATATTTTGGTGACGACCTTCGACCCCAAAAAAAATCAAGTAAATATACAAGACAGCCAATAAAATCAAAAGAAACGTTTGGACGCCGATCAACCATCTAAAAATTGGAGAAGTAATTACCATAAGCCTGGGGGAGCGTCTATTTTAGTGGTGGTTTCCAGCTCGCCTGTAGGTAATTCTAAAGCTTTAATCGTGGGCAAACTAGCCCCAACTATACCCTGCAGGTCACCATACAAACCAGCGGTGTTCTCAATTACTCGTTCAAGTTCTTGACCGCGCTTCCGCCAGATTCGCTCCATCGCTCGTCGTTCAACGGCTAGGTCAGTTTGCATCTCACTAAACGCCATCACGATCGCCTCAATCCGATGTTTAAACTGCGAGCCGGAGAGATATTGATAAAGGTACTCCATTTTTTGATCGCGACCCACCATTGATTTTTGAAGTTGGGAAAGTTCTAACAAATGAAGGCGCAAAGTCGTGACTAAAGGCACCAAGTAGGTTGTCTCTAAAATCCAGACACCATTTCGGATTCCAAAACCTTTGATATCATCCGGCAAAACTCGCGTCACTAAAATACAGATATCTGCTCCCGCCGCGCCTTGATCTTGTTTGAGTTTGGTCACCCAATCATTACTCCAAGCTTTGGTGTTTTTCGACTCCCAAAGAATCACCCCCGCCTTTTGTCCGAGTTGGTTGTTGACGATCTGAATCAGATCACCACCTTTGATCCCCGTTGGGACATCAGTGATTTGGTCAGTAAAAAAAGTAGTACTTAAAATATTTTTTAAGTCATCCTCTTGGACCTCTCCTTGAATTTGCATCGAACCTTGTTGGCTCTGGCGACGAAGATCCTCAATCGTTTTCTGCATGATCTCTACCTGCTTATCTTTTTCAAGCAACTTGAGACGGAACTGCTCACCTTCAGTTTTGCGCGTCTCTTCGGCAATTTTCTTTCGCTCGATATCTAGTTGTCGCTGAAGTTCTAAGTCAAGATTCTTCTTTTGTTCTTCCAATTCGCGAGTTTGTTTACGTAGTTCTAGTTCGTTAGTCTGAGCTTCTTCTAACTTTTTGGCTTTTTCTTGAAACTGAGCCTGGAGATCTTTGAACTCGGTCCCAATTTTTTCCTGCGCCTTTTCTTGAGCTACTAGCCAAAGCTTTTGTTTTTCAGCCTCGACTTGTTTGTGGACTTTGGCCTGAAAGGTAGCCTCTAATTCGTGTTTGGCCTGCTCAGACAAAGCTTGTGACAACGGAATTTTGGTCGCACAGTGCGGACAGATAATTGTTTGATCGGACATGACTTTAGAATACCAAAGTTTTGGCGAAAGAGGCAAGGTGGGATTTATTTCGAAAAAATACTTCTAAGCCGCTGGAGTGTTTTTTTGATCACACTAGCTTCAGTAGCTGGTGGCTCCGAGATGACAGCCCTATTGGCTAGTGGTTTCTTTTCCTCTGGTCTCTGATATTTCCATGCTAGTGGTGTCCAAGCTTTTCCGCCCGACTGCACATCTTCAATTTTTCCTGAGTAATGTTGAGTTGCATCTAAAATATAAATCTGACCTTCTGGGTCTGTAAATCTGATCCAAGCATGTCCTCCTACATTTGGTATAAAATTTCGATCTAAAGAAATTGTTCCGCTAATCAATGCAGTATGTATACATTTTTCAAGTAGATATCCAGCTAATAATGCTTGATGCCGACAAGAACCATTGCCAAAGAAATCAGATAATTTCACCTCCCGATCCTTACCAATTGATCTTAGAAGCAGATCAAGAGTCTCTTTACCATTCTTTTGGCTTATAATATGAGGAATTGTCTCTCTAACTAGACTGCCTATAGTAACAAATAGCTGTTCATACGTTACAGTTTGTACTTCAGTTGGTTTTCCTGACTTCAAAGTTGCCATTAGCCGATCGTAGATCTCCGCTATCTTTGGATCTGCTGTGTCATCAACCACGATAGCTTCTCGTGGATCAGTTCCTAAACAAACACCGCCATTTATACCAGTATCACGCATTATCAGAGGTTTGCCACGAAATTTTCCTACTCCTGAATCAGGGTCTGAAGTAAAAAAATTTGAGTCTCCTATTCTTCGTCTAATTATTTCCTCAACGTCCCACTTAGCTGTTTTAAGTCTAAGGTTGACCTCAAATTGACGAAGTCTATCTCCGTTATCTTGTTCAGGCATATAAAAAAAGGTGCTAGTAGCAAAAAAATCAATTTAATCTTAGCATACAGCACGATGAGTTACTTCTTTTTTGAAAATCTTAAAAACCCTAGCGAACTGTTGAGTATCTTACCTGGGCAGACAACGCCTTTGACTATGACTGGGAAGGATTCTGATTATAAAAGACTAGACGCTGAACTTGCTTATTTGTATGGGACTAAGTCTGTGGTAATTCCAAGTGTGTTTGAAGAATCAACCGTCCATCTAGTACCAGGAATTCTAAACTTGATAAATTATCTCATTATAAAACAAACTCAAAATGAAACTATTCAAACCCTCCTTTTTTTAGATAAATCAGCTCGGCTAGCTGCTTTCCTATTCCGAAAATCTGTCATCGAATCCAATCTTCTAGCACAAAAAAAAGGACATGATCTTTCCTATCTGAAAAAAATTCAACTCAGATTCATCTCACCTCATCTAGATTCTTCCCTCACTCCAGTTGCCCTAACTGCATTAAAAAAACGCTATCGTCAAGATGATTTTAATGGTCGAGTTTTGATTGTGGATGAATTTATAAATTCAGGCGGCGCTGCCATAAGAGCTAGTCAACTCTTATTGCTTGGTGAGTACACTCCGACACACCTGACAGCCATAAGTAATTTTGAAACACTTCCAAGATGGTATGCAGCGGAATCAGTTAAAGGCGTCGCCGACGGCAAATATATCAATCTGAATAATAGAAGACTTGTCCGAAACTTGACACCAAAAAAAAGAGCTTTATTTATGGCGGCTATCAAAAAGTATGGTTGGGAACAACTCAGCGACATATTGACCGCTGACCAATTGATCGATACTGAAAAAAGAAAAAGTCCGCCAGATATTAGAATCCTGATTTCTGAGATACCTCCAGCCTACAACCCCGATCACGTCGTTCGTTGCTTGGCATCAGACGAGGGGACTCTGGCTTTGCGTCCTAGAAAAGCTTCAGCCCATGCGGCAAGCACGTACCGCCAAACCTTAAGTTTCATGATCCAAGAGGTTTATCGACGACAACTAATAGGATTTAGACCCTGATCAGCTACCTAGACAAGTGTATTTACAGAAAAAAAATATGAATTACGCTTATCTTGAAAACCCCACTGCCTTTTTGACCTCCGTACCAGAGCGCGTCTCACCCTTTAATTTAAGTGGTAACTTTTCAGAGTATAGGTTGATCGATTGGGAAGTCTCTCAATGGTACAAATCGCAGTTAGTCCTAAATCCTCGTTCATTTGTTGAGCAATCAACTAATTTACTACCCGGCATCTTTAACTTAATCAATTTTTTAATTGAAAAGTATGCTCAAAGTGAGACGATTCAGACCCTACTCTTCCTTGATAAATCTGCTCGACTAGGAGCTTTCTTTTTCCAACAGGCAGTGACTGAAGCAATAGAGCTAGCCCGTTTGCAAAAACATGATCTTTCCTATCTGAAAAAAATCCAACTTCGCTTTATTGTGCCACAGGAAAACCAAGTCCATAGTCCAAGTACCATCACCTCTTTAAGAAAAAGATACCGTCAGTTAGATTTTAACGATCGAGTCATGATCATTGATGAGTTTATCTTGAGTGGCCGTAGCGTGAGGAATGCAATTAAACTCCTCTTGCTGGGCAACTACACACCCACGCAAATTGAAGCCTTAAGTATCTTTGAAAGAGCCCCTATGTGGTATTCCACTGATTCGGTTAAAGGAGTGGCCGATGACACAGGAACGTCGGAGGAAAGTCGAAAATTTGTGATTAATTTGACCACCAATGAGAGAGCCTTGTTTCTTGGCGCTATCAAAAAATTTGGCTGGGAACAGCTAACTCAACTATTAATGGAGAGAAAAAATAATCAACAAATACAAGCCAGGATAGGTAATGAAATTGAAGAACTCTTTGATTTACTACCCAGTAATAGTAGCCCTGACCAAGTAGTTCGCTACCTTGCTTCTGAAGAAGGGACTTTGGCTATACCTCCACGGAAAATTGATGTCCGAGCCACTAAAACATATCGTCAAGCACTAGGTCTTGTTATAAAAGAAGTTTTTAAACAAAAATTGATTGAGTATAGACCCTGATATATCAGCTACTTATCCCGCATTTTCCAGATAGCAAAAATCGTCCCGACTACTGTTGCCCCACCTAGAATCATGGCTCCCGCGGCGGTTTTCGTAATGGTGCGATCGCCTATCACCGGTTTTGCTTTAACCTCAGGTGTCACCGAAGCAGCAACTGTTGGAACAGGAGAAGGCGTAGGCAAGAGTGATGGCTTAGGCATGGCAGTCGGAATAATCGTCGGACTAGCTACCACCAATGGTTTGGGCGAAGTTGAAGGTTTGGGCGATGGTTTCAGAGTCGCGACTGGGGTGGGCGAAGGTGAGGGGCTAGGAGTGGGTGTGGTTTGTTTGACTGACTCATCCAGTTGAAAATTGACGACCCATGACCCCGAATCCGGCAAATCTCCTCGACTAATCGGGTGAATGTGAAAAGCAAACTTGCCGTTCATATCTGAATAACACCGACCTTTGAATTGACCGTTTTGGTCAGTCTTTTTCTGAGTCATTTCGCACCGCTCTCCACCCGACTCTGGATGTGCAACTAACTCAAACTCCTCATTAACCACCAAGGGGTACGGGTCACTTCTTGTATTATCGATCACCGTCACCACAATCTCGATTTGGTTACCCGGGACTAGTTGTTCATTACTAATATTGAGAGAGTACGTGCCACCTCCGGCAAAAATAACAGCCGGCGACAGAAACACCAAACCAAAGGTAAAAAGGATCAAGAAAATATACTTTAATACTGGCATAACTTAGTAAATTACTCAGTTGGCTCTGGGACAGGTTTCTTACCCAGAAAATTTGTACCATCATAGTAAGCAAGTGCTGCAAGAAGCATTGTCTCCATACCACCTACTTTTGGTCTTTCATCACCATCACCCAGAAAACTTTCGGGACCTGTATTTGGTTCAAAGTTGGGACCGCCAATTTGACCTCTGTCAGTAAGATAGCGACCGACATACCAACCTGGCTTTCTAGTTTCAAACATAGTGATTCCTTCTGATGCTATTTTAGCACTTTTTTGAAATTGTAGATTGAGGTGGTGGTATGAGTACAGCTGAAAGCTTAGATGCTATGCAATGATATATTTTGTGTTAGTATGCCAGTATCAAGATAGTATGAATGGATAACTTATGTCAGTAGAAGGATCAAGACGTAGAGTCTTATTGCCAGACGGCGCGAGTATTGTGGAACCGAACGTAATTAATCAACTTCTTTTTGAAGCTGATACACCAGCTCAACCAGATGCAGCTGCAAAACTAAACACTTTGTATTTATCACCAAGAGATTTCTTGGCTACTACCATTATCCATCTAGGAACTCTCCAGTTTGATTTTGGCAATGGTTGGGAGGATATTACTCCAGTAGTAAAAACTCCAGACATAAAAATAGAATATCAATCACATCCTTCTCAACAGGGGACTAAATGGAGAAAACAATCTGATTCTGGCCATAGAATAAATTTTAAAGTGGAAACAGTTAAAGAGTTTATTACTATTGAGGTGGTGGTAAATCCCAGCTTCGGAGATCATGATAATGACCTTAGCTTAGTCTTGTCCCAACTCGAAAATGAGACGATTACTGACAAAAAAAGACAAGCACTTGAAGAAAAAAGAGACGAACTTCTAGTTAAATTAAAACAGTTTGTAATTGATAAACTGGCTGCCAAAATATAAATTCAGGTTTTAGTTGGTCATAGAATTACAACTTCGTCAGAGAGTAGAAATTCCTCAGCTAAAGAACGAGAATCATTTTGTTTCATAAAAGTAGTTTATATAAAATTGTCCTTAATGGGGGAGCTAGGGTTTTAAGATAAGTGAGGCAGAAAGAACCAAGAAAATGCCAATGCTGTTTAGCAAAAAAGACAAGCCTAAAAAACGCCCAGTACTCATTTTTGAAATGCCCATCAAACTGACGCCTACTTCATCGGGTAAAGGCGATGCAATAATAACAGCTCCCAGTAACGGAAGTGTCCAACTAAAATAAGGCGTGTGCAGCAGAGTTGTAATATGATTACCCCCCAATCGATTGAAAAGTGGCCGCATTTCTTCAGTCAAACCATCTTTCACAAATCGAAAAATAAACAGATCACCCAAAACGGCACCCGCCCCAGCAACTATCGCAATTTCAAGTGGAATTAGCCGCTCAACTAGCACCAGTAGAATTACCATCCCAGTGGCAGCCGTAAATGATGACACAAAAAGGATCCCGGCTAGGAATGCACCAAAGTATCCCCACGCCCCAATAGAGAGTAATGCCTGGTGAAAATCTTCAAATTGATAAAGAAAGCCAGCCGAAATCAATCCAAAAAACAAAGTCAGTAAGTTCTTATATTTTTGGTAAAAGTGTTTTTTATGCATATTTCTCTATCGCACTTGTAATAGTATATAAGAAATTGCAGTTGGTAGGAAAGTAAGATGTAGTGATATCGACATTAATAGCAGACACTTGGACTATTTTCTAACAAAATATGCGACTGTATTGAGTCAAAAAGATTACTGATTGAACCCAAAAAAAAAAGCCGAGGGTTAGTCGGCTCTTGAAAGAGCATCTGAGTTGAAATCTAGTAGATTGTATTTGCTTCAAGCTTTGAGGCAACCTCTTGTGCCATTTGCAAAAAATACTTTGCTCTGTCTTGTGCTATCAATTAAAAGAGCCATTCGCCACTCTCTTAAAAAACCGTGTTGTCCTATATTGTCGGGAAGACAGGACTCGAACCTGCGACCTCGCACACCCCATGCGCGCGTTCTAGCCATCTGAACTACTTCCCGATTGCACTTTACAGCTTCCTACACTTTAAGCAAGAATTGCCGTTTACGCTATCAGTAATTCTACAGTATAGTAAAGTAAGAAGGAAACCCAAATAGTAATTATTTTAAAGGATTTTTATGGCTAAAGATAAAGCCCAAACCTCAACTACTCCAACTGCCGCACCCACCTCTTTGATTGCCGGTGATCCTGGCCGCGCTCAAGCGGTAGCGATTGCTATGCAACAAATCGAAAAAGAATTTGGTAAAGGCTCAATCATGAAGATGGGCGACTCAATTCGCAATCGACCTGATATGCCAGTCATCTCTACTGGTTCTCTAGCTGTTAACCTAGCCCTCGGGGTTGGTGGCTTTCCTCGCGGCCGCGTGGTCGAAATTTATGGTCCAGAAGCGTCTGGTAAGACTACTATTTGTTTACATGCGATTGCGGAAGTCCAACGCTTAGGTGGCGTAGCTGCCTTTGTTGACGTTGAACACGCTCTGGATCCAGAACGAGCTGAAAAAATTGGCATCAACCTTGATGAACTTCTGATTTCTCAACCTGATTATGGCGAACAAGCCTTAGAAATCACTGAGACTCTGATTCGTTCCGGTGGGGTCGACATTGTGGTCATCGACTCGGTTGCCGCTCTAGTTCCTAAATCAGAAATTGAGGGTGACATGGGTGACGCCCAAATGGGTGTTCAAGCTCGATTGATGTCGCAAGCCCTTCGCAAACTAACCGCCGCCATCAATAAAACCAAAACGCTGGTGATCTTCACCAATCAATTGCGGATGAAAATTGGCGTCATGTTTGGCAATCCTGAGACCACGACTGGTGGGAATGCCCTCAAGTTTTATGCTTCGATGCGACTAGATATTCGCAAAATTGGCAACATTCAAGAAGGCGACAAAATCGTTGGCAGTCGCCACCGAGTCAAAGTGGTTAAAAATAAAGTCTCACCACCTTTCAAAATTGCTGAATTCGACATGGATGCAAACGGTGTCTCACGAGTCGGAGATATCGTCGATATTGGAACCGAGAAAGAAGTTCTTGAAAAGAGTGGTAGTTTCTACCGTTACAAAGGCGAAGTTGTTGCCCAAGGTCGCGAAGCAACCAAGAGTGCTCTTCTAGAAAATCCAACCATGATGAAAGAAATTGAAAAAGAGATTTGGGCTAAAATCAAAGCTGGAGCTTAATTGACTCGAAAAAAAGCTATTTTGCTTGATATATAAAGCTAAAATTACTAGTGCAGAGGGGGGTTCTTAGATTGACTAAGGCCCCCTTTTGCGTTAGAATGACACTGTGTTGCTCAACCGCACACCAATAGAATTGTAAGCAATTAGGAATTATACAAAATCATGTCGACCTCGACTCTAATAGCTTCTCCACTCAACTTTTGCTGAGTATTTTCTGGTACCGGTTGTAGCTCACACAGTGTACTACTGTAAGGAGCTCTATGTCATTTTTTGGTAATCTATCATCACTTTTCGGACCCCAGAAGACTGGGAGTCAAAAAACTCGAGGTGCTCAGCCACCAGCTACTCGCCCACCAGCAGTTTCTGGTCGTATCTCACCACCCCCTCAACCACTCAAGTCAGCTGTTCCTCCTAAAGGAACGCAGCTGGTTAAACCACCAGTTGCTCAACCCAAAGCTGCCCCGATCAATCCGGCTCCTGGTTTCACTTCGAGTGAAGCTCAGTCGCTCTTTCGTGAGTCTCAAGCTAAAGCTCGAGAGATTATCGTTGAAGCTAAAGATGAAGCCCTGGCTATCCGCAGCAAAGCGGAACGCGAAACTCGTGATGTCACTCGCCTCCTCGAAGAGCAACAACGATCACTGGACGGTAAGCTAGATCGCTTAGACTCCCAACTGAACCAACTCCAACTCAAGGAAAAAACTCTTGAGACGGAAAAAGAAACTATTCAAAAAACCAGAACTGATGTCGAGACTAGTCGCCAACAGGTTTTGGAACGCTTAGAAAAAGTCTCTGGTATGACCCGCGATGAAGCCAAAGGGCTTCTGATGGAAGGCGTTGAGAGAAAAGCCACTCAAGAAATGGCTCAATTAATTCGTCAAAAAGAAGAAGAAGCTAAAAATGAAGCTGAAGAAAAAGTTCGAGAAATCCTGATCGATGCCATGAAACACGGCGCCACTGATTACGTACCTGAGTACACTGTTTCTACCGTCACACTACCTTCCGAAGAAGCTAAAGGCAAAATTATTGGGAAATCAGGTCGGAACATCCATGCCTTTGAGCGCTATACGGGGGTCGATGTTGACCTCGATACGTCACCCACTGAAGTTCGTCTTTCATGTTTTGATCCAGTTCGCCGTGAGATTGCTCGGATTTCCCTCGAACGCTTGATCAAAGATGGCCGGATTCAACCCACTCGGATTGAAGAAGTTGTCGATAAGGTTAGCCAAGAATTAGATAAGATTACGTTTGAAGCAGGTAAAAAACTCTGCCAAGACGTCGGCATTTACAACTTGCCAACTGAATTAATGCGGATGTTAGGTAAATTCAAGTATCGTTTCTCATATGGCCAAAACTTGATTGCTCACACCCTAGAAGAAACTAGAATTGGTATGAAGTTGGCCTCGGAAATGGGAGCTGATGTTAACATTGTTAAACTCGGTTGTTTACTCCACGATATTGGTAAAGTTTCTGAAGAAGCCGAAGGTAGTCACGTTGATTTAGGCGTCAAAATCGCTAAGAAATTTGGCATGCCACAGAGTGTGATTGACTGTATTGCTCAACACCACGAAGACGAACCTTTCACTGGTGTCGAACAAGTCTTGGTCTACATTGCTGATGCTATTTCTGGCGCTCGACCAGGGGCTCGTTACGAAAATTACGAGTCATACGTTGAACGGCTCCAAAAATTGGAAGCCTTTGCGACTGCTTATCCAGAAGTCAAGCAAGCCTATGCCATCCAAGCCGGTCGTGAAGTCCGAGTCATTCTTGATCCCGAACAATCTAAAGATGATGATGTCAAAGTCTTATCTCAAAAAATTCGAGATGAAATCAAGGAAAAAATGACCTACCCAGGAACGGTGACCGTGACCGTTTTACGCGAAACTCGCGCCCAGCAAGTAGCAACCTAATGCTAGAATGGAAACTATGAATAGTCTTTTTTTGACTGTCCAAATTATCCTGTCCGTGATCATTGTGGCATGTATTTTGCTTCAAGCTCGAGGTACCGGCTTTGGTACTTCGTGGGGTGGCGGCGGAGAAACCTACCACACCAAGCGAGGGGTTGAAAAAGTCGTCTTTTACTTGACGATTGTGACGGTGACTCTCTTCACCATTACTTCACTTGCTATCACCGTGGTTTAGTCAGCTGTGCTCAAATTTTACTGGTACTTCAGCTCTTATTTTCGCAAACATGGGTTTGTGGTCATGGTGACGATTATTTTAGGAATGATTGGATTTTCCTTTGTTGTTCCCAAATTAGCCACTATTTTAGATTCAAAACCTCGTCACTACATTGGGTTAGTTGGTGATTTTAGCTTAGATTCATTACCTTCTGAAATTGAAGAGTTAATCAGCTTGGGTTTGACCGGCATTGAAGAAGACGGAACGCCAATTCCAGAACTCTCCGAACGATGGACTAGTGAAGATGAAGGTAAAAGTTATCGTTTTGTACTCAAAAAAAATATTTACTGGCAAGATGGCAAACTCCTAGAAACTAGTGATGTAAAGTATCCTTTCAATGACGTTGAAACGATCACTACTCCCAATGATGTGATTTTTAGACTACCTGAAGCTTTTGTGCCTTTCCCAACAGTAGTTTCCCAACCGATTTTTCGAACTGGAACTCGCCGCTATTTGGGAATTTTTACTCAACCTACGATTATTGGTTTGGGTGAGTATCGACTAACTAACTACAAACAAAAAGGGGTCCGTCTGTCAGAAGTAACTTTAGAAAATCCAACTGAACGCCGGATTTATCGGTTTTATTTAAGTGAAAATGATGCCGTAATTGCCTTCAAACGAGGCGAAATTGATGATCTACCCAATTTAACTACCCCTTCAGACTTACAAACTTGGCCAACCACCACTACAGAAAGCACGCTTGATACTTCTAGCTACTTAGCTCTTTTCTTCAACTTAGAAAATCCACTTTTTTCGAAAAATATCCGCCAAGCTTTGGCTTACGCCATCACCAAACCAACTGATGAAACCCGCGCTTATGGTCCCATCTCGCCTACTTCTTGGGTCTATCTCCAAGGTGGAAAAGGGTATGAATACGATCTGCCTCGAGCTGTTGATCGCTTACTAGATGAACTCCCAGGAGAACCTTTGATTATCGAAGTAACTACCACTCCTCTTTATGAAGAGGATGCTAACCAAATCAAACAGGATTGGGAAAAGCTGGGCCAAATGGCAGAAACGGCTTGTCAGACTGATAAACGAGTGGCCGATAAAGCGGCTTGCCAAAATGCTCGGATCACCACCAATCTTAGAATTACCGCTTTTCCCGACACCACTAACTTTCAAACACTTTTAATTGGGCAGGCAGCTCCGACTGATCCCGATCAATACTATCTCTGGCACTCCGACCAAAGTAGTAACTTTTCGCGCTATCGGAATACTCGAATTGATAGTTTATTGGAAAAAGGCCGCCAAGTGGCTGATCGCAATGAACGACTCGCTATCTACCAAGAATTTCAACAATTTTTTCTTGAAGATGCACCGGCTATTTTCTTACGCCACTTAACCTCTTACACTAGTAAAAGAAAGTAATGAACACTACTGCTCACCAGATTTCGACTCACTACCAGCGATTGGGCAAAGGCCCAATCCTAGTCATGCTCCATGGATGGGGCTGTGATTGGCAGATCTTTGCGCCAATTATTCACCTGCTGTCTGAAAACTTCCAATTAGTCATTCCTGATTTACCAGCTTTTGGCCAGAGTCATGCGCCGACTCAAGCTTGGGATACAAAAGACTATAGTGCCTGGCTTACTGATTTCTTGACTCAAGTCATCGGCAATAAACCCTATAGCCTCTTAGGTCATTCGTATGGCGGAAAAGTTGCCGCTCTCTATGTAGCTACGGGCCAAGGACCTCAGCCTCAACAGTTACTTTTGTGTGATGCCTCGGGCATTCCAACTCCTCTTTCTTTGACCAAGCGGGTCCAACAAAAAATCTTGGGCCTGATTCCAAAGAATCTTAAACAGCGACTTCCAACTAAGATTCGGCACCAACTTTTGACACTCAGCGGCTCATCAACTGACCATTTCTACTCAAGTCCGATGCAACAACAAATTCTCCGAACGGTTGTTAGCGAGGATCTTCGACCAATCTTGCCTCAAATTCAGGTCCCGACTTTACTTCTCTGGGGTGAAGTCGATCTCGACACACCTTTGAGTCACGCCCAGCAGTTCGAATCCTTGATTCCTGGGGCTGAGTTAGCAACCTTTGCTGGAGTTGGGCACTTCCCCTTCATTGACCAACCAACTCGATTTATAGCTGAAGTAACCAGTTTTTGTCTCAAGTCTTAGGAGTTCAAGCGCCAACTTTTATGAATAAAACTACCTCACTCACTATTTTGCAACAAAGTGAGTACGACCTCACTCGGTGGCAAGCTTGGTTGAAAGCTCATCAAAATGAAGAACTCACTTTAGAACCAGCTGACTGGACTCTCAAACTCAAGTTGATACATTTTCTGAGTCACTGTTTCTTTTTCTTGCCCGTCACTACCGCTATTAAAGTAGCTTTTTACCTAACTCAACCAGCCGAATTTTTGATCAGACAACGTGCCTATGCTCGAGCACAAAAAAAACTCAAAACCTACCGTCAAAATGGGTTGCAAGTAGTAGCGATTGCCGGCAGTTACGCCAAAACTTCAACCAAACAAATTTTAGAACACACACTCAGCGGTTCACAAAAAATCCTCGTCACCCCCAAAAGTATTAACACCATGCTCGGGGTCGCGCAAGTGATCGAGCAGGAACTCAAACCTGACCACACTTTATTTGTAGTTGAGTTTGGTGAGTACCATCCGGGTGACATTTATCGTTTGGCCAACTTTGTCCAACCAGACTATGGCATCCTCACCCCAATTGGCCACCAGCACTTGGAGATTTTGGGCGGCTTCGAACAGGTAGTCAATGAACTACGCAGTTTTGTGACTTTTTTCGCCTCTCACCTAACTAGAGTTTTAGTCCATGAAGGGAATCGCCCTTATTTCTCTAAGCTCGAGCTCACGTATTATGGTGAGAAAAAGGAGAGTCAGTGGCAGATTACTGACCCCAGTGTTTCGCGAGCAGGAACTGAGTTTTCGTTAGTACAACCTCAAGTAAGTGAGTCGAAGAAATTATTCTCACCCCTTTTTGGTGAACATCAAGCAGTTAATACGTTACCTAGTTTTTGGTTAGCTGAAAAAATGAGTTTACCAGCCGCTGAAGTGCAAAAACGAGTTGTGACACTGCCGTATATCCACCGCCGCCACGAACCTACTTTTGCCCAAAATGACGTACTGATTCTCGATAATAGTTACAACACCAATGCTGACTCAGTTCAAGCTTCACTTAAACTACTCAATCAACTCAAGCCCACTCGTCGGCTGATTGTGACGTTGGGTTTTACCGAAACCGGAGTCGATGAGCAAAAAATTCACTATGCGTTTGGTCGGACTTTAGTCAATCAAAGTGAGTTTGTGGGTATGATTAAAGCGCCGTGGACTCAATCAATTATTGATGGTTTTCTGAGTGCTGGTGGTAAGCGCGATCAGATTGTAATTGGCAAAACCCAAGAAGAAGCATTTGCCCAGTTGCAAGGGTTTATAATCCCAGGTACAGTCATCTTGTTTGAAGGTGGTTATCAGGAGATCTATGTCTAAAATTCGCTTAGCAGTTTTATTTGGGGGAATTACCGTTGAACACGAAGTCTCGGTCATTACTGGCTTACAGTTGATCAAGAACGCTGATCTAAACCGCTACGATATCACTCCGTTGTACGTAGATAAAAATGGTCAATGGTGGACCGGCGCAGCATTACTCGATGTAGATTACTTCAAAACTGCTGATTTATTTAATCCAACCGGCTTAACTTCCTTCATCTTGAACCCCAACAAAGGTCAAAATCAAATTGATGTGGCCATTCTCTGTTTTCATGGAGCATATGGTGAAGCTGGCAACGTCCAAGGTTTGCTCGAGTTGGCTGGGATTCCTTATCAAGGTCCAGCTGTCACTAGCTCAGCTATCTCATTCGATAAAATCATCACTCGTCAAATTCTCAAAGCTGAAGGCATTAACCAAGCTGCCTACACCTGGTTTACTGAACACGAGTGGCAAAGTACTCCAGCTCCTATTTTAGAAAAAATTGCTGAATTGGGATTGCCGGTTTTTATCAAGCCAGCTAATGGTGGCTCAACGGTTGGGATTGAAAAAATAAAAACGGCCGCTGAGTTACCGGCCACTATTGAACGCGTTCTGGCTTACGATCAACGAATCTTGGTGGAAGCCGAGATTACCAACTGTATTGAAGTCAATGTCTCAGTTTTGGGCTGGGCGGGCAACATTTCTGCTTCAGTCCCTGAACAACCTATCAAAGCTGATGAGTTTTTAAGCTATGCCGATAAATATGAACGCGGGGGCAGTAAAAAAACCGGCATGGCCAGCGCTAGTCGCCGCATACCAGCTCCTATCAGCTCAAGCTTAACTACCAAACTCCAGGATTTAGCCAAAAAATTATTTCATATTTTTGATACTTCAGGTGTGATTCGAATTGACTTCTTTGTTGATCCATCTGAAGAAACTATCTACGTGATTGAACCAAATACTATTCCCGGTAGTATGAGTTTTTACCTCTGGGAAGCTACCGGCCTCAAGTACTCAGAATTGATTGATCGGTTGGTTGCAATTGCTCAACAACGGTTAGCTGATAAGGAGAAACTAACCACCTCTTTTGAGAGCAATATTCTTAAGAACCAGTAGTTATCACTCCACTTTTGTGGCAAAATTGAATCTATGAAAAATCCACAACTCATCACCCTTATTCTGGCCAGTTTTTTCCTAGCTGGCTGTATGGGAACACCTCAGCCAGATGCTACAATGCCCCTGACTGCCGTGACTCCGGTCCCGAAAGCTACTCAACAACCAACCCAAACGAAAGGCTCCATGAAAACACTGACTGACTTTGAAGACATTAAAGCTTCCCAAGCAACCATTACAACCTCAAAAGGTGATATTACTTTTGAACTCTATCAAGACAAAGCTCCTTTAACGGTAGCCAACTTCTTGAACTTAGCTAAAAGTGGTTACTACGATGGGATTGTTTTTCACCGCGTGATCGCTGATTTCATGGCTCAGGTCGGAGATCCACTGACCAAAGATGCCACTCAGCAAGCTCGTTGGGGACAAGGTGGACCTGGGTACACCATCGCTGATGAGTTTGGTGCTGGTTTGACTCACGACAGTGAAGGCATGCTCTCGATGGCTAATGCCGGTCCCAATACCGGTGGTAGTCAAATTTTCATCACCTACGCTCCTACTCCTTGGCTAGATGGTAAACACGCTATTTTTGGCAAAGTTACCAAAGGGATGGACGTCCTGAAAAAAATCACGGTTGGTGACACTATTACTTCAGTCACGTATCAATAACGGTGATCGGCAAGCTCGCTCTTGTAGTTGGACTCTTATTACTCCTCGTAGTAGGAAGTGGTTTTTGGGCGGGCGCTCAGACACTCCAAGCTTTTAAAGCTCTCAAAGCAGGCCAACTTGAAAAAGCGGCTGAATCAAGCCAAAAAGCTTTACCGATTGTTTCCCTTTTTTCGATTTTGAGTTTTCATCAAGTTCCTGACCTGGAAGTTTGGCACCAAGGGTTGAAGTTGCTGAGTGATGCTCCTGTGATCAAAACCGCACTCAGCCAGAGCATAAGTGGAGCTCAAACTCCTAACTCTCCAGATCCCAATCCTTTGAGTACCCCAACACCGAGCCTCAAGTCACTGGCGACTCAAGTAATCACCCTCAGCCAGCTGTACCAAAAAACTTGGCTGCTCCAGAGGTTCACCACCACTCAACAAGCCCAAATAACTCAAGCCACCGATCGACTTGAAATTATTCGAGATCATCTCTTAACTGGCGACCACAACCTTATTCTCCTCTTCCAAAATAGCCATGAGCTGCGCGCTACTGGCGGATTTACTGGATCATATGCGTTACTTCAATTGAGTGAAGGCCAGATCAAAAAACTAGAAATCTTTGATATCTACCAGCCAGATGGCCAGTTCACTGGCTTCGTGACCGCTCCCACGGGGGTAGCCGAGTACTTAAGTAGTGGGAATGGCCTTCGCCTACCTGATGCCAACTGGTGGCCTGACTTTCCAACTAGTGCTCAAAAAATTCTGGCTTTTTTTGCACTCGGTAAAACTCAAACTATTGATGGTGTGGTGGCGATCAATCTGGAGTTAGTGATCGATCTCTTGAAAATAACCGGGCCCGTGTACCTTCCTGACCTCCAAACAGAAATTACGCCTGATAATATTGCTCAAGTCCTGAGGTCAAACCGTGAAGATTTTTTCCCAGGCTCAGTCGCCAAACAACATTTATTATCAAGATTCTTTACCCAATTGAAGTTAAAAATCCCCGAACTCGCACTCAATCAACAACTAGAAATTGGCCAGCTTTTACTCGAGAGTCTACCGCTTAAAAACCTCCAAATCTATAGCTCCATCCCGGAACTGGAGGTCTTAAGTATGCAAGTAGGCGCTGCTGGCTTGCAAGAATCGAAACCTGACACGCAACCTTTGCCACCCGATCTCTATTTTTTTCCGGTTGAATCTAATGTTGGAATTAACAAAGCAAACCAAGCCATTACTCGAAAATTTGCACTTGACCTCAAACCCACTCAAGCCCGTTTTCAAATCGAGTTCACCAACCAAAACCTGGCGCCAACTGCCTACGTCAACTACCAACGATTATTTATACTCCCAAACACCACTATTAAAAACATCACCTACCAGGGACAAACCGTCACCAAGTGGGATGAGGAAGTGGTGACCGCTGCTAATGGTGAAACCTTCAAACAAATTGGGTTTTTATTGACACTCCCAGCTCAACAAACAGCACTTTTATCATTTGAAGTAACTCATCTGCCCCTCCCATCCCAACCAACTATCATGTTCCAGAAACAAGCAGGTCTGCCCTCAACTCCTCTAGAAATTAGCCATCGTGGCGCCAACCAAAAACTAGAAATCATCCAAGACACTTGGATATCATTGACTGGCAGTCGCTAGGCATTGACCACACCACGGCCACGCCTCTCACCACTAGCGTCTGCCTGCTACAATACGGCCATGGATCAAGCCCAACTCACTCAAGCCACTGACTTGTTGACTACTGCTCAGCAGCTTTTGAGCGCCACCGACAAAACTCAGTATCAAATCGAGATTACTGCCTATCAAACTCAGAGTTTAGCGGCCGACTTTTGGCAGCGCTCTGATGCTCAAAACCAGATGCAAAAGTTGTCTTTAGCTCAAGCAAAGTTGGCAGAAATTGAAAACGTCGAGAAAGTAAGTCAAGATATTCAAGCTTTTCTAGATTTAGCAACTGAAGCCGACGACGAAACCCAAGCTCAGCTGAACACTGAACTACCCGGTAGCCTAAAAGCCCTGAAACAAGCGGTTAATACCCTTGAGTTAAGTCAATTTTTATCAGGTAAATATGATCGCCTGGGCGCCATGGTCTCGATCCACTCGGGTCAAGGTGGGACTGAAGCCATGGACTGGGCCGATATGGTCCGCCGGATGTACACCCGCTACTTTGAACGCAAAGGCTGGAAGTTTGAGTTTGTCTCAGAATCTAGAGGTGAAGAAGCTGGTATCAAAGCCGCTACCTACGAAGTCAAAGCCCCATTCGCCTACGGCTACCTCAAGGGTGAGCGCGGGGCTCACCGGCTAGTGCGCCTAAGTCCGTTTAACGCTGATAGTTTGCGACAAACTTCCTTTTCACTGGTCGAAATCATGCCCCTGATCGAAGCTGATAGTGAAGAAGTTGAAGTCAAAGAACACGAACTTTCCTGGCACTTTACTCGAGCTGGTGGCGCCGGCGGACAAAACGTAAATAAAGTAAACACCGCGGTCGAACTAACCCACTTGCCAACCGGAATTGTCGTCAAGTGTCGTGAAGAACGGAGTCAAGTTCAGAATAAAGAACGAGCCCTCAAAATTCTCAAAGCTCAATTAGCGATGCTCGAAGAAGAACGCCAAGCCGCTGAACTCGCCAAAGTCAAAGGAGTCCATACTCAAGCTAGTTGGGGCAATCAGATCCGAAACTACGTTCTCCACCCCTATCAACTGGTCAAAGACACGCGAACTGCAGTTGAAACGAGTGATACCACTGGTGTCTTGGATGGCGACCTAGATCAATTTGTGCTTGAGGAAATTAGGCGTCAACACTAGGACTTGGCACCACTTCCGAAACACAGTATCATAGGTGGGTATGCAGAAACTTTCCGTTGGCACTTCATCTGAATATACAAATGGTTCTCAACCCATTTTTACTCCGGAAACGGCTGTCCCAGAACCACTGACCGCTGTTCCTCAAGCCACCGCCAATATGGCGAGCTTTGAACCTCGCTTCTCACCAATCCAGAAAGGCACTCCTACTATGAAAAAATCAATCTCGATCCTTAGCTTTGTTATCATGGGTGTCGCAATTGGGGCTGGGATCTTCACCGGTCTAGGCGCTGCCAAGCTCTCAGCCAAATCTGGTGGTAACCCTCTAGGTGGCGGAGATCAGCCAATTGCTCAAATTGCTGGTGATTCACTCCAAAATGGCCAAGTTTTTGGTTCGGCTGATGAAAAAACCTTTAAAGATAGTGCCGAAGGTTTTCTCAAAATTGGTGGCCATACTGGCGGCGAAGGTTCACACCAACTCGTGCGTGAAGGCGGTATTTCTCAAACTGTCTACCTGACTTCGAGTGTGACTGATCTGGATAAATTCGAAGGCATGCAAGTGAAAGTCTGGGGAGAAACCTTCAAAGCTCAATCTGCTGGCTGGTTGATGGACGTTGGTCGAGTCCAAGTCGTCAACACTCAAGCTACCGCGCCCAGCGAAGAATAATTCGGGTTGCTAAGCGACTACTTTTCCCAGTACACTAGACCTTGAAATGATTACTTTTTCTGGCGTCTCTAAGCAGTTCGGTGAAGACAGCTTTGCCCTCAAGGACATCTCGTTTGATATCCAACCGGGTGAGTTTGTGATTATTACTGGCCATTCAGGCAGTGGTAAAACTACCTTGATGCGGCTTTTGACTCGAGAATATACCCCGAGTGAAGGTGAAATTACGTTTGATGGAGAACCATTAAGTGAAATTCGAAATAATCAGGTCCATCATCATCGACGAAAAATCGGCGTTGTCTTTCAAGACTATAAATTGCTGCCAGAGCTGAACGTCTGGGAGAATATTGCATTAGCTTTGAACATTATTGGCAAGCCTCAAGCAGAAATCGAGATGCGCGTCTCCGACTTGCTTCGATTAGTTGGCATTGTTGAGAAGGCATTTCTATTCCCCAGTCAGCTTTCAGGTGGTGAAGCCCAACGCGTCAGTATTGCTCGAGCTTTAGCCACTGGCCCAAGTGTGATTTTTGCTGACGAACCCACTGGCAACCTTGACCCCGAGACCTCGGGTTCTATCGCTCGCCTCTTCAAAAAAATCAACTCGCTCGGCACGATTGTGATGATTGCCACCCATGACACGGGTGTCTTGGAGACATTAAAAGCTGAGCGGCGACTCCACCTCGATCAAGGTTTGTTAGTCAAAGATAGTGGCGGCCTCAAACCAAGCAAAGTCACCACCACCCAGCCCATTAAACCACCAACTAGTGCCACCAGCCCCACTGCTCCCGCCGCCGAACCAGTCAAACCACCAGCCAAGGAATCTTCTCCCATCGAGAAGGAGGCCGAGGCCAAACCTGAAAAAATTGGCTGGAAACTCAAACTTCCCTCCTTCAAACTACCTTTTGGCCGAGGAAAAACTGATCCTAGCCAGCAGCCTACCTCCAGTAAAAATGTGACCTCAGACTCTGATAATGAGGTAAAGTCTCACAAAGAATTTCATAATGATAAAAATGACGACGATACCGTCGAGGTGACGGTCAAAGTCGAGAAACTGTAACTATGAGTTCTTTTTCCACTGCCCTCACCGCTATGCGCCGCTCTCCCTACCAGACTTTGGCGGCTGTGATTATGGTCTCACTGACTTGCTTTGTGGCGTACTCGTTCTCGTTATTTATTGTGGGAACCGAGAAAATTCTCCAGTATTTCGAGACTAGACCTCAGGTAATTGCTTTTTTTAAACTTGATGCCAGTAATGAAAAGATTGAAACTCTAGCCAGCAGTATGAAAGCTAAATCCTACGTGGAGGCTGTTACTCTAGTGAGTAAACAACAGGCGCTGGAAATGTACAAACAAGATAACAAAGATGATCCACTTTTACTCGAGTTGGTGACCGCAGATATTCTGCCCGCCAGTATCGAAGTTTCTGGCCGGAGTGGCACCGATTTAGATCAAATCAAAACTGATCTTGAAAAAGGGCTGGGCGTTGATGATGTAGTCTTTCAAAAAGATGTGATCGATTCGCTCAACATCTGGACCCGTTCGGTGCGCTTGATTGGGATTGGGAGTGTAGTGATTTTAGGCCTGACCTCGTTCTTGATTATTATGGTCATCATCGGCATTAAAATTACCGCCAAAAAGCAAGCCATTAACATTATGCGGATCATTGGTGCCACTCGCTGGTATATCAAGAGCCCCTTCATGGTTGAAGGCATTCTCTACGGCCTGACTGGCTCGATTATCGGCTGGATGGCCATGTTCAGCAGTCTGCTCTACTTGACCCCCTGGCTCCAAGACTTTTTAGGCGCAATCCCTTTATTTCCAATTCCACCCGCCTTCCTGGCTCTCCAGATAGGGGCGGGAACCATACTTGCGATGGTAATTGGGGTGTTTGCCGCCATGACCGCCTCGCAACGACTAATCAAACGATAACCACCATGCGCACACACCAAGGACTCTGGCCCCGACTACAGCTCCTGGCTCGACTGGGAGTGATTCTAGCCATGATCTGGCTAACTGTCAGCCAACTAAGCCTCCCGACCGTCCAAGCCGCCCAGAGCTGTGACCAGATTTCTTGCAATAAAGATACCCAAGACGAGTCAACTTTCCTCAACTGTTCGAAAGAAAAACAAAGTTGTTGGGAAAGCAACATTCGTGAAGCCCAAGGCGCCGCCCAAACCCTCAACAGCACGATTAGCATCTTGAGTGGCCAAGTCCGCGTCCAAGAGCTCCAAATTGACCAGACAGAAGCTGAGATTAACAGCCTGGAACGCCAAGTCGTCGACCTGGCCAACCGGATTGTCGGCCTTGATCTCTCGCTTGACCGCCTGACAACGGTCTTGGTTCGCCGAATTGATGAACACTACAAAACTGGCCGGACCAACCCGCCGTTTATGCTCCTTTTATCTGACACCTTCAATCAGTTTGTGATTAACTACAAATACATTAAACTGACCGAAAAACAGACCGCCGAAGCCATGCAGCGAGCCGAAACCCAGAAAATAGACTACGACCAACAAAAAACCCTCAAAGAAGAAAAACAGGCCGAGGTCGAACGTAAAAAACTGGCCCTCGTGAAGCAACAACAAACCCTCAATAAACAGCGCTCAGAACAACAGTTCCTCCTCCAAGAAACCAAGAATAATGAAGCCCGCTTCCAGCAAGAACTAGCCAAGACCTTGGCCGAGCTCCAGGCTATTCAATCGATCATTGCCGGTAAAGGTGACGAGAGTAAGGTTTCCGACGTCAAACAAGGCGACACGATTGCGTCGATCATCGTTGGCTCCTCACCCTGTTCCACCGGCACTCATCTCCATTTTGAAGTCGTCAAGGATGGCACCCACCGTGACCCCGCTGGTTACCTCAAGGGAGTCGATGCAGTTTGGAATAACCAGCCTGACACCTCCTTTGGCTGGGGTGGCAACTGGGAGTGGCCACTCAATAACCCCGCCAAGATCAATCAAGGCTATGGCATGACCTACTACGCTCGGGTCAAACGGTCATATGGCGGTGCTCCCCATACCGGCATTGATATGGTCAGCAAAGATCAAGGCAGTTATGGCGTCAGAGCCGTCAAAGACGGCAGTCTCTATCGAGGCAGCATCAAGTGTGGTGGCGGTTTCCTCCGGTACGTCAAAGTCGAGCACAAGGACGATGCTTCTATGAGTACGTACTATCTGCATGTGAATTACTAGCGCCTTTCTTGCTATTTGCCCTCTCGCCCTTCCTTCTCCCCAGCTCTCCCACCAACATCCTTATAACTATTGACAAAGGACGTTACCTGAGGTATTATTCAGATTGTTATTAATGTATCAATCTATAGTTATATAGATCGAAAGACAAATATGAGTCCCAAAAAACTCATCACTGCCCTGACTCTAGCTTCTGCTTTAATGGTTGTCGCTATGCCTTCAACGGTGTCAGCCCAGTCGATGGAACAAAACCAAAAATTAGAGCAAGAGATTGAATGTGTCGTCAGCGGTTACGGCCAAAGTACCTGTAAGGGTAAACAAACTGGTGAACAACGACAACGAATGTTAGGTAAAACTCACAAAGTTATCAACACTGGTGTTGATACTACAGTCTTAGCCACTACTTCAGCTATTGCTGTTGCTGGCTTAGCTGCTGGTGTTTTGAAGTTTAAAACCCGCGCTTAATTCTAATTGAAATTTAAAATGCTCATGCCGAAAGGCATGAGCATTTTTACAGCTTTAAGAAAAACGATATAACCCATTACGATTAAGGCCTATAATATTGACAAATGACCCGACCCCGTTAAATTAGACAAAGATTCTAGTAGAATCAGAAGTCTAGTTTGGAGGGTTCACATATGGCAGGTATTGCAGGTGAGGTTAAATCAGAAATCATTGTGAAGGTGAAAGGTGGGATAAAAGTCAGTGAACTCTCCAGACAGTATGGAGTGAGCGAACCCACCATCTACAGTTGGTTGAAACAAAAAGTGGAAGGCAACGTCAGTCTGTTGGAACACACCAAAGTAAAGAAGGAGAATGAACAGCTCAAACAAATCATTGGCTTCCTGACGCTGGAACTGGAGAAGACGAAAAAAAAATAGACGAGACCTGTTTCTTCAGGCTAAAGAACTGTTTCCTCACATTCCCAAGATTCTGCTGACTATCGTGTTTGGCTTCGTCCGCTCCAGTGCGTACTACGCTGGACGGAGAACATCGAAAGACTCGCTTCTCAGAGAACAAATCCTTTCTGTATTGAGTGACCACCCAAGTTATGGCTACAGGAGGATTGCGTTGGAACTAGGGTGTGGGAAGAAGCGGGTGCAGAGGGTCAAACAACTCTTCAAGGTGTACCCATACAAGCGTAAAGGAAGATGGAGAAAGAGGAGAGATGAGAGGAGAGCACCCGCTCTCTTCCAAAACCATATCAAGAAAGAGTGTCCGTGTGTGCCAAACAAAACCTGGGTGTCTGATTTCACCTATATTCCATTCAAAAAGAAGTTCATCTATTTAGCTACTATCATGGATCTTTTCACCAGGGAGATTGTCGGATGGCATGTGTCCAACAGACACACCAAGTACTTGGTCATGGAAGCATTCCTAGATGCACTTGTGAATCAGAAAATGCAGAGGCCTTCCTGTATTCATTCTGATCAAGGAAGTGAATACACAGCTCAAGAATACACAGATCTGGTCCAAAACTTTGGAGTGACGGTATCCATGAGTACCAAAGCATCTCCTTGGGAGAATGGCTTCCAAGAATCATTCTTCAACAACTTCAAGACAGATTTGGGACTAGAGTTTGACCGATTTGAAGATATTGGACAACTGGTGGAAGCCATTCACCATACCATCCATGACTACAACCACCATCGCATACACACCACACTCAAAATGCCGCCAACACAGTTCCGTTCATGTTTTGAGAGTCGTAGAGAAAGTGTCTAAAGAAAGGGGGTCTTGACAAAGCGTGTTTCAGTTTTAAAAGGGTTGTCACTTAATCTACCAAGCTCACGCCCATGTTCAATACTTATTGCCATAGTCGGAGTATACCATTTTGAAAGTGGCTACCATCTGGTTCACGCTTGCTCTGCAAAAGACGGTTTAGTTCGATTAATGTCTAATGGGTTCCCTCAACAGGTTAGTAGACGAATAAAAGATTGGCATTCACCTAACCCATCCTACACTTCCCGCAAGCTTCTCATCGTAGGCTGAGGGCATGTCAAAACTCTTCTTCTTTCTCCTGGTGGCTAGTCTCTCGCTGAGTGTCGCCGCTACTCCAGCCCAAGCGGCGGTCATTATTTCTGAGGTTTTTCCTTACTCTCTAGTCACCAACGAGTGGGTAGAACTCTACAACTCAGGCTCCGAGCCTATCTCTTTAGCCAACTGGTACTTAGAGGATTTTTTGACTGTCCCTTCACTTCTTCACACGTTTCCCAGTACCGCTAGCATTCCAGCTCAGAGCTACCTGACGATCGAGTTTACCAACCAACTAAATAACAATGGCGATGGTGTCGTCCTCAAAAATAGTGTTGACCAAATCATCGATGAGATGCATTATGGCTACGCGGCCCGAGAAGTTAGTTGGGCTAAAATCGATGGCGTTTTTATCCAAGCTTCCCCGACTAAAAATGCGGCAAACACCTCCCCCTCACCTGCTCCCACTCCTTCGCCATCACCAAGTCCTACGACTAGCCCCACTCCATCACCCAGCCCATTGCCAAGCCCTAGTCCATCAGTTTCTCCCTCCCCATCTCCCAACCCCTCTCCTACTCCCACCCC